>Ga0207718_100021_pt1 | contig 213975 bp, 248 predicted proteins | sample A23M2SouthBayCA_FD_187749 | JGI IMG/M metagenome (GOLD analysis project Ga0207718, IMG submission 187749) | Aerobic enrichment media microbial communities from Eden Landing Ponds, California, USA - A23 M2 (SPAdes) | ecosystem: Environmental > Aquatic > Marine > Unclassified | place: Emeryville...
GTCTTCTCTTTGCTGCTCACGACTCGGTTGCTTGCTCATCAAGGAGCTCCCGGAGATAGGAACGACTGGCAACGCCGACCTCAATCCCGCGAACGTAGTCGTCTTCGCCAAAGGCTTTGACGCCAGCTGAGCGTTGGGTGAATCCCTCAATGAGGACGAGACGGATACACTCGGTAACTGCAGATTTGCTATGCGCTTCGACAGCGGTGCTGACGTATCGGTCGAAGTGGGCGTCTGGGTCCTGTTCCGGTCGGGGATCAGCCGCTCGTTCTAAGGCGAGCTCAATGACGTCATCGATGGAGGGATGGGCCGAGTTTCCCGTATTCTCCCGCACACGATACATATCGTCTGTGGACATGGCGATACGTTCTATTTCGAGTGGCAAAAGCACAGTTGGCGATCAATCGAGAACCCCGTCATCGAAGGTTTTCTTCTCCCACGACCTACGATGAGGCATGCATTCAAATCACGTCGGGTCTGACTGGACAGTCGAGTGGGCGACACCTACGCCAGGTGGTGACGGGTATCTGGATAACTTGGTGTTGAGCCGTAATCAGGCACGTGACTATGGTGACGAGCTTGTGAGGTCTTTACGCGTGGACGAGAAGATATTGCAAGAACGGGAGATAGATCCTACTGAGCCGTTTGCCTGGAAGATTAAGGATGGTGAGTTGCTGACAGAGCAGATTTCGCGCCAGGCGTTCGAAACCGTTGCAGAGAGTGATCGAGATGATGCCGGGTATGCCAGTCAAGTACTGGACTATCGAGCAAGACGACGGATAAGCGACACACGGTAGCGGCCGGTTGGATGCGAGACATTAGCCGTCCTCGAAGTCGCCTCGGCAATAGAGGGCTGTTTCTGCTGTCACTGAATTATATCTGAAGACAATAGCCAGTTAGCCAATTCTCAATTAGCCTATTTTGTTTTAGGCTATTCGAGAGTTTTATCTGGCTGGGCGGCAGTCAAAGGATATGGAGCGATTCGTGGATCGGGAGGATGAACTCAGTCGGCTTCGAGACTGCTACGAGTCGGACGACGCTGATATGGTCGTGATTTTCGGACGTCGCCGTCTCGGAAAGACCGAACTCGTCCGAGAGTCACTAACAAACCGCGATGACGCCGTTCTGTACCAAGCGACTGAAACAACCCGGCAAATCCAACTGGACGCATTCGTGGACGTAGCGGCTGAGTCGTTTCCTGGGATCGACCGGATCGAGAGCGAATGGGAGTCGCTGCTTGGGTATCTTTCCGAACAGGACGCAGTCATCGTGCTGGATGAGTTCCCGTACCTGATTGACGCCGACGAGAGTCTCCCATCGGTTATCCAGCGACTCTGGGATCAGGAGTTGCGTGACACGAGCGTGACGCTCGTGCTCGTCGGATCCTCGATTAGTATGATGGAGGAGGCGACACTCCTCGGGAACAGTCCGTTGTATGGCCGATTCACTGAGAAAATTGATCTCCGCCAGCTCGACTTTGCTGCCGTGCGGACGTTCTTTCCCGAGAGCTATACCCCCGAACAGTTGCTGTTCGCGTGGGGCGTGTTTGGCGGGACACCGTATTATTTGGACGGCATCGACCTGGATGGTGACCTCGGAACAGTCATCCAGCAGTCGCTACTGTCACGGCAGGGGTTCCTGCATGACGAACCGGAATACGTGCTCCGTACTGAGCTGACGGAGCCGAATCGGTACTTTGCCATCCTGAAAGCGATTGCCGCCGGGAACACGACCTCGAACGAGATCGCACAAACAGTCGGGATCGATGGCAAACAGATTTCGACGTACACGCAGAAACTGGAGCGGCTGCGACTAGTCGAACGTGAGGTTCCGGTGACAGAGGACAAGACGAAGTCACGCCGAGGGCGGTACCGGATTCTCGATCCGTTGTTCAGGTTTTGGTTCCGGTTCGTCTACGGGAACGAAGACCGCTACGAGCGATTGGGTGCCGACGCCTACGAGACGGTTATCGAACCGGAGCTGGCGGATTTCGTGAGTCAGGAGTTTGAAAACCGCTGTCAGGACATTCTCCCGGATCTCTACCCCGAGCTGATGTTCACCGATATCGGCCGCTGGTGGTACAACGAGTACGAAGTGGATGTGGTTGGATTCGATGCAGACGGGACGATGGTAACGGGAGAGTGCAAGTTCACGTCCGCGCCACTCGATTACGGTGCGCTTGCCTCGCTTGAAGACCACACAGAGGAGATCCGATGGTCGCCTGATGATGGCGAGGTAGAGCATGAGTATGCGCTGTTCGCGCGAAACGGGTTCACGCAATCTGTTCGTGATGAAGCGTCGGACCGTGACGACCTGCAGTTGTTCGACCTTGAACAGATCGTTGACCCAAGTGAGTCAAAGTAGAACTATTGGGGGCACGATACGAGTTGTTTAGAGAACGGCGTGTTCCGCCGGTAATGGGTTAGTTGCCGGGATAGACAATGGAAGGGTCACAGGCGGGGTCAGCATCCTTTGGGAGGGTTGAGTAGGAGCCGGCAGACTCCCGTGCTGTCAGGGCAATGATGGCGGCGTCAAGGACGTCGTCGACGCGGCCAGACTGGATTCGGTGGTGCCATTGGCTGTTTGCTTGCCGTTCGTCAGCGAGCTCTATTACTGGTTGGAAGGATTCGCCCCCATTCTTGATGAGACACTTTTTCCGTACTTCGAAGCCTGCGTCGCTTTTCTTCGACGGGAGATTGTCGCCGTGGTACGCTTTGAAGCACACCTCTGGATGGCTCTCGTAGAGTGTCTTATGTGCAGTATCGAATTCATCCAGTAAGGTGTTCACTTCCTGGATACGCGGGATGAGGCCCCAGCTGTGGCTTCCCAGCCCACGGGTATTCTTTGCTACAGCCACGTCATAGTCTCCTGCGGTCACTGCGTCACTGTTCGGTGTCCAGAAGACGGTACTGCCACGCGAACCGAGGAAGTCCTTGGCTTCTTGATCACACTCTCGATCCCCCTCACTTTCTAAGTGAACCGGGATGTCCACTAGGATCTCGTTTGCTCGCTCCCTGTATTCGTGCCAGACGTTGAGCAGTGAAGGTTCTGTACTGACGTTGGTGGTCTCTGCGGTCGCTTCGACAACGACCCATGATCCGCTTGCCCAATCCACGCCGACGTGTGAACCCATAGAGAAGAGAATTGAGGAATACACTTAGTTTCCAACAAAGAGGGGCCAAGGATGAGAAACGGTCAGTTAAGAACGAGGCAGTCTTGTCTGTCATCTGTTGAATGAGGTCGAACGGTGTGGTGTAGGAACCGAATATGTGATATTGAAGACCCAGCAGACTGGTGACCTATTCTTCAGAGTTGCCTGTTGTGATCTCGTCTTGGAAGTTCGAGACAGCGTCGGCGTGTTGTGCGGTGGCCTGTCGTTTGCGTTCCGTTGTCTCAGCGATATTATTGTGTTGGGCGATATCAGCGAGGTCTTCAGCTTCAGGGTTGAGTTGGTATAGCTTGATTTTCCCGCCATCATCTGGATATTGGAAATACTCTTTCCAGAGTCCAGTTTTGGCACCTTCGGTGAGCCGACTTGCAACCGTGCCGTGACTCACCACGAGTGCATCATCGATTTCGCTGAATCGCTTGGGACCATCAGCGAGCTGAGCGAGGATTTCTACTGCGCCTTTCTTCTGGAAGAAGTCTCTGACCTTCTGATGGTCAATCTCGGTTTCCGGTTCATGATCCGGTTTTGTATCTTCAGTAGCGTCTACAGATTTACTGTTCTGATCAGGGTATTCAGAGCCCGAGTTGCTGGTTTTCTCTAAATTCCCGACAGTCTCTGTTTCGTCATCAGAGGTGTTTGAGGTGTCGTTCGGCATGTTGTTATCCTCCTCTTCGGGCTCCAAGTTTTTAACTTACAGTGAATCAAATCACTACTTACTCAAAATTAGAACTACCATGTATTTGAGTAACAACCGGCCGAACAGAGGTGAACAGGGCCGACATGAGTTCTGAAGCATCTGACTCATACCAGTCGGCCATCGACACGGCAGAGGACCTACGAGATGATTTGGAGGCAATCGCAGCGAGCGATCTCCCGTTCGCCTACGACGCCGAACGCATCTTAGAAGAATTAGATCGAGCACGAGGTGACGACTCAAAATGAGGGGGCGTATCGACCAGAAAACACTCGAAGAACAGTTACCGGCGATCCTCCGCGAGCAATTTCAACTGGATGGACTACCACGCGACCACGCCCCATCCTGGGAATACATCACCGCGAATACTCGGTACTCTGCGGAAGGACTGAACAACAGGTCCAAAGAATTGTACGGACAAACCCTCCTCGAATTTCTCAGAGAACAAGGGTTTGGTGTCCGCAACACCGGGAGATGGCCCACCGACGATGAAGAGACCATTCAGTCTCTGGAATACTACGTCAATAGTGCTCAGGATCGACGGGGATGGAAAGAGAACACCATTGATTCCGTTCGATCAGTGATCAACAAAGTGTACGAGGCGATCCGAGAGGAAGGTCTCGACATTGAGTTACTGGACCTCGGTGTCTACAGTTCTAACGACGAGCGTGTGGAGAACATCCAGTACACGATCACGGTAATCGAATACATGGACCGTGATCTAGCAGACAGTACGATGGGGAACTATCCCCGGTATTTTGAGGAATACTACAATATTGTGAAGAATAAGTATCAAGTTAGCTTCAACCCAGTCACAGAAGCGTTGGACGAGTTTGAATGGTATCGGAGCGAGAGCGACCCACAGCCGGTAACTGAACCGCAATTGAACGATCTGTGGAATGCGTTGACTGTGCTTGAGGAGTGTCCGATAGGAGATTATGAGTTGGAACGATGGCGGCTCTGGATGAAGGTCCTCCTCGTCTTTTTGATTGCCGTCGGTCCTCGTTCAAGCGAGGTTGAGCAAATCGATGTACGATCCCAGCTTCATTTCGGTGACGATCCGTACGTCCACTTTGACGAGCGAAAGAACCAGAGACGGAATGAAGGGCCTAGCAAAGTCCCGATCATGATGGACACAACATTGCTTGAACTCTACGTAGACTACATCAACTCGGTTGACGGGAATGGGAAATTAATCCCCAGTTCCCAATCTGCATCTGGGTCCCGTCGAGCCTCCACGCTGAATAATTGGCTGGAGGAGCTGTGCAAGATTGCCGATGTTCGATTAGACGATGGATCGTTCCCGACCATCCAGAACTTCCGGCAATTCTGGAAGACACTGTATAAGAGAGCGCTGCACGAAAATCGAGAAGAAATCAAATTCGTGTCGGAAGAGGGTGGGACGAAAACACCTAGCGTTAACGAAAAGAACTATCTTGATAACGTCGAGAACCGAGAGCACGTTCGAGAACTGGGGCGACAATATTTCAATGGCATTCTCGATTTCGGCGAAACACCTGCTGTGCTCCAAGCTGAATTAGATCAAGAGTCACACCTCGACGGACAGTCCAGGATTCAGGATTACGACACTCACGCGTAGTTTCTTTGGCGGAGTCAATAGCGTGCTCTCTCACGCCGATTACTGATATCTACAGGCACCGGTTCGACTGTCGAACGAATCGACCTCTAAGGCGTGAGGCAGCCGAATTCGGGCGCATCAGACCGTCGAATAGTCAAGTTTTTCATCACGTGATTGGGCGTCCGCTGGGATGTCGGTGGCGTGCGTCTGCAGCGTGGTAGGGGGTTGTCCCGTCGTATCGTAGTGATAGGGTTACTGGGCTGCCCGCGCTTGACGGCTCTGCTCAACTGTGAGCCGAACTTACCGACTGAGATCTGCTCGCAGTTCCTCTTCTAAGTTAGTGAGTTCTGCATCAAGTTCAGCATCATCCACCTGTTCTGGTGGCTTGTCTTCTTCATCTTCGGCGTGATCATCGATTGGATGGCTGAACATCCGATCTAACTGATCGAGACTAGTGAAGAAGCGCCGGAACTCTTCGTCGTCCATAATAGAAGGTGCACGCTCCATTGACAAAACTTCGATGCCGATTACGGATCGTAGCCATTGCCATGTATCACTTCCATATGTCGGTTTTATTACTATCTGTGTTGGGTGGCTTGTGACCCCTCCGAAATCACAACGGGGAGTTCTGTCCGGTGGATTTGGTTGAGTCTACCAACCGCCGAAAGTCAATGAGATCTCATCCCGCTGCCGTACAGCGAATCTGAGTTGACTGAATTGGTTCGGTTGTGAGAGCTACAAATCGAAAACGAACAGGGGACTAGTTATAACTGAAAAATGATATGAGAGAACAAGACCGAATCTAACTCTATCTCGTGGCTTTACCGGAAGTGTATGTTCTATATTTCAAGCCCCAATGAGCGGAGTTCCTCGATCTCGCTTTGGATGCTCTTGACTCTCTCTTTCATGTCGCCATCAGCTTCCAACGCTGAGTCGAAGAGTCGTTCTTCCCGTTCTTCGAGTCGCTCGACACCCTTCGGACTCAGAGCCTGTCCACACCACATACATTGGGCCTCTCCCCTGGGCGTATCGCGTTGACAGCGCGGGCACTCCACCGGCCCGATGTCCTCAATCTCATCCTCCGAAACGTCTGCTCCGTGGGCTCGGGCAACTTCTCGTGCAGTATCCTCTCGGAACACGTTGATGTATCGGCGGGCCTCATCGCTATTTTCGACCCACCCATGGTGCTTTTCTATATGATTCTGTGACACGTTCTTTCGTGCGAGGTAACTTGCGGAAGATTTCCGCATCCGCGTGAATTCTATCTTCGACGGCTTTCTGAGATCGCCATTATCGACTGCTCGTTTGACGGGTGCTCGGAGCATTTTCAACTTCATGTTGTAGCTCACGTCCCGCCCGGTGTCTAAGTCCGACCAAAGCGGTGCATCAGGCTCGTTACCCCGAGGGTGAACCTCTAACCAGCGTTTGAGGTATGGGACTGATGTGATTAGTACAATCGAGCGGCGACCCCGCTTTCCATCGACGGTGATTTCCATCCCGTACTTGTGATCACTAACGTCACCGACAGTTAGTTCACGGAACTCCTCGGATCGCGTACCAGCATCCCAGCTGACGGCGACTGCTGCCTTGTTGCGTGCGTGTTTGGCGTTATCTAGGACAGGAACGATGTGCTCGTCCCACCACCACATCTTCGTCGGATCTGGTTTTGGGTTGTAGTCTCTGGGGAGGTCGGCCGAGATCCACTCGATACTTGATGGTTTCTCGTCCTCATAATCACCTTCTGTTATGTGCCCACCAAACACTCGAAGCGCGACCCGATGGTCACGTTTCGATTCTTCGCTATCATAGTTCGCGTTGATCCAACTGACGTATTTCTTTGCGGCCTCTTTCTCTTTCTTTGACTCTCCGATGATGTCTACTAAATCTGGCTCAGGTAGTTCATCTGGTGAATATTTGGACGAATCCCCAGCCATCATCGTACAGTGTTGGAGGAGCTTTGTCCATCGGCCCTCAGAGTAATTGTGGACCCCGAGTTCTGAGGAGAACTTGAGAAGGGCGTCTTTCTCCTCTGGTGACAGAGTCTCCGATTTCTTAATCCGCGTGTGGAGTGTTTCGATCTTGTCTGGCAGCTTCGGCATACTCTAATTTAGAACGGGTAGGCATTTGAACTCTTGGTATATGTCCGGGAGGCGGCATTTCTGCTGCGAGCATCCTCGCGAGCAGCAGCAATGGATCCCGAGCGGATTTGAACCCTGGAAGTCACGCGCAACGAGCGTAGCGAGTGAGCATGTCTTCCTCCGGTTCAAATCCGGGAACGTTCCGTAGCCAATTCCCAACAGGAGCCGAACCCTTTCCCCGCTCACGCCCGAACCGCGACACGTGCAGTCCAGTCTACTCGGTAGATCGAAGCGCCCGCTCCGATACGTGATGGGGCTCCTGTACGTCGTCGCGGGAATCTCTCACTTCCTCGCTCCCGAGACGTACGAACGGATCGTGCCGCCGCAGTTCCCGCGGCCGGAGGCGCTCGTGGCCCTCTCGGGAACCGCGGAGATCGGCCTCGGTCTCGGTGTGCTGTTCGAGCGGACGCGCCGCCCCGCGGCGTGGGGGCTGGTCGCGCTGCTCGTGGCGGTGTTCCCAGCGAACGTTTACATGGCGACGGGTGACGACTTCGACCCGGCGGACCTCCCGGCGCAGTTACGCGATCCTCGCGAGGCGGCGCTGTGGGCGCGGTTGCCGCTGCAGGCGGTCCTGATCGCGTGGGCGTGGTGGTACACGGACCAGTCGTCGTAACGCGCCGGCACGATTCGCAACGTTTTCACGTCCCATTCGTCGAGTGGCGGCCGTGCAACGGCTGTTCAGCGTCGTCGGCTACGTCGCGTTGCTGGTCACACCGATCGCGTGCTCGGGGACGCGCTCGCCGCCCCGCCGCGTGTCTCGCCGGCCAGCGTAGGCCTTGGCGGGGGAGTGGTCCTCGTCGGAGCCGTGACTGCAACCGTCGAGCGTCGGAGCGCGTTCGCCCGTCTCGACGGCACGGCCCTCGCCCGGAGCGACGCCGTCGACGCCCTCGTGGTCACGCTCGCGGCGGGGCTCACGTATATCCTGAGCGTCCACGCCGGCCTCGGCCCAGTCCTCGCGTCGGCGGCCGTCGGCGTCGCTGCCGGCCTCGCCGTCCCCGATGTCGACGCCGCCGCGTACTGTGGCTCGTTCGTCGGGATGGCGTCGCCGGCGGTGTTCCCGTCGGTCTGGCCCGTGCTGGTGGCGGGGGCGGTCGCCGGGGTGGCGTTCGTCGCGGCGACGGCGTCGTTCGTCGGCTTTGGCGGCAAACTCGGCACGCTCGCGCTGTTCGGGTGTGTCACGGCGGGCCTGCTGTTGGGTGTCGAGTACGCCACCGCGGTCGTCACGCCGTGGGGCAGCGCCGCGCTGACGGTGCCGGTCGCCGCTGTGGCCGCCGTGGCGACGGTCGTCCTGAGCGACCGTGGCGGACTCGGCGCGGTGGTAGGCTCCGCGCTGGTCGGGCTCGTGGCGGGACTGACATTGCCGGTGGTCGCGCCCGGCGTCGGCGGGCGGCTGGCGACCGTCGCGTTCTGTGCCTCGTTCGTCGGGATGTCGTCCCGGGAGCGACTGGACAGTGAGGTCCAGGTCGGGCTCGCCGGGGCACTGTGTGGCCTCGTGTTCGTCGTCGTCACGCCCGCACTCGTCGGCGCGGGCGGGAAACTCGGGACGACCGCCTTCGTCTCCTGTGTCGCCGTGGCGGGTGCCGACCGACTCGTCGGTCGTCTCGAGCGTCGGTGAGCAGCGACCGCGGTGTGGCCGGGAACCACCGGGCGACGAGACGGTGGTCGGTCGGCAACAAGGCGTATCCGTGAGACGACCCAACGCCGGCGTATGCGCCTGTCGACGATCATCATCGCCGTCGGCGTGCTCGTGTTCGTCCTCCCACTGCCGGGAACGTTCATCGGTGGGGCGTTGATCATTCTCGCCGGTGTGCTCGGGCGGTTGTTCGGCTAGTAGTCTCGGACGGCCGCGACGATGCCGGCCGTCTGTCCGAGTCCGGCAATCGCCAGCCCCGCGACTGGGCCCGCCGATCCGGCCGCCAGAAGCCCCGTGGTGACGTAGACCGCCGCGCCGAGAGCGCTGAGTGCAGCACCGGCGGTGTAGGCCCGCGGCGAGCGGTCGACGCGCTGGCCGGTGTAGGCGAGGCCGGCGGCGGGGACGAGCAGCCAGCCGACGACCGTCACCCACAGCAGCGGCGTCGCGGGCGGGGTCTGGAGGAGGCCGACCGTGCCGACGAGCGTGAGCACGAGGCCGGCCAGCAGGACCAGCTTCCACGCTCGCAGGACCCCCGTTCGCATCTCCGACCACGACAGCGCAGTGAACGCGACGAGGATCACGTCCATCACGAGGTGGGCGATCAGGACGGTCCGAGTGGCGAGCAGGTCGAGGTGGGCGGCCGCCGCGAAGGTCCAGGCCAGCGGGACGAGGACGACGGGGCCGTTCTCACGAAGGCGACGGAGCATAGTCGTGTGCAGGTGGGCGACCAGCAAGAGCGTGGCGACGACGTGGCAGTGGGGTGTTCGATACGAGAGCGGTACCGGAGAAGGCGAGGTACCGCGACGATCACGGTCGTTTATCGGCCACTTCCGTTGGGACCCCAACCTCTTTCGGACGTGGGGCGTATGCGAAGCTATGTTGCAAGCGACGCCGGCGTCCGAACCGCCGGCACCGACCAGCGTGTCGGCGGTCCTCGACGAGTTCGTCGACGGGATCCTCACCGCCGTCCCGAGGCTGCTGTCCGGGGTCATCTTCCTCGTGCTCGCGTATCTGGCGATCAGGCTCGTCCTCGCCGTCGTCCGCTCGGTGTTCGGTCGGCTCTACACCGACGACCAGGGGCTGATCGTCGACCTGATCGTCACCGTCGTCGGCGTCTTCCTGTGGTTCGGGGCGATCCTGGGGCTGTTGAAGATCGTCGGCCTGGGCGACATCGCGGCGAGTCTCGGGACGGCAAGCGGGTTCATCGGGCTGGGTATCGCGTTCGCGCTCAAGGAGATGATCGCCGACACCGTCGCGGGCGTCTACCTCCTGCAGGACGAGGATTTCTCGGAGGGGGACCGCGTCGAGACGGCGTCGGTGACGGGACGGCTGGTGAGTATCGATCTCCGGAAGACCCGCATCGAAACCGACGACGGGAATCTCGTGGTCGTCGCCAACCGGGACGTCGAGAAGCGCTGGGTTCGCCACGAGGAGCGAGCGGCCGCGTAACTACTCGAACTGCGTCTTCGCGTCCTGTTTCGCTCGTTCGATGACCTGCTGCTGGGCGAGTGTCAGCGCACGCCGGGCCTCGTCGGTGTAGTCGACGGTGATCGAAGGCAGCGCTCGCGCCAGCCCGCCCAGCAGGTCACCGGGGTCGATTCGGATGGTCAGTTCGTAGGCGTCGGGTTCGGCGTGGAGCGGTTCGGTGAAGGCGAAGTGGGCGTCGATCAGGTCGGCGGTGCCCGACCAGTCGTAGGCCGTCGTCGCGGCAGCCCACAGCGAGTCGGCGTCGGCGGCCACCAGCGGCGCGACGGCGTCGCCCATCCGGCGCTGGCGATCCAGCAGCGTCTCTCGGAGTTGCTCGCGGCGGTCGGCGGTCAGGTCCGACCGCAGCGCGTCCCAGTAGAGGTCCCGGGCGATGATCTCGTCGGCGAAGCGCTCGAAGTCCTCGTCGCTCTCGGCGTAGTCGAGGACGGCGTCGAACTGATGTAAGATCGCGTCCCGGTACTCCTTGAGTTCTGGCTGGACGACCTTCCGTTTGACCAGATCGCTGTTCGAGAGCAGTCGGTCGATCACCTTTCCCTGGGGCCCGCCCGCGCTGCCCAGCGCCCGCGACACCTGGAACTCGTCGCTGGTGATGCTGGCCAGCCCGTTGACGTACCGCTCGAACCCGTCCCTGACGGCGGCGCGTGTCACACCCCGTTCTGAGGACCGGATTACCGTATCGCTTTCGGCGGTCGATCCAGTTAAGTGCTCGTGGCATAATCTCGGAGTATGGTTGAGCGAATATCTCGGTCGGACCCGATCGCCGCGGCCGGCGAGCGCGAACTCGTCGTCGGCGGCGACCGGCCGATCCGAATCAGTGCCGGCCACCGGATCATGCACCACGAGGGCAAGTGCAGTCGGCCCCACGGGCACAACTACGAGATCACGGTCCGGGTCGCCGGCGGACTGACCGACGAGGGGTGGGTCGTCGACAAGGGCGACGTGACCGCCGCCATCGACGACTGGGACCACCGCTTCCTCGTCGAGGACGGCGACCCGCTGATCGAGGCGTTCGAAGCCAGCGGCGACGCCGACGCGCTCGTCGTCCTCGACGCGCCGCCGACGGCGGAGGTGATGGCGGTCCTGCTCGAACAGCGCCTGCTCGAATCGTTGCCCGACACCGTTACCGACGTGGGTGTCACCGTCCGCGAGACGGGCGAACTCGCAGCGGGGCCGTAGCGATGCCGGTCGACGCCGACCCGGGCGAAGGAGTCGAGGGTGCCGAGAGCCGTCCCGACGCCGACGCCCTGCCGATCAACGAGTTGTTCCACTCGCTGCAGGGCGAGGGGACCCTCGCCGGCGTGCCGTCGGTGTTCGTCCGCACGAGCGGCTGCAATCTGCGCTGTTGGTTCTGCGACTCCTACCACACCTCGTGGGAACCCAGCCACGCCTGGATGGGGATCGACGAGATCGTCGCCGAAATCGAGGGGTACGACGCCGACCACGTCGTCCTCACGGGCGGCGAGCCGCTGATGCACGAGGAGAGCGCCGCCCTGCTGGAACGACTCGACGAACTGGGCTATCACACGACCGTCGAGACCAACGGCACCATCGCCGTCGACGCACCGATCGACCTGGCGAGCATCAGCCCGAAACTGGCCTCCTCGACGCCGACCCCAGAGCGCGACCCGAAGGGCGACGGCGAGTGGGCCGAGCGCCACGAGGAGCGACGCCTCGACGACGAGGCGCTGGCGACGCTCGTCGATCGGTACCCGAGTCAGCTGAAGTTCGTCGTTACCGGGCCCGACGATATGCCCGAGATCGACGAGCTGATCGACCGGCTTCGCCAGCAGACTGCGACGACCATCGACGATTCGGACGTACTGCTGATGCCCGAGGGACAGACCCGCGAGCAACTCGACGAGACGCGCGCGGTCGTCGCCGACCTCGCGCTGGAGCACGGCTACCGCTACACGCCCCGCCTGCACGTCGACCTGTGGAACGACGCACCGGGGACTTGATCCGACGATGATCGACGACACGAACGACGATACGATGATCGACGACACGATGACCGACCAGACGACGACCGAGCCGACGACAGACTCGACGATCACACCACGAGGAATTCGACGATGACCGACGAGACAACGATGGGCGAGCTATCGGCCGACGCGGACGCGACGACCGGCCCCACAGCCCCCGACGACGACGGTATCGACTGGGAGAAAGCACAGGAAGGCACGCGCCTGCTCCTGGAGGCGATCGGTGAGGACACCGAGGCCACCGGCCTCGAAGCGACCTGGCAGCGCCGGGTGCCTGACGTGTTCGAGACCTTCAGCGAGGCCTACCGCGAGAGCGACAAGCCGACGATGCGGACCTTCGAGAGCGATCAGGAGGGGCTGGTCGTCAAGACCGGCATCCCCGTCTACAGCCTCTGTGAGCACCACCTGCTGCCCTACCACGGCACTGCACACGTCGCCTACCGGCCCGACGAAACCGTGATCGGGCTCTCGAAGCTCGTCCGGTACGTCCGCTGGCGGGCCCGCCAGCCCTCGATGCAGGAGCAACTGACGCAGGAGATCGCCGACGGCCTGGCCGCGGAACTCGGCGCGTCGGCCGTCCTCGTCGAGATCGAGGCCACCCACATGTGCGAGGCGATGCGCGGCGTCGAGACCGCGACGACCACGACGACCCGCTCGGTCGTCGGGACGCCGACCGCGCCCGAGCGCGACCGATTCACCGACGCGATCAGTAATCATGACTGACGATCAATCCACGACCGGCGACACGCCCAGCGGCGACGACCGATCGACCGACAGCGGCCCGTCGACGGACGGTCCACAGACCACGGACGATCCGTCCTCGACCGACGACGCGCCGACGGCCGGCGAGCGAGCGGTGATCCTCGTCTCGGGCGGGATGGACAGCGCGACCGCCGCCTACGAGGCCATGGAACGGGGCTACGACGACCTGTATCTCCTGCACACCAGCTACGGACAGGCCACCGAGGACACCGAGTTCGAGTGCGCCGAAGCGCTGGCCGACCACGTCGACGCCGCGGACTTCCTCCACGTCGAGACCGAACACCTCGCCCGCATCGGCGCGTCGTCGCTGACCGACGAGGAGATGGACGTGGCCGACGCCGACCTCGACAGCGACGAGATCCCGACCTCTTACGTCCCTTTCCGAAACGCGAACCTGCTGTCGATGGCCGTCTCCTACGCCGAAGCCAACGACTGCTCGGCCGTGTTCATCGGTGCACACTCCGAGGACTTCTCGGGGTATCCCGACTGTCGCCCCGCGTTCTTCGAGACCTTCCAGCAGGTGATCGACGTGGGCACCAAGCCCGAGACCGAGATCGAACTGGTCGCGCCCTTCGTCGAGTGGTCCAAGACCGACATCGCCGAGCGTGGACTCGAACTCGGGGTCCCCTACGAGGACACGTGGAGTTGCTACCGCGAGTCGCCGCCCGCCTGTGGGACGTGTGACGCCTGCGCGTTCCGACTACAGGCGTTCCAGAACCTCGGCGAGCGCGATCCCATCGAGTACGCCGAACGGCCCGACTACACGGAGTAACCGTCAGACTGCGTGCCCCCGGAGCAACTCAAAGCAGAGACAGGAGCCGACACAGAGCGGATCGACGGCGGCCGACAGACACTACTCGTAGCGCAGCGCCTCGATGGGGTCGATCCGCGCGCCGTTCCACGCGGGGTAGAGTCCCGCGACGACCCCCACGAGAACCCCGACGACGACGGCGATCCCCGCCCAGTCTAACGGGAACGCAAAGGGGAGATCGAGGAACTCCGTCGCCCCGAACCCGGCGAGGGCGCCGACGATGATCCCGAACACGGAGCCGATCAGTCCGAGGATGACCGCTTCGACGAGGAACAACTGCAGGATGTCCCTGTTCTGGAACCCGACGGCTTTCATGATCCCGATTTCACGGGTCCGCTCGGTGACGCTCACGAGCATGATGTTGGCGATGCCGATCGCACCGACGACCAGCGAGATGACCGCGATGCCGGTGATGAAGCCGGTGAAGGTGTTCAGGATGCTCTGGACCTGCGCGACGAACTCCTCGTTGGTCTGGACCGAGACTTCGTACGAGGACGGGAGGAGTGCGCGCGCGTCCGAGTCGGTCGAGAGGTACGCCGTCACACGCTCTGCGACCTCGTCGACCTGGTCGAAATCCGCAGCGACGACAGTCAGTTGCGAGTAGACGCGCTGATTCTCGCCGGTCGCCGGGCTCTCGAAGCGGTTCTCGGAGAACGGATCCGTCGGACCGTAGATCTGGGGCTGGCTGGCACCGGGCGGACCGAACCCACTGCCGGCCTGCGATGCGAGAATACCGACGACCGTCGCGTTGATCGTCTCACCGCCACTCCGGGTGACGGTGATCGAGTCGCCGACGGAGACGTTGTCCTCGAAGATGGTCGCCGCGGGCTCGTTCAGGACGAGTTCTCGCTCACCGATAGTGAACGGCCCGCCAGCAGAGAAGTTGCCCTGTCCCGACTGCTCGAAGTACCCGGGGGTCGTCGCCTGCATCGACGAGATGGCGATGGACTGTCCCCCGTACGTGACCCCAGACAGTGAAACGGTCCCCTGTGGAATGACGGTTGCCACCCCCTCGATCGCGCGGAGTTGTTCGAGGTCGTGCTCGGTGAAGACGGCCTGCCCGCCACCCGCTCCCGGGCCGCCCTGTGACCCTGCCTGCTGGGTCGACACGGCCATCGCGGGCGACTGTTCGGTGGCGATATCTCCGATGATCGCGCCTTGCAGGCTCGCACCCAGCGTGACGAACGTGATGACCGCCCCGACGCCGATGACGACACCGAGCGTGGTCAGCGTCGACCGGAGGCGGTGGCCGCGGATCGAGCGCCAGGACATCCGTAGACTCTCGAACACGTCCATCACTCGTCACCGCCCATCGTCGGCCGTCGCGGTGCGTCGACGACGTCCTCGCGCTCGATTTTCCCGTCCAGCAGGTGGATGATCCGGTCCCCGTGTTCGGCGATATCCCGTTCGTGGGTGACCATGAGGATCGTATTTCCAGCGGCGTGGAGGTCCGCGAACAGCTCCATGATGCTGGCACCGGTCTCCGAGTCGAGGTTCCCCGTCGGTTCGTCGGCGAGGATCAGTGCGGGGTCGTTCGCCAGCGCGCGAGCGATGGAGACTCGCTGGCGCTGGCCGCCCGACAGTTCGTTCGGTCGGTGGTCGGCACGCTCTCCGAGCCCGACACGTTCCAGAAGCTGGTGTGCCCGTTCGGTCCGGTCCTGCCGAGAGCGTCCCTGTGCGACCATCGGCAGCACGACGTTCTCGTGGGCGGTCAATCGCGGCATCAGATTGAACGTCTGGAACACGAACCCGATTTCGCTACCGCGTAGCTGTGTCCGTTCCCGTCCAGAGAGCGCGGTCACGTCCTGCCCATTGACGACGATTCGTCCCTCTGTCGGCGTATCCAGGCACCCGATGAGATTCATCAGCGTGCTCTTTCCCGAACCGCTCGGACCCATGACTGAAGTGTACGAGCCGCGCTGTAACTCGATAGAGACGCCGTCGAGGGCGTGGACTGGCTCACCCAGGAAGTACGTCTTTCGGACATCTTGGACGGAGACCGCTGATTGATTCGTGTTCTCGGTCGCTGTTGTAACGTCGTTCATGTGTTGCTGTGTTCTACTGGGCTGATCTCGTGGGAGAGAGCGGCGACAAATCGGCTATCGTACGTCGAACGAACGTTCAGTCGATGGATAAACATACCGGTCAGTCGGAGCTCAGTATCTACACGTAGTCGTTCGCGGGCGCAGCGAGCGAACCCGAAGGAGAAAACCGGCGGCAGCTACAGCTCGAACTCGATATCGTCTGCGAGGCCGTTCAGCAGGTACTCCGCGCCGGTCTGGGTCGTCGCCAGTGGCACGTCGTGGACGTCACAGATCCGCAGGAGTGCGGAGATGTCCGGTTCGTGTGGCTGGGCGGTCAGGGGGTCCCGGAGGAAGACGATCCCGTCGAGGCGGCCCTCGACGGCCTCGGTGCCGATCTGGGTGTCCCCGCCCAGCGGCCCGGACTCCTTGCGGTCGACGGTCAGGTCGGTCTCCTCCATGATCCGCTTGCCGGTCGTCCCGGTCCCGACGATGTCGAACTCGGACAGGAGCGACTCGTAGGTCTGTGCGAGGTCGATGATGTCGGGCTTCTTCTCGTCGTGTGCGATGAGTGCGACGCGCGTCATGGCTTGCGGTGTGCACCGCTGATCCAAAGGTTATCTGGTCGTTCCGGTTCTGGTCAGCCGTCGTTCACTCCGCGACGTGTACGTCGCCGTCGCTGGTGACAGTCACGTCGTGGCCCTCGACAGGGAACGTCAGCATCTCCTCTGTGCCGTCGAGGACCGCCGCCAGATCGTCCACGTCGACGTACGTGTCGAGGTCGTCGATATCGTCGGCTGCCAGAGCAGTGGCGTCGACCACCGCTTCGACGATCACGTCACGCGCCGGCGTCGGACTGACCCATTCGTCCTCGGTCCCCCCACGGATCATGTACACTGTCCCGTCGTCCGAACCCATATGCCAACAATATACGCGGTCGTATATAACCGGCTACGGGCGACTTCACAGCGTGAAGTCACCGTCGGCCGCGGTGCTGGTCGGCGTCGAGAGTAAGATGGGCCGGACGCGAGCAGCGCGTCGCGGCCCAGACGGCTGTTGGAGCCGTCTCAGTGACCAGACTGACGAATCCGGGCAGCGGTCCGCGCTCGCCCTGTACGGTATACGGGACTGCCCTGACATCACCTCCGAAGTGATGCAACTGTGTGGTACACCGGCACACACCATAGTTCTTTCGCACGCCCCGGTTTAATCGAGGTTCTCGTACTGGTAGTCGCCCTCGTACGTCTCCTCGTGGGCGGCCTCGGTGAGGACGAACTGCGCGATGCGCGCGTCGGCCGCCAGTTCGATCTCGTGGTGGACCTCCAGTAGCCCCTCGCCGCGGCCCTCGTAGCCGGCGTCCCAGACCGCCGTATCGAGCATACAGGAGTTGCGAAGCAGCGACGACCGCGGGTAGACGAAGCCGATGTGCTCCTCGGGGACGGCGACACGGTCGCCGTACTCGACGATGTACGCGCCGGGTTCGAGCCGATAGATGCCGTCCTCGGCTGCCAACTCTGTCCGCTCGCCGACGGTCTTGTCGCCCCGTTCGATCCGACCGGGTTCGACCTGTTCGAACACCGCACCCAGTGTCAAGTCGACGCCGTTTGGCTGGACCTGTTCGGGGCGTAGATCGCCCAGCGCCTCGGCGACAAACCGTCCGCTCTTGTACATGACAGCGAGGTGGGCCAGCACCCAAAAGAGCGTTCCGAGACGCTCCGGGTCGGTACACTGGGTCGTGTTTAGTTAAGCGAACCGGGCATTGAGGTACCGAAAGCCCTCGCTCCGTTCCGGTCCCGGGACCCACGCTGCGCGCGCTTCGCGTGCTTACGGGGTCCGGGTTCCCGGAACGGTGCTCGCCCTTTCATCCGCCAGGATTCGGCTGTTCACCTGTCTGAACCCTGGCGGATGAAAGGGCGAGGCGCGGTCGACGGATCTGCGTCGGCACTATTCGACCGCAGGGAGAATATCCGACACAGATCCGTCGAGCGTGCCGAGGGCTTTCGGGGTCTTGGCCGTAGCTGGCACTACTAAACTAAACACTGCCTACCACTGACACCCAATCTATAAGCGGGACAATCGCCAGCTAGACACAGATCAATGGTCTCGGTGGTGGCGGTGACGCTGGGCATCCTCTCGCTGGCCGTCATCTGTACCAGTGTCCTCACCGCTATCGGGGTTCGCTACCGGACCGAACCGGGCGCGCGGTGGTTCACGGTGACAATGGGGTTCGTCTCCCTCTGGATCGTCGTCTCGCTCGTCTCGCTGGTGGTGAACGATCTGGCCGTCCTGCGCGTCGTCCACGTCGTCGGCATCGCACTGACACAGCTGACACCGGTGTGCTGGTTCTGTTTCGTTCTCGACTACACCGGCCGCGAGGGATGGGTCACGCGGCGGTCGCTGGGGCTCCTGTTTTTCGTTCCGACGCTGACCATCACTGCGGTGAGCACGAACCCGCTGCACTCGCTGTACTATCGGGGCTACCGACTCGCCGCGATCGATCAGGACACGCTAATGTTCGTCACCGAGGCCGGACCGGCCGCGTATCTCGGGCTGTGTTACGCCGGCCTGTTGTTCGTCGTCGGGCTCTGGCTCGTCGTCCAGATGCTGACCGACCACGACCGGCTGTTCTCGGGGCAGGCGGTCTGGCTACTGGTGGGATCGGTCGCACCGATCTCGGTCGCGTTCCTCTCGGCCAGTGATACGGTGCCGGAGGCGATCCCGCTGCTGTCGGCGAGTTTCGCGATCACCGGGCTCGCCTACGGTTACGGGCTCTTTCGGCACCGGCTGCTCGATTTCGCCCCAGCGACGCGTCGCATCGGGACGCGTGCGGTGTTCGACGATCTCCGCGACGGCCTCGTCATCGTCGACACCGACGGCGACGTTGCGGCGATCAACGAGAGCGCACGCCGACAGTTCGACTGTGTCGACGAGGCGGTGCTGGGCGATCCACTCACCGCGCTCGACTCCGAGCTAGCGGGGATCCGCGAGGCCTCGTCGGTCGACATCGAACGCGGCGGCGAGCTGTTCGAGATCACAGTCTCGCCCGTCGAAGACAGCCGTCGCCGGTCCGCCGGCTACGCACTCGTCGTGCGCGACGTGACCGTCTCACGGGCGCGCAAGCAGCACCTCGAAGTGCTCAACCGCGTCCTCCGGCACAACCTCCGCAACGATATGACGGTGATCAAGGGGTACGCCGAGATACTCGACGACGACGACGACAGCGGCATGGCCGCGTCGATTCTCGACACCGCGACGGAACTGCACGACCTCGCGGAGAAGGCACGGGAGGTCGAACGGACCGTCGGCACCGACGCGGTCGCACGCGAGGAGACAGCGATCCCGGCGCTCCTCGACTCGCTGGCCTCGAAGTACGGGCAGGCCTACCCCGGCCACGTCATCTCGGTCGAGGCCCCCGCCGACCTCGTCGTCGTGACTGACCCGACGATGCTGGAACTCGTCGTCGACAATCTGCTCGAAAACGCGCTCGAACACCACCCCGCGACTGCGGACGTGGCCGACCAGTCGCCGGGCGCGGTCACGGACGACACCGCGTCGGTCGCCGTCAGCGCCAGCCAGGACGCCGACGGGGTGACGATCCAGGTCACCGACGACGGGCCCGGCATCCCGGACAACGAACTCAGGGTGCTCAGAAACGGCGAGGAGTCGGCGCTCGAACACAGCAGCGGCCTCGGCCTGTGGCTGGCACAGTGGTGTACGGCGCGGCTCGGTGGGCGGCTCTCCTTCGAGACGAACGATGGGACGACAGTTCGGATCTGGCTGCCCACTGGGACAGATCGCACCGGTCCGTCCAATCGAGCGCCAGAGAAGTGATCGGTCGTCGACCACCTGCCCGGTGAAACGACGAAAAACGCAACACCACTGTCGAAAACTCGCGGGAATACGCGGGATTTATACGCGCGCGCCGTCGATTGACGGACGTTATGGGACAGACGCTCACGGAGAAAATCCTCGACGATCACCTCGTCGAAGGCGAGCTGACGCCTGGCGAGGAGATCGGTATCGAGATCGATCAGGTCCTGACACAGGACACGACCGGCACGCTGGTGTGGCTCCAGTTCGAAGCGCTGGGCCTCGAAGAGGTCCAGACGGAGCTGGCCGCCCAGTACTGTGACCACCAGACCTACCAGTTCGACTTCAAGAACACGGACGACCACCGCTTCCTGCGCTCTGCGGCCGGTACCTTCGGCGCTCACTTCTCGCGCCCGGGGAACGGTATCTGCCACAACGTCCACAAGGAGAACTTCGCCGCGCCCGGCAAGACGATGCTGGGCTCGGACTCCCACACTCCGACCCCCGGTGGCCTCGGCGAGCTCGCCATCGGTTCGGGTGGCCTCGACGTGGCCGTCGCGATGGGTGGCGGTGCCTACTACATCGACATGCCCGAAGTCGTCAACGTCCGCCTCGAAGGCGAGCTGCCCGAGTGGGCGACCGCCAAGGACGTCATCCTCGAACTGCTCCGTCGCCTCTCGGTCAAGGGCGGCGTCGGCAAGGTGCTGGAATACACCGGCCCCGGTGTCGAGAGCCTCACCGTCCCCGAGCGGACGACGATCACCAACATGGGAACCGAGCTGGGCGCGACCACCTCGATCTTCCCGACCGACGAGAACACGAAAGACTACCTCTCCCGGGTCGGCCGCGAAGACGAGTTCGTCGACCTCTCGCCCGACGAGGACGCCGAGTACGCCGACGAGATCGTCGTCGATCTCTCGGATCTGGAACCGCTCATCGCCCAGCCCTCGATGCCCGACAACGTCGTTCCGGTCAGCGAGGTCGAGGGCGTCGATGTCGAGCAGGTCATGATCGGTTCCTGTACGAACGGTGCCTACGAAGACATCCTGCCCTCGGCGAAGATGCTCGAAGGCCGGAACGTCGACAAGAAGACCGAAATGATCGTCGCGCCCGGCTCGAAGGTCGCATCCGAGATGCTGGCCCGCGAAGGCTGGACTGCCGAGATGATGGCCGCCGGGGTCAACTTCTCGGAAGCGACGTGTGGTGCCTGTATCGGCATCGGTCACGTCCCCGCCTCCGACTCCGTTTCGCTGCGGACCTTCAACCGCAACTTCGAGGGTCGCTCCGGCATCGAGGACGACAACGTCTACCTCTGCTCGCCCGAGGTCGCCACCGCGGCGGCACTCGCCGGTGAGATCGTCGACCCGCGCAACCTCGCCGAAGAACTCGGCGATCTGGAAGCGCCGGGCATCGAGCTCCCCGACGAGTACATCAGCAGCTCCGAATCGGACCTCCTCACGCCCGAGGACGCGGTCGACGACGAGCTCATCAAGGGGCCCAACATCGGCGACGTGCCGCTGAAGGACCCGCTGGGATCGGACATCGAGGGTGAGACGCTCCTCAAGATGGAGGACAACATCACCACCGACCACATCATCCCGGCGACGGCGGACATCCTCAAGTTCCGCTCGAACATCGACAAGCTGAGCGACTTCACGCTCAGCCGCGTCGACGACACCTTCGCCCAGCGCGCCAAGGACAACGACGGCGGCGTCCTCGTCGCCGGCGAGAACTACGGGCAGGGCTCCTCCCGCGAACACGCGGCCCTCTGTCCGATGTACCTCGGCATCGACGCCGTCCTCGCACAGAGCTTCGCCCGCATCCACAAGGCGAACCTCTTCAACTTCGGGATCGTCCCCCTGGAGATCGACGCAGACACCTACGAGCAGATCGAGCAGGGCGACAACATCGAGATCGTCACCGATGTCGCCGACGCCATCCAGTCCGGCGAGACGGAGTTCACCATCCGTGTCGACGACGACTGGGAGGCGACCGCCACGCTGGACGCCTCCGAACGCGAACGACGCTTCCTCGCCTCCGGCGGGAAGCTCACCCACACGAAACAGCAGTACGAGGACGACGGCGGCGCTGCGCCCGCAGACGACTGAGGACTGCTCTCGACCCCGTTTTTTCTTTCGACGATCCGCTAGCTGCTGGTGCTTTTCAAGGAGCGATTCGGACACCGCTGCTCTAGCCCCGAATCTTGATACGCCCGCTCCCGAGAACACACCTATGGGCACTTTCCGACCGATCACCGACGACGAGCGAGCGCGCCACCAGTCGATCAAGGACCACGTCTGGGGTGAGGGCGGCGTCCCCGACTACGAGGCCGACGACGTGCCCGAGGCACTCGGTCAGCGCTGGGCGTACGTCGCGGACGGCGAGTTCCGGTCGATCTGTACGCTGATGGAGATCGACGTGCAGGTTGCGGGCGAGTGGCGAGCGGTCGGCGGGATTCGGGGGTTCGTCACGCCGCCGCAACACCGCGGGGAGGGGTACGGCCGTCGACTCCTCCGGGCGGCGCTGTCCGAGTTCGCCGAGCGCGGACTGGCGTACACGCTGCTGTGGCCCGAGTCGGTCGCGTACTACCGCCGTCACGGCTGGGGGCTCGTCGACACGCAGACCGAGTACGCCTTCCCGCCCGAAGCAATGGCGGACCCGGGCGTCGCGGGGTCGTTCGAGCGCGTCGACGCCGACGAGTACGACCGTCTCGCCACCGTCTGGCGCGACTACGCCAGCGCGTACGAACTGGCGTTCCGGCGGAGCGAGTCGTGGTGGCGCGAGCGAGTGCTGGACGACGCGTGGGCCTATCTCTGGACGCCCGAAGCGGGCGACGACCCGGCGGGCTACGTCGTCTACACGCTGGACCGCGACGATGCGGTGCTCACAGTTGCCGACCTCGCCTATCGGAGCGAGCCCGCCCGCCGCCAGCTACTCGCCTTCCTCGACCGCCACGCCCCACAGGCCGACCGGGTCGAGTGGTGCTGTCCCGCGGAGCGCCGTCTCCTGTTCGAGGCCGCCGATCCCGACGCCGTGACGGTCTCCTCGGCTCCGGGTGCGAGCGGTCGGATCACCGACCTGGCCGGGGCGATCGAGGCGCTGCCGGCCGAGCGGGCACCGACCGCTCCCGTCACCGTCGCGGTGTCGGACCCGCTGGTCGACGCCAACGACGGCCTGTTCCGGGTCGAGACGGATCTGACCTGTACGCGCGTCGACCCCGACGACACGACCGGCGAGCCCGACCTCGCGGTCGACGCGACGACGCTCGCACAGCTGTACGTGGGGACGCTCTCCGTTCAGACGGCCGCCGAGCGCGAGCGACTCACTGCGACCGACGACGCCGTCGCTGCGCTCGCGTCGACGTTCGGATCGCGAGACGTGTACGTCAGCGATTTCTTCTAGTGAAAACGAAAGTGGGGTGGGATGGTTGGGGGGATGTGGGGGTAGCACCCAGTTGGGTGCGCATAGTCTTGCGTACGTGATAGGTAAGAACCTTTTGGCCCGACGGGGGCCGTGTTATCCGTCCACAGGATAGAACATATAGCGGAACTAATTCACATAGATTCGACGTATCAGCGACGCTATTGCCAGTCTGTCATGTCATCAGCGTGTCGTCCGATGAAGTGCTGTGGAACTCGGCGAGCCGGTATGCGGTCGCCCGGCCGACGGCGGGTGGTGGCGGGGCCGTCATTCATTAGTAACGCCGCTCCGTACTCAGGGTAGTGACGACCGTCCCCGCCAGCGACACGGAACCGCCGACGGTCCGGCCCGCGACCCGCTCGGACCTGCTGGCGATCCACCGGATCGAGAAGGCCTCGTTCCCCCAGCCGTGGCCGTTTTCGGCGTTCGAGAGCTACGTCGGGGAGCCGGGCTTTCTCGTCGCCGTCGAGGACGACGACAGCGACGTGTCGGTGGTACTCGGCTACGTCGTCGCCGATACCATCCCCAACCACGGGACGCCGCTGGGCCACATCAAGGACATCGCCGTCGCGCCAGACTTCCGGGGCGACGGCGTCGGCCGGACGCTTCTGGCCCAGGCCATCGGCGTCCTCGACGACGCCGACGCTGGCTCGGTCAAACTCGAAGTCCGCATTTCGAACGAGGTCGCCATCTCGCTGTACCGCGATTTGGGCTTCGAGCACCGCCGGACCATCCCCAACTACTACGGCAACGGCGAGGACGCGCTGGTGATGATCCGGGCACTCGACGGCGAGTGAAACGCCTATTGGCCCGGACGTGCTTCTGTCGGCTATGGGCTATGCCTGTCCGGTCTGTGCGGAGCCACAGGCCGACGCCGGCCATCTGGCGAACCACCTCGCCTTTACCGCGCTGACTGGCGGCGACGACCACGAGGCGTGGCTGGACGAACACGTCCCCGACTGGGGGGACCACGGCGAGTCGGAACTGGCCGAACAAGTCGTCGGCATCGCCGAGGAAACCGAGTTCCCGTTCGACGACGGTGCCGACCACGGACACGACCACGCACACGGCGGGGCACACGACCACGGCGTCGACACCCAGCAGGCCCGGGCACGCGGGAGCGGTGAACTCGACGACGAGGCCACGGAGATTCTCAGCGAGGCCCGGGAGCTGACCGAGCAGATGCACGAGGGTGGTGCGGACGACGACCCCGCGGACGATACCGGCGAGGACGCGTCCGCAGACGAAACCGAGTAGTTGCCGAGCGACCAAGCGCCGGTATGGACACCGAGGGGACGTTGCTGCCCGAGACCGTCGAGGAGGCCAGCGGCCGCTACGAGCAACTGGGTTCGACCGCACAGGTCGTCGTCAAAGCCGTCACGAAGTCGATGGCCTTCGACCGCGAGGAGTACGACGAACGGGTCGACAGCGACGTGATCGAGACGGCTCGCGAAGCCATGTTCGGCGAGCAGTTGCAGGTCCACGTCGGCACGCGCGCGGAGTTCGAGGAGTGGCGCGAGACCGCCGACCACGAGGTCGAGGTGCTCGGTGCCGACAACGTCGACCACGTCGCGTGGCACGCCCCGCCCTTCGCCGAGGAAGCCATCGCGGCGACGTTCCAGAACGAGCCCGATGCCGCCGTCGCGACCCTGCGCCGGCAGGCGGTCGCACGCATCTACCAGGACGTGGTGTGATGCGCGCGGTCACTCGCAACCTCATCATCGGAATCGGCGTCGTCCTCGTCCTCCTGCTCGCGCTCGGAGTCCTCCCGTCGCTGCTCAAGAGCGGCGACCCCTACTACGTGAGCGCGACCCAGCTAGAGGGGAACGTCAGCGCTGACTCGAACGCCACCGGCAGTTCGAACGGGAACGCCACTGGCGGCCCGAACGCCACCGTCACCACGGGTCCGAACGCGACGGCAGTCAACGCCAGCGCGCTCTCCGCACAGACCCATCCGTTCACGACGGCGGCGCTAGCCGACGCCGGCCCGAACCGGACGGGCTACTCCGGTCCCTACTGGAAGGGGCCCGTCGGGATCAAGGGAGCCTTTACCCACTCGCCGTTCGACGAACTCGCGTCGATGCGCCAGCGGACGCCCAACGCCACGGACGGCGAGGCGGTCCGCGTGCTCGACAACGGGACGCTTTATCGCGTCGGCGTGACACAGGATCGACCATGAGCCGCGATCCCACCCACGAGTGGCCCGTCCTCGAATCGAGCGCCGAGTACGAGACCGGCTGGTACACCGGCGGCTACGACCGCGTCGAGCAGCCAAACGGCACCGAGAAGTCATACTACTGGGCCGAACTCCCCGACGCCGTCGTCGTCGTCGCCCGCACGGACGACGAACTCGTGCTGGTCGATCAGTACCGGCCGACGATCCGCGAGCAGTGTCTCGAACTCCCCGCCGGCATCGTCGAGGACGGCGAGTCCTACACCGAGGCCGGTCGCCGGGAACTCCGCGAGGAGACCGGTTTCGAGGCCGCCGGCGTCTCGCTGCTGGAGGACTTCTGGTGTTCGACCGGGGTCCTCAAGCACCGCCGTGGCATCGTCTTCGCCGAGGGGCTGGAACCGGTCGAGCGCGACCTCGACGACAACGAGTTCCTCACCGTCACGACGGTTCCCATCGAAGACGCGCTGGAGGTGGCCCGCTCCGAACCCGCCAACGACGCCACCATCGAGGGAATCCTGCTGGCACGTGCCGAGGGACTGCTGTGACCGGGGAGCCTGTCGAGCGGGACGGTGACGGACCGGGCGACGACAGTGAGGGTTGGCCGGTCCACGACCGCGTCGTCGTCTGGGAGAACCCCTTCTTCGACGCCGGGTACGACGTGGTCGAACGGCCCGACGGCGAGCGCGCCAACTACTACTGGATCGACCCCGCCGACGTGACCGTCGTCGTCCCGGTGATCGACGACGAGGTCGTCCTCGTCGAGACGTACTCGCCACAGCTGGAGGGCACTTCCCTCGCCTGTCCCGCCGGTCGGCTCGAACCGGACGAACGACCGCGCGAGGCGGCGGCCCGCGAACTCCGTGAGGAGACGGGGTACGTGGCCGGCGACCTGACTGAAATCGAGGAGTTCCGCGCGGAAGCGTGGGTGCGCGCGGACTGTTCTGCCTATCTGGCGACCGACCTCGAACCGGGGGAACCAGACCGCGACGAAGGCGAGTATCTGACCGTCGAGCGCGTCCCGGTCGACGACGCCGTCGCGGCGATCCGCGACTCGGATGTCGTCCACGGCGTCCAGTTCCTCCCACTCTTGCTCGCTCGCGCGGACGGACTGGTGTAGGCGGGTGTCGGTGTTGCCGTACCTATTTACACGTTCGATAACACGTCCCACCTGATGCCCTCCACAGATCGAACCCTCGTGTTCCGTGAACCGTCCGGACGGCTCACTGCGGCCGTAATGCTCCTTGGCTCCGTCTTCCTGTCCAGTGGCTTCGTCTACTACGGGATCCTGCACGACACCAATGCCGTCCACCTGCTGGTCATGGCGGCCGGGTTCGCCCTTTCCGGGGTCGCCGAGTCCCTGCCGACACGGCGACGACGGGCGGCCGGTGTGCTGCGCATCGGTGCAATCGCCCTGTTGCTCGGGCTCTTGATCGTCACCATCCTCGCTCCCGACGTGGTTCTCTGATCACGACCGTGGGCCGTAACGGGGCGATTACGAGCGCGCAGTAACCGTGAGGCGTTTACCGATCGCGCCCCCACAGACTGGTGATGGACGGCGAAATCGGTCACGAGGAGCTGGCGTCGATCTTAGAGAACGGCGGCGACGCGCGCGTCGTGGACATCCGCCCGCCGGGAGCCTACGAACGGGGCCACATCCCCGGCAGCGAGAACGTCCCGCTCCAGCAACTGGTCGACGACATCGAGCAGTTCGAGGGCGACGAGCGGGTCGTGACGGTCTGTCCCCACGGAAAATCAAGCGTTCAGGCCGCCCGACTGATCGCCTCCTACGAAGGCTTTGCCGGCGACGCCGAGAGTTTCGCCCCCGGACTGGCCGAGTGGGACGGTCCGATCGAGAGCGGTCCCGACGACCCAGCACGTGACGGCCCGACCGGCGCGGGCGACGCCGTCACCGACGAGGGCCCCGACGCACCCTTCTGACTGCCGCGCGACCGTCGTTCGAACAGCCGACTTATGTGGCTGTGTCGCCCTCGTAGAGGTAATGACTGTCCACCACGAGGGACTCACCGTCGAGTGGCTGGGCTACGCCACCATCCGCCTCGCCGGTGACGAGACGACGCTGTACTTCGATCCGGGCCGCTACGGCGTCCTCTCGGGCGAGTGGGAACCCGACGAGGAAGGCCTGCGCCACCCGCCGGGGCAGAACTACACCGCACGGGACGGCGACGTGGTCTGTGTGAGCCACGTCCACCACTACGATCCCGACGGCATCGAACGCGTCGCGAACGAGGACGCGACCATCGTCGCCTACGAGACCATCGACGAGCAGGCCCGCGAGCGAGGGCTGGTGCCGCTCTCGGAACTGCCCTACGAGGTCCGGACCGTCGACGACAGAGACACGCTCACCGTCGGCGACGTGTCGCTCTGGTCGACGCCGGCCCACAACGAACCCGACGGACCCCACACCCGCCCCGACGGGACCCCCTACCACCCGGAAGGATTTGGCTGTGGCTTCCTGGTCGACGTAGAGGGAACGCGTGCCTTCTGGCCGGGCGACACCGACGTGCTCCCCGGTCACCGAAGCGTCGACGTGTCGCTGTTCTGTCCGCCCATCGGCCAGCGCTTTACGATGGACCGCCACGAGGCCGCGCGGCTGGCGGCGACCATCGAGCCCAATCTCGTCATGCCCGTCCACTACAACACCTTCTCGACGCTCTCGACTGACTCGCGGGCCTTCGCGGCGGACGTGGCCACCGCTGGCGTCCCTGTGGTACTCGACGAGACGTAAGGGTGGCTCGGGAAAATCCCTCGTCACACGGGGCTCGGTGGGGGTAACTGCTCGTCACTGCCACCAGCACACCGTTGCCAGCCAGTGGTGAAAAACTCGTTTATCGGCGGCGGGTGCGAGCCGCGAGGGTGGGTACCGAAACGAAAATCGGAGCGACGTGCGAAGGACCGGTATGGATCGAAGCCCGGAGTCGTTCGCCGAGGCACTCGCCTCCGGTGACACCGATCGCGTGAACGAGGCGATCGACGAGGTCGAAGCCGCCGATTCGGCCGTGCGTGTCGAACAGTACGCCGCGCTGTTCGACGCGTGTGAACCGATCTACGAGAGCGACGACGGCTACGTCCGCCAGTCGGTCGTTCGCTTCCTGCGCGACGCCTACCCGATGCTCGAACTCACGATTGCCGCCAGCGAGGCAGAGCGCGTCGACGGCTACACGACCGAGGACCTGCGCGAGAACAGGATCCGCCTCGTCGAGTTCCTGCTCGACGCGCTCGAAGACGACGACGGGCGAGTTCGGACGGCCGCCGTCGACGGCTTCGACACGATCGGTGTCGCGCTCGATCTGGCGGGGATCGACGCGGAGCGACGGGCGTTGTTCGACGCACTCGACGACCTCGCCAGCGATCTCCCAGACGAGAAGGCCGAACACGCCGCGGAAGCGAAACGATCGGTGGAGCGAATGGGCCTCGTCGGTGGGATCGTTTCCGACCTCAACCTCGACCTCCCGTGAGAGAGACCTCCGTCTCGCAACAGAGGAGCGATCGAAAAGCTGCTTCGGCGAACCAGGTTTGGAATCGAAAGAACACTCCCGAGAATACTGAGTATTTGAAAGGGGAAACCGGTTGAATACGGAGCCCGTTAGTACAGACAATGAGTCAGCGACAGAGCCACGTCGACATTCAGGGGATGAGCTGTGCGAACTGTTCACAGACCATCGCCGACGCTGTCGAGGCCCTCGACGGCGTCTCAGCGGCGAACATCAACTACGCGACCGACGAGGGATCGGTCACGTACGATCCCGAGAGAGTGTCGCTCAGCGAGATCTACGACGCCATCGAGGACGCTGGGTACTCGCCGGTCACTGACACCGTGACCATCGCGATCACCGACATGTCGTGTGCAAACTGCTCGGAGACGGTGCAGGACGCGCTCGAACGGACGCCCGGGGTCGTTGCGGCCGACGTGAACTACGCGACCGACGAGGCACAGGTCACGTACAACCCGGCAGAGGCGAGTCTCGGAGAGTTCTACGAGGCCATCGAGGACGCCGGCTACTCGCCCGTCCGCGAGGACGGCGCCTCCGACGACGACTCCGGCGGCGACGCCCGAGAGGCCGCTCGGGAGAATGAGATCCATCGGCAACTGCGGTTGACGCTCTTTGGTGCCGTCCTGTCGCTGCCCCTGCTGGTGTTCATGGCCGATCACCTGCTGGAACTCGGACTCGTCGGCGACGAACTCGCTGGCCTGCCGTCCGGGTGGGTCGCGTTCGCGCTGGCGACGCCCGTGCAGGTGGTCCTCGGTCGGCCGTTCTACGGGAACTCCTACAAGGCGCTCGTGAAGAACGGGCGGGCCAACATGGACGTGCTGATCGCGCTGGGGTCGACGACCGCGTACGTCTACTCCGTCGCGGTCTTGCTGAATTTGATCGCCGGCGGGCTGTACTTCGACACGGCGGCCTTCATCCTCGTGTTCATCACGCTGGGCAACTACCTCGAAGCCCGCTCGAAGGGCCAGGCCGGCGAGGCCCTCCGAAAGCTACTGGAGATGGAGGCAGACACTGCCACCGTCGTCGACGACGAGGGCAACGAGGCGGAAATCCCGCTGGAAGACGTCGCAGTCGGCGACCGGATGAAGGTCCGGCCCGGCGAACAGATCCCGACCGACGGCGTCGTCGTCGACGGCCAGTCGGCGGTCGACGAGTCGATGGTCACGGGCGAGTCCGTCCCCGTCGAGAAGGGTGAGGGCGACGAGGTCGTCGGTTCGACGATCAACGAGAACGGCGTGCTCGTCGTCGAGGCGACGAAGGTCGGGAAGGACACGGCCCTCCAGCAGATCGTCCAGACCGTCAAGGAGGCCCAGTCGCGCCAGCCCGACATCCAGAACCTCGCAGACCGTATCTCGGCGTACTTCGTCCCCGCGGTCATCGCCAACGCCGTCCTCTGGGGAGTCGTCTGGTACCTCTTTCCCGCGGCGCTGTCCGGTTTCGTCGACTGGCTCCCGCTGTGGGGCCTGGTCGCCGGTGGTCCGGTCGCTGCCGGAGGCGTCTCGGTGTTCGAGTTCGCCGTCGTGGTGTTCGCGTCCTCGGTGCTGATCGCCTGTCCCTGTGCGCTGGGGCTGGCGACGCCCGCGGCGACGATGGTCGGGACCACTATCGGCGCGCAGAACGGCGTCCTGTTCAAGGGCGGCGACGTGCTCGAACGCGCGAAGGACGTCGACACGGTCGTCTTCGACAAGACCGGGACGCTCACCGAAGGCGAGATGGAACTGACCGACGTGGTCGTGTTCGACGGGGACGGGCAGGCGGTTGCGGACGGTAGCGGTCCCGCTCCCGACGGCGGCCAACTCACAGATCGGACCGCCCTGAGCGAAGACGACGTGCTCCGACTCGCTGCCAGCGCCGAGAGCGGGAGCGAGCACCCGCTCGCCCGCGCCATCGTCGAGGGTGCGGAGGAGCGCGGCATCGAGGTCCCCGATCCCGAGGACTTCGAGAACGTCCCCGGGCACGGGATTCGCGCCACGGTCGAAGGGAGTGAAGTGCTCGTCGGTAACCGAAAGCTGCTTCGAGACAACGGCATCGACCCGTCGCCCGCAGCGGAGACGATGGAACGGCTCGAAAACGAGGGGAAGACCGCGATGCTGGTGGCTTACGACGGAGCGCTGGCGGGCGTGGTCGCCGACGCCGACACGGTCAAAGAGAGCGCGAAAGACGCCGTGAGCCAACTCCAGGAGCGCGGCGTCGACGTGATGATGATCACCGGCGACAACGAGCGCACCGCCCGTGCCGTCGCTGAACAGGTCGGGATCGACCCGGAGAACGTCCGAGCGGAGGTCCTTCCCGAGGACAAGTCCGACGCGGTCGAGTCGATTCAGAGTGATGGCCGCACGGCGATGATGGTCGGGGACGGCGTCAACGACGCGCCCGCGCTCGCGGTCGCCTCCGTCGGGACGGCCATCGGGAGCGGCACCGACGTGGCGATCGAAGCGGCCGACGTGACGCTGATGCGCGACGACCCGGTCGACGTGGTCAAGGCCATCCGCATCTCGGATGCGACGCTCGCGAAGATCAAGCAGAACCTCGTGTGGGCGCTTGGCTACAACACCGCGATGATCCCGCTGGCCTCGCTGGGCCTGCTCCAGCCCGTGCTCGCCGCCGGCGCGATGGCGTTCTCGTCGGTGTCGGTGCTGTCCAACAGCCTGCTGTTCCGGCGGTACACCCCCGATCACGACTACGAACTGCTCGGGCGGCTCCGATAGGCCACGCAGTTCGCAGTGTGGACCCGTTCGCTGTGGTGCTCGCCGCCGGACGGCGGCGGTACGGACGGCTATATAGTACTACAGCGGCCACCCCAGCGGTCGGTACCGGAATAGTCGGGACATACCACCCAGTACCCCTATTATAAACGGGTTTAGTTATACCCCGGCCCCTTTCAGGTGATGACACGCGAGTCAGGGCGGCTATCCGATTTGGTATCGCGGCGGAAATTCATCGCGACGACCAGTGGTGCGAGCGTCGCGGCGATCGCAGGCTGTACTAGCAACTCCGACGGCGGTTCCAGTGACGGTAGCTCGGGCGACAGTTCCGGTGACGGTGACAGCTCCGGTGACAGTTCCGGGGATAGCTCCGGTGACGGTGGGAGCGAGAACACGGACAGTGGGTCCAGCGGGATGGACACGAGCGTCCTGACCGGCGACGGTTCTTCGACGGTGTTCCCGATCACGAACACCGCCGCGAGCTACTGGAACTCCAACCCCGAGGCCGGCGACGGGGACTACTGGCCCAGCGAGTGGGCCGAGGAGTACGGCACCGACATGCGCCTGGCGGACTACTTCGCCTCCCAGTACGGCTACGAGGCGACCGGCGAACGCTCGAACCCGCCGTTCCGCGTCTCGATCGCCCTCTCTCACTCCGGGACCGGTATCGAGGGCGTCATGGAAGGTCGCGTCGACATCGGTGACGCGAGTTCCTCGGCCCAGTCCGAACTCGGTGAGGGCGCAGAGGGTCTCGACGGCTTCGTCGACCACGTCGTCGGCGTCGACGGCCAGCCGATCGTCGTCAGCCCCGAGATCGCCGAGGCCGGCGTCGAGAAGATCACGCTCGACGAACTCAAGCAGATCTACAAGGGCGAACTCACCAACTGGAGCGAGGTCGGCGGGCCGGACCGCGACATCCTCGCGCTCGGTCGTGCCGAGGGCTCCGGGACCGACACGGCGTTCCGTAACAACGTCTACGGCGACCCCGAAGCACCGATCAGTCCCGACCAGCGTTTCGGCCAGAACCAGCAGCTTCAGCAGGCTGTCGGGCAGGCCAACAACGCCATCGCCTACATCGCGCTCGCCTTCGTCGACGAGGACGGCCAGACGCCGACGATCGGCCTCGAAATCGACGGCACCCTCTACGAGTACGGCAAGAACCTCGGTGCCCAGGACTACCCGCTGTCGCGTGACCTCCACGCCTACACCTACGAGGACACCTCCCGGAAGGAAGCGGCCTTCATCAACTTCTGTCTGAGCGACTTCGGCCAGGAGATCTTCGTCGCGGGCAACAACTACTTCCAGCTCCCGCAGGACCGCCTCGAAGCCCAGCGCGAGAAGGTCGCCGCCTCGCAGTACGAGTAATCGCGTCTGTCGCGGACTTTTTCAGATACGAACAACCAATGTTACAACGACTACAGGAAGGGCAGCGCGGACTGTCACAGCGTGCGCGGGACTACCGCTCGCGGACAGCGGACGGTGCGATCGCCATGCACGGGCTGGTCGCGGGCTGGATCGTGCTGGCGTTTCTGCTCTTTTTCGTCGGCTCACAGTGGACCGTGCTGCCGGTGATCGGCTTCCTCGGGACGATGGCCTACGGCTGGGTCCGGTATCAGGCCGAGGCCGCCAAGGGACTCACGTTCCTGACGACCATCCTCACCGTGGCGATCCTGGCGCTGATCATCTCCTTTCTGCTGATTCGATCCGTCCCGATCGTTCAGGAGATGGGAGTCGATCTCCTGACCAAGACCGAGCCTGCCGGCAACATCTGGGGAGCGAACGGCGGCACAGTCTGGTCGCTCACCCCGATGATGGTCGGGACCGCGATCACGACCGTCATCGCGACGGTCGTCGCCGCACCGCTGGGCATCGCCGGCGCGGTGTTCATCAGCGAGATGGCCCCCACGCGTGTCCGCGAGGTCGTCAAGCCCGGGATCGAGCTGATGGCGGGCATCCCCTCGATCACCTACGGGTTCATCGGCCTCACGATCGTCAATCAGTACTTCTACCTGGAGTTCACCACCCCGACGATCGGGAACTACCTCGCGGCCGGCATCATGATCGGCATTATGGCCTTGCCGACGATCGTCACCGTCGCCGAGGACGCCCTCTCGACGGTGCCCGAGTCGATGAAGAGCGGGTCGCTGGCGATGGGGTCGACCGAGTGGCAGACCACCAAGAGCGTCACCATCCCCGCGGCGCTGTCTGGCGTCTCGGCGGGCATCCTGCTGGGGATCGGTCGTGCGATGGGCGAGACCATGGCCGCGACCGTGATGCTTTCGCACACGAAGGGGTTCCCGACGCCCGTGTTCGACGTGTTCGCGGGCTACGGCGAGACGCTGACGACCGTCATCGCGTTCGAGGGTGGCAACGCCAGCGGCCTGCATCTGAGTGCGCTGTTCGCCGGCGGCGTCGTCCTCTTTTTCATGGTGATGGTGCTGTCGGTCACCTCCCAGTTCGTCGAGTGGCGCATGGAGAAGAAACTGCGAGGTGAACAATGAGCAACGTCCGCGACACAGCACTCCACAGTGGGGAATCGACGACCAGCGAACTGGCGGCCACCGGCGTGCTGGGAGTGAGCTTCGCCGCCTTCGTCGCTTCGTGGGCCCTGATCTTCCAGTGGGTCGACGAGACGGCGACCGTCGCCGGACTGTCAGTGCTTCGACTGCTCGGGGTCGGCCTAATCGCCGCCGCCGTCGGCCTCGTGGCCATCGGCGTCGCCTCCCGCATGGACGCGCTCGACACGACGCCCTCCCCGACGGCCGGCTTCGCCGTCGGTCTCGTCGTCGGCCTCCTCTGGTCGATCGTCGGCGCGGTTCTGGCGACCGCCCTGTTGGGAGCCGGCACGCTCCTGTGGGTGCCCGCGGCGCTCGCGTTCGGCGTCGCTGGGAGCCTGTCGAGCCTGTTGCCCCGCGAGGACATCGGCTCGACCGTTCCCGTGAGTCTCGTCATCGCGGTGCTGGGCGGCGCGATCGCGCTGGGCCGACTTGACGCCGGGTGGACCTGGGAGCCCTCGTGGCTCTCGGCGACCGTCCCCGGGAGCGAACTGGTGCCGATCCTCGTCGTCTTCGGCTCCCTGCTCGCGGTCTGGAGCGGCGCGAAAGCGAGGAACGGATTCGGCGCGCAGGGCCGCGAGGCCGGTGCGTTCGCACTGATCGGCACCGTCGTCTTCGGGATGCTGGCGGTGCTCGCACTCCTCATCGGCTTCATCGTCGTCAACGGGCTGGAGACGATGCTGACGGGCGCGAGCCTCTTCGGCGGGCAGGTGACCGTTCCGGTCATCGGCGTCACGCTCCCGTGGGTCAACTTCCCGTTCCTCACGAACGTCACGGGCGGACTGTTCGTCGAGGTGCCGGGCGTGCTGCCGGCGACGCTGGGGACGCTGTGGCTCGTCTTCGGCGCGGTACTGTTCGCGGTCCCGCTGGGTGTCGGTGCGGCGGTCTTCCTCACTGAGTACGCCGAGCGCGGGCGCTTTACACAGGTCGTCGAGGTCGCCACGAACGGCCTCTGGTCGACGCCGAGCATCGTCTTCGGCCTGTTCGGGCTGGCCTTCCTCGTGCCACGGATCAGCGGCGGCAACTCGATCATCGTGGGCCAGCTCGTCCTGGGCTTCATGCTCCTGCCGCTGGTGCTGATCACGAGTCGCGAGGCGATCCTCGCCGTGCCCGACGAGTACCGCGACGCCAGCGCGGCGCTTGGCGTCACGAAGTGGCAGACGATCCGCAGCGTCGTCGTGCCGGCGGCGATGCCCGGCACGATCACGGGCGTCATTCTGGGCGTCGGTCGGATCGCCGGCGAGACCGCACCCCTGCTGCTGGTGTTCGGTGGGCCACCCTACCCCAGCCAGACCCCGAACGTACTGGGATCGTTCCAGCTGACGGCGACGCCGCCCTTCGTCACGAACGAGGCGCTGCTGTCGCCGGCCAGCGCACTGCCCTATCAGCTGTATTCGACGATCACGGCCGGCGTGTTCCCCAAGGAGATCTTCACCGACAGCGAGTTCGGCTGGGGGACCGCTCTCATCCTGCTGCTGGTCGTGATCGGCCTCTACGCCATCGGCGTCGGCTCGCGACTCTACTTCCGGAGGAAACTGCACCATGAGTGAAGCAGACATCGAACAGACGACGGAGACCGGAGCATCGAACGACCGACTGACGACCAGCGGCGAGTCCGAGGAACAGCTCCGCGAGGAGTGGCGCGAGTACGACTTCGCGGGCCAGCCCAAGCTGTCGGTCGAGGACCTCGACGTGTACTACGGCGACGACCACGCGCTCAAGAGCGTCTCGATGGACATTCCCAGCGAGAGCGTCACAGCGTTGATCGGTCCCTCGGGCTGTGGGAAGTCGACCTTCCTGCGTTGCCTGAATCGGATGAACGACCGGGTCAAAACGGCCCGGATCGACGGCTCGGTCGCCCTCGACGGCGAAGAAGTGTATCAGGACGGCACCAATCTCGTCGAACTGCGCAAGCGCGTCGGCATGGTGTTCCAGGCCCCCAACCCCTTCCCCAAATCCATCCGGGACAACATCTCCTACGGCCCCCGCAAACACGGCGACATCAACAAGGGCCTGCTGGCGCGCCTGCTGGGCCGGGACGACACCGACAAAGAGGACGAACTCGTCGAGCGCACGCTCACGCAAGCCGCCCTGTGGGACGAGGTCAACGACCGCCTCGACGACAACGCCCTCGGACTGTCCGGCGGGCAACAACAGCGACTCTGTATCGCCCGCGCCCTCGCCACCGACCCCGAGGTCCTGCTGATGGACGAACCCGCCTCCGCGCTGGATCCCATCGCGACCGCGAAGATCGAAGACCTCATCGAGGAACTGGCCGAGGACTACACCGTCGTCGTCGTCACCCACAACATGCAGCAAGCGGCTCGCATCTCCGATCAGACCGCCGTGTTCCTCACCGGCGGCGAACTCGTCGAGTACGACGACACCGACAAGATCTTCGAAAACCCCGAAAGCCAGCGCGTCGAGGACTACATCACCGGCAAGTTCGGGTGATTCGATGGAGTCGCGCAAGATCCAGACGGTCGGCGGCGGGACCTACACCGTCTCGCTCCCGAAGACGTGGGCCGAGGCCCACGATCTGGAAGCGGGGTCGACGGTCGACCTGCACACCCACGTCGACGGCGTCCTCGTCGTCGAGGCCCGCGAGCCCGAGGCCGCGACCGGGCCGGTCCGGGTCGCCGTCGACGACGAACCGCCGGTCCACCTCGAACGGACGCTGCGGGCGGCCTACGCCGCCGGCGTCCCGGCGGTCCGGTTCGAGACGGCCGACGGCTTTTCCGACGGCCAGCGCCGGCGAATCGAGGCGGTCACCCGGACGCTGACCGGCGTCACCGTCGCCGAGGAATCGACGACGCGGATCACCGTCCGGACGCTGCTCGATTCCGGCTCGGTGTCGCTCGCCCAGTCGGTGCGCCAGCTCGCCTTCGTCGCGCTGTCGATGCACCGCGACGCGACGGCCCACCTCGGGACCGACGGGGGGACGGATCTGGCCGACCGCGACGAGCAGGCCGACCGACTGGCCGCGATGGTCGACCGGCACTTCTACCGGGGGATCGACCGTCTCGACGAGGTCGACGCGCTGGGTCAGCGCCGACCGGTGCTGTTCGAACTGTGGACGACCGCCCGGGAACTGGAACGGGTCGCCGACCACGCCGACCGGATCGCGCGGACGGTCGCCGCGATGGACGCAGTCGACACCGAGACGGCCGCGGCACTGGACGACCTCGCCACCGCGGCCCGTGGAGTCGTCGAGGACGCCGTGCCGGTCGTCATCGATGAGGCCGGCGTCGAGACCACACGCGAGGCGTTGCACGCCCGGGACGCCGTGCGCGAGCGCGCAGGCGAGATCGAGAGTGACCACTTCGACTCGGAGACCGACTACCGCCTCGTGCGCGTCCTCGACGGGATCAAGCGGACGGCCGAACACGGCGGGAACATCGCTGAGACCGGGCTCCGTGCTGCGATACGCCGCGGAGACCTCGCGGAGCGGATCACCGCCGACGCCGGCCCCGACGGCTCGCTCGACACCGTCGCGGACACGAGCGGATGATCCCGACGACGAGGCACGAAACGCGGCCAGGTCGTCTTCGATCCTGCCGGTCCGCGCAGGCATGGTCGAGACTGTCACGAAAACGAAGACATCCCGGTCGCGGTGGAAACACTTTTGCCGTATCTGTCCGTGTCTTCCGGGTATGTCAGAAGACGAGCAGCCCGACGAGGAGGGCGTCGCAGTATCCATGGAGATCACCGGCCCCTACGAGGATGTCGTGTCGAAACTCAAGTCCGAGGAGAGTCGACCGGACGCGCTCGCGCCGCTGACGGGCGATCTCGAGACATTGCTGGACACCGTCCAGCGGATGGGCGGGGGCACCCGGAGCGCGATCGCCGACGAACTGCCCGGTGAGATGGCCGCCGACTACGACGCGGCGGCCGTCGTCGAGACGATGCAGGTCCTCGAACGCTACGGCCTGGTCGTCCTCGAAGGCAACACCTGGAAGCCCGGCCCGCGCATCGAGGAGTAACGCCGAAGGATACAGGCCGATCCGCCCCCGAGTTCTCGTATGAGCGAGACCCCAGCAGACGACGCGTTGCCGTGGTACCTGAAGGCGATCATCGCCATCGCGGTGCTGGTCGTCCTCTTTATCGTCGTGATCGACCTGGCGACGTTCGCGGGACAGCTGTGAGACGGACAGTCGTCGACGTTTTCCCGATCGGCCACACGCTGTCGTGCGGTCGATCCGGTACAGGACGACAACTGTCCGTCTGAGCCTGCCTCCTACTCGCGCCACGCACCGAGCCGCCGGTGATCGACGGCCACGTCGGCGATATCGTCGCCGCCAAGACGGCCCCGTTCGGTGAGGACTGCTGTGACGGCGTCTGCGGGGGTCACGTCGAACGTCGGATTGGCGACCGCGGCGGGGCCGCCCCATCGTACAGGTCCGCGTAGGAGCCGACGGCGTCGCTGCTGCACAGTAGTAACACGTCGCCGCGGTGGCGCAGGAAGCAGGTGACGACGGCGCGCTCGTCCATACGCTGAGTTGGCGCTCCCCCGAAGAAAGGTTGTGGCTACTCGGCCGGTCGGAGGCGGACGGCGCGAGCTTCGATGTCCTCGATGTAGGACTCCATGCCGCCGACGGTCAGGCGCTCGTCGACTGTGGCGGCCGCGTCGCCGTCGGTCGGTGAGTCGGCCCCCATGCCCGACTCGTGACGGACGACCAGCTGTGTGACCCCGTAGGTCGGGCTCGTCCGGGGGTAGACGAACTGCTGGCGGGTCGCGACGACGCGGGCCGCGATATCGCGGAAGGGCTCGTCCGTGCGGGCCGGTCGCCCCTCGATGGTGGCGTCGACCGGCCGATCGTCGTCGAGGTGCAGGGTCGCCGTGATGACGGCGTTGCGGAGGTCGTCGTACTCGACGGGGAGGGCGGGCGGGGCCGCGACGTGGCGCTCGTCGCCGTTGTCCCAGACGTGGGCCAAGAACGTCGAGTAGGTCATGTAGTCCAGACAGGGGTGTTCGTCGTAGGCGACGAGGTTGACGCCGTCGGTCCCCTCCCAGACGACGTTCGGGGCGACAAAGCCGTCCCGGCGGTCGGTCGACAGCATCGTCAACCCCCCCGTTACCTCCCAGCTACGGTACAGCGTCGTGGCCTCGCTGACCGGCGGGCCCGCCTCGGGCGTCCCGCCGTAGGTCAGGAGCGCGACGACGACGCCGTCGTCGACGGCGTCGACCAGATCGGGGGCGAGCGCTGGGTAGTGCTGGGCCGGCAGCGCCAGCATCACCCGTCCGGTAGCGGCCCGGATCGTCTCGCGCAGTTGCTGCTCGACCGCCTCGGGCGTACCGAGTGTCTCGTTCGACTGGAGCATTCGGGCATCTACCGTTGGTGACAATTCTACTTATACTCGGCGGCGAGCCTGATCGAAGACTTAACTGAGCGGCCACCAATCGGGACGTATGAACACCCGGCGCGGGACGCTCTTGCTCGTCGGCGACAGTCGCATCGCGGACGCCGTCGGTGCTCGCCTCGCCGATCGGCTCCCGGTCGGCGTCGACGCCGTCGAGGACCTCGCCACGGCGCGCGAGCGCATCGCAGACGACAGCGTCGTCGCCGTCGTCAGCAGCTTCGACGTGCCAGACGCCGACGGGATCGAGCACCTGCGGGGGCTGGACCTGCTGGAGTACGTCCGCGCCAACGAGGGTGACCTGCCAGTGGTGCTGGTCTCGACGAGCGGGAACGAGGACATCGTCACCGAGGCGATGGCCCGGGACGTGACCGACTACGTCCTGCTGGAGGGGTTCGACGACCGCGCGACCGACCGCCTCGCCCAGCGCATCCAGTACGCCGTCGAGAAGCGGGTGGCAGAACTCCGCGCCGACGAGCAGGCCCACGTCGTCGACGTGATCCGGGACGTGACCGACGGACTGGTGCGGGCCGACAGCCGGGCAGCCGTCGAGTCGACGCTCGTCGGGCGACTCACGACCGCTCGGCCCTACGCCGGTGCCTGTGTCGTCGACGTCGACGGGTCCCTCGCCGCCACCGCGGGGACAGACCTCCCAGCGGATGCGGTCGCGGCGCTGGTCGAACACACCGCGGGCTCGGTGACCGCGTGGACCGACGCCGGGGACGGCCTCCAGTCGACCGATGCTGAGGACGGACTCCAACCCACCGACGCGAGTGGGGACGTGACGATCAACCCGGCGGGGGCGACTGTCCGCTCGGCCGTGGTCGCGCCGATCAGTTACGGCGACGAGACGTACGGCCATCTCGTGGTGCTGTCCGCTCAGCCCCGGGTCGACGCGATCCAGCAGCCCGTGCTGTCCCAGCTGGCCGAGACCGCCGGCTACGCCATCGACGCCGTCGAGACGCGAGCGGCCCTGGAACGGCAGAACGAACGCTTAGACGAGTTCGCCAGCCTCGTGAGCCACGACCTCCGAAACCCGTTGAACGTCGTCCGCGGCCGGGCCGACCTGCTGGCGGCCGAGGTCGACACCGACCACGTCGAACCCATCCGGCGGTCGGTGACGCGCATGGAGCAAATCATCGACGACATGCTGGCGCTGGCTCGCGACGGACAGCTTTCGACCGACCTCGAATCGCTCTCGCTTTCGACGACCGCCGAGGACGTGTGGGCCGACTTCGACCCCGAGGACGCGACGCTCGTCGTCGCCGGCGACCGCGAACTGCAGGCCGACTACGGCGCGCTGTGTGAACTGTTCGAGAACTGCTTTCGGAACGCGCTGGAACACGCCGGCCCGGACGTGACCGTCACCGTCGGCACGCTGGACGGCGGCTTCTATATCGCGGACGACGGCCCCGGTATCCCGCCCGAAGACCGCGACGAGGTGTTCGAGTACGGCTACACGACCGACAGCCAGGGCACCGGCTACGGCCTGCCGATCGTCCAGCACATCGCCGAGGCACACGGCTGGTCGGTCTCGATCAGGCCCAGCGACACGGGCGGTACGCGGTTCGACGTGACCGGCGTCGAGTAACGCGACTGCCCCTGGCCCGACCGCGGGCTTTTCGAGTCGGCCGCTCGAACGCCCTCGTATGGACGTAGCCATCGTCAGCGACACGCACATCCCCTCGCGTGCCACGCGGGTTCCCGACCCCTTCCGCGAGCGCATCAGGGCGGCCGACCACGTGATCCACGCCGGCGACTTCGACGCCGAGAGCACGGTCGCGGACGTGCGGGCCCTCGCCGAGTCACTGACCGCGGTCCGGGGCAACACGGACCCGAACGTCGGCCTCCCCGAGGTCGCGACGGTCGAACTGGGCGGCGTCGCGTTCGTCGTCACCCACGGCACCGGCTCGAAGCACGGCTACGAGGACCGGGTCGCCCGGATCGTCCGCGAGCACGGGGGAAGCGAGACGGCGTCGCCGTCTCGGGAAACGGTGGCCGGTGCGACCGACCGCCCCGTGGGCATCGCCGGCCACACCCACGAGGTGCTGGACACGGTCCACGGCGGCGTCAGGCTTCTCAATCCCGGATCGGCGACGGGTGCCACACCCGCTACGCGAGCGACGATGATGTTCGCGACTGTCGAGGGCGGAAGCCTCGATATCGACGTTCTCGAAGCCTGAAACAGGAGCGACGCAGTGTATCGACTCGGCTTCGAAACGGCCACCAGACGTTTCTACCCGTAGTACAGACGATAGTGATATGGAACCCGACACGTCCCCACCGAGCGACCGATCGACTACCGGCCGGGTGATCGGATGAAGCGCCGAACCTTCGTGACGACCGGGCTGGCCGTCGGTACGGCGGCACTGGCCGGTTGTTCGTCCGGCGGCGGGGCCGACAGCGGCGACACCGCTGACGGCGACAACGGCGGCGACACCGCTGACGGCGACAACGGCGGCGACGCCACAGCGACCGACACCACCGAGTCGGCCGACAACGATGCCCCCGGCGGCCGCTTCCGGCTTCTGATCAGCGACCGGCCGGCCGCCATCGGTGACTTCGACTCGCTGACGGTGTCGTTCTCGCACGCCCGCGTGTTCGGTGAGGCCGCGTCCACTGAGACGGCCACGTCGGCAACCGAGACGGCGACGACTGAGAATACGACGGCGACGACCGAGAACGCGACCGAGAACGGCGGCGGGGCCGTCCAGCCCGACGACGAAGACGAGGACGACTCCGGGAACGGAAACGGTCGCGGCAACGGGAACAGCGACGACGAGAAGGAAGCTGAAGACGAGGAAGAAACTGAGGACGAAGAACGTGAGGACGAAGCCGAGGACGACGGTGGCGACGCCGGCTTCACGACCTTCGACCTCTCTGGGGAGTCCGTCGACCTTACACAGGTCGTTGGGAACAAAGCGATGTCGGTGCTGGACGAGACGCTCGCGCCCGGCCGGTACACCAAGATCGAACTCCACGCGGCCGACGTGACCGGGATCGTCGACGGCGAGGAAGCCAACGTCAAGATTCCCAGCGGGAAGCTCATGCTCACCAAGCCCTTCGAAGTCGTGGCGGGCGAGTCGGTGAGCTTCGTCTTCGACATCAACGTCGTCCAGCGCGGCAAGGGCAACGACTACAACCTCCTGCCGGTGATCGGCGAGAGCGGTGTCGCCGGTAAAGACGTGGAGGTCGACGAGGTCGACGAGGACGCGGCCGGGACGACGGCGACGGCCGTGAACGCGACCGAGGACACCACGGACACGGCCACCCAGAACGGCACGGAAACGACCGTCGAGAACGCCACGGACACGGCCACCGAGAACGCGACGACGGCGAGGACCGACGACTAATCGCTCTCCTGAGACAACCGTTCTTCTAGCGTCGTGGGGTCGATGCTCCCGTAACGGGCGAGCACGTCGAAGAAATCGTCGCCGAGCGTGGCGTCGGCACCGATGGCTGTGGCTCCTTCGTCGTCGAACCGGGTGGCGACGAACCGGCGTGCGACGAGCGCCTTGCGAGCGTCGTCGTCGGTCTCGATCTGTCGCTGCCCCTCGACACAGAGCAGCGTCGCTGCCACCACGTCGTAGATGTGGTCGGCCAGCCGTTTGGCGTGGTACTGAGCGGTGTCGGTGTCGGCCGTCGCCAGCCGACCCAGTGCCGACTTGAGGTTCTCGAACTCCGCTTCGACCGTCTCTGCGGCGTCGGCGAGCAGGTCGTGCTCGACAGTGTCGAGTCGCCGGCGGACGAACGGGAGCAGCGCCTCGGGGACCTCGGCACGGTCCAGCGCCCGCAACACGTCCAGCGCGAGGACGTTCGAGGTGCCCTCCCAGATCGGCAGGACCTGCGCGTCGCGCAGCAGTCGCTGGGTCACGCGGTCGTTCACGTAGCCGTTGCCCCCAGCACTTCCATGGCCTCGCTCGCGAACTCGACGGCCAGATCGGCGGTCCTGTACTTCGCGATGGGGACGAGCAGGCGCATCAGCTTGAACGCCTGCCCGTCGTCGTCGGGCCACGCCCGCTCGCGGCGGTCGTACCACTTGGCCGCCTCGAACGTGAACGCCGCGGCGGCCTCGTAGGTGACCGTCAGCGCCGAGAGGTCCCGCCGGAGCAGCGGGTACTCCTCGATCGGCGACCCGAAGGCCTCGCGGTCGGCGGCGTGGACCTTCGCCGAAAGCAGCGCCCGCCCCATGACGCCGACGGCACCGGTCGCATTCGTGACGCGCTCGTAGTTGAGCATCTCCGTCATGTACCGGAAGCCACGCTCCGTCTCGCCGACGAGGTACCCCGTCGCGCCCTCGTACTCGATTTCGCCGGTCGGGACCGACAGCGTCCCGAGTTTGTCCTTCAAGCGGCGGAATCGGGCGTCGTTCAGGGTGCCGTCGGGTCGCTCTCGGGGCACCAGAAACAGCGACAGCCCCGCGGTGCCGTCGGGGGCGTCGGGTGTGTGAGCGAGCACGAGCGCGCCCTGTGCGTCGATGTTCGAGCAGAACCACTTCTCGCCCGTGAGCGAGTAGGTGCCGTCGTCCTGCGGTGTCGCGCGGGTCTCGATCGCGCCCACGTCCGAGCCACCCTGTCGCTCGGTGAGGAACATCGCGCCCTCGACGCGGTCGTCGGCGCTGGTCAGGCCGGACAGATACTCCCCGAGACTACCGTCGTCGAACTTGTCGAGAACGACCGCCGCGCCGACGGTCATCGAGGCCGCGCAGGTCAGGCCCACGTCGGCGTAACACAGCAGCGCCTGCATCGTCAGCGGGTGGAGGAGGCCGACCGGTTCCTCGCGGCCGGGCGGCGCGTGGAAGGCGTCGCGGGTCAGGCGAGCGTCCTCGTACACCCGGCGCTCGTTGTCGAACTGGGCCGGGTGGTACTCGATCTCGTTGACGACCGCGCCGTCGCGGTCGTGGGTGTGGAGTTCCGGCGGATGGCGGTCGACCGTGTCCGAATCGTCGGCGATCTCGTGGCCGACGGTCGCGCCGAAGTCCGAGAGCACGTCCTCGGCCCAGTCGAACTCGTCGTCGGGATAGACCCGCTCGGCCTCGAAGCGGAGTGTCGGATCCCAGTCCCAGACATTGCAGTGGCGACCCCGGTCGAGGTCGCCGTAGTCGAGTGGCTCGCGACCCATGCGAGAGTGTACCGTGGCCGGGAGCAAAAGCCCACTCCCGGTCTTGACCTGGCGTCTCTAGAGCGCGTCCACTGCCGCTGTCCACAGCCGTTCGGTCAGGTCTTCGTCGCGGCCGAAGACGGTTAGCGCGCCCGCCGTCCGTTCGACACAGCCGGCTTCCCGGGCCAGCAGGTCGCCGGCGACCTGCTCGCGCTCGGGCGGGTGAAAGCAGACGAACCCGTCGAGGCGGCCGCGGGCGAGCAGTCCGAAGTAGACGACCGGTGCCCAGCAGCGGATCACCCGCTTGCACTCGGTCTCGACGCTGTCGGCGACGGCGTCGAACTCGTCCATTCGGGCCTCGCTGTGGATCACGTCGGGGCCGATCAGCGTTCCGACCGTGGCGTGGGAGAGGGGCACGCTGTCGCCGTCGGTCGCTGCGACTTCGGTGCCGTTGTGGGTAACGCCTCCGTCACGGGTCGCCACGTACAGATCGTCGAGGACGGGCACGTGGACGGCGGTCGTGGCCGGCCCCGCCTCGTCGACCGCGGTGGCGACGCTCCCGAACGTCGGCACGCCGGCGGCGAAATTGTTGGTCCCGTCGAGGGCGTCGACCACCCAGCGGTACTGCCCGTCGCCGTCGTGGTGGCCCGATTCCTCGGCGGTGATCGGGTGGTCGGGGTAGGCCGCCCGAACGCGCTCGATGACCCGGCGCTCGGCCTCGTGGTCGGCGGCCGTCTTCACGTCCGTCGCGGTGTAGTCGGCGTCCAGTCCCGTCTCGAAGCGCTCTGCGAGGTAGTCGCCGGCGGCCGTCACGGCGTCGGCGGCGACGGCGGCGAGGTCGTCGGTCATATCCCTTGGTGGCGGCGTGGGCTGTCGACCGTTTCGGTTCCCCGCCACGCCTATGGGCGTGCCCGCCAATCCGACTCCTATGAGCGACCCCGGAATCGTGGAGAGGGGTGACCCCGGGACCGTGTTCAAGGCCCTCGCAGACGCCACGCGAGTCGATATCCTGCTGGCGCTGTGGGACGCCGACGATCGGACGGCGACGTTCTCGGAACTGCGCGACGCGGTCGGCGTCCGCGATTCGGGCCAGTTCAACTATCACCTCGACAAGCTACGGGATCGGTTCGTCCGCAAGACCGACGACGGCTACACGCTGACGCTGGCGGGCAAGCAGATCGTCGGGGCGATCCGGACCGGTGCATACACGATGACGGGGTCGATCGACCCGATCCCGCTGGACGATCCCTGCCCGACCTGCGGGGGCGATCGGATCTTCAAATACGAGGACGAAACCGTCCGCATCGAGTGTACGGAGTGCCCGGTGGTCGCGACCACCGGCGTCCCACCGGGCGTGTTCGCCGGCTACGACCGCGATCAGTTCCCGGCGGTCGCGAACCGCTACTTCGTCACCATCTTCCAGCACGTGGCCAACGGCTTCTGCTGGTACTGTGACGCCCGGTCGACGCCGTCGGTCGCTCGGGTCGGCGACGTCCTCGACGACGCCGACATCATCGAGGAGTTCGCCGACCGACCGATGGTCGAGTACACGTGCGAGCGGTGCGGTGCCGGTGTGAGCTGTGACCCCGGCATCGCGCTCCAGACCCACCCCGCCGTCATCGGCTTCTTCTACGAGCACGGCGTCGACGTTCGCGACCACCCGTTCTGGGAGGTCACCGCGCTGGGTGACGCACCGTCGACGTTCCTCGACGAGGACCCGGTGCGTGCGGAACTGACGTATCGGCTGGACGATGCGACGCTGACGATCCGGTTCGACGGCGACCTGACCGTCCTCGACACGGAGCGGTCCGAGGCCTGATGCCGCCACTGGGGTCGTGGCTGGTGAAGGAATCTTCAGTAACTCCCGTTACAGAAATATCATTCAGATTATCCTTATGGCGGTGGCAGTCCTCCTTCTAGCTACGATGCAACAGTCTGCTCGCGGCTCGAACCACGAATCGCTCGGCAGGTCCGGATCCACGAGTGCGGGGCTGCTCGGCTATCTCGCCGTCATGGCTGGGGTTCTCGCGCTCCTCTCGGCTCCCGTCCTCACCGTCACGGCGGTGCTCGCGCTCGGGGTCGGTGTCGCCGCCGGTCGGTCGCTGGCGGTCCGACAGCGCCCCGCCGTCTCGGGTGCCGACGATGCGGCGGCGCTGGGTCGCGACGCGCCGGCGAAGTAGGCAGTTCCGGTGAACTACCGGCAACGATTGTGACGGTTGGCAGCACCGTCCCCTTTCGGGGTGCTTTTTCCCGCCGCCCCCAACTGAGAGGTATGGAAGTCTTCGCGGTCGAGGGGTTGCCGGAGATCCGCCCCGGCGACGATCTGGCGGCCCTGCTCGACGAGTCCGCCGACGTGCGGGACGACGACGTGGTCTGTGTCGCCAGCACGGTCGTCTCCAAGGCCGAGGAGCGACAGGCCGATCTTGACGATTTCCCGGCCGGCGAACGCGCCCACGGGATCGCCGAACGCATCGGCGACCTGACCGACGAGGAGAAAGACCCCCGCTTCGCCCAGGCCGTCATCGAGGAGAGCGCGGAACTGGTCATGGAGTGTCCGTTCCTGCTGGCCACGACTCGCTTCGGCCACACGACGGTCAACGCCGGCATCGACCGCTCGAACGTCCCCGACGCCGAACTGCTGCTGTTGCCCGAGGACCCGACGGCCAGTGCCGAGGCCATCCGTTCGGGCCTCGACGCCGACCCCGCGGTGATCGTCACCGACACCTCCGGGCGACCCTTCCGCCACGGCCAGCGCGGCGTCGCGCTCGGGTGGGCCGGCATCCCGGCGTCCCGAGACTGGCGCGGCGAGCAGGATCGCGACGGCCGGGAGATGGACGTAACCGTGCAGTCCGTGGTCGACGAACTCGCCGGCGCGGCCAACCTCGTCACCGGCGAGGGCGACGGCGGCACCCCCGTCGCGGTCGTGCGCGACTTCGACTTCGGCGATCACGACGGCAGCGACGAACTGTTCCGCGACCCGGAGACCGACTTCGTGCGACAGGCACTCCGCGAGTGGGAGTACTAGCTATGTACGCGATCGAACTCACCCCCGAGCACCCAGTCGAAACGCTGACCGACTACGCCGTCGCCGCCGAGGACGCGGGCTTCGACGGCGTGCTTGCCAGCCACCACTACAACAACCGCGATCAGTTCATGGCACTCGCCTCGATGGCCCAGGCGACCGAGGAGCTACTGTTGGGTCCCGGTATCGCCAACCCCTACGAGACCCACCCGGTGACGCTGGCCTCCCGGATGGCGACGCTGTCGGAGCTGAGCGACGGGCGGGCCCTGTTCGGAATCGGCCCCGGCGACGAGTCGACGCTGTCGAATCTGGGCTTCGACCACGACCGCCCGCTGCGGCGCGTGCTGGAGACGTTCAAGGTCGCCCAGCGACTCTGGGACGGCGAGCGCGTCGACCACGACGGCACCTTCGAAGCCCACGACGCTGGGCTGAACTACGACGCTGGCGAGATTCCGGTGTACGTCGGCGCACAGGGGCCACACATGACCCGGATGGCCGCCAAGCACGCCGACGGCGCACTGTACAACGGCGCTCACCCCGACGATCTGGCGTGGGCCACAGAACAGGTCGCGAAGGGGAAAGCCGACCGGCCCGACGAGCGCGGCGAGTTCGATCTGGCGGCCTACGCCAGCGTCTCCGTGGCCGAGGACGGCGAGACCGCTCGTGAGGCCGCTCGGATTCCAGTCGCCTTTATCGCCGCCGGCTCACCGCCGCCGGTGCTGGAGCGGCACGGACTGGATCGGGAACGGGCCGAAGAAGTCGGTGGGGCCATCTCGGCCGGCGACTTTCGCGAGGCCGGCGAGGCCGTCAGCGACGCGATGCTCGACGCCTTCTGTATCGCGGGCACGCCAGAGACGGTGGCAGAACGGACCGAAGAACTACTCGAATACGCCGACAGCGTCGTCTTCGCGTCGCCGCTGGGACCGGCTGTCGAGGACGCTATTTCCCTGCTCGGGGCGGCGACTGATTCGATACGTCAGGCATGATCAAATCGAGCGCTGCACCGAGCGACAGGTAGCCAAAGACCGCCGACGCACCGGTCACGAACAGCGCGCCAAAGAGCGCCATCACGAGCGCCAGCGGGTCGCCCGTGAAGTGAGTCACGAGGTTATCGAGGAGTTCGGCGGGACTGGGTGTTGCTTGCATACGCGGTCGTTTCGACGGCACGCACTTGAGTTATCGGGATTTTCGAGGGGCGGTGTTCAAATAAGAGAGTGACCGTGAGGATATGAAGCACCGAAAGCCCTCGGCACGCTAGCCGGCTCTGTGACGGATATTCTCCCTCCGGTCGAATAGTGCCGCCGCAGAGCCGGCTACCGCGCCTCGCCCTTTCATCCGCCAGGAGTCAGCTGTTCACCCGTCTGAACCCTGGCGGATGAAAGGGCGAGTGCAGTTGCGGGAACCCGGGCTCCGCAAGCACCGCAACGCAGTGAGGAGCGCAGCGGCGGTCCCGGGACCGCAACTGCACGAGGGCTTTCGGTGTGTCAACGCTCCTGATTTCTTCACTAAACAGTACTTTTCCGGGGTCGGCGACAGTACCAAGAGTCGCGCGGCCGAACGAAGGGGTATGAGTGACGACGCCTCGCTGACGGATTTCGTCGGCGACGACGAGAGTGACGACGAGGCAGCGGCGTCGGCGCAAGCGGGCACTGACGATGTCGTGACGGACGCGGACGACGATGTGGCCGATGCCGTTGCGGACGCGGAGTCTGCCGCCGACGAGTCGGTCGACGACGCTGTGGCTGCGGACAGGACCGACGAGCGAGTCCCGCCGACCGAGGTCGAGGCGGCGACGCCGACGGCGGACTGGTCGCCCGACGGTGCCGAGTGCAGCGCGTGTGGCGCGGTCGTTGCCCACCGCTGGGAGAGCGAGACGGGGCTGGTCTGTCCCGACTGCAAGGAGTGGTAGCGTCGGTTGACGGTCGTGCGTGCGAGAAGGTAACAGGCAGCAGTATTACATAGGGGGAATCCTAAGAGGTGGCTACGACCGGAATCGCGCGCATCGGGACGGTGGGGCCCGGGGCGGCGTGGATTGCACCGGGAAATGCGAACGAAGCGTGCACGTCGGACTGCAACACATGACAGACACGGACACAACACGAGGGTCCCAATCAGAGACCGCCCTCAGTGACGCCAACAGAGTCGCGACGCAGGTAATCGAGAACGTCGAGCGGGTCATCGTCGGCCATCACGACGAGATCGAGCACATCCTGACGGCCATGCTGGGCGGTGGCCACGTCCTGCTCGAAGACGTGCCCGGCGTCGGCAAGACGATGCTGGCCAAGGCCGTCGCCGCCTCCTTCGACGGCAGTTTCAAGCGCGTCCAGTTCACGCCGGACCTGCTGCCATCGGACGTGACCGGCGTGAACGTGTACAACCAACAGACTGAGACCTTCGAGTTCCAGCCGGGGCCCATCTTCGCCAACGTCGTGCTGGGCGACGAGATCAACCGTGCGCCACCGAAGACCCAGTCGGCGCTGCTCGAAGCGATGGAGGAAGAACAGGTCACGGTCGACGGTACCACGCGGGACGTACCGACCCCCTTCACGGTGATCGCGACCCAGAACACCGTCGAGCAGAACCGGACCTACGACCTGCCGATGGCGGAACTAGATCGATTCATGAAGAAGCTCCACCTGGGGTATCCCAGCCCCGACGACGAGTCGGCGATGCTCGAACGCGTCGTCAGCGACCACCCCATCCGGAGCCTCTCGTCGGTGGCGAGCACCGAGGAGTTCCGACGGGCCCAGCGGACCGTCTCGGACGTGACCATCGAAGCGCCGCTGCGGAGCTACGTCACGCGGCTGGCCGGCTACACCCGCGAACACGGCCAGCTCGGGGTCAGCCCCCGCGGGAGCATCGCGCTGTTGCGGGCCGCACAGGCCCGGGCCATCCTGGACAACCGCGACTACGTGATCCCGGACGACGTGCGGACCGAGGCCCGCGTCGTCTTGCCCCACCGGGTCCGCACCGACACGGCCGAGCAGACCGGTGCAGGGCTGGTCCAGGCGGCCATGGACAGCGTCGGCATCGAAGAATGAGACTGACGCGCCGTGGCATCGCCGCGCTGGCGGTCGTGGTCGCGGCCGTCACGTTCGCGTGGCTCTCGGGCCCGCGTTCGCTCAACGCCGTCGCCGCCCCGCTCGTGATCGCCGTCGTCGCGGGGGCGATCCAGGTCAGGCGGACCGGCGCGCCGACCGTCGAGCGCAGCCAGCCCCGGCGGGGGTTCCCGGGCGAGTCCCGCACCGTCAGGCTCACCGTCGAGGGCCGCGGCGTCGCGCGGATCACCGAGCAAGTGCCCGACGGTCTCGCCGCCGCCACCGACATCGAACGGACCCTGCCGACGACGGTCGACTACGACCTCGACTACGAGCGCCGCGGCGTCCACGAGATCACGCGTACCACCGTCGCCGTCCGGGACGTGCTGGGACTGGTCGAGCAGCGCCACGAGGTGTACGAACGCACCGAGGTCGTCGTCTACCCGTCGGTGTACTCGCTGGGCGACGCGACCTTCACCCGCTCGCTGGGCCTCGACCAGGGCGAACGCAGCGAGTTCGACCGTCTGCGCGAGTACGTCCCCGGCGACTCCCTGCGGGACGTCCACTGGAAGTCCAGCGCGAAACGCGACGACCTGCTGGTGACCGAGTACACCGACCCCGTCAGCGAGGAGGGCGTCACCATCGCCGCCCGGGCGACCGAGGGCCACGCCGACGCGATGGCCACCGCCGCGGCGACGCTGCTGGTCGGCGCGCTGCGCTCGGGACTGACGACCGCGCTGGTCGTTCCCAACGGTTCCATCGACGAGGGCCACGGCCAGACCCACCAGCAGCAGGCGCTGGAACTGCTGGCTCGCACGACGGCCGGCGACGTGCCCCAGCCCATCTGGGACGACGCCGACGTGCGGGTCCGGGCCGACGCGACCGACGTGACGGTGACACTCGGTAACGCAGTCCACGATATCGAATCGCTGACCCGCACCCGGGACAATCCGCTGGTCGCGGAGGGGATCGCATGAGCACTGTCGATGCCGGCTTGGACTGGTCACTGCGCGATGGACTGTCCGGTACCACCAAGACCCGGATCGCGGCGCTGGTCGCCGTCGCGGCGATGATGACCACCGTCCTGCAGGAACTGTACTTCTTCATCGACGTGGTCGGGGTCCCCGGTCGCTTCCTCGCCATCGTCGCGGTCTCGCTGATCGCCGCGACGGTGCTGGCCCGACTGCTCTCTGCTCGCGCCGCCATCGCGATCGGTCTGGGCCTGCTGTTGGTCGGCCTCTGGTGGTACATCCAGCAGTTGACCGGCCGGCCAGCGATCGCCGATCTGGCCACGGACACCCTCTCGCTGCTGACCGGCAACACCCTGTTGCGCATCTCGAACATCCGGGCGTGGGTACTCGCCGTGACGCCCGCGCCGACGTTCCTGACGTGGTACTTCGCGATGCGGCGCCGTTACGGGCTGGCCGTCGCCGTCGCAGGCGCGACGCTCGGCTTCCTCGTGTTGACGGGTGACGCCCGTCTGCTCGTGACGCTGTCGGGCGTCATCGCCGGCACCGCCGCGTTGGGCTTTGGCGACTTCGACCGGCGGGGCGAGTCCATCGTCGACGCCGAGACCATCCTCGTGACGGCCGCGCTGATGGTCGTCGTCCCCTCGCTCGTGACGGTCGTCCCCGCGACCGCCGGCGTCTCGCTCGACATCGACGGCAGCGACGCCGACACGCTCGAAGCGAACCTCCTTCAATCCGACAGCGAACTCGACGTACAGGGCGCAATCAGCCTCTCGCCGGAGGTCCGCTTTACCGTCACCAGCAGCGAGTCTCGCTACTGGCGGATCGGGAGCTTCGACCGGTACACCGGACAGGGGTGGATCAGTACCCTCGGCAGCCGCAGCTACGACGGTGGCCGTCTGGACGCCCCGCCCGGGCCGACCCGCACCGTCGAGCAGCGCATCCGGGCCGAGACCAGCGCGAACGTGATGCCGTCGGCCTGGAAACCGGTGCGTGCGCAGGGCAACGGGGCGACGCTGGTCCAGGGCGACGGCGGGCTCGCGACCGACCGGACGCTGACCGAGGGCGACAGCTATCGGGTCACCAGCGCCGTCCCGGCGGCCTCGCCGGCCCAGCTCAACAACAGTTCGACCGACTACCCCGACCGGATCGCAGAGAGCTACACCCAACTGCCAGACAGCACGCCCGACCGAGTGGGCGAACGGACGGCACGACTGACCGCCAACGCACGGACGCCCTACGAGACGGCCACGACGATCGAAAACTGGCTGGAGAACAACCGCGCGTACTCGCTGGACGTGCGCGAACCGGAGGGTAACATCGCCGACGCGTTCCTCTTCGAAATGAATGCGGGCTACTGCACCTACTACGCGACGACGATGGCGACGATGCTGCGCACGCAGGACATCCCGGCGCGGATGGTCGTGGGCTACACACCCGGCGAGCGCGTCGCCGAGGACCGCTGGGTCGTCCGCGGGCTGAACGCCCACGCGTGGGTCGAGGTGTACTTCGAGGACTACGGCTGGGTCAGATTCGACCCGACGCCCGCCAGCGACCGCGAGACGACCGAGCGGGCGAACATCGAGACGGCCCGCGAACGCGACCGCTCGGACGTCGACACCAACGAGACCGGCGGTGAGGAGTGGTCACCCACGCCGACCGCGACCCCCCAGCCACTCACGCCGACGAACAACACCAGCGACGACAACCAGAGCGGGCCCGTCACGGTCCAGACCCGCCCCGGCAGCAACCCCGAGGGCAACGTCACGGCGATCACTCGCCCCGGGAGCAACCCCGACGGGACCGTCAACGCAACGGCCACAGCTACTGGCGGTGGCGGCGGCGACGGTCTCCCCTCGCGCCAGGAGACCGCGCTGGGCCTGCTCGCGGTCGTCGGCCTCGCGATCGGCGTCCGCCGGAGCAAGGCCGGCCAGCGCGCGTATCGGGCCCTGTGGCTCTACTACCAGCCACGGGACGAACCCGCTGCCGACGTGGAGCGGGCCTTCCAGCGGCTCATGTACCACCTCGGTTCGGAACACTACCGCACCCGCCACCCCGACGAGACCGTCCGCGAGTACCTCGACACCATCGACGCCGACGAACGCGCCCGCGAGGTCGCCACTATCCGGGAACGCGCCCGCTACGGCGGGACAGTCACCGAAGAACAGGCCGATCGGGCCGTCTCGCTGGTCGACGAGATGGTCCGCTGATCGCCAGCGGCGAAACCCCTCCCGACAGTATTTAATACGGTCATTTCGTAAGGCGAACTGTAATGTCGGAAGTCTGCTCGACGTGCGGGCTCCCTGAGGAACTCTGCGTCTGCGAAGACGTGGCCAAGGAGTCTCAGGAGATCAACATCCGCATCGACGAGCGCCGTTACGGTAAGGAGGTAACGATCATCGAAGGGTTCGATCCGTCGGACGTGGACATGGACAGCCTGTCGTCGGACCTCAAGTCCAAGTTCGCCTGTGGGGGAACTGTCGAAGACGGCCAGATCGAACTCCAGGGCAATCACACGGGTCGCGTCGAGGACTTCCTGCGCGATAAGGGATTCAACGTCGCCTAGCACCCGATTTCTCGTCGCCCAGCCCGCACTCTGAGCTGGTAGTAGTGATTTCTGCTGGGGTGGTCGTCGCTGGTGATCTAGCAGCCACAGCGAGTGATATCGAGACGCACTGAAAGCCCTCGCCCCGCTCGCGTGGTCTGTGCGGGATATTCTCCCGATGGTCGAATAGTGCCCGCGCAGACCACGCGACCGCGCCTCGCCCTTTCATCCACCAGGACTGCACCGCAACACAGCACTGCGCCACTCCCTCCCCAGCCGATTCGCTCGCTCGTAGCACTCGCTCACTCATCCCTCGCGTAATTTCGTCGCGGCACGGAGGCCGCGACAGCACACGCCATGTCGTTGCTGTAGCATTCGCGCGAACGAGCGGTCCGTCAGGACCCGGAAGTTCGCGCGATTCACTCGACCGAGCGGAGCGAGGTCGAGCCTTTTTCACCCATGTTTTTGCCGCGAGCGGTTCGCGCAGAGCGCGAACCCGAGCGGGAAAAAGATGGTCTAGAAGAACTGGAACAGGTCGTCGCGCTGGGCTTCGTGGAGGTGGTGGCGCACCGCTTCGTTGAGCGGGTCGATGTTGCCCCGTTTCGCGGAGATGGGGGCGACAGTGTTTTGCCACTGTTGCCACGGGGAATAGAGGCCCAGTCGGTCACAGAGGTCGTCTAAGCGGTCGTCCTCGTCGTCGACCTTGTCCATCTTGTTGACGGCGACGACGGGTTCGACGCCGACCTCCCGGAGGAAGTGGAACATCTCCACGTCGTGGGGGATCTCGTCGGGGCCCGAGTGGCGGTCGATGATGTCGATGACGGCTTTGCCGTCGACGACGAGGATGCCAACCATAATCTTGTCCGCGTGTTCCTCGACGTACTGGATGACATCGGTCTTGATCTGTTCGCGCACCTCCTCGGGGACGCCGTTCATGAACCCGAAGCCGGGCAGATCGGTGACCATGAAGTCCGGCCCGTTCCAGTCGAAGTGGTTGGGTTTGCGGGTGACACCGGGCTGTTGGCCGGTGTCGACGCTATGGCCGGTGATCTCGCGCATCAACGTCGACTTGCCGACGTTCGACCGGCCCACGAGGACGACTTCGGCGTCCCGGTTGGGTCGTTCTTCGAACATACCCGCGGTAGGCCGTCGAGCCTCAAAGCCACAGCGGTCACAGGTTGCTTCGGTGCGGGCTGTTCAGATGTCCCGCGAGCGGTCAATGCGAACGTCTCGGCCGAGGTCGATCTTGAACACGCGTTCGTTCTCGGTGAGCGTGATCCCGGTCGCTTTGGGGACTTCGAGGTAGTACGCGAGTTTCTTCGAGCCCCGTTCGGGGACGAGTCGGAGGACGTAGTCGGCGATGGTCAGGGTGAGTTCGCGGTTGTCCGGTTCGTTTCCCGAGTCGAGGCAGGCAAGCAGCCCGATGCTGTCGGTGTCGAGCAGGCACTGGGAGAGGTCGCTCAGAAACGTCGAGTAGCGAGTCATCGAGAGATCGTTTTCCAGCGGGTCCATCACGTCGACGATCACGTCGTGGCCGTCACCGAGCGACTCCGTGTGCGAGAGGATCGTCGAGAGCGCACCCTCGATGCCGACGTGTTCGAGCCGTTCGAGCCGAGGCTCGTCGGCGAGTCGATCGAGCTGTCGACGGGTGCCGTCCTCGGTCTTGACGGTGGTGAAGTAGTGGGTCGGCCGGCGGTTGATCGAGGCGACCAGCAACGGTTCGACCTGTGCCTCGGGCGGCGTGACGACGGCGACGATCGAACCGGGGTGGATGCCGCCGTCGAGTTTGCGGTCGAGGGGGTCGATGCCGGTCGAGAGCGTCATAGCTTTCCGCATGATCGTCCGAAATATAAGCGTAGTGGCGTTCGGACTTGGTCAAGGTCCGTACTTCCACCCTGGTCGAGCGCACAGAGCGAGCGGGAGAGATCGTTAACACCGACTGTTGTTGTCACCGGTGGATTTAAGTCCGTTTTCGAAGATGGGTACAGTACGCGGACTGACCAGATGGTCAGCCAGACGGTCGACCGCTGGTCGGGAGACACTAGACATGGATTCAGTCACAGTCGGTATCATCGGCGCGGGGAATCGGGGCGAAGAACACATCGAGAAGTACCAGCACGTCGACGACGCGACGGTCAAGGCCATCGCAGACATCGACACGGAGGCAGCGGAGGAACTGGCCGACGAGTTCGGTATCTCGGACGTGTACGGCGATTTCGAGGAGATGCTCGACGACCCCGAAATCGACGTTGTCAACGTCTGTGTGCACAACAACCTCCACGAGCCCATGGCGGTCGCGGCCTTCGAGGCCGACAAGCACGTTTTCTGTGAGAAGCCACTGGCCGGCAGCTACACCGACGCCAAGAACATCGTCGAGGCGGCCGAGGATGCCGGCAAACTGCTGGCCGTCCAGAACATGGAACTGCTGACACCGGAGACACAGGCGGCCAAGACCTTCGTCGACGCCGGCGATCTGGGCGACGTGTCCTTCGCTCGCTCGGTGTACTCCCGTCGCCGCGGTCGTCCGTACGTCGACGGCTACGGCACGCCCGCGTTCGTCTCGAAGGAATCGGCCGGTGGCGGTCCCGTCTTCGACATCGGCGTCTACGAGATCGGGAAGATGCTGTACCTGCTCGACAACCCCGCCGTCGAACGGGTCAACGGCCAGATCTTCGACTACACCGAGGACAGCCTGAGCGCCGAGCTGACCGGCGACAACGCCGAGATGTACCAGGAACGCCTCGACGAATCGGGCCACGACGTGGAGGACGCCGGCACCGGTGCGGCGCGACTGGCCGACGGCACGCGCCTCGAAGTACGGGCCGCATGGCACGCCTACCAGCCCGATGAGCGCACCGTCGTCTCAGGCAGCAAGGGCGGCATCGCCTTCGACCCCGTCGAACTGCTGACGACCCAGAACGACTACGAGACGACCGTCGACATCGACGTCGAGGGGTTCGAGGGTCGCCACGGGCTGATCCGGGGCGAAAGCGGCTACGACATCGAGGAGCGACCGAACCAGTACGACCACTTCGTCGCCGCCGTCCGGGGCGAGGTCGAACAGATCCCGACCGACGACGTCGCGCTCAACTCCATGCTCGTCATGGAGGGCATCTACCTCTCGGACGAACTCGACCGCGAGGTCACCGCCGAGGAAGTCGCCGAACACTCCCCCTCGCGCTCGATCGACCTGTAGGATCACCGACGAACGGCCGAGGTTGTTTGAACTGTCGAAATAATCTTTTTGTCGAACCGGGCTGTAGCGTGTGCCATGCCAACAGACAGATTGGGTGTCGGCTTCGTCGGTGCTGGCTTCATCACACGCGAGTTCCACGCGGCGACGTTCGAGCGCATCCGCGACGCCGACGTGGCGGGCGTGATGAACCCCACGGTGAGCAAGGCCGAGGACGTGGCCGACGCCTGCCGCGAGGCGGGCAGCGGGGATCCGATCGCCACCGGCGACGTGCGCGAACTGGTCGCTCACGAAGACGTGGACGCGGTGTGGGTCACCTCGCCCAACCACACCCGCGTCGAGACGGTCGAAGCCATCGTCGAGGAGGTCCAGCAGGGCGACGCGGAACTGTCGGGTATCGCCATGGAGAAACCGCTGGCCAGGACGGTCGGCGAAGCCCAGCAGATCGTCGAGTTGGTCGAGGGCACCGACCTCAACCACGCCTACCTCGAAAATCAGGTGTACATGCCCGGTGTCGACCGGATGAAGGAACTGCTCTGGGACTCCGCCGAGGGTGCCGGTCGGCCCTACCTCGCGCGCTCCGCGGAGGAACACGCCGGCCCCCACTCCTCGTGGTTCTGGGATCCCGAACGGCAGGGCGGCGGCGTCCTCTCGGACATGATGTGTCACTCTCACAAGGTCAACAGACACCTCCTCTCGCGGCCGGGCGAGGACGATCTGGAACCGATCGCCGTGACCTGCGACATCTCGACGCTGAAGTGGGGACGGGACGACTACGCCGCCGAACTCGCCGAGGAGTACGACGTGGACTACCACGAGTCGCCGGGCGAGGACTACGCCTCCGCGAGCGTGTTCTACGAGACGCCCGAAGGCGAACTCGTGGTGGGAGAGGCCACGAACTCCTGGTGTTTCGTGGGGTCGGGCCTGCGCATCACCATCGAACTGCTGGGCCCGGAGTACTCGGGGACGATCAACACGCTCGAATCGGGCACGGACGTGTTCTTCTCGGACCGCGCCGCGGAGGGCGCGGGCTACGTGGTCGAGAAGCAAGCGGCGGATCGCGGGAAGATGCCCGTCCTGCCACAGGAGGGCGCGACCTACGGCTACCTCGACCAGAACGAACATGTCGTCGACGCCTTCCGCGACGGCGAGAACGCACAGGAAGACCTCCACGACGGCCTGGAAGTGGCGAAACTGGTGGCTGCCTCCTACATGGCGGCCGAGCGTGGCGAGCGCGTCGACCTCGACGACGCCGACCTCTCGGAGTACGTGCCTGAGCCTGCACGTGGCGAGTTCGATGCAGGTCCAGCGGGCATCGAGCGATAGCGAGCCCACGCCCGCTGGACTGTGGGGCCGACGGGCATCGAGCGATAGCGAGCCCACGCCCGCTGGACTGGGGTTCCGTCGGCATCGAGCGATAGTGAGCCCACGCCCGCTGGACTGGGGTTCCGTCGGCATCGAGCGGTAGGGCGGCCGATCAGTCTCGCCGATCGAAGGCCGGCACGTCCTCGGGGAAGCGGTCGCGGTTGCGCTCGTAGTAGCGGGCGACGGAGCCCTGCCGTTACCCCACCGTCTTTTGACCGTCGGGCACACAGCCAGTGACGTGCGACTGGTACAGGTGACGATACCGGCGGGGAAACGGGACGCCGTCCTGCGGGCGCTGGACGACGAGGGAATCGACTACGTCGTCAGCGACGAGACCAGCGGGCGGGAGTACACCGGGGTGGCGTACTTCCCCCTGCCAAACGGGGCCGTCGAGCCGGTTCTGGAGCGACTGCGGGAAGTCGGTGTCGACGAGGACGGCTACACGGTGATCGTCGAGGCCAACACCGTCGTCTCGCGGCGCTTCGAGGAACTGCAGGAGCGCTACGCCGAGGAGGAAGACGAGGATCGGATCGCCCGCGAGGAACTGACCGCTCGGGCTCGCGACCTCTCGCCGACGCTTTCGACGTACACACTCATGACCGTGGTCAGCGCGTTGATCGCCACCGCCGGCTTGCTGCTGGACTCGCCGGCGGTCGTCGTCGGGTCGATGGTGATCGCGCCCCTGATCGGACCGGCGATGGCGACGAGCGTGGGGACTGTCGTCGACGACACCGAGATGTTCCGCCGCGGGGTCAAGCTACAGGTGCTCGGGTTGGTGCTCGCGGTCGTCAGCGCGGGCCTGTTCGCCTACCTCGTGCGATCGGTCCACCTCATCCCGCCGCTCGCGGACGTGACCTCGGTGCCGGAGATCCGCGAGCGCATCGCGCCCGACTTCCTCTCGCTGGTGGTCGCGCTGGGCGCGGGCGTCGCGGGCGTCGTCAGTCTCTCCTCGGGCGTCTCGACGGCGCTCGTGGGCGTGATGATCGCCGTCGCGCTGATGCCGCCGGCCGCGACCATCGGGATCGGGTTGGCCTGGGGCCAGCCGCTCGTGTCGCTGGGGTCGACGATCCTGTTGCTCGTCAACGTCCTCTCGATCAATCTCGCGGCGCTGATCGTGCTGTGGTACAAGGGCTATCGACCGAGCCAGTGGTTCCGGACCGACGAGGCCCAGAGCGCGACGATCACCCGGATCGGCGTCCTACTGTCGGCGATCGTCCTCCTCTCTGCCTTCCTCGGCGGGGTGACGCTGGACTCGTTCGAACGGGCCAACACCGAGGAGCAGATTCGCGCCGGAGCCGAAGGGGTCGTCGCAGAGGCCGGGGCGACAGTGGTCGAAATCGAGATCGAGCACACGAACACCGCGGTCTTCCAGCAGCCCAGTTCCGTCGTCGTCACCGTCGGCGTGCCACCCGGGGAAGCGACGCCCAGTGTGACCGCCGATCTGGACGCGATGGCCGACCGAATCGCCAACCGGAACGTCGACACCGAGGTCCGATTCGTCACCGTCGAGCGAGCGCAGTAGATCGTTCAAAACCGGCTTTGAGCCTCCGAGAGGGCTTTTATCATAGAGGCTGTCGGTGACAGTGTATGCGACGCACACTTCCCGTTGTCGCCGTGCTGGCGACGCTCGTCCTCCTCAGTGGCTGTACGGGCGCGCTCGGCGCGGGCGACAGCGCCAATCAGGCAGCCCAGTCCGCAGAGTCGATCAACCGAACTGTCGATGTCTCGGCCAGCGGCGCGGTCAGTGCCCAGCCCAATCAGGCGGTCGTCCGTGTCGGCGTCGAGGCGACCGGTGACGACGCCGCGACGGCCCGCCAGCGACTCGCCGAGAACGTCACCGAACTTCGCGACGCCCTCCAGGAGATCGACGGGGCGACAGTGACGACCAGCGGCTACGACATCGGCGAGGACTACCGCCGCCCGGGGCCCGAGGAAGAACGGCCCGAGACCCGTTACATCGCCCGCCAGCGGTTCGAGATCACGATCAACGACACCGAGAAGGCCGGTACAGTGATCGACACGGCCGTCGCCAACGGTGCGACTCGCGTCGACGGCGTCCAGTTCACCCTCTCGGCCGACCGGCGTGCAGAACTCGAAGAACAGGCGCTGCAGTCCGCGATGGACCGCGCACAGGTCAAGGCCACGACGCTGGCCGAACGGGCCAACCTGACCGCCGACAGCGTCCGCAAGATCACGACCGTCGAGCAGCGCTACGGCGGCTACCAGTACGCGGCGACCGAGACGGCCGCCGACAGCGGTGCCAGTACGACCATCGACACCGGCGCAGTCACCGTCACCGCACAGGTCCACGTCACCTACGAAGCAAGCGACGAGTAGCGATCCGCAGCTTCCCTTTTCACTCCAGTCGGCCATCGAGCAGGTCGCTGACGACCGCACCCGGCGACTGGCCGTCGATGGCTGCCCTGCGACGGAGTTCACGGTACACGTCCGGGTCCAGTTCCAGCGACAGTTCGCCCAGCCTGATCCCTTCCGTTTCGAGTGCCTGTGCGACCGATTCGCCGTTGTTCACGTCGCTGGCGACCGATCGAACCTGCCGCACGGTCATGTCGTGATCGAGAATCGCCCAGGCGAGCTGGAGGCGCGCCTCGCCGCCGACGCGGGCGATGTGCTTGGCCGCGGTCGGCGCGATCAGACCCATCGCGACGTGGCGACGGATCGAATTGGGGAGGTCGTGGACGCGGGACCACTTGCGGATAAAGGAGACGGTGGCGTCGCCGCCGGCCCGCTCGGCGGCGGCCTTGTACGACCCTTCGCCGCGGACCAGCGCCGCACACGCGGCCGCGCCACGCAACATGTAGACGTTGTCGTCGGCACCCGCAGTGTTCTCGGAGAACGCCCGCACCGTCCGGGCGGCGAGTTCCAGGCTCTCGGGATCGTCCGGGTCGAACTCGACGGCCTCCTCGGCGCGCTGGCCGGTCAGATCGGGGTCGCCTCGAATGACGGGCTTGCCCACCGGTGACTCGCGTTCGGCGTGGCCGTCGTGGCCATCAGCAGTCATCACTCCCTGTTGGGAACGATCGGATAAAAGGGTCCGGTCCGGCGTGTACGGACCGCGCACAGCAGGGCCGGAGCCGACTCACTGCTCGTCGTCCTCGCCAGCATTGGTGTCGACGACTGACGAGCGCTCGTCAGGTGCGCCAGTGAGAACAGTTGTCACCATCGCCGGCTTTGGCGTTGCCGACCGACGAGCGGTCGGCGAGTGCGCCGGCGAGATTAGTCACCCTCGCCGCCTTCGACGGCGACGGCCGACGAGCGGTCGTCAGGTGCGGCGGCGAGATTAGTCACCCTCGCCGCCTTTGGTGTCGACGCCAGACAAGCTGGCGTCAGGTGCGGCGGCGAGATTAGTCGTCCGCCGCGGCTTCGTCGCGATTCTCCGAGAGGTGCTCCCAGATTTCGGTACATCCGCATCCGTCCTCGACGTCGTCGAGGTGGTCAGTGGCTGGTTCTTCGGTTTGGGCGTCCGCGTCTTCGCGTGAGTGCTGTTGTGCGTCGGTCATTGATGATCCATGGCGTCGCGGGGCGACGCTCGCTTTCGGTATCCACCTGTAACACACGTACCATCATAAAGGCGCTCTCCCCTGTAATCCCTTCCAGCACTCCCGTTTGCAGGCAATATGTGCCGGTATCTCGTACGGCTCCGGTCGTGTCGCGAACCCTGTGACCAAACGACACTGACCGCCAGACAGCGACGGATTCCGACCGATCCCGGCGAAACTTGGGGACGCCGAACGACTGAGGTGGCTGGGGAATCTAATGAGATGTAATGACGACCGACGTTCACCAGCTCGACGACGGGGCCTGGATCAGCGTCAACGACTCCCGAGAGGTGAACGTCAGCGACCTGTGGTTGCTGGCGAAAAGCGACTTCTGTGGGTGTGAACCGACCGATTTCCTCGCCGAGGGGTTCGTCGACACCGGCGTCGACCACCCGAATATCGAGGCTCGCATCGCCGGGCGCTGTATCGCCTGCGGGACTGAGGGCGTCACCGACTGGCTGACGGTCGGGCGCGTCACCGACCCCGAATCCGGGGAATTCCGGGGCGTCGTTCACGGGAGCGTCCACATTCCGGCAAAGTACCGCCGACTGACCGATCCCGAACAATAGGCAAATATCTCTTGTTGCAGGGAGAGGTGGGGAGCCTTGTCGAGAAGGGGTGTTGTATATGGGAGGCGGTCTAGGCATGGATACTAACGATGCCCACGAAAGTCGAGAACTGGAAGGACGAGGTGTACGGTAACGAGATCAGGGAGCACCTGATGAACTTCGCCGAGGAAGGCTGGGACGCCATCCCGGACGACGAACACGACGCGTGGTTCGAGCGCTTCAAGTGGTGGGGTCTGTACCACCAGCGCTCCGGACAGGAGTCCTACTTCATGATGCGGATCGGCACACCCAACGGCGTCATCGAGCCGGGACAGCTCGAAGTCATCGCCGAGGTCGCCGACGAGTACGCCCGCGGCCCCGCCGAGAACCCCGAGTTCGGCGACGCCTACTGTGACTGGACGACCCGGCAGTCGATCCAGCTCCACTGGATCAAGATCGAGGACGTGCCCGAGATCTTCGAGAAGCTCGAATCCGTCGGCCTCTCGACCCAGCAGGCCTGCGGTGACTCCTGGCGTAACATCGTCGGCTGTCCCGTCGCCGGCAAGGACAAGCACGAGCACATCGACGCGTGGCCGGTCGCAGAAGACCTCCACGAGACGTTCAAGGGCAACGACGACTACGTCAACCTCCCGCGCAAGTGGAAGGTCTCGGTGACCGGCTGTGACGAGGGCTGTGGCCAGGGCGACATCAACGACCTCGCCTACGAGCCAGCCGAGAAGGACGGCGAACTCGGCTTCAACATCCGCGTCGGCGGCGGCCTCTCCCGGAAAGAGCCCCGCCTGGCCCGCGACATCGACGTGTGGGTGCCCCCGGAGAAGGCCGCCGACATCGGCCACGGCATGTCCGCGCTGTTCCGCGAGTACGGCGACCGCGACGACCGCTTCAACGCCCGCATCAAGTTCCTCATGGACGAGTGGGGGCCCGAGAAGATGCGCGAGGTTCTCCAGGAGGAGTTCGTCGACTTCGAACTCCAGCGTGCGGGCGAGGACATGCGAGATCAGTACACCTACAACGCCGGCGGCAACGAACACGGCGACCACGTGGGCGTCCACGAACAGCCAGACGGCAACTACTACGTCGGCCTCGACGTGCTCGTCGGTCGGATGGGCGTCGACGACGTGTACGAACTGGCCGAACTCGCCGACGAGTACGGCTCGGGCGAAGTCCGCCTGACCCAGCGCCAGAACGTCATCGTCACGGACGTGGATTCGGACCGCCTCGACGCGTTCCTCGAGGAGGACCTGCTCGACGACTACTCGCCTGACCCGCATCCGTTCATGCGCGGCTCCATCGCCTGTACGGGCACGGAGTTCTGCTCGCTGTCGATCGTCGAGACGAAGAACCGACAGGTCCGCTACGCCCGCTGGCTCAAGGACAACGTCGAACTGCCCGAGGGCGTCGAGGACTTCCACATCCACCTCTCGGGCTGTACCGCCTCCTGCGCCCAGCCTCAGATTGCCGACATTTCCCTACGGGGCATGAAGACCCGCAAGGACGGCGAACCGGTCGAGGCCTTCGACATCGGACTGGGCGGCGGCCTCGGCGAGAACCCCCAGTTCGCCGACTGGGTGGAGATGCGCGTCGCCGCCGACGAAGTGCCAGGCTACATCGAGAACCTGCTCGACGCCTTCAAGGCCGAGCGCGACGGCGACGAGACCTTCCGTGACTTCGTCGCCGACCGCGACGAGAAGGAGCTGCAGGCGCTGGCCGATCCCGAGGAGACCAGCTACGACGACCCGTATCTGGGTAACACGAAGATGACCTGGTACCCCTACGTCGAGGACAGCGACATGCAGTCCTCGCCCGCGCCGACCGACGCCAACGACGAACCGCTCCCCTCTGACGACTAAGTCGGTTCGTCCGTCGGCGCTGTGAGCGCACTACACGACCGAATTTATAAACGGGCCGGCCCCAACCTCCCAGATATGCAGCCTGATGACAGGCGCGAGCGCCTCCGGACCATCGCCCTCGGTCTCGCCGTACTGTTCATGCCGGCCCTGATTCTGGTGACGGCACTGGAGTTTCTCATTCTCACGGGAGATCTGACCCTCAGCGACCTGTCGCTGCTCGACGTGGTGGAACTGTACCTCATCGAGCTCGTGGTGTTCGCCGTCGGCGCGTACCTCCTCTATCGGATCCTGCTGTTCTCCGTTCCAGAGCCAGCAGACGAGGAGAGCGAGGAGTAACGAACGACAAGAATCCGTCTCAGTCGTCGCTCGTCTCGCTGTCGGCCGGCACGTAGGACTGTCCGAGGAGCCACTCCCGGGGCGACAGCTGTTCGGCAGTGCTGTCGGCCCGCGCCATCGCCAGCCGTTCGTCGGTCGTCTGGAAGTAGTTGACGACGGTGACGAGCAACACGCCGCCGACGGTGTTGCCAAGCAGGACCGGGAACACGAAGCCGGCCAGCGGTCCGAGGAGACCGACCTCGCCCCCGACGACGAGATAGATCACCTCCGAAAAGGAAACGACGACGTGGAACAGGTTCCCGAAGGGAATCGCGAGAAACGCCACGTAGATGACGAGGAGTCGGGAGATGGTGTCGCGGGCCGTGTAGTCGAGCCAGACGACGCCGGCGACGATCAGGCCGGCGAAGCAGGCCTTGAAAAAGAGGTCCCAGAAGGGCGTCTCGACGCCTTTCATCGCGATGTCGGTGGCGGCGGCCGCGGCCGCCGGGGAGAACACGCCCGTCGACGCGAGGACGACAGCGCCCAGGCCGCCGCCGACGAAGTTCCCGACCAGAACGGTCCCCCAGATGCGGAGGAGTCGCGGGACACTCACCAGCCGTTCGAGCGCCAGCACCACCGGCGGCAGCGTGTTCTCGGTGTACAGCTGATACCCCCCGAGGATGATGAAGACGAAGCCGAGCGGGTACAGCAGGGCGCTGGCGATCGGGTCCCCGTCGGTCGCCGCGGTCAGCGACGCGTACATGAGGAACGTGATCGTGATGGCGAAACCGGCCGCGAGGGCGCTGAAAAACAGCTCTCTGGTCCCGGTCGTCGCTTCCTCGTCGGCGGCGACGATGATCCGGTGGAACACCTCGTGGGTCTCGAACCGGTCGCGCACGACCGCACCGACTGCCGGCGCACCGTGTCGTGACCGCTCGACTGCCTCCCGAACCGACTCGTCGCGCTCCGGATCGCGCTCTGTCATCCCCGGTGGATACGGAACAACCACGGAAAACGCTCCTGCTTCCACGCAGGCGACGTGACCGAGCCGAGCGCGGCCGGTCGTCCCTGCGATCGGGAACTCCGGGCTTAAGTCCCCGGATCCCCTGCAAGCGAGCATGGTCGACCGAATCATGACGGTCAACGCGTACACGACCTTCGACCTGCTGGAAGGCCGTGTCGAGGGCCACGGCTTCGAGGAGTCCGCGTACACCGTCCTGAACGTCAGCACCGACACCCGCGAAGACCCCGACGCCGTCGAGGTACAGCTAGAGATGGACAACACCGAGATCGACGCCGTCGAACCACACGCCGACACCGTGGCGCTGTCGCCGTCCGAGGCCCGCGAGATGGCCGCCGAACTGGAGAAGTACGCCGACACGGTCGACGCCGCCGAGGAGTAGCCGACCACCCCGAACCCGTCGAGGGCGGCAGGTCGAACGATCCCATAGTTCTTTGGTGTGTCGTGACATACCGCGGAGTATGTCCACTGATGCGCCCGGCAATCCCGCGTCCCGCGAACTGGGCTTTTGCCCGTGCTGTGGCTACCGGACACTGCCGAAGGGGCAACCGGGCTCCTACGAGGTCTGTCCCGTCTGTCACTGGCTGGACGACCCCGTCCAGTTCGGCGACGACCAGTACGTCAGCGACACCAACCACGTCTCGCTCAGCGAGGCCCGCGCGAACTTCGTCAAACACGGGGCGTGCATGCCCGAAGCGGCCGATCAGACCGCGACGCCCGAGGACACCCAGCGGGACCCCAACTGGCCCTACGACGGGGAGTGAGGCGGATCACTGTCGCCGGTTTCCCGCCCGGTACCGCCGCCAGCACAACGATTAACACCACGTGTACTCCCATCCTAGACGATGTCCGAACCTACCCGTACACTCCCGAGCGGTGACGAACTGCCAATCGTCGGCGTCGGCACCTGGAACATCGGCGGCGACACCGTCCGCGAGGCCGTCCGCGCCGGCCTCGACGCCGGCTACACCCACGTCGACACCGCCGAAGGGTACAAGAACGAAGCCGAGATCGGCGACGTACTCGCCGACTACGACCGTGACGACCTCTTTCTGACCTCGAAGGTCCTCCCGAAGAACCTCAACTACGACTCGGTGATCGAGTCCTGCGAGGCCTCGCTAGACAAACTCGGCACCGACTATCTCGACCTGTACCTGATCCACTGGCCCAACCCCGCCGTCTCGCTGCGCGAGACCCTCGATGCGATGGCGACGCTGCACGATCAGGGCAAGGTCCGGAACGTCGGCGTCTCGAACTTCAGCGCCTACCAGCTTAGCTGCGCCCAGCACGTCAGCGACGTGCCCATCGCCGTCAACCAGATCGAGTTTCACCCCTACTTCCAGCGGCCCGATCTGGTGGAGTACTGCCGCGACACCGACACCGTTCTCGAAGCCGCCGCACCACTGGCCCGCACGGAGGTCTTCGACGACCCCGTCGTGCAGGATCTGGCCGATGAATACGACAAATCGCCCGCCCAGATCGTCCTCAAGTGGGCCGTCGAACAGGACGTGGTCGTCCTCCCCAAATCCTCCTCGCCCGAGCACGTCCGCCAGAACCACGAGCTGTTCGACTGGGACCTCGCAGCCGAGGACCGCGACCGACTCGACGACCTCGAACGCGACGAACCAGTGTACGACCATCCCGCCCGGGACTGGACCGGCGACACCTACGGCATCTCGCAGTAACCACACCCGACAGCCGGACCGAGCAACACTGTACCGCACTGCCACATGGAACACCCACCGCCCCTCGACCGCTGGGACTACGCCGCCGCCGTGAGCGTCCTCGCTCTCCTCGCCGTCGCGTATCTGCTCGTCCCCGATCCGATCGTCCAGTACGGCGTGTGGCTCGCTATCTTCTGTGTCTGGATGGCCTGGTTCGTCTTCTACGGGACGAAGTGGCTCTACGGCGTCGACGCGTGACCGTCGCCAACCCAAACTGATAGGTGCGTTCTCCCCTCACTCTCCGACGATGGATACCGACGCAGACCTCGACGCCGCCGCCGAAGACCCGCCGGTCCTTTGGCTCACCGTCGCCGTCGTCGGCCTCGTCTGCACCGGGGCCGGCCTCCTCGCCTTCGTCGCCGGCCTCCTGAACGCGAGCGGCCCGATCCTCGATCTCGCCCCGTTTCTCACACCGCTGTTCGGACTGAGCCCCTTTGTCGCCCTCCTCGGTGTCGTGCTGTTCCTCTTTGCCATGACCGAGTGGAGCCCCGACCTGGACACGTGAGACTCGCGACCGTCCGTACGGGGTCGCCACTCGACTGGCCAGTTCTTGACACCGTCAACGCTGCAAAACAGTCGCGTGTCCGCCTATAGTAACAATTGAAACTATTCACACACCGATCGCACTGCAATCGTGCGATCGGGTGTGCATTGATTTTCAATGGCTACTATAGTCTGTAACTATCGTCTCGATCTGTCGTCGCTCTGACCCAGCCATCTCCGGGAGGGGTGTAATCGCCGGTCGAAGACGACAATCGGCCGCGTCAGGCCGCACGCTCGTTGATCTCGGACTGCAGGATGAACCACCAGGCAGGGATGAGGACGAGCCACAGCACGAACATCAGGCCCGCACTCTTGTCCAGCGCCTCCTCCGTGTCCTGACTCGTCTTCCACATCACGAGGAAGTTGTAGAAGGGGATGATCAACCCGACCGTCCGCATCACCGGGTTGTAATCGGCCCCCAACTCCTCCTTGAGTTCGACGTGATACTGGTAGGTCCAGTAGATCCCATACAGTCCGAGCGTCACGATCATGAACAGGATCGATTTCCCCATACTCCGCTCCATGAATCCGGTTGGTTCTGCTGACATAACCACGCGAGTATGCAAACGGTATTTAATTAAAAGTTGTTGCTAGGTACTAAGTGAAAAATACGAAGCTGTGGGGCCAGCCACGGACAGCACTCTCCAGACCTGTTCCGTGTCACTGCCCAGCCAATAACGAACCAGTGAATTGAATTGGTAAAGAACGAACCTGAACGAATGGACTCGCCGGGCAGGTTTTCCGCGGTGCAGTCATGCGGTTTCGGTAGTTTCTGAACATCGTTGTTACTCTGGGAGGTGGTCGGTTCGCACGTCCATCTTCTCGCGCTCGGTTCGGGCGTCGTAGTGCTGGTACAGCACATCGAGCGACACGTCCATGCGCTCGCTCACCGTCTCCGGCGGGGTGTCTTCGGTCAGGTGGTGGGTGATCGCTCCTCGACGAACGGCGTGGGGAGATCGCGACGACGGGCAGGCCGCGACGTTGGCCGAGCGCCCTCGTGCCTCGCAGGTCTCCGGTGTCCGGTCGTGCGGACACTCGGCGTAGGTGCAGGGGTGCAGCGCCCGCATCAGCCACTTGTAGATCGTCTGGGCCGACGGGCGGCCACCGTCCTCCTTGGTGAACAGCGGGCGTCTGCCGTACTCGTCGGTCCCCTTCGGTCGGTCGGGGTTGTTCACGTAGTCGTCGAGAATCTGGAACCACTTCGGGCCGAGATAGACCCACCGCTCGCCGGCCTCGCCGTTCTTGAGCTTCGTGCCCTCGTCGATCCGATGCTCGACTCTGACGGCGTGGTCGTCCGGTTCGAGGTCGTCCACGTCGAGAGAGCGCACCGCACCCCGACGCATCCCCGTGCGCCACATGAGGGCGATCAGAGCGTGCTCCTTGCTCGCGTACTGGTACTGCTCGAAGTACGCCAGCGCGGCCTCTGCTCGCCCGGGATCGAGATGCACGTCCCGGCTCTCGGCACCATCGGGCAGCTCCGGCGCGTGGACCTTCTCGGCCAGTCCCTCCTCGACGGCGTCGATGTCGGCCCACCAGCGGCAGGCCTGCCGGATCGTGGATAGCTGCTTCTGGAGCGTGATGGGGGCAATGTCGCCCCGTCGCCACGCGACGAAGTCGGCCATATCCCGGCCCGAAAGCGTGTTCAGGTCCTCGATCTCGCGCTCCTCGCACCAGTCGAGGAAGTAGTTCAGCCGGGTGTTGGCGTTCTGTAGCGTCGACTCCCGAACGGACGGCTCACGGTGCCGCAGGAACCGGTCGACACCGTCCTCGGGAGTCAGCGGTTCGAGGTCGCTCACGACGCACCACCGCCTTCGAGCTTGTCCCTCGCTCGTCGCAGGAGGTTGCCGACCGTACCCGGAGAGCGCCCGGTCTCGTCGGCGTACTCACGGGGTCCGTACTCGCCTTTCTCGATGGCCTCGAAAACGTCCCGTTCGGCGTCGGTGAGGTCCGACAGGCCCGAACCGGACTGATGGCTCTCGAAACTGGCGAGCGACTTCTGGCTGCCCTTCATGCGTCGATCTCGATGGAGTGCCCGTCGACCACTGTCTTGCCGCCCGTGTCGTCGGGAAGGGCCTGTTCTCGCCGCTGCTCGTCGGCCACGCGCTTGGCCTGCGTGTAGCGGTCCTGATCCGGTGCGGGATCGTAGCACTCAGTCCGCACCTCACGGACACCGCCGACGCGGTGGGGCGGCAGCTTCGTGCGCGTCCCTCGCCACTCCTTCAGCGAGAGCCACCCGCTCGACAGCGTCTCGTAGTTGGCGACGTAGACCGGACCCTGACCGCGCACGTCGACGTAGGCCGGCGTGTAGGTGTCGGGCAGCCGCTCCGGGTCGACGCGGTCGCTCTCCGGGTCGATCTCGCCGCCGTCGGCCATCACGCGGTCTTTCCGCTTGATGATCTTCCCAGCGACCGAGACCAGTAGGTGCTCGTCGTTCTCGATGACGTGGCTCCAGACTTCCTCACACTCCAAGCACATCACGTTGAACTCGTCTTGCTGCTGGAGATCGCCGTCACACTGAACGCGGGGACAGTCCACGTCATCCCAGAAGTACGAACCGCCGTCGGTCATCACGCGCTGGGCTACGTCGGCAGGAACGCCCGCAAAGGACGCCACTCGCCGGTTCTTGGTCTCGGTCGTGTATCCGTCGTAGTCGGGATCTCGTCGTGCGAGCCAGTCGGGAACCATTCTCCGGGGTACGTGCCAGCCGACTTGTCCCTCACCGGGCAGGTCTGCCCAAACGACGGCCCACCGCTCGCCGTTCACGTCGTCGGTGTCGGGCCACCAGCCGAACTCAACGCCCTCCTCGTGGACGCTCCTCAGTGCTCGGATGAAGCCGACCGCCAGAAGGTTGCGCTCGTGGTACACGTCACTTTTCGTCTTGGACTCGCTGTCAGTGTGGCCGCCGTCGGTCATCACGCGCTGACCGGTCTCGCTCGCTCCGTGCGGTGCGTCGGCCTTCGAGACCGGCGTAACGCCCATCAGTCGGTTGCAGGTCCCGCACGTCTGGCTGTTCGGGCCGGGCCGGTCGTCGCGTTTCGAGCGCGATTCACAGGAGGGACAGCGGACGATGAAAGCGTCCGGGTCGTAGGGATCGTGACGGTAGCCCGTCGGGACAGCGGCGTTCATGGGCCGCTCTCCTCGTTGTCGTCACTCTTTTGCTCGTCGTCGTCATCATCAAAAGCGGGGGCGCTGGACTCACTGGACATGATCTAGGCCGCCCCCTCCTGATAATCTTCCTCGCAGTTGCCGTCTCGACAGACCACCGGTTCAGTGGGAACGTCGAAGGGAGTGTCTTCGTGGTCGCGGACGATTTCTCGGAGATACGCTGAGTAGCTGACTCCGTGTTTTTCTGCCTCGTTAGCGATCTTGTCGTCCATCCATCTTGGTACCGAGATGGACACCGAAAGGGTTCGTCGTGCCATTGCATTAGCAATCAATTAACCGCTGAGTCATATAGTTTACGCTGAGTCATAGTCGACCTACTGAGTCTGGAGAGACGTATAGGGTCGCTAATGACCCGATCCCGCACTATGATACTCCGCGGGATTAATAATCAATTAACAATGCGCTACTCCGGCGACTGGATGGTGCTCGCAGATGACCGGATTCTCGAATATGTCCACGAGAAGGGGTCCGGTCGTCCAAAACAAATGAAAGATAGCGGGTACGTCAATTTCACCCGGTCCTATATTTCAAAGCGGTGTAAAAAGATGGTAGAGCATGGCCTACTGCGAGATTTGGGAAATGGGGTCTATACCATCACCGAGCGAGGAGAGGGGTATCTGAAAGGAGAGGTCAACACGTCCGAAGACGAACCGGACGAAGTAGACCCTGTTTTCGACGAGAACGGACCAAGCGCAAGCGGCAATCACGAGCAGGTCTAAGACATGGAACGGAGAAAGTCGGCCTGGTGGATGGAACAGTTGGACGAGCAGATTATGGAGTTCATTCGTGAGGAAGGCTGGGCGTCGCCGCGTCTGCTCCAAGGCGAGAAGGGCATCAGCGCCTCAGAGGGAAGGATTCGGGAGCGGTGTCTGTGCCTCCACTACGCGGGGTTCATCGCCCCGATCTCGGGAGAGATGTACGACTTGACCAGCGAAGGTATCCTGTATCTGAAGGGTGCGATCAACGCCGAGAACTACCCACGCCCGAACCCCGCGACAGTGACCGAGGAGTACGGTGTTCTCGACTTCGGGCGACCGATACGCGCTCGTGACTGGTAAGAAAGCATCAAGTAGTTAGACTTTTACGCCGATATACTCAGTAGTTAGTCACTGATGAGACGCCGAAAATTCATCGCGACGAGCACGCTGCTGCTCGCGGGTTGTTCCGAACAGAGCGGATCGGACAGCGACGTTCAGGATTCGGACGGCGACGGCGTGATCGACTCCGAAGACTACGCCCCGGACGATCCCGACGTTCAGGACAAATCTGACGTGACTGGTGGATCGTCGACACAGACCAGCACGTCGACAGATACGGCAACCAGTGCCCAGACCGACACGCCGACGGACACACCCACACCGACCGAGACGGTAGGGGACTCACCCACACCGACCGAGGCACCGACGGCGACCCCGACCGACACGCCGACCGCCACAGCGACCGACACGCCGACCGCCACAGCGACCGAGTCACCGACGCCGAGCGCGACGGAGACGGCCAGCTACGATCAAGAGTTCGAGGAGACGACCAACGTCGAGGGCGGGAGCTACTACTATGTCCCGGTCGGCTTCGAGAACGACTTTACCCTTCAGTGGGGCGTTCAGAACGAGTTAGACGCTTCTGCGGACTTCGACGTGTTCCTGTTCAATGTGGCCGAATTTGAGAACTACGATGAACTGATTCGTGGCGAGGACCGAGACCCTGAGCCGATCAGTCAGGGGTCCGCTCAGGGCATCGAGGAAAGCGCCACTCGAACCGTCACGCTTGAGGGTGCCCAGTACTACCTCGTTGTCGACAACTCCGACTACGGCGATGCTGGCGACTTCGGAACCGAAGACACACGTCGGGTCACTATCGCCGTCGAGACGCGAAAAGCGTAATCAGAGCCCGTACAAGTCGGCTCGATCAAGTGCGCGGTTGATCGTCGGTCGCGATGTATCCAGCCGCTCAGCGGCCTTCCGCTTCGAGAGTTCTTCTTTCTGCACCATGTCCAGCGCGCTCACGACTTCGTGGTAGTTGTCGCCCTCGACGAGCAGGCCGTCGTTCTTCTCCATCCCGAGCGGGGCAGGGCCGTGGTGGTAGTCCTCGTTTTGCTGTCTGGCCGCGATCCCCTCTTTCGTCCGCTGCTGGGCCATGTTCGCCTCAAGCTCCGCGAACACTCCGAGTAGCTGGAACAGCGCCGTCTGGTAAGGGTCGCTCTCGCCGGGCCGGAGCGTCAGTCCCTCGCTGATGATATGGAGCTCGACGCCAGCGTCTTCGAGCCGGGACGCAGTGCGCTCCAAGTCCGAGATGGACCGGCAGATACGAGAGATGCTGTGAACCACGACAGCGTCGATCTCGCCGTCCTCGGCGTCGGCCATCATCTGCTGGTAGTCCGACCGCTCGGTGTTCGTGCCGGTGCTCTTGTCTCGGTAGAAGCGCAGGTCGCTCAGGTCGGCCCCGAACTCTCCTTCGGCGTACTCCTGTGTCGATTCGAGTTGTCGGTCGAGGCTCTGATCCTCCGTGCTCACTCGGCAGTAGCAGCCAATCTCGGCCATGTAACCGTACACCCACGGCAGGCTAATAAAAGCAGGCACTTACGTACAGTCTGTACGAGAACCACCGTAGTCGGACAGGGCAATGCACGTGATCGAGGATTCTCAGGAATAGGCGCGTCGGGTTCTATGGAAAACCGGACGCACAGTTATCGGTCAGTACAGTTTGAGCATGGTACACCATAGACAGGGCATATGATTGTCGGCCCCCAATATTCGATATCACTTACAGACTCACCTGTTCAGAATGTGATTTGGACCAGACCTTTAGCGGGTATGACGAGGGATTTGCCCGCTTCAGACAGCATCGGTCTAAATACCCAACTCACTATCTTGACCTACGGAAACAAGAGTGGAGCCGATCCTCAAATCCGGCTGCTCAATAAGCAGGTCTACGGATCAGGTGTTTCAGCGAAATCCCATCCGTATAGAATAGAGAATTCCGGTTTTACACCGAGAGCCGGACACCGAATGCACGTAATTGGGTGGTTCTCGGGCAGTCCAAACGCAGATTTATAACACATCACGGAACAAGTAAGGCACAGAATGTCAAACGAAAACGGAATTTTCGAGCAGGACTGGCTCGGGTTCGATTGGTCCTCCTGGATGGAGATCGAGCCAGAGGGAGGGATTCCCGACGTGCTACCGACAGACGAGGGACTGTACCGAGTCCGGCACGACGCATACGAGGGATTGGTCTATATCGGAGAGACAGGCCGCAGTGTACGGGGCCGTCTCGGTTCTCTCATGCGCGGAGTCTTCGACGGAGAAATGCCGTTCAGTGATCCACACACCGGTTCTCCGAGTCTCTGGTCAATCGTGGATAGGCACGGGCCGGGCTTCGAGGTCTCCGTAGCGACGCCAGAACAAGCGACCGACAGCCAGCAGCGGAAGGCTATTGAGGACGCTCTGATCGCGCTCCACCGTCGCGAGAGAGGGAAGACGCCGGTGGGCAACTTCGGTCGAATGCCACCGGGTTACGAGAAGTCGAAGAAACGTAGCTCGGGCGAGCGTGGTGGTCAGAGTGACGACGACGAACGGCGCAGTTTCCACGATGACGCACCCGCTCTGCCGTGGGAGAACGCCGAGGAAGTGACTTCTCGGGACTGGATGGGTGTGCCGTGGACACGACCTGCCTCTCTCTCGGAAGCACGAAGCAATATCCCCAAAGATCCGGGGCTATACCGGATCTGGAACCCAGATAAGAGCCCGCCACTTGAGTACATCGGACAGACGGTAAACCTCCACTCGCGGCTCAACACGCACAGACGGAACCGGGACGAGAGTCTTCAGTTCTCCTACGCTGAGCAACCTGAGCTTTCGGAAGGTCACAAGCTGAGTCAGGTTGAGACCGATCTACTCGGTGGTCACTGGCTCGCCTGTCGAGAATCGCCAAGAGACCAATATTAAAGGTTGAGTTCAAATCTGATTTGCAGATGGTGATTTACTCCGTCTAATTCTGTCTCTCATATTCGTCTCTGATCACTTCAATAATAGAAGATGCTGAATCATGGCACTTCGATGGGTCTGTTGTTGACAATTCTACAAAGATTGTGTATTTATCCATATATCCATATTTGGTTGTAATATTACAACTTTCGATTAAGTCGATATTTTCTATTCTTTCTTGTACTCTGTCCGAATCTTCAAATTTGGGATCAGTAAGTGTCCAAGGAGTATTATCTGCACTTCGCTGATTAACAACTGAAGTGCCCCGTTCAACACTGGCACGTCCGAAAAATTTGAAGTTGATTTGAGTGTTACCAGCTCCAATCAGACTATGATTCCAACCAGAAAATTCTGGTTTTAGAATAGTCTTGTTATCAAGCCCTTCTTGATCAAACCCATTCACTGTATCCCGAATATCTGTCTTGGAATCCTTGAGAAATGACTTGTAGCTATAAATCGCAGCGATACTCACAACAATCAAACTAGCTCCTTCTATCACGGGTATCTGAGGGAGGTTGATCATATACTGACATTCGTTGAGAATGATTGTATATATGCCCGTTTATATCTGGGTGGAGATTCCGGGAATCTATATAGGGAATTAGAATGGGGTGTGAATTATGCCGCGAAGCCCTTCCTTCCAGATCGCATCGAGCGGCGTCGGCCAGCCGAAAGCGTGCTGGGCCACGTCGTCCATCGCGACCAGCCCGAGCAGGACGACCAGCGCCCGCTGCGGGTGGGGCCAGTGGCCCGACCACTTCGGACGGAGGGGCGCGAGGATCACCAGCAGCGTCCCCAGGAGCGCCAGCACGGCCCCGGCGACGTGGTGCGTCGGCCACACCAGAACGAACCCGATCACGCCCACGAGGACGCCCGTCAGCGGTGCCCACGGGTCGCGGTGGGGCTGGTTGTCCCACACCATCAGGATCGGCACGACCGCCAGCAGGAGTGACCACGTCGCGTGATGGGGCAGCGCCGCGCTCCCGTCGGGGATCTGGTGGTACGGGAAGCTCATCCGTCACCACCGCCCTCGTCGACAGCGTCGGCCATCGCCTGGCCCTCGTCCTGACCGGGTGGCGGCTGGTACGGGAGTTTCGAGGCGACCGCTCGCCCGAACCCTTCCAGCCGCTCGATGCCGAAGCGCGTCGGCACAGCCATCCCAGCCATGAAGAACAGCACCGCCATCGAGACAGTCTGAGCGTCGGGCAGCGGGACCGCGGGGAGTGCTGCCTGCATCACGATCCCCCCATGATCAGGATGGCCAGCGCCACGAGTGCCGCGCCACCGATCACCCGTTGGTTGACCGGGAAGCCCTGCTGTCCCTGTGGCCGGGTGGTAGTCGTGGTTGAAGGGTCACTACTGTCGCCGCTGTTGCTCCCGTCCGGCTGTGGGTACCCCTCGGGTACGTTGTAACCCGAATTTGGCGGTACTCGGGGGCTCACGGTTCAATACCTCCGTTCTGGGTGTTGCTATTCATCGTTAGATACTGTGATTGTGGCCGCTAACTCGGACCACTTCGAGGCCGTCGATGACGGCATCTTGATTTGAGACTCCGATAGCGCCCACATACCGATCTGGGTCAGTAGAGACCCACTTACTACCGCCTCCGCTTATCGACCACGACGATGTGCCTCCGTCGAGATAGTAGACGGTCCCATTGTTTGCAGCATCGTAGTTGTCGACGTGGAAACGTGCGATGTAGTCCATCACTGGAACTTCCCATGTTTCGCTGGCCATCGGGTTCCCCATGTTTGCTGTGTCGTGATGGGGCAGTCCCTCGCCTCTCTCAGTCTTCGTGATGGTCTCCGATTGCGTCGAGGCGGGGCGTGCGTGATGTGCGTCCACGTCGCTCTCGTGATTGCTGAGTGCCGACGCCGCCCCCGTCTGGTCGTCGGTGACGTTGTGAGGGTTGTCGGACCGGCTGGCGTGGTCGTCTAACTCGCCCTGCGTGGCTGTATCGAACCCGAGCGCCGCCAAGTCGACGGCCCCATCAGCTATCTGTTCGGACCCGACAGCGTTGGCGGCGATGATGGCTTGCGTCACCGCGTCGGCGAGCAGTTCCGCGGTGTCGATACCGCCGTCTGGAATCTCGATCTTCCCGTTCTGGTCGAAGGCCAGCCCGTTCCCGGTGACGGCCTGGAGAGTCCCAGCGTTGACGTTGAGACCGTCGCCGTGAGAGAGTCCGACGCCACTGGCTCCCTCAGTGAGAGGACCGTCGACGGCCACCGCCAGATCGCCGTTCCCGTCGATCTCCAGCGACCCCGACAGCAGCAGCATCAGCGTACCGGTGTCGAAGGTGAGAGCCGAGCCTGGAGAAAAGTGGTCTCCTGGGCTCACGTTGCCGAGTTGATCGTGGTTGCTGATCTTCACGTCGACCCACACACCGCTGTCGTAGGTCTTTACGTCGTTCGTGTCCGGCTGGTACCACTCCTCACCCTCTTTCGGGTTGGTGGGCTCGTTCGTCGAGTCCTGCACGTAGTCGTACCCGCCGCCGCCCGGACCGGATACTTCAACCATCCTCGTACAGCACCCCCAGTTCGTCGCCTTCGGTGAGTGCCGAGACGTAGATTGCTCCCGTGTCGCTCACTTGCAGGTTCGCAGTCCCACCGGGCTGCACCGCGATGGGCTGGGCGCTCTCGCTCCCGATATACACCTTCTGAGCGTTGGATTCCGGGGCTTGGACGGCCACCGTCACACCGTTGGGAACCGGCTTACTGTCCATCTGCTCCACGTCGGTGCTGGTCGTCTGGTAGTTGAACCCCATGAGCCCGTCCCAGTTCCCGAGTCGGTCCCGGATAAGCCGCTGCTCTGCGGCGTTCGCGGGCGGCTCGGCGTTTCCGTCGCCATCGGGGACGGACTTGAGTTGCTCCACGTCGGTCGTGGTCTCAAGTGCCATCCGCCACCTCCCCGCCGATGACCTGCACGGCGTAGGTCTGCCGGTTCGGACTGGCGTTACGGATGATGACGGTGAGCTTCGTGCTGAACGACAGCGGCGGGTAGAAGCACCGACTCAGGTCGTTCGTGTCCGTCGGCGGGATCGCGGCCTCCTCGAACCGTGTGGTGCCGTCCGCGTCGATCTGATAGGTGCTGTCCTGCCGTCGGTCGATGGCGACGATGGGCACCTTCGCGGTCGTCCCGCTCTCCTCGGGCTCGAAAGTCACGGTGGCCTTCTCGCCAGATTCCAGTTCGACCTGCGTTGCCTCGTGGATCGGCGTGGCCTGATTCACGTTCACGGGTGCGACACCTCCGTGGGGTCCGCTACCTTCTCAGACTGCCTGCGTTCGTGGTCGCCCATCTCCGTCCGTGTGACCTCCGTCTTCATTGCTCAGTGCCCTCCGGGTGGAGTCGATCAGTCGGCACCTCGACGGTCTCAGACTGCTCCAGCAGGATACGCACTGCTCGCCGGTTCCGTCGGCTGCGGCGCTCGTTGCGCTCGATCTGGGTGGTCAGGTCATCGACGGCGTCGGCCACCTGCTGACCGGCCCACACGACTGCCGATGCCGTGATGATCGACGCGGCTCCGATCAGCCACGACTCGACCGGGGCCACTACGGACTCACCCCCTCAGTGCCGGCGTACACGAGCAGTAGCAGGACTGCGACCGCACCGATAGCGGCTGCGCCGGATTCGAGCGAATCGACGGGGTTCGATCCGCTGAAGTTCGGCATACCGCCACCGCCGCCACCGCCGCCACCGCTACCCCCGGAACTGTTACTGCCGGGGTCTTCGGGCTCCTCGGGTCTGGTGCTGGTCACGGTGACCGTGTCACCCTCAGCGGACGTACTCTTGCCCGAGCCGGGCAGGACCACTTCGGCCTCCACGTCGACCGTCCCACCCGACTCCGGGGCGGTGAACGTCGCCGTGTACGTTTCGTCTCGGGTCCCGATCTCGGTCGTGGTGTGACAGGCCGGGCCGGCGGTTCGTTCCCCGCCCGGACCGCTGAACACGACTTCGAGCGTGTACCCCGGCGGGGCCAGTCCGCACTTGTCCGGGTCCCACGGGTTGATGTACGCCGCACCGTTGCTCACGAGCGCCTCGACGGTGAACGACTCGCCGGGCTCGACGTTGTCGGGTGCGGACACCCGGCTCAGGATGATGTTCCCGCCCTTGGTCGAACTCATTGGGTCATCACCACCGCTACGACGCCAGCCGCGGCGATCAAGCCGGTTCTTCGGCTGATCGTGCTGCCGCCTGTAGTGTCACTGCTACCGCTGGTGTCCGGCTGCGGAGCAGGGTCGGGCTCCTGAGTCTGGTTGCCGCCCGAGTTGGTGGGACCGCCGGTGTTGGTGTTCGTGTTGTCCTGCCCGCCACCGGAGTCGTTGGTCGGGTTCGGGGCAGGGTCCGGGTCGGTGTCCGGGGGATTCGGGGCCTGGACACCGGAGTCGACACCGTCGACGTTCCCGCGGTCGCCTGCTCCATGGTCGTCCTCGGTGAACTCCATGTCGGACGTGTCGTCTTCGGCAGTATTGCTGCCAGTTTCCGTGTTTGTGATGCTGCCGTCTTCCTCGACTTCGAGGTTCTCTTGGTCCTGCACCCATCGCTCCATCGGCGTAGTCATCGCTCGATACCTCCGTCGTTGCTGGTTTCGATCATAGCTTGCCCTCCTGCATCGCGGTGTAGGTCAGTAGCGCGAGCATCCCCAGCGTCCCCGCAAGCAGTACGTCGTCCCGGTTGAACGGTCGCCCTCGAAACCACTCGTCGAGGGCCGATTCCTCCGGGCCGTACTGCCCGCCGGTGTCGGACGTGCCAGTCATCTCGGCTGCGGTCGTCCGCTGCTGACCGAGCCCGTCGCTACTGGTTGTAGACACGCCCTCACTGGTCGCGCTCGTAGTAACGAGTCCGCCGGGCGGCACGGCTCTACCTCCGTGCCGCGTCGGTCGCCACCGCCTGCTTCAGTCCCTCGATAGGACTCTCGGCCCCGCGGACCGGCAGGTCGGTAAGCACGTTCGTTGCGACCACCTCGGTCCCCGAGTCGTCCGCGTCCGTCGCGAACGCGAACGTGTAAGGGGCCTTGATGGCGAGTTCGAGCTTGAAATCGGTCGGTACGACGGGGTGCAGCGGCGACTGGTTGGCGTCGACGGTGATGGGCTCCTTGCCCTGGTCCCGTCGGTGGACCATCCCCATATCCGCCGAAAACAGCACGTCCGGCGTGCCGTTCGGCGCGACCTTCTGGAGCTCCACGAGGGCCTGCGCACCGCTCGTGTAGTAGATCGTGAGGGTGTTGTTCGTCCCGTCGTCCGTGTAGGTGATCTGGTCGGCAGCGTAGTCCACCGAGTCCGGCTGAACGCGGGTGTCACCCTCGTACATCACCACGGAGTCGGTGACCACGGTCGAGTCGATCAGTTCGTGACTGAGATTGATCGTCTCGGCGTCTCCGGCGTTCCCGTCGGTGGTGTGCGTTTCGTAGGCCACCAGCGACAGGTCGAAGGGACGATTCCCGTCGACCGACAGCGCTCGCCGGGGCTGGAACTCCGCGATGGTCGTTCGCTGGCCCTGCGACCCCGCATTGAACGAGAAGTCGGCGCTCGTGATGTTGTCGGGGCTGGTGTTGGCCTGCTGAAGCCGCTGCATGATCTGCTCGTTCATGGTGTCAGTCCTCCGCTCGGACGGTCACGGCCTTGCGGTCGATCTCCAGGCGAGACTTCGACCAGTCGATCTGCTTCGAGGATCGGATAGCGACCTGAAGCTCCTCGAAGTCGAGCACGACCAGACCCTCACCCTTCAGTTCGGTCCGCGTCTGTTCCCGGTAGTCCTCGTTTTGCTGCTCGGTGAGCGAGAGGGTCCGGTACTGACGGATGTTACTGAGCCGTTCGCTCACGATCATCGGCTGATCCCGGCTCGGCGTGTCCCAGCGCAGGATGACCTCGGTGTCGCGGGGCAGGTCGTTCCCGTTGGAGTCCTTCAGTTCGGCGTAGATCGGGACACCAGAGCCGCCGTACACGCGGTTGTCGATCTCGATGGCCAGCCCGTCGACGGGCGACCACGTGAGGATCGTACTGTCGGTGTCGACGATGTTCGTCTCCTCGGTCGCGTCGACCTTCTCGCTGCCGAGGTTGGTGAGGCTCTCCGACATGCTCAGTTACCCCCCGACCCCAGCGAGACGATGGTACTGCGGACACCGACGCGCTCGGCGGCGCTCTCGCCGGCGTGGATACCGCCGCCGACCATCATGGCCTCCTTGTACGGAAGGTCTGCGAGCGCCGCCAGTGCGATGATGACGATACCGTATGCCTCGTCGGGCGCGTCGAATCGGCTGTCGATCACGTTCTCTGCTACAGTGCCGCCCATGTACCCGGCCAGGCCAGCGCCGGCCTGCATGTACGTCTCCGAGTCGGTGAGCGGTTCGGTTGCATCTGCAATTTCCATGCGGATCGTACTGGAGACTGGCGTTAGAAAAGCCAGCGCGCTATAATTGGCGCGCTTCGGGAACTACCGACGGAGACCGCCGCGGTCCGCCGCGGGCTCGAACTGCTCCATCATCAGCCGGGCCACTTCGGAGTTCGTCGGCTCGTGTCCGTCTCGCCGTTCGGTCACGTCCTCCTTCAGGTCACGGAACCACTCGGCATCCGCGCCGCGGAGTGTAATATCCTCGCGTGTCATGGGTCTGCGATCCCTCGGCCTTCGGGGCCGTAGTGCGTACTCTCCATGGTGATCTGGCGAGTGTCGCGCCGCTCTAAGTCGCCGCTGTCGTCGGCAAACACCCATTCGCTGCCGACCGTCACACCGCCGTCTTCAAATCGACGGAGGGGTGTGCTCGCACCGTCGACCGTCAGCGCATCAGGAAGCCTCGGAACGCTGTCGGCTCCCGGCTTGTGGACCTGCTCGGGGTACTCGGTGATCGGGGCTATCTTCGACAGGTCGCGGTCGGACATGAAGCCCCCGACCAGTCGCTCCCCACACTGTGCCATCACTGTCTCGGACAGTGTAGCCGGTCGCTGTGACAGCCAGAGGGAACTAACTCCCTCCCCGCGTCCGGTGGTCGCAACGCCCATCAGCGGGTCCGGGGCACCCCCTCGCTGGGGGGCCAGAAAGTGGGCTTCGTCGTAGGCTAGGAACCCACTACCCGATCCCGACCGACACATGTCACGGACTGCCTTCGTCACCCGGGAAATCGTGTCTCGCCACGTGTCTTCGTCGATCCCGTAGCGAGCAAGCACGAGCTTCGGATTGTCGGCCAGCACTTGCTTCCAGTCGTCCACCGACAGGTTGGCCTCTCGGGGTCCGACGATCATGTGCTGGGCGAGTCCGGCCTTGCAGAGCCCGCGGTACTCGTCCTTGTAGTCTGCGACCACGAACAGGTCGTATTCGGGGGCGTTAGCCTCCATGATGGCCTGCCCGTACCACGACTTCCCCCACCCGGTCATAGCGAGGAGCAGCCTGTTCACTCCCTGATCTCCTCCGCCGCATCCCGCATCACTCGGGTCGAGGCGGTCACGTTACCGGCGACAAGCTCGCGCACTGCCTCGTTTCGGTCCCACTCGACGACCATTCGCTCGAAGTCCCCCAGTTCCACACCGTACACCTCTTGACACGCCCGGTTTGCCATCTCGCGGTCTGGGCCGTGGGCACCCTGCTCCCGCACCGACTCGGCCCAGTCCGACACTTGTGATTCCCACCGGTCGGAGTCGGCACCGATACCGATCAGGGACTCCGGTGGCTCTCGGTCCAGAGCTGTGCCAGCGATCTCCTTTCGCCAGAAGGCTTTGAACTCGCCGGCCAGCACGGCCTCGATGATCGACAGCAAGGCCTCCTGTCGGTGTTCTCGGTTCGGGGGCTCGATGTTGTGGGGCAGGTCGGCTGCATCGGCCAGTTCCGCAGCGGCCTCCAGTTGCTCGATCTCGTGGGTGGCCAGCAGGTCCGCGGCGTCACGAGCCCGCTCGGAGTCTGAGATAGAGCCCGCCATCCGCCCGGCGACCATGTCCTTAAGCATCGTTCACCTCCTGACGAAGCTGCTGGGGCAGGTCGGTGTGGACTGCGATGGGACCCCCGACGGCGATGAGAGTTCCGACCACAAGGGCCTGCTCCGGGGGCATCTCGCTCCCGCCGCTGTACTTCTCCATCACGCGGTCGAAGTGGTGGTCAAGGTCGACCGTCCGAAAGTGATCCTCGTCGATCTGGTCACCGTCGCCGTGCTTGTCGATGATGGTGTTCGTCGTCTGCGTGAGCAGCGAGACGTACATCTCGCCCCACTGCCCGTTCCCGCCGGCACCCATCGGCTCGGGCTGGCTTGCGGGCTCGGCGCTCTCAGTTCCCTCGGACTCGTCGCCGTCGTCCTCATCATCGTCCGGTGCCAGGTCGTCGGCGTCCAGATCGAGACCGCCGAGGTCGGCTGTCTCGGATTCGGAGAGGTCGGGCTGTCCGTCGTCGGACTCCTGCTCCTTGACCTCCTCCGGTTCGTCGTGCTCGTCCGCTTCGGGTTCGGCGTCGCTCACAGCAGACCACCCTCCTCGCGGTCGGTGCCGCCAGTGTCGTCGGCTGTCATGTCCTCCTCGTCCTGCTCGGTGGCTCCCAAGTCATCGCTGTCGGCGTCGCCACCAGCCAGCAGGAGATAGGCGACGACAGCGAGGATCAGCACTGCGGCGATGAGCGTGAGAGGGGACACCTCCCCCACCACGGGGATGGGCATACCACCCCCTGCTTCAGCGGGTGCGGAACCGCTGTTTTCACTGGTCGTTGAGTCCGCTGGATCGCCCTGTACCTGCTGCTCGTACTCGTCTGCGGTCACCATGTCGGTTTCATCGGCTGTTTCGTCCCCTTTGTCGGGGTGCTCGCTTTCCGCTTCTGTACTGCTCTCAGCGCCCTCTACCACTGCTTCGCCCTGCTCGTCGTCCTCGTCCCCCTCGCTAGCGGCAGCACCACCGGTTCCAGGGGGCTCATCGTCGCCCTCACTGTCCCCCATCAGCGCCGCTCGGAGCGCGTTCTTGTCCTGGTGGGCGCCGTCGGTCTTCGCGTTGATGTGCCGGCGTACACTGCCGGCGGTCTTTTCGCCGTCTTCGTTGTAGTCGCACCCCTCTGCGGGGCATTCTGGTCCTGTCATAAATCACTGAGTGTCCCCTGATCGGGGTCTCGAAACTGCTGCTGGTCGGTGCTCTCGGTACTGCTCTCTGCGCCCATCGAGGGGTCGTCCCGCTCGTCGGCGAGGAGACCGCCCTGATTGACCGGTGCTTCAGCTGTGCTTTCGCGCCCCTGAGCGGTGCGGGTATCCGCTTCCACTGCCAGTTCCGTCTGCTGATTAGGGCGCTCTCGCTCCCCGGTCAGATCGACCTGTGCGCTTTCAGCGCCCTCAAGCACCTGCTCGTTCTCCGCTTCTGTGCCGCTTTCAGCGCCCTCTACTGCTGCTTCGCCCTGCTCTCCGTCGTCGGTGCCGGCGACCACCTGCCGAACGTGCTCACGCTCCCCTTCTGTGACCGGGTGAGCGTGGTCGCCGTGGTCGGCATGGCACTCGTGGCAGTCGGCGGCCATCTGCCGAGCGAGGTCCATCAGGTCGGCCTGCGACCCCTCCAACTTCTCGAAGTGGAGGGGCTGCTGGCCGACGGTGGCCCGAATCCGGTTGATCGCTCGGGCGGCCTGCTGTGCGTGGACCCACTCGTTCGCTAGCGTTTCGAGGGCGTCGTCGACGGCGTCGAGTGCCGCCAGATAACCGCCCCACGACTGGCTGAGTGCCCCTTTCTGCTTTCCGGTCAGTTCCTCAGAGTTACCCGTCTCGCCCTGCTCGACGGCGTCGGGCTTCTCCGGCTCCGGTCGGGAGTCCGGTGCCCGCTGGGCCAGTAGCATCTCCTGCACGTCGTCGAAGTCGTACTGGCAGGTCTCGGTGAGGAACTCGCAGGCTTCGGGATCGCCGTTCTGACAGTGCCCTCGGGCGTGGTCGCACCGCTCTCCTTTCGCTGTCTGGGCGGCGTTGGCGGCCTTCTCGTCGACGCTCTCCCCTGCGTCGGTGCGCTTGCCGCTCTCGCGGCTCGCCTTCCCCATCACCTCGCGGTGTTCGTCGACGGTGAGCGTCGGGTCGTAGTAGCTCACCCAGTCCTCGACGCCCTCGGACTGGGCTATCCCCTTCACGCTCTTGGCGTGGGGAACCGAGGCGCGTGCCTTCGAGAAGTCGATCCGGTCGCGCTCGCCGTCGGACAGCGGGACCTGACCGGGACCGTCGCTCCCTTCGCCCCGACTGTCTTCGGCCTCCAGCCGCTCGGCGTCGAGCACGTGGTCGGGCGTGTCGGCGTCGGAGTAGGCGACAGTCTTCAGTCGGCGGTCGTCGTCAGTACACAGATACTCACTGTGTCGGTCTCGCGCCGCGTCTGCGGCGTCCTTACTCCCATACTCGATTCGTGTGGTCACGGTGTCGCAGTATCCTCCATACCCACGACTACCGGGTTTGTCTAGTATAATACCTGTTGACAAGCAAATAAATAATTAATTAACTAACGGGCCAGCGGCAGCCCGTCCTACTGGTCGGTTCCCGTGTCTGCACCGCGGCTGTTCCCGCCGTCCGTTGCTGCAACTAAGGTGGTCTGTCTGGTCTCGAAAGCGGCGTCAAGGACGTGCTTTCCGAGTTCTGGGTCGACACAATTCCGTAACACCTGATCCTTCCGAGCGCCCTCGAATTGGACGCCAGAGAGGTCGAATCCCAGATGTTCCTCGAAGACTTCGTTAGAGGGGTTCGTCCACGCCCCTGGGCTGTGGTCATGTTCGTAGGGAGGAACGTGGAAATTCGACCAGATGTAGTGTCTACCGACCCTCTGAGGCTCGATTAGCGGCTCGTAGTAGCTTTGGACGTTCTCAACGGCCCAGTCACAGTTGGCGAAGTGCTTCAGGAACAGGATCTCCTGATAGAGCCGCATATCGGGATACTCCGGTTCTCGGTTCTCGTTGTGGTCCGCGTCGCTATCCCACATCATTCGGCTGACCTTGCTGTGAGTCTGACACGGGACGCTCGACCAGACGAAATCGAACTCATCGTAGTGCTCAAGCAGGTACTCGTGAGCATCCCCGACGACCACCTCGTCCTCGGGGAACTGCTCAGCGTAGTACGCGGCGATGTCCGGGTTTATCTCGACGGCGACGACATCGACATTCTCCCAGAGCTTTCGATTCCCGCCGATGCCCGCGTAAAGGTTGAGAACCTTCGATCGTTCAGTACCGTCCGCAGACTGCTCACTCACGAGCACCACCCCAGTCGCGGGCATCTCGTCGGGTGAGGTGCGTCTGCTGGAGGTCGGTAATCGCCGCGACCTGCCGGCGGGTGTCGTCGTCCTCGATCTCGTCGAGCACGTCGTCCCGAGTGACTGGGTCGTCAGTCATCGGCCGGCGAACCTCCTCGGGTCGTGCTGGGGGCCGTAGGTCGCTCCACACGCGAGAACGGACGGACGTAGACCGCCGTGTAGTCGCTCGGTGGTAGGCCGTTCTGTAGATGGACATAGCCGCGATTCTCCAGCCGGTGAAGTACTCGCTGGGCCTCCTCTTGATCGGTGTTGTCGAGGGCCTGAGCGAGTGCTTTCTTCGCGGTCGTCCCTCGGACGATTCCAGTGGCACTGCGCTTGTCGCACAGCGTCCGGTAGGCGATAGCGAGGTTCCGATCATCCGGTTCCTCCCACGGTTCGATTCCGCCATCCTGCGCCGGCTGCTCGACCTGACGACGGACGTACTGCTCCAGATCGGCGCTCATGTTGTCGACCTGCTCCTTGTACTGCTCTTTCAGGTGACTCGGCAGTCGGAAGGTGATCTTGTCGTCGCCACTCTCCTCGTGGAGTTGGGAACCGCCCGGCATGTCTAACAAGCCACCTCCTCGTAAGACGCGACCGAATCCCCATACTGCGCGGCGACGACCGGCGATGTTGGTACGTGTAGGACAGCCCCCCATGGGGTCGCTGGAAGGTCTCGCGTCGGTGCGTGTGCGCCCGTGCGGGTCATCGGCGGGCCTCCCAGAAGCAGTCGGTACACGTCGCCTCTCCGTCGACAATGGTACACTCGCCGACGTTCCCACAGGTACAGCGGCCCTCGAACCACGGGCGGCGGTCGGAGGGTGCCGGCGACTGCTCAGTGGTCGCCATCTACAGCGCACCTCCCAGCTTCTCGCGGGCAGAAGTCAGCAGGTTCCCGACAGTGCCGGGAGAGCGGTCAGTTCGGCGGGCGAAGGGGCGCGGACCTTCGCCGCCAGCGTCACAGTGCAAGAAAGCGTCGAGTTCGGCAGGAGTGAGATCGTCGAGTCCGGTACGTGGTGGTGGGTCGAAGCGGAACCACGCTGGTGGCTCTGGGTACTCACGGCCCGTCGTGAGGTGCTGCACGGTGATCTTGCCACGAGACCAGCGCCACCACAGACTGGCGAGATGGGCGCACCAGCCGCGGTACTGGCCGCTTGCACAGTCGCACTCGGCCACGAGGTGCTGGCCGTCGAGAGCGAACGTCACGCGGTGGGGCTGGTCGCTCTCGTCGAGCATGACCATCCGCTCGGCGTCGTTGATCGGGCCGCCGCTGTCGCTCTCCTGCTGTGCTCTCTGCCAGCTTTCCGAGAGCGTCCAGTCCTCGGGGAACCGGAGTCGGTCGGGGTCACCGAGGCGATCGTCGAAGGTCGTCGACCGCTCGAAGGTGGCGCTTTCGGTACTCACGCCTGACCACCCCCGTTTTCCTTCGCACGAATGCGGGACGGCGACGGTCCGAATCCCGCGGTGTAAGTAATTCGCTCAGAGCGACCAGTTCTTTCCGAACAGTTGAAACTGAAAAGCGTGTCTGAGGTGTGTGAAACCGGCGAAAAAAGGACCTTCGAGATGATCCTATACTGACATGGACTCGCCGGGATTTGAACCCGGGGCCTCTTCCTTGCGAAGGAAGCGATCTACCACTGATCTACGAGCCCGCGTTGGCCACTCAAACGCGGACTAGTATAAGTCCTGCGCGTGAGAGTGGCGTTCGAGAGGTCGTCACACAGCAGCGAGCGCTGTCAGACAGCCGAACGCTGGTCTCGAAACGGGTGCGCCGGGTTAGTCCTCGAGGACGATCTCGATGGAGACGTCGTTCGGGACCTGGATCCGCATGAGCTGGCGCAGTGCCCGTTCGTCGGCGTCGATGTCGATGAGCCGTTTGTGGACGCGCATCTCCCAGTGTTCCCACGTCGCGGTCCCTTCGCCGTCAGGGGACTTGCGGGTGGGGACTTCGAGCGTCTTGGTCGGCAGCGGGACCGGACCCGAGAGCTCGACACCGGTTTTGTTCGCGATTTCGCGAACGTCACCGCAGATGTCGTCGAGGTCTTCGGGGCTGGTACCGGCCAGCCGGACGCGTGCTTGCTGGGGCATGCGTTATCGCTCTTGGACGTCGAGGACTTTGCCGGCTGCGATGGTCTGACCCATGTCGCGGATGGCGAAGCTCCCGAGTTCCGGGATCTCGCCCGACGGCTCGATGCTGAGGGGCTTCTGGGGTCGGATGGTGACGACAGCGGCGTCGCCGTTCTGGATGAAGTCCGGGTTCTCCTCGGCGACTTCGCCGGAGGAGGGGTCGATCTTCTGGTCGATGGACTCGATCGTACAGGCGACCTGTGCGGTGTGAGCGTGGAAGACCGGGGTGTAGCCCGCGGTGATGACGCTCGGGTGCTGCATGACGACGACCTGTGCCTGGAAGGTCTCGGCGACCGTCGGTGGGTCGTCGGCCGGGCCACAGACGTCGCCCCGTCGGATGTCGTCCTTGCCGATGCCACGGACGTTGAACCCGACGTTGTCACCGGGTTCGGCCTTCGGGACTTCCTCGTGGTGCATCTCGACGGTCTTGACCTCGCCGCCGACGTCGCTGGGCTGGAAGGAGACGTTGTCGCCGACGTTCAGGATACCGGTCTCGACACGACCGACGGGGACGGTACCGATGCCGTCGATGGTGTAGACGTCCTGGATCGGGAGGCGCAGCGGTGCGTCCGTCGGCGGCTCCGGCTCGGGCAGATCGTTGAGTGCCTCGAGGAGGATGTCGCCGTCGTACCAGTCGGTGTTCTCCGAGCGCTCGGCGATGTTGTCGCCCTCGAACGCGGAGATCGGGATGAAGCTGGCGTCCTCGGTGCCGAAGCGGACCTGCTTGAGCAGTTCCTCGACTTCGGAGACGACGGACTTGTAGTCGGACTCGCTGTAGTCGACGAGGTCCATCTTGTTGACGCCGATGATAAGCTCGCCGATGCCCAGCGTTCGGGCCAGGAAGACGTGCTCTCGGGTCTGGGGTGCGACACCGTCGTCGGCGGCGACGACGAGGACCGCGTTGTCGGCCTGGGACGCGCCCGTGATCATGTTCTTCACGAAGTCACGGTGGCCGGGACAGTCGACGATGGTGAAGTCGTAGGCGTCCGTGCTGAACTCCTGGTGGGCGATGTCGATGGTGACACCACGCTCTCGCTCCTCCGCGAGGTTGTCCATGACGTAGGCGAACTCGAAGCCGCCCTTGCCCTTCTCTTCTGCTTCTTCCTTGTGCTGTTCGATGACGTGCTCCGGTACCGATCCTGTCTCGTACAGGAGTCGGCCGACGAGCGTGCTCTTCCCGTGGTCAACGTGGCCGATGATGGCCAGGTTCTGGTGTCGGTCGCTCATTGTTGTATCTCACGCGCAGAGGCGCTATATCGGAGTCTTTACGCGGTAGTTCATAAAACGATTTCGAAACAGTCCGTAGGCCATCCCGACGCCTTCTTGCGATTTGGCACGCGGTGACACGGGCCGAGGGCCGTGACGTCCCCCGATTGGGCGACGAGACTGTCGGCTGTGTCACTACTGGCTCGTCGTGACGGCGTCACAGAAAAGAGGAACCGTTACCGCTCGGGCAGGCGGCCAACGTCCGCGAGGACCGCACTGGCGGTCTCCGGGCCGCCCGCACCCCGGCCCGAGATATTGAGCCGGCCGGCGTGTTCGGTCTCTAGCTGGACGATATTGCGCGTGCCCGACACCGAGAGCGCGGCGTTCTCCGGGACGAGACGCGGGCCGACGCGAACGTCGCCGTCGGCGACCTCGCCGATGAGGCGGACGGTGTGGCCGTCCTCCTGTGCGAGTTCGAGCGCGCTGCCGGGGATCGAACTGATCCCCTCGACTTCGGCGTCGTCGAGCGTGTACTCCCGGTCGCCCTGCGCGAGGACGTTGGCGACGATCACGCACTTCAACGCGGCGTCGGTGCCCTCCACGTCGAAGGTGGGGTCGGCCTCGGCGACGCCCAGGTCCTGGGCCTCCGCGAGGACGTGCTCGTAGCCAAGCCCCTCGGCGGCCATTCGCGAAAGGATGAAATTCGCGGTGCCGTTGAGGACGCCGCGCGCCGCGGTGATGTGCTCGGGGTCGAAATCGGCGATGGTCGACAGGACCGGCATCGCACCGCCGACGGTGGCCTCGAACAGCACCTCGCTCGCGCTCTCGCGTTCGAGCGCGCGCACGTCGGCGTATCGTTCGGCGACAGGGCCCTTGTTCGCGAGGACGACGTGGCGGTCCCGTTCCAGCGCGGCCTCGACGTGGCCGAATCCGGGCTGGGCGTCACCCAGCGTCGTCGGCGTCGCCTCGACGAGGGCGTCGTAGTCGGCGTCGAGGGCGGCCTGGGGCGCGTCGGTGCCGACCGTCCCCTCCTCGTCTTTGGTGGCCAGCGCGTCGGCCACGTCGATGCCATCGGCGTCGACGACGGCGCTCGACGAGTCGGCCAGCGCCGTCACCGTGTGGCCGTAGTCGGCAGCCAGTTCCGCGACGGAGCGCCCGACCGCACCGGCTCCGAGGACGGCGAGTTTCACGCGTCACCACCTGCCGTCAGCGGTTCGACGACGGTGAGGTCTTTCTCGGTGGCAACCTCGCGGACCGCCGCCAGCGCGTCGTCGGCCTTGCCCTCCTCAGTGGCGAGGCGCAGGCGTGCACTGGAGACGTCTTCGGTGCCTTCGGGGGCCGACAGCGCGAGGTCCGTGACGGTCGCCTCGGTCGCTTCCTGGATGTGCGAGAGTGTGTGCGAGAGGTCGGTGTTCACGAGATGGCCCGAGAGGACGATGGTCAGCGCTTCGCCGTAGCGTTCCGCGCCGGCCTGGATGATGTTGAAGTCCGCGTCACGGAGTGCTTCGACGATCCCATCGAACCGCTCGGGCGTGGCCTCCAAGTCCACCTCGACGGGGATGTGGCCCCGTGGGGTGATGTTACCGCGTTCGTGGAAGATAGAGAGGAGGTTGCCGCCGTTGTCGGCGATCGGATGCAGCGCCCGGAGCAACTCACCGGGCTCGTCGACCAGTTCGAGCCTGACTGTGTACGCTCGAACCTCGTCCTGCGAGTCGCTCATCGACCGCTCACCTCCGTTCGAATACTACCGCTCATTGTCCAAGCACACGAACCGCGGGCTATAAGAAACCGTCCGTTCGCCGGCGACGATCCGGGTGTCACTCGGCGGTTCCGGTGGGGGCAGTCGCCCTCAGTCGTCGGCCGAGGACGGCGAGGAGCGCGAGCCAGAACACGACTTCGAGCAAGAACGACGGAGTTCCCAGATAGTAGAAGAAGAAGTCGCCGGGCGGAATCCCCAGTGGCTCGGGCGATATCGTCACCGGCCAGCCCAGCGACAGCACGTCCCACGGCCGACCGTTGAGGACGACGTGGACGGCATCCAGCAACAGGTGGGACCCCCAGCCGACGGTCACGGCCGCGATCCGGGGCCCCAACAGCGCCGCCGGGACCAGCAGTACCCCCAGAAAGACCGAGTGACCCACAGAGTGGAACACCTCGACGAGGCCCGCCATGGCCAGTGGCTTGTCGACCACGTCCGGCAGCGCCGCGCCGACGACCAGCCAGATCGGCGACAGGCGAGTCCGCGTCGCGACCAGCCCCGCCGCCACGAGGTGTGTGAGGAACAGCACGCCCGCGAGTAGGGTCTACGGGCTTAACTCGATTCGGGTGTAGCAGTGACGGTGTTCGGACAAGGGATCAGTGACAGTGAGAACAGGACACCGACGATCACGGTCGCATATTCGAGCACTACTCCAGCAGCCGATCCTCGTACCGGCGACGGAGCGCCGTCGCGGCCCAGAACGCGCCGACGCCGATGAGGACGCCGGCGACCGTGTCGCTGAGGTAGTGGGTCCCGAGGTAGATCCGCGAGACCGTGATGACCGCGGCCAGCCCCGTGACGATGGCGGTCGGGAGGTGTCGGGAGTCGCCGGCGACGAGCGCGTAGACGGTGACGGCGGCGGCGTGGCCCGAGGGGAACGAGTGGGGGACCCCGCTGCCGTCGGTCACACAGACCGGTTGCGGTGGGAAGGGTCGCTGGACCAGCGCCATCAGCGAGACCACGACGACGCCCGCCAGCGCCAGCGCGACCCCCGCCTGCCGGACCTCGCGGTGCCAGCCGGCGAGATACGCGATGCCAAGCAGGACGACCACCGCCGCCGCCGATCCGAGGCCGGTGACGGAGGTCATGAACTTCGTCAGCACGGGATGGCGGAGCGCCAGCATCAGGTCGACCGTGGCGGCGTCGATGTCGAGGACCGTCTGCCCGAGCGCAGCGACGGGGCCGGACTGGAGAGCCACGTCCGCGGACGTGTGCGCGAGGACGGTCGTTACTCGTTCGAGAGTGTCGAGGGCCGCCTCGTCGAGCGTCGTTCCGGCGAGGGTCACGGTCGTCCCCCACACCGTGCTCCGTACGCTGGCAACTGTGTTGGCATATCCGGCATGAGGAGCGGACGGTAACGACTCCTGCGGTCCCGACGCGGGCGAGCGAGGCGTCCGGTCGCCGGCGAGAGCCCGCGGGCTCACTCGTCGAGCGACTCCTCGATACGGTCGAGGGTGTCGCTCGCGTCCTCGCGGTCGACGCGGTGGGTCCGCGAGGTCGAGGAGCGCCGTCGGTCGGACGAGCGCCGCTTCCCCGACGAGCCGTCGTCCGACTCCATCGCCGCGACGACGGCCAGCGCGATCAGGAACATGAGGACGCTTGCAAGCGCCGTGACGGCCTCGCCGAAGGGTGGCATCGGCGCGGCCCCGGCGGTCGCGGCCAGCAGTTGGAGCATGTACACCAGCGCGAAGCCGCCACCGACGACGGCGACGACGAGCGTGCCGAGGCCTGCCAGCAGCATCACCAACCCGCCCACCAGCTGGCCCAGAGCGCTGTCGCTCATCGTACCGGCCTCTGGTGGCGATCAGCGCCCATGGAGCACCTCCGCTTCGAGGCCAGCGCCGCCGTAGCTGTCGATCTTCGTCCCGGTTTCGGGGAGCGACCAGGCGTCGACGCCGTCGACGATGGGGAGCGCGAGGACGGCCGTGCCGTCGGTGCCGTAGCGGCGGAGCTCCCGGCAGACGGCCCGAAGGTCCGGTTCGGACAGTCGCACTTGCGACCCCTCGTCGGTCACGTCGATCCGCCAGGGGTCGACGACGCGGTCCCGCTCGTCGACGACGACGATGGCGACGCCGTCGAGCCGTCGCTGATCGAGCGCGCGCCGGATGATGCGCTCTAGCTGGTCGCCGTGGTCGTGGATGAACTCGTCGTCGGCACCGCATTCGCTCGCGATCGCCACGTACAGGTCCCAGACGCTGTTGCGAAGCAGCGTTTTCGCCCGGGCTCGCGTGGCGGTGCGGGTGTCGGTGCGGACCACGATTACCCCTCGGTCGTGGCGTCGTCGGTCGTCCCGACCCGGTCGCTCACGTCGCCGAGGTCGATTCGGCCCGGCGGCGCTTTGCGGCTCAGGTTCGCCAGTTCGCCGTAGCCGGGCGGGTCGGCGGTCCACTCGTAGCCCAGCGCCTCGATCTCGGCGACGATCTGCTCGCCCTTCCGGTAGGTGGCGTCGGGGTAGTCGTCGGCGAGTTCGATCTCGTGGTCGCGGTCGCCGACGGCGAAGCTGATTTCGACGCTCATTTGTGGAGCACCCCGTCGACGGTGTTGTTGCCGGTGTCGACGAGCGGTTCGTTGAACGTCTCCGTGTCGAGGTGGTCGACCGACCGGGAACTGGTCGAGCTAAAGCCCGGCACGTCCGTGGGTTCGTGGCCACGGCTGTTCTCGCCGCGCTTGCCGAAGATGATCCGGTAGCGCACGCCGTCGGGCAGCGGTCCGAGGTCGTTGATCCGGCGCATCACCTTGTCGATGTTGTCCTCGAAGCGCTGGTTCTCGACGACCTGGCGTTCCTCGGGCGAGAGGTCGCTGGGGTCCCGGATGTCGAACTGGAGGTCGAACCGCTCGATGGCCTTCCCGTCGACCGGTTCGTTCGGGTCGTAGATCTCGAACTTCACCGACGTGAGGTGTCGGGAGGGAATCCACGTCAGCAGCGCCCGCTCGAATTTGTCGTACTTCTCGACGATCTGCTGTTCGTCCAGCCCGCGGGCCTGTGCGTAGGAGACGAGGAAGCTCAGCGTCTTGTTGGCGACCTCCTTGTGGGTCTGCTCGTAGGTGCGGTGGACGACGTTGTCCTTGACCTTCGTGTGCGCGCCGTTGGTCATCGACCGTCACCTCCCGGTCGCTCGACCGGTCGCCAGTGGAGCCGCTGGCCGTCGAACTCCGCCGCCGGCGCGTCGCTGTCGACGGACGCCCCGCCCCGCTCGCGAGTCAGTTCGACCGTCGACGCACCGACATCGGCCTCGCGAATCACCGTCGCCACGACCTTCCCGATCCGGGCGTCGCCGTCGAGATCGACCCGCAACTCCTCGCCCTCGGGCCCGACGGCAGTCACCGTGACCTCGCCGTCCACGCCGGTATCGTCGCCCGCACGGAGATCATCGCCGGCGTCGGAACGTCCGCCGCTGTCGGTGTCCGGGCGGTCGGCGTTTCGACCGCCGGTGTCTGGGCCCTCGCCGTCGGCGTTCTGGCCGTCACCCGGCCCGCCGACGGGCGTCGTCTTCGCCCGGGGCTGGTCGTCGGGATCGACTCGCTCCTCGTGGGCAGCGGCGACCGTGACGCCGTCGGCGGTCGCTTCGGGCACGGCCACGTCGGGGGTGACCGGCCGGCTCTCGTCGAACACCAGCGTGACGGTCAGTTCGTCGTCGGCGTCGACCGCCGGGAGCGCGTCCGGGCCGGGGATCGACACCGACTCGGTCGCGTCGAAGTCGTAGACCACGTCGAGGCGGACGATCCCCTCGCCGCCGGCGGCCAGATGGACCGCCGTGAGGTACTCCTGGGTGCCGACTCGCATCCACCAGGCGTCGTCCCCGGCGAGCGGTTCGGTCACCGCGTCGGGGCTCCGGCCCAGCGTCTCGGCGACAGCACCGAGATACTCCGTGATCGCCGCCCGGAGCGTCAGGAAGGGTTTGGCCGTCGCCGTCGTGTCGTAGACGACCTGTCGGTCCTCGACCAGCGGGTCGGGCAGTCCCTGCTCGGGGTCGGCCGTCTCAGTCATCGCCGACCACCTCCCCGGCCGCCTCGGGCGTGATGTACTCCGCGTCCCGGTCGGCGGTCTGGCGGCGCTGGCGCTCGAACTCCGCCGCGAGGTCGTCGAAGGTCAGCGCCGAGGGATCGGTGACCAGTCGAGCGTCGCGGGTCAGCGTCGAGAGGAACGTCTTGCGCAGGCGACGGCCGCTCATCCCCTCGCTCAGTTCGACGAGGCGGGCGCACTGTTCGTCAGTGAGCGCCATGTCCAGCCCGACGCTCTCGCGGAGGTCGGCCAGCACGTCCGCGACGATGCTTTCGCGGTGCTCGGGCCCCGGCACGCCGACGTGTAGCTGTTCGTCGGTCCGGTCGAGGAAGGCCCGGTCGACGGCACCGGGCTGGTTCGAGGTCGCGATCACGTAGACGTTGTCGAGCCCCGCGAGGTCGTCGAGGTTCTCCAGGGCAGTGTTGACCGCCCGGATGGCGTCCATCGGGTCGGTCTCGCCCAGTAGCGACCGGTCGGAGAACAGCGACTCGACCTCGTCGAGCAGGACGACCTGGAAGGTGTGGCCCTGCTCGGCCCCGGTCTTGATCCGGTCGAACGCGGCCTGCACGAGGTCGGGGGTGTCGCCGTGGTCGCTGGAGAGGAGGTTCTTCACCCGAAGCTGTTTGAACGAGACGTGCTCCAGCCCGAGGTCGCCCAGCGGCAGGCGCTGGGCGAGGACGTGGCCCGCGCCGCGAGCGAGGCTGGTCTTGCCCGTCCCCGGCGGGCCATAGAGCAGCACCGTCGAGTGCTGGCTGAAGGTCAGCTGATCAACGTCGCCCAGCGCGGCCTCGATCAGCCCGTAGTTGACGACCTTCTCTTTCGTGACGCGGTCGACGTAGATGCGCTCCCAGTGGTCGCTCCAGTCCACGTCGTCGTCGGTGAGCCGGCGGTAGCGGACGAACTCGTCGTCGTCGGTCACCGCTGCCCACCCCGCGTTCGCGCGCTCGTCTCGCCGTGTTCGTCAGTCTGTGCTCGCCGCCGTCGAGGCAGTCGTTCGATCATCGCACTCGGAACGAGCGGAGACAGCACAAAAGGGGCGAGCCAGGACTTTCAGCCGCTGGAAGCCGCTTCCAGCGAGTGGAAGTCGGTCGCGAGAGAGTCGACAGGAATGGGGACAGAAACGAGCGGCCGAGAGAGCGCCCCGTCGCCTAGCTCGCGGCGACGACGAGCAGCCCCAGCAGGAAGACGACGACGGCACCGGTCGCCAGCAGTGCCGTCGAGGAGTCGGTCGGGACGGGCGAGTCCTCGGTCGGGGAGTCACCGGTGTCGGAGGGCTGGGTCTCGCTGTCGGTCCCGCCGTCCCCGGCCGTCGTGTTCTGGCTGGCGGTGCCAGTCGAACCGCCGTCGGTCGCCGTCGAATCCGTACCGCTGTCAGTGGTCGTCGAGCCCGCGCTGCCGGCGGTGGTCGTCGAATCCGTACCGCCGTCAGTGGAGTCCGAGCCGCCAGCGGTCGGCGTGTCGGTGGCGACGGGGCTGTCGGTCGCCGTCGGCTCTGGGGTCGTCGTCCCGGTGTCAGCGTCGCCGCTCTCGACCACGTTGATGCCGCTGTCGGGGGCCGACGCGATGGCGTAGCTGTTGCCCGACTCGTCGCCCAGCGACGACGCCGACAGCGACAGCGTCGTCGACCCGGCCGCGACCCCTCGCAGGGTCACCGTGGCGATCCGGACCGGCGGCGTGTCCGCGCCGTCGCGCAGCGCGAACTCGGCGGTCACGGTCGCACCGTCCGATCCGACCTCGGCCCCGCCGATATCGGGAGCGCCGGTGACGGTCGCGTCGGTGATAGTCGCCACGCCGGGGTCGGTAACGCCGAAGGTGAGGTTCCCCGCGCCGACACCGCCGTCGATGTCGGCGACGACCACGTCGACGGTGGTCGTCGCGCCGGCCGTCAGGTCGATCGACCCCGGGTCCGTACGGACGATCGCCCCGTCGCCGGACCCGGCACTGCCGGACCCGTCGTCGGTCGATCCGTCGTCAGCCCCGCCAGAGCCACCAGACCCGCTATCGTCGACCGAGAGGGTCACCGAGTCGTTGGTGTAGCGCTCCTGGCTCGTCGGGTCCTTGCTCGCGACGGCGGTGACCGTCCCGGCGTCCGAGACCATCGACTCGCGGACGACGACCGTCGCCTCGCCGTCGACGCCGGTGGTGACGGTCCGGTCGTCGACGGTGACGTTGGCCTCGACGCGGGCGTCGGAATCGGACCGCATGACGGTGAACGCGAGCGACTCGCCGACCGTCGCGCTGTCGGCGTCGGCGGTGATCGAGAGGGGCACCTGATTGCGCGTGTTCTCGACGGTCAGGGCCGTGTCCGGCGTCCCGCCCACGTCGTAGGGATCGCCGTCCTCGTCACCCAGCGAGTCGATCTGAAGTGCCAGATCAGTCCGTCCCTCTAGCTGGCCGCGGACGGTGACCTGGGCGACGGTGACCGCCCCGCTCTGGGGCGTGTCCATCAGCGCGCCCTCGAAGGTGACGCTGTCGCCGGGCGGGGAGATCTCCTGGAGTTGCGGATCGCCCCGCAGTTCCAGGTCGACGATCTCGGCGTACTCGGATTCGACGACGGAGATCTCGCCCGAGACGGCACCGACGCCGTTGTCGGCCGACGAGACGACGACGTTCAGCGTCCGGGTCGCGCCCTCGTCGACGCTGGCGGTGGTGGGATCGAGCCGAACGGTCGTCGACCCCGCCAGCGCGGCCGAGGCGTCGGCCGTGACGACCTCGGCGGTCGCGCCGGAGTGGCCGCCAGCGGTGACGGTCCCGCCGGTCGCGGCGGTGCCGGCGGCGGCGACGGTCGGCGCGACGGCCAGCCACAGGCAGACCGCGAGGACCAGCCCCCGCTTCGCGGCAGTCCGGCGTGCAGTGTCCCCGGTCATTGTCCTTCCTGGAGGCGCGCGTACAGCGCCTGTACGTCGGTCACGTCGACCTCGCCGTCGCCGTTGAAGTCGAACTTGGAGACGTTCTCCTGGACCACGTCGCTGTCGAGGTTGGCAAAGAGGGCCTGCACGTCGACGATGGTGAACGCGCCGTCGCCGTTGACGTCCTCGTAGAGACCGTCCTCGTCGAGGTCCTGTGCCGGCGCGCCGTCGCCGGTCACGTCGCCGGGGCTGATCGCCCCCGCCTCGCGGAGCGCGTACAGCGTGCCGTCGGTGCTGGCCGCGTAGACGGTACCGTCGAGCACGACCGGCGGGACCACCACGTCGTTGCCGGTCTCGAAGCGCCACCGCTCCTCGCTGGACTGAGCGTCGAAGCCGTAGACGCTGCTGGCACCGGTCCCCAGCAACACCATGCCGTCGGCGACGACCGGCGACGTGGGCGAGCCATCGAGGTCGACCCGCCAGCGCTCGGTCCCGATCGAGGGATCGATGGCGTACAGCGCCGGTTCCTCGGTGGCGACGTACAGCATATCGTCGGCGAAAGTCGGGACCGTGTTGATATTGCCGAGATTGCTGAACTCCCAGTTCAGGCTCCCGTCGGACGGGTTACGGGATTCGAGGATGCCCGAGCCACCGCCGACGAACAGGCTGCCACCGTCGTAGTCGGCGTAGGTGATCGCACTCGATTTGTTGCGTTCACCGCCGGGGAGCGCCACCTGCCACGCTTCACCCCGGTCCGACAGCCTGTGTGCCGCGAGCTTCTCGGTACCGCTGTTGCAGTACACGTACACCCGGCCGTCCGCGATCATCGGCTGCTCGTGGTGCCACGCGTCATCGATCTTGAACCGCCACTGCTGCTGTCCCGTAGCAGTGTCGAGGCTGTAGACGTTGTCGGCGTCTGCGCTGGTGTCGCTGAACACGACGCCATCGTCCGTTAGCGTGATTCCAGTGGGATTGTCCGCCCCGGTCGCGTTCTCCCACTGTCCTCTCCCGCTTCCGACCCCAAGCGCCAGAACTCGGCCTGACTGCGTGGGAACGTAGACGATGCTGTTGGCGACGGCAGGCGTTCGGATCAGTGGATCGTTCGTCCCGACCGACCACTCCTGGTCGCCGGTGTCGGCAGAGACGGCGTACACCCGCGAGTCCCGACTCACCTGAAACACGGTGCCGTCCTTGACGATGGGCTGGGCGACCAGACTGTCGTCCGTCTCGAAGGTCCAGACAGCCTCGACCGGTTCGGAGGGAGCTGTCGTCGACAGCGTCCCACTGTTGGCCGCGTCGTGCTGGAACATCGGCCAGTCGGCGTCCGTCGCTACCGTCGTCTGCTGGGACGCGCGCCGATCGGTCGGGACCGCGCCGCCCGCCCCCGACCAGAGGCCGGCCGTCACGCCGGTGGTCAGGGCGGTCCGCAGGAACCCGCGTCGCGAGGATGGCTCGTTCACAGTGGCTACACTCTGTTCGGCGGACATAATCGTTTGGTCGTCAGCTGGTTGCGAAATAGGGTCGTCCTCCTGTCTCGGCGTGGCGACCGCTCACCCTTCAACGACCACCGGGGCTTCCACTCGCTGGAAGTACGCTCGCCGTTCCGAGACCCTTCGCTTCGCTCAGGCTCTCGCCGCTCACGGCTCCTTACGGTCACCGTTCGCCATACCGTGGTCTCCCTTCGGTCGACCACGCTGCTCGCGTGTCGCGTTGCTCCCGTTCGCCGTTCCGAGGGCGTTCCCGTCGGTCACGCCCTCCTACTGCACGTCGGAACTCGACGCGCGGGCGAGCAGGAAGACCGCGACCGCGCCCAGCACTAGGTCCAGCCCCGCCAGCACCGCCAGCCCCGGGACGACGCCGTCAAGCGTCCCACCGAACCACGACACCTCGATGACGGTCATTACGTCCCGATCCAGCATCAGCGAGCGGGCAGCGTCGACGCCGTAGGTAACGGGGTTGAGTCGGGCGAACGTCTGGATCCAGCCCGGCAGCGTCGACAGCGGGAGGAAGGCACTCGACAGGAAGAGCAGGGGGAACTGCAGCAGGTTCGCGGCGATGATCGTCGACTCCTGGTCGCGGGTGAGGATCGCCAGCGAGTTCGACAGCGCGACGAACCACAGCGAAAAGAGGATGCCGACGGCGACGATGCCGGCCGCGCCGACGATTCCGGAGTTGATCTCCGCGCCCAGCGCGACCCCGAGTCCGAGGATGATCGACACCTGCACGGCGATGCGGAACACCTCGGCGGCGGTCTTGCCGACGAAGACGGCGGTGCGGTTCATCGGCGAGACGAGCACCTTCTCGAACATCCCGTTCTCGATGTCGTTGACCAGTCCGATCCCGGAGGTGACTGCCGCCGCTAGCGCGACCTGGATCGCGATGGCCGGCACGAGGTAGGTCTCGTAGCCGACGCCGGGCAGTCCCTCGCTCACGGCCCGGCCCGCGACGTTGCCGAACACCTCGGTAAAGAGCACGAGGAAGATGATCGGCTGGACGAGCGAGACGACGAGGACGAAGGGGTTCCTGACGGCCTTGAGGTTCCAGCGCTTGAAGTTTACCCAGGCGTCGCCGACGAAGGTGTTCTTCGTCCGGTCGACCGTGCGGTCGCGTCCCTCGCTCGCCGCTGTCGAGTCGTCGGTCGGCGTACTCATAGCTCGGCCTCCTCGGCGGCCTCGGAGTCCAGTTCCTCGCCGGTGATCGCGAGGAACACGTCGTCCAGCGTGGGCGCGTGGACGTTGAAGCCGGTCACCGTGAACCCGGCGTCACGCAGGGCCACGAGCAGGTCGGTGCCGTGCTGGCGGGCCTGTCGCGTGGTGACACTGATGCCGTCCTCGGTCTCGGTGACGGTCGCGTCGTCGAACCGGTCGAACTGCTCGGCGATGTCGGCGGCCTCCTGGCGCGCCGCCTCGCCACCTTCCAGTTCCACGTCGAGCACCTCGCCGCCGACCTGCTGTTTCAGGTCTTCTGGACTCCCCTCGGCGACGATCTCGCCGTCGAGGATCACCGCGAGGCGGTCACACAGCTGGTCGGCCTCTTCGAGGTACTGGGTGGTGAGGAAGATAGTCGTTCCTTCGTCGTTGATCCGCCGGAAGTACTCCCAGAGGCGATTACGCGCCTTCGGGTCGAGGCCGGTCGTCGGCTCGTCGAGGAAGACGAGGGGTGGGCGATGCACCAGCGCCGTCGCCGCGTCGAGACGTTTCTGCATCCCGCCGGAGAACTCCTCGGCCTCCTTGCCAGCCACGTCGGCCAGGTCGACCAGATCCAGCAGTTCGTCGACCCGGTCGGCCCGCTCGCTCTTGGGGACGCCGTAGGCCTCGCAGGCGAAGCGGATGTTCTCGCGAGCGGTGAGTTCCGGGTCGACGCTGGTCTCTTGGGCCATGTAGCCGATGGACTCACGGACCTTCCGGGGCTCGGCGGTCACGTCGAAGCCGTTGACCCGCACCTCGCCGCCCGTGGGCGACAACAGCGTCGCGAACACCTTGATCGTCGTCGTCTTGCCCGCGCCGTTGGGGCCGAGAAAGCCGAAGAACTCCCCTTCGGGGACGGTCAGGTCGACGTTGCGGACGGCCTCGGTCCCGTCGCTGTAGGTCAGTTCGAGGCCCGATACGTCGATCGCTGCGGGGCCGGAGCGGTCGACGGCGGCCGGGTCGTGGCCGTCCTCGCGACGCGCCGCCGGCTGGGGATCAGTCATGCGTCACACTTTGTCGGCTGTAGTAATATACTTGCAACTTCGAAGTAGCAAGGCCACTACAGAAGTCGAAGCCGGCGACTCGCCAGTCACTCGTCGTCGGGGAGGTCGTACTCGATTGCCCAGTGGTGCAGGTGGGCGAACACGGGAAAGAGTGCCTCGGCCTTCTCCGTTGGCGTGTACTCGACGCGCGGAGGAATCTCGTCGTAGGCGGTCCGGTCGAGCAGGCCGGCCTCGGTCAGGTCCGAGAGGCGGGCCGACAGCGTGTTCGGCGCGATCCCGAGATCGTTCTCGATGTCGCTGAACCGCAGCGGTTCCTCGGCGAAGGCGAAGGCCGAGAGGACAGCCATCGTGTGGGCCTTGCCCAGCAGGTCAAGCAGGTCCGAGACCGTCGTCTCGATTCGGTCGCGCTCCGCGGGGTCGAAGGAATCGGCCAGCGCTCGGGCCTCCTCGCGGGAGAGTCCCGCGCTCAGGTCCGGGTAGTCCGGCCGGTCGGTCATGGCCGTCGTAGCGGACGGGCGAACAAGTACTTGTCTTTCCGTCGCCTCGGGTGACAGCGCTCTCTGTCGCCGTTCCTTCGAAACTTCGAAGTCGCAAGCTTACTTGCTCATCGATCCGGTCGACCGCTGTGGTGCGAACTTCTCGCGGTAGGTCCGGGCGAGATAGATCAGCAGCGGCGTCCCCAGCAGCGTCGGCCAGAGCCACCGCAGCACGGTCGGGAGAAAGAGGAAGTTCACCGAGGAGAACGCCGAGACGGTGGCGATGTAGCCCGCGCCCATCCGCGTGACGTGGCCGTCGACCCAGTCGCCGGGTTCGGTCGGTCGCCGGAACCCTCGCAGATCGAGGACGGCGAAGACCACGCCGATCCCGCCGAACACGAGGATCACCGTGGCGAAGTCGGTCCCCTGCAGGAACCGGTCGACGCCGAGCGCGACCAGTCCCAGACTGGCGACGGCGAACAGGCCGACTGCGACCCAGTCGATCGGTTCGGGTTCGTCGCCGGGGCGCTTGCGCGACAGCACGCGGTAGCCCGAGAACGCGAAGTAGAAGCTGAAAATCGCCACGCAACTCAGGAACAGCCTGAAAAAGCCCGGTGCGAAGACGTACAGGACGAGCGCGGTGCCCGACACCACGGCCATCGACGACACGTACCAGCGGCCGAGTCGCCGGTGACGGGGGCCGCCCTTCTTCGTGAGGAACGCGCCCAGTCCGGCGAACAGCGCGAGGAACCCCGCTCCGATGTGGAGCCACATCGTCGTGTCCGCGACGAGTGTCATCGGCACACACCGGGTCGGCCGGGATCGGTCGTGTCGTCGAGCATACGTTATCGGTGGAGTCCCGTTTCATATAAATCTCAGAGTGAGCGTCCACCGGTCGAGTCCACGACGCCGGTCCCCGCGGGACCACGCCGGATACTTCGAACCGTCGAAGTGGACCGTCTATTACGTCGGCGGCCGTACGAACTGACATGAACACGGAGACGACACAGCAGCCCAGTCTGTCACCTGGGCTTCCGGTCCGCGCCGGGGTTGCCGCCGTCGCGTCGGTCCTCGCCAACGTCGCGCTCGTCCTCGCCGCGGACGCCTTCGCCATTGCGCCCGACTTCCGCGCGCTCTCGGTCCCGCCGGTCGCCCTCCTCTCTGCGCTCGGCGTCGTCGGTGCCGCGGCCGTCTACGCACTGCTCCGTCGCCGGACGGGCGAACCGGCCCGGACCTTCCGCCGCGTCGCTGCGGTCGTCCTCGCCCTCTCACTGCTCCCCGACCTCGGCCTGCTCGTCGCCGACTCGGCCGCGACGCCGCTTGGCGTCGTCGTCCTGATGGCGATGCACGTCGTCGTCGCCGGCATCTCCGTTCGATTGCTGCCCGCAGGAGACTGACCGATGGCCGAAACGATCCTCGTTACCGCTGCCACTGGCACCGTCGGCCGCCACGTCGTCGCCGGCCTCAGAGACACCGACGCGACAGTCCGCGTCGCCACGCGCGACCCGACGGCCGCCCGCGAACGGTTCGGCGACGACATCGAGGCGGTCGACTTCGACTTCGCTCGACCCGAAACGTGGGGCGAAGCGCTGGCGGCCGTCGACGGCTGCTTCCTCGTGCGACCGCCGGGCGTCGCCGTGGACGACCTAACGGCGTTCGTCGACGCCGCGGCCCGCGTCGGTGTCGAACAGATCGCCTACCTCTCGACACTGGGGGCCGATAGGAACCCCCTCATTCCCCATCACCGCATCGAGAACCACGTCGCCGAGGCGAACGTGGCCCACACCTTCCTGCGGGCGTCCTTCTTCTGCCAGAACCTCCACGAGGTCCACGGGCGGGACGTGGTCGAGCGCGACGAGATCTTCGTCCCGGCGGGGTCGGGCGCGACCAGTTTCGTCGACGCCCGTGACGTGGGCGCTGTCGGCGCGGTCGTCCTCACCGAACCCGGTCACGAGAACGCGGCTTACGACCTGACCGGGCCGACGGCGCTCACCTACGGCGAGGTCGCCACAGTGTTCTCCGAGGTGCTCGACCGACCGATCAGCTACGCCGACCCGTCGATTCCGGCGTTCGTCCGGCGGATGTACTCGCGGGGCCACCCGCTCAGGTACGTCCTCCTGATGGTCGGGATCTACACGACAGCACGGTTCGGACTGGCGGGTCGGGTCACCGACGACGTGGTTCGGCTGCTCGACCGCCCGCCACGCTCGGTTCGCGACTACGTCGAGGACTACACCGACCGGTTCTGACCGCCTATGACTTAAGAATCAAACGTTCCCACCGGCTCAGCCATTGGATTCCGAACGGCAATCGCATTGAACGAGGGAAGCGTAGGTCCAGATAGGTCCCGGTGGCTCCACCGGGACGGTGATACACATGGCTCGGTCCACGTCCACCGCGACGCTCGTGCTCGTCCTACTGGGAATCCTCGTCGCTGTCCCGCTCCTGTTCGTCGGGGGCGGGATGATGGCCGGCCCGATGAGCGGCCACGGCCCCATGATGGGCGACGGCGAGATGTGGGGCGGCGGGATGACCGACGGGGCCGCCGGCTGGTGGTTCCTCGTCGCGCTCGGTACCCGGCTCGTCGTCCTCGCGGTCGTCGTCGCCGCCGCCTACCTCGCCTTCAGGCACGTCACCGGTGGCGACGACACCGACCCCGCCGTCGAGGAACTCCGACGCGCGTACGCCCGCGGCGACCTGACCGACGAGGAGTACGATCAGCGACGCGAACGACTGGAGCGCGATCACGGTTCCTGAGCAATGCACGGCGAAATCGACCCCACTCCCGGGCGGCTCCCCCGCACACTGGTAGCGTACACCCGATACGCACTCGCGGGTCTCGCAGTTGGGACCGCACTGTGCCTGCTCGCCTTCCTCACGAACCCGGTCCCCGACCCCTCGTTCCCGTGGGCGACGCTGCCGGCGTCGCTTCGCCTGCCGGTCAGTCAGCCCCGGATCGAACACTGGCCGGTCAGCTACACGGTGGGCATCTGGCTGTGGGTCGCCGGCTTCCCCGCGCTCTTTCTCGCGGGCTACCGCCGCTACGGGGCCACTCGCCGCGACGCGACGCGCTGGCTCGCCGCCGCCCCGACGCTCGCGATGCTTGGCTGGACGACCTACTGTCGCTTCTTCTGGCCGAAGCTCTCGCCGCCGACGTGGAACGCCCCTTCCTACACGCTCGTCTGCTGGCTCTACTGCTCCTCGTACGTCCCCCTCTGGAGCAACACAGCCTACGCGGTCGCGGCGCTCGGAGGGGTCGCGACACTGCTGGCTCTGTGGCGCTCCGAGCGCGCGTGGGCCGCGCTCGTAACGTTCGGCGTCCTTGCGTTCCCACTCGGCCTCCCGGCGGCATTCGAAGGGTTCCGGCGCTACCGGCTGGATGTGGGCCGACCCAGCCAATCCGATTAGATCCCTATAAGTTATACAGATGCGTTCTAACTCGTATCCGAGTAATTTTTTTATACCTATCAATCGATCTATGAAATAGGAAGTTTTCTTCCTCGTATCATGACTGCCACACCCACCACCCCAGACACTCGTAACACCTTCGAGAGCACGATTACCGGCGTCACAGTCTCCAGTCGCGCACCCAGCCTCAGCGCGTGGTTCGTCCTGTCGCTCCGGCTCATGATGGGCTACGCCTTCGCCTACTCCGGGTTCACCAAGATCGTCGCCGCCGAACCCTTCGCCGCTGGCGGCTGGCTGACGAACGTCGCCGCGGCGAACGGGAACCCGCTGGCCGGCGTCTTTAGCTGGGTCGCGGGCACGCCGTGGCTCGTCGAGTTCGCGAACGTCGCCGTCCCGTGGGGCGAACTCCTCATCGGCCTCGGCCTGCTCGTGGGCGCGCTCGTCCGACTCGCCGCGTTCTTCGGGGCCGTCCTGATGGCCATGTTCTACTTCGGCAACTGGTCGATCGAACACGGCCTGATCAACGGCGACTTCGCGTACATGCTCGTGTTCCTCGCCGTCGCGGCCTTCGGTGCCGGCCGGATCCTCGGCCTCGATGCGTACATCGAGAACTACGAACTCGGCGGCCAGACCCTCGTCGAGCGCTACCCCGTCCTCGAATACGTCCTCGGCTGAGACTATCAGTGTGCTTCTAACTTTTTCGACACTTCCCACAGGACCGGACAGTCTCGCCAGCAGCGACGAAGGAGGCCGACGACCCGCAAACACCCCCGTCAGTGACCGACTCCTTAGAAGAACAGCGCCGGGATCGTGTTGCGGAAGATGTTGAGCGTGATGACAAAGAGGAGTCCGACGACGAACCAGTTAAATCGGTCCTCGTCGATTTCGAGCCGTCGCAGGTAGGTCCCCAGCAGGAGGCCGACCAGCGTCACCACAGCGATGACCGACCCGAGCCACAGGCGATAGGTCGTCATCAGGTCCGTAAACAGCGCCATCTGAACGATTCGAACCGTGAAAATCACCGTCAGGACCATCGACAGGCCGCCGATATAGCGGTCCACGTCGCGCTCGAAGGTGTGGAAGTACGCCGGCAGGAGCGGGCCGAGGTTGGCGACCGCGAGCAGGAACCCTTCGAGGAAGCCCGCGACGCTGACCGCAATCGGGTGGTGGGCCTCCTCGATGGTCACGAAGTTCTGGCCGACCTGAAAGAGGACGTAGCCGAGGATCACGAGACCGATGAGGAACGGAACGATCGGGCCGGCCCGAAACTCCGAGAGGAAGCCGACGCCGATCACGGCACCGACAGTCGCCAGCCCCAGCAACACCCACTCCTCGCGGACGAACGCCAGTCCGGTGTCGGTCTCGCCGATCTGGAAGACGTTGATCATCCACGGCGGAATGGCGAGCACGACGACGGCCAGCGTCGGGTCGATCACCGTCGCGAAGATGGGGGTCGTGATCAGCGCGTAGCCGAAGCCGATCATCCCCTTGACCGCGCCGGCGACGACCGCGACGAGGACGAACAGCCCCAGCAACGGCACCGAAATATCCGACTGGACGCCGTCCGTGACGTTCTCGACGCCCGGGAACAAGACGATCGACGCCGCGACGACCGCGAGTGTCGCGAACGCCATCGTCAGCTCTCGATACCTGAAATCGAGTAGATTTTCGATGAATCGATCGGCGTCGATACTGGTGTCGGAGCTCATGGCTCTGTCCTCTGGGATCGCTGGCTCGGCATACCCGGCCACAATCGACCGCGCCTTTTTCGTCTGCGCTCACCGGTAACGTAGCGGGGAGTTCTGAGACAGCGAATAACGACGCCAAACACCGCTACACCGCTCACGAAGCGCGCTGTCGGGCGTTCACCGAAGGGGAAGCGACCGAGAAGGCAGATATTATTGCCGGCTGTGGTGGCTGACACCCTCACCGATCCAGTCGATCACGGCGCCCCACGGCCGATACCGCAGGCGACCGCACCCGAGAGCGCGATCAACAGGAGCGTCCAGCCGACGGCGATGACGGCGACGACACTGAGCAGCGAGGGATCGATCCCATCGCCGGCGTGGTCGAGGTACGTTCCGAGGCCGGAGAGGACTGCCAGCGATCCGAACGTGGCAGCCAGCCCGTAGACGACGAACCGGACGAGGACGAACAACCGGCGACCGACGGCCCCCTCGGCGATGCCCGTCTGTGTGTCAGCAGTCTCCGTAGTCGACGTTTCCATACGACGACGTGTGGCCGACAGCGTCATAAGCCCGTTCAACACTCAAGACGGAATTGTAGCGTCGACGCGGCGACGACGGCCAGGTCAGAGCCCGCTCTCATCGGTTCGCCGCCCGGCGATCGTCTCGATGTCGAGCGCGACGATCTCGATGTCGACAGCCTCGATGGGCTCGTCGAACACTTGAATCGGCGTGAAGTGGCGATTGATCGCGGCCGTATCGAAGCGCTCGCGGTCCTCGGCCGACAGCCGTCGGATCGGCCCGGTGACGTGGACGCTCCACGACTCGATCTCGTCGGCGTCGGTGGAACGACTATCGAGGGGTTCGTCGACAGAGCCGGCCCCACCAGTTTTGCCGATCCCACTCGAACGGGGTGTATGGCCAATGGGTCCACCGTCCTCGACCGGTTCCGCCGACCGGAGTACACCGGCACGAACCGCTGTGTTCCCTGTACCGTCCTCAACGTCGCGATCGCGGTCGTCCTCAGCGGTGTCGTCGCCGTTCTCGTCCCGCCGGTCGGGATCGCCCTGCTCGTCGCCTCGCTGCTCTCGATCTACCTGCGCGGGTATCTCGTTCCGGGAACGCCGACACTGACCAAGCGCTATCTCCCAGCGTCGATCCGCGACCGCTTCGACGACCACGAGACCGACGACCAGGAGTGGGAGACACTCGAAAAGGTCGCCGACCACCGCGAGAACGCCGTCGACCCTGAAACGTTCCGCACCGAGAACGGCGTCGTCGCGTTCGCCGACGAGCACGACGACGACGGTCGCCTGACCGACGACTTTGCCGCCGTCTACGAGCGCAAACTCGGGGTCTATCGCGACGCGACCGACGAACGGGCGGCACTGGGGGACCTGTTCGACGCCGACCCCGACGCGGTGGCGTTCGAAGACCGGGACTACCCCGCCATCGACATCGACAAACGCATCCGCAAGTGGCCAAGCGAGGCCGCCCTGCTGGCCGACCTCGCTTTCGATGCCGCCCTGCGCGAGCACGCCAGCGACTGGACCGACGTACCGGTCGAACAGCGCGGGACGATCCGCAAAGGGCTGCGGGCGTTCATCGAGACCTGTCCGGCCTGCGGCGGCGATCTCACGTCCAGTCCAGAAACCGTCGAGTCCTGCTGTGGAATCCACCAGGTGATCGCCGTGAGTTGCAGTGACTGTGGCGACCGCCTGCAGGAGATCGACCCCGACCAAGAAGACGCGAAACTGACTCGCTAGCAGCAACGGCGAGTAGCACCGTCAACGGGCACTGAACGGGCTAGCGTGGCGAGGGCTTTCGGTGTCTTCTCGTTCGTGGCAGTCGCGATACCAGTACACCGAACCGTGTCTGCTAGCAGTGGATCACGCGGTTTTTTCTCGGCCACGCGCGACCCCTTGACTACGATGACCTCGTTCAAGACACTCGACGATCTCGAAGACGGACAGCGCGTGCTCGTCCGCCTCGACCTGAACTCGCCGGTCGAGGACGGCGTGGTACAGGACAACCGCCGGTTCGAACGCCACGCCAAGACGGTCTCGGAACTCGCCGACCGCGGGTTCGAGACCGCCCTGATGGCCCACCAGGGCCGGCCCGGTCGGGACACGTTCGTCTCGCTCGAACAGCACGCCGACATTATGGCCGAACACATCGGACGGGATGTCGAGTTCGTCGCCGACACCTTCGGCGAGGACGCGCTGGCCGCCATCGACGACCTCGAATCGGGCGACGTGCTGCTGCTCGAAAACACTCGGATGTGCGACGAGGAGTTGCCCGAGGAAGACCCCGAAGTGAAGGCAGAAACCGAGTTCGTCCAGACGCTCGCACCCCACTTCGACGCCTACGTCAATGACGCCTACTCGGCGGCCCACCGTTCCCACGCCTCGCTGGTGGGCTTCCCGCTCGTGCTGCCGGCCTACGCCGGTCGCGTCATGGAAACGGAGTACGAGGCAAACACTGCCATCGCCGAGAAGGAGTTCGACGGGCAGGTGACGATGGCCGTCGGCGGGACCAAGGCCACCGACGTGATCAACGTCATGGACCACCTCGGTGACACGGTCGACGACTTCCTACTGGGTGGCATCGCCGGCGAACTGTTCCTGCGGGCCGACGGCGCGCCCGTGGGCTTCGACCTCGACCCCGACCTCGATCTGTACGATTCGCAGTGGGAGGAGAACCACGAACTCATCGAGCGGATCTTAGAGGAGAACCGCGACCAGATCACGGTCGCCCACGACATGGCCTACGCCGACGAGGACGGCGACCGCGCGGAGATGGACGTGGCCGATATCGACGAGAAGACGGTCTCCTTCATGGACGTTGGCACGGACACCGCCGAGGGGTACGCCGACGTGATCCGGGACTCCGAGGCCGTCTTCGTCAAGGGCGCGCTGGGCGTCTTCGAGGAGGAACGCTTCTCCGTGGGCACCGTGACGGTGCTGGAAGCCATCGCCGAGACCGACTGCTTCTCGGTGGTCGGCGGGGGCGACACCTCCCGAGCCATCGAGATGTACGGCATGAGCGAAGACCAGTTCGGCCACGTCTCCATCGCCGGCGGCGCGTACATCCGCGCGCTGACGGGCGCGGACCTGATCGGCGTCGAAGTCCTCCAGCAGGACTGAGCCGCTGCTGGCGAGCGGTCGATGACACGACGAAAAGGGGTGATGGTGGGTGGAACCTGGGGGGTTCGGTCGACTGGCCTACGTGCGACGCGTGCGGCCGTGGCGGCGTGGCCAGTCGTCGTCGGGATCCTCCGCCCGGACGTTGGAACCGTCGGACGCTGCCCGCGTCCGGGCGTGACGGGCCGTCCAGTCACCGCGCGGGAGCGAACCGTCGTCGGCGTCCTGTTCTGCGGGCGGACTCTCACGACCGATGGGGGCGCGTCGCATATCCAACGCTACGTTTCACAGTATTAAATTTCTTGTGTAGAGTTGCGTAAATAATGTACTCGAAACCGAGTTAACTACTCGGACTCCGGTGTCGACGGAGCGAGTAGCCGATAGGAATAACTGCCGCGCCGTCGCCGATACGCCCATGCAGATCGGTATCGTCGCGGACACCCACGACGACACGGCAATCGTCGAGACAGCGGTCGAACAGTTCGAATCGGCGGGCGTCGACGCGGTCGTCCACTGTGGCGACTTCGTCGCGCCCTTCTCTGTGGCCCCCTTCGAGACCGACTTCGAGTTCTACGCGGTGCGGGGCAACAACGACGGCGAGTGGGGGCTGGCCGCACAGATCGACGACTTCGGCACGTATCTGGGCGAGATGGGGGAGTTGACTTTCGACGGGACGGAGGTCGCGGTGTATCACGGCACCAGCGGCGCCATCGTCGACGCGCTGGTCGAGTGTGGCAACTACGACTACGTCGTCCACGGCCACACCCACCAGCAGGGTCACGAGGAACACGAGGGAACGGTGCGGATCAACCCCGGCGGCGTCCCCATCGACGCCGCGCCAGAACGGCCGTCGGTCGCCGTGATCGACACTGCATCGGAAACGGTCGAGTTTACCGAACTGTAGTTTCCTGAACGGCGCTCGTCGCTTTGCCGGCTGTTTGGAGGGGTCTTTGCTGGATCGGCTGCTCAGTGAGTGTGCCTACTGAGCTGGTGGTTCGTCTTGATGTGTTCCGGAACAAAGGCGCTATCGTGAGTGCGAGCGTCGCGAAGAACTGAACGCCCACGGCCCGCTCGACGGTGTCTGTGTCGGATATTCTCCCTTCGGTCGAATAGTGCCGACGCAGACACCGCGAGACGCACCTCGCCCGTTCTTTCCACCAAGCAACAGCGCCGCACCGAAGCCACACGCCTCCCCAACCGATTCCTTCGTTCGCTCCGCTCACTCAGTCATCCCTTGCGTGGGTTCGTCGCGGCACGGAGGCCGCGACAGCGCGCGCCACCGCAGTCCGGTCAGTCGTGCAGTTACTGACCGACCTAGTCGTCGCTGGCGGCGTCACGAACCGGCGGACTCGTTCCAGCGTCCAGCCCCGCGAGACCGCATCCGATGCCCAGCGCCTCGTTGGTCCGGCGGACGCTCTCGGCACGGTCGGCGACGCCGGTGATCGCACGGACGGCGTCGACGCTCTCTGGCACCACGTCGGCCTCCTGGTGGATCGCCTGGAAGAGATAGCAGTCAGCGCGGCCATCGGGGAGCGGTTCGACGGTGATCGATTCGGCCCAGATGCAGTTCTCCCACACGTCCCCGCGCGGGCGGCCGGCGTCGCGGGTGTACTCCTTGAGTTTGCCCGCGCCGTCGATGCCGAGCCGTTCGGGGACGAGCAGGAGACGGTCCTCGGCGGCGAGCAAGTCGCGGACGGCCCCCGTAGTCGGATCGGCGTCGAGCGTGACATTCAGGGCGTGGGTGTGCATCAGCGTCGACGGCACTTTCATCCCCATCGTGTCGATGGTGAGGTCCGGGAAGACCGTCTGTACGTCCGGGGCGTGGTGGGAGGGAATCGACACGGGGTCGGGCAGGGTGTCGTTGATCGGACCGCGACCGGTCTGTGAGGGGTCGCCCCCGCGGCGGACCAGCGTCGCCCGGGCCTTCTCGATGCCGTAGCGTTCCGAGAGCGGCGCGAGCACGCGCGAGAGCCCGGTCGTGTTACAGGAGACGACCCGGACGGCGTCGGCCCCGACCGCCGCGTCGTAGTTCGCGCGAGCGTTGAAACTCACCGGAGCCACGTCGGCGTCCTCGCCGCCCTGATAGACCGCCGGCGTGCCCACGTCTTCGTACAGCGCGCGGTTCTGCGCGCCGACGCCCGCCGGCGTGGCGTCGACGACGACATCGCTCACCGCGACCAACTGGCGGACGTTCCCGGTCACGTCGATACCGGCCGCCGTGAAGGGATGCTCGGTCTCAGCGGCAAAGAGCGGATAGCCCCGATCCACTGCGATCTCTGCCTCGTAGTTGGGTGTTCGTTTGGCGACGCCCGCGACGGTCATGTCTGGTTGTGCACGAACGGCGTCGGCGACGCGCTTGCCGATGGTACCGAAGCCGTTGATGCCCACGCGGAGCATACACGTCCGTTCTCGCGAACGGGTTAAATCAGTTATGCCCAGTAGTAATAAAAAGTAACTCGGTTCGGAGTTCCCCATTACGAAACGACCCGCCCATCTTTAGGTACGTCGGGCAGCCACTAGGTAGCATGAACTCGTCGCTGCGAAAGCCCGCCGAGACCGCCGTCGAGCAGTGCATGAACCTCCAGGCCGACGAATCGTGTGCGGTCGTCACCGACGACAAGCGCAAGGCCATCGGCGAGGCGATCTATCGGGTCGCCGCCGACATCACCGACGACACCGCCTTCCTGCGCTACCCGCCGGGTGACCAGCACGGCGAGGAACCGCCCGAACCCGTCGCCGCGGCGATGGCCGCCGCGGACGTGGTGCTCGCCCCCACCACCAAGAGCCTGAGCCACACCGAGGCCCGCAGCGAGGCCAACGCCGCCGGTGCCCGCGTCGCGACGCTGCCGGGGATCACCGAGGCCGTCTTCCTGATGGGACTCGACGCCGACTACGACGCCATCGCGGGCCACTGCCGGGACGTGCTCGCACAGGTCGAGGGTGCCGACGAGATTCGCGTCACCTCGCCCCAGGGGACGGACATCACCTTCGACGTGACCGGCCGGGAGTGGAAACTCGACACCGGCATCGTCCACGAACCCGGCGAGATGTCGAACCTCCCGGCCGGCGAAGTGTTCCTGAGCCCCGCCAGCGCCGACGGCACCTTCGTCGTCGACGGGACGATGATGCCCCACGGCGAACTGGAGGGGGAACTGCTCCGGTTCGAGGTCGCGGACGGACAGGTCACCGAGATCGGCGACGACGCCGTCCGCGAGCAGATAGAGGAGGCTGCCGAGACTGCCGGCGACGCCGCGTACAACCTCGCGGAACTGGGTATCGGCACCAACGTCGCCGTCCGCGATCTGGTGGGATCGGTCCTACTCGACGAGAAGGCCGGCGGTACCGTCCACATCGCCATCGGCGACGACCACGCCATCGGCGGCGACACCCACGCACCGATCCACCTCGACGGCATTCTGCGGGAGCCGAGCGTGTTCGCGGATGGGGAGGTCGTAGACCTCCCACAGGACGAGCGGGAGTAAGCGACACGCGAGGACGGCGCAGAAGTGGCACTGCCACACGCAGAGTGAGCGGGTCGCGCTGCTCGGCACTCACTCCACGAGGTCGAAGCCGACGGCGACGGCGGGCTCCCAGAAGACGAACCGATAGCGACCGGGTTCGAGGTCGGGACAGACCGAGAGGCTGTCGGCGTGCGTGTGATCGGCCAGCAGACCGTCTTCGGTGAGTTCCAGCGTCCACTCGAACCCCTCGCCGGGCGGGTGGAGAATTGCCTCGTCGGTGTAGGCCAGCGGGTACTCGCTGTCGGTGACCCACACCGACTCCCAGCCGTCCTCGGTCAGCGTCTCGATCCCGTGTTTGTGGCGGTTGCCCGTCGGCTGCTGGCCCTCGCTGACGTTCGTCAGCCGGACGGTGACCGTCTCGCCGCGGGCGGCTTCGGGGGTGTCGACCCGGAGCGCGACGGTCGGATCGCCGCCGTCGTCGGTGACGACGCCCCACGGCGGCTCGTCGATCCAGCTCTCGTGGCGCTCGACGCCGGATCGGTCGCAGGTCAGCGGTGCTCGCACGACCGGGTCGTCGTCGGGGCGGACGTGGCCCGGCAGGTCCGGGGGGTCGGGGGCGGCGTCGGGCGAGTCGTCGAGCGAGTCGTCGAGCGACGCCGTCACCTCGGCCGTCTCGTCCCACCCGTTCGTGATCTCGAACGCGGCCGCGTCGGGGACCGGCCCGTCGAAGGTGGCCCGCACGAGCGCGCCGACAGAGGTGATCACCTCCGCGCAGGCGTCGCCGCTCGCGGTCGCGGTCGCCGACCCCACGAGCCGTCCCCCCTCGACGGCCAGGCCATCGGTCTCCAGGGTTCCATAGCAGGAGTTCGGGCCGACCGACTCGACCAGCGCCACCAGCGAGGTGTCGAAGTCGGTCGCCCGGAAGAACTCGGCGACCGGTGCCTGTTGGCCCGGCGACAGGTCGAGCGAGTCGACGATCGCACTGGCCCGTTCGTCGGTGGCCGCGAGAGTGACCGCGCCGACGGCCCCGTCCTCGTACCAGTCGGCCAGGGGCACACCTTGGCCGACCTGGACGCTGTCGACGCCGACGACGGAACTCGTTCCCCCGCCGTCGGTCGAGTCGTCGGTGTCGGTCCCACTCCCGTCGTCGGTGTCCCCATCGTCGCTCTGCGTGTCGAAACAACCGGCGAGAAGTGTGCTGAGACTGCCGGCTGTCACCTGGAGGGCGCGGCGGCGGTCGATCGGTGCCATGTGCGTACTCCGTGTGGCTGCCGTAAGTCGCTTACCGACGCTTCGATCGCGTTTTGGCCGAACCGAGCGCCGCCATCGGCGGAGTCGCCCGCAGGAACAGCCCCGCGCGGGCCCTATGGCGGCTTCGAGCGTGACGACGGTCATTTACGTTCGGCCCGAGTACGACCGACCATGACAGACGCGACACCGGGCGATCGCATCGCCCTGCCGTGCCCGGCGTGTTCGCCGGCGTTCGAGACCGTCCACGAGGTGCTCAGCCCCGGCAGCCACGTGACGGTTCGCTGTACGGAGTGCGACCACACCCACAAGGAGCAACTCCCCGAAGACGACGAGATCCAGCGCCGGGTCGTCGTCTCGCAGGACGGCGACTCCTTCACCACGACCGTCGACGTGCCCGCCGAGGAGGACCTCGCGAAGGGCGAGGAGTTCCTGCTCGACACCGAGGAGGCTCTGATGACCGTGCGGATCACCGCCGTCGAGAAGGAGGAGGGCGGTCGCGTCGACGAGGCGACCGCCGAGGCCGTCGAGACCATCTGGACCCGCGCCGTCGGCAACGTCGCGGTCAACGTGACGATGCACCCGAAAGACGGCCGCCACGACAGCACCGAGAGCTTCAAACTGAACGTCCCCGGCGACTACGAGTTCGTCGTCGGCGCGACCGACGAGTTCGGCGACAACGAGTTCACCGTCGAGGGCTTCCACGTCCGGGACGACGCCCACGGCTACGACCGCGAGCAGTACGATCAGGACCGCGACAGCGCCATCGCCAAGGACATCAAACGGCTGTACGTCCGCGACGAGTCGACCACCGCGTGGTCGGCCTGGTAGGCAGCCTCGCTGCGGGACTCAGCCGTCGCCAGCTAGTGCCCGCCGGACGAGCGCCTCGCCGACGCCGACGAGGACGGTGAAGCCGACTGCTGCCGGGCCGAAAAAGAGGCCGTACAGTGCCATCGGGTCGCTTTCACCGCGGATGTGCAGAAACACCCAGAGCAGCAGGACCGTCACCAGCGCCGTCGCCGCCAGCGGCCCGACCGACCCGTACTCGGCGTAGGCGTACAGTCCGACCGCGGCCTGCCCGGCGAGGACGGCGACCCCGACCAGCGCCAGCGGCCCGCACGTCATCAGATCGGCGGGCAGCGAACAGCCCAGCCCTTCGACGCCGGCCCGGGGCACCGCCCACAGCGCGGTCAGGACGACCGCGTACACCAGTCCACCGACGGCGGCGTATCGGCGCGGCGACAGCCGACGGGCGACAACGAAGGGGACGACACCGACGAGCGCCCCCACGCCGACGGCGACGACCAGCGTCGCCAGTTCACTCCCCAACACTGGATCGGGCGTCCCTGGCATCGTCTCCGGGTTCGCACGAAGGGTGCGTCAATCTTGTCACCGCGGCGAGATCGCTGCCGAACCACACACCCATCTGGCGCGCGCTGTCGCGCCCCTGTGGCGCGACGGCACTGCGCGAGGGATGAGCGACTGACAGGAGCGAATCGGTTGGGGGGGCGTGTGGCTGCGGTGCAGCCCTGGCGGAATGAACGGGCGAGACGCGTCTCGGCGGTGCTGCGCGGGCACTATTCGAGCGGCGCGAGAATATCCCGCATAGCACCGCCGAGCGGGCCGAGGGCGTTCAGTTGTGAGTGGTCGAAGGAACTCCAGAGTGAGCCGAGGGCGTTCAGTTGTCGGTGACCGAATACGATACCGCGTCGGGGCGCGTCATTCATATAGCTCCGGCCGGAACCTCGGGTATGGAGCCGGCGGTGCTACGGGAGGACATGGTCGACAGCCTGGCACACGAGAGCAAGGGCTGTCTGCGGACCGGCCGCCTCGCGCAGGCGATGCGCACGGTTCCGCGCGAGGCGTTCATCGAGGACGAGCGGGCGGCCTACTCCGATCGGGCGTTCGAGCGGTACGGCACGCGCGTCCTCGCGCCCAGCACCGTCGCACGACTGCTGGAAGCGCTCGATCCCCGCGAGGGCGACGATGTGCTCGTCGTCGGCGTCGGCGTGGGCTACACCGCCGCCGTGATCGCCGAGATCGTCGGCGCGGCAAACGTCCAGGCCATCGACATCACCCGCAGGATCGTCTACGACGCCCGCTCGAACCTCGCGTCGGCGGGCTACGAGGGCGTGCTGGTCGACCGCCGGGACGGGATCGACGGCCTGCCCGAGTACGCCCCCTACGACCGGATCCTGCTGGAGGCCGCGGCCATCGAGCCACCGCGCGCGCTCACGAAGCAACTGGCCGACGACGGTCGCCTCGTCATGCCACTGGGCGGGGGCGAACAGACGCTGACGATCGTCGAGGGCGACGGGAGCCAGCAGCGACTCGGCGGCGTCGCCTTCCAGCCGATGCTCGTCGAGGGCGAACAGGCCGACACCCCCGAACGGAATCGCACCCACCGCGAGGACCGCGAACGCGCCCGCCAGGCCGCCCAGTCACGAACCGGCTGGGAACAGGAGTGGATCGACTGGGACTCCTACTAGCAGATTTTCTACACAGTTCTGTCGGAACCGCGATCAAAGGGAAAAACGGAACCTCGAAAGCCCTCGGCTCGCTCGCGGTCGCTGAGCGATATATCCTCGTTCGCGCCGCTCACTCGGATAGGGACCGCTCAGCGACTCCCTGCTCACGGGTCACGTTGCTCCCCGTTCGCACCGAGACGCTCCCGTTAGTCGCGTCTCGCCCAGCGCGACCGATCCTCGCCCTTTCATCCGCCAGGGTGTAGATGGGTCGACGAGCTACGTGCGTGGACGAACAGGCGAGCGTGCTGTGGGCGTTCTGGATCTGTTCGCGAACCGCCGACACCGGTTCCACGGCGTCACCAGTTTACGCTAGAGCGGGTCCAGTTCCCCCTCATCGTCGGTCAGGAGATCGTCAATGGCCTCGTCGCGCTGGGCCGCCTGCCGTTCGGTGCTCTCCTGTGCGTCGACGGCCTGCTGCTGGAGGGCGTCGACGCGGGGTACCTCGGTGACGTTCGAGAGCAGGACTGCGACCGACAGCGCGTCGGCGTCGGCCCGCGGGTCGTCGCCGGCCAGCACCTCGACACTGCCGGTCTCTCGTTCGAGCCACTGGCGGGCGCGCTGGAGCCCCTTCTGTGACACCTCGCGGGGCGGGCCGGAGACGACGATCAGCGCCCGCTCGGCCGAGTCGATGTTGGCCGGACACGTGAGGCGGGACTGGACGGCCTTGCGGACGAGACCGTGAATCTTCATCGCGAGGTCACCCTCCTCGGGGTGGTGCTGACCGTTCGAGCGCAGCCGTCCCAGCAGCCCCTGTTGCTCGCGGGTCTGGGCTTCGAGGTCGGCCTGACTGAACGCGATGGTACTCAGCCCGCCGGGATCGAGCGTGCGCCGGATGTCGCTGCCGTCCATCGCCGACTCCGAGACCTGTGAACCGTCGAGTTCGCCCGCCGCCAGCAGCGTGACGAAGCGGCGCGCGATCTCCCAGTTGGTCTCCTCGTAGCCCGCCGACACCGACCCCGAGGTCTGTCGCCAGGCGTCGTTGTCGAACACCATCAGGTTGTCCGTCGCGTCGGCGAACGTCTGGAGCGATCGGGCGGCGTTGAGCGACGGCCGCCCACCCTCGTCCGAACTCGGGAGCACACCGAGTCCGTAGATCGGCTCGTCGTAGATGTTCGAGAGCCGTTCGGCCAGCGCCGGCGCGCCGCCGCTGCCGGTCCCGCCGCCCAGCCCCGCGACGACGAGGAAGCCGTCGGTGTCGTGGATCGGCACGTCGTCGAGCTGGCGTTCGATCTCGGTGAGGTCCTGCCGTGCGATGGTCGCCCCGAGTTCGGGGTCGGCACCGACGCCCCGACCCTTTACGCGTTCGTGCGTCTGGCCGATGATGAGCCGACGGTCCGGCGGAATCACGTCCAGTTTCGCCAGGTCGATCTCCGCGGAGTTGACCGCGAGCACGCCGGTCGTCAGCGACCGCCCCGACGACTGCTCGAACTCGACGAACCGGTCGACGATCTTGCCACCCGCGTTACCGAACCCGATAGCAGCGAGGTTCATGGGGAGGGCCTTGCTCCACGGCGGGATAATTATAAACCGGTTTATGACACAGATTCGACTATAACGCGGACTTATCCCGGGCCGACTGGGAGTCGATCCGCGAGACTACCCACTGGAGCGGTAACGGCCCGGGGAACACGTCGGGTCCAGTCACCCCAAGTACGCTGACCTTATCGGGTAGACACCTACGTGTGGCCGGCCACGACGAGGATCTGCGTGTTCTCGCGACGGTCGCTGTAGCCGCCACTGGCCGGTGGCTTCACGTCGACCGTCACCGTCCCCTCCTGTTGGTTCTGGCCCAGCGAGGGTTCGATGGTTACCGTCGCGTTACCTCGTGGCCCAGTCGTCGCGGTCACGGTACTGTCGAGAGACGCCGTCCCACCGGAGACGACGACGGTCGCGCCCGACACTGGCTGGCCCTCCGGGTCGACCACGGTGAGGTTCAGATCGGTCGTGTCGGGACCGATGACCTCCGCCGAGGGGTCCACGTCGAGTTCGCTGACGGTCATCGTCGAGACGCCCGAGATGGTACTCATCATCACGCTCAGACTCGCCACGCCCACGACGAGGGCGATGACGAGCCTGATCGGCAGTCCTTCGATCGCACGGTCGTCGCGCCACAGTGCTTCGAACATGGGCCCGGGTGGTCCCGTCCCGGTACATAAAGTCGTGGACCGCTCACAGCGAGGCGAGGAGCCACGCCAGCCCGATCGCCGCGAGCGCGCCGGCGAGGTTGACGGCGGCGTTGCCGGCGGCGACGGCGGGTCGCCCCTCCTCCCACAGCCGGACTGTGTCGACGGCGAACGACGAGAACGTCGTGAAGGAGCCACAGGCACCGACGCCGACCAACAAGACGACGCTCTCGGCCGGCGCGAGGAATGTGAGGAGGCCGAGCACGAAGCTCCCGACGACGTTGACGGTGAGCGTCCCGACCGGGAACGACTCCTGGTCGACGGCCTGCCCGAGGTAGTAGCGCGCGAGCGCCCCGACCGCACCGCCGGTCCCGACGAGGTGGGCGGGGTCGAGCGGGATCATCAGGCGGCCTCCCGTTCGAACCGGTGGACCAGCGCACGCGCGACGAGGACGCCGGCGAACCCGAGCGCGTAGCTCGCGACGACGTTGCCGACCGCGACCAGCGGCGTCTGCTGGGCCGTCTCGACCGCGAACGTGCTATAGGTGGTAAACGACGAGAGGAACCCGGTCGTTGCGGCCATGTTGGTCTCGCTGGCGAGGAGACCGACGTGGATCGCCTCGTAAAAGAGGAGTCCGAGCGCGAAGCTTCCGACGACGTTGACGAGCAGCGTCCCCTCCAGTCCGGGCGCGAGGAATCCGACGAAATACCGGAGATTCGATCCCGCGAACCCACCGATTCCGACGAGAACGACCGTTTCGAGCGCGACGAGTGGATGGGAATCGCTCATGGGTGTCGATGTCGAGACGCCGGTCGACGAGGAGGGAATCGACGGGCGCGTAGGCGAGTCTTCAGTTGGTCCCACAATAGAGGTTCCGAAGACATCACCGCCCATCGCGGAGCGTCGAACAGCCACTTACGAACGTATTTCGACCGTATCGACCCAAGATACAACGTATACATATACACCTCCCGAAGACAGAGGAGTTTGTGCTTTTTGAATCAGATAATCGAAATAAAGTAGCGTAAATGGGCTTGTAGAGGTGAAAAGTTTATAAATGACCCCATACATACGGCATACAACAATATATGGTCTTTTTAAGATACGAGATCGGTATTCTAGTCCCAACAGAGTAGAATTTGATTGTGAGTACGATCGTCCAGCACTGGTCGACAGCACTTCGCTCGGAGATGCACGGGGTAGCCCACAATCAGAGACGGGTAACGCGTTGCGTCCCGACCGTCTAATAACGATAGTACGTTCGTTATACAGATCGGCGAGCGTCGGCGAGCGGGTCCCACATGAACGACCACCGTAGTTTCACGTGGATTTTGGCCAGCAGCCGGCAACAGACCAGGTGTTCATATGGATTGTCCCGGTTGGCGGTCCCAAAAATGGAGAGCGTCCGGCTGTCCCGGTCCATGACAGGTAGGCGCAGCGTCCGTCGTCGGGCGCGTTCGTGACAGTCGAACCGGACGGGAGCGCACAGCGGTGAGACACAAACGTTTCCGATAGACGAACGACGGGGCGATGCGGAGAGAGTCGCCACGCGGATACGACCGCTGGCCCAAGGTTTAAGCGTCGAAACGGCAGTCTAGCACTATGGACGCACTCGGCGACGATACGGCGGTGCTGGCCTCGGCGGCCTCCCTCGATCCGGCCGACGCCGAGCACCCGATCGTGGACCGCGAACGGGTCCAGTCGGACTTTCGGACGGCGCTGACCGGGATGCTCTCGGGGGACCGACCGCATCTGTTCGTGTACGGTGACGCCGGCGTCGGGAAGTCCCTGCTGACGCGGCGGCTCCTCGACGAGCACGTCGACGGGGACCGGCAGTCGGTCGTGATCGACTGTGAGGACTACGGCTCAGCGTACGGGGTCGCCGTCGCGCTCGCGAACGTACTGGCACCGGAGGAACCACCACTGGCCCGGACCGGCCACTCGAAGGCGACGGTGCTGGCACAGGTCGACGAACGGCTCCGGGCGGCCGGCGACACGCTCGTCGTGCTGGATTCGGTCGACGCCGTCGACGCACCGGGGCTGCTCGAACAGTTGCTCGACGGCATCGTCGCGGGCGGCGTCGCGACGATCTGTGTAGCCAGCGACGAGAGCCTCCGTAACGACCTGCCACTGGCGGTCCGGCGACGGCTGTGTGCCAGAGAGTTGGTGTTGACGCCCTACGACCGGGACGACGTGTATCGAATCCTCGAACAGCGGGCCTCGACGGCGTTCCGCGAGGGCGCGCTCTCGCCGGAGGTGCTCGACCGGTGTGTGACCGTCGTCGAATCGACGTTCGACGGTGACGTGGGCCGAGGGATTCGGCTCCTCGGGTTCGTGGCGCTGGTCGCCGACGAGGACGGCGCGACACAGGTCACGGCCGACCACGTCACGCACGCACGCGACCGGCTGGTCAGTCAACGCATCAGCGACCACCTCGCCGACGCGCCCCGCCATCGGGCGGGCTGTCTGCGTGCCGTCCACGACTGCGTGACCGGCCGCGACGAGGCACCGCGGATCGACGCCCTCTACGAGGCCTATCGGGTGCACTGTCGCGAGGACGGCGTCGACCCGATCAGCAAGCGCGGCTTCCACGGCCACCTGCGGGCGCTCCGCGACGCCGAGATCGTGACGGCCACGTCCCACCGGTCGGGGACGCCGGGCCACTACTACCGCTACGACCTCGGCGTCGAGCCGTCGGCGGTCCAGCTCGCACTGGCGGCCCGAGCGAGCGACGGACAAGCCTGATACGGCTACAGTAATCGTGTGAGACGGCTCGGGACAAAGAGATGGGGACGCCCGCGTCGATCCGACGCGGTAACCAGAACGTTTATCAATTGGATGCCCTATTTATTCTACTGTGGCGCACTATTCCCCAGATAGATTGCCACGCTAGGTTACGTCGATATAGCCCCACTGTAGCCCCACTACAGTTCGCGGAATGACACCGCAGTCGTAACCTGTTAGCCCCAATCCACACCAATAGCCCCACCGCTATCTCGTGAGTATCCCCATACTCACGGTGGACTTTTCCAGAAGCGAGCTATCGATCGATAGTCGGACGGATACAGATTGTTCTGCACACAGCCATGTAACGAAATAACCCCCATCATTCTATATCTCCAGTCGTAGATGTTTAATCCCCAATTTTAAGTTTGGATTCCCGAATATGGCCACATAGGCCCGTCCAGTATGCTATTTTCACGATTTTGTATATAGAAATCGTAGCTTAGAGATAGGTACCGCGCTCAGATGATAAATTCGTACTAACTATGTCGCTCTGGTCAGTCCATGAGTGGTCGACCGGTACCGATCCGCAAGTGCGAACGACTCTTTACCGCGGGCCGATTGAAACGAGCATATGGTGGACGCTGTCGTGCCGATCGAGGTGCTCTACGTGGCTGGGCCCGACGAGGGCACGTCACCGATTCCGGGGCTGGAACGCGATGGTGGGCTCGACGTGACCGTCGCACGGGGCGCCAGCGAGGGGCGGGCGCTGCTGAGCGAGGAGTTCGACTGTCTCCTCTGTGCCGTCGAGCTACCCGACGAGAGCGGTTTCGAGTTCTGTGAACACGCGCGAGCGAACGCGAGTGTCCCGGTCGTGATGGTGGGCGAGGACTCGGCGGCGACGCTGGCGGACCAGACACTCGACGCTGGCGGGGCCGATTATCTGCCCCGAACGTTGCTCGCGGCGTCGCCAGCGCTGGTGGGATCGCGACTGCGGCGACTCGTCGACAGCGAGGGCGACCTCGCGGGCTCGTCGCCCCTCGACGCGCTACCGCTCCCGGTCGTCGTCGGCGACGAGCGCGTCCACAGCGCCAACGAGGCAGCCAGAGAGACGCTCGGGGACGGTGCTGAGCTGGCCGGTCGCCGGGTCGATTCGCTGTTCGAACTGGACGACGCGATCACGACCGACGGAGAGGTGCGGGGCAGCGTCGCCGCGACCGGCGAGGACGTGGTCGTCCGGTCGGTGTCGCTGCCGTCGTCACCGCTGGACCTCACGGTGGCGCTGGTCGACGTCGTGGGCACGGCCGACGACGACCGCCTGCTCGAACGGGCGAACATGCTCGATTCGATCCTGGCGAACATCCCGCTGGCCGTCTACTTCAAGGACCGGGACGGCCGCCACGTGGCCGTCAGTGACTTCCTCCCCCGAATGAACCCCAAGGAGAAGGTCGTCAATCCCGAGGGGAAGGTCCACCACACGACCGAAGCGATCGTCGGCAAGACCGACTTCGACCTCTACCCGGCGGAACTGGCCGAGCAGACGGCCGAGGACGAACAGGAAGTCATCGAGACGGGCGAGCCGATCATCAACAAGACCGAGTACACGTACACCCCCGATCAGGAGCTGATGCGGCTGTCGACCTCGAAGGCACCGTGGTACGGGCCCGACGGCGAGGTCCGCGGGATCGTCGGGATCACGGCCAACATCACCGACGAGAAGCGCTACGAGGACACCGTCGACTACCAGCAGAACGTCCTGGGCCTGATCCAGGGCGTCCTCGAAGAACCGGTGACCGAGTCCATCGACGAGTTGGGGGAGATCACCGAGGAACTACCGGCCGACGAACCCGCGAGCGCCGACCTGACGGACGCGCTCGATACCGTCGAGGAACACGTCGAAGTCGTCGACACTCTCCTCCGCGAGGGCCAGCAGCAACTGGGCACTGAACTGGTCGACCTCGAACGCCTCGCCCGGCGGTCGTGGAACCGACAGGGCACCGTCGAGGCGACGATGGACGTGACCTACAACGGGATCATCCGCGCGGACCCGACCAAGGTCGAACAGCTGTTCGACGAACTGTTCGAGAACGCCGTCGTCCACGGCGGGCCCGGGGTCCACGTCACCGTCGAGCAGTTCGAGGACGGCTTCTTCGTCGCCGACGACGGCCCCGGTATCCCGCCCAACGAGCGCCGGCACGTGTTCGAATACGGTTACTCGACCGACGACGACGCCATCGGCAGCGGGCTGACCATCGCCGAGACGGTCGCCAGTTCGCTTGGCTGGGAGCTGACGATCGTAGAGAGCGCCGACGGCGGCTGTCGGTTCGAGGTGACCGGCGTCACCTTCGAGTGAGCGACACGGATCGGTGCCGACGACGAGACTGGTTTGAAGTCGGTCCCGTCCCTCGGTCCGGTATGAACGCCGAGAAGCTGCGTGCCGACGTGCCCGCGCTGGAATCGTGTACCTACTTCAACACGGGCGCGAGCGGCCCGAACCCGCGCCACGTCGTCGGGGCCGCGACCGACTTTCTCGAACGCCACGCCTTCGAAGCCCCGGCGGGCGAGGGGCCCTACACCGTCGCCTTCGACGCCCTCGAAGCCGCCCGCGAGACGGTCGCCGCCCACGTCGGGGCCGAGCCCCACGAGATCGCGCTCACCCGGAGCACCGCCGACGGCGTGAACCTCGTCGCCGGTGCGATCGACTTCCAGCCCGGCGACGTGGTCGTCCGCACCGACCTCGAACACCCCGCCGGCACGCTCCCGTGGGATCGCCTCGCGGACGTGTGCGGGATCGAGGTCCGCGTCGTCGAGACGACCGACGGCCGCCTCGATCTCGACGACCTGAAAGCCGCCGTCGACGGAGCGCGCCTGGTCGCGCTGAGTTCGCTCACCTGGACCCACGGGACCCGGCTCCCCATCTCGGAGGTCGTCGATATCGCCCACGACGCCGGCGCGCAGGTGCTGGTCGACGCCGTCCAGTCGGTCGGGCAACACCCCGTCGACGTTCACGAGTGGGGCGCGGACTTCGTCGCCGCCGCCGGCCACAAGTGGCTACTCGGGATCTGGGGGAGTGGCTTCCTCTACGTCGCCGACGACGCCCACGACCGCCTCGACCAGCGCCGCATCGGCTATCGCAGTGTCACGGACCCGAGCGCCGAGGGCTACGAGTACAAACGGGGCGGGCAGCGCTTCGAGGTCGGGACGACGACGCCCGCGCCATACGCCGCGCTGGCGACGGCGATGGACACAGTCGAGTCGATCGGCTACGACGCGATCCAGGCCCGCGTCGAGCGGCTGACCGACCGGCTCAAGGACGGGCTGGGCGACCGACTGCTGAGCCCGCACGAGTACGAGTCCGGGCTCGTTACCTTCGCCGCGGACGACCCCGAAGCGACGGTCGAACGGCTCGCTGCCGAGGGGATCGTCGTGCGATCGTTGCCACATCCCGACGCCGTCCGGGCGTCGGTCCACGCCGTCAACACTGCCGACGAAGTCGATCGGTTGCTGGCGGCGCTCGAGTGAGACGACACCGGTCCGAACAACAGCGGCCCGCTACGCGTCGGCGTTCTCGGGCAGAATCGACTTCAGGGCCTCGCTGCGTTCGAGCAAGTGGTCCAGCCCCTCGTTGAGCGTCGCGACGCGCTCGTCGATGTCGTCAGCCGGGATCGCCCCCTGTGGCGTCGGCTGGACGAGTTCGTCGTTCTCTAGCATCCGAAGCGAGTAGCGCACCTTGTGCTCGGGCACATCAGTCTCCTCGGAAAGCCTGACAATCCCGATGGGGCCGTGCTCGATGACGGCTTCGAGAATGCGGAGATCTCGGCGTTCTTTCTCGACCTGATCGGCCAGTCGGTCCAGTCCCATAGAGTCGACCTGTGCTTCTGGCCGCGGGCACATAAACGCAACCGGTGTCGAACCCTATTCGTCGTTGACAGGCGTGCGCCGGAGTTCGTCGAGGTCGTCGCGCAGCCGCGACAGCTCCGACTCCAGTTCCTCGCGGCGGTCAATCAGTTCGCTCAGCTCCTCGGTGTTGACCGAGTGGTCGCTGTCGAGTGCGACATCGAGCGCGTCCGTCGTCGCCGCCACAAGATCGCCGGCAGTCTGGAGCACCTCCGAAGGGGTCGCGCGGGACTCGAACAGCTCCCGGTCACCCGACAGCGGCCGGTAGGTGACGATGGGCGACTCGATTCCCCGGTGGTATGAGACGCTGTAACTGACGTTCGTGACCGGATTTCGGCGGTCCTCCGAGAGCTCGGTTCGGGCGATGGTAAACGGCTCGGCCAGCGTGGGATACGTCTCCGCGAGGTCCCGCAGGCGGTCGGCCGCAGTCACGTCTAGCTGGGCCTCCACGTCGCCGAAGAACTGCGCCGAATCCGCGAGGCTGAACGCGACCGTGTAGAAGACCGCCTCGTCGTTTTCGGCCAGCGAGTGAATCCGGTCGTGAAGTTCCTCGGTCCGGCCCTCGATGGCCAGCTTTTCGAGGTCGTCGAGCAGCGCCCGCGTCCCGCGCTCGCGGGTCAGGAACTCCTCGACGATCGCCCGGGGCATCGCCTCGCGGTCCACGTCCTCCATACAGCGGGGATTCGCGCGACGCCACTAAACAGTTCCCCAGCGCCACAAAACATATATTTTCGTCGTGTGAGTACCAGCGTGTCCGCTTCCCGAGGTGGGACGGACCTATGACAGGGTGAGGGGAGTTTTCCCCTCCATGCCACAACGATTGCCGAGCGGCTGCTCTCACGTCCTCCCACACTTGCTCACGGAGAGCCGAGCACACGCTTCGCGGTGCTGGGCGTTGTTGTTCGCGGTAGCAGACGCCCGGAGCGGGATTTGAACCGGAGCCAGACGGTCGCTCACTTCGTTCGCGCTGCGACTGGCAGGGTTCAAATCCTTCGTCGCGTATTTGCGACTCACGAGTTTGTTCGTCGCAAAAGTACGCCCGGAGCGGGATTTGAACCCGGGCAAGACTCACTGCGTTCGTCTTGCGTGATTCAAATCCCTCGTCACCGTCACAACCGCTCACGGAGAGTCAAGCACACGCTTCGCAGTGCTCGGCGTTGTTGTTCGCGGTAGAAGACGCCCGGAGCGGGATTTGAACCCGCGTCACGACCGTGACAGGGTCGTATGATGGGCCACTACACCATCCGGGCACGACGCATCTCATCGTATCCCGGTGATAGTATTAAGGCTTTCCAAACGCGCCGTCTGTGGGTTGTGGTGTCGTGGACCGCCGTGAGACCGGCTTCGACCACGGTTACCGGCCCCGAGACTGCCCAGCCACGCCGAACCCGGTCGGTACCCAAACGACTATGAAGGTCGTTGGCATAGTTGGGGGTAACGCGACGGCCGGGATGGTCCCGGATAGCCACTGCAGACGGACTTGGTAAGCGTTAAATGGGCTCCGCCTATAGCCACCTGTAGTATCTCGTGACAGCCACCTTCTCCACTAGCCGGCCACACCAACCATGGTAGACGTAAGCCAACACGAACTCGTCCCAGACCACAGCATCGTCGACGAGGACACGCTCGACGACGTGCTCGAGGAGTACAACATCAAGAAGACGGACCTGCCGAAGCTCAAACGCACCGACCCCGCCGCGCCCGACGAGGCGCAGGTCGGCGACGTTGTCAAGGTAGTCCGTGATTCCCGAACGACAGATCAGGCAGTCGTGTATCGACTGGTGGTATCCTAATGGACGCCAACGACCGACGCGCGATTTCGCGGGAGTACTTCTCGCGAGAACGACTGGCGGAGCATCACTTCCGATCGTTCAACTCCTTCCTCGACCGCGGCATGCAGCAGGTCGTCGACGAGAAGGAGACGATCGAGACCGACATCGGCGACAAGGAAGGGCAGGAACCGGTCTTCGTCGAACTCGGCGACGTGCGCGTCGTCACGCCCCGGGTTCGCGAGGCCGACGGCAGCGAAGAACTCCTCTACCCCCAGGAGGCCCGCCTGCGAAACATCACCTACTCCGCGCCCGTCTTCATGGAGATGGCGATCGTGCGGGGCGGCGACGAGGAAGAGGAAGTCGTCGTCGACCAGACCGAGACCAAGATCGGTCGGATGCCGATCATGGTCGGCTCGAACAAGTGCAACATCAACGGATTCACACGCGAGGAACTGATCGACATCGGCGAGGACCCCGCCGACCCCGGCGGTTACTTCTGTGTCAACGGCTCCGAGCGAGTCCTGATGACCAGCGAGGACCTCGCACCGAACAAGATCCTCGCGGAACACGACACCAAGTACGGCGACGACGTGCAGGTCGCCAAGACGTTCTCCCAGCGCCGTGGGTATCGTGCGCTCGTCCTCTGTGAGCGTACCCGCGACGGTATCCTCGAAGTCTCCTTCCCGAGCGTCTCGGGCTCGATCAACTTCGTCACCCTCGTGCGTGCGCTCGGACTGGAGTCCGACGAGGAGATCGTCCACCGAGTCAGCGACGACCCAGAGATCGTGAAGTTCATGCTCGAAAATCTGGAGGCCGCCGACGTCCAGACGACCGAGGGCGCCATCGAGACCCTCGGGGAGCGCGTCGCCTCCGGGCAGGGCAAGAACTACCAGCTCAAGCGGGCCAACTACGTCATCGACCGCTATCTCCTCCCCCACCTCCACGAAGAAGGTGTCGACGAGGAGGACGTGCGGATCAACAAGGCCTACTATCTGTGCCGGATGGCCGAGGCCTGCTTCGAACTCGCCTTGGGCCGGCGCGACGCCGACGACAAGGACCACTACGCCAACAAGCGCCTGAAGGTCAGCGGCGACCTCATGAAGGACCTGTTCCGAACGGCACTGAACAAGCTGGCACGCGACGTGAAGTACCAGCTCGAACGCGCCAATATGCGGAATCGACAGCTCTCCGTGTCGACGGTCGTGCGCTCTGACGTGCTGACCGAACGGCTCGAACACCCGATTGCGACCGGGAACTGGGTCGGCGGCCGCTCTGGCGTGAGCCAGCTGGTCGACCGAACGGACTACATGGGCGTCCTCTCACACCTGCGACGCCTTCGCTCGCCCCTCTCGCGGAGTCAGCCCCACTTCGAGGCGCGTGACCTGCACGCGACCCAGTGGGGTCGGATCTGCCCGTCCGAGACCCCCGAAGGCCCGAACTGCGGTCTGGTGAAGAACTTCGCGCAGGCGATGGAGCTCTCCCAGAACGTCGAAGACGAACAGGAACTCAAACACGAACTCGCCGACATGGGGGTCCAGGGCATCCCCGGGATCGAGCGAATCCAGCAGCCAGCGGACGATTAAATCATGAGCCAGGGACGCGACGCCAAAGTGTACGTCAACGGCAGTCTGGTCGGGACACACCCCGACCCCGAACAGCTCGCAAACCAGATCAGGCAGGCCCGCCGACGCGGCGACGTTTCGGAGATGGTCAACGTCTCCGTGCGCGACCGCACCGACGAGGTCATCATCAATGCCGACGCCGGTCGGGCCCGTCGCCCGCTGCTGGTCGTCGAAGACGGCGAGCCGCTGATCACCGAATCGGAGATCGAACAGGTCAAAGAGGGCGACCTGGGCTTCGAGGAACTGGTCGACCGCGGGGTCGTCGAGTTCATCGACGCCGAGGAGGAGGAGGACATCCTCGTCGCCGTCGAGGAAGGGGAGATCACCGACGATCACACCCACCTCGAGGTCGACCCGCAACTGATGTTCGGGATCGGTGCCGGGATGATCCCCTACCCCGAGCACAACGCCAGCCCGCGGATTACGATGGGATCGGGGATGATCAAGCAGTCCCTGGGCCTCCCGAGCGCGAACTACCGCATTCGCCCGGACACGCGCCAGCACCTGCTGCACTACCCACAGCTCTCGATGGTCAAGACCCAGACCACCGAGCAGATCGGCTACGACGACCGCCCGGCGGCACAGAACTTCACCGTCGCCGTGATGAGCTACGAGGGGTTCAACATCGAGGACGCACTCGTGATGAACGAGGGCTCCGTCGAGCGCGCGCTCGCTCGCTCGCACTTCTTCCGGACCTACGAGGGCGAGGAACGGCGCTACCCCGGTGGCCAGGAGGACCACTTCGAGATCCCTGACGACGAGGTACGGGGCGCACGCGGCGAGGAGGCCTACACCCACCTCGACGAGGACGGCCTCGTCAACCCCGAGACGAAGGTCGGCGAGAACGAGGTCCTGCTGGGCAAGACCTCGCCGCCGCGGTTCCTCGAAGAACCGGACGACATGGGCGGTCTCAGCCCCCAGAAGCGCCGCGAAACCTCCGTGACGATGCGATCCGGCGAGAGCGGGGTCGTCGACACGGTCACGCTGATGGAAGGCGAGGACGGCTCGAAGCTCTCGAAGGTCTCGGTGCGTGACGAGCGAATCCCCGAACTCGGGGACAAGTTCGCCAGCCGCCACGGCCAGAAGGGTGTCGTGGGCCACCTGGCACCCCAGGAGGACATGCCCTTCACCGAGGACGGCGTCGTGCCGGACCTCATCCTGAACCCCCACGCGCTGCCGTCGCGGATGACGGTCGGCCACGTCCTGGAGATGCTGGGCGGGAAGGTCGGTGCGCTGGAAGGTCGGCGCGTCGACGGCACCGCCTTCACGGGCGAGGACGAGGAGGAACTGCGTGACGCACTGGAGGACCACGGCTTCAAGTCCTCCGGGAAGGAGGTCATGTACTCGGGCGTCACCGGCGAGAAGATCGAGGCCGAGATCTTCGTCGGCTGTATCTTCTACCAGAAGCTCTACCACATGGTCTCGAACAAGCTGCACGCCCGCTCGCGCGGGCCGGTGCAGGTGCTGACCCGACAGCCCACTGAGGGTCGGGCCCGCGAGGGTGGCCTGCGCGTGGGTGAGATGGAACGGGACGTGCTCATCGGGCACGGTGCGGCGATGGCGCTCAAAGAGCGCCTGCTCGACGAGTCCGACCGCGAGTGGATCAACGTCTGTGGCCAGTGCGGGATGACCGCCGTCGAGAACGTCGAGCAGCGGCGTATCTACTGTCCCAACTGTGAGGAGGAGACCGACATCCACGAGGTCGAGATGTCCTACGCGTTCAAGCTCCTCCTCGACGAGATGAAGGCGCTTGGCATCGCCCCGCGGATCGAACTGGAGGACGCAGTCTAATGAGTTCACAACAGACACCCAAGTCAATCGGCAAGCTCAGCTTCGGGCTGATGGACCCCGAGGAGTACCGCGACATGAGCGCCACGAAGGTCATCACGGCCGACACCTACGACGACGACGGGTTCCCCATCGACATGGGCCTGATGGACCCGCGGCTTGGCGTGATCGACCCCGGTCTCGAATGCAAGACCTGTGGCAAGCACAGCGGGTCGTGTAACGGCCACTTCGGCCACATCGAACTGGCCGCACCCGTCATCCACGTCGGGTTCAACAAGCTGATCCGCCGCCTGCTGCGTGGCACCTGTCGCTCCTGTTCACGGCTCTGTCTCGACGAGGCCGAGCGCGAGGAGTTCGAGGACCGACTCGTTCGCTCCCACGAACTCGGCAAGGACCTCAACGACGTGACCAAGGCCGCCATCCGGCAGGCCCGCAAGAAGGACCGCTGTCCGTTCTGTGGCGAGCCCCAGTACGACGTCAAACACGAGAAGCCCACGACCTACTACGAGGTCCAGGACGTGCTGTCCTCGGAGTACTCCCAGCGCATCGTCGCCGCGATGGAGCCCGACGAGGAGGCCGGCCGCGAGCGGACGACGCCCTCGGAACTGGCCGACGAGACCGGGATCGACCCGTCGCGTGTCCAGGAGATCATCTCCGGGGAGTTCCGGCCGCGCGAGGAGGACCGCCGAGCCATCGAGTCCGCGCTCGACGTGGACCTCACCGAGGAAGACGAGAACAAACTGATGCCCAGCGACATCCGGGACTGGTTCGAGGACATCCCGGACGAGGACATCGAAGTGCTCGGGATGGAGCCCAGTCGCTCCCGGCCCGAGTGGATGATCCTCACCGTCCTGCCGGTGCCGCCGGTCACCGCGCGACCGTCGATCACGCTGGACAACGGCCAGCGCTCCGAGGACGACCTGACCCATAAGCTGGTCGACATCATCCGGATCAACCAGCGGTTCATGGAGAACCGTGAGGCCGGTGCCCCACAACTGATCATCGAGGACCTCTGGGAACTGCTACAGTACCACGTCACCACGTTCATGGACAACGAGATCTCGGGCACCCCGCCCGCTCGTCACCGCTCCGGTCGCCCCCTCAAGACTCTGTCCCAGCGTCTCAAGGGTAAGGAAGGCCGTTTCCGTGGTTCGCTGTCCGGGAAGCGCGTGAACTTCTCGGCACGGACCGTCATCTCGCCGGACCCGACGCTGTCGCTGAACGAGGTCGGCGTCCCCGACCGCGTGGCGACGGAGATGACCCAGACGATGAACGTTAACGAGCGTAACCTCGACAACGCTCGTCGCTACGTCGCCAACGGGCCCGAGGAGCATCCGGGTGCCAACTACGTCAAGCGACCCGACGGTCGCCGACTGAAGGTCACCGAGAAGAACTGCGAGGAGCTGGCCGAGAAGGTCGAGGCCGGCTGGGAAGTCTCCCGGCACCTCATCGACGGCGACATCATCATCTTCAACCGCCAGCCGTCGCTCCACCGGATGTCGATCATGGCCCACGAGGTCGTGGTCATGCCGTACAAGACGTTCCGACTCAACACCGTCGTCTGCCCGCCGTACAACGCGGACTTCGACGGCGACGAGATGAACATGCACGCGCTGCAGAACGAGGAGGCCCGGGCCGAGGCCCGCGTCCTCATGCGCGTGCAAGAACAGATCCTCAGCCCGCGCTTCGGTGAGAACATCATCGGCGCGATCCAGGACCACATCAGCGGGACCTACCTGCTGACCCACACGAATCCGCGGTTCAACGAGACCCAGGCGCTGGACCTGCTGCGTGCGACCCGGATCGACGAACTGCCGCCCGAGTCCGGCGTCGAGGACGGGACGCCGTACTGGACCGGTCGGGACATCTTCTCGGAACTGCTGCCCGACGACCTCGATCTGGATTTCACCAGCGAGGCCGGCGAGGACGTGGTCATCGAGGACGGCCAGTTGATCGACGGCACGATCGACGACAGCGCCGTCGGCGGCTTCGGCGGCGAGATCGTCGACACGATCACCAAGGAGTACTCCAACACCCGCGCGCGGATCTTCATCAACGAGATCGCGTCGCTGGCGATGCGTTCGATCATGCACTTCGGGTTCTCGATCGGGATCGACGACGAGTCGGTTCCCGAGGCCGCGGAGGCCCAGATCTCCGAGGCCATCGACAACGCCTACGAGCGCGTCGAGGAACTCATCGCGACCTACGAGCGGGGCGACCTCGAATCGCTGCCCGGTCGAACGGTCGACGAGACCCTCGAAATGAAGATCATGCAGACGCTGGGCAAGGCGCGTGACTCGGCCGGTGACATCGCCGGCGAGCACTTCCAGGACGACAATCCCGCCGTCGTCATGGCCGAGTCCGGTGCGCGTGGGTCGATGCTGAACCTGACCCAGATGGCCGGCTGTGTCGGCCAGCAGGCAGTCCGTGGCGAGCGGATCAATCGCGGCTACGAGGACCGCACACTCAGCCACTTCAAGCAGGACGACCTCTCGGCGGACGCCCACGGCTTCGTGGAAGCCTCCTACCGTGGCGGTCTCGGCCCCAAGGAGTTCTTCTTCCACGCGATGGGTGGCCGCGAGGGCCTCGTCGACACGGCAGTCCGAACCTCGAAGTCAGGGTACCTGCAGCGTCGGCTGATCAACGCGCTGTCCGAACTCGAAACGCAGTACGACGGGACCGTCCGGGACACCTCGGACACGATCGTCCAGTTCGAGTTCGGCGAGGACGGCACCTCGCCGGTGCAGGTCGCCTCCAACGAGGAGACGCCCGTCGACGTCGACGAGATCGCCGACAGCGTCCTCGATTCGGAGTTCGATTCGGAGAGCGTAAAGAGCGAGTTCCTCGGCGAGCGCGTCGAGCCCACCAACCTGTCGGAACACGCCGACGACTGGTGGATGGCGGAGGGTGACGACTGATGACACGAGCAGACGCAACCGACGATATCGAAGCGGTCGTGGAGGACGCGGACCTCCCGCGACGGCTCAAGAACGACGTGTACAGCACCGTCGAAGAACGCGACGTGACCGTCGAAGAAGCGGATCGGATCGCCAAGGCCGTCGAGGCCCGCTATCAGGAGACCCGCGTCGATCCGCTGGACCCGGTCGGGACTGTGAGCGCGCAGTCCATCGGGGAGCCCGGAACGCAGATGACGATGAACACGTTCCACTACGCGGGGGTCGCCGAAATCGACGTGACCCAGGGGCTGCCGCGCCTCATCGAACTCGTGGACGCCCGGAAGACGCCCGACACGCCGATGATGACGGTCCACCTCGACGACGAGTACGCCGAGGACCGCGAGAAGGCCCACGAGGTCGTCTGGAAGATCGAGGCCACCCGCATCCTCGCGCTGGGTGACATCTCGACGAACGTCGCGGACATGCTCGTCCAGATCGACCTCAACGAGGACACCCTCGAAGAGCGCTGGCCGACCGTCCCCCAGATCGACGACGTGGCCGAGGAGATCGCCGAGACCATCGAGTCCAAGCTGGGCGTCCAGACCCGCCGCGCGGGCACGATGATCGAGTTCGGCCCCGACGAACCGTCCTATCGCGACCTCCTCCAGCTTGTCGAGGAGCTTCGGGAAGTCGTCTTCAAGGGGATCGACGAGATCTCCCGCGTGGTCATCCGCAAGGAGGAGACCGACGAGGGCGAGGAGTTCGTCCTCTACACCGAGGGGTCGGCCTTCGGCGATGTCCTGGGCATCGAGGGCGTCGACGCCTCCCGAACCACGTGTAACAACATCCACGAGATCCACCGCAACCTCGGCATCGAGGCCGCGCGCGAGACCCTGATCAACGAGACGATGCACACCCTCGAAGAACAGGGCCTGGACGACGTGAACATCCGCCACCTGATGCTGGTCGCAGATATCATGACCAACCGCGGCGAGATCGAGTCCATCGGTCGCCACGGTATCTCGGGCAACAAAGAGTCCGTCCTCGCACGTGCGGCGTTCGAGGTCACCGTCAACCACCTGCTTGACGCCGCCATCCACGGCGAGATCGACGACCTCAACGGCGTCACGGAGAACGTCATCGTCGGCAAGCCGATCAAACTGGGCACCGGCGACGTGGATCTGCGCATGGGCGCGAGTCAGGACTGATGGTCGTCGAGCTCTCGGACGAGGCGCGTCAGCTGATCGCGCTGTTCGAGACCGAGACTGACGTGACCGTCCGGGACTGCCTGATCGACGACGAATCGGATCGCGTGATCTACGTCGTCAAGGCCGGCCAGATGGCCGACGCGATCGGCCCCGGCGGCATGGCCGTCGAGCAGGTCGAGGCCGAGATCGACCGCGAGATCAAGCTCGTCGAGGACGCCGACACCGCGCCGGCCTTCGTCGCGAACGCGCTGGCACCGGCGGCCGTCTACAACGTGACCGTCTCGGAGAACAGCGACACCGTCGCCTACGTCGAGGTCGCACAGGAGGATCGGGGCGTCGCGATCGGAAAAGGGGGCAAGAACATCGACGCCGCCCGCAAACTCGCATCGCGGCACTTCGACATCGACGGCATCGAGCTGACCTAGTCGCCGTCGCACAGATGGCGTTGTTCGCTCGCCACGACGGCACCGATCTTCGGTATCGGTCTGTCGACCTGCTAGTCATTCGGGCGGTTCGATCTGTTTTGTGACGGAATGGAGTTGGTGGGATAGCTGTGAGAGTGACCGAGAACTGAACGCCCTCGGCCCGCTCGACGCAATCTGTGACGGATATACTCACTCCCGATGGTCGCTCGGATAGGGCCGCCACAGATGACGCGACCGAACCTCGCCCGTTCGTCCGTCAGGACAGCACAGCAACGCACCACACCCTCCCCCAACCGACTCCTTCGCTCCCAGTGGTCGCTCAGTCATCCCTCACGCAGTGTTGTCGCGGCACAGAGGCCGCGACAGCGCGTGCCACTGCAGCCTCGTCAATCGCTCGGTTGTGTTGGAAGGAACCACTCCGTACTGTACAGAACCGAGACAGCACCGAGACAGAACGCCGGCCGGCTATCACGTCACTTTTCGAAGCCGCCGTCGGCGGCGGCCGCGTCGTCCGCGCCCGCTGCGACGCCGGTCTCGCCCGCGTCGGACTCGGTGTCGAACTGATCGAGTAATTCGCGGAGATTGCTCGCCCGGCCCGACAGCGACTGGATCTCGTCGGTCACCTCGGCCATCGAGGTGGTCTGCTCGCTGGCGGCCGCCGAGACGGTGTTTGCCTGTGCGGCGGTCTCCTGACTGATCGAGCTGACCTCGTCGACGACGGCGACGACCTCCTCGGTCGAGGTGGCCTGCTGGTCGGTCGCGTCGTCGATGGCCTGGATGTCGGCGTTGGCTTCCTCGACCTGCGTGACGATCTCTTCGAGGGCGCTGACCGTCGATTCGACCGTGCTGATGCCCGAGTCGACGCTGTCGCCCATCGCGCGGATCTCCGCGACGGCGTTGCCGGTCGAGGACTGCACGTCCTCGATCCGGGTCGCGATCTCCTCGGTCGCCTCGCCGGTCTCGGCCGCCAGCTGTTTGATCTCGTCGGCGACGACGGCGAAGCCCTCGCCGGCCTCGCCCGCGCGGGCGGCCTCGATGGAGGCGTTCAGCGCGAGCATGTTGGTCTGTTCGGCGATCTCGTCGATCAGGTCGACGATCTCGCCGATCTCGCGCATCTCCTCGTCGAGTCGTTCGACATCCTCGATAGTGGCGTCGGCCTTGCGCTCGATCTCGTTCATCTCCTCGATGGCCGACGTGGCCTGGACGCTGCCCTGTTCACCGGCGTCGGCGGCCTGTCGAGACTTGCGGGCGACCTCGGCGGCCGAGGACGCCACCTCCTCGATCGAGGCCGAGAGATCCGACATCTCGGCGGCGACCTCCTGGATGTTCTCGTCCTGTTTGTCCGCGCCCGTCGCGATCTCCTTGACCGAGCGGCTGACCTCCTCGCTGGTCTCGCGGACCTGTTCGGCCTGCGTGGTGATCTCGCGGGTGGACTCGTCGACCTCGGCGGCGAACTCGGCGATGGTGACGACGGTGCCTTCGAGTTCGGTCAGCATGTCGTTGGCTGCGCGGGCGATCGACGCCATCGCGTCGTTGTCGCTGTCGGCGTCGAGGCGCTGGGAGAGGTCGCCGGCGGCGGCCCGCTCCATCACCTCGCTGAACTCCTCGGCCTGGGCTTCGAGGGTCTCGGCCAGTTCCTCGGCGCGTTCCTGGGAGCGCTGGGCCTCGTCGCGGGCCTCCTCGACCTCGTCGATGAACGTCGAGAGGTCGTCACGCATCCGGTCGAGCGCGACCCCGAGCGTCCCGGGCACGTCCTCGTCGAGCACGTCGGCGTCGAACTCCTGATCGGCCAGGGCGTTTGCCTGCCCGGCGACCGTCGTCACGTAGTCGTCGATGGCGACGAACGCGTTCTGGATCTGACCGATCTCGTCGATCCGCTCGCTCTCCTCGATATCGGTGTCGACCTCGCCGGCCGCCAGCGACTCGGCGCTGTCGGTCAGCGTTCGGATCTTCGTCAGCGTCCCTCGGTGGACGATGGCACCGAGGAGGAACAGGCCGAGCACGGAGAGGCCGACGAGTACGGCGATCCGGTTCTGGACGGTCGTGCTCAGCGCGTAGGCGTTGGCCTTCGGGGCGTGTTTGAGGACGACCCAGTCGGTGCCGTTGACCGGCGCGTAGGCGACGACGGTGTCGTCGCGGTCGGCCACGCCGCTCTCGCCGGCCGCGCCCGCCTGCAGCGCCGTGCTGTTGGTGCCGTCCGCGTAGGCCGTGGTGATCGCCGAGACGTTCGTGGCGAACTGGACGGTGCCGTCGGTCGCGACGACCTGCGTGTAGCCGCCTTCGACGGACTCCTCGAACTCGGTGGCTCGCTCGGTCACGTCCAGTACTAGCACGAGCGACCGGTTCTCGAGCTGGAGCGGGCTGGCGAAGGCGATGTGGGCGTTGTCACGGTCCCGATACACGTCCGAGACGACGGTGTCACTGACCGAGTCGAACGCGTAGCCGTCTTGCCACGTGACGCCGGTCGATTCGAGTGTCGTTCCGCGGTCGGACTGGATCGTACTCGTCTCGATCCGAGGTGTCGTCCCCGACGTGTTGACGTAGTGGATCCCGTGGACCGTGTCGGGCAACGTTCGGAGTTCGATGTTGAGTTCGGCGGTCACCGCACTCATCTGTTCGGTCTGATAGCGGTTCTGGCTGGAGAGAAGCCGCGCACGCTCGTGCTGGCGCTCCATCCAGCTACTCAGCGTCTCGGCTTCCTGATCGGCCAGAATGCGGAGTTCTTCCTGCCGGTTCTCGCGCACGTCGTTGGTCACGTCGGCCTGCGTGATCGCGCCGGCGGTACCGACGAGCAGCGCGATCACCGCGACGATGACGACGAACTTGCGGAGGTAGCTCCGCCGAAGTGCGTCAGGTAGCAGCGACTCGACAGCCATGTTCGTATATCGAGACGAACATAGACTGGGTGGTAAACCCACGGCCCCGATTATGCGACCTGATAATCGACGGTTACCGTTCTGAATCAGCCGAAAAGAGGAGATCGATTACCGCTTGACGACTTCGATCCCGCTGATCAGGGCGTTGTCGACCTGGCCGGCGAAGGAGACCGAGACGGTGCCGTCTGTCGGCGTCACGCCCGACACGGTCCGCGAGACGGCCGTGTTCTGGCCGCCTGCGGCCGCGTAGGGGTCGAACCCGGCGAGTTCGGTGGACCCCTGGACAAGCACGTCGAACACGCGCGCGCCACTCGACGAGAAGTACGTCTCGGAGAAGTGCAGCGTCACGTCGTAGGTCGCCCCCGAATCCGAGACGGGCACATCGTAGACCACGTCATTGCCCCACCGGTTCGAGTCGAACAGCCCGTCCTCGTCCGTGTTCGCGATCGAGCGGTCGGCCGCGTCGGCCGCGCCGCCGGTGTAGTTGGTGTCGGCGACGTAGGTGACGCCCTCCGAGGTGGTGTGGCCCGACGAGTCACCGCAGTTGATCGCCGCCTCGACGGAGCCACTGCCGCCGGAGCCCCCGCCCGCTGGGGTGATCTCGACGCCACTCAGCAGGGCGTTGTCGGCGCTGGCGGTCAGGTCGACCGTGATCGTCCCGCCGCTGGGCGAGACGCCGGTGATCGACTCGGTGTGGGCCACGTCGTGACCGGCCGTCGCGTAGAGGTCCAGTCCGCTGGCGACCGTACTGCCTTCGACAGCAACGTCGAAGACCCGGGAGCCAGCCGAGGTCCAGTAGGTCTCGGCGAAGTGCAGCGTCACGTCGTAGCTGCCCGAGTCGACCGGTACGTCACAGATCAGCGACCCGCCGAAGCGGTTCGAGCTATAGAGGGCGTCCGCGCCGCCGCTGATCGTGTCGGTGGTGCTGGCCTCGGTCCCACCGGCGAAGTGGGCGTCGGCGCTGTAGTCGATGCCGTCGACGGTGACGGCGTCGCCGCCGGCATTGATCGACGTGGCAGTGCCAGTCCCGCCGTCGTCCTCGCCGCCGGAGCCGGGTTCGATCAGGCCGCCGGAGAGTCGCGGGTCGGAGACAGCGGAGCCGGGGGCGACCGACTGGAAGTACACCTGCCGGCCGTCCAGCGAGTAACTGCGCTCCCAGTCGGTGTTCACGTCGTTCGTGGCGTTCATGTAGATCTCGTCGCCCGAATCGACGCCCCACATCTTCGTGTCGGGTTCGCCCGCGAGGATGTCCTCGCCCCGGATGTTGATCTCGGCGTCGGTGATGTCGGCGAAGGTCGGGTTACGGATCTCCATGAGCCCGTCGGTCAGCGCGCCGATTCCGCTGTCGAAGTTCTCGATCGTCGCGTCGTTGACGACCATCCCCTTCACGCGCATGTTGTGCGTGATCCCGACACCGGAGCCGGTGCCGATCAGCCGCGGGTTCTCGATCCGGATGCGGTCGGCGTAGCGCATCCCGATCCCGATGTTGGTGCCGCGGGGCAACTGGAAAGTGATCTCGCCGTCCTGATTGATGTCGGTCGTTGGCAGGGAGTTCTCGCCGTCGCGCCGACCGATGGCGTAGGCGGTGAAGTCCTCGACCAGCCCGTAGATCTCGGTGTTGGGCTCGATGGTGTCGTCGGTCCCGCGCATGTGGTTCATGATGTCGATGCCGCTGCCCGAAGCGAAGGCGGTGTTGTTGACGAACCGCAGCGGGATCGACCCCTCGTCGACGTAGGTCCGCCCGTCGTCACCGGTGTAGCTCACGTGGGCGAAGTCGTCGACCTGCGGCCCGGACGAGCCGGGGGCGACGTTGTTAGCGGGTGTCGGGAACGTGTCACCGTACTCGGCGGGGACGTTCGGGATCGTCCCACGGTGGCGGCCCACGTCGGCCTCGGTCACGTCGCGGTCGAACTCGTTCGGCGGCACGGAGGGCGTACTCGGGTCCCGGACCTGATTGTCCGGCCCTCTGACCGGCTCGGGGACGTAGTCGCCCAGCGCCCGGTTCCAGTAGGCGTAGGCGAAACTGCGGTGGCCGGCGGCGACGTTGTCCTCGACGACCACCAGCGGGCCGTGCATCCAGAAGCCGTGGCCGCCGTGGCCGTAGTCGTCGATCTGCTCCTCGGGCTGGAAGTCCTCGATGAACTCTCGGTTGTCGGGGTCCTCGCCGCTGCCCGCCGAGCGCAGCGCGAAGTTGTTGCGGAACGAACCGGTCTCGACGCCCGTCTCGGTCTGGAACCCCGAGCCGAACACCTTGTAGCTGATGCAGTTCTCGAAGTGGCCGTAGCTCTGGTGGTTGGTGTACCCCCAGCCTGGCGACCCCTTCCACCCCGAGCCGTCGGTCCGGGGCGCGACGACACAGCCCGTGATCTGGTGGGGCTCCTTGTCCCGGGTCGGCCCGGTCTTGTGGAGGTGCAGCGAGTAGCGGGCGTTCTTGTTGGCGTTGTCGGGCCGGTTGTCGCCGGTCCCCTCGTACAGTTCGTCGGTGAAGGTCGTGGCCTTGTCCGTCCGACCGAGTTCGTAGAGGCCCACGTAGTTCACGTCTGCGCCCGATTGCATGAACATGACGTGGCCCCGGCGCTTGATCGCAGTCGACTCCGAGCGCAGGCGGACCGAGCGGTCGAGGTTGAGGACGTAGGCGTCCAGATCGCCCGCCGGCGGGACGTGGTCGTACTGCAGCGTCTCCTGCAGGGAGACCGTCGACCCGCTAACGCTCGCGACGGTCACCTCCTCGTCCTGATTCTCGTGGGGCGAAACGCCCGGAATCACGAGCGAGTCGCCGGCCGACCAGTTCGTCGGCGCGCTCGACAGTTCGATCTGGCCGTCGCCCGTCGTCGGGTGCTGTGCAAGCGCGGTGTGAGCGGTCTTCGCCGCGCCGTGAATCGTCACATCGCCCATCGCCAGCAGCCCCCGGCTCTTGCGCTCGGGATCCCACGCCTCGTCGATCGGACCACGGTCGATGAAGGTGATCTCGGCGGTCCGGTTCGGCCCGACCGGGTTCGACGCCGTCCCCATCTCGAACGTACTCGATTCGCGCGTGATCAGCGAGTCGACGTTGAGTGCCGTGTTCACGTTCGGTTCGAACCGCAGCGTCCCGTCGACGGTCACCCACTCCAGTCGGGCGCTGTCCTGGTGGGTGAGCGTCACCGTCACGCCGCCGTCGATCCAGACCCGCGCGCCGTCGCCCGGCGTCGTCCCGGTGTTCCAGATACCGGCGTCGTCCCACGTCCCGCTCGCCGTGGCGATATGCGTCGCGTCCCCGCGGGCGGTCAGTTCGTCGACCGCCTTGGCGGCCGCGCTCTGTGTCCCCATCCCGACGAGTCCGGTCCCGACCGCCACACCGACGGTCTTCATGAACGTCCGCCGGTCCGCGTCGATCCCACTCTGGTTCGATTCACCTGTCGCTGTCCGGTCGCTGTCGCTATTTCGTGACATGCTTGCTCCGTTTCACCGATCCACACGTCGAACGACTCTCCCACACACGGAGACGTCGTCCCCACAGGTGCACACACACGCACACTCGATGTGACTCGGCTAATCCTGCATTAACAACGATGTATGATAAAACCCGTTTATAGCGGTGCTAACACGTCCGCCGGAGCAACGAGCAGCGCGGTCGGAGCGACCCACCACTACCGGACGACCGCGTGCAAGTGGCTCACACGCCGCCTGCGGGCCGTTTCCCGGCGACGAAAGAGGAGTCTTAAGTACCTTCGCTGGATACACGAGCGTACTATGGCGAACGGCAAATACGCCGCACGCAAACTCAAGAAGGACCGCCAGAACCACCGGTGGTCCGACTCTGATTACGCGCGCCGCGAGCGCGGGCTCGGCCAGAAGTCCGACCCGCTCGAAGGCGCGCCCCAGGGTCGAGGGATCGTGCTCGAGAAGATCGGTATCGAAGCCAAGCAGCCCAACTCCGCGATCCGAAAGTGCGTTCGGGTCCAGCTGATCAAGAACGGCAAGCAGGTCTCCGCGTTCTGTCCCGGTGACGGTGCGATCTCCTTCATCGACGAACACGACGAGGTCACCATCGCCGGCATCGGTGGCGCGAAGGGTCGCGCCATGGGTGACATCTCCGGTGTCAACTACAAGGTCGAGAAGGTCAACGGTGTGTCGCTGATCGAACTCGTCCGCGGGAACGCCGAGAAGCCGGTGCGATAACATGTCCGAAGAAGAAGCTCCCGAGCCGGACGCGCCTGCCGGCACCGACGAGGAAGAGACCGCCGTCGCCCAGCTGTTCGGTCAGTGGGACGTGACGAACATCGAGTTCTCCGACCCCTCGACGGAACGCTACATCACGGTCACGCCGATCGCACACACGATGGGCCGCCACTCCGAGAAGCAGTTCAAGAAATCGGAGATCAGCATCGTCGAGCGACTCATCAACCGCCTGATGCAGACCGACGAGAACACGGGCAAAAAACAGCTCGCGACGACCATCGTCAAGGACGCCTTCGAGATCGTCCACGAGCGCGCCGACGAGAACCCCGTGCAGGTGCTGGTCGAGGCCGTCGAGAACAGCGCCCCGCGCGAGGAGACCGTCCGCCTGAAGTACGGTGGCATCTCCGTCCCGAAGGCCGTCGACGTGGCTCCCCAGCGCCGCGTCGACCAGGCCCTGAAGTTCATCGCCGACGGCGTCTACGGCGACTCCTTCAAGACGACGACCGACGCCGAGGACGCGCTGGCCCAGCAGCTCATCGGTGCCGCCAGCAACGACGTCCAGATCTACTCGGTTAACCAGAAAGAAGAGAAAGAACGCGTCGCGGCCGCCGCCCGATAACGTCGGCTCTCTCTTTCGCGGTTCTTTTTCCCGTTTCGTCAGCGACGCAACCAGTCGAGAGTCCGTAAACCACCGCGTATTTGGCAGTTCACGTCGCAGTCGGTGATATGGCCCAACAACACGATTCCGTCGACCTCGTCGGCGACGAGACCGTCGAGTCCTTCGCGAAGGCGGTCCTGCTCGCGGCGCTGACCGCGGCGCTGGCACAGGTGTCGATCCCGCTGCCGGGCACGCTCCCGCCCTTTTCGCTGCAGCACTTCGGCCCCTTCTTCGCGGGCCTGCTGCTCGGGCCGCTGTGGGGCGGGCTGGCGCTCACCCTGTACGTCCTCGTCGGCATCGCCGGCGCACCGGTGTTCTCGAACGGCGGGGCCGGACTGGGCTACTTCTTCGGCGGCACCGGCGGCTTTCTGGTCGGCTTCCTGGTCGGTGCCGTCGTCATCGGTGCCATCGCACACCGCAGCGTCGAGCCGCGACCGCTCGACGAGGTCGCTGTCTCGACACAGGTCGTCGCCTTACTCGCCGCCGTGGTCGTCATCTACGCCGTCGGCGTCCCGTGGATGGCCACCGTCACGGAACTGTCACTCCAGCGGGCCGGCGTGATCATGGCACCCTACGTCCCCTTCGACGTGCTAAAGCTCGTCGTCGCCGTCGGGATCGTCGAAGGCGGCTACCTCGTTCGGGAATGATCGCGGTTCGCGATCTGACCGCCAGTCGCGGGGACGCAGTCGCGCTCGACGGCGTCGACCTGACGATCGAGGACGGCGAGTTCGTCCTCTTGGTCGGCCCCAACGGGTCGGGCAAGACGACGCTGGTCCGCCAATGCAACGCCTTGCTCGATCCCGACGAAGGGACCGTCGAGGTCGACGGGGTGGACGTCCACGCCAACCCCGTCGCTGCCCGCACGAGCGTCGGGATGGTGTTCCAGCACCCACGCGACCAGTTCGTCGCCGCGACCGTCGGGGCAGACGTGGCCTTCGGCCCGGAGAACCTCGGTCTCGACCGTGAAGCGATCGACCGACGAGTCGACGACGCGCTCGATGCGGTCGGACTCGCCGACGACCGGGAGACGCCGATCTCGGCGCTGTCGGGCGGCGAACAGGCTCGCGTCGCCATCGCGGGCGCGCTGGCGATGGAGCCGTCTCATCTCGTGCTGGACGAACCACTGACCGGGCTGGACCTGGCGGCGCGTCGGTCGGTCCTCGACCGGGTAGAACGCCTCAACGCCGAGGGGACGAGCGTGATCGTCGTCACCCACGACCTGCGTGGCCTCGCAGAGCTGGCCGATCGCGTCGTCGCACTGGTCGACGGTCAGGTAGCTTTGGACGGCACGCCCGCCACCGCCCTCGACGAACTCGATGACCTCGGCGTTCGTGATCCACGACACTGATCGACCATGCTCCAGTACGTCCCCGGCGACACGCTCGCCCACCGCCTCGATCCCCGCTCGAAGCTGTGCGTGCAGGTCGGGTTCGCTGTCGCGGCCTTCGCAAGCACCGCCGTCGGCTGGCTCGCCGGGCTGTACGTCTTCGCCGGGATCGCCCTCCTCGCCGGTCGGACGCCGCCCCAGCGCGTCGTCAGGGATTACGCGGTCGTCCTCGCGGTGCTGGCGCTCGCGCCCGTGATCGCGGGGGTCGCACTCGGCCCGCCGTGGTTTCGGATCGAACCGGCACTGGCGTCGCTGCGGGCGGTCGCGCGGGTCCCGCCGGTGCTGGCGGTCAGTGCGGTGTACGTCCGAACGACGCCGATCAGGGAGACGCGGGCCGCGGTCGAGCGTCTCGTCCCCGGCCGGCCCGGGCAGTTGCTCGGCGTCGGTGCCGGGCTGGTCGTCCGCTTTTTCCCGCTGGTCGTGGACGATCTCCGGACGATCAGGACGGCGATGGCGGCCCGCGGGGGCGCGAACAGGTCGGTAACTGACCGGGCGCGGCGACTCGCCGTGCGGGGACTCGACCGGACGCTGGCGCGCTCGGATCGACTGGCGGTCGCGCTCAGAGCCCGCTGTTTCGCGTGGAACCCGACGCTGCCGGCGCTTCGGTTCTCGTGGATCGACTACCCGGTGACGGCGCTGGGAGTCGCGCTGGCGCTGTCGCCGCTGCTCCCGATGGTTCAGTCGGCGGCTTGATCCCCGTTGCTCGCGGTCGCGTAGGCCCGCGTCACGTCGACCAGCGCCTTGCGGTACTCGCTCTCGTCGGTGTCACGGGCCAGCGTGCGGAACTGGTCTTTGAACGCCCCGAAGTCGACGTGTGGGGCGTCCTCGGCGGCGGCGTGGGCCAGATCGTAGATCGGATGCCCGGCGTCGACGAGGTCGTGGCGCTCGACCAGCGCCAGCGCAAAGGCAGCGTTGACGGCGTTGATATCGGGGTCGGTCGCCGGCGTCAGACGGTCCCACGCCTGCCGTTCGCGGGGCGCGTTCGCGACGGCCGCGGCGAGGCTCGATTCGAGAAAGGCGACGAGTTTGTCCGCCGGGGCCACGTCGACCCACACGTCGTCGGCGTAGATGTCCTTCATGTGATTCGCGATCTGGTAGCAGTGCGAGAGGGTTCGGCGCTCGACGCTGTGGCCGGCCAGCCCCAGATAGATCGCTTCGCGGGTCGACTGCGTGTGAGAGGGGTGGCCCTCCTCGTAGCGGTGCATGTGCGCGAACTCGTGGAGCGCGAGCTCGCGAGCCATCGCCGACGTGGCCGCCTGCCGAGAGATAGTCAGGAGATGGCTCTCGTCGTCGTGGCTGACACGTGTCCGCTCGTCGGGGTCCTCGCGGACCCGGACTGTCACCGATCGGTCGAGGTCGTACTCGGTCGCGAACAGGTCACTGGCACTGAGAAACGGTGCGGCTGGACCGCCCCGAACGTGCACGTCCATGCGTACCCGTACCAAGGTGTGTCCGCCTATTACTCTTTCGCCGGTTTCGCCACCGTGGACACGTTTACAGTACGTCTCTCGCCGGAATCACGGACGGCAGCGATAGTTAGGCCCCAGTCTTATCCGTCACTCGCACGTCGTGTGAGGTATGCCAGTCGTTCCGTCGGAGTACCACGACCTGTTCGAGAAGGCGACCTTCGCCCACGTCACGACGATGCTGCCCAACGACACGCCCCACACGACGCCGGTGTGGATCGGCTACGACGCCGACGACGACCGCATCCTCGTCAACACCGAACGGGGCCGGCGCAAGGCCAAGAACGTCGAACGCGACCCGACGGTGTCGGTCAGCATGCTCGACCCCGACAACCCCTATCGGTTCCTCTCGGTCACCGGCGAAGTCGAAGAGATCACCACCGAGGGCGCGCGCGAACACATCGACGAACTCGCCCGCCGCTACACTGGCGAGGACGAGTACCAGAACCCCATCCAGACCGAACGGGTCATCCTCCGGATCCGCCCCGAAGAGATCTTCTCGGGCGGGTAGAGCGGACAAGCGCGATTGCCGAGCTTCGAATTCCGTGCGGCTGACTGCCGCACTCACCGCGAAACACCGATAGACGGCTCGCATTCGCTCGCCGCCGATCGAGCGGCCATGTTCGCGTGCCATTGGCACGCTCACACCGAAACAGCACCCTTTTGATGCTGCTGTTGATACTGTGCCGTATAATGGGCCGACGCAAGAAAATTGTACAGGAATGCGAGACACTGATGAACACTCCGGAGAACATCCGGAACATCGCCATCGCGGCACACGTCGACCACGGGAAGACGACGCTGACGGACAACCTGCTGGCCGGTGCCGGGATGATCTCCGACGACACCGCCGGTGAACAGCTGGCGATGGACACCGAAGAGGACGAGCAGGAACGTGGGATCACCATCGACGCGGCGAACGTCTCGATGACCCACGAGTACGAGGACACCAACCATCTGATCAACCTCATCGACACCCCCGGCCACGTCGACTTCGGTGGCGACGTGACCCGAGCGATGCGTGCCGTCGACGGCGCGCTCGTGGTCGTCGACGCAGTCGAGGGCGCGATGCCCCAGACCGAGACGGTACTGCGCCAGGCGCTCCGCGAGGGTGTCAAGCCGACGCTCTTTATCAACAAGGTCGACCGCCTCATCTCGGAACTGCAGGAAGGGCCCGAGGAGATGCAACAGCGCCTGATGAGCGTCATCGCCGACGTCAACGAGCTCATCCGGGGCATGACCGAGGAGATGGACGACATCGAGGACTGGACGGTCTCCGTCGAGGACGGTACCGTCGGCTTCGGCTCCGCCCTCTACAAGTGGGGCGTCTCCATGCCCTCGATGCAGCGTACCGGGATGGACTTCGGCGAGATCATGGAACTCGAACGCGCCGACAAGCGCCAGGAGCTCCACGAGCGGACGCCGCTGTCCGACGTGGTGCTCGACATGGTCTGTGAGCACTTCCCGAACCCCGTCGACGCCCAGCCCCGTCGTATTCCGCGGATCTGGCGTGGTGACGCCGACTCCGAACTCGCCGACACCATGCGTCTGGTCGATCCGGACGGCGAGGTCGTCCTGATGGTCACCGACATCGGGATCGACCCCCACGCCGGCGAGATCGCCGCTGGTCGTGTCTTCTCGGGCTCCCTCGAGAAGGGTCAGGAGCTGTACGTCTCCGGGACTGCGGGCAAAAACCGCATCCAGAGCGTCGGGATCTACATGGGCGGTGAGCGCGAAGAGGTCGACGAGGTTCCCGCCGGGAACATCGCCGCCGTCACTGGTCTCAAGGACGCCATCGCCGGCTCCACGGTCTCCTCCGTCGAGATGACGCCGTTCGAGTCGATCGACCACATCTCCGAGCCCGTCATCACGAAGTCCATCGAGGCCAAGAACATGGACGACCTGCCGAAGCTCATCGAGACGCTCCGACAGGTCTCCAAAGAGGACCCAACGATCCAGATCGAGATCAACGAGGACACTGGCGAGCACCTGATCTCCGGACAGGGTGAACTCCACCTGGAAGTCCAGACCCAGCGTATCGAGCGCAACCAGGGCATCCCGGTCAACACCGGTGAACCGATCGTCGTCTACCGCGAGGCACCGCAGGGGCCCTCCCGCGAGGTCGAGGGAATCTCGCCGAACCGACACAACCGCTTCTACATCAGCGTCGAACCCCTCGGACAGGACATCGTCGACACGATCAAGCTCGGCGACGCCTCCATGGACATGCCCGAACTGGAGCGCCGTGAAGCGCTGCAGGAAGCCGGTATGGACAAGGACACGTCCCAGAACGTCGAACACATCCACGGGACGAACGTCTTCATCGACGACACGAAGGGGATCCAGCACCTCAACGAGACGATGGAGCTCCTCATCGAGGGCCTCGAAGAGGCACTCAACGACGGTCCCCTTGCGGCGGAGCCGGTTCAGGGATCGCTCATCCGCCTCCACGACGCCCGCCTCCACGAGGACGCCATCCACCGCGGCCCCGCACAGGTCATCCCGGCCATGCGCGAGGCCGTCCACAACTCCCTGATCGACGCCGAGATCCGACTGCTCGAACCGATCCAGGACGTGCGCATCGACGTGCCCAACGAGCACATGGGCGCTGCCTCCGGCGAGATCCAGGGCCGCCGTGGCCGCGTCGACGACATGTACCAGGAAGGCGACCTCATGGTCGTCGAGGGCGTCGCGCCCGTCGACGAGATGATCGGCTTCTCCTCGGACATCCGCTCTGCGACCGAGGGTCGTGCCTCCTGGAACACCGAGAACGCAGGGTTCCAGGTCATGGCCGACAACCTCCAGCCCGACAAGATCGAGGAGATCCGCACGCGCAAGGGGATGAAGCTCGAACTCAACCCCGCGATCGACTACTTCTAAGACCACCTTTTTTCACCGGGGGTTCGCGCGCCTTCGGCGCGCTCAACCCCGTCTGCTCACGGGCGCGAAGCGCCCGTTCGCACGGCCCGAGGGACCTCTGGTCCCTCGCTGGTCAAAAAACGTGGGTGAAAAAAGCCGCGCCCTACGGGCGCGGTGAACCGCTCGCTTCGCTCGCAGATGCTCGACCCGCTGTAATCGGTTCTCAATACTCAGTTACACAGAAGCCGTTACCCTCGAGGTCTTCCAGCACCGTCCACGTCGCGGTAAAGGCCTCGAACTCCTCGGTTTTCGTTTCGCGGACGGAGGCACCGAGGTCGCGGAGGCGCTCGATCGTCGCTTCGCGGTCGTCGGCGTTCAGGTCGAGGTGGATCGGCAGGTCCCGCTCGGTCCCCTTGGGAGCGTCTCTGAACAGCAAGTCAGGTCCGTCACCGGGAAGTGCGACTTTCTCGTCGTCGGTCGCCACCGGGAGATCGGCCCGTTCTCCGTCGAGGGCGTCGGCCCAGAACTCGGCGAGGCGGTCGGGGTCGTTACAAACAAAGGCAATACTTTCCACCGAAATCATACATCAGGGTAATTACAGCGGCGTAAAAACTCGGGGATCAGGCAATCGTCGGATCAGTCGTCCACGTCCGGGGAGCGAAGCAGGTCCGTCGACGCTCGACCCCGTGACGACGAACGTCGCGCCGTGGGCCTCGGGACCGAGGTCGATCTCCCAGCCGTGTGCCGCGGCGAGTTGCTGAACGATGGACAGATCCAGCCCTCTCCAGTCGCGGTCAGAAGGGCGGTGCTGGGCCGAACCCTCAGAGTGCTAGTTCAGTTCCATGTGGTCGGTACCGCCGTCGGCCGACGCTCGTGGACCGTTCCCATCGCCGACAGCGGGATCGGCCGAGATCGTGAACCGTTCGAGGAGCGTCTGGAGGTCGTCGGCCTGTTCGGAAAGTGTCGTCGCGCTGTGTGCGACCTGCGTGAGCGAGGCGGTCTGTTCCTCGGCGGCGGCCGAGACGTTGTCGGACTCGGCACTGACCTGCTCTGCCGCGTCGGCGACCGAGTCGATCATGCTCGCGACCTCCTCGGTCGAACTGGCCTGGTCGTCGGTGGCGTCGCTGATCTCCTGAATCCCCCGGTTGGCGTCCTCGACGTTGTCAGCGATCTCGTCGAGGGCGTCCAGGGCCGCCTCGATCGTCATGGTGCCCGACTCGACGCGGTCACCCATCTCGCGGATGTCGCCGACGGCGTTGTCCGTCGACGACTGGATGTCGCCGATGAGCGCCTCGACGTCCTCGGTCGCGGTCGAGACCTCGCCGGCGAGTCCCTTGATCTCGTCGGCGACGACGGCGAAGCCCTCGCCGGCCTCGCCCGCTCGGGCGGCCTCGATGGAGGCGTTCAGCGCCAGCATGTTGGTCTGGTCCGCGATGTCGTTGATCACCTCGACGATCTCGCTGATCTCGTCGATCTCGTCGGCCAGCGACTCGATCTCTCGGATCGTGTCCTCGGATTTGGACTCGATCGCGTCCATGTCGGCCACTGCTTCGGCGGCGGCCTCGCGCCCGTCGGCCCCGACCTCGGCCATCTCCGAGGAAGTCGTGGCGATCTCGTCGGCCGACGCCGCCACTTCCTCGACGGTGCCCGAGAGGCTCTGCATCTCCGAGGCCACGTCGTGGAGTTTGTCCGACTGTGACTCGGCGTCGGCGGCGATGGCCTGTACGGAGTCGCTGACCTGCTCGCTCGCGCGCTGGCTCTCGTCGGTGCTGGCCGTCACCTCCTCGCTGGAACTGGCGACCTCATCGGCGAACGACCGGATGCGCGAGACGGTCGATTCGAGGTCCGCCATCATCGCGTTGAAACTCTCGGCGATCTCGGCCATCGCGGCGCTCTGGCTGTCGGCAGCCATCCGCTCGGTGAAGTCGCCGTCGGCGGCCCGTTGCATCGTCGCGCTGAACGCCGTCGCCTTCTCCTGGAGGTGATCGTTGAACTGCTGGGCCTCCTCACGGGCCTGTTCGGCCTCCCCGCGGGCCTGCTCGGCGTCCGTCTGGGCTTGCTCTGCCTCGCGTCGCTGTGCTTCGGCCTCGGCGCGCTGTTTCTCGGCCTCGCGGCGTTGTCGGGTGGCCGCCTGTTCGGCCTCCTTGAGGTCCTCGACCGTCGCGATCGACCCGGTCGCTGAGATGGCGACGACGCCGACAAGCACCGCCAGCAGCGAGGTGCTCAACGCGTCCATCAGCGGGCCGGCGACGCCGACCCACTCGACGAAGACGACGCCGGTCCAGAGCACGCCGATCCCGGCGGCGAAGGTGAAGTTCAGCCAGAACCCGGATTCGAGATCGGCGTCCCGGTAGGTCTGGACACCGATGACGGTCGCGCCGAGATAGCCCAGGACGGCCAGGAAATCGACGACGATGATGAAGAGGCTCATCCGACGTGTTCACCCCTGTCGGTCGCGGCGTCGACCTCCTCGCTGCCCTGTTCGCGGGTCTCTTCGAGGACCTGTTGACGCCGGATGTATCCCGCGGCGAGGAACGCGACCGCCGATCCAAGCAGGCCGACGACGTGTTCCGTGTAGTTCAACAGCGTCCCGAGGAAGATGTTCTCGACGTTGGTCGCGATCGTCGCGACGACGAGCAGCGCGTACCCGACGACGAACCACTTCGACCGCGAGCGGTACTGCAAGACGATCGGGGCGAGGCCGATCAGCGCGACGATCGGCAGAACGGCTTTGTGTGGATCGAGTGCGGCGAGTGCACCAGTCATACGAGAGAGAGAAGTAGCATACTACATAAACTATCGTTATATATTATCACTAATGATAAGGGCGATTTACCACCGATTCCACCAGACCAGGACAGCGGTACAGATGGTAAGCGAAATCGAGGGATGCCATCCGACGAGGGTTCACTCGTTCGCGCTGGGGGTCAGTTCGGCCTCGATCAGGTCGAGGTACCGTCGGTGGGCGGCAGGGCCGTCCTCGATGGGACCGTCGGAGACGACCCGTCCGTGATCGAGTACCGTCAGGTGATCCAGCGTGTCCTCGAAGTCCGTGACGTGGTGGGTCGCGATCAGCAGGCCGTGGTCCTCGTCCGGGTACTCGGCGAGGAAGCGTCGGAGACGGCGCTTCGAGGGGTCGTCGAGATCGTCGAGTGGCTCGTCGAGGACGGCGATCGTGGGCCGCTTGAGGAAGGCCAGCGCCAGGTCGAGTTTCTTCTGCCACCCGCCCGAGAGGGCCCCGGCCGGGCGCGTGGCGACCCGTTCCAGACCGAGGACGTCGATCAGGTCGGCCCGCCACGCCTCGTCCGGTGGGGGAGCCATCGCCCCGAACACGTCGAGGTTCTCTGTTACCGTCAGGTCGGGATAGAACGTCGGGGTCTGGAAGCTACAGCCGATGGTCCCGTCCGGGCGGTCGATGGTTCCCGTGGTGGGCCGGGTCAACCCCAGTAGCAGGCGCAACAGCGTCGTCTTCCCGGAGCCGTTGGCCCCCAGCAGGCAGTGACAGCGGCCGGTCTCGATCGTCAGGTCGACGCCGTCGAGCGCGACCACCTCGCCGTAGCGTTTCACCACGTCCTCGAAGCGGATCGCCGCCACGGTCAGGCCCTCCGTTGATAGACGATCACACTGGCGACCAGGAACGCCACCGACGCCAGCGTGAACCCGGCCAGCAGCAGGTAGCGGTCGGCGTACAGCGCCGCCGTGTTGCCCTTCAGCGCGGTGCCGCGATGGACGATCCCGGCGTAGTGGATCGGCGAGAGCCGGGCGATGTTACGCCGCATCGGCGAGAAAAAGCCCGCCGGGTAGACGAGATTCGAGAACGCCAGCGTTCCAAAGAGGAGCGTGGCGTTGACCATCCGTCCGACCGTCGCGAAGCGGGTCAGGAACATCACGCCCAGCGCGATGGCCGACAGCGACAGGAAGGTCAGCAGCGTCGCCGCGATGGCACCGGGTGCGAGCAGGTCGACCTGAAAGTCGAGATAGCTGGCGATCCCGTGGAACGCGAGGACGGGGACCAGCATCAGCGGGACGAAGACGGCGTACTTCGCGGCGAGCAGTCGCCACAGCGACGACTCGACGCGGATCCGCTGGAAGACCCGCTCCTCGTCGGCGACGACGCGGGGCAGGTAGACGAAGGCGTACACCATCGTCAGTAAGATCGTTCCGACGCTGACGAGGAACTCCGAGAGGGTCCGGTCCTCGCCGATCGCGGTCCGCTCGACCGTCGTCTCTGCCGGGAACGTCCCGCGTAACTGCCCTGAGAGGATACTCGCGATGGCCAGGGACGGCTGCTCGTAGGGCACCATCTCCTCCTCGACGATCATCTCGATCTCGACCGACGCCTCCTCGTCGAACAACCCGTGTGGCACGACGAAGATGGCATACACCTCCTCGCGGGCGAGTGCTCGCTCGGCCACATCGCGCGACTCGTAGTCGTGCGGTCGAGAAAAGAAGGCCGCGACACCGGTCACGGCGTCGATCTCGTCCTCGGAGACGGACTCGCTCTCGGGCACGACGGCGATGGGGGTGTCCCGCGGGATGACCTGCTGGAAGGCGACCGTCGACACCGCAAACAGCGACGGGAGGACCAGCAAGACGAGCACGAGCACACCGGCGTTGTGGCGAACCCACCGGGCCTCCCGCGCGAACAGCGAGCCCAGCGCCACCGCGTCACACCCCACTCCGTGTCATTGACCCTTCGTTTTCCGCACTGATAGAAATGGTTTGTCCTTGTCGGGGCAGTCGGGTTCAAATAAGAAACCAACAGTGGGCGGGAGCAAGACACCGAAAGCCCTCGCGCAGTTGCAGTCCCACGGCTCGCTGTCGACCGAAAGAGCCAGCGGCTCTTTCGTGATGACGAAAGATCTCCGATCTTTCGATCCACGCGCGCTTCGCGTGCTTGTTCCGAGAGAGCGAGCTCTCTCGACGTTCGCCTCACTCCGTTCGGCTCACCATCGCCGGGGTTCCCGCAACTGCGCTCGCCCTTTCATCCACCAGGCTCGTGAAACGTCCCACAGTCTGAACCCTGGTGGATGAAAGGGCGAGGCGCGTCTCGCGGCGTCTGCGTCGGCCCTATCCGAGCGGGAGCGAGGATATCCGGCACAGACGCCGCCGAACGCGCCGAGGGCTTTCGGTACGTCGATCCCCCGATCCACCTAACTAGACACGACCGGCGAGTTCGAGGACACTGTTTAGTCACGACGCCCACAACGGCGTCGTATGCGACGCTGGGTCGGGGCCGCCAGGCGGCGCTACGGTGTCGAACCCGACACTCTGGCCGGCCAGTACGACGGGGGAATCTCGGCGAGCGTCGGCGACGACCTGCCGCCCCTGACCCGCTCGGGACCGTTCGGGCTGCTCTCGATGCGCGTCCGGCGGTCGATCGTCGAGGGAACGTACGTCGTCGAGCGCGCCGACGGGACCCGGGACGCGGTCACGGGCGAGGAGCCCCCGGCGCGGGCAGTCCAGGCGGAGCCGGCAGTCGTGACCGTCGAGGAGCGCCTCGACGTACCGGTGTGGACGCTCGCAGTGGTCGCGGCCGCGGCGCTGGTCGCCATCGCGGCCGGTGTCGCCGTCACTGCGCTGGGGGCGGGCGGGTTCGCGAGCACGCTCGCGGTCGTCTCCCTCGCGGTCGTCCCGGCGGCCGTCGCCGACGGCTACACGCGCCTCCGTGATCCCGACGACGATCCACTGGCAGAGGGGGTCCTGCACGAGTCGGCGGAGCCGGTCGCCCACTGGCTCGTCGGGACGCTGGTGGGGATCGCCGTCCTCGCGGTCGCACCCGGACGACTTCGACTGGTCGCGGTCGGCTGGCTCGCACTGTTGCTCGTCGTCCCGCTGGTCTGGCCGCTCCGGCGGATCGGCTGGGCGGTGTCGGCGTGGCTCCACGGCCGGACCGTCGTCTCCGAGTCCCGAGCCACGTTTCCGGGGCCGGCCGGGACGCCCTTCGGCGGCGGGATCAAGGGGCGGCTCGCCGAGGCCGAGGCGGAGACCGACATACGCCTGCTCCCGACGTTCGTCGGGGAGTGGGCGGCCGGGGACACGCGCTGTCGATATCGGTTCACGTTCAAGTCCGTCGACGGCGGGACCGAGGTGGTCCAGCGCGTGGCGTTGCGGCGCAGCGTCTGGGCCATGCAGGTACTGGTCGTGCCGGCCCTGACCGCCGGCCTGCTCTGGGCCGGCTGGCTCGCCGTCGAGGCCGGCGTGGGGCAGGACCTCGGCTCGCTCTCGCCGGCGACGCTGTCGCGGGTCCGCGGAATCACCCGGCAGCTGTTCGTCGCTGTCGCCGTCTTCGCCGCTTACGTCGCCGTCGTCGGGCCGACGATGGTCCGGCTCTCGCGGCGGCCGAACCTGCTGGCCGAGGTTCAGGAACTGGGTGATCGGTACCTGCGCGTCGAGACGACCTTCGACGCCGTCTTCGCCGCGCCGGCGGGAGCCGCCCTCCTGCTGGGCGTGTTCCGCGGCGAGCGCCAGTTACTGCTGGCAGCGGCCGCCTTCCTCGCCTGCCAGCTCGTCGTCGTCGCGGTCGGCGTCGCCGACGGCCGGCCGCTGCTGTGGCTCCGCCGCACGGTCGCCGAACTCGTCGGCGGGACGCCGGTCGCGGCCCGCTACGCCCGGGCGCTGGCGCTGTCGCTGCTCCCGCTCGCGGCCATCGGGTTCGCGCAGTTCGCGCTCGGCCCGCAACTGGGCGACGCCGTCGCCCTGCCGGCGGTCGACCTGCTCGCAACGGGCTGTCTGTGCCTGTTCGCGGGCATGGTCGCGGTCGATCTGGCGACCGAGGAGTTCGGTGCGGGCCGTCACGCTGCCCGCCGGAAGTCCGTGACGCCGACGACGGTCGCAGTCGGCCTCGCTGTCGTCGCCGCCTGCTCGCTGGCTACCTACGCTGCGCTGGGGTACGCGCTGGAACTATGGGTGTTCGACGGCCTGTTCGGGTTCGAGGCCCGGCCCTACGCGACGTTCCGACTCACACTGGTGGCGGCAACGCTGCTCGTCCTCGCGGTCCCGGCCGGCGCGGTCGCGCAGGCCCTCGTCGGCGTCCGCGGTCGGCTCGGCCCGCCCGCCGACGCCGAGCGACTGACCACCGACCTCGCAGCAGGCGTCGACGCAGCGGTGTACGTCGCCGACAGCGACGTGCCCTACTCCGAGGTCTCTGGCACCTACACGGGCGCGCCCTACATCGTGCTCTCGACAGCGATGCTTGCGACCCTGGACAGCGAGCAGGAGGTCGCGGCCGTCCTCGCCCACGAGCAGGCCCACATCGACCACGGGGACACAACGCTCGGCCTCGTCCTGCCGCTGGTCGGCGCGCTCACACTGACCGGCCAGAACGTCCTGTTCGACCTGTTCGACGTGGCCGAACGGGAACACCGCGCCGACATCGCGGCTGCCGAGCGCCTCGATACCCCGACGCCGCTGCTGTCGGCGTTCGACCGGCTGGACGACCTCCCCGAGCGAGCCCGTAGTGGTCGGCCTGCCGGTACCGGGACGCTGGGCGCGCTGCCGGTCGGGGGCCTCGACGGGGGCGCGTTCGCTCTGCTGACCCGGCCGTTCCGGCTGTTCTTCGGGTCGTTCGCACTGACGGACGTACACCCCTCGATCGCGGACCGTCGCCAGCGTGTGCGCGAGGCCTTCGGGACAGAGTGATATTGGATCGAGACACGGACGGACTCGCTTCGCTCCCGCTCGCACCGTGATTCTCACTCCGTTCCGAACCATGCACCGCACGACGCTCGAGCCCCGTACTGTGGCACACAGGACACCGAAAGCCCTCGGCCCGCTCGACGCTATCTGTGGCGGATATCCTCCCCCGGGTCGGATAGAGCCGCCACAGATAGCGCGAGACGTACCTCGCCCTTTCATCCGCCAGGAGTCTGTCAGTGAGGCCGTCTACGTTCCTGGCGGATGAAAGGGCGAGCGGGGCTCGAACCCTCCCGGGCGATGCAAGCACCCACTGGAGCGCAGCGAGCCCCGGAGCGGTCGAGCCCCGCGAGGGCTTTCGGTGTCCGGTCGAGTGCCACGAGATAGGGTTCGGGAGTCGAGCGAAGCGAGTCTTTCGGTAGAGTGATCGGGACCGGGCTTTATTGTGGCTGCGCGGGTTCGTTCGACCGATGCTCGGAGACAGTGCGGACGGAGGCGGGTCGCCGTCGTTCAACTGGCTGGGGTACAACACCGTCGGGTCCCAGTCGACGACCGGATCGCGGCGAATCTCGGTGCCCGAACCCGCGCGGACGGCGCTTGGCCTGTCGGCCGGCGACCCGATCTACTGGGCGTTCGAGACGGAGATCGGGTTTCTGATCGTGGCGCGCCAGCCCCTGACTGGCAACGAGTACAAGAATCAGGGCCGGCCGGTGAAACTGGGCGACGAACACGACCAGTACCGGGTGACGGTGCCGTCGATCTTCTTCGACGACCACGACGGGGGGACCGACATCGAGACACCGATCCCCGAGAAGGCACGCGTCGCGGCCGGCGAGGACCGTCACTTCGTCGCCCGCGACGCCATGCTCGACCGCGAGCCCCGGACCTGCTACCTGCTGACGCGCCGGCAACTCGAAGTGAGCATGAGCACCGACGACGACCGCTGGTCGGATCGGTTCGCGACGCGGCCGCAGTTCCTCCGGTGAGAGCGGTCGGCCACCACACGACGGGACTTCCAGCCGGTGGAAGACCGGTCGGGCGTTCATTACCCAGCGCCGGCAACCGACGGGTAGTCGATGGGAGCCAACGGCACTGGACCGGACGACCGAAGCATCTACCGGGCGACGCTGTCGTCGATCCGCGAGTCGACGGGCTGGGAGGCGGTCGAACCCGCAGCGCTGTGCGATCCGAGGCCAGCGGAGGTGCGATTCCGGCATCCGCGCCTCGACGGCGCGCTGCTGGTCCAGTCGCCCGACCTCGTCGACGCGGCCCCGGTCCGGGCGCTGCTGTACCAGCCACTCGTCGACGGATCAGCGACGAGCCCGTTTTGCGACGCGCTCCGGTGGCGCTATCGGCGCGTCGTCGAGGCCTACGGGACGCCGGGCGTCGACGTGCCGGCGGCCCCGCCGACGGTCGCGGTCGCCACCGTCGACGCCGACCGGACGCCGGCCGAGCGCCGGCGCATCGCTCGGGAACTGGAGTGTATCGCGCTGGACGTGGCTCACCTCCACGACCGGCTCTACCGAACGATCACGACAGATACCAGACCATGAGACGAACCAACAGACATCGACAGTACCGAACGCTAACCGACCGCGACGACGGAGGTGTGCGGTGACCGACCGCACGATCACCGTCACGGCGAGTGGGCGGGTGACCGACCGTGCCGAGACGGTCCGCGTCAAGATCGAGGCGACCGGGCGAGGCCAGAGCCAGACGGCCGCCCGACGGGGCGCTGAGGACCGCGTCGCGTCGGTCCGCGAGGCGATCCAGTCGCTCGATCTGCCGTCGAACCTGGAGCGCCGCGAAGCGACGGTCAAACACAAGTCGTCGCTGTTCGACGCCGACGAGGACGACCCGGCATACCGTGCGACCGTCAGGTGTACCCTCGCCTGCCGCCCCGCACAGACCGAGGACGTGTTCGTCACGGTCGGCGACGCCGGCGGCGACGTGCTGTCGATGGACCGCGTTCTCGCGCCCGAACGACGCGACAAACTCCACCACCGGGCGCTGACGGCGGCAACGGAACGAGCGCGACAGCGTGCCGAGGCGATCGCGCAGGGCGAGGACCTCTCGCTCGGCCCGGTGCAGTCGGTCGAACACGTCGACACCGACGGGATGGGCAGTATCGTCGACGAGGCGCTAGTGGACCTACCGGTCGAAACCGTCGATCTCGACGGCGTCGAGGTGACCGAGTCCGTCGAGGCGGTCTTCGCGGTCGAGGAGTGACTGCGCGGGACGGCACCGACTCGCTGCCGTCCGACACGCTCAGAACTCGGTGACGACTTCGATCCCCTCGGTCCCGTAGTCGGTCATCGCCGCCAGTCGATCCGACACCGCATCGAGGCCGACCCGGCGGGTGACGAGCGCCCCCGGGTCGAGGGACCCGTCGGCGACGAGCCGCAGGAGTTCGTCGTACCGCGAGGGTGGCATGCCCCGGGAGCCGACCACGTCGACGTCCCAGCGGGCGATCCAGTCGGTCGGCAGCGCGATCTCGCCCCGTTCCGCGTCGGTCGTCAGCCCCACCTGCACGTGGGTCCCGCGGGGACGCAGGCTCTCGACGCTGTTCCGACAGGTCTCGGCCCGTCCGAGCGCGTCGACGGAGACGTGTGCGCCGCCGTCGGTCGTCGTTTGGACTGCGGCCGGTACGTCGTCGACGGCGCTGGCGTCGATGGTCTCGCTCGCCCCGACCGACCGAGCCATGTCCAGGGGCCCCTCGCGGATGTCGACCGCGACGACACCCGCCCCGAGGGCGTCGGCGATCTGGACCGCCGCCAGTCCGAGGCCGCCACAGCCATGCACTGCGACCCAGTCGCCCGCGCCGAGGTCCGCCCGGTGGGCCAGCGCGTGGAAGGCCGTGACGTAGCGACAGCCAAGCGCCGCCGCGGCCTCGAAGCCGACGGCGTCGGGGAGGGCAACGAGGTTGTATTCGGCGGCGGGGACAGCGACTTGCTCGGCGAAGGCACCCGGCGCGTCGGCCTCGAAGCCCAGCGCCCAGCCGTCGGCACAGACGTTGCCGTGGCCGTTCCGACAGTGGTGACAGGTGCCGTCCCCGAGGTTGAACGGGACGACCACGCGGTCGCCCTCGGCGACGCTCTCGACTCGCTCGCCCGTCGCGACGACCCGACCCGCCGGTTCGTGGCCGAGCACCTGTCCGGTCGGTACCCTGTCGTCGGCCCACTCGCCGTGGCCCTGCCAGGCGTGCCAGTCGCTGCGACAGATCCCGCAGGCCTCGACGGCGACGACCGCCTCGTCCAGTTCGGGGTCCGGCGGGTCGATCGCTCGCACGTCGAGGGGCTCGCCGTAGTCGGTGAGGACGGCAGCGCGCATGGACTGTGTTTCCGGGCGAACGGGCAAAAGTGCGTGGCCCGTCTCAGCGATAGTGTTCAGATAAGCACTCCTCTCAACAGGAACAGAGACACCGAAAGCCCTCGGCACGCTAGCCGGATCTGTGGCGGATATTCTCCCTGCGGTCGAATAGTGCCGCCGCAGATCCGGCTACCGCGCCTCGCCCTTTCATCCGCCAGGTATCGGCTGCGTACCCGTCTGAACCCTGGCGGATGAAAGGGCGAGTGCAGTTGCGGGAACCCCGACGACGTAAGCACGCGGAGCGCGCGTGGATCGAAAGATCGGGGATCTTTCGTCATCACGAAAGAGCCTGCGGCTCTTTCGGTCGACAGCGAGTCGCGGGACCGCAACTGCACGAGGGCTTTCGGTGTGTCCACGTTCGACGACAGGGTTGCTTATCTGAACACGACCGTCTCAGCTCTCCAGCGGTTCCGAGACGGTCTCGAACAGCCAGTCGAAACTGTCCGTCCCGAAGCGGTCGACGTGTGTCTCAGTAAATCTCGCGTCCGATGCCGTGAACTCGTCGGCAGTCCAGAACTGCGCGTCGACGGCGTCGTCGCCGGCTTCGAGTTCGCCACTGACCGCGGCCCGCTCGACTGCGAAGGTCATCCCGGTCATGTACTGCTCCTCGACCGGCTGACCGGCCGAGTCGTACGCCCACCGGAGGTCGTCGGCGTCGACCGTCAGCCCGGTCTCCTCTGTCAGTTCCCGGATCGCGCCCTCGCTGGGCGACTCACCGTACTCCATCCGACCGCTGGGGAGTTTCCACCCGTTCTCGTGTCGGAAGTCCTCGACCAGCAGCAGGGCCTTCTCGGCCTGATCGACAACGGCGACGCTCCCGCCCGGACAGGGGTTGTCGAAGACGAAGTCGTCACAGCCCGCACAGTGCCAGACGCCGCGAGAGAGGTCGGTTTCACCGACCTCTTTATTTCGTGCCGGCTGCGCCGGCACGCCAGCTTCGCCCTCGATCCAGTCGGGGTCGGCGTCGTCGAGTTCGGTACCGCAGTAGGGACAGTAGTCGGGTGGGAAGTTGACCATACACACACTGCACGTGCTTTTCTATCTTATTTCTAGCGCCAGAATTTTCGTGAGGGATCGGACGGCCAGCCGACACAGGCGGTGATTGTGCGACACCGAACCGCGTTGTCGTATCCACGGAACCACCCTGTCGACCCCGACATACAAACCGCTTCCACACCCACGTGTGAGCATGACCGACTGGATCGGCGAGACGTTCACGAGCGAGGTCGGCTGGTCGCACCTGACCGACCTGGTCGACATCGGCAACCGGATGGCCGGCAGCGAGGGCGAGCGAACGGCCGCGGAAGCGACGCGCGACGCCCTCTCGGCACACACCCGCGAGGCCCGCCTCGACGAGTTCGACATCCAGGGGTGGGAACGCGGGTCGAGCGCGATCAGCGTCGGCGGCGAGGCGGTCGCCGAGGCCGACCGCGAGGTGATCGCGCTGCCCCGGTCGCCCGCCGACGAGGTGACCGGTCGGCTGGTCGACGTGGGCCACGGCCTCCCCGAAGACTTCGCCGAGGCCGACTGCGAGGGCGCGGTCGTGATGGCCAGTTCCGACGTGCCCGGCTGGTACGACCGCTACATCCACCGCCGAGAGAAGTACTACCACGCCGTCGAGGCGGGCGCGGCGGCGTTCGTCTACCGGAACCACGTCGAGGGGATGCTCCCGCCGACGGGCAGCGTCGGCACCGAGGCCGACCCCATCGGCGACGTGCCGGCGGTCGGCGTCGCCAGCGAAACCGGCGCGCGTCTCGCCCGCCGCTACGAGGGCGAACAAGTGAGCGTTAGCGTCGACTGCGGGACCCCGCAGGCAACCAGCCAGAACGTCCACGCCGAGATCGGCCCCGACACCGACGAGGCGGTCCTCGTGACCAGCCACGTCGACGCCCACGACATCGCCGAGGGGGCGATGGACAACGGTGCGGGGACGGCGACGGTCGTCGAGGTGGCCCGCGCGCTCGCCGCCCGCGAGGCCGACCTCGACTGTCGGGTCGAGTTCGTCGCGTTCGGCGCGGAAGAGGTCGGCCTCGTCGGGTCGAGCCACCTCGCCGACGAGCGCGACCACGACACCGTGCGAGCGATCCTCAATCTCGACGGCGTCGTCCGCGGTCGGACGCTGAAGCTGTACACCCACGGCTTCGAGGGCCTCGAGGGGGCCGCTGAGGCGGTCGCCGACCGCTTCGACCACCCGATCACCACGACGCCCGAACAGGGCCCCCACAGCGACCACTGGCCCTTCGTCCAGTGGGGTGCCCCCGGCGTCCACGCCATGAGCGAGACCGACGGCGCAGGCCGGGGCTGGGGCCACACCCATGCCGACACGCTCGACAAACTCGAAGCCCGGACGCTACGCGAGCAGGCGGTCCTCCTGACCGAACTGGCCGTTGACTTGGCCAGCGACGAGCGACGGATCGAACCGCAAGCACCGGACGAAATCGCCGCGGCACTCGAAGCCCAGGATCTCGCGGAGGGCATGAAAATTGTCGGCGACTGGCCCTACGACGAGTAGGGGGCTACGCCCCGATCAACTGCGAGGAGACCGCGACCAACAGCAACGCGCCACACACCGCTGCCATCTCCGCGGCGGCCATCGACTTCGGATGTCCACGCGCCGTCGCCGTGACGTAGACGCCAAGCGCCATGTAGACGCCGACGAACAGCCCCGCGACGACGAGTATCGGCCCGCTGAGTAACCCCGTCGGCGCGGCGCTACTGGAGACGAACAATCCGACACCGACGACTGCCCCGACCGCGAGCACCAGAAACAATCCGACCCAGACGCCGGTCCCGGAAAACACCGACCGTTCCTCGTACCCACCGGGTACCCACCCCGACTCGGTGTCGTCCATCGCACTCGGCGTGTGACTGTACCACGGCCGACTTCGGGCGAGCGCCCCGATCACGACCGCAGCCAACACCCCCATGACGAGCATACTCGTGACCTGTGGCGATACCATACTCTCCCGTTGTCGGGCATCTGTAATAATCGTTGGTGCACAACCGCCGTTTACGCGGCGGGTTTGAGTCGCTGCGATGCCAGACTCGTTGCCCCTGCATCCGATCGCTCGCAGCAAAATGGGCCCTGGCGGGGAGTATCCAGCAAGTGCCGGGGCGTCAGCTAGGTGATTTCGACGCCGACAGGTACAGAGGCGACGTGTTAGAAACGACCAAACGGACCCCGCCGAACAGGTGGGTTCGACAGCTTCCGCGAAGAACATGGGAACGATAGACCGTCTCGTCTGAACGAACTGGTCCGACGAGGGGAGAATTCGTCGAGTTCCTCGAAAGCGACGTGATCGATCGGGCTGATTGAAGTCTTCTAGCCAGTCCGCCGATCAGAAGGTGATGATCTCGTAGTCGTCGTCGACGAGCGAGCGGATACTTGGATGTCCATCGTGGTCGTCGAGCGTCACCACTCCGGCATCTGCCACTGCGTCTTCGACGCCGAATGCACCGGCGCAGAAATCACAGACAGAACTGTCGTCGCGGACGGTCTGATACAGTTCGTGGTAGTCGCTGTCCTCGTCTTCGAGTTCGGGAATCCACTGTGTCCCTGCACCGTCGAAGATGAGTTCGACTTCGTCACCGTCGGTCTCGGCGAACTCCTTGGCGGTCTCCAGTCCGTTGACCAGACGACCGGTGTCTGCGTGCGATTCAGTCCCTGCCAGAATCACGACTGCTGCTTTCGTCATTGCACTCGACGGTAGCAGTTTTGAGCACAAAAGCCCGCGCGAACATCCGAGTAACGGGGTTACACCGGTGCCACTCGGACCGATCAATGGTGGTGGTCGTGCCCACCGCCGCGGCTGAACTGGCCGGAGAACGCACGCTGGACGACTTCCGGGAGTGCTGGGTGGATGTGAACCGCGTCTCGAATGTCCTGTACGGTTCCTGAACCGGCTTCCATCGCGACGACGACCTCCTGAATCAGTGTCGACGCGTCGGGGCCGATGATGTGACAGCCCTGAATCTCGCCGTCGAGATCGATCAGCACCTTCACGAATCCCTCGGCCTGCATCGCGTCGCCACGGGCCGTCTCCTCGTAGCGGTACGTGTTCGTCGCGTACTCCTCGTCTGCGTCCCGGAGATCTTGCTCACGCGCACCGACACCAGCTACTTCCGGCGACGCGAACACGGCAAAGGGCATCGCGCTGTAGTCGACTGGCTCCAGTTCCTCGCCGAAGAGATTCCCTATCATGGCTCTGGCTTCGTGGTTCGCGTTGTGTTTCAGCAGGTACTCCCCCACGATGTCTCCCAGCGCCCAGATTCCCTCGGCGTCCGTCCGGAGGTACTCGTTGGTTTCGACGAACCCACGATCGTCGGTCTGGACGCTCGTGGCGTCGAGATTTAGTGTGTCGGCGTTCGAAACGCGCCCGGCGGCGACGAGGAGTTCGTCACCGGTCACGGTAACGGCGTCTCCGCTGTCGACGAGTCCGGGATCGTCACCGTACTCGTAGGGCCGGGCTTCGACTGAGATCTCGCCCCCATCCTGACTGACAGCCGTCGCAGCGTGGCCGGTGTGGACCGTGAAGCGGTCGGCGTATCGGTCGGTAAAGGCCTGTCCGACTTCGTCGTCAGCCTCGGGAAGGAGCGTCGGTCGCCGGCCGATGATCGTAACCTCACTGCCGAACGTCCCGAAGAAGTGCGCCAGTTCGGCGGCAATGTAACCGCCGCCGACGATCACGAGGTGCTCCGGCGGTGTCTCCAGCTGGAGCGCTTCCGTGCTGGTCAGATACGATACGTCTTCGATACCGTCGATGTCGGGGACCGCCGGTCGCGAACCGGCGGCGATCAGGACCGTCTCCGCTCGCAGGCGGGCACCGTCGTCGTCTCCGCCGCTGATCTCGACCGTCCGCTCGTCGACGAATCTCGCCTCGCCATCGTACAGTTCGTGCTGGGACGAGGATTCAAGCCCGCGCCGGATCGACGCCGAATCCTGGCTGACTTCTTCGTTGACCTCCCGAACGATCGCCGAGAAATCGACGCTCTCGACGGTCGCCTCGATGTTGAACGACGACGCTCGCTCGATCGTTTCGAGCACGTCCGCGTGGTAGAGCAGGTGTTTCGAGGGGATACAGCCGCGGTTGAGACAGGTTCCGCCGAGCGGCCCCTTCTCGACGATGGCGACCGACTGACCCTGATTGACGGCGACGTTCGCCACGTCGAGACCCGAGCCGGAGCCGATGACGAGGAAATCGTACGCTTCCATGTCGCCGATGTCGCGGCCTCGCCCAATCAACGTTCAGTTACGCCAACGTAACGGCGTCCCCCATCGTCGGCTACGGCGAATAGAACGAATCTGGGCCGTTGGCGTCCTGCCAGGCGAAGGCGAAGAGTCGCCGAGACGGGATCCGATCGAGACGGCGGCCGTCGTCGCTCTCGCCGGTCGCCACGTCCCAGGCCGCACCGTCCGCGCAGAGTGAATCGTCGCGAACCTCGAACGCGAAGCCGGGATCGTCGAACGCGTGAATCCCATCGTCGACCGCGACCACGACCAGGGAGTCGCCCCCAACGGTATCGGTCACGACGCCGCCGGCCGACTCGACACGGGGGAGTGGATAGCCGAGCGCCTCCCCGCCGCGTTCGACCCCGAGAACGATCGTCTTCGCATCGAGATCCGTCCGGTCCCACGAGCGCGGTTGCCCAGCACCGCGCATCCCGTAGAGGCCGAACTGGTCGCTCGCGGCGTAGCGGTCGTATGGAGCCATATCGTAGCTGTTCCGCAGTGTGCTGTCGTCACTCTCGGCCGAGCCTTTGGCTGGCTGGAGCACGACACCGTCTGGGTACTGCTCGCGGAACCGCGCCCATCTGAGCGTCGCCGCGGGCAGTACGTCGAGGCGAGCTCCGTCCAGCTCGCCGGCGATGGCCTCGCCAGTCGACTGCTGCCACTCCGTCTCGGTCTCGCGGTCGTACAGCACCAGCGCGTCGTCGGCGAGCTTGCCCGAAACGCCGAACGTCAGCGTTCGCCCGTCCAGGCGACGGTCGTAGACGACGGCGCTCCAGCAGATCGGACACCACGTTACGGCGACCGGTCGTCCGTCGACGGTATCGTTGACGATCTCGTGGTAGCTGAGGATTCGGATCGGGTAGGCTCTGGCCGCCCCGTTGTCGCTCTCGACGACGATGACCTCGTCGTCCGGCTCACCGAAGTACGATGATCCGAACGACGGATCGTCGATGCTCTGGATCGCGTCCCGCGGGAGGACGTTCTGAACGTGCATGAGGGGTATTAGGTTCGTGGCTACATCTCGCTTGTTCCCGCCATCGTCCCGCCGCGCGTCATGATGAGGCCGCTGACGAGCATGAGCAACGCCAGCGTGACCATGCCGGCGTCCCACCCCATGCCTGCGCTCATCGCGCTGCCGCCCATGCCCGTGCCGCCGTCCATCCCCATGCTACCGTCCATCGCCGACGAACCGCCGCCCATCATTCCCGACCCGAGGAATGCTTGATTGAGCAGCATCAGAACGGAGTAGGCGATCATCAGCGGGCCGCTGAGGGTACTCATTCGGTCGGCAAAGCCACTCACGAGTACGACACCGTGCAGCACGACGACGATTCCGAGAGCGAGCATCAGGAGTCCACCGGTCCCCATCCGGGACGCCGTCGTCGCGCTCCACACCGAGTAGCCACCGGAGGCGAACGCGATCGCCGTCCCGTACAGCCGCGTGTCGGTTACCATACCAGAACGTGAGGCTCTCGTCTCAAGAACATCCCGGCTCGTTGCGCAGTCGAAACACGAGCGCGGGATCACAGCCGGGGACCACTGTGGCCATCTGACGGCAGTGTGCGTCGCGCTCGCACAGTCACGCAATCGTTAGTGAGCCAGCCGGCTATGTTCGAGTAATGAAGTCTCTCTCACGGCGACGGTTTCTCGCCGCCGCAGCACTCTCGTCGCTCGGTGGCTGTGTCGGTCGCCGTTCGGGTGGTCGTTCCGAGCGATCCGACACAGCCCAATCGACCGGTGGGCCACCGACAACTCACACCGTCCCGACAGCCGATGAGCGCCTCCCGCTACCGATGGAGCCAGCCGAGCTTCGCCAGCAGGCTCGTTCGGGCGGACCGCCGAAGGACGGCATCCCGTCGATCGACGATCCGACGTTCGCCGCCGCCGGTGACGTGGAGTATCTCGATCCCGGCGATCCGGTGTTCGGCGTCGCCCGCGACGGGGTCGGGAAGGCCTACCCGCAAAAGATCCTCGCCCAGCACGAGATCGTCAACGACGAGTTGGCAGGCACGAACGTTGCGGTCACGTACTGTCCGCTGACTGGCACCGTCCAGGGATTCGAACGCGGCGAGACGACCTTCGGCGTCTCCGGGCGGCTGATCAACGCAAACCTCGTGATGTATGACCGGGCGACAGAGGCGTGGTGGCCTCAGATCCTCGCCACGGCGATCCCGGGGCCCTGGAACGAGAACCCTGAGATCCGATCGCTGCGTGAGTTCAGGCTCGTCTGGACGACGTGGGAGCGGTGGCGCGCCCACCAACCCGAGACGCGGGTTCTCTCGACCGACACTGGGCATTCGCGGAACTACCAGAATGACCCGTACGGCTCGTACAACCCGACCGGGGGCTACTACGAGAGCGATTCGCTCCTGTTCCCGGCGCTGAACGAGAGCGATCGCTTCCCGAAGAAGACGGTCGTGCTAGGCGCGCGGACGGCCGACGGAGCGGTCGCGTTCCCGAAGGACGCGCTCCGGTCGAACCGAACGATGACGGGCGTCCTCGGAGCGACGCCGGTTCTCGCGGTCTTCGATCCGCGACTCGAAACGGGTTACGTCTACCTGAACCCTGAGGAGCAGGCGTACGAACCGGACGGCGAAACCGTGGTCGGCCCGGACGGGACGACATACGCGCCAGACGAACTCCCGCTGGCGCGGGTCCACACCTTCGACGCGATGTGGTTCGCGTGGGGGGGCTACTACCCCGACACGAACGTCTATGAGTGACCACTCCGCACTGGGTCGATCGAAGGCCGTTATCGCGAAGACCCGCGCAGCGACGGTACTGACCGTCCGTCGGCGTGACGCGCGGCGCGTCGCCGCGGCGGTGACTGTCGCGTACCTGTTGCTCTACCTGTGGGCGCTGGGCCACCTCGCACCTGGGCTCGGCGGCTATTCGCTGACGGTCGTCGAGGCACCGCTCTCGAAACTGTTCCGGCCGGCACTCGGCCCCCTCGCGTTCACTCCGGTCGCGACCGTCGAACTCGGTCCCCTGACCTACCTGTTTTCACTCAATTCGGTTATCGGGATCGGGCTGGCCGCCCTCGTGGGACTGAACCTCGGGCTCACGTATCTCGTGTGGACACAGCCGAAGGCGTGTGGCCTGGGGCGGTCGTCGACGGGCTTCCTCGCAAGCATCCCTGCAGTACTCTCGGGTACAGCCTGCTGTGGGCCGGTCGTGCTGATCGTGCTTGGCATCCAGGCCTCCAGCGTCCTCCTGACAACGTTCCAGTTCCTCCTCCCGATTTCGGTCGTGCTTCTGCTCGGAAGCCTCGTGCTCGTCGCCAGGCAGATCGATCCGCAACGAATCGACGGTGGTGGGTGAGCGTTCGCCACGCTACCGCGTATCCCTCATCGACTCACAGGTCGTAGCGTCGGGTTTCGGTGATGCAACGGACTGAGATCGGCGTAACCCGCCTTCCGGGGCACGTAGCTATTTTGTCCACCTTCCCCTCTATCGTAGTATGACGCAAGATTCGGAGGTCCACGAGTACGAAGTTGTCGTCGTCGGCGGCGGCCCGGCGGGAATGACGGCAGCGCTCTACAGTACGCGGCTTGGTCACCAGACCGCAGTCGTCAATCGCGGCGGCGGTCGCGCGGCGATGATGCAGGAAGTCCACAATCTACTGGGCGTCCGAGAGGAGACGAGCGGCGCCGAGTTCCTCGGGATCGGACAGGAACAGCTCGAAGCATACGGCTGTGACATTCATCGGGATATGGTCACGTCGTGTTCCCGGGCCGACGACGGTGCTTTCCGCCTCTCGGGGAACAACGCCGACTATGCGGCCGAGATGGTCGTCCTCGCGACGGGGTTCAACGACGTGCGGCCCGAGCCACCGCTGCCACGGACCGGTCGTGGGCTGCACTACTGCCTGCACTGCGACGCCCACATGTTCGTCGACGAGTCGGTCTACGTGATGGGGCGCTCCGAGAGCGCAGCCCACGTCGCCGGGATCATGCTGAATTTTACCGACGAGGTCGACCTGCTCACACGCGGTGAAGACCCGGAATGGAGCGACGAGACCGCCGAGATGCTCGATCGGCACCCGATCGAGGTCGTCCACGAGGACGTGTCCGGCGTCCAGAACGGCGAGGACGGCTGGCTCAAGGCGCTTGAATTCGAGGACGGTACTGTTCGCGAGTACAAGGGCGGATTCGCGATGTACGGGTCGGAGTACAACAACGGACTCGCCCGAGAGCTGGGCTGTGACATCAACGACGACGGGACTATCGAAGTCGGCGACCACGGCGAAACGTCGGTCGAAAACGTCTACGCCGTCGGTGACTGTACGCCGGGCCACAACCAGATCCCGGTCGCACTCGGACAGGGCGCGAAAGCCGGCATCGACGTGCACTTCCAGTTGCGTGACTTCCCCCGCGAACCCGAGGAACTCGACGAACTGGGGCCGGTTCGCTCAGAAGAAGTCCCCGGTATCCCCGACGAACTGCTCGAACAGGCGGTCGACTTCCACACGTACGGCTGACGACCGTGTTTGCACGTCCGGTACAGTGCCCCCAAACACTCACTATCGACACGCACTTTTGCTCCAGTCATGTCGACGACCATCGAAACCCCGGAACAAAATACGGCCTGTGCGTACTGTGGCGAACGGATCTTCGACCACGACCCGATCTGTGTTCGCGATTGCACCGACGACTGCGGATCGCCGACGTACTTCTGTAACTACGCCTGCCTCTGGTCGCACATCGACGAGGCGGACCTGACTGTTGGTGACGCCTGCGAGTGGTCGCCCGAGTGAGTCGACGATGGAGACTGACGCCTTCCAGACGCCGACGGGCCGGTCGGTGACGGCCGTGACGGCCGAGGAGATGCGCGCCGTCGACGAGGTCGCTGTCGAGGACTTCGGGATTTCCCTGCTCCAGATGATGGAGCACGCGGGCAGGAACCTCGCCGCACTCGTTCGAGCCGACGATCCCGACTCGGTCGTCGTCCTCGCTGGCAACGGTGGAAACGGCGGTGGCGGACTGTGTGCCGCTCGTCACCTGTCCAATCGAAACGTCCCGGTTTCGGTCGTGCTGGACCGACCACCCGAAGGCCTCGACGGAGCCGCCCGAACGCAGTACGAGACGCTCGCTGCGATGGGGATCTCAGTCGACTCCGTGGAGACAGCTATCGACCAGTCGGCGTCGGCAACCGTGATCGACGCGCTCGTCGGATACGGCCTCGACGGGGCGCTCCGAGGGACTGCCGCCGATCTGGTCGAGCGGGTCAGTGATGCCGACGCGCCCGTCGTCTCGCTCGACGTTCCGTCCGGGACGAACGCGACGACCGGTGAACGGGCTGGCCCGGCAGTCGACCCCGACCGCGTCGTCACGCTCGCGCTGCCGAAGACGGGGCTCACATCGCTCGACGCACGAGTGACGCTCGCGGATATCGGTCTCCCAACGGGCGTCTACGCGTCGCTCGACATCCCGTATTCGATCCCCTTCGAGGACGAGTACTGGGTCGATCTCTCGCGGTAGCGTCTCCGTGTCTCGCTTACGCTCCCGTTACACGGTGTTTTTGACGCTCGCACACCCGTCTTCAGTGACTCGATGCTCGATCGAAAATACCGAGTGCTGTCGATCGTTGCCCTCGCCGAACTACTGGCGATGTCGCTGTGGTTCAGTGCCTCCGCGGCCGGCCCTGAACTGGCTGCTCAGTGGGGGCTGACAGATGCTGAAACGGCCTGGCTGACCATCGCGGTCCAGCTCGGGTTCGTCGTCGGCGCTCTCGCATCGTCGCTGTTCACGCTCTCGGATACCGTGCCACCGAGATATCTCTTCGCCGCTTCTGCAGTCGCCGGTGCGGGCTTCACGGCGACGATCGCTGGCGTCGTCACGAGCGGTCCGCTTGCTATCGGCTTGCGCTTTCTCACAGGTATCGCTCTCGCGGGTGTGTATCCGCCCGGAATGAAGATTCTCGCGGGGTGGTTCGAACGAGGACGGGGCTTCGCAATCGGAGTCCTCATCGGTGCACTCACGATCGGATCGGCACTGCCACATTTACTTCGGGCGGTCGGCGGAGTGGGACAGCCACGGCTCGTGCTATTCGGAGCGGCAGGGCTCGCGACCGTCGGCGGACTCCTCGTCCTCCTGGTCGAACCGGGGCCGTATCAGGCACCTGCGGCACCGTTCGATCCGAGAGCGCTCACGCGAATCCTCCGTGACCGGCCGACGATGCTGGCCAACGGCGGCTACTTCGGTCACATGTGGGAACTGTACGCGGTCTGGACGTGGATTCCGGCCTATCTCGTGGCGAGCATGGCTGCGAGCGGTGCCGAGAACGCGGCAGAGGTTGCGGCACTGCTCGCATTTGCGACGATAGCTATCGGTGGTGTCGGGGCTGTCCTCGCGGGTCGATTAGCCGACCAATACGGCCGGACGACTGTGACGAGCGCGAGTATGATCGTCAGTGGCGTCGCCTGTGTCGGTGCCGGGTTCGTCTTCGGGCGTGCCCTGGTCGTCGTCGTGCCGTTCGTCCTGCTCTGGGGGTTCGCGATCGTCGCCGACTCTGCCCAGTTTTCCGCGGCAGTTTCTGAGATCGCTGAAGAGTCCTACGTCGGAACGGCACTGACGCTCCAGACAGCAATTGGCTTCCTGTTGACGACCGCCTCGATCCAGTTGGTGCCGATACTCGTCGATCTGGTCGGGTGGCAGTGGGCGTTCGCGCCGCTAGCGATCGGTCCTGCCGTTGGCACGGTTTCGATGTACTGGCTGAAGCAATCACCTGCAGCGGCTCGTCTCGCCGGCGGTCTCGGTTGATCACCGAGGCTACCCGATCGTCAGTATCTCGTAGCCGTCGTCTGCGAGCTGTGCGACCGCGGGCGCGTGGTCGCTCCCGTCACTGAGCAGGTCGACACCTGCATCGTCGTACGAATCCGTGACATCGAACGCGCTCGCACAGTAGCCACAGGCACCGGTCAGGAGGCCCAGTGTCTGTACCTGCTCCCACTCGTGACTGAACGGCCGATCCGGGTCGGACGCGAACGCCGCGGGCCATTTCGTGGCTTTGCCGTCGAGGAACAGTTGTACGTCGTGGCCCGCCGCCGTCAGTTCGACCGCATAATTGAAACCGTTCCCTGCAACGGCTGGCCGATCCGGTCCAGCGTTCAGCAGGATCGCGTACTGCCCGCTTCGTTCGTGGCCCTCCACTGGGTCATCCTCACCACCGAAAATCGTTTGGAACAGTCCCATGCAACCATATTCAACTCGACCGGACCTATTCAACATATTTCGACTGTGCACACTGTTCGGACTACCGAACAGATCGCACAACCGACAGTACACAATCACCGGTTACTCGTTCGTAACGCGATGAGCTGTTGATTGCCTGCTTACGCTCGTTTTACAAGATTTTGATACGTACCCGGCTGTTCGCGTCCGATATGTCCTCCACGGACACTCTCGACGACGGGGTAGTGGCACCGGACTTCGAACTGCCGAACGTGGGTGTCGGGCCGGACCCGCTCTCGCTCGATCGCGTCCTCGAACGGGTCGACTTCGCCGTCCTGCTCTTGCTCCGGGACTACCACTGCCCGAAGTGCAAGCAACAAGTCCAGCAGATCGCCGAGGAAGCCAAGCAGTTCGCAGAACTGAACGCCGTCGTCCTCCCGGTCCTGCCCGAGCCCGTCGAGCGCGCCAGCGAGTGGCAGTCCCAGTTCGACCTCCCGTTCCCACTGCTGGCAGACCCAAACAAACAGATCGGCGAGGCGTACGACCAGCCCACCCGGTTCGGAAAGCTCGGCGAGGTCCACGATATGATCGGGCGGATGCCCGAGAGTGTGATTCTGGACACCCGCGCCGACGAGGCGGAGATCGTCTACACGTACGAGGGCGAGTCCCCGGGCGACCGGCCCAAGATCGCGACACTCGTCGACGAAATCGACCAGCTACAGGAGACGTTTGTCTTCGACTGCTCGCTCGTCGACTGTTGAGCCGTTGCGGCAGATCTCGATCGGTTGTCACAGCTTCGGTCGGAGTTCGTCATCGATCGTGCGTCTGTGACACGAAATCGCACACCTCCGACACCATTTTGAAACTGCTTATATAGTGATATAATTGTTTGCCGAACGTGCGCCGAGAGAGACGTTCGGACCACCCTCAAATCAGTCGTCTGTGAAGAAACAGTCGCTTATGAATCCCGAACGACGGCGGTTTCTCAAACTCGGAAGCATAGCTGCACTCGGTGCTGTCGCCGGCTGTTCCGCACCTGGAGACAGCGGAACGACCGACCAGGGGACCGAAGAAGCGACCAGCGGTGATGGTGGATCGGCCTCGACGGACACGGCGTCACCGACGGCGAGTGCCGCCGAGTTCGACTTCGGCGGGTGGTTGAGCGAGACGAGCAACTACGATGGGACGACCGTCGACAGGCGCGGCACCGAATCGGTCACCGTCGAAGTCGGCGCATCGGCAAACGGCGGGTCGTTCGGGTTCGCCCCGCCCGCACTCTGGATCGATCCCGGGACGGAAGTCGTCTGGGAATGGACTGGCGCGGGCGGGAGCCACAACGTCGTCGCCCAATCCGGTGCGGAGTTCAGAAGCGGTGCTCCGACCGACGAAGCGGACGCAACCTTCGCGCACACGTTCGACGACCCCGGGATCGTGACCTACTACTGCGATCCACACCGCACGATGGGGATGAAAGGGGCGCTCGTCGTCGGCGAGCCACAGGACGGTACTGTCTCGGAGGGGCAGGCCTACGGCTTCCAGGCCGCGTCGTTCGACGCGTACTGGTACTCGCTGTACAACATGAGTACGAACATCGCGATGAGCGGCAACGGTGTCCCGTTCCCGCTGAACGAGCAGATGGAACAACTCCAGTCCAGGCGGATGCCCGCGATGCTCCGGAACTCCGAGGTCGACCAGCCGCCAATCGCGAACCCGAACCTCTCGCTGGCCTCGTTCACCGAAGGAGACCCTTCCTTTACCCAGCGGCCGGTGCTCTCCGACGACAGTGGTCGGCCCGACGCGAGCACGCTCGCCTGGGACAAGAGCCAATCCTCGGGCATCGTCAGCCCGTCGTCGGTCGGCTGGACCCACCTCAAGGGCGTCACCTGGGCGAAGAACTTCCAGGCTCACTTCGACCTGCTCCCCCAAGAGATGGCGCCAAGATTCAGGGCCCAGTTGCTGTCGACGCTCGCGCAGGTCGGCATCAACGCCGCCATCCTCTCCGGCGGCTCCCGCGGGAACGGTGCGCTGACGGCCGGCGATAGCTTCGAGTTCCTCTCAGAGTACCGACCGAGCGCGGGCGAAATCGTCGACGACACGCGCCGGCCACACCACCACGCGGCGATGCTCTGGTTCCTCTCCGATATGAACAGCCTCGCCCAGAACGGCTGGTTCGGCTACGAGAACCCCAGACCGTTGTTGCCCGCCAACGCCGGCGACGACGCGGTCTTTTCCCCACCGGTCGGCATCCAAGGTATCGCCGACGGCGTCGCCTCGGCGACGATCGACCTGTTCGACCCGAGCGACGTCGCCCAGCAGGAGTCCACCCGCTCGGTCGGTCTCATGCTCGCGGCCACGGGCTACTACGGTCCCCAGGCAGGCAGCGACGCCCAGCTGTCGGCCGCCGTCGACTACGCTAACGGCCTCGCAGGTGTCATCGAGGACAACCTCGACGGCAACGGCAAGGTGGAAAACGGCACCACCCATCAGGCGGCCACGCAGGGCATCGTCGGCCAGGGTCTGCTGTGGGCCTCCCAACTCGATGGCGTCGATTACACCGACACCGCCTCGGAGGTGCTCGGCTACATGACCGACGAACTGTGGGTCTCCGACGCCGGCACGTTCAGCACTGGTCTGGGCGACGATACCTACGCAATCACCGCCCGGGACGCCGGCGACATCACCGGCGGGCTCAACGCCGCCGACGCCGTCCTCGACATGCCCGGGGCCCAGGAGACGTTCGCGCAGTTCTTCAACGGGACGTTCAACCGTGGCCGACTCCAGCGCGCCCAGCGCCAGCCCTCGATGAGCGAGTCCAACCCCGACGAACCACCGCTGCCGCCCGCGGCCGGCGGAGAATTCGGCCAGGCCGCCGTCTACAACGGCGAGGTGGAGTACGACACCAACGCTGGCGAGTGGTCCGTCACCGACGACCGCTTCTACACCGGCGAGGCGCTCTATCTGGCCAACCAGGACATCTGGATCGGTAACTGGGGCGGCGACTTCTACCAGGGTCGGGGCGTCCCAGGCGAGAGCGACACGCCGGAGTGACTACGCCACGGACTCACATTCCATCAGGCACCAGCTCCTCGACCGCGTCGACGGCTTCGGAGACAGTCGTTTCGTCTCCCTCACCGGCGACTGGTGCGACGAACTGCAGCTCCGCACCGTCGTAGACGCTCAGACAGAGCCGCGGGAACGTGATCCCGGTGACCGTCTCGCCGGTCAGCGAGGAGTCGACACAGCGGTCCTGGAAACCGACGAGGTCGACATCATTGCTCGACGCCCATTCGCTGAACGCTTCGAACCGTTCGAGCAGGAACCGTCCGGTCTCCGTCTCCGCGGCAACCGTCGACGGACAGATACACTGACCAGCGACGGTCAGGTCGACGCTTGCGACCGCGCCGCGCTCTTCGAGTCGCTGGAGGCGCTCGATGACGGCTTCCTGCTGTCTTCGGGCCGTGTCCGGTGCCAGTGAGCGAACGAACAGTTCGACGCGGAGCGTAGCTTCCGGACGGCGTATCGGCTCGATCACCGCCATCGTGGCTCCCCTCTGAAGCGTCGGATCATAGTCTGAAACAATCACACGCCACTCAAAACGACCCGGTAAAACTCGCGTAACAGGGTGACTGCACGGTGAGCAACCTCTTTACGCGAGTTGATCTTGCAAAGTAGTACCAGACTCGCATCCCGAAACACATGCCACAGACGCCACACGAGGTCCTCGTCGCGACGATCGAGGCCTACGAAGCGGAGTACGAACCGGTCTGTGAGCGGACGGTGGCGCAGTCACTCGAATCAAAACCTGCTGAGGTCCGGAAAACGCTGGAACGGCTCGATCGCGTGGAGTTTCTCGCCGCGACTGGCAACGGCTATCGGCCCACCGTGACAGCCTGTGAGTTCCTCGAGCTAGACATCACACTCGACGACGTTGCGGCCGTCGATCTCGTCGACGGATAGGCAGAAGTATCAATACAGCTACATAGTATAGCTTTAGGTCTCTCGGGGTCAGATTCACGTACGGATGAGCAACGAGGATTCCGACACCGACCGAACTCGGCTGTCGGGGCCGAGCGACGAGCGCCAGCAGGTCGACCTCCGAGACCGCGAGTACGCGATCTATCGGTGCGTCGATTGCGACAACGTCGTTCTCACGATGCAGGACTGTGATGGCGGGATGACGTGTCACGGACAGACGATGGAGCGAGTGACCGAATCGACGCTGGGGGTTCGTACACCGGACATCCGACAGGTGTTGCTCGACGCGTTCGGGCTTCCGAAAGCGGGGCTGGACATCTGTCTGTGCGTCATCGGTGACGGCCCACTTTCTCCGGGAGAATTGGCCGAACGGCTCGATTACGAGGAAGGCACGATCAGGAAGTACCTCAACGAACTCGTCGAGTTCGGGCTCCTCCAGAAGTCACAGCTGAACCGCGAGTCCGGCGGCTTCGTCAACGTGTATCACTCGATCGATCTCGACGAGATGCGCGAGGAGACGCTCGTCGGGTTCTACGTCTGGGCGGGGGAAGCGGCCTCGCTCATCGAAGAAGCGAACCTGACAAAAGAAGACTACCGAGAGGCCAATACCGAAGACGGGCTGAACGAGGTGTTCTGGGAACAGTTCGCCGGTGAGCAGCCGAACGATTGATTCGACTATATAATTCTGTCGGTGAACTGATTCCCACTCGCGCATCCGAGATGGGTTAAGTACCGTTCCCAGTCTCGATTCGTCTATGAGTTCGGACGCACGAACCCTGTCCTGGAACGAGTCTGGCGCTGTCGATCAGCCGTACTTCGTCGATATCGACGACGTGTTCGAGAACGTCACCGATATCCTCGGCCGGAAGTGGCACCTTCGGATCGTCTACTACCTACTGGACGACGGGCCGATGGGGTTCAGCGCCCTGAAAGACCGCCTCGACGGCATCTCCTCGAAGATGCTCTCCGAGAGTCTCTCGTCGCTCGAAGAGTACGATATCGTCGTCCGCGAGATCGTCAGTGATCAGCCGGTTCGGGTCGAGTACTCGCTGACCGAGAAAGGGGCGGCGCTCGCGCCGCTGCTCGACGACATCGTTCAGTGGAACTCGAACTACGACCAGGAATCGACGGAGGAGCGATGACGACCCACTACGACGTACTCGTGATCGGCGGTGGCACCGGCAACAACGTCGCCGCGGCTGCGGCCGACGCTGGTCTGGAAACCGCGTTGATCGAACCCGGTCCGCTCGGCGGGACCTGTCTGAATCGTGGGTGTAACCCCTCGAAGATGCTGATCCAGGCGGCGACGGCCGCCAATCACGTCCGCGACGCGGAGAAATTCTTCCTCGATGCGTCGCTCGACGGGATCGACTACGCGGCGATCATCGACGACATGGACGAAACGCTGTCCCCGTTGGCCGAGGGGATGGAAGAGAGCTACCGCGAGAAAGAACACCTGACCCTGTACAAGCACGAAGCGACCTTCGTCGACGAGCGAACCGTCGAGGTCGACGGCGAGCGCGTGAATGCCGACAAGGTGGTCGTCGCCGCCGGAAGCAGGCCGCTGGTCCCGCCGATCGAGGGACTGGACGAAGTCGACTACATGACGAGTCAGGACGCGCTCTACCGGCGCGAACAACCGGATTCGCTCGTGATCCTCGGCGGCGGTTACATCGCCGTCGAACTGGGCTACTTCTTCGAATCGCTGGGCGCTGACGTGACGATCGTCGAGATGATGGACTCGCTCGTCCCCAGAGAGGACCCGGACGTAGCCGAGATGTTCACCGAGATCGCCAGCGATCGCCACGACGTGTACACTGGCCACCGCGCGACCGCCGTCGAGCAGGACGGCAATGGCGTGACCGTCCACGCCGAAACCGAGGACGGCGACGAGATCAGCGTTTCGGCCGACGACATCCTCGTCGCGCTGGGTCGCCGCCCGAACACCGATACGCTCGACGTGGATGCGGCGGGGATCGAGACCGACGACAACGGCTTCGTCGTCACGAACGACCGCCTTGAAACGTCTGCCGAAGGCGTCTGGGCGCAGGGTGATATCGCGGACAACGCGATGTTCAAGCACTCGGGCGACTACGAGACCGAGGTCACGGTCGAGAACGTCGTCCACGACGGCGACCGCGAGGCCGACTTCACCGCGATGCCTCATGCGATCTTTACGGAACCACAGATGGCCGGTGTCGGTAAGACGGAAGCGGAACTCGATGAGGAGGATCGCGAGTACGTCGTCGGCCGCGAGGAACTCCCGGAGACGCCGATGGGGCGTGCGAAGAAACTCGACGACGGCTTCGTGAAGGTGTTGGCCGCGCCCGACGGCGAGATCCTCGGCTGTCACGCGCTGGGCTACGAAGCCTCGACGATGATCCACGAGGTGGTGGTCGCGATGCGGGCTGGGTCCGGCCACGTCTCCGATATCACCGATACCATCCACGCACATCCGACCCTGAACAAGGTCGTCGAGTACGCCTTCGACGACGTACCAGTATAAAATGGTTCACTGTCCGAACCGCGTGCGCAACAAGAACTCGACGGATCCGTTTAGTCGCCGAACTTCTCTTCGTACGCGTCGGGATGGTTTTCCTCGGCGTGTTCTTTCAGCTCTTCGAGCGTGTCGAACGTCGCGCCACAGTCACAGGCGTGTTCCTCAGACATCGCGAGTGATAATTCGTGGGCAAGGAGTTTATAAATCGCCTGTCTGTGTGTGTGACACGCATTGGCGCGGTGGTGCCGGTAGATCGATCTCGAACGGAGTTACGAATGGTTGCTAACGAAACAGACGACAGCGAAGGCGGAATCGAATCCCCCAGCGGGTCCAGCGAACGCCGAGCAGACGGTGGAGTTGCTGCCGAGGATGATGTTGGCCGAGCCGACACACTGGCCAGCGAACACGCGCAGTTGCTGTCCCTCCTCGGCACGGAACTCAGCGAGTCGGGTGAGGCGATAGACCAGCTGTCCCGAACTGCCGCCGACGCGAACGAGTCGACGACAGCGACGGCGCAGCGAGCCGACGACGCGCAGTCGGCTGCCCACGGTGCCCATGAGGACGTTCGAACGGCCCGAAAGGCTGCCAGAGAGGCCTGTGACCAACTCGAACAGCTCAGCGAGGCGATCGCCGAGATCGAGGAGTTTACGACTGCTCTCGACGAGATCGCAGATCAGACGAACATGCTTGCGCTGAATGCCTCTATCGAGGCCGCCCGCGTTGGACAGGAGGGCGAGGGGTTCGCGGTCGTTGCAGACGAGGTGAAATCGCTCGCCGAACAAGCACAGCAGCAGGCTGCCGACATCGAGGCGATCGTCGCTGACGTTCGATCTGACGCCGAGGAGACACAGACGCAGATCGAGACCGTCGACGAGCGAACCGAGCAGGCCACCGACTCGATTACGGCCGCCGTGGCGGACCTGGATGCGATCGCCGACAGCGCCGAGGACACCTCGGAGAGCGTCGACGAGATGGCCGCGACCACACAGAACTACGCCGACGATCTTGATGATGTCGCCAGCAAGGTGATCGATGCGATCGATCAGGCTAGCGAACTGGATGCGCTGACCGACAGCCTCGCAGAGAAGTGAGCACCCATCCGGTCTCCCGAATACAATCTCCCTCTCTATCAGCCGTCGAGGAACTCGCGTGCGCGCTGCTCGCCCAAGTCCCGCAGTTCGTCGAGGAACGCTGGATCGCGATCGACTTTCGTCGAGCAGTGGAACCGCTTGCCCATCTCGATGCGGCGGATCTCGGTGTGCTGGAACTCGTCGGCCGGGAGCTTCCCGGTCTCCACCCAGTCGTTGACCCGCTCGATGAACCCGAGTTCCTGGTTCAGAGAGATATTACCGGAGAGTTCGTTGCGCCGGTCGGCGATCACCTCGCTCGTGGTCGGTTCGCCCTCGAATCGCTGTGGATTCACTTGGATCACCCACAGTTCTTTTGGCTTTCGTTCGGGCGGCAGATCCATCAGGTCGCCGACTGGCGGGTTCTGTGAGAAGAGCCCGTCCCAGTGGTAGTGGCCGTTGATTTTCACGGCTTCGAAGAGGTTCGGCACCGCGGCGGAGGCCAGTACCGCATCGACGGTCACGTCCTCGTTGCGGAAGGTCTCGAAGACGCCGTCATTGACGTTGACTGTCCCCACGACGAGTTCGGGTGCTTCACGGCCACACAGCGGCGGGATGTCGTCGAAGTCGATGTACCGTTCGAGGACGGTCCGGATCCGTCGCTTGCCCAGTTCCGGCATCGGAATCTGCGACGGGCTGACCGACGGTATCGCGAAGCCGGCGCTTTCCATCCGGGTGATGCCGGTCGCCCAGCTGTTGAGCCAGCGGTCCTGTGGGCCGTCGACGGCCATGTCGTCCCAGATGCCGCCGAGAATTCCTCTGGCTTTTTCGGCGTCGCCGGTAAGGAGGCCGTACCACATCGCGAGGGCGTTGAACGCACCGCCAGAGGTGCCGCTGACACCGACCAGCTCGTAGTTCTCGTCGTCCCATTCTTCGAGGATCGTCCGGAGGACACCACAGGTGAAGGCGGTGTGGCTCCCACCCCCCTGGCAGGCGATGGCGACTCGCGTCGGGTCGTCGGTCGACACGTCGTCCGCTGGCACGTTCTCACTCATACGTGTGGGTGTAGCCGCCGTCGAAGAGCAGATCTGCGCCGTTGAGATGCTTCGCGTGACTGGAGAACCCGAAGGCAAAGAGGTTCGCGACCTCGGCGGGGGTCATCATTTCTTTCGTGCGAGCCTGGCCGAGCATCACGTTCTCGATGACTTCCTGTTTCGAGATTCCCCGTTCTTCGGCCGTGTCTTCGATCTGGTTCACCATCAGCGGCGTGAGGACGTACCCGACGCTGACCGAGAACCCGCGCAGTGTTCCGTTCCCTTCTGCCGCGATCGCTCTGGTCAGGCCCGTGAGGCCGTGTTTGGCCGTGATGTAGGCCGGCTTGTCCTTGGTCGCGTAGTGGCCGTGAACCGACGACATGTTACCGATCGCACCGACGCCATCCTCGGTCGCCTCAATGTGGGGGATGGCTTCCTGTGCCATCTTGAACGGCGAACGGAGCATGATATCGGTCAGCAGGTCGTACTTCTCCATGGGGAACTCGGCGATCGACGCGATGTGTTGCATCCCGGCGATGTTGGCGACGTACCGCAGTGCGCCCTCCTCGGCCGCCGCCGCGACGACGGCCGCCACGTCCTCGTCGTCCGTGAGATCAGTCTCGACCCCGTGGTATTCACCGTCGGCGTCGAACGATTCGACGAGATCGCCGGTCCCGGCGAGTCCTTCGGCGTCGATGTCGGCACCGACCACTGTGAGACCGTTGACGGCGAGTGCGACGGCCGTCGCCTGTCCGATTCCGGACGCCGCACCGGTCACGATCGCGACGTTGCCGGACTCGAAGTACGGGTCGTCGAGCCGGAGGAAGTCGTCGGCGCTCAGTTCTGGCGCGCTCAAATCTGTTTCATCAGCCATCGTGTAATTGATTGACACGTCGGGCGCATATAACCGCATCTCACGTCGAAGTAACACCGTCGCCCGGTGCTGGAGCTGCACCATTAGTGTTACACCGTTACTTTGAGGTTAGCAAGATACTATACGTAATCGGGTGTTAGTGTGTAATGTCTAACGAGGCCACAACGCATGTCCACGAGCACAATCAATAAACACGACAGATACCCGACTGACGGCCCGAATGCGGGCGATTTCGATCGGTACACGTACGTCACGACTGGCGAGGACGTGATCCTCTACGACGAGGAGTGTGAGGACGCGTGGATTCAGACGGCGATGACCCTCGATCTCGAAGAGTGGCGCTGAGACGCTGTTAAAGCGCGAACCGACCGCTAGAGTGTGGCGCTCGCGCGCTACCTCTTCGTCGTCGTGCCACAGCCCGGTGCCATGATGACTCAGCGCAGGTAGTGATAGCTCGTGCCGAGGACCAGTCCGAACACGAGGTGCGTGAGCAGACCCATCAGTGCGAGATTCGGAAGTGGCGGCGGGCTGGGAAAGCCGACGGCCGACAGCCACAGCGGCATGGCAACGCCGGCGGCGACGATCCAGAGGATCACACCGTACGCGAGACCGAGTCCGACGACGCCACCCAGCGAGTCCGCCACGGCTTCCAGTCGGGGTTGCGTCAACGCCCCGACGAAGACGACGCCGAACACCGCGCTGATCGACATGTGGACGACCCAGCCAGCAATCCCACCGGACAGGCCGACAAGCGCCGGGATCGCGTTCTCGATAACGGGCGGCATCAGCAGCGAAAACAGCACGCCCATCACGAGTCCGCCGATCAATCCCGCTTCTACGCCGTGTTGCCACGACGGACTGTCTCGTACAACGCCGGTCCGTTCGAGGCCCTGCGTTTCCCGTTGTGTTTCTTGTGCCATCGCATATTAGAGACGTTCGACTGGCATAAGGCGTGTAGACCGTTCAGAAAATCCGTCTCGGCCTGGCTCGGATTACCAGTTTGGTCACGCCAGCACACAACCGGATGCATCTTGTTACTCCACCTGCCACGGATGCCGGAACGCGACCCTTCCTCGCGGTAAGTTCAGCGTCCACTTGTGGACCGTACGCAAAACGTCTTCATTCTTCACCGAGATCAGGGACGTGGTCCCTACCTCACGAGTCTGCTCGTGACTCGAGGAATTCGGGCTCGCGTCCGACCTTCGTCGAGCAGTGGAACCGCTCGCCCATCTAGATACGGTGGATACGTGTCTGCTAAATAGCGTCGACTACGCGGGTCACGGGGCCGTGTGATTGATCCGTGAACAATTTGATTGTCGAGCGAGGATCAAGCGGAATAATGCAAATCCGAGACCGTCCGGCACTCCTGTGGGTACTGTTGGTGGTGCTTGGCCAGCTGGCAGTCCGTGCAGCAGTCGGCGGCGTGGCCTTGCTGCTAGCTCCCTCAGGAGCGATTGTCGGCCTCTCGTCGGCTCCACTCGACCAGACGCCGTTCGGGGACTTCCTCGTTCCGGGTATCGTTCTCTTCGTGATGTTCGGATTCGTCCCAGCAATCGTGTGCTATGCACTCTACACGCGACGTTGGTGGGGTTGGGCCGGGAGCATCGGCGTCGCCGCTGCGATGCTGGTCTGGGTACTCGTGGAGGTGACCATTGGCTTCGCTCGGCCGACAATCTATCTGAACCTCGTCACCGCCGGAGTGATCCTGGTACTTGCTGTTCATCCAGCACTTCGCGACGACGGGCTGGACACCAGACGGTCGTGATCAAGGCGAAGGTTTCCAGGTCATACGACGATTCCTTCGATGAGACGTGAGAGGTCAGCAGAAGTTTCCTGAAGTGACAGAGACGACTGGTCAGACATGAATAGCAGAAGGGTGTGAACCGTTTTACCAAACTCTCGAACGTGCGGGTATAGTACACAACTCATTCGCCAGGACTCACTCTACCGCCGAGGCCCACTCCAATGCTGGTTCGAGACGGGGTCTGATCTCATCCCCATCATCAGTCAGCGAGGACTCCACCTGGGGCAGAATCTCATGGCGTTCGGTCTCCACTCCACGGACAAGTGGGCTGTGTCGACGCTCGTGCGACAACATTTCGAATCCGCGACGGGATTTTAATAGCTCCCCACCTGCTCTTGACCAAGATTCGATGCTGGAACTCTATCGACTCCCTGGCTGTCCCTACTGTGCGAAAGTCGAACGGAAGCTGGAAGATCTCGATCTCGACTACAGATCCCGTACTGTGCTCCCCTTTCGCTTCCTTCGGTTCGAAGTGAAATCGGTTAGCGGTCAGTCCAGTGTTCCGGTGCTTATCGACTCCGAACAGAGGATCGAAGGAATAGCGAAGAGCGACGACATCGTCGCCTATCCCGAGAACACGTACGCCAACGAGGCTCCAGCTGTCCGTTGAAAGAGGAACTCCCCTGAACACATCCGCCGGATACTGTGACTATGACTGAACATATCCTCACGTTCGCTCTTATGAGTGGCCTGATTGCCGCAATGGCGTGGCTCCTTCATCATCGACGCATCACCGTGACTGCGGCCGACATCACGGCTACGCTTCCGTGGTTCGGCGTCGTCGGTGTCGCGGTTGCTATCGGACGTTCAGTACCCATGTCGGGACTTTACGCCGGGTTCTTTCGGAGTCCAACGGTGTACCTCGTGACCGGGGCGCTCGTCGCGGGGCTGTGGGTGACACTAGACGCTGCCGACGTGACCGATACCGCGCAGTGGACGGCCGTCAGTGGTGTCGTTATGACGATCGGTGTGGGTGGGGTGAGTCTCTTCGCGAGTGAGACGCTCCGGTTGTCTGTTCTCGCGTGGAACGCCGTTGCAATCGTGTTAGCGATCAGTATCACCGGACTCGTCCTGCGAACGGTTCGGGATCGACACCTGTCGACCCACGGGTGGCTTGGTGGTGGAGTCCTCTTTGCACACGTACTCGACGCAACGACCACTGGGATCGGACTCGAGCGTCTCGGGACGATCGAACGGAACCCGGTCTCCGCAACAATCATTCAGGCAGGAGACGGCCTCGGACCGTCCGGCGTCGTGCTCTTTCTCCTAGTGAAAGTAACGGCCGCCATGCTCATCCTGGCGGCCTTCGACACAGACAGAGATCATCTCGGTCGAGAGCCCGTCGGCCTACTCGTCATCGCCGCCGGCGTCGGCCTCGTCCCTGCCGTCCACAATCTCACACTATTCGCACTTGCAATCCACTGATACGGACGGTTGTAGACCAGTCAGTCAACCGCACGTTGACATTCGGCCGCTCTCCATTCAAGCACCCGTTAGAACGGGACAGCCTCACTAGACGAACGCGAAGGTCCGCCTCGGAGAACGGAACTCACGTCGGCGACCGTCACCAAACCAGCCTGTTATCGGACCCCGTTCGGGTGAGTCAAGCGCCAGCCCGGAGAGGGTTTATTGTGGTGTTCCCTCTACAATTCCCGCAGTGATCGTATTACACGCGACGTTCCCGCTCGACCCAGCGACCCGTGACGAAGCGCTCGACCTGATCGAAAACCTCGTCGAACAGTCACAACGAGAAGACGGGATGATCGATTACCGCGCCGCGACAGATATCTCGGACCCGAACCTGGTTCGATTCACCGAACAGTACGAAGACGCCGCCGCGTTCGAGGCCCACTCGCAGACGGCCCACTTCCAGGAGTTCGAAGAGCGGCTTCCCGACCTGCTCGCAGGTGAACCCGAAGTCCTCCGTTTCGAGGTCGAATCGGCGACCGAACTCGAACTCTAACGACCGGTCCACCAGAGAATCCATTCGAAGTCAGTGAGTGTTCACTACTCGGAACTCACCGTTCGTCGTTCCGGGTGCTCGAAATCGAACTCCTCCGACCGGATCATTTCTAGCGTCTCCTCGACAGACGGCCGATCCCCCCAGAACGTCCCGTAATACGCGAAGCGAACGGTTCCGGTCGGATCGATGATGACCGTCGCAGGACGATTGATATACTCGGCGTGGACGGCGTAAGCCATCGGATCGACGCCGTATTTCGCGCCGACCGCCCCCGCACGATCGAGGAGGTGGGGCCACCAGATCTGCTCCGCGTACGACTCGATGAACGACTCCTCGGCGAACCAGTACTCCGGTTCGAGCTCTCGACCGACCATCACTCGTCCGCGGTATCGGCCGTGACATTCGATCGTCGCGACGTTGACGTTCGCGTCCTCTATCTCCTCGCGAAGCTCGATCAGTTCGTCGAACTCGCGGTGACAGACCTGACACCAGTCGGCGAACACCCAGATCAGGACCGTCCACTCGTCATCGCCGAGAGAGTCCTCGAGGTCCCACGTTCGTCCGTCAGTGTCCGGCAACTCGAACGACGGCGCAGACTCGCGACTGCGAGCTGTTCGAACGTATCCTCGTCGAGATTTCGGTACGCGGTCGCCAGTTCTGGCTCGACGACCGCGCCCTTCTCGATGCGATCGATCGAGAGTTCGGCCTGATGACGGACGTCTTTCGACTCGTCGTTCTCGTACCGATCACGAAGCAGGTCCAGTGATCGGGTGGCACCGATCTGTCCCAGCGCGACGATCGCTTGCGATCGTACCAGCGCGTCCGGATCGTCGCGAACCACACGTTCGAGGTGCTCGATCTCATTCTGGGCTCGCAGAATTCCAAGCGCTGTTGCACACACGTAGCGCACCTGCACGTCGTCGTCTTCGAGTCCCGCGGCGACTGCGGACACACCAGCCTCACCGATCCGAACGAGGTCGCTAACGGCGAGCAGTCGGACGCGCCAATCGTCGTCGTCGAGATCCGCGATACCGTGCTCTTCGAGCGTCCGGTCGATCGTAAAGCTCGACTCGTCGACAGGGTGAAAAACGTGGGTCCGAACGCGGTCGAGTACCGTCTCTACGGAGGGTGTATCTGACGAACTCCGTTCGGTATCGGTCATACGTCGCTAACGCGCCACATCAAGAAAAGGATACGCGACTGTACCACAGCACCATGCCGGCGGCATCAGGGTGGATGACTTCGTGAGATCATACGGACAATTGTAGACGTTTCCCCAGTCGACCGCACGCCGTCTTGCGGTCGACTGGTAAAGACCTACAACTGTCCGTATCAGACGCCGAGCGTCTCAGCCAGGTCGTAGAACGTCTCGATAGTGAGATCTGGATCGGGGCCGAACGACTCCCACGGTGTCGATTTGCGATCCACCCAGACGGCCTGCATTCCGGCGTGTTGAGCGCCCATAACGTCGAACCAGCCGGCAGTCACGTGGACGATCTCGTCGATCGGCGTGCCGATGCGTTCGGCCGCGTGTCGATAGAGCTCTGCGGCCGGTTTGAACGTCCGGATCTCGTGGGCGCTGATCGTGTCTTCGAGGAGATCACCAATATCGGCGTGTGCCACCATCGAATCGAGCATCTCGGGGTTGCCGTTCGAAACGACGTAACAGTCGTAGCCGCCGTCACGGAGTCGCTCGATGCCATCGCGGACATCGTCGAATACGTCGAGTTCGTGGTAGACCGCGAGAATCTCATCGCGCTCCGACGTGGAGATATCAACACCATACACATCGAGCGCGTACTGGAGCGCATCCCGGTTCATCTCGTAGAACGGCTGGTACGCATCGATCGCGTTGGCGACGAACGTGTATTCGAGTGAGCGCGCTCACCAGAGTTTCGAGATCGGTTGCGGATCGTCGACGCGCGCGGCGAGTGCTTTCTCTGCGGCGTCAACGTCGACGAGTGTGCTATACGAGTCGAAGGTGACTGTCGAGACCTGGCCCGGATCGAATCCCATACGTTCGTAAACGCGTGTCAGTCTCTTAGCAATCAGGGAAGCGATAGTGATTGTCGCACTCGCCTGATCGAGAAATCCGGATCGCTAGTCGCCGATCTATACGCGTTTGAAATACACTGGAGTTGGAGAACCCGATCGACCGTACCACAGCGTGCGATCGGTTCCATAACGATCTACAACTGTCCGTATCAGTGACTATTTGCCATCATCGAGATTGGGAACGACTGTTTAGCTACCGAGAGTGTTACTTCGACCACAGTAACCGATTTATTCGGGGTACGCTAGTTCTGACTATTCACAATGTCTGACGACCATCCACCCCCGTCTGGAGGTGACGACGCCGTCCGTGTCCTGTACGTCGGACAAGACGAGGCGGCCGTACCGTCCATCTCGATCGACGACGAGGTCGTTCGGATCGAGACGGAGCAGGATCCGGAGATCGTTCTCGAACGACTCCGGAACGAGTCGTTTGATTGTCTGGTGAGTTACTACGCGCTCCCGGACTGGGACGGACTCTCGCTCGTCGAGACGGTCCGGAACGAGGAGCCGTGGCTTCCCGTCGTTCTCATCGCGCTCGACGGAAGCGAGGAACTCGCTGCAGACGCTATCAGTGCCGGCGTGACCGAGTACGTTCCAATCGATAGTCCCCCGCCGACCGAATTCACACTCACCGATCGAGTGGCGACGGCAGTCGAACACTACCGTAATCGGCGCTCGGAGGACGTTCGTCAGAGCGATAGCTCGCTCGGCCGGGTCTCTGAACGCTACGAGAAGATCTTCGAGTACAGTAACGACGCGATCATGCTCGTCGATATGGATCGGGAGCGGTTTCTCGAAGTCAATTCCACCGCCTGCGAGATGCTCGGCTACGACCGCGCGGAACTGCTCGCGCTGGAGCCGTCGGACATCCACCCAGACGACATCGATAGGCTACGCTCGGAGTTCATTTCCGAGGTTCGTTCCGAAGGGGCCGGCTTCACCGGAGACATGACGTGCCTGACGAAAGACGGCGAAACGGTGCCGACGGAGATCTCGGCCGCAATGCTACACACTGCGTCGTCCGACGAGTCGACGACGATGGTCGCGATCCTCCGTGACGTGTCGGAACGGGAGGCCTACCGAGCGGAACTTGAACAGGAGATCGAACGCCTCGACCGGTTCACCGGCGTCGTCACGCACGACCTCCGAAACCCGCTCAACGTCGCACTCGGACGCTTAAATCACATCCGAGAGGAGCACGACCAGGAACACGTCGACGCTATCGGGCGCTCCCTCGAACGGATGGAGCGCCTGATCGAAGACCTCCTCAACGTTGCCCGTGGCGGTCGGATCGCGGACGACCTGGAACCGATCTCGCTCCCCACGATCGTCGACAGCTGCTGGCAAAATGTCGCGACCGAGGATGCTCGTATCGTCGTCGAGACCGAGCGAACGATCCTTGCTGATCGAACTCGGCTCGCACAGCTGTTCGAGAACCTCTTTCGGAACGCGCTGGAACACGGTACTTCCGGATCTAACGGGGTGGAAACACCGGATTCCGGGGAGACGGTGAGGATCGTCGTCGGCGACCTCGCGGACGGCTTCTACGTCTCTGACGACGGCCCCGGAATCCCGCCCGAAGAACGCGAACGAGTGTTCGAGGCCGGCTATTCGAGTACGACACAGGGGACCGGGTTCGGCCTCTCGATCGTGCAACGGGTCGCAGAGGCGCACGGGTGGTCAGTGACACTCGCAGATTCTGACCGCCATCGAGACGCGAGATCCGGGGCTACGCTCTCCGGTGCGCGTTTCAAATTCACAGATGTAGAGTTCGCCGACGAGCAGTGATAGTGGTCTGTGGGAGCGCTGTCTCCGTCAGAGTCACGCACAGCCACCGGCACAGACTCCTGTCAGCCTGACTTCGCCCACTCGACTGCTTCGGTCCGGTCTTCCGTCGTCAGCGTCTCCAGCCCGCTGGTGTCGATCTTCCCTCGCAGTGAGATTGCCTTGATGCCGTCTGCGACGACCGCCCAGCGCTCGACGCCGGCCGCTTCCGCGTCGGCCGCCGATCGCTCCCAGACATCGAACACGTCGGGCGAGAACGGATCGTCCAATTTGACGACGGTCACGACGCTGTGAATGTCATCGCGGTCGAGTAAGCGTTCGTACGTCTCGTATGCCTCTCTTCCGAATGTTTCGAGTTCCATCCCCGGGAGGAACTCCCAGACCATGACACCGTCGTCGACTTCGACCGTCCAACCGTCCCCTGAGTCGTGCGTGCCCATAGTCGTCTCTTCTGTCGCTCGTGACTTAACCAATTCTCACTTTACTGAAACGAGGTGGGCCGGTGGTCACTCCCACCACGGTACCAGGGCCGTCGAGCGAGCGTCTTCCATCTCCGGGACTATTCGTCTCGGAGCGCCACGTGGACTGCGCCTTTACGACGTCGATACCGGCTTACACTCGTTTCACTGGACCTATTTGCTCGGGCAAACGGTGTCCATAGCCATGGACGACTGGGAACGTGCACTCGAACGCGACCGCAAACAGAAGGATATGTTCTTCGCAGAGCATCCGAACTCGCCTCTCACAGACACGGAAAAGACTGAGTTCGACGGGCTCAGTTACTACGATCCCGATCCGTCGTACCGGTTCGTTCTCTCACTCGACCGTGCAGACGACCCCGAGAAGGTTCGGGTGCCGACGACCGAGGGCGACACCCAGCTGTACGAACGGTGTGGCACATTCGTTTTCAGTCTCGATGGGACGGAACGGTACCTCTGGGCGTACCGGAACGACGACGAGCGCCTGTGGGTCCCGTTCCGGGACGCCACGAACAGCGAGACGACCTACGAGGACGGTCGATACATCAACCTCACCGCCGAGGATAGGCGCGACGGCGACTGGATCGTCGATTTCAACGCGGCGTACACGCCGTTCTGTGCACACACCGATTCCTACGAGTGTCCGATCGTCCCCGAGACGAACACGCTCGACGTGGCGATCGAGGCAGGCGAGCGCTACGAGCGCGCGTAGCGGTCGGCAACGTTCTCCCTATGCTGACGGCTAGACGAGCAGTTCCAGCCCTAGCACGATCGTCCCGACGACGCCGAAGACGACACCCAGTCCGGTCTCCATCAGTTCGCTCGGGAGGTGCTTGCCGACGCGCGTCCCGATGGTACCGCCAACGAGAACACCCGGTATCGACCATGCCACGACGTACCAGACCGGCGTGGCGGTCAGAGCGTGGACGAGCGCACCCGCGACCGCCGTCACACCGAGGACGAACACGCTCGTCGCGACGGCGACCCGGGGCGGAATCCGGCAGCGGACGATCAGCTGTGTCGTGACAATCTCCGGGAGCCCGGCGCTGATCAGGCCCGTAATGAACCCCCCAATCGTCGACAGCGCCACGCCGGGTGCACGCCAACAGGTGTCGTAGGTGAACGTCTCTCCGTCGGCGCTTTCGATCGTTGTGCTTCCCCGACCGCTGTTCTTCTTTTTGAGGTACTCACCTTCGCATTCGCCCGGCTCACAGTTTTCCGGAGCCTCGTAATAGACGAGAAAGCCCCCGAGCAAGAGGAGGCCAGCGCCAAAGATTATCTTGAGAATCGTCGGATCGACGTAGTGAGCCGCGAACGCCCCGACGATGATCGCTGGCACTGACCCCGCCAACAGGTACTTCGCCGTCTGAAAGTCGACGACGCGCTGTTTGACGTACGAGCGAAGCCCGTTGCCCATGCCGAACACCTCCGTCAGCAGACCCGCCCCGATCGCCTGCGAGGGCGTCAACCCCACGACGAGCATGAAGAAGGGGCTGAAAAACAGCGCCCCGGAGACGCCCGACGACAGCGCGACCGTCGCGAACACGATCGAGGTGGGGAACACCCACCAGTGAGCGAGGAACTGGTCTACGGGGAACCCACTCGGCGGGACCTGTCCGGAGACGACTGCCATCGCGGCCGCTCCCGCGACGCCGAGGACGACGAACCGGTTCCCGGAGACTGGCACCTCCATGCTCAGGCGAACAGTTCCGTGATCGTCTCGTCGTCGGGCGTCCAGCCGACGAATTCGCCGCCTTCGAAGGGGAGTTCCACCGATGCGACGTAGTTACACAGGCCGACGTAGAAGTCGACGAGGAGACCGATCGCCACGATCTCTGCGGGGTCGTAGGCGGTCTCCAGCGCCGCGTGGATCTGGTCGGTCACCTCGCCCGTGGCGACTGCCTCGGCGTACTGGAGCAGGACGAACTCAGCGTCGTCGAACGAAGAGAAGTCCCAGCCACCGATCGCTCGCATCTCGTCGGTCGATACGCCCTTGTCACGCGCGATATCGACGTGCTGGTGCCACTCGTAGCGCGCGCCACGCGCTCTGGCGACCGTGAGGATCACCAGCTCTTTCGTCCGGGGGGTGAGCTGGTCGTACAGCGTGTTCAGGTACTCCAGCGTCGCTTCCAGTACCTCCGGATTGTGTGCCCACACCCGGAAGATGTGCCTGTCGCCGAGGTAGTCATCGGTGAACAGGTAGTGATACTCGTCGGGAATCCCGTCCAGTTCGAGGAGGTCGAGTCGAGTCACATCCGATCGAACGGTCGGACGCGAATTAACCGTAGCTCACCCGAGTGTAACGTGGTGAGATCCCCGTACTGTCGCGATCGGTCACCCGGGATCAGTCATTTCACGGCGTCGACGGCGGCCTTGATTTCGTCCCACTCGGGCTGATCGTCTGGTTCCGCACTCGCCCAGCTGTACTGTATCGTCCCGTCGCGGTCGACAACAAACACTGAACGACGAGCGATCCGTCTATGCCCACGGAACTCATCGTGGAGAACGCCATAGGACTCCGCGACACTTCCGTCGGTGTCGGACAAAAGTGGATACTCTAGTCCCTCCTGCTGGGCGAACTCGCGGTGGCTGAAACTCCCGTCCGTCGAGATTCCGAACACCGTGATGTCGCTGTCGAGATCGAACCACGAGAGATCGTGGAGCTCACAGACGTGCTGACGACACGCCGGATTGAAATCGAACAGATAGAAATTCAGCAGTGCTGGACCGTCTTCGATTGTCTCCGATAGACTGAACGACTGGATGTCCGTCGATCGGTCGAGCTGGACGCCTGGTAACACGAAATCGGGTGCGTGTGCCCCACGTTCTAACATAGTTGTTATCGCTACATATTGCAGTCCATTTCAATCCCCTCTAACTCCGAGGTAACAGATTCACGAGAATCGATTAGCCCACTGTGATTGGAACTGTTGCCTGTCTACGGATATGCCTCAACGAGGTCCTGCTGCGAAAACTGCTCAGGACCTTACAGAGGAAGATAGACCACACTCGCTCCGAGCACGAGCCCGTACACGATGTGAAACAGCGCGAACATCCCGACCATCTTCGGTTCGGGCTCCATGGCGAGGACGACGCGCATCCAGAAGACGGCACCAACGACGGTCAGTCCAAGCGCGTAGATGACTGCCCACAGAAGGCTCGTTCCGAGCGCACCGGCACCGACGCCGAGGCTCAACGCCGTCACTCCGACGGCGAACACTGCACCAGCACCGATGCCGTACATCATGTGCAATGCCATCCCCTGCATCATGTACGATTCTGGCCCCTCGTCGCCGACGTACTTCGCCCACAGTGCCGCCGTCGGTGGGGGCGAGTCGTCCCCGAGTGCCATCATGAACATCGTCATGACGATCGTTGCAACCAATCCGCCGACCAGACCGCTGAGTACACTTACCATGTTCGTATCTGTCCAGGGACTGTGCCCTGATTACCTCTAGTAACTATCTATTCCAATCTCAGTAATAAACGGGCTGTAACGGCCACGGAACCGGGTTTCAGGTGGGTAACCTCGTTGGAGCGAACGGGGCGCTCTCGATGCTCGGCGTCAGACCGAGTGTATGTTTTCCGACAGGCCGGTCGAAGCTCGTCGCCGTCGGGATCTTGCCGGTGCAGTGTATCGGCGTACTGCAAGCGGTTCCGAACGCCTCGATCGGTGTCGATCTGGGTGTCGGCGGTCGCACGCTGACTCACGCCGACCACTCCATTTCAATTTGGAAATTCGCCGGACGGCAACGACCCCCCGATTAATTTCGTATTCGAGTCAGATCTGAACCGGGGGTTTCTGAGACTTCGATTTGCCCGTTTTCGAGCAGTATGGGCGTCGCTCGTCGCAATTTCGGTTCGGCCAGGAATCAGGCAGTTGCTAGATGGGCCCTAGCGGGGAGTATCCAGAAGGTGCTGGGCTCTGAGCTAGTATTTGTTCGTTTGAGCGGCGCTGAGGAGGGGGTTCTGAATCACCGTCACCTCCCACATGAGATGATACTTCCCCAGAGGATGTTCTCTGGGCAGATATCAGGCCCCGAGTGCGTCGACGACCTCTGCGGCAGAAAAGAGGCGGAGATCGTCCCGGTCACTCGCCTCTTCCTCGACGGACGCCCGAAATCCACTTCGGGAGAAGAGCGCGTACTGTACGTCGCGCTCGCCGCCGTTACTCGGCGTCCAGCGGAGCTCGTCGACGTGATCTCTCAGCTTCGAGAACGCGTCGTAGCCCAGCGGCGACGACTGGAACTTGCACTCGCCAGCAATCAGTGTCCCGTCGGTGGTCAACCCCACCACGTCGACTTCGTGATCCTCGTACCACCACTGTCCCGTGTCGGTGATCGTCTCGTCGGGATAGAGCGCTCTGAGGGCACGTCCGCACAGGTCCTCGAACGCCGGACTGACGAAATCAGCCAGTTCGGGTTCGATGAGCGTCTCGAACGCGTCCTCGCCGAAGTCGTCGTATCGGTCGCCGGTCCCATACACGAACCGGAACCAGAACCGGAAGAAGGGGTCGCGAATGCGATAGCGACCGCGCTTGCTCCGCTCGGTCTGTTCCGTGATCGGGACGTGCCGATCGATCAACCGCAGTCGGGTGAGACGGTCAAGGTACTTCGACAACTGATTGTACGCGATGCCGGTCGCGCCGGCGATCTCGTTGCGGCCGGTGTTGCCGCCGGCGATCGCTTCGAGGATCGAAAAGTACCGCGTCGGCTCTCTGAGTTCCATCCGCAGGACGTAGTCCGGTTCGTCGTGGAGTGTACCGTGGCGCGAGAGGATCGTCCGCCGGACGTTCTCGCCGAGCGTCACCGACGGGTCGACCTCTTCGAGATAGTAGGGCACGCCGCCGAAGATGCCCCACGTCTGGACCTGTTCAGCCGGGGTGTACGCGTCGTCGAAGAACTGCATCGCCGCGTCGAAGGGGAGCTGTCTGATGTCCAGTTTCAGCGACGACCGGCCGTAGAGCGGGCTGTTGCCCAGCAGTGCGGCCTCTTCCATCATACTGATCGAGGACCCCACCAGCACGAACGTCGCTTCCGAGTCGTCGAGTTCGTGATCGAACAGCGCCTGCAACACGGACGGGAGGCTCTCGTCCTGTTCGACGAGATAGGGGAACTCGTCGAGAACGACGATCGCATCCTGCTCTGCGAGATACGCCAGTACGTCCTCCCACTCCCGCTGGATCCGAGCCACACCGGGGAACGTCTCTGCAGCGGTCTCGACGAACTGTTCGAGCTGCAGGGCCGTCGTCTTCTGTCTGGCCTGATAGAGGACTGTCTCGGGGCGCTCGCGAAGTGATTCGCTGACGAGCGCGGTCTTCCCGAGCCGCCGTCGACCGAAGATCACGGCGAGCTCCGCGTTCGGGGAGTCGTATAGCTCGTGGAGGCGCGCCAGTTCCTCCGTTCGATCGACAAACTCCGTCATAGCATCGACTATACGGGAGTGATACAAAATACTTTGTATAATCGTACTCTAGAGTACGATACTCTAGGGTATTTTATTGGTGGTGGGTCGGAGCGACTCCATCGCGGTCTGTGTTACCGTTGGCGAGGGACGAAATGCGGGTGGCTGAATTGAGGGTTTCGATCAATCAGCCACACTGGCCCGGTTCGCTGGAACGGGGCCACTCAAAGTCGTCTTGAATACCGTCTAGGGTTCCACGGTATCCGCGGTAGTATTCGCGTGACGGCAGCCATTTCCACGTTTTTCGAACGAATCGAGAGTCGGTCCGTAAATTCGGGTGGTCGATTGCGATGTATGCAGGACGGTCAATCGATGTGAATTCGATTGATTGTTGCTCGTAGAATGTCCCCGAATCCGGCGAACGAATCGTCCAAAGCGGTTCAGAGCCGATTTGACTGCCGTTTTGACTGTACAAGCAAAGCATAGAGTTTTCGTACGAGAGGTTTTCGTACCCCCTGATCTCAGTCGTGACCGTAATTTCGAGAGATCGATCACTGGCAACGTACTCCTCGATAGTGATGCTCAGACGCGCCTCACGTGGGGCGATATCTCCATTCGAGCTTGACTCCTGTGTTTGCGTGTGCTGAGGACTTGATTCCGGGGTAACTGTCCACTCCCCTGTTCCCGCTGAATTCGGGATCAACCCAGTCTGGGTGATACTAATACCGATCACTAGCAGTCCGAGAAGCAAAATAACGATTGCAGAGGCAGTTCTACCGGTCATTGTCTTTGACCTGGGTATCTGCTGTGGAAACCGTTAACAGCTCCTCAATGCTATAGGCGACATAATGTTCGTCTGTGGGGGGTAGGTATTGAGCGCGTGTTGTGCCAGATGACATGACGCTCCACACTACGGTGTCAGTCGACTGGCTTGAGTCGACAACCGCTTCGTGCGTATTGTCATTGGCTGTTCCACTGTAGACTTCTGCGTTCGTTTCGTCGTTCTCGTCTGCATTGAGGACGTGGCCGATCTCGTGGACGAAATCGTTCATGTGGGATCAGCCACACTGGCCGGGTTCGCTGGTCTGGGGCCACTCGAACTCGTTTTGGACAGTACCCAGATCGTCCCGAAGACCAACGTATGTCTCTTCCTCAGACCTCCATTCTTGCGTTACCATGTTGAGTCGCTCATCCGAACGGAGGTTCGGGCCATCGATAATGAGATACTTCGGCACCTGTTCGACTGTGAGGTTCACCGTCTCTCTATAGTGTTGTGTCCCACTGCTTGGAGATTGAATAGTCCAGAGAGCGGTCGAATCGAGAACGGTTCCATTTCGATCGTAAGCGCAGAGGCGTACATGCTCATACGAGAGATTATCGTAGCCCCGTATTTCAGTGGATATCTCTACTGGAAGTTCGCCATCGGCACCAGGTACTTCCAGTGGGCTGATGATAATCCGAGCAATCTGTGGTGAATCCCCACCGCTCGGGTCCGTCGAATCCCCTCCATCAGATATGGGTGTCATCCTGGAATCGGTTGGATCATCACCCGTCACTAACAACAGACCCCCTACAACTGTTACGAGGAGGATTACCCCGATGAAGAGTAGTCTCCTGTGCATGGTTAATCTGCTTGTGTATCTGCAGTATTTATTGTAGTCACTTCTTCAATATTATATGCAACGTAGTCTTCTTCCATTGGTGAGATATACTGTTGTCGTGTCGTACCAGAAGACATGACGCTCCAGAATTGCGCTTGATCTATCCGATTTGGATTATCGATATATTCCTACGTCGAATCGTTCCCACTCCCACTGTAGACCTCCGAGTTCCCCTCGTCGTTCTCGCCCGCATTGAGAACGTGCCCGATCTCGTGGACGAAATCGTTCACGTGGGATCAGCCACACTGGCCCGGTTCGCTGGAGCGCGGAAAGCCAAACTGTTCGAGACTCTCGTTCGCTGTTTGCATCGTCGGTGAATAGATCTCATCATCTTCGAGCCATTCCAACACGGGGGGTGAAATCACGCCACCACTGCGGAAATCTGGATGGTCGACTGTGATGTATGATGGTACCTTTCTCGTGGTCACATTCACTGTGATTCGCTCTCCAACACCATCAGAGCCACCATCACGATTCGAGACCGTTCCCACCTGTTTGCCATCGAGGAGTGATCCATTTTCACCGTACAGACACAACATGACGTTCTCGTGATGGATGTCTCGCTCGGAATAGCCATAGATAGACACGATGACATCAATCGATATTGAGACGGTCTCACCTCGTTCCAGACGCCAGATAGACAGATCAACGGATGCTTGACGCGGAGCGGAACTGCCATCAGATTCTGTCTCTGTCGCAGACGAATCTGCGTTGTTCTGGTGTCGCCATTGATCAGTAAGATGGACTGCCCCCCCGAAGATGATGAGGCCAATCACTAAGACCAGCACTCCTGCTATCCGCTTTCTCATGGCTCTTCCCCTGCCTGCGTGTCTTCAGTGTTGACGGTGACAAGTTCCTCAAGACTGTATGCGAAGTAGTCTCCATTCATCGGCGAGAGATACTGGGAGTCTTCTGTTCCAGAAGACATCACGCTCCATACGTACCTGATCTGGTTAGGGCTCTGGATTCCTTCTCTCGTCGGGTCGTTGGTACAGCATTGATCATTCATTCCACTGTAGACCTCTGAGTTCCCTTCGTCAGCTTCCCCCGCATTGAGGACGTGGCCGATCTCGTGGACCGCCGTTTTCAGTGCAATCGCATGGACCTGCTCATCACGAGTGAGGTTCAATTGATTTGCTCCTGATGGAACGGCTCTGAAGTCGCCAGGGAGCGTGTTCCCGTGAGAGAAGATTGCGAGATACTCGGTATCGTCTCTGTTAGCGCCATAGGATCGCAATCCACCCTGCTCCGTCACGCGAACGTCGTTGCCGGTGACGTTCTCCGAGACGTTCCCGAGGAACATATACAACGAATCGGTATCCTGGTACTTACCTCTAATCCAGCTTATATCCTCATCGTCGAACGGCTGTGTGTAATCACTGCGGACACAGGCAGCACCACCACAGGACCATTCTGTGAGATTCTGCTGACTCAGCGTATCCCTGTATTGGGGTTCGACGAACTCGATATCGATGTCGTACAGCGCGTAGTTGTCTTCGATCGAGTCGAGCCACTCCTCGGTCGTCAGTTCTGGATGAATGTCGGCGTGGTAGTCGACTTCGATGCGGAGCGTGGGATCTGGAGTCTCGCGTGCACTGTTCGTCTGCGGATCAGTCCTCCAGTGCAATTCGCCAAGATGAATGGACGAGTGTTCGGTCCAGCCATCGTCGTCGACATCCGCACTCATCGCCGTCGAGATGCTCGTCGTCGCCCCAGACTGCGTGTTTCGCACCCGGTGGGTGTCGACCTGTTCCTGGACGATGTGGTCAGGGTTCGTGACACCGCCACCTTCCTGGAGATGTTCTCGATACAGTACAACGTTATCCGTTCGGCCGACGCCGTGGATGCCGATCCAGCCGTCCCAGTAACCGTCACCATCAGTGTCTGGATCGGTTGGCGCTGTCTGTGGCAGCAGTGTCCCGACAATCACACTGAACTCTGCACGTGTGACGTAGCGGATCTCCTGGCCGTCGGTCAGGCCGTCGTCGTCGGTGTCGGGGTCCCAGACATCGGTTCCGTTGTCGAGTTCGGCCGTGTTGCGCACCCAGGTGTCCGAGCGGCGGTCACCGGTGAGTGACCGGAACGTGAGCTTCTGGTAGACTTCTTGGGCGGACATATTCGCGTAGTCGTGCCCGCCACTGTCGTCGACGACAAAGTCGAAGTCGTCACTGCCGTCGTCGAGTGTGGCCCCACTGATCTGGTCTCTCGGGAAAGGTGCGGTCAAGCGAGCGGCGTTGTTTTCGTCGAGGAGATCGAGCAACGCCTGATGGCGCTCCGTAACGGCGTAGGTCACCTCGGCGTCGGGATCAGTGTAGGTCTCGTTGCGTTCGATATCATCGTCGAGACCGTCGCCGTCGGTATCCTCTTGAAGCGGATCCGAGGAGACGTTGATCGTGTCGTCGTTGGGCGTGCAGTCCGGGTTGTTTTGCCAGTAAATGTCTCCCAGTGCCATCGTCCGATAGTGACAGGCCCGCTCGAATCGCACGGGCTTTTGCACACTCGATTCGTTGACGACGGGGAGGTCCCAGCCGCGAACCTCCATCCCGTCGCTGAGATTGTCACTGTCGCTGTGGGGCGTGGTGGGGTAGCTTAACACGTCGTAGAACGGCCGCCCGGTCGCTCGATACGTGGCGGGGTCGTCGTAGTCGAACTCCCGGCTGTCGTTCAGGCCGTCACCGTCGGTGTCGTCGTCGGTCGGGTCCGTCGAAATGACTGTGCCGTTGCCCAGGAGTAAGCCTGCTTCCTCGCGATAGTCGGGGATGCCGTCGTTGTCGCTGTCGCTGACAGACGCTGTAGTGGTCTCGTTCACCTGCACGTCGTCGACGGTGAAGAACGTATCACCGTGGTCGTAGTTGCGACAGAACCGCGAGGGGCGCAGTGTGAACTCGATCGGGACCTCGCCGTCGACCTAATCGACGATTGGCCACAGCGAGGAACGCGGTTATGGCATGGCTCTCAACGTTGCAGTTGTCATATGGGACCCTATTTTTGGCCTTCAGTATCTGGTTTCTCGGACTTCTGACTGCCGTGGTGAGCCTAGTTCCATTGTTCCTGACCGACACCCTCGCAGGAGCAACCTTCATTTGGTGGTTCCGGATGGCTGGTCTGTTGACTATTTGCGGATCAACAGCAGTCATGGCCTGGATTCCACTCTATCTGTGGGATTTATATTCAGCCGAATGAGTGCCAGCTCGGACTCCCTCGTCATAGGGGTGGAGTAGGTCGAAGAATTACTCGTGTGTATCCGGAGATCTGAATCACTGCCTCGCAATCTAATATGTGTCAATTTTCCGTTGTGAATTTGCCCTACCTTCAGCGATCAGCGAAGGCACGACGATAGCAGCGCGCAACCATGATGTGGATGAGCCCCAGACGCGACCCACGATCTGAACACCACCCGTATCAACAAAACAACCGATACAGGCGCTGCGTGGCACGAATACGTCGGCCACGAACTCTGCATTCTCTGGATGGGCCCTGGCGGATTTGAACCACCGCTCAATCGGTTATGAGCCGATCGCTTTAACCAGACTAAGCTAAGGGCCCTCGACTGTGGCTATCCGACCAGTCGACAAAATTCTACCGTCTTTCGGGGGCGCTGTCGTCGCCTCGACATCTGTCGTTTCGAGTCGTTCCACTCACAGACACCTCGCTATCGCTCGTCGCGTTGTGACCGGAAAACGACGCCACCGCCAGGGCTCGAACCTGGGACAACCACGTTAACAGCGTGGTGCTCTACCAACTGAGCTACGGCGGCTCTGTCCCACCATAGCCCGAGTTGTTAAATAGGACTTTCGCTTTCCGTCGTGCATCGACACGCTTTCACGCACTCTGGGCGAACCCCGAGCCATGAGCGACGAGGTCGACGCCGTCGTCGAGCGGGTGCGCGAGCGGGTGACCCCCGACGCCGGGGAACGAGCGGAGCTACAGGCGGTCGCAGCGCGGTTGCGCGAGCGGGCCGAGGACGCCATCGCCGAGTTGCCCGTCGAAGCGCGGGTCGTACAGGTCGGATCGACCGCCCGCGGGACCTGGACCGCCGGCGACCGAGACGTGGACCTGTTCGTCTCCTTTCCGGCAGACTTAGAGCGGGAGCGACTGGAGAAGTACGGCCTCGACGTGGGCCACGCCGTGCTTCCCGAAGGCCACGAGGAGTACGCCGAGCATCCCTACGTCAAGGGCGTCGTCGAGGGCTACGAGGTGGATCTGGTGCCGTGTTACGACGTGGCCGACGCGACGGCGATCCAGTCGGCCGTCGACCGGACGCCCTTTCACACGCGCTATCTCGACAAGCATCTCGACGACGAACTGGCGGGCGACGTGCGCGTCTGCAAGCAGTTCATGAAGGCCGTCGGCGTCTACGGCAGCGATCTCAGGACGAAGGGGTTCTCGGGGTACCTGACCGAACTGCTGGTGCTCGAACACGGGGGCTTTCGGGCGCTCGTCGAGGCCGCAGCCGACTGGACACCGCCGGTTCGCTTCGACCCCGAGGATCACGCCGCCGCCGGCTTCGACGACCCGCTGGTGGTGATCGATCCGACAGACCCCGAGCGCAACGTCGCCGCAGTGCTGTCAGCCAAGCAACTGGCGACGTTCCAGCACTACGCCCGCAAGCTTCTCGACGAGCCCCGAGAGGCGCTGTTCGAGTCCAGCGAACCCGATCTCATCGACGCCGAGACCGTCCGCGAGCGGATCGCCGACCGCGAGACGACACCGGTCGCCGTCGTCTTCGACGCGCCGGATCTCGTGGACGATCAGCTCTGGCCCCAGCTAGTCCGGTCGCTCGACGGGGTGACCGAGGCACTGGACCGCCGTGGCTTCGACGTACTCCGGGCCGAGGCCTTTGCCGACGAGCGGGCAGTGCTGTTCGCGGAACTCGAAGTCGCCCAGCGCCCGGCGATCGAGCGCCACGAGGGGCCGCCGGTCCACGTCCGCGCCCACGCCGAGAGGTTCTACGAGAAGTACGCCGACAGCGCGGCGGCGGGCCCCTACATCGAGGGGGACCGCTACGTCGTCGAGCGCGAGCGGGAGTTCACGACCGCGACGGCCCTCCTCCAGAGTGATGCCGTCTTCGACGTGGCACTGGGCACGCACGTCGAGTCGGCACTCGAAGACGGCTACGAAGTGTTGGTCGGCAAGGAAGTCGGACGGCTCGCCGACGAGTTCGGCGTCGAACTGGGCCGCTACTTCGACCCGAAGCCCTGATGGGCGACGGTGTCGAGCACGTCGCGGGCGTCGTCGCTGACCTCGCCGTCGGGCTGTGAGGGCTGGTAGCCGTCGAACACCTCGTGGACGGTGGTGATGCTGTCGGTCAGCGTATCGAGGTTGTAGCCCCCTTCGAGGACGAACCCGAGGCCGGCGTCACAGGCGTCGGCTACGTCCTGCATCTGCTGGGTCAGCAGACCGTACCCTTCAGAGGAGACGCGCATCCGCGAGATGGGGTCGTGACGGTGGGCGTCGAAACCGGCACTGACCAGCAGGAGGTCGGGATCGAACGACTCGATGGCCGGCCCGATCAGTTCGTCGACGGCAGCGAGATAGTCGACCGTGTCGGCACCCGACGAGAAGGGGACGTTCAGGTTCGTCATCGCGCCGTCGCCCTCGCCGGTCTCGGCGATCTCACCGGTGCCCGGATACAGGCCGTCCTCGTGGATCGAGGCGTAGAAGATGTCGCCCCGATCGTAGCAGATGTCCTGGGTTCCGTTGCCGTGGTGGACGTCCCAGTCGAAGATGGCGACGCCGTCGGCCCCCTCGTTCAGTGCCGACTGGGCGGCGACGACGGCGTTGTCGATGAAGCAAAAGCCCATCGCGTCGTCCTTGACGGCGTGGTGGCCCGGCGGCCGGCCGAGCGCGAAGGGTGTCTCGCGGCCGTCGGCACCGTCCAGGGCGCTGCGAGCGGCCCACTCCGCAAGGCCGGCACTGGCCAGGGCCGCCGGCCAGGTCGCCTCGACGGCAACGGTGTCGGCGTCCCAGTTGCCACCGCCGTCGTCGCAGAAGGCCTTGATCTCGTCGACGTACTCGCTGTCGTGGACCTCGCGAACGAGGTCTTCGTCGACGTTGTTGGCGGCGACGTACTCGACGCCGTGGTACTCCGCGAGGCCGCGCCGGATCGCCCGGAGTCGGTCGGGACTCTCGGGGTGGCGCGGTCCCGTGTCGTGGTCGAGGCAGACCTCGCGGTAGCCGAAATTCATTCAGTTGGGGTCAGTAGTACTGTTCGAGTTCGAAGTAGGCCTCGACGTCGTCGGCCTTGATCGTGCGCCGGTCCGCGTGGCGAGCGAGTTGTGCGGCCGCGGCGGCCACGTCGTCGGCGTAGGCTTCGAGGATGTCCGCCAGTGCGACGCGGGCGTCCATCGCGACCCGATAGTTGCCGTCGATGTCGAGCCGTGCGATCCGGTCGACAGGCGCGACCGGCAACTCCAGGGCGTCCTTGTCGCGAACGTCGTCGGCCTCGAAGTCGGCCGGCATCAGCGTTTTCCGCCCGTCGGCCGTCGCCTCCTCGGCGGCCGCGACGGCCAGTTGTGCCCCGTACGCCTGGATCCGGCGAGCCAGTTCCTCCGCGGCCTCGGCGCTCACCCGTAGTCCCCCCGCGTTCCGTCGGATCACGGTGTCGACGGGCGCGAACGGTAGCTCGACGCTCATACAGGGAAACGGGACTGTCGCGGTCTTAAGGGTTTCCGTAATGGGGCTCGGCGCGTCAGAACACGTCGTCGGCGTCGAGGCGGTCCTCGTGGAGGGTCCCGCGGGCGGTGACTTCCTGTCCGAGCTGGACGCGCTCGGTCGTCTCGACGCCCATCGTCTCCTCGCCGTTGTCCAGGACGACCGGGTCGCCGGTCTGGACGACCGTGCCCGTGAACTCGATGTCCTCGCCGTCGTCGCTATCGGTGTCGTCGCTGCTCTCGTCGGCTGCCGAACTCGTGTCGCCGCCGGAACTGCCGTCGGCGAAGTCGTCGAGACCGGTCGAGGCGCTGCCGCCGTCGGCGCTGGCGGCCTGCTCCCCGCCCTGTTGGCTCCCGGCTGCACCGCTGGTACTCGCCGCGCCGTCCAGCACGACCACGGTCGACTGCCAGCCGGCAGAGGCTTCCTTGTCGTCCTGCCAGCCGTCGTCGATCTCCACGTCGGCCGCGAGGATCTCGTCGCCCGGCGCGATCTCCTTGTCGGCCTTGTCGCCCCACAGCGCCACGCGGATGTCGCCGCTGCCGTCCTGAATGCGGACGTTGCGGACCTGGCCCTCGCTGCCGTCGTCGCGGTCGAACGTCCGCTTCGGGTCGGCCGACCGCACCACGCCCGCGATGTCGACGGTCTCGCCGATCTCGACGCTGTCGATGGCCTGGGACTGTGGCTCGAAGTCGACCTCCTCGTCGATCTCGTCGACGGCCCCGTGGTCGCCCACGTGGAGTTCGAGGCTCCCCTCGCGCTCGCGGACGTAGCCGTCGACGATCTCGACGGCCGTGCCGGGGTCGATCTCCTCGGCCCGATCGGCTCGCTCGTCCCACAGCGTGACGCGGATTCGGTCGGTCTCGTCGCCGATGGTCAGGTTCGCGACCCGCCCCTCGCTGCCGTCGTCGCGGTCGAAGGTTCGGATCGAGTCGGTGTCGAGGACGACCCCACGCACGTCCACGTCGGACTGTCCCATCGTCAGCGAGTCGATCGAGGACCCGTCGCCGGGTTCCACGTCGATGGTCGCTTCGTCGTCCGGTTCTGCCTTGTTGACCGAGACTTCGAGGCCGTTGTAGCCGTCCTTCGGACGGCCGGCGACGCGCAACACGTCGCCCACGTCGAGCTGGCCCTCGTCGATGGAGGCGGCTTCCTGATCCCAGAAGGCCAGCCTGACGCTCCCAGTCTCGTCGGCCGCCTCGACGTTGATGACCCGCCCCTCGTCGGCGTCCTCCTCGCCGTCGCCCTCGCGCTCGAAGGTCCGCAGGTCGCCGATGGCCATCACCTTCGCGAGGAACTTCACCTCCTCCATTCCCGGTTCGATGTCGGCGACGGCGTTGACCTCGTTCTCGTTGAGTTCGTGGGCGAGCAACATCGCTGCGGTCTCCTCGTCCGCGAGCCCCCCCATCTGCTCGACCTTCTCTTCGACGGCCTCACGGAACTCCTCCTCGGATACCTCGTCCGTGTCGAGGTCCGCGTAGATGTCTGCTATCGCACCCATTATTGTACGAATCCCAAGGTTGGCCGGCGCTTAAGCGTTGTCGTTGCGTGAACGACCCGCTCACGCCTTGCGGATCTCGCTCCCGTCGTCGATGGCATGGCGGGACTGGGCCGGCCTCGCTGATAAAGTCGCGGCCGACTCGTCTGATCGCGTTCAGATAAGCAACTCCAGTCACCGACTTGTAGACACCGAAAGCCCTCGTGCAGTTGCGGTCCCGCGGCTCGCTGCGGTCCAGTGGGTCCTTACTTCGCCGGGGTTCCCGCAACTGCACTCGCCCTTTCATCCGCCAGGGTTCAGACGAGTACACAGTCGAATCCTGGCGGATGAAAAGGCGAGGCTCGGTCGACGGATCTGCGTCGGCACTATTCGACCGCAGGGAGAATATCCGACACAGATCCGTCGAGCGTGCCGAGGGCTTTCGGTGCCCTATTCCCACCTCCGCTGACCTCTTATCTGAACAGTACCACTCGTCCAGCCCTCACTCGCGCTCGGCGGTCGCGACGGTCTCGCCGCCCTCGTTGGTCTCGTGGACGACCGTCACCGTCCTCGGTAGCCCGGCCTCGAAGGTCGCCGTCGTGCGGTACTCGACCTCGGCGATGCACTGGACGACCGGCCCGTCACTCGCGTCCTCGGCCCCGACTGTCACGGAGAGCGTGTCGGTCGCGTCGTCGTAGTCCGCCGCGACGACGATCGGTTCGTACCCGGGGTTCGGTGCCCAGATCGTCCCGTCGAGGACGACGCCGTCGCCTTCGAAGCTGACTTCGACCTCGTTGATCTGTTGCCCGCAGTCGCTGCCCTGTGCTTCGATCGTCGTCCCGGTCAGTGTCGGTGTCATCGGAGTCCCTGTCGCCGTTTCGCTCACGGTGTCGGTCACAGTCGCCGTCGCGTTCGCGGCATCAGTCACTGTCGGTCTTTCGCTCGCAGCGTCGCTCTCCGTCCCCGTCGTCGCCTCGTCCCGGTCGTCCCCCGAAACACACCCGGCGAGTCCCACACCGAGTGCTCCGACCGCTGTGAGAACGCGCCGTCGTCGCACGTTCGGCACAACACGTGGTGAAAGTAAGAGCCCTGTGGTCGCTCAGACGCTGTTTTGAGGATCCGGGCTCTCGGTGGGTGCTACCGGCTGGCAGTGCCCGACAGAACCGTAACCCCTTTACAGCGCTCCCCCGTCCATCAAGATGAGTCCGGGTAGGGTAGTGGACTATCCTCTTGGCTTGCGGAGCCAGGGACCGGAGTTCAAATCTCCGTCCGGACGTTTTCCTTTCACTACTCGACGAGCGACAGCAGTCGATCCGTGCCGAGCTACACACAGCCGGGAAATTCCTCGCCCCGAATCGGCACCGAGTCGACCCAATCCGGTCGTTCGTCGGCGGAGTCAGTAAAGCGCGACCGAGCGTCCATGTATGACATGATGAGCGCGCGCCGCCACGTCTCGGTCGTGTTGGGTGCGGTGAAGTGCGGGACCAGACAGTGGGTAAAGAGGGCGTCGCCGGCGTCCATCGGGACCGGGATGGCGTCCGATTTCTCGAAGTCGCGGTCGGCGATGACGATGTCGGTGTCGTAGTCGACGGCCTCGTGGCCCAGCAGCCCGTCTTTGTGTGCGCCGGGGACGACGTTCATACAGCCGTTGTCGGTGGTCGCCTCGTCGAGCGCGATCCACACCGTCACGTGGTCCATCGGCTGGATGGGGTAGTAGGCGGCGTCCTGGTGGAACCCCTTCTCGCTGCCGACCGCGGGCGGTTTGAACATCGCGGCGCTGCGCAGCAGTTTCAGGTTCGGGCCGAGCAACTGCGCCGCAACGTCGGTGATCCGGTCGTGTTCAGCCACCGAACGGAACACGTCGTCGGCCTCGACCATCCCCAGCCCCTCGAACTTCCGGACGGCATCGCCTTCGTCCTCGACCTCGATCTCACCGCGTTCGACGGCCGGCTCGGTCTGGGTCTGGAACCGCGCGGGCTCGCGGTCGCCGTGGGTGTACTCCCGCAAGCGGGTCTTGACGCGGTCGACCGTCTCGTCCGAGAGAGCGTCTTCGACGACGACGTACCCCTCGGACTGGTACTGCTCGAACTGCTCGTCGGTGAGTTGCATGCTGATAAGTCGGTGGTACCACCATCTAATCCTTGTGGTCCGAGCGCTCGCAGAAAGCACTTATTGCGAGGATCTGATCGACCACTGTGAACAGACGTGCCCTCCTCCGAGCGGTCGGTCTCGCCGGCGTCTCGCTGGCCGGCTGTGTCGCGCCGTCCGGTTCCGATGCCGACGTATCGTCACCGTCCGAGGCCAGCGGTTCGCCGTCGTCGACCGAGGCGGCGAGTTCGACACCGACGCCCTCGCGGACACCGTCACCGGTCACGCCAGCGCCGGACGATCCCATCGCGGTCAGGCTCGACAACGGCGGGCCGCCGGAAACGGTCGACATCAGTGTCACGGACGGCGAGACGACACTGCTCGACGAGACGGTCGAACTGGCCACCGACGACAGCGAGACGTTCGACAGCGGTATCGACGCGACGGGCGAGTACACCCTGACCGTCGACGTGCGGGACGGACCGGAGCGATCCTACGGGCTGGACATCGAGTCCTACGACCTGCGGATGGGGTCGAACGCCATCGTCCGGATCGGGCATCCCGATCTCCCCGAGGAGATCTTCATCATCGTCGAGGAGTGACCGTCCGCGCGGCTTTTCCCTGCGCCGTCCGAAGCGATCATATGCGCGACCACCTCCGTGCCGGCGTCGCGATCTACAACGAGGGGCGCTTCCACGCCGCCCACGACGCCTGGGAGGACCACTGGCTCGATCTGGAGCGGGGCACCGACGACGAGCGCCTGCTCCACGGGCTGATCCAGTTCACCGCCGTCGTCCACCACGCCCACGACGAGAACTGGTCGGGCGCGGCGGGGCTGGCCGACAGCGCCGGCGAGTACCTCGCTGGCCTGCCCTCACCGTATCGGGGCGTCGACCTCGACGCGATACGTCCGTTTCTCGATCGGATGGCCGACGAGCCCGAATCGTTCGACCCCGGCGACGAGCCCCAACTGACCCACGACGGCGTCGCACTCCCTTACGAGGATCTGGGGATCGACGCCACCGCGATCGCCGCCCGCGTCCTCGCCGAGGAAGACGACTACGACGTGGCCGCGGTCGAGCGAGCCAGCGAGTGGGCACGCGAGGAGATCGAAGCCGGCGAGAGCGGGGAGTTCACGGGACTGGTCTTCTCCTTTGTCCGCGATCCGGACCACCGACCGATCATCGCTCAGCGACTGATCGAACACGTCGAGCGGCGCGAGAACAGGGAGGCGGACGTGGAGGGGCTGTTCGAGTAGTCAGGCGTCGGGTTCGACGACCCGCTCCTCGCCGTCGAAGTGCGCGGAGTTGTCCCGTGGCTCGTAGCCCAGCATCTCTTTGGCCCGCTCCAGCGAGTAGTACTTCCGGTCGTTGTCGCTGATTCCGTAGACGATTTCGAAGTCGTACTCCGCTTCGAGCGCGCGCTCGTGGATGTGCGCGCAGTCCCGATAGGAGAGCCACATCGCCTGGCCGCGCTCGTAGTCGATCGGCGGGTGGCCCTTCGTGAGGTTGCCGATGCGGATGTTACACACGTCGATGTCGTACTCGTCGTGGTAGTAGCGGCCGATGACCTCGCCGGTGGCCTTCGAGACCCCGTAGAGGTTGCCCGGGCGAGGGAACTCAGTCCCGTCGAGGCGGAAGTCGTCGTCGGAGCGGTAGAGGTCTGGTTTGCGCTCGTCCTCGTAGGCACCGACGGCGTGGTTCGAGGAGGCGTAGACGAACTTCGTGACGCCTTCCTCGATCGCTGCCTCGTACATCTTCTGGGTGCCGTCGATGTTGTTCGCCAGCACCGATTTCCAGGGCGCGTCCGGTCGCGGGTCGCCCGCCAGATGGATGATCGACCCGACACCCTCGACCGCCGCCTGCACGTCCTCGTCGTTGGCCACGTCGCCGACGGCGTACTCGTGGTCGGGTTCCTCGACCGGCGGGCTGTGGAACATGAGCTTCCACTCGTAGCTGTCCCCGAGCCCACCCAGGATCGCCTCCCCGACAGCGCCGCCGGCACCCGTGAGCAGAACAGGCTCGTCCATTCAGGTAGAGACAGCGGCGGCACCGATACGTAGCTTGCGGTTTCGCCCGTCTCTCGACAGCCTTTCGTCACGTCGCGCCGACGGCCAGGTATGGACCCGACAGACTCCGAGGCCGCCTGTTTCGAGGCGGGCATCAAGTTCGGCTCGCTGTACCACCAGTTCGCGGGCACGCCGATCAGCCCGTCGAGTGCCGACTCGCTGGCGACGGCCATGGCCGAGGCCATCGAGAACCAGCCCCACTGCGAGGACGTGACTGTCGACATCCGCGAGGACCTGCTCCGCGAGGAACTCGCGGAGCAGTCCGCCGACTACACGGAGTTCACCGGCCGCTTCGCCGAGATCGAGATGACCATCGACTACGAGGGCGTCACCGTCGAGACGAGTATGCAAATGGACGGGGACTATCCGTTGATGGCGGTGGAAAGCGTGGACAGCCCGGTGTAGCTACCGATCTTTGACGACCCCTCCGCCTTCTGGAGAGTGTGTAAGTCCTTCACAAGCGGTAGCTTTAGTGCCCATGTGAGAGTACCCTCTGGTATGGCATACGCCGCCCTGGACGCCATCGACGACGCAATCGACGCGACGAAGGGGTTCCTCCTCCCCTTCGAGTTCGGAAAGTGGCTTCGGCTCGCAGTGATCATGATCTTCGTCGCCGGCGGTGGCGGCGGTGGCGCGAACTGGGCGACGAACGCGCCCCAGTTCGCCGACAGCACGGGGTCCGGTGGAGCGCCGCCGGCCGATCCCGGAACGATGCCCGACGCCGCGCTCGGTGGGCTCGCCCTCGCGATCATCGGACTCGTCGTCCTGATCGTGCTGTTTTTCGTCGTCGTGACGCCGATCATGGAGTTCGTCTTCGTCGAGTCGCTGTTCGAGCGGGAGGTCCACATCCGCCAGTACTTCGCGAAGAACGTCGGCAACGGGTTGCGGCTGCTCGGGTTCAATCTTGCTGTCGGCCTCGTCGGCCTGCTCCTGCTCGGCGTGCCCTTCGCCCTGCTCGTGCTCGGTGTGATCGGCGGCGGGTCGGGGATGGCCGTCGCCGGCGTCATCCTGCTCCTGATACCGGTGATCTTCGTCTACGCTATCGTCGCGGGGCTGCTCACCGGGCTGACGAACGTGTTCGTCGTCCCGATCATGCTCGCAGAGGAACGCGGTTTGCTCTCGGCGTGGGGGCGACTCTGGTCGGCGATGACCGACGACATCGCCGAGTTCCTCGTCTACGTCGTCCTCAGCGTGATTCTCGGGATCGGTGTCGGCATCATCGCTGGCTTCGCGTCGCTGTTCGTCCTGCTCGTGCTTGGTATTCCCTTCGCTATCGTCGCCTTCGCGATCTTCGCCGTCGGCGGCGGTGGGGCCGTACCCCTCGCCGTCCTCGCCGGACTCGGCCTGATCGCCTTCGTCCTGTTCCTGCTCGCGACGGGGTTCGTGCAGGCACCGCTCCAGTCGTTCCTGCGGTACTACGCCATGCTCGTGCTGGGTGATATCGCGCCCGACCTCGACCCGATCCCGGCTATCAGCTCGGAGGTCCGCGACGAAGACGACGACAACGGCGACGCCGCCGTGGCGGCCTGACGACGACCACCCATCGAGATTGGGTACTCTCCTTTCGGTTTCAGAAATACGGCCCCACCGCTGTCGTGCGGTTACACTTTCACTTTCAGGCGGGCTTTTAACCCATCACCGCTCGAAGACGCTCATATGAGCCAATCGACGCTCGACGACGACGAACTGTTCGGCGAAGCGGCATCCGAGATGCGCGAGGACGTTGAAGCCTCGCTGGAGGAAGCCCGCAGCGTCCTCCCGGCGGCCGACGACATCTGGGACGTCGAGGCCGACAACACGCTGGGCGTGCTCAACGCGCTGAAGGGCGCACTCGACGTCGAGGACGCCGAGGACCACCTCCGCGACGCGAAAAAGTGGTACACGATGGGCGAGCGCGCCGACGCCTTCGAGGACGCCGACGACCTCGCCGAGGCCATCGAGGACCTGGAGAGCCTGATCGAGGACGTCGAGGAAGCCCGCGAGCAGGTGGGCGAGCTGACGAGTACGATCCCACAGCTACGGGGCACCCTCGAAGAGTTCGCCGAGGCGGCCGACGAAGAAGACGACGATGCGGACACCGACGCTGAGGCAGACGCGGACGCGGAAGAAGCCGAGGCCTAACGCTCGCGCTCGCCGACGGTTTCGAGCAGGTCGGCCAGCACGTCGCTCGCCGCGTCGAGCAACCGCTCACCCCGATCCGCACTCGCCTCGCGCGGGTCGCCGACGACGCCGTTCTCGCTGAACTCCGCCGTGTCGAACGCCAGGTTCACGCCGTGTTCGAACTCCCCCCAGCCCTCGGCAGCGTCCGCTGCGGCCTCGTCGAGACGGCTCTCGTCGACCAACTCCCGGTTCGTGTGCAAGAGGAGACTCGTCTCGACGGGCCCGCCGTGGCCCATGTCGGGCGCGTCGACGCTGTCGAACCACGTGGCCGGGACGGCGTAGGCCGACCCGTCGCGCGTGATCCGGCCACAGACCTCCCGCAGCGCGTCGACGTTCCCGCCGTGGCCGTTGACGACGAGGACCCGATCCCAGCCGTGGCTGGCGAGGCTCTCGACGGTCTCGCGAACGTAGTCCCGGAAGGTGTTTTCGCTGACCCACAGCGTCCCCGCGAAGTGGCGGTGCTCCTCGGCGACGCCGACGGGGATGGCGGGGGCGACGACGACCTCGCCGTCGTAGGCATCGGCACCCGCGGCGGCGACGGCCTCGGCAGTGAACACGTCCGTCCCCAGCGGCGCGTGTGGCCCGTGCTGTTCGGTGCTCCCGACCGGCAACAGCGCGAGATCGGTGTCGACGGCCGCGGCGTCCGTCGAGGTGGCTTCGGAGAGGTGCATACCCAAACAACGACACGAAGTGGTACAAGCCTACCCATCTTTTTCGTCGGCGGGTTCGAGTCGCGCCTCCGGCGCGCTCGAACCGCTTGAGCAAAAACATCCTCAGAGATCGAAGATCGCTGATGGGCTCGCAAGAGCAAGCTCTTGCGAACATGGGTGAAAAAGGCTCGACCTCGTGGTTCAAGAGAGCGATAGTGATAGACAAAAAATTTGTATGCCTTGCGGTTGTTGGTTGAGCTATGCCGCGCTCGAAGGACGTGAAACGACACCTGAGCGAGGATGAGCTAGACGCGGCGATTGACGAAGCCCAAAAAGCCGAAGAAACACGACTTGTTCGGCGTCTTTGCCTCATTAAGAATCTCTACGCCGGTGATTCGGTGACTGAAGCAGCCAACCGCGTTGGCACTACCCAGCCAACCGCAAGCCGGTGGACGGATCGGTGGA
>Ga0207718_100022_pt1 | contig 210303 bp, 185 predicted proteins | sample A23M2SouthBayCA_FD_187749 | JGI IMG/M metagenome (GOLD analysis project Ga0207718, IMG submission 187749) | Aerobic enrichment media microbial communities from Eden Landing Ponds, California, USA - A23 M2 (SPAdes) | ecosystem: Environmental > Aquatic > Marine > Unclassified | place: Emeryville...
CCTCGCGGTGCTGATGGTAGTGTCGGTTTTCGCCGGCTCCATCGCATTCGCTGGAACGGCCGCAGCCGCCAATAACGAAGTGAGCGTCTCCGACGCCACTGAGGACAATGGCGACATTACGATAGAGTTCAACGAGAGTATCGAAGCTGACGGCAACAATCCCGTCAACGCGAGCAACATTGAGGTCTACATCCGCGACGCCGGTACTGGTGACTTCGTCGAGTGGAACGCCACTTCGACCGCCGGTCGCCAGATCGCCAACGCGGACGTCACCACGCAGGACGGTGGCACTGACGTTGTTCTCGACGCGCAGGGCAACTGGGGCGACCTGAGCCCGGCCGACGAGATCAAGGTCAACATCACCAACGTCCGCCGCGTCGGTGGTGCCGGCGACTCGGTCGACCTCGGTAACACGACCGTCCAGGCATCCGCAGCGGTGCTGGACGCTGGTGACAACCAGTACAACCAAGAAGATAACCCGCGGCGCCTCTACCAGGGTATGCCGATCACCCTGAAGGCCCAGAACGACAACACGCCGTTCCTCTTCCAGAACACCGACAACAACCAGACGCTCCTGGAAGGGTCGACCGGCGTGAACAGCAAGAACCTCCGCTTCAACACGGAGAACCTCGACGTCGAAGGGACCTACCGGTTGATCTTCAACCCGACCAACAGTCCCAACCAGAACGTCGGGAACAAGGGTAACCGAGAGGTCAAGTACGTCTTCATCGACGACCTCGAGCTCAACGCTGACCTCGCTGTGAACGACGACAACGGCGACGGTCTGTTCGAGCACGACGAGGACGTCTCCGCAGAGGTCAACCCCAACGGTGCTGAGGGTCAGAACGCGGTCCGTGGTAACTCCGAGATCGCCATCGACATTATCGGTCCGGACAACCACTACCGCCAGGCCTCGCTCAACAACGTCGCCGACATCGTCAACGGCGACTTCGAGATCACGCCGGCGAGCGCGACGGCCGCAGGTGACTACTCGGTCAACGTCATCGACGTTCAGACCGGTGTCTCGGTGGAAGCCGGGACGTTCTCGGTCGACGAGTTCCCGGACGCTGACTCCGCGAGCTTCACGGGCGGCGGTGTCTACGAGGAGACTCGTGGTGACGTCGTCGAGATCCCGATCTCGCTCGAGAACACTGAGGAGGGCGCGCAAGCGTTCGTCTCTGTCGGCAGCCTCGGTGACACCAACTACGTGACCAACGTCACGGTCGCCGACCAGAACGCCGACGGCGAGGTCATCCTCGAGTTCAACTCGTACATGGCCGGTGTGCAGGGCGTCACCGGTAACGAGTCGGCTGTCTTCACCGCACAGGGCCCCGACACGGTCGACGGCATGCGCGACGAGCGCGGCGACTTCATCGGGAACCTGAGCGCGGAAACCACCAACCCCAACTCGCTGCGGACGGCGAAGGCTGCGACGCTCGACGCCTTCTCCTACGAACTGAAGGTCAAGGCTGCCGAAGAAGGTGACTTCGACGGCGACATCAACTTCAGCAAGAACGGGTTCGACGCGCAGGACGTCGGTGCGATCGACCTCGGCGCTCGCTCGACCGAGAGCAGCGTCGTCTGGCGCACGCCGGGTGCGCTGGAGGGCTCCCTCTCGCTGACGGCGATCGACGAGATGACCGACACCACGGACGACCCGCTCGACGGTAACCTGACCCAGACCGACCGGGTCACGGACGGTGAGATCATCATCCACCAGATCACGGCATCCGGTCTCGAAGGTGTCATCAAGAACCGGACGAACCCGGCAGTCGAAGGATCCAACGAGACGTTCGCGTTCCTGCAGGAGCGCGAACCGGGTCCGGACACGTCGGAGTACGCCGGCACCTACAACATCTTCGAAGCCGCGTTCGAGAACGAGAATCCGGAGCCCAACGAGCCGCTCCGCGAGTTCTCGCTGGACAACACGAAGGACTTCGTGTTCCTGCCGGACTACGCGAACGACACCTACTACATCGCAGTCGTCATCGACGACGTCGATGACCAGAAGCTCCGGTACGGGGACCAGTGGAACGCGACGTTCAACTTCCCCGAGTTCAGCGCGATCGGGCCCAACCTCGGCGGTGACGGTGGCGGCACCGTCCACTCCGCCTGGGTCTACCAGGAGCCGGACGCGCAGCCGGACCTCGTGAACGGTGCAATCGAGATCCGCAACGCACAGAACCAGACGATCCCGGGTGAGACTAACATCGCACCCGGAACCGAGCTTCAGATCCGCATCCAGAGCCAGAACGACAACAGTCCGTTCCTGGTGCCCCTGAACACGCGGGTCGAAGAAGGGAACAACGGCGGCGACCTGGTCAACGACTTCACCTTCACGGGTGACTTCGACACGCGCAGTGGCGGCATCAACTTCACTGCGCAGATCCGCCGCAGTGGTCAGCAGATCCCTGAGGACACGACCTTCGACGGTCGCCTCCTCGGTGCGCCGACCGCGACTGTCACGTTCAACGACCAGTCGGTCTCGTCCGAAGTCGAGACCCAGGCCGTCACGGTGGCCTCGGTCGACATGAACTACGGTTCGACTCAGGACCGCGGTGGCTTCATCGCCATCCACCAGGGTAGTGCGACTGGCCCGGTTATCGGCCACAGTACCTACCTGGACGGCGGTGAGACCACGAACGTGCGCATCGCGCTCAACGCCAGTCTCACGGAAGAGACCACGCTGGTCGCAATGCCGCACCTCGACTCGAACGGCAACCAGGTGTACGAGTTCGGCGAGGAACCCGGCCTCGACGGCCCGTACACGACCTCGGACGGTGCCCCGGTGACCGACAGCGCGACGATCAGCGTTGTCGTGGACACGCCGGTCCCGTCGCCGACGCCGACGGACACGCCGACTCCGACGCCGACGCCGACGTCGACGCCGGAGCCGACTCCGACGGAGACGGCGACGCCGATGCCGACGGACACGCCGGAACCGACGACTGAGCCGCCGACGCCGACGCCGACGACCACGACGACTGGTCCCGGCTTCGGTGTCCTCGTCGCAGTCATCGCGCTGCTCGCCGCTGCGCTGCTGGCGGCGCGCCGCCGCGACTAACGACGACTGACGGCTCTACGGCCGAACCATCGGGCTCACGCCCGACCTAACCGTTCGCGGTTTCCATTTTTTCGGCGCTCACCCGGACAGCGACGGTGTTCGGAACACTCGGTACACGTTTCGAGTAGCGCCGTGACGGGCCTGTCTGCCGACCGGGTTCGCGCTCGCCGGTCGTGCGCGGTGCGCTCCGACAACGATAAAGCATATATCCGCGATCGACCAAGCGACGACAGCAATGAGTCCGGCCCTCGGCGCGTTCACCGATCCCCTCGCTATCGCGCGCCCGCTGTCGTGGGTCGTCGTCGCTGCGTTTCTGGCGGCCGGCGTTCTGGTCGATCGGAACCGCGAGCGCGCTCGCAGCGTCGGCGTCGTCGCCTGGGGGCTGTTCGCAGTCTTCTGGCTCGTCCTCGTCCCACACTTCGTGTTTACGCAGAAGTCCATCGTCGAGGGGCTGGGGTCTATCGCCGCGGTGCCGCTATCAGCCTACGCCGGCTATCGGCTCTGGCAGGGCCGGGACTCACTCTTTGTCCTGACGCGGGCGGTCGGGATCATGGGGCTGCTGTATCTCCCCTTCGCCTACGTTCCCCTGCTCGAAACCAACCCTGTCCGTGGATTCGCCATCGAGACCGTCGCCGCACAGACGAACGTCCTGCTCGGCTCGATCGGCGTCGACCCGACGCTGATGGCCGGAACGGAGTACTTCAGTGACGTCACGAACAGCGACTACCAGTACGTGGGGACGTTCGTCTTCCCCGGTGACTCCCAGCCGATCACCTACACGATCATCATCGCGTGTACGGGAGTCGGGAGCATGTCGATCATCGGGGGGTTGGTCCTCGCAGTGAAAGCCCCCCTGGAACGGAAACTCCGCGCGCTCGCGCTAGCGTTGCCGGTCATCTACGTGCTCAACCTCCTCCGGAACGTCTTCATCGCCACCATGTTCGGCCAGCAGCGGATGCAGTGGTTCGTCGACCCCGTGATGACGGTGTTCGGTCTCTCGGACCCGCAACTGGTGTCGTACTACCTCGCAGACCGCATCCTCGCACAGGTGGGGTCGGTGGTCGCGCTCGCGGTCATCACGTGGCTCGTCGTCCGTGAACTCCCCGAGGTGCTCTCGGTGGTCGACGACGTCCTCTACCTGGTGACTGGCTCGGAGTACGACCTTCAGGATGCACTGGACGTCCAGCAGACACCGGCGGACGGCGCCGCCAGCGACGACTGACTGGGTGTTCAACCGCACCAGTGTCCGCTTCGTTTTTCACTGTTCCCGCACTTAGCGCGCCGGCGGCAGTGCGCTCTCGGGGGCGTCGCCGAGTTCCGCCAGCGCCTCGCGTTCGACGAGGTGGAGGTCGCCGGGGACGACCAGCAAGTGAAGCGGGTCACCGAACGATCCCTCGGCGAGGGTCGCCAGCGTGTCGGCGCGGACGACCGGTGTGGGCGACCCCGCACGGGCGACGACGACACCGAGACGGTTTCCGCCAGGGGTCGGGTCCGCCCGCTCGCTCGCGCGCTCGTCCCAGGCGTCGGCGAGCATGCCGGCAGCGGTGTCGGCGCGCATGTAGTTCTCGCCCGCGGCGTCGATGTCGAGGAAGACGAGCGTGTGGAGCCCGCGGTCACGATTGGCCTCGATACTGTCGAGGACGCTGTCGGGGACGTCTTCGCCGCCGTGGGAACGCTCGAAGGGGAGCGTCGTCGCCTTTCCGAAGCGGTAGTTCTGGAGGCCGGTGAGCGAACTCGCTGCGGTCTGGGCAGTCGTCCCGTGTATCACGCGCGTCTCGACGCCGCGTTCGTGGGCACGCAGACGCAGGTCGACGTGAGTCGTCGAGACCATCGTGTCGCCCGCGGTCAGGAAGACGACGTCCTCGGAAGCGGCGGCGTCGAGGAAGTCATCGGGCGACTGCTCGACACCTGCGCGGTCGCGGACGTCTATCTCGACGCCGTGGTAGTCTTCGAGGTCGTCGAGGGTCGCCCCGGCGAGTTTGCTGGTGTAAAACTCCGCGACGACGCGGTCTGCCTCCCGGATCGCCTCGCGGCCGGCAACAGTGATGGAGCGCTCGTCGTAGAGACCGAGGCCGACGAAGGTGAGCATACCGCCGTTCGAACGCCAAGCGGATTAAGCACCGCGACACGGTCGCGTCGGCGCGGACGGAGATGAGTACGAGGGTGAGGGTGAAGGCGAGGACGAGAGTGAGGGTGAAGGCGAGGACGAGGTAGCGCCGAGTTCGGAGCCCTGGCCGGTTCACCCGACCGGGAAGCGTCAGGCTTACCGCCGGAGGTGGCGGACGGAGGGTATGGCGGTTCCCTGCGTCCGTGTCTCGCGCGAAGACGGTGAGGCGACCCGACAGCGTCTCGCCGCAGCCGGCCTCGTCTCCGAGGACTACGAGATCGAAGTCGACGAGGGGGTCCTCTACATTCCCGTCACCGACGCGTCGGCCGTCGACGAGGACCTCACCGTCGTCTCGCGCGAGGTCGGCGCGCGAGAGGGCCAGACCATGCCCGGCGACCTCGTCGACGACCCCTCCTACGAGCGGGTGGGCGAGGTCGTCGTCATCGACGAGGACGACACCGACCGTGCACGGCGGGTGGCTGACGCAGTCGTCGAGTCGGATCTCCCCGTCGATGCGGTTCTCAACCGGGCCTCGAAGGTCAAAGGCGAGGAGCGAGTCCGCGACTGGGACGTGCTGGCCGGCGAGGGCACCGAGACGACCCATCGGGAGTACGGGTGTGAGTACGTGGTCGACCTCGCCGAGGCCTTCTTCTCGCCGCGACTGGCGACCGAGCGCCACCGCGTCGCCGAGCAGGTCCAGTCGGGCGAGCGAGCCTTCGACATGTTCGCCGGCGTCGGGCCGTTCGTGGTCCCGTTCGCCAAACGAGGGGCGACGGTCGTCGGCGTCGACGTCAACGCGGACGCTATCGAGTACCTCCGCGAGAACGCGCGGCGCAACGGCGTCGCCGAGCGAGTGACAGCAGTCTGTGGTGACGTCAGGGACGTCGCCCCCGACTACGAGGACTGGGCCGACCGGGTCGTGATGAACCTGCCCCACAGTGCCGACGAGTTCCTCGACACTGCAATCTCGCTGGCCGGTGACGAGGCCGTGGTCCACTACTACGACATCCAGCACGAGGACGATCCGTTCGGGCCCGGCGAGCGGGCGATCCGCGCGGCGGCCGAACCCGACTACGAGGTGACCGTCGAGACCAGACGGCTGGTGCGGTCGTACGCCCCCCACGAGGAGAACGTCTGTCTGGACGTCCGATTGCGTCGTGTCTGAGCGTGGACTGGCGGGTCCGATTCGCAATTCTTATTGCGCTAATCGGCGGACGGTAAGACGCGAGCGACGACCGAACGTGCCGGTGTAGCTCAGACTGGCTAGAGCGAATCCTTCGTAAGGATTAGGTCGAGGGTTCAAATCCCTCCACCGGCTTTCTACGACGAACATACGTGGGGAGTGAAAGCCATAGAGGGATTTGAATCAGGGAACGGAGCGAAGTGGAGTGACCGTGGTTCACAATCCTCTCCACCGGCTTTCGCTGTTCAGTCTTTTCGCCGCAGAAAGAATCGGTGGCGAGAGTTGAAGTGGAGAACGGACTGACCGAAGGCTCGCGTTCCTCGGTTCAGACCTGCGGATCGTTTTGCTCGTCTTGTGTTCTCGAATCACTATCGGGAATGTCGTCTACTGTGGGAAGTCCGCAGGCGGCGACGGCGTCCTCGTTGTCCACGTCATCCCCGTGGCCGATCCCACACATGTGTGCGAGTTCGTGGATGATGGTCGCGGCGATGGTCCACCGACCGATCCGGTAGGATTTCTCGCTATAGGCCACGTGGTCCGAGTCGGGTCTGTGTTCGCCCAGTCCGTCTCCGGGATCCCTCCAGACTTTTACCTTGTCGACAAGTTCGGGGAGCGTGTCGTGGTCGGAGTCCGTGCAGTGGGTCGCGAAGGCGTCGTGACACGCCGCGTACCGGTTGGGGTTGTTGACGATGCGTTCCACGATTGCCATTCCCTCGTTGACACGCTCGCGTTCGTTCTCCGGGACGCGCTCCATCCCGAGCGGCGGTGGCCCGACACCGTCGTACGCCCACGTGTCCCCGTATTCCCACCGCTGTAGTCGTTCGCGCTGGATCCGCTGAATCCGATTAGTGGGCCGTTCGGCAGACACATCATCAGCACGGGACGTCCATGCGTCGTCCGCACCGCCCTGCTGGACGACGTGTGTCAACTCGTGGGCGAGCAGTCGCTTGCCCGACCGGCTGTTCGGTCTGTATTCGCCCGAGCGGAAGACGACGTCGCTCCCGAGTGTGAACGCGCGGGCGTCGACCGCCCGCGCCGCCCGGTCGGCCTGCGAATCTGTGTGGACCCGGACGTCACCGAAGTCCTGGCCCATCCGGGACTCGAAGAACGAGCGCGTCTCCGCCGGCAGTTGCCGGCCACCCGAGCGTGCCTGCCTGACCTGCCGAGCGACCTCGCTGTCGTCGTCGATGGTGTGCCCTCCGCTGGCGTCTACCGCACGCTGGAGTTGTGCCTCACACTCCTCACAGTCGAGCGGTTTGCCATGCTGTAGTCGCTTGCGACAGCGTGAACACATCCGCTGTAGCGCCGGCTCCAGGTCGGCGGTCCGTGGCTGCGTTTCGTTCTCGCTTCGCATCACGGCCGCCGCGACACGGTCGGCTTCGCGCTCGTATCGGTCCGTCGGGTTGCTGACTTCGAGTTTCGGCTGGATCGCCCGTTCGAGTGCCGACTCGCGACGCGACGGGGTCTGGGCCCCCGGTGTTTCGGTCTCGCCCTCGGTCGTCTGCGTGTCCGTCTTCCGGGTGTTTCGGTCTGTCTCCGGTGTGGTATCGGGCACACGGGAACCGGCGCCAGACCGGGCGACCCGTTCGTTGTCGACTGCCGACTGGACAGCCTGGTTCCCACCCGCACGGTGGAGCGCCGCCAGCGGCTGTTCGCGGGCCGTGGTGTCCGCTTCGCTCCTTGCCCGCTGGTCGCCGTCTCGCTGTGACTGTCTGCGTCTGCCGTCCGTTTCGTGGTCTGGTCGAGCGCGTCTCATGTACTTCTCGCCGGGCCCGTCCTCGCCCCGGCAGTTCCTGACACGAGAGTCACACGCTGAGTGGATTAGTCTTTCGCCGACAGGAGTTCGGGGACGGACGCGAGCGAGGGCGCCTCGGCCGGAACCGTTAGGTTGTGGCGACCGAACCGGTCGACGATGGACGACCAGTGGCGCAGGCGGGCGGTCCTGGCGGCGAGTGCAGTCGCGACAGTCTCGTGGGTGGTCGGGCTGTTCGCGGGTGGGTACACGGTATTTGTCGCCGTGGGCGGTGGCGACGTGACAGTGGTCCTCGCCGTCGCGCTCGGCGGTATCGCACTCGGAGTGACGCTGTCGATGGTCGAGAGTCGGCTGTCGGACGAGGGGCCCTTCGGCGGCGAGTGACCCGAGGGGACCGCTTGCGCGGACCGGTAGCGTCAAAGGGGTCCGGTCGGTGGGTTCGAGCATGCGAACGTCCGAGGAGATCCGCGACCGGATCGAGCGGCTGGAGGCGGCCTACGACAGACACGACCCGCCGACGTCGGAACTCGAAGACGAGGCCGAGGTGGCCATCCTGCGGGCCATCGAGGAACTGGAGTGGGTCCTCGAAGAACACGACGAGGAGAGCGGCTTTACGACCTGAATCGGGTCCCGTCGTCGCTCTCTCGGGTCGCTCTCCCGCGACAGCGGGGCGCGTCACTGTTTTCCTGCCGGCCACGCTACGACACCCGTGACTGACGTTCGCCGGGACGCTATCGCCGCCGCCTGCTGTGGCGTGCTCTTGGTGGGGATACTCGCCGTCACCGACGCAGTCGACGAGCTGGCGAAGCCGGTCGCGGCCGCCCTCGGCGTCTTCGGTGCCGTCGTCGTCGAGGGGGCGTTTCTCGCAGACACGCCGGTCGCCGACTGGTGGACGCGTCCCTGGGTTCGGATCGCCAGCGCGCTCGCGCTCCTGGGGAGCGCTCTCGGAGCGTCGCTCGTCGTCGGCCCCGTCGTCGTCGCCGCGGCGTGCTGGGGGCTCGTGACCTATTTCGTCTTTCTCGCGCTGGCTGTCTCTGGGTACTGGCCGTGACAGACCCGAGATAGCTGCAGAGCGAGGCCGTGACGGTCAGTGTGTCAGCAGGAGCAGTTGGTCGTCGGTCCGGACGACACAGAACGGTCCCTCGGGGTCGCCGAACGTGTTCTCGCGGCGCTCGGAGACGAACAGGCGGTCGAACTCCCGGTCACAGGCCGGGCACAGGAACCCCTCCCTGTTGGCGAGGTGGGTCGTCTCGCGGTCGTCTCGCAGGAGTTTCAGCCCGTGGCGGTAGTCGTGGACGTCGAAACTCCCGCTGACGTCGAGCGTCTCCATACCCGCTACAGGGCCGACGTCGGCTTGAAATCCCCGGCCAGTGGGACGGCGCGACGAACGAGCGATATCACTCGGCGGGCTCCAGTCTGGTCCGATAGCTACACGGGGGCGGGGAGTCAATCGCCGCCGATGCGACGACAACCGTGGGTTCGGACGGTGGCGCGTGTCGGAGTCTTCGTGCTCGCGCTGGCGACGCTGGCCGGGACAGCACTCGCCCACGGGGGGTCGCTGGGCGGCGCCGCCCGCCCGCCGCTGTCGGTGCCGGCCTGGCTGGTCGCCGGAACGGCCGGAGTCGCACTGGGCGTCTCCGCCATCGTGACGACCCGGTCGACCAGCCGTGTCGTCACCGCCGCACGTCCGACGCTGGGACGGCACGTCCCCGTTCCCGGCCAGCGCGCGCTGGTACTCGTGGCGAACGCACTGGGTGTCGTCACCCTCGCGGGGGTGGTCGTCGTCGGCTATCTCGGGCCAGCAGACCCGCTCTCGAACGGTGCGGTCGTGGTCGTCTGGGCGGGCTGGTGGGCCGGCTTCGCGATGAGCACCTACCTCCTGGGAGATACCTGGCCGGCGCTCGACCCCTTCCGAACGCTCGCTCGACCGCTCTCCGCGCTGGGGCGGACCTACCGGTGGCAGTGGGGAGCCTGGCCTTCCGTCGCCGGTTTGCTCGCGCTCGGCTGGGTCGAGGTGGTCGGCCCGCTGGCCGACCGACCGCCGGTGCTCGCGACGGTCGTCCTCGCGTACGGGGTCGTCACCGTCGGTGGCGCGGTCGTCTACGGCACCGACGTCTGGTTCCAGGAGGTCGACCCGGTCGCGCGTGTCTTCGCTCTCTACGGGCAGGTCGCACCGCTCCGCCGTGACGACGAGGGCAGCGTCCGCTTCCGGCTGCCGGGTGCTGGGTTGACCGAGGACGTCCTCGCAGGGGCGGACGACGTCGCGTTCGTCGTCGCACTGCTGTGGGTACCGACGTTCGACGGGCTGGTGACGACGCCGCTGTGGGGGCGGTTCGCCCGTGGCGTCGTCGGGTGGGGTGTCCCGGCGCTCGTCCTCTACCCGCTCGCGCTCGCGACCGGCTTCGCCGTCTACTGGGGTCTCTACCTGGCCGCGACACGTCTCGCTCGCCGGATGACGGGGGCCGAGGTCGGCGTTCCGACGCTGGCCCGTCGATTCGCGCCGGGGTTGCTGGCTCTCGCCGCCGGCTACCACTTCGCACACGTCTTCGATTTCTTCCTGTCGCTCGTCCCGGCGCTGGTGCTTGCGGTGATAGCTCCCTTCGCCACAGTCGACCCCGGAATCCTGGTCGTGCCGGACTGGTTCGGCTGGGTCGCCGTCGGGGCTGTCCTCACGGGTCACGTCCTCGCGGTGCTGGGTATCCGGACGACGGCGTTCGAACTGTTCCCCGAGCGCGACCAGGCCGTCCGGTGTCAGTATCCCGTCGCCGCCGTGATGGTCTCGTTCACGGTCGTGAGCCTCTGGGTCGTCACACGCCCGGAGTTCGCACCGCCGTTTCTCGGACCGTGACCGGACCGCGACAACGGCCGCCTCGGCAGACTGGCGGACGGAAGCGAGGAACGGTCGATGGGCGCTTGCGACCCGTAAGTTTCATGCGCGCGAGACGGTTCCGTGGGAGTATGGAACTCCGGGTCATCGAGAAGGCGGATACGGAGGTCTCGATCGAGATCGCCGGCGAGGACCACACCTTCATGAACGTGCTGAAGGGGGCACTGCTGGAGACAGACGGTGTCACCGCCGCGACCTACGACATGAACCCCGAACAGTCGGGCGGCCAGACCGAACCGGTGTTGACGATCAAGACCGACCAGGCGACCGACGCGCTGGACGCCCTCGAAGCGGGCGCCGAACGGGTTATCCAGAAGTCTGATGACTTCGAGACCGCTTTCGAATCGGCTGCGTAAACTACCTCACCCTACTCGCTCACGGCTTCGCCGTTCGCTTCATCGAGGGTGGGGCTTTCGCGTGGACTCCCGTTCTGGCCTTCACAGGCAGGCTCATAATCGCCGTTCACGTTCAACGCCCCACGATTCAAGCGCACGTTTACGGGTGCGCCTTCGCCCGACGACTTTTGCGCCGAGCGAAGATGCTTCAGACCGATGTTTTTCGCCGCGTTGTAGTCCGCATGGGGTGCATACCCGCACTTTAAGCATTCGAACACGTCCTGGCCGTCCGAAGTCGGACGGTTGTCCTCGTGAGTGAATCCGCACTTGGAACACCGTTGGGAGGTGTAGGCAGGACTCACCTTGACGGTCGAGATGCCGACCACCTCGGCTTTGTACTCGACATACTCGAACAGCCGTCGGAACGCCCACGCGTGGAACTTCTTGGCGTTGGGCATCCGCTCACGAATCCCCGTCAGGTTTTCGAACGCAATCACGCCACAGCCGTTCTCGACGGCCTCCGTGACAAGTTCTTTCGAGACAGTGTGTAAGAAATGGTCGTAGCGACCTGTCTCGGTGCGTCCGACCGACTGGATGGTTTCGTGAGCCGCCCGCGTGCCACGCTGTTGAAGCGATCCGCGTCGCTTCTCAAACTCGCGATGCCAGTGGTTCAGCTCCGAGCCGTTCCAAAACGTACCCGTGGACGTAACGGCGACGTTTTCGATGCCGAGGTCAACGCCGAGGACTGTGCTGTGCCCGTCGTTGCCTTTGTCGGCAGTCTCGAACTCCACGTCCGCCTTTGTTCGGACGTGAAGGTAGAACTCGCTGTCTCGGTAATGGAGTTCCGCACCCGTCAGTTGATAGTCGTCGTTGAACAGGTACTCCGAGTGGGGTGTCTCGCGGCTCTCATCGGGGAGGACGTATTCGGCGGTGATGCGCCCTTCGACGGTCGAGAGCGTGGCGTGGTCGTCGTTAAACGTCGCACACCGCTTGTCATAGACGAGTGTCGGGGCAGTGAAGTGCGGCTTCCCTGCGTAGTCACCTTGCTTCCACCTAGCGACGACGCTCTGTACGGCGTCGGCGGCCTTGTTGCGAGCGTTCTGGACGAGGTTCGCTTGAAGCCGCGTCTCTGCTCGTACGTCGTCGTAGGTTTCGCGTTGAAGTTCGGCTTTACTTGTCGTCTTGTACTCGCCCTGCCACGCGTGGTCGACGACGTAGTTGGCGGCCCACAGGAACTCGGAGATGGTTTCGTGGAGGAGGTCGGCATCGCTGTCGGCCACGTCGAGCTTGAGGGGGACAGTGCGACGTACCTCCATCCGTGATTCAGATGTCGGCCAATGTTTTTATAATAATAACGGTTCGGTGGGGAGTTGGCCAGCCATCGAGCGTGGTTGGTGTAGTACCGTATCGGTTTCTTCCCCGACCTACTCGCTCACTTCGTTCGCTCCTTGAGGTTGGGGGCTCCACCTTGTATTATGCTGAATCGGCCCACCTGCTTTGCTGGCGCCGGATGTCGACATCCTCATTTCGCGGCGATACACAGTAGGAGACAGATGGACCTGGGTGACGCCGACGAGCGACTACCGCGCGTCGCAGCGACGCTCCTGCTGGCAGTGGGCGGACTGGCGTTCCTGGCCGGTATCGCCGTCTTCTTCGTCTCTCTCCCGCCGGATATCGTCGCGTCGCTCCCGGCCGATTACAGGCTTTTGCTCGCAGGACTGGCGGTCCTCGGTGGGGCTGCCCACGTCCTCGCCGGCATGTGGGTGCGCCAGCGCCGACCGCTCTTTCGGATCGCGGCGGCCACGCTCGTCGGGATGGTCCTCCTCCAGGTGAGCGCGCCGGTCGATATTCTGGTCCTCGTCGCCCTCGCAATCAGCCGTGACCAGTTCGAGGACGACGACTGGTAGCTCCCCTGCTGATAGTCGCGCCGGGTACGAACCAGGCGACCGCCTATCAGTTGCGTGTCCCTCAGGTCCGGACACCCCGGATTCGGCGCTGTCCCAGGTCAATCGTCGGCGCCGGTCCGGTCGTCGTGGTCGACGGGGACGCCGTGGGCTTCGAGTTCGGATTCGTTGTCGCCGATGCCGGTCGTGACGATCATCCGCATGCCCTGGCGGACGCTCATGTCCGTCTCGTGGATCTGCGAGTCGGGGAGCATCACGAGTCGACCGGCCGTCGGGTTCGGGCTGTTGGGCAAAAACACCGAGTAGGCCTGTTCGCCCACGACGTCGTCGATCGGTTCGCGGCCCTCGCCGGTGACGAGACCGATCGAGTAGACGTCCTCTCGGGGGTACTCGACGAGCACGACGCTCTCGTACTCGGTGTCACGGTCGACCAGCGAGGTCGCGGTCTGCTTGATGGCCGCGTAGATAGTGCTCACCAGGGGGACGAAGTTGACAGTCTTGCCCAGGTTCCCGAAGAGGTGGCGACCCACCGACCACTGTGCGAGCGCGCCGATGACGGTGAGCGTCGCGACGATGATGAGGACGGCGACGACCTGTGCGAGGACTTCGACGTTGCCGGTGTAGTTGGCCAGTCGCGTTCCGGCCACCAGGGGGTTGATGAACTGCAGCGACCAGTTGACGAGAAGTCGCAGGATGTACAGCGTGATGGCCAGCGGTGCGACCAGGATCAACCCGGCCACGAAACTATCCTTGACGCGCTGGAGTGGGCCCATACCCTTCGGAAGTCGGGCGCGATGAAAAACACTGTGGCGCCAGCACCGCCCGCTCTCTGTCGGATCCGGTCGCGACTGTCGGTGCCTACAGGGTAGTATTACGGTCGTGACTGGAGTCGCTGGAGTCCCGCTCGACCGCCGCGCGCGGCGAGTCGCACCGGTCGCACCGCCCGGTACAAGGGGGACAGCGAGTCGGGTAGGTCGACGCTCTCGACGTCGCCTTCGCTCGGGATCGTCGCGACTCGCATCGCGTACACCAGCCTGCCGGGCCAGCTATCGAGCACGCGCCACTGGTAGCTGTGCTGTTCCCAGTCTGTCGGCGGTGTCACTTCGCCTCGTAACCGGTCGATAGCTTCGGTTCCGAGTACGCGACGGTCGGGTCGGCCTCAATGGCAGAGGTGATCTCGGGCGGGAGCGTGACTTCGCGGCTGTCTTGTACGTGGAAGGTGTCCAGGTCGGGCCAAGAAAACACGGTCGTCCGTCGCTTACAGTCTTCACAGTTCGTTGGAACTTCAGGATGGGAGTCTTCGACGGCGAGGTCTGAGGAAAATCGGTGTCCAGCGAGACCGTTCGGGTCCGTGTTCCCGGCACGACAACCCTCTCACGGGAGCGGGGACGGTCACGACGATCTCGCCTGCGGTTGCGGAAGCCGTGTCAACTCGAATTGTTACGGTTTCGGGCTCCGTACCGATCCAATGTCGGGCCACTTTGTCTCCGTTATAGTGCGGATAACAATCTCCTGGGGGCTCACGTCATCTCGGCAATGAGTGGGTGGGAAGCAATGTTTCGGGAGAGGTCAGAATCGCATTCGAACACGGCCGAGGAGCAGGCTGTCGACCGGGAACTGGTCTACGAAGCGCTCAGCAACACGCGGCGCAGACACGTCATCCACTGCATCCTCCAGGCGGACGACTCGGTCGAGCTGGCTGACCTCTCCCGGTGGATCGCAGCCTGGGAGAACGATGTCGCCGTCGAAGCGGTCACGGCGAAACAGCGAAAGAGAGTGTACACCGCGCTTCGGCAAGTCCACTTGCCGAAACTCGACGAGACGGGGATCGTCGCCTTCGACCCCGACCGCGGGACGATCGAACCGACTGAAGTGACCGAGAACGTCGAGGCGTACTTGCGAGTCGTCCCGGAAGACGAGATCACTTGGAGTCGCTTCTACGTCGGACTGGGCGCTATCCTGGGAAGCGCCGCGCTGCTCGCGTGGCTCGGCCTGTTCCCGTTCAGCGAACTCCCCGGCCAGGCGTGGGGTGTCCTCTCGGGACTGGCAGTGTTGGTGACCGGCATCGCACACGTGGTCTCCGACTGTCGCCATCAGATCGGGAGTGATGGAGCGCCACCGGGTTATTGAGGCTGTGAGCTGTGGATTACCTATTATCAGTACCTCACAAAGCCGGTTAACGAGAACGTCTGCTTGCTGAGGATGTGCACTCCAAACAGCAAGCAGACAATGTAATCCACGAAGACCAACTCCTTAACTTCCTCGTCAACCGACTTGACGAGGAAGTTCCGCTCACCCTTGCTAACAACGCTGAAATCGAGGCTGAAGACATCTACGAGGACCTCGTCGGCGCGTGCGCCGACGGGACCTCGGTCTCAACGCTATGTGACTCCAGTGAGGACTCACCGCCTGCAAACACGATTCTCTACCATCTCCGGACGAAGTTCGAGCCGGAACGGCTCGAACGAGTCGCTAACACGCTCCTACGGCGAGATATCGTCGAACTCCTCCCCGAGCAGGTGGAGGTCTGCGCAGACCTCCACCTGCGACCCTACTACAGTGACGAAGACGACACAGACGGCCTCTACCACTCCGAGGCCAAGCGCGGAACCACCGCGTTCCACGCCTACGCCACACTCTACGCGCGTGTGACGAACAAACAGCACACGCTGGCGGTGCGCCGTCTCGAAGACGGAAACACCGCCAGCAGCATCCTCGCTGAGTTTCTTGGAGTGCTCGACGGCCTTGACACCGAGGTCAAGGCCGTCTACCTCGATCGCGGATTCTACGACAGCAAGTGTCTCACGTTGCTTCAAGCGCACGACTACGCCTACGTTATCCCGATCATCCAGTGGGGAGAGGCGATTCAGCAGGAACTCTCGGAAGGATGGAGTCGCATCATCAACCACGACCTGACAGGGAAACTCGACGGTCACAGCTGGACCGTCGAGTTTCCAGTCTACATCGACTGTACGTACCTGAATGGACGGTACGACGACCACGGCGTGGCGCGTCACGGCTACGCCGCTGACGCGCCGTTCATCGAGACACCACGCCAAGCTCGATACCACTACAGCAAACGCTTCGGTATCGAATCGAGCTATCGCTTGTCCGAGCAAGCGATAGCGACGACAACGACGCGAGACGCGACGGTGAGACTGCTGTACGTCGTGGTGAGTCTCCTCTTGCAGAATGCGTGGCGGTATCTCCACTACGAATACGTGGCGACGCCCCGCCGAGGCGGGCGTCGCCTCTGGTGGTGGCCGTACAAGGAGTTCGTCAATATGGTTCAGCGGGCCGCGTGGACGGCCCTCGCGGTGCGTCGGGCCGTCCCCGCAAACCGGCCACCTGACGACCGGTTCCACCGGTAGTCACCGACCGAGCAAGCGTCCTCGCAAGTGGCAACGCTGTCACGTCGGCGGCTGACCGCCGCCGACAGCGACAACTCCGCCTTCGATCAACGTTGCTCAACCGCTACCGTCGACTCATCACAGCAGAACAGGTGACTCAGGTCAGGCTAACTGGCGATGCTTTGTGAGGTACTGATTATTGGTATCGGAGATGCTGGCAGGACTGCCGAAACAGGGGTACCACCGAGAAGTGGTGGTCGCGACGGCCACCTTGAGACTCACTACTCTTCGTCGTCGAACGCCCAGGCGCCGTCGAACAGCGATTTGAGTGTTTCGATAGTCTCGTCGTCGTGAGCACCGGGATCCATGTGAAAGTGCGCCATCGCATCGGCGTCGGCCAGCCGGTCGGTCACGACGTGGAAGAACCGGAACGCCTGGTCCAGTTCTACGTACTGGAGCAATGCCGTTACGGAGTCGAAACAGACGACGGTCTGTCGGCCCTTGACGTTGTCGACGAGTTCATCTAGGGACTCGGTAACGCGCACGCCGAGTTTGGTCAGATTTTCCGGCGAGGAGAGCCGGTTGACCGTGACGTCCACGTCGTCTTGGCCGATGTCGTCACTGGATTTATCGAAGGTGTCTATTGACCGGGCAGAGACATCGACGTCAACGAAGGACGCACGTTCCGGTAGATTCCCGTGTCGTCGCCAGTTCACGAGGTGGTCCTCGGGCGAGCGCATTAACGTGACACAGAGTACGTGGATCTCACCTACCTCACCTCGGGTCAGCAGGCCACTGCAGGTTTTCGGATCGCTCACGGCGAACGACTGTGTGAGTACGAGAAGGCTATTCCCTGGTTCGAACGAGTCAGGCCGATTCTGTGATATTGTCCGCATCTTCCTCCCCGCTATCATAATTTCCTGTTGCCTAAATAAAACCCTTGCCTGCGTGCGACAGTAGCCCGGATCGAATCAGTATTTTCCGATACTATGATTTTACGGCCATTATCGCTTCCGCCAGTCGGGGAACAACTCTGTGACCGTGCTCGTCATGCATCCATATCCATTCCGTGACTGGCAACCAACCGACCTGTAGAGTGCAGTGACGATAGAGTTAAGTGGGCGTAACCGTCTGATTAGTGGTAAGCTCCCAACGACCGGCCCGTCGAATCCGGACAGGTTGTATCTGAATTGACGGTCGAGAAACTGCCATCCGGACCAGGGGGTGGAGGGTGCTCGAATCGATGTCCGACATAGCGTCCGAGAGGGCGGCCGTCCACAGTGATGACCCTCCATGAGTCGTTACTCGTGTGCGTGGCTGGACGCTCGTGACAACATACGGGGTCACGATGTCGGATCCTGAAGACGATCCGGGCGGTATCAGCGGGAGCGATACCGACGCGTCTGACGACCAGAGCGACGGTAGACGGCGCGTTCTGCTGTTGCTCGTGTTGCTAGTTCTTGCTCTGGTCGGTGGCGGTATCGGGACGTTCGTCTTGGACAACTCCTCCGGTCCCGAACCGGACCCTGGGACATCGATTCCGCCCGGACCGAACGCAACCGGGAACGTCTCGCTATCGACTCCAGAAGGCGTGACGTTGCTCGACACCCAAGACGTAGTCCCTGGTGACGAGGGGACCGCTCAGATCGTCCTCGGCAACGTCGGCGACATGGCGGGGTCGCTGACGATCTCGGACGTCACTGTGGAGGACGAGGAAAACAGCATCGCAGGCGCGGAGGCGGCGGTTGACGACTCGCCGGATGAGGGCGAACTCGCCGACGAGATCCGGGTCCGTCTCTCGGTCACGTATCCCGACGGCGAGACCGAACGGGTATTCGGAACTGACAGCTTCGTCCCGCTGTCATCACTTGAATCTGGGAACCGGGTCGTCAGTGAGGCGCTTGAACCCGGTGAGGAGGCCGTCGTCGTCTTCGACTGGCGACTCCCGTCCGATGTCGGCAACGTGGTCCAGAGCGACACCGCTCAATTCGACGTGCTGTTCACGCTCCGGGCACCGAACGCGACCGCGACCACTGACGGGTAGCCTAGAAGCGTCTCAGGCGAAGAGGAGGCCGAGATTGTGGAGCGTCATGTACGCGCCGACGAGCGCCAGCAACAGCGGCGGTGCGTAGAACATGAGTCGGTCGTCGTCGCCGACGCCGGCCCAGAGACTGACGCCGATACAGGTGTAGATGACCAGCAGCTTGAGTCCGAGAAAGCCGCCGCCGCCGAAGGCCATGATCGCCTGCCGGATGACGGGATTGGCCTCCGTGTGGAGGTCGCTGAAGTAGACGATCGCGATCGTCGTCACCACGTCGCCGACCCCGTAGGTTGCCAGTGCCAACAGCCACACCCGCGAGAACGACACCTCGTCGAACGAGGTTCCCTCCAGTGTGTACCAGTCGGCCTGTGCCGTTGCCATGTTGAGACAGGGGCGCTGACGGTACAAATAGTCACCCATGTCGTTATCAAATATGAATTTAGGGCCTATATGAGTTAGTAATGTGTAGTTAAAATCCACAATGTCGGGTAAAAACCGGAAACTGGATTGCAAGGGTAGTTATCCCTTTTCGATCTTAGCGCGCTGTTCGAGATTCCAGCCGGTAACTGGACGGCGGTACTCGACGGTATCAGGCCGAACGCAGAGGCCTATCGAGTACCGGAGCCTGCATAGGCCGTGCCGGCGTTCCGACGACGGTCACGTCCGGTCGGGATGCGAGCGGCTGGCGGTCGTGACGGGTGATTTCGTCTACCGGGCGGATACACTCATCGTTCGAGCGTTGTCACACGTCGCTGCGCTACTGCCGTGTTCGAGTCCGGTGACGACGATGTCCGATTGGGGAGCGACGATCCGATTCGTATCGACGCCCCCATTCAAGTCGACGCCACAGGCAGAGCAGCGGACTCGCTGGAACGTCTGACCGACAACAGACGGGTGTGGCTCAGGACCTCAGGAATCTCACGGCCAGGATTTTGAACTCCCGCCGTCGGCGACGTCCTCGAGCGTTCCCGAATCTATCGGGAAGGTGATTCCGTTGCGGTTCTCCAGGACGATAACGGTGATCTCGTACAGGTCCCCTTCGGTGCCGCCCGCACTGTACGTTACGGTCCCGCTGGTCTTGGTATCGCCAGTCGTCTTCGTCTCCGTTGCGGACGCTTTTTGGGTGTTCTCGAACCGGACTCGTGCTCCGCCGAACCGAGCGGTATTCGATGTCTGGTACGAGAGGCTGTAGTTCGTGTTGTTGTTCTGCGTGGTGTCCGTGAGCGTGAACGAATCCAGTGTCGGGCTGTCAGGCCGCCCCGGATCGCCGTAGCCGGCGGGGTCGTTCCCGTCAGCGACGTCGGAGATGGTGACCTCGTCGACGATCAGTCCGTTCTCGTTTTCGACTTCGACGACGATGTCGAACGGGTCGCCTCCGGTTCCTCCCTCGTTGTAGCTAAGCGTGCCGTTGGGGGTGTCGGTGCTCGTGTCGCTCACCGTCGCCCAGGAATTGTTACCGTTTTGGAAGCGTCCCCGGACAAGCCCGACGTTGTTGTCGAGATTCGTCAGTTCGTAGTAGACGGTATAGTTCCCGTTGTTGCTTTTCGTGTCGTCCTCGACGAGAATCCACTCGATCTCGGCACTGTTCTTGTTCCCGAAGTTACCGTCTCCGGTATCGTTCCCGTCTGCCGTGTCGGTGACTGTCTTCTCGATCACCGGGCTGGCGGTACCCTGCTCGAACACCGTGAAAATAAATTCGAACGTATCTCCCGAGTGCCCGCCGTAACTCGACGTCGAGACAGTGCCTTCCGGTGAGGTGCGTGAAAACGACTCTGTTTCGGCGTCTCCTCCCGGATTCGGATTATACTGTCCGTCCGGGACGTTGTCGACTGTGATCTCGATACGGTCGAAGGGGTCGACGTTCTCGACCTGGTAGGCGACCTTGAACTCCGCGTTGTTGTTTTTCGTCTGGTCGTATATCCTGTAGTCGAGGGTCGGCGTTTGACCGACCCGGATCGTGCCGCTGGCGGTCTCGGTGTCACGAAATCTCGCTACGGTCGTCGAATCGAGCAGTCGCGCGCTCCCGCCGACGGTCAGCAGTCCGCCGGCGATGAGTGTCCGCCGTGAGATGTGACTGTCTCCGCTGGATTCGCCTGCGGTATCGCGTGACTGTCCGTCTCCGTTCACGGTTGCTCACCCGTCGCTCCGTCCTCGTCATCGCTACCATCCTCGTCTCCCTCGGCCGCGGTGTGCGGTGCCCGTAGTAGGTCTCTGATCTCCGTCAGGGCCAGCACGCCTGCCGGGATCACTACCAGCAAGACGAGGCCCAGATCCGTCTCCGCGAACGTGACGACGTACCCGATCAGCGGGACGTGAAAGGCGACCCGACCGACGACCTGTTCGGGCGAAACCAGAGCCGAATCCGCTTCCTCGTTCGCGTCTCCTTTCGTCCGGAACTGTCGCTCTCCGTTCTCTTTGACGACGCCGACTATCCGGTGAGTGACTCGCTTAGCGTCGGTGCCCGTGGAACCGCGAAACGTGATGACGTCGCCCTCTGACAGCTCCACTGCCGGGACGCTCTCGACGTAGACGACGGCACCCGCATCGATAGACGGGGACATACTATCCGAGCGAACCACGAAACTGTGGTCGGCCCCGACGACTTGGGGGACGGCCGTACTGACGAACAGCCCCACGACGGCGACGATCACCAGCAGACCCAGGGCGTTCCCGAGGCGTCGCCAGTCGACGGACTCGACGGCCGGCAGGCGAGCGCTCATTCCGGGCCACCCCCGTCGGGGAACGCCCTCGGGTTACTGGGTATCATCCTGATTCAGATTGAACTCGAACGTGATATCGATCCCGTCACCCTGGAAGTCGTTGCCCACGTCTTTCAGACGGAAGCCGACGGTGAAGACCGTCCCGCTCCCCGGGTCGGCGAGGTTGATCAGGTCGTTCTGGGTCGTCTCCCCGCTGCCGTGGTCGTTCGTCGCCAGCTCGTGGAGCGTCGGGGGCGACCCGCCGCTGATCTGGCCGGTGACGTCCGCTCCGCCGTATTCGAGGCGTTGGACCTCCAGGTTCTCGGCGAGTTGCTGGGCGGTGACGTCCTGGCCGTTGTCGCTACCGTCGGACTCGGTGTAGCTCACGTCGACGTCGAGGGACCCGGCGAGACTCCCGTTGCTGACGAGCGTGACACTGTCGGTCGTCGTCTTGGTCGGTGCGAGGACCGTGCTGAACGCGAACGAACCACTGGAGTCGAAATCGAGAGCCAGCGTTCCGGCCTGGACCGTGTTGCCCGAACTCGACTCCGTATCGCTGAAGTACGCCATGGTCCCGGCGCCGGCGGCCGCTGCTGCAGCACCGACCGTGATAATTCCGCTGAGCAGTCTCCTCCGTGACACTTCTCTCGACCCGCTCACGTCAGATCACCGATCTCCGAGCGTCCCAGCGCGATGATGCGTCGCTCCCGATGCTGGCAACCATCCGACTTCGCAGTCCCGCTCGATAACGTGTCCATTGTTGTGTGACCTGTGGACGCTACGCGGACGGGACAACACCTCCCGTCGAATTGGATGTAGGTCAGGCCTGTTCAAGTTCGATCTGGAGGTCGAACTCAACGGTGTCGCCTTGGACCGCGTTATCGGTACCCGATGGCAAATTGTAGTTCAGTATCAGATACTTCGTCTCCGGCGGGTTCAGGGACTCCGTTCCGCTGACCGCGTTCGAACCGACGGCGTCGGTCAACAGTGTGTCGCTGGCGATAGCGGTCGCCTCATTCCCTGACGGCGTCACGGTGCTTCCTTGTGTTGTCCCGGCGCTTCCCCCGTAGTCCCCGCTCGACTCGACGAACGACTCGACCTCGAGGTTGTCATCGAGTTCGCCACCGGGACCGGGGTCCTCGAATTCATCTGCTGTTCCGTCCGAATCAGTGATGAGACTCGACGTCAGCGACCCGTCGCTACCGACAGTCCCGATGTTAACGTTCGTGAGTGTTCCGTCTACCGACCCTGCATTTCCGAGTTCGATAGCGATGTGACCGCTGCCTCCAGGAGCGATGTTAGTAAAATTGATTGCCGTTGCACCGCTGTCGTTCGGGTTCAGCACAAGGTCAAGTGTTCCTGCGGTAACTGTGTTCCCGTCACTTGTTTCCGTGTCGCTGAACAGCGCGAACGTCCCCGCCCCCGCGGCCGCCGCTGTTGCACCTACCGCCACTATACCACCCAGAACCCGCCGTCTATTGAGTTCGATTTTCTTATCTGTCATCTGAATACACCTGTAAGTAAGCCAGTAACTGGGACTGCATCCAGCACCTGGCCCACCACTTACTCTTTGCTTCGATATACCCTACTGGCGGGATACTTATTAACACCAGGTGGTCTTTGCTGGTTCTGAAAAAACGGCTGCGTTCAGTAAACAGATACTAGTTTCTCTACTGACCATATTCTGCACGCTCAGAATATGTATGTGAAACATGTATATATAGATTGCCTGTCTATCTAATTTCGAATGTGTGTGTGTTTGTGAATGTCTATCTCGAAGCGCGCTTCGGAGAGCCCGGTCCCACCGGACGTCTGGCCGGATCGGAACCCGTCGGTACCCGGACGACGATTGTTACATGGGGTCGACAGGTCGAACACGTAACGAACTCACATCACAAAACGTGAACGGCATTAGCCACGTTCGTGCAGTTGCATAAATACTATACTTCCTCGTTCAGAGTGGGTCGAGTCGGAAGGGTTGGGACAGATGGCGACAGTCGACAGACCTTCAAATCATCGAGAGGAACTGGGTATCGTACTGAATGTTGCCGGGTCACGAGTTGCGGCGACCGCGGCTGTCCTGTTCCTGGGCGCACCAACGGTAGCGTATTTCTCCGGTGACGCCCGGGCGCTGTTTTACGTCCACGTCGCACTGGGTGCGTTCTGGTTCGGGCTGGACTTCTTTTTCAAGTTCGTCCTCGGCCCGACACTCGACGAGGTTCCGGACGACGCGGCCGGCTCGGTCAATCAGCGCCTGGTACCGAAGATGATGGTCGTTCTGGAGCCGTTGAGTGTGGGCGTCGTCGGCTCTGGGGTCGCCCTGGCGGGCATGATGGGCTACTGGGACTCCCCCAGCGTCTGGCTGTGGGGTGCGCTCGGTATCGCGGTCCTCATGCTGGTCATCGGGTTCGGCCCGATCCACCTGCTGACGACCCGGATGGGTGTCGAACTCTCGATGCCCGAACCCGACCAGGACCGCCTCGACGAACTGTTCGGGAAGACGATGAAGTGGGGCCTCGTTCAGACCATCCTCATGGTGTTGATCGTCGCGATGATGACCGGGATCCGCTGGCAGATCTGACACACGATGGACTGCGACGCTACCCCTACCCCTACCGTCGGGACTTCCCCGTTCTGGACCGTGAGATCGGTGAATCCGAGCTGGTCTACTCCGACAACGCTACGACGACCCAGACCCCCGAGGCGGTTCACCCAGCACGTGGATCGATCGATTCGGGTAACGTGATATCTGAACGATTAAAGCATCGCGTTGCAGTCCCTACACTGTAAGCACGTGTAGACTCGGTTGATCCGAGTCGATATTGTCTCTCATTCAATATTTTGGATCTCTTTCAGCAGGGCTTCGAGCCGGTCCTCTGGAGGGGATCTGTCGGTGAATACGACCTGCTCGTAGATCTCGACTAATTCACTAACAGTGTCCACAGTTTCCGGTGCCAGGCTACTTTCTCGACAGTCCGAGAAGAACTCCCAGTGAGTCGCAGCGGGGTCGGTCCCCAACCGGTCACCGAGTGTCTTCCTGACTGACTGATAGGCGAGTTCGACAGCAGCCTCCGACCGCCCGTCAGCGAGTAGGGACTTGACATGCGAGAGTCCCGGGATATCCTTGTTCCTGCTTTCGTCGGACGCCGCCCGTGACTGCGGACTGCGACCGCCCTTCCTGTCGTCGTTTGTTGTCCGTCGCCGTCGAACTAGCAGTACCGGCAGCCCGACAACTGTGAGGACCACTGCCAGCACCACCACTGGCTGGTTCGCGACGACCCCGCGTATCGCTTCGAAGATGCCGGTTTCGGCGCCGTTTCCGGTGCCCGTACCGTCCGCGCGCACGGCTCTGATCTCCCGGGTGACCGACGACGATCGGAGGTTCGTCCCCGCCCCGTCGAACGCCGCCGAGGCGAGTATCGTCCCATCCGTCGCCGGCAACTCGCCCGCGCTGATGGCGATCGAGAAACCGCCGCTTCCGTTCGTCTCCACGGATCTGTCGATCGTCTCCCCGACGGTGAGTCGGACGGTCTGTCCAGGGACGGCGTCCCCATCGTTCGTCAGCAACTGGCCCGAAAGCCGCAGATTCTCACCCTCGATGTCGTTTCGAAGCGTCAGCGTCGTCTCGGTCTCGCGGATCGAAACCGTCGTACTCTCCGGGGCCGCCACGATGGCGCGGTTTTCGAGTGCTAGCGTGACGTTCACTCGCCGGTTGCCGCTCGCGATCGAGGCCGGGACTGTCCGATTGAGCGTCCCGGTGCCCGTCGCGTTCGTCCGCTCATCGTCCAGTCGAAGTCCCTCGATCTCACCAGCCACCGGGACGCCGGCGACCGGCTCGCCGTCGACTGTGAGTCGCGTCCCCACTTCGAGGTCGTCGCCGAACCCGACGGGGTCCGTGACCGGCTGCACCTCGAGTGTCGCTTCCACCTGTTCTACATCGACCTCGACTGTCTCGCTGGAGCCGAGATACACGGATTCATTCCGTGGGAGATAGCGAACCCGCAACTCGGTCGCATTGGACGGTAGCGTACGCGGTCTATATCGCAACGAGAACCGGCCGTCGCCGTCTGTTCGCACCTGTACGGTCCTCGTGTGCACCTGCAGGGATACTTCCCGGTTCGTGACTGGTTCACCGGTCTCCGTCGCCAGTTGTCCACGAGCAACCAGCGGATCCCGGTAGGATATCGCCCTCGACTCGGTCGTGACAGACAGTTTGGTTCGAACGAAGACGGTCGATTCGACCCGCGCCTGTCTCGACGAGACGTTCACAGACAGGTTACGTACCGCTCTCCGAGCCTCGACGAGTTCTGCTCCGGTACTCGTTTCGATCTGTGTGTAATCGTCCTGCAGGGATTCGTTGAGCCGTCTGACTCGTTCGCCCTGACGCTGAAGCTCGCGAGCGTAGCGGCGGGCGGCGGTCTCGTTTCCGTTTTCTCGTGCTTCTCGATAGTCCCCGTACGTTCGTTCGTACTCCTGTATCGCTCTCGAAAAATTTCGCTGAGTGCGTTGTGTCTCCCCGAGTGTAGTCCCGAGATCGTTGTCCTCGTCGGTATCGGTGTCGCCGATGACGTCGACCAGTTGGGCCAGCCGGGAGTCGTAGTCATCGCCGATGATTGATCGCCCCCGTTCGTATTGGCCTTCACTGATCTGTATTGCACTGTCCCCGAGTCTGTTCGCGAGTTCACGACCGAGCCAGCCGCGCACCGCAGTGAGATCTCCGTCCTCCGAGACGTTGTTCGGATTCGAGTGGTGGCTGGTCGAGTTGTTCTCCGGCGTCTGCAAGGTGTTCGATACGTTCGGCGATAGAGGAGGTTCGGTTTTATCGGCCGTCACCGCCGCGGTTGGGGGGACGACAGCTGTCGCGAGGAGGCATCCCACGACTACCAGCGTCACCGTTCGGGCTCGGCCTGCCATCCGTATGGTAGGCGGTCATCGAAGAGATGTATATCAGTGTCGCTTGATATCGATTCGAAGGGTTGATACAAGAGCGCACATTTCGGTCCAGATCAATGACGCACTCTCCTGATCGGTGGACGGAATCCGTACTTTCGATCAGGCAAGCGCTTGGGTGTGGAACGATAGCAGAGGGCAGGTTGGGTGAGCCATGAGCCAGGCACCGGTGGACCGACTCGAATCGACGACGGATATCGAAAAGCGCGAGGACGAGACAGTCCGCGAATACGTCGACCGTATCGGTCGAAACCACGACATCGACCCCGAAGTCGTCGAGCACGCCCTTACCTATATTACCGAGTGGCACTACTCCGAGACTCCACCCGAAGACGACGACGCCTTCCGAAGTCTGCTGGTCGAAGTCAGCGATGGTACCGAGGAGCGTGACGGAGTCCTCACCTCTGTCGACGATGGGTCATCTGAAACCGATGGAGCGACTGATTCTGACGTCGATGAGAGAGACGAGGAGTCTGACGACTCGATCGAACCGGACAGTCACGGTGGAACCGAAGACGACTCGAAGGCTGTCGCGCGGACAGAAGCCGACGACTACGGTGAAGGGGAATCCGAATCCAAATCCGGGCCCACGTCCGGACAGCAGACCGGGATGAAACAACGTTCCGTCTCCGCGACGAGAGACTCAGCCCTCAGTGATGGCGCCGAGAACGGTGAGACACTCTTCCAGGACGGCGAACAGACGGAGAGCGCAGACCAACTGTCCTCCGCGACGACCGAGGAGAGCGCGACACAGGGATTCAAAACCGGTATTCAGGGCAAAGAACCGAGGAAACTGCTCGTCAGGTTCGTTCTCATCGTCGCAACGGCACCAGTGATCGGATCGATGATGGCTCGTGCGTGGGTTCCTGGCAACGTCCTTTACGAGGAGAGCCGGGCGCTGTTGACTCGGATATTGGGTCTTACAGGGTCCGCGGCGGTCGACTTGGTTGCGGTATTCGTCGGCGGCTTCTATCTCGCTTTGCTCGTCCTGTTCCTGTTCGACGTGAAGAAACGCGTCCAGGCAGTGTTGCTCTCGCTGGGTACCGGATTGGCATGTGGGGCCGTCGCTATCGCAGGTGTCTTCTTTCCGGCGCTTGCGGTCACGCCGCTCAACGGGTTCAGTTTTCTCCTCGGCTTCGCCGCCGGGCTCACCCTCGAACTCCAGCAACTGGTTGCAATCGACTTCGAGACGAGTTCGTTCCGCCGGCCGACACTCGAGAACGGCACGCTCCCGGAATTCAGAAACGCTGCGACGGTCCTGTTCGGAATTCTGGCGATCGTTGTCGTCGCCACGCTCGGGCAAGTGGTACTCGCGGACGTAGTGACCGTATTCGATCTCCCGGCTAGTGGTGTCTTTTTGATATTGCTCTATCAGTTTGTCCAGTATGAATCCGAGACGAGTTACATGACGCTTGGGCCTGCCCGTTCGGGTAAGAGCATGCTCATGCTCGGGTTGTGTCTCGAACTGTTACGAAACGCCGAGACGTATCCCGACCCCAACGATTACCTGCAGCAGTCGCTCGAACGGGCGAGCAACCTCCAGCCCGGTACCGAACAGTGGCCTATTCCGTCGACCGCCCATGACGAGGTGCGAGCGGCTTCATTCGAAGTGATTGCGGGCTATTACTTTCCGCGACGGCTGGAGCTGACGGCACTCGACTATGCCGGCCAGCACCTGGGCCGCGTCGCAGAGTTGTTCGAAACTGACGCGAAACCAGATGATGATGACGGTGTTCCCGGACAGGTTGCCGACTGGATCGTCTCCGCCGATACGTTGTTTTTCATCCTTGACGTCGAACGGCTCGTGTTTCCCGAAGAGTTCCAGGAAGCTGGCGTCACCGAGGAGACGAACGTCTCGTGGGGGCTCGAACATTACGAGACTATCCTCGACCACATGAACCCTGAAGACGTGGTCGTTATTGCCACTAAATGTGATATTCTCATAGATCAAGGCATCGTCGATCCACCGTCCGAGTACAGTTCGTTCGACGCGTTTGGAGACGACATCACCGAATACTTCCTCTCACGCCCGGACGTCCGCGAACTCATGGGCACGACGGGTGCATCGGCGATACAGCCGGTCTACTTCCAGACGAGAAAGCGAGACGGAGAGTACGTACCTCGATTGGACGCCGATGGGAACTTGATCCCAGTCGGATATACCCAACTCATCGACGAAATCCGGAGTCGACAGTAGCATGTCTGGATTCGCCGTCTACTCTTCAGAGTTCGACCCGCAACGCCTCTACTCTCACGGTGACCCCGACATCGATATTGACAGGGTTGCTCGCGCAGTTCGATATGGGGATCAACCGCTGGCGTTTGTCGTCAACTTCGAAGAGAACGTGCTTTGCTGGTCGTTCAAAGGTAAGCGTCGGACGACGTCTTCACGCACCGGCTACTTCATCGCGGTCTATCGCGGTGAGGACCTGTTTCGGGGATTTGCCGCCGAGTTACGTCGTCTTCACGAGACAGACGAGTGGGCGATTCCACACACTGGCGACCCGCGATGGGACATCGGGTTCGACGCCTGGCGGATCCAGCCAAAAGTCCCTGAACTGAGCGAGATGCGATTCGACCGTCTCGCCGACCGTCTGGGGGGTATTGAAGGCGATGGCCCGGTCGAATTCGGGGTGCGGACGCATCTGAGCGCCCTTCAGATCGTGCGAGCACTCGAGGAACGGGGTATCGATTGTACGGTCGCTATCGGCGCCGACGGCGATTCTGAGACACTTACGGACGTTGATCTCCTTCTCTATCCGGGGACGAAGACTGACTTTGATCCGCGGTCGATCCGGGCAGCTGGATTCGTCGATCGTTCGAACTCTGGTTCGTCGACGACGGATGCTCTGTTCGGCGAGTCGAGCGCCCCAGGTGGAGATGGCAGCCTCTGGACTCGTCTCACGGTCGCCGCGTCGCTAGTTGCGCTGGGTTTCGCGACTATCTCGTTTGTCACGCCCACCCCGGTTCGACCGATCACCGGACTAGCAACCGTCGGTGGCCTGGTTGGGTCGATCGCTGGTTTCGTCGTCGGGCAGGCGATTCGGGAGGGTGATTCGGTCTCGACGGTCGGCGGTGCCGACTCTGGATCGCTATTCACTGGATCGGGTTCGAGTCCGGGTGACCCGGTCGAACTGGTTCGATCGGCACTCTCGGCCGATCGAGACCGTCTGCTGTTCGTCGTTTCCTTGGGGACGGTAGCTGGCTTCGCGTTCCCCCGCGTCATGTGGGAAGTCGGACTTCTGATGGGTAGTGATGGCTTCCCGTTCGGATCAATCGCTACCATTAGCGGAGCGGTCCCGACTGCGGTGTTCTATGTCGTGATCATTTCCGTGCTCGCCGGTGTCCTAACAGTTGTGAACAGAGGCAGCGGTGACATTCGACTTAACAACTCTCTCGTTCGCTCGTTTCTTCTCGGCTTCATCTTGTATGCGGGCGTGCTTGCTCTGAGCACAGGTCTCGCAGGTGTGCTCTGGTTTCGGATCATCCCCTCGGCTTCGGTGTAGCAACGACCCATCTGCTCTCGCTGAGAATACGTTTCCATTCTGCCAGTGTCTGTCAGGCCGAGGGGATGACGCGAAACCAGACGGTGGCCGCGAGCCCCGTTGCGAGAACGAGCACGACTGCGTAGATGACAAATCCCGATAGGAGTGCAGTGAATCGACGCCCGTCGAGTCGCGCGTCGTGTCGACGCAGTCGCAGGTTGACTAGCACGACACAGACGATGAAGAGCACGGCGACGTAGAGTCCGACCGATGCTACGCCATAGCGAAGCCACGTGATGGGGCCCCATGGGAACCCGTCATAGCCGAGGGTCGTCCCGAGTTCCCAGAAGAGACGCGGGTAGCCAAACCCCAGTGCTGTCCCGTAGCCGACTATGATCACTGTCTGTCGACGGGCACTCCACAGCAGTTTGCGAAGCGTTTCGCGGTAGCTGGGTCCGTCGCCATCGTCAAGGCGTGCCCACTCGCGGACGCCGATGCCCAGGGTGGATCCGACGAGGCCGCCGATCGTCGCCAGTCCGGTGACCGGGTGGACCGGCGTCGGTGAGACAAAGGAGTATACGGCGAATCCAACTAGAACGACCACGAGTAAACCGGCGACAACACTCGCGACGTCTCCCTCCTCGGATCCTTCAGAGACCGGTTCTCCGGTCTTTGGATCTAGGATTGCCAGTGCTCTCAATGCCGCACGTTCGTGGGGTTCGTTCGTTTTGGTAGTTCCGAGCATACGATTCAGTGCACCCGTGGCGAAGAGATACGTTGCGAGGAAGCCGCTGACGAAGTACCACGGCTTGAGACGGACGTGCAAACAGGCGGTAAATTCGGGTGAGCAGAGCGCACTATCGAAGATTCCGAAGGTAAAAAGCAAGACTGCGAGCGTGAGTGTCATCGTCGTTCGCGGCCGTCGACTGGCTGCCATACCGGCGAGGACGACCCCGACGGCGGCACCGAGTACAAACGTGTGTACCTCGAGTGGCTGGTTGAACAGCGTGCTCAGCCAGTCGTCGACCCCCCACGACTCATACCACCACCCCGGCGTCTGGAGAAAGCTGTCGACGATAGGGGACCTCATCATCACGTACCGGTACTGGCGAACACAATAATGTCTGGGTTGGATCCGGGCAGACTCTGATCGACTGGGCCACACCCCTATCCGGGCGAGTCAAACGAGAGTTCCCCAACGTGTCGCCGGTTCTCTCTGAATGCAGGTTCGAACCTCGAACACCTCGCTTGGCGGAGATCCGGTGGTCGGGTTTCCTCTCGTTCACGCGGAGACAGAGGGGGGTCAATCGCGATCTGTCTTCCAGTTCATCTGTCCGAATCTTTCCGGAACCTGTTCTACGAAAGCAACCGTGGCCGCATGAGACGTTACGACCCCTGTCAGGAAATACCACGGTTTGAGTCGGAGATGTCGACACGCTGAATATGACTCTTGGCATATTCGTGTGTGGCTCACTCCGCCAAAAACGGCGAGAACGACCAGGAGTGCCCCCAGCGTCGCCACGTACGGGTGATGTCTGGACATCACGCTCCCGAGCAGGAGTCCCACGAGCACTCCGAGGAGGAGCGCGTGAACTTCGATCGGCTGGTTCAGTATCGTCCCGATCCACTCCTCGAGCTCCCATGACTCGTACCACCAGTCGGGTGCTCCTGAGCGCACGCCAGTGAGTCCGGTTCACGCGTCTGAAACTATACGTACCTTATCGAGTGCGAAGACGAGTAAGGTCTCGATGAACCCCAGACCATTCAGGCAGCGATGGCACCCCCGCGCCGTGAACGGCGAGATTCTCTCGCTGAAAGAAGAAAGCAGAACTGCTCAAGCCGGCCGAACCCAGCGCCTCTCCATCGGGGAGGCAGGCCCCACCAGTACCACACGCTTTTCGAGGCTTGCCGTTTTGGCAATTCTGGTGGTAGTCGGTGAATTTTGGCCATCGGCTGGATTCGTCGTCTGACGAAGTGGTCAAACGGCTCAGCAGTCGCTGACCCGTTCTAGTGCCTCTGACCCAGCGTCGCGTTTCCGGTTGGCTCTCCGTCGTTCGCCATCGTTCCCGGCTTCGCTGGCAGCCCGGAAGTGCTCGACTGCAGTCCGGAGGTGTCCAACTCGACAGAGCGCTCGGGCGAACTCCGCCTCGAACGCACCCTGGGCGGGATCACGGCCCTCGGTGAACGTTTCATCTGCTTCGTCGATCGTCTCGCTCGCCGCCTCAAAGTCATTCGTCGCCGACGTGAATTCCCGATCTTCTAAGTGATCGATCCCGCCGGCGATCTGCTCCCGGCCGGTGACGACGCCTGCATAGCCCTCACTCAGTGCCGTGACCGCTCGCGTCCGTCGAAGCGCGCGGTCGAACGTCGGACTGAAGAGCAGATCGTCGGCCTGCGCTCTCTCTTCGAACGTTGTCTCTGCCGTCCGACTCGTCTCACTGGCCCGTTCGAATGCCGCCGTCGCCGAACCGTAATCTCCGTCGAGAAACGCGGTTTCGCCAGTCAATAGGTGCTCGCGGGCGTCAAGCAGGGTCAGGTAGCCGTCCGCGAGGCTTTCCGTGGCACTCGCCCGTGTACGTGCTGTTTCGAATTTGGGTGCAAAGACGGATCCGGACGCCTCCTGTCCGGTGGCGAACCTTTCGTCAGCAGCCATGGCGTCGTCGTTCGCCCTCCGGAGCGTCTCCCGTGCGGCGTCGAACTCGTCGGCCTCGAACTGCGATTCGACGGTCCCGATCCGGTCGTGGGCGTCGAGAAGCGCCAGATATCCGGTCGCGAGCGAGTCGAGTGCCTGTGCCCGACTCCGGGCTGTCTCGAACTCGGAATTGAATTCTTCGGGGAGAATCGCGGCCCCGTCGTCGAAACCACTCAGTGCGGTCGCCGCGCGGTCGTGACCGTCTGTGAGTGCCGTCCGTGCTTCCTCATACGCATCTTCTTCGATTGATTGCTCTGCAGCGATAACGCGCTCTCGACCGCCGAGCAGCGACATGTATCCGGCTGCCAGGTGGGTGAGAGACCGGCTCCGATCCTCCCCGTACTTAATGTCAGAGACGACCGATTCCGCCGCGCGGCTGAGAGCATCCGCAAACGCCGTCGCGGAGCCGGCGAACGACTCCCGGGCAGTCGCGAATGCGGTTCGAGCGTCATCGAACCGTCCTGTGTCGATGCGGTTCTGTGCCGTCTGGAGGGCGTCGACGCCAGCTACTTGCCCGTCGTAGCCGGTCGCGAGACCGTCGACACCGATGACGAATCCGCTCAGCGTGTCCAGCCCATCCTGCATTGCTTCGTACTGCGCACCGAGCTCGCGGAGTCGGCCGCCATCAGCAGCTTCGAGGGCAGTTTCGGCTTCATCGTGTGCTTCGACGGCTGCCGAGCTGGCGGTAGTGGCTTCGTCGAGAGTCGTCGCCGCGGTGTCGGTGTCTACTCGATCGGTGTCGAGGGTTTCGCGAGCCGTTCGGAGTCGATCGCTCGCGGTTACGAGACGGTCAACGGCGGTGACCGTGCCTTCGACCGCGGTTGCGTACGAACGGACGACCTCGATATCGGCGTTCACATCGTCGCTGCTCGGGTTTGTTTCGGCAGTGTGAATCGCTTCACGTGCGCGCGCAATTCGGTCTTGGGGCCCAGACGCATCGAAGGTCGCCTCGCGGGGGTTTTCGCTGGACTGGAACGAGCTGACCGAGAGCGCTGCGGTATTGAGCTGGCCCACCGCGACCCTGAGATGGTCACTCGTGTCGGGCTGATAGTCTGTTTCAACGGGTGTCGACTCGCCCTGCAGCGCGGCACAGCCCGCAAACCCGACACTCATCACAAGTCCCGCAGTTCGGAGGAACGCTCGCCGACCCATACGGCAGTCGGACGAACGCGAACGGTTAATGCCCACGGTCCCGGCTATCACCGCTGAGAATACTCGCGGTACGTTTTTTACGTCTCAGTGTCCGAATCGGAGTGATGCCGACGGAGGACGCGGACAACGATGCCGAAGTCGTGGATGCTGACGACGCCACCGACGTAGAGACCGAAGACGGTGAAGACGGGTCTGTCCGTGCCCAGGTCAGTGCGTGGTTTCAGTGCTGGCGCGTCCGCATTGGCGAGTGGTCACTCCGTCAGCGAGTCTTCCGTGGTGGGGGTGCGACCGTTTTTATCGCTCTGGTTGTGCTGGTCGCGGTGCTACCGGGCAGCGTCCTCGGGCTCGTAGTCAACGATACCGCGACCTTCTCGGCGGCGCCGGCTGCACCCGACAAGGGGACTGTCGCGGAGGTGGGTTACGAATCACAGTCCGCGGAGACAGTGACCGTCGAGCGGCAGGTCAGTGTGGTTGGGCAGGAGCGAACGATCGCGGTTCGAAACCACCAACGCGTCTACCGACGAAACGTGACCGTCCAGAACGAGACGTATCTCCAAGGGCTGTTCGTGACCGTCTCGACGCCAGCAGTGCGGATCGCGGGCGACGCGCGCAATCCGATCGCTGACTCGTCTCACCGGGATGTCCTTGAGCGCTTTGGAGGCCAGCTGGTTGACGACACTGGCAATCTATCGTTCGAGCGTTTGGGAGAGGAGTCGGCGACTATCGATGGGCAGGCATCGAAAGTGTCTGTGTTCCGGACATCCGTGACCCTTGGTGAGACCGCACGGGACGTGGCGGTGTACGTGGGAAGTGTTCGGTCGGAGGGAGACATCGTGATCGTCTTTGGTATCCATCCGATGGCGTTCCCTGGCCAGCACGTGTCGCTGTTCGAGTTACTGTATTCCGTTTCGCATCCACGTTCGGAGTCAGTGTAGTTTTCTTGGGTAACGATCGGTGTGATTTCGAGGCGAAGTCGCTTGATCTCCGCCGGAGGCGGAGGACTGCGCTATCGGCTTGTATCTAAACAAAAAGCAGCGCGAGTTCCCCGCCCCACCGTGGGCGGGGGTGAAGCGCGTCACTCCGGCGCGTGTTCCGTCTCCTCGATATACCGTTCAACCACCTTTTCAGACACTGCGCCCGTCGTTCCCACGTAACTGACTGTCTCGACGCTTGGGAGTCAAGCACCGCCTACCAGACGACGGTCTGCTTCGAATCTATCTCGACGCTGTTCCAGTACGCCGACCGGCAGCAGGTATTCAAATTCCTGTACGCCCTCATCGATCATCTTGCAGCCTCCAGTTGTATTTCCCACTGTCATATGGACCCAGAGGCACATGAGGAGGAGACACTTGGGATAATCACGGAGTTGTTCGACGTAGTGTGTGAATACGAGGAGGACGGATGGACGTTCCAGCGACGATGATCTCGTCACAGACCGAAATTCAGTGAGTCGTGAGGCGGTTGGGACTCGCTGTTCGTCGCTACGTTTTCCCTGCCTTCACAGCACCCGAAATTGGTATGTCGAGGGAAGAAAGCGCGCTTATGTGAGGCGGTGCAGGGCGCTAAAACCTCGCCGTTTACGGCGAGGATACAGCGCCCGTCAGCGTCTACTTTCACTGTGCGCCGAGGGTTCACATCCCTTCACGATGTCCGAAGGGATGTGCGTGGAAAACTGGCAGTTGACTCGGTGTTTGCCTCACCAAAACGTAAGCCGACCACGCCGACTGTCATAAAACAACCAGGTAACTCGAGGCCTCTGGCGGGTACAAGTATCGGCTTCGTGGCAGAGCCAGTGGCCGACAGTCCACGAACCGTAGATTCCCACCCATCCGAATCGACGGGAGTAACATAAGAACCTCGGGAAGCGTCGCCCTTTAGGGCGGCGAGGATGTCACAAATAAATACCTAAATATGTGAAACATAGATGGAGGATGTGATTCGCACCGTCAAAGTCAAGTCGATCTGTCTGACCACGTCTGGTACCGAACACGGAAGGAAATAACAACTAGCAACCAGTTTGGGCCGGCGTGACGAGTTACAGACCCCACTTCTTTGAGGACTTTGACGAGGGACAGACCTTCGAGACGCCGGGCAGGACGCTCTCGCAGGCGTTCGTCGACCAGTACGCGATGGTCTCGGGCGACTGGGCCGAGCATCACACGAACCAGGAGTACGCGGAAGAGACGATTTACGGTGACCGGATCGCACACGGTTTCCTGGTGTTTTCGGTCGGCACTGGATTGCTGTATCAGACTGGCGTCTTCTCCCGGACGCTCACCGCAGTGACCGAGGTATCAGTCAAATTCCCGAACGCGACTTACGTCGGAGACACGATCTCCGGGGAGTTCGAAATCACACATACGAGTTCGGACGCTCCGTTCGATAGTGTCGGGACCATCGGGATCAAAGGCAAAATGATGAACCAAAACGATGCACTGGTCTGTCTCACCGAGGCGGAATTCCTGGTTAAGCGCGAGTGAACGCGGCCCAGGTGTCCGGCCAGCACCGATCGGTCGACCCGGAGAGGGAACACTCGACCCCGCTTCCGGAGGCACGAACTGATTATACAAATCACTTCTCCGAAGCGGTGGACGGGATTGTCTCGACCCATCTGCACACAGGGTTTTCCAGATGATATATAGTGATTGTCCTTTGTGATATTGCACGACTGGACAGTGTGGCTTTCGCCTCGCAGCAAGATGGTGAGACAGATGAAACGGGTCAGTTCAAATGTCGGCAGCGATCCGCCACAGCGTGGTGCTCAGCGATCTCGAATCGGATGTGATGTGAGTGTGGGTCCGAAGTTATTTCAATTTTTCAACGGTATTCCGGGGTATGGGTATCCGTGGGATCGTCGCCCGACTGCTGTCCGGTGACGGGACAGTCGTCGTCATCGAGTGTCGCCGGTGTGGGGCTAGCGTGGGTCCTGAGACGGAACGCTGCCCCGAATGCGGTGGGACAGAATTCAGTCAGTACGAACTTTGATATCCTCTCCGCCCTGAAGCGCGGGGTTTTAGGCTTGAATCTTCGATAAAAAGTGAACCCTCTCGTTCACGTACTCAGCGAACCCGAAGCAGTCGTTCGGGTGCCGCCGCACAGTTGTTCCGTTTCCGGGGGTGTGGAAGGCAGTACAGCGGAGAAAAACACATCCGCTCGGAACGTTGCTCTTCGCCGCTGTGGCTCCGTGGACAGATCCCTGACGTGCTGGTTCGACTGTGAACTCCGCGGGAGAACCCTCGAACTGTTCGGTATCGCCCGGACCGGGGGTCGCAGTAGGTAGACGACATCACGGTCGGTGTGGGGTTCGTGGTCGAGGTCAAACGCGGGCTCCGTGTTCGTCACGTCCTACTCGCTCGATTTGGTGCCATGGTTTCTGTCGACGTGTCCGATTCGAGTGGGTCCTGTGTCGATCCGACGACGTGGGTGGACGCGACTGTCTTCCCGTTCGGAGGTGAATTCGTAGACGACCGACGGCGAGTCGTATTGGTCCTCCTAAGGTTCGAAGGGGAATCGTGATACTCGTCGGGATGTTCCCGATAGTGATCCCCGGTCAGCGTGTGTCGCGGTTCACGTCGCTGTACACGGGTTACCCATCCGGCGTGAGACGTGCCGGGACGGGGGAGTATAGGGCGATTACTGACGTCCAAGGGGGGCGAAACCGTGGTGGGGGTGGGAAGTGAGTGGGACGGGCAGTCGATTCCACGGTTTCGATCTGGCAATCGGATCCGTCGAGTGGATCAGACCACCCACCACACCAGCACCGGGGCAGGCTATCGGTGTTGTGTGGGTGGCATCGGATGCATACTACCGACGTAATAAAAATCTCCCGCTAGGTTCAATTGATACGATCCGGAACCGTACGTACATTGTTCCTATGTCGGGGCTCACGACCACGACTGCCGTCGCCCGAACGCTTTTCCCGCTGGTGGTCGCGGGAACGGGCGATGAGCGATGGGACGCAGGGACGGTGCAGGTACGAGTTCGACCCGGACGCGTGGGAGAAAAAACACGAGGTCTCTAGTTCTATCGATTCGGATGCCGACACAGACATCCTCGAGCAGGGTGTCTGGCGCTGTCCACACGACGCTATCGAGGAGTACGACCGGTGTCCCTTCCATCTCGATCCCGGGGAGCGGCCTGCCGACGTCGACGCCGCGTCGGCGTTCGTCGAGGTAGTTACCGGCGAACGGGATGCACCGCCGCAGTTCGTCGGTGGGGTATTCCCTGAGTTCGACCTGTCGATCGACCGCATCTCCGTGGATGGCTGCCTCGACCTTCGGCACGTACGGGTCGGATCGCTCGACTGGACGGGGGCGGTCATCGAGGGAGAGGTGGATGCCAGTAGTGGTGAGTTCCGGGCCGACGCCGATTTCGAGAGCGCACACTTCGGAGATACCGTCGACTTCTGGGCGGCCGAGTTCGGGAGTGACGCTAACTTCGATTCCGTCGACTTCGGGGACGATGGTAACTTCAGGTACGCCCAGGTGGGAGGCGATGCCAGCTTCGGGTCAGCCGAGTTCGGGGGCGATATCGACTTCAGGTCGGTCGAGGTGGGAGGGGATGCTAACTTCAGGTCGGTCGAGGTGGCGGGCGATGCCGACGTCTGGGGAGCCACATTCGAGTGTGAGGCCAGGTTCGAGAGCGCTGGGTTCGAGGGGAACGCCACCTTCAGTGGTGTCGAATTCGGGGATCGGGCCGATTTCAGTTACATCAGTTTCAGAGGCGACGCTACGTTCAGCAGTGCCGATTTCGAGGGTGAAGCATACTACTATAGCGCTACCTTCGAGCGCAAGACCGACTTCAGTGGTGCCGAGTTCGGGGCCGACACCACCTTTAGTAGTACTGAATTTGGCGGTGGGGCTGACTTTTCGAACGTCGAGTTCGGCGCGGAGACCGATTTCCGGGATTGCGAGTTCGGGGGTGCGGTCACGTTTTCGAAGGCCGTGTTCCGGGCCGGGACCGACTTCAAAATCACCGATTTCGGGGCGGAGGCCGACTTCTCTGGATGTGTGTTCGAGGACGCGGTGGGTTTCAACTTCGCCAAGTTCGGGAGTGACACCGACTTCCGGAACGCCGAGTTCGAGGCCGAAGCACACTTCCGGAACTCCGAGTTCGAGGGGAAGGCTCGCTTTCGAAACTCCGTGTTCGTGGGGCCCGCGGGGTTCGGTCGGTTTCATGCTCCAGCGATTTTCGACCACGCAACGTTCCAGATAAAACCCGTCTTCGCCGTCGAGACCACGGAATCGGGCGAGACCCGGACTGTTTCCTTCGACGAACGAGCGTCGTTCCGGAACGCGAGGTTCCAGGATGGCTGTGCTCTCCCCGGGCTCTCCGGGGGTGGGCCTACCGACTTCGCCGGTGCTGAATTGCCTCGGTCAAACCTCCGCCACGCGGATCTCTCGGGTGCGGACTTCGAGGACGCGAACCTCTCGCGGTCGGCCCTCTACGGTGCTGATCTGTCCAACGCGCGGCTGCACGGCGCGATACTTTCCGACGTCCGCATCAGCGACGCCACCGACTTCGGAGTCGAGAGGCGGACAGGGTTGTTGCCATTCGCCAGCCCCTCTCCCGACGTCGTCTACGACCCGCGCTCCGAACCAGTCGCCGATACCGACGATGCCGACGTGAGCAACTACACCCGTGCTGCCGCCGTCTACGCGAACGTCGAGTCACTCGCACACGACAATGCGGCTTCGAAACTCGCCAGCACCTGTTACACCTGGCGCAGGGACATGCAGCGCAAGCGCTACTACAGCAGCGAGGGTGAGGGGAACCACCCCGAGTACCTCTCCTGGGCCAGGTCGGCGGTCGCCAACGTGGTGGTGCGCTACGGCGAGAGCCCCTACCGGGTGGTGTCGCTCGCCGGTGTCGTCGTCCTCCTCTGTGGGCTGCTGTACTGGCGGCTGGACCTGGTGGCCGGGGCCGAAGGGGTTGGTGGCCCCTCGTTGGTCGACGCGATGTACTTCAGCACTCTCACGTTCACTACACTGGGGCTGGGTGACTTCCAGCCCGTGAACGACTTCGGTCGGGCGCTGGCCATCTTCGAGACGTCAGCGGGCGTCGTCCTGCTCGCGCTGCTCGTGTTCGTCTTTGGGCGTCGTGCAACGCGGTGACCGTTGTCCCCGCGCAGACAGCGACTCGCTCGGATACTGCGGCCTTCGCGCCGGTTCTGTGGTCTTCAGCCGATCTGGCAACGATAGTCTCTATCGGAATCGGCTCTCTCGTCCCTCGAAGAACCGTACGACCCGAAACCGGTCTCAGGTCACTCGTAGGTGCAACCAGCGACCCTGTCGTCCTCACAGGGAGACAGAGACGTTCCCAAAGGCGACTGTCTACTGGGGGCTCGAACCGGACGTTGCGAGTGAGGACTGGCGAAGCTTTTTACGTTCACTTACACGATATACACTCGAATACATGCCCATCCAGTTCGATGAGTACACGGAGTCGGACGAGCTCGGGAACTGGCTTCGCCCGGACTCGAACAGTTATCTCATCCTCTCGTTTCTGGTGGAGCACCCAGAACAGGGCTTCACACCGACGGAGATACACGAAAGTATCGATATTCCGATGGGAAGTGTCGGTCCGACGCTCCAGCGCCTCGAAGACCGCGGACTCGTCCGACACAAGGGTTCGTACTGGGCGATCGCACGGGACGATCGGCTTGCCGGCCTCACGTCGACGCTCTCCACGTTGAAATCCATGGACGACCTCGACGACTGGGACGAGGTCGACTGGGACGCGGAGACAGCCGACGAGGACGAGATGGAAGCGTGGCGAGAAGCCCGTCGAGAGTAAGGTGTCCCCGAACCACCTGCGATGTGAGGTCGTCACTCATCCGTCGCTGTTTAATTCGTACAACCGCCCGTTCGTCGTCGTCAGTCACGATACGAGCCCGGCATACCCGGATCAACATGTCGTGCTCGGAATATCGACGACCGAGGTCGAAGGGAGTATCCCGATCACCTCCGACGACTGGGCGGTCGGGAGTCTTTCGAAGCAAAGCTACATCTATCCTCGATACCCGACTGTCATCTCGGAATCCGACGTCGTGACGACCGTCGGTGCGCTGACAGCGGACATCGTCGACGATGCAGTCGGAGCGCTCGGCCAGGAGATCGGAGTGACTCCCGCCACGCAGTGAGGGCCGATCCGGGTGACCCCGTTGCGGGCTGTCTCCACGGGACGGTCGCCGGCGCCCGTCACTCGAAGTCGTCTTCGTATCGGCGGAGAACCTCGTCGTAGAGGTCGTCGGAATCCAGAACCCTGCGTCGCGGAGTGCGTCGAGTTCCGCTCGCAGGTCGACCGTCCCTTCCCTCGCACCGCGAAGCAGAATACCGATAGCACCCGTCACGTCGAGGTCGTGCCGACGTGCGACCTGCCGTCCGTCTCGCTCGTCCAGGCGGACGAGGTTCGCGTCGTTCTCGATGGCGTACGTGATCGCTGCCGTCTCACCGACGTCCAGTTCGTGGGCGATCTCGGTGTACAGGTCGGACCGGTCGACTGGAACGACGGTCAGCGTGCCCGCGTCGCGCAACGCTCTGAGCCCGGGAACGTCCTCGTCACCGGCCGTGAGTTCGTCCCAGACCTGTTCCGGAACGTGGATCGTCTCGAACTGCTCGTCGACGAGGTCGAGTCTGTCGACTAGAGTGAGGTTCAGAAGTGGTGACGTGTCGGCGACGACCGGGTCAGTCGCGGGCATATTCCGCGTCCTCGTCGAGTTCCTCGCCGGTGTAGTGACGTTCGACCCGTCGCTCGCCGAGCAACTGGTGGAATTCCCGCTTCGAGCGGTCGGCCAGCGCCCGCGCCTTGCCAACGGAGAGGACGCCCCGGTCGTACAGGGACACCGCCAGTTCGGTCTTGACTGTGGCCTCGCGCTCCGCCTCGGGGACGTTCAGCGCGTCGTAGACCTCGTCGTCGATCTCGATCTCGGCCATACGAGCGATCGGTCGCGTTCTCGTTTGAGTCTTTGGTCGAGTCCGCGTCTGGTTCGTATTGGGGCAGGGGCGCTGACCATGGTCGGACTGCAATGGTGTGTCCCTTGCTGTCGGTCGTCGAACCGGCTGTACGCCGGGCGGTCCAGAACAGCCGCCTCCCGTGACTTCAGGTACCGGAACGAGTCGACGTGACGGCCGTCGAGGCAGTCGTAGCTTCGGGAGAGCGCGAGCGAATCCGAGAGCAATCGACACCGCTTCTGCGTTCACAGGAGGTCATCGATCCAGTTACACCACGACCGGAAGTCGTTCGCACCGCACTGTTCGGCGATTTTGCGCAGTGTATCGCCGCCGATCTCCTTGCCCATCGGTATCGTCACGTTCCGGACCTCACCGGTGTCAGGATGTACGTACCGGAGTTTCAGGTGACTACCGGCCCGGTCGACCGGCTGATACCCCATCACCGTGAGCGCGTTCACGAGTTCGCGGGACGAGTACGGCGGCCCCACAGTTACTCGTCGAACCAGGGTACGTCGGGTTCGCGTGGTTCGTCCGGGACCGTCTCCGGGTCGACCCCGAGGTCTCGCAAGTCGGCATCGGTCACCGGTTCGCCGATCTCCCCTCTGTGTAGCGCAACTGCCTCGTCCAGATTCGCCAGGGCTTCGGACCGCGTCTCACCCTGGCTCGCCACACCAGTCTCCTCGTCGATCGCCGACCATGTCCCCCCTTCTTCCTCGACGAGGCGGATTTCGCGTCGCGGCGAGTCCGAATCGCCGGTGTCAGCTCTGGCCATGGTTTCAGTACTCCGGAGAGCGGGAAAACACTTCGGGAAACTCGGATCCGCGATCACACCGACAGTCCCCATTCTCGCCCAGAACGACGCGGTCGGTGTCCCGGGCATACTTGATCGTCGACGAGGGGTCTCGTCTCACGCTTCGGGTTCCGGTTCGTTCGTATTCTCCAGGTCGTCGGGACCCGGACGCCGCTGAGTCCATCGGGCGCTGTCCGCCGTTCTGCCCGTACCGCTCGCATCTCCTCGGGATGGTCGTCGTCGTCGTACGCGAGGGCACGGTGGACGTCAGCGATATCGAGGTCGTAATCGGCGGCGACCCATTCGGACGCTTCGCCGGCGTCGATGACCTGCCTGGCGACGTGGTGGACGCCGATCCGTCGGCCCTCGATGCGGGGCGCACCGCCGAGGACGTCCGGCGTCGAGACGATTTCGGCCATACGAACTCCTGGTCGCGTTCTCGTTCGAGTCTCTGGTGCTCGCTTCGCTCGCACGGATCCAGATGCCGGCCACGTTCGGCCTGCGAGCAGGCTCGCAGCCCTCGTATTCGGTTGTCGAGGCCGGCTGTACTACTGGGACGTCCAGCATAGCCACCGTGTCTATCACCTCTGGCACCGAGAAACGAGCGGGGACGGCCGTCGAGGCGGCCATCGCTTCGAGAACTGGGAGCCCGAAGCCGTCGTGGCACGTGTCCAGTGTCCGAATGTGATGGCTTTATTCGCGTGTCTGCACCGACAGTCAGGTTCCCAGTCCGTGGCGTCGTTCGACTGCTCGTAGCGGGTCCGTCGCGTCGCTCTCCAGCGGGTGGACCCGGCATTCGCCGAACCCGTACCGCGAGTGGGGGCCGACCCGGGTAATTCCGTTGCGGGCCGTCTCGACGGGACGGTCGCGAGTGTAGAATTCATGACAGATGAGATTTTTTCCCGCGAACATCCCGGCCGTTTGATGGTATGTACACCAGCGGATTTATATTGATGGCGGTGGTACCATCAGTCCGGGATGGAGGACGAAGGCGACGTTGACGTGATTCGAGACCGGCGCCGGGACTTCGGTGACGAAATCGTCCGGACTCGGGTACTTCACGTTCCAGAGTCGGATAAATTCCCGGAGGGGATCAAGTATGCGTTCCACTATGGCCGCAAGGGCGGCGACGACCCGATCCTCCGCTACGACAATCACCACGGGGTCCACGAACGTCACACTGGTTCCGAGCGTGAGGAGATCGACTTTCCAGGTACCGAGGCACTGCTTCGCCGATTCATCCGCGAACTTCCCGACAACGTTTCCCCATAACCCATGACCACGAACACGCTTCACATCACAGTCGAATCGACGGCAGAATTCTTCGAGGCGGCGCTGGAAGACGTCCGCCGACTCGAAAGCGACGAGGATGCGGACCTGGACGACGAGTACGTCCTCAGTCTGCCGGACGAGACGGCTCTCGAGCGGGTGCTGAGTGCGAAGAATCTCGAACTCATCAGGACGATCGCCACCGAGGAACCCGAGAGCATCCGCGAACTCGCACGCCTCGTCGACCGTGACATCAAGAACGTCTCCTCGGCACTGAACCGGCTGGAAGAGCTCGGTCTCGTCGAGCTTCGAGACGCCGGACGCGCGAAACAGCCGACGGTGTGGTACGACCACGTCGAGATCGACATCCAGGTCACTCCCGGCGATTCTGGCGACTCCGAGGTCGTTCCCGCCTGACGATTCCGCAGCGACGACCGCTGTCTCGAACGGGTCGATACCCCAGCGGTCGCCCTCGAAACGGCTGGCTACAGGTCGATTCGCTCACGCATCTCGTCGATGCTCGATAGCACTGGACGACACATCGGTCACGCGGACTGCCATCCGCTGGTCAGTCGACCTACTCGCCCGGAACGAAAAGGACTGTGTCGGCGAGGTCGCCACTCAGCGTCTCGATGCGCCGGACGGCAGTTGCGACTGCTCCGGCCGACGCGGCCGTATCGCAGGCGAGGACACCCGGTGTGACTCGGTAGCCAACTCTTCGTCTGCGCCTCTGAAATCGGTATCCTCGCTCAGAACGACGCGGTCGGTTTCCCGGGCGTATTCGAGCAGCGTGCGGTCTTCGGCCCCGCCACGAGTTCGTCCCCGACGACCGCGACGTCGTGGCCTTCCCCACGGAGTGCCGAGACGAACGCCGGAGGCACGTGTTCGTCGGCGAGCAGTCTCACGCTTTGGGTTCCGGTTCGTTCGTGCTTTTCAGGTCAGCGGGACCGCGGACGTCGAGGAGTCCGTCGGGCACCGTCCGCCGTGCTGCCTGTACCGTTCGCATCTCCTCGGGATGGTCGTCGTAGTACGCGAGAGCGCGATGGACGTCGGCCATGTCGAGATCGTATTCAGCGGCGACCTGTTCGGGCGCTTCGCCGGCGTCGGTGACCTGCCTGGCGACGTGGTGGACGCCGATCCGTCGGCCCTTGATGCGGGGCGCACCGCCGAGGACGTCCGGCGTCGAGACGATCTCGGCCAGACGAACCCCTGGTGGCGTTCTCGTTCGAGTCTTTGGCCGCGGACTGTACTCGCTGCGCTCGTGCCGTTCACCGTGAGGCGGAAGTCACGGTATTGCGGTTGCCGTGTCGCCAGTCTCCGGGTCGAACGGGAGGGTGATGACGAGTTCGTCGAACCAGACGACCGGGCGCTTACACTGGCCGTCTTGCTCGAAGAAGATGATACCCAGCTGAGCGAGTCGACTGAGTTCTCCGTGGACGTTCTTTACGTCCCGGTCGACGATCCGTGCGGTCTCGTTGATGCTGGATGGCTCTTGCCGGCGGATGGCTTCGACGAGATCGAGGACACGCGGCGTCAGCGTCTCCATAAGGTCGTCGTAGCTAGTGAACGAGAGCGTCGGCGTGGAATCCACCGCGTCGCCTCGTTCGAGCGCCTCGATCCCGTCGGTGACATCGTCGTGGAACTCACTGGACGACGTCACGGTCACGACGAGGGTTGATTCGGCCCGGAGCTGTTCGCGCTCCATCGGGTGTAGCGGCGGCGTGGTATCGTTCATGGTATCACCGTGGTGTGATGGTCTCACTCGACCTCGAGCTCGGATTTCGGGATCTCGCCCCAGAACCGTCCCCAGAGTTCGACCATCCCGGGGAACTCGATACTATTTGGATCGGGATCCGGTGCGACGTGTAGTTCGTGCCCTTTGGTGTCCTCGTGCGAGTTATCGTCTCGAAACGGTGAGGCCGTTTCGACGAGTCATCGAAAATCTCCGATTTTCGAGATACCGACGAATCGTCCCATCATCGAGCGTGCGGGGTGGGTCTGGATCTGTCGCGCCATAGTGGAGCTTGTAGGCCCACCCGGACGGGTAGGCGTCACGGTCTGTCCGCATGCTGAAGACGCGGACGACGGTCCCGTCGGGGTACTTCCTCCCCTCGCTCACGCCATCGAGGTCGTCGTCGGTCAGTGAGCCCATCCTCATCCATTGGTACACAGGCCAATGCTATTAGACTATCTTGTTCAGCGAGAGAATCCCGCCCTTCCAGTGAGTGACGAGTGTTCCGACGCTCAGCCGGAACCGAGGAGCGAACAGGGCGGGAGTGAATCGCGTAAGTTCTGTGCAACGAACCACTCGGTCTCTCCCTGCTGAATACCTCACGTCACAATAATTATCTGGCTTGGGTGTCTCGTATCTGCTAAGGCCAAATGGAGTATCATCTGCAAACCGGGTCGCATACAGTGTACGCGCTCCAGTATCACTTCGTGACCGTCACGAAGTACCGTGCCGGTATTCTGACGGATGAGCGGCTTGAGCGTGTCGCTGAAATCACCCACGACATTGCAGATGACTTCGAGGCCGACATCAAGAACGTGGACGGCGGTACCGACCACGTTCACATCCTGTTTCGGACCAAACCAACCACAGACCTCACGAAGTTCATCAACTCGCTCAAAGGTGTCACTTCCCGCCGGATTCGATCGGAGTTCCCCGAAGTGACACAGACGCTCGAAGATGCGTTCTGGCAACCGGGGTACTTCCTCGCCACGACCGGCCAAGTGAGCATTGACATGCTGATGGACTACGTGGACGACCAGTAGCATGACCGCCACAACCACGAAAACGCTGGAAGTTACGCTTGCCCCGCCGACAGCACACAAAGAGCGCAAACTGTGTGACCTGCTCGATACCTACCGTGAGGGGCTTCACGAGGCGTTCGACGCCGGGTGTGACACGATGAGCGCAACCAGCGACGTGGTGACACCCTACGACCTCCCGTATCAGGCGAAAGCAGCCCTGTGCAATTATGTCCCGCAACTGCACGGCACCTACGACGCACAGGAGTTAGACGACGACCACCCGGTTCGACTCACCAACCAGGCCGCCGAGTTCGACCACTCACCGGAACGGGACTACGAGTTCACGTGGTGGGCACCCCAACCCGGTCACGGGACGAATTTCTGGATACCGCTTCGTATCAACCCCGAACAAGACGGTCTGTGGCACGACCTCGTGGACGGTGAAGCGTCGGCAGGCCAACTCCGCCTGCAACGCCACCGCACGTCATGGACGCTTCACGTCACCGTCGAGTTCCCGGTCGAAGAACCGGACTACGAACCGACAGACGACGATGTAACACCAGTCGGCTTCGATATTGGCGAAGCACACCTGCTCGCGGGCTGTGCCTGCGAGCAGGGGACTCCGACTGACCCACTGCTCATCAACGGTGGCCGCGCTCGTCACCTTCGCAAAGAGATGTTCACGACGCTCAAGCGCCTCCAAGAGCGTGACGCCGCTGAGTGGCGGATTGACGAACGATTCGACCACTACCAAAACGCACTCACTGACATCATCGAGAAGGCGTCTCGACGTGCCGTCGAGTACGCCTGCCGATTCGAAAAGCCAGTCCTCGTGCTGGAAGACCTCCTGGACATCCGTGAAGACCTCGATTACGGCGAGTGGATGAACCGACGTCTCCACGCATGGGCGTTCGCTCGGCTTCAACAGCGTATCGAGGACAAAGCACGAGAGGCGGGGCTTCCGGTCAGATACGCCCGACCGGAGTACACGAGTCAGACGTGTCACGAGTGCGGTCACATCGGGCACCGGAACGGCGACGAGTTCCGGTGCCAGAACAACGAGTGTTGGGTATCGGAGTACCACGCAGACATCAACGCGGCGGTCAATATTGCTGACCGCCACGACCCGTGGGGTGAGAGCCTGCCGCTGAAACCGGCGAGCGATGACATCCCACGGGATGGGAGCGCCTGTGACAGCGCCACGACCCGCCGAGAGACGAGCGAGGAACCCTCGCAGATGACCCTCTCGACTTTCCACGGGTCGGAACCCTCTGCCAGCAACAGCGAAACGTAGCTGGTATTCCCATGCCGGGAAGCCGCGCCGTTCACGGTGCGGAGGATGTCACTGGTCTCTGGAACAATCGCAGTGAGCGGAACAGTCGGTACTACTACTCCTCGGGGTCAGTGAATGGGTCGGGAAGAATCCGCTATGGTACCCCGTTGTGACGAGAACGAAGTGAACGGTGTTGTCGTTCGGGGGAGCGAGCGTGACCGAGTGGACCGCCGTCAGTGGAGATCGTGCTGGAAAACGTGCCCAGTGGGCGCGCGGAACGTCAGTCCGGTGGCCATCGTCGACGCGCCCCCACTCGAACGACGACAAAGGACACACCTGGTATCAGGCATCGAACGACGTGTAGTCGCGGCCGTCGAACGTGAGCCGTGAAAGAGTAGCCAATTGACAAGCGTTTTACAGCCACGCGGGAGACGCCCACGACATGCACGGCGTCGTGCTGGCCGCCGGAGAGGGGACGCGTCTGGCCGCTCACCGAGGACAAGCCCAAGGGGATGGTCGAGGTCGCGGGCAAGCCCATCCTCACGCACTGTTTCGAACAGCTCGTCGACCTGGGAGCCGAGGAACTCCTCGTCGTCGTCGGCTACGAGAAACAGGTCATCATCGAGCACTACGGCGACGAGTTCGACGGCGTGCCGATCACCTACACGCACCAGCGCGAGCAGAGAGGGCTCGCACACGCGCTGTTGACCGTCGAAGAGCACGTCGACGACGACTTCATGCTCATGCTCGGGGACAACATCTTCAAGAGGGATCTGGCCGACGTCGTGCAACGCGGTAACTGCATTCCCTACGCATACAGCGATCCGCTCGGATACTACGGTCTTCGTACCCGTCCTGTGGTCGTTCAGCCGATTGGCAACGATGGTCTCTGTATTCGACAACGCGGGGGCACTATTCCTGACTGGGGGTTTCAACGAAGTCTACTCTATTCACTTTCCGTTTCTTATGTGAGCACCGCTAAAATGGCAAATAGTATTTACCTCGATTATAGACACCCTAGCAGTTCATGGATGTAACGAAGGCGGTTATCCCGGCAGCGGGGTTCGGAACTCGATTCCTCCCAGTTACAAAGGCCCAGCCAAAAGAGATGATGCCCGTTCTGGACAAACCAACTATCCAGTACGTCGTTGAGGAAGCCGTAGAATCAGGGATCGACGATATTCTCATAATCACGGGGCGTGGGAAGCAGGCGATTGAACGTCACTTCGATAAGTCCTACGAACTCGAAGAGGAACTCCGGGCGGATGGCAAACTCGATCGGCTCGACCGGGTACAAGAAATCTCGGATCTCGTGGATATTCACTACGTTCGCCAGAAAGAACGCGATGGCCTGGGCGATGCCGTGCTGTATGCCCGCAAGCACGTCGGGGACGAACCGTTCGCGCTCCTGCTCGGCGACACGATCATCGAGAACGGGACTCCGTGTACCGAGACTCTCATTTCGGCGGCCGAAGAACACGAAACGTCGGTACTGTCCCTCGAGCGCGTTCCTTGGGAACAGGTTCCCTCATACGGAGTGGCTGACGTCGATGAGGTGGATTCGATTAAAGAAAGCTTCCCGGTCAACGACTTCGTCGAAAAACCACCGCAGGACGAAGCCCCGTCGAATCTCGCAATCACGGGTCGATACATCCTTACACCCGATATTTTCGAGATCTTGGAAGCTACGGAGAAAGGCGTGGGTGGTGAACTTCAATTGACGGATGCGATTCGGAAACTTGACGATGTCCGCGGTGTCGAACTTGACGGCGATCGGTACGACATCGGAAACATTCCGAGTTGGCTTCAGGCGAACGTCGAAATGGCGCTCCGGCACGACGAGGGTGAAATGAACGAGGCAGTCGAGGAACTCCTTCAGGAGCAGCTCGCATGAGTCGGATCCTCGTTACTGGTGCTGCCGGGTTTCTCGGTTCACACCTCTGCGACCAGTTGCTGGAAGAGGGACACGAAGTCATCGGGATGGATAACCGCATCAGCGGGCGGACAGAGAATCTGGACGATGCCTTCGACAACAGTCACTTCTCGTTTTACGAACACGATGTTACAGAGTTCATCCACGTCTCCGGGGAACTGGATGCAATCATGCATCTCGCAAGTCTTGCATCGCCCGTATTCTATCAGGAGCATCCGATCAAGACGTTGAAGGTGGGGGCACTGGGGACGCACAAGACGCTCGGGCTAGCGAAAGAGAAGGACGCAACGTACCTGTTTACGTCCACAAGCGAAGTGTACGGGGATCCCGAGGTAAATCCACAGCCAGAGGATTATCGAGGGAACGTCGATCCGTACGGACCGAGATCGTGTTACGATGAATCGAAACGCTACGGAGAATCACTGGTACGGGCGTACCGTGAAGAGCACGATCTGGATGTTCGGGTTGCACGCATCTTCAACACGTACGGGCCGCGGATGCGTATTGACGACGGGAGAGTAATTCCGAACTTCGTCAGACAGGCGTTAACTGGCGAGGATTTGACTGTCTACGGAGACGGTGAGCAGACACGGAGCTTTTGTTATGTATCCGACATGGTTGGTGGATTGATCACCCTGTTTGAATCAGATGTTCACACACCAGTAAATATTGGAAACCCGGACGAGCGGACGATTAACGAACTTGCAAAGGTAGTGATTGATATCACCGGCAGTGAAAGTGGGATTACGCGTAAATCACTGCCACCACAGGATCCGCAAGTGCGACGTCCGGATATTTCGAAGGCGTGTTCAGAGATGGGTTGGTCTCCTGCCATTTCTTTACGGAATGGACTTCATCAATCGATCAAGTATTTCCAGACTGAGATTGACTAATCTATCATACAATAATATACTCTACAGATACACTGTATTGGTTTTATCATAACTAATTCTTATGATCTTAGTTTCCTGTTCATCAGAATCTCTCGTCTTGACAGGCACTGTCTATAGTAATCTTTAGAACTTTCTGCCCATAGATTGTTGCTGCATGCAATAGACCATCTCGACGAGATCTCAGTCGAAGCACTCCAAGACGCCCTTGACAGCGTTGAGAGAAACAAGCCGACACAACGGTTGTTAGCGGCGATCGCCTATAAGAACGGTGTGACGCAAACCGAACTTGCCGAGTGGCACGACACCGGTCGGCGAACGATCTATAGCTGGCTGATGCGACTTGACATGGATGAGCCGCTTGAGCAAGCTGTGCCTGATGCTCATCGATCCGGGAGAAACAGAAAGCTCTCAGAATCACAGCAAGAAGAGTTCGAACAAACCGTCCACGAACCTCCTGAAAAGGTCGGGATCGACGAACCAGTGTGGACACCGGCGCTCGTCCAAGAATTTCTTGAAGATACCTACGACGTTGAGTACTCCTATCCGAGCTGCCGACGGTTGTTAAAAGAAGCTGGATTAAGTTACCAACACCTCGGCGTACAGCCGCCGAAACCGAAGAATCCGACCAAGAAGCGTTCCACGCTGAGATCAAAAAAGCGAGCGGAGATGGACGCCACAGTAGTCTGTATCGACCAGACCAAGAAGTCCGTCCAAGTTGAGCCGCGTGCAGCGTGGTTTCCGCGCGGCTCAGAGCCGGCGGTTGAACTCTCTGGCTACCGTGATTGGACGTGTCTGCTCGGTGCAGTCACCGACGATGGCGAGTGTTTACTCCCGATTTACTGAATACGTTACCGGCGATCGCGCAAAACATTTTATTCTCGCGCTATGCGAAGAATTTGAAGAAGATCTGATCATCGTACTTGATCGAGCGTCGTATTTCCAGGTCTCAACCGTCACCGACCTAGCGGCTCGTGACGACCTCGATCTCGTAACGTTCCCTTCGTATTCGTCGGAACTCAATCCTATCGAGGGGTGCTGGCGACAACTCCAAGAATTCCTGAGCAACCGATTCTTCGCTTCTCTTGATGAACTGACCACCGCAATTGATACCGCTCTCGACCAACTTTCTCTCCCAAAAGTAACAATTATTTTTGATGTTCGCTATATTTTCTGTCCTCTGTGACTTCCGCGTAGACAGTAACATGTTCTGCAATGACTCGTTCGTAGTTATTTCGTTCGTGGAACCGTTCCATATTGTCTTTTAACTCCATTCTGATTGCCTCCTTGTCGAAGAACTCGTTGACGACATCGACTGCACCGTTCGTATCCTCAAATGTTCGTACGCATCCACACTTGGTTTCCAAATCCTTGAAGTAGGGACAGCTGCTCGTTATTACCGGCAGTTTGTGAGCGACACAGAGATTGAATATCCCGCTCTGGGCGACGGTGTTCTTGACGCCGCTCAGGTACAACTCCTGGTAGGGAAGCAAAGCTAAGTCTGCCGCTTGGAACGCCATATGAAACTTGTCTTCGTCTAAGACGCCGGTAAGTTGCAGGTTCGATGGGGCGTCAACCATGATGTCTTCGGCATAGTCATCGTACTTCTCTCTGGGGCTTCCGCCTGCAAGGAGAAACTCGAACTCGGGCATCAACTCGGCAATTTCCCTGAATACGTGACTTCCCTTCCGAGGATCGACGTAGCCAGGCTCAATAATGAGTTTTTCGTCGGCCTCGTATCCGAATTCTCGCTTTGCGGTCTCTTTAGATGTGGAGCAGTTCTCAGGACTCGGCACTCCGTGTGGTACCCTGCAGCTTGAATCCTCGTCAAGATATTGTGCAAACAGCCGTTCGGTCCGGTCGGATAGAAAGACAGTTCTGTCAGTCGCTTTTGCTATCGACTTATTGACAACCGATACGTACACAGCCTTTACCCACCAAAGTCGTTTCCCCACTAAATTGGCGTTTATGACTTCATGCATCGTCACGACTACGCTTGTACCGAAGAGATGCTTCGTGAGAAATAACACGGGAAAGAAGAGCAACGACATTAACGAAAACCGGCCGAAAAGAACGTAATCGTACTGAATATGAACGATGTCCTCCTCTGCTGTGCCGGCTTCTATTGCTGATTTGAGGAATTTGAGCGGCCGGGTTGATTCGGCTGGAAAGTACTGGACCGTAACTGACAGTTCTCCAGAAAGTTCATCTGTCAAAGTGTCGGTGTATTTTCCGACGCCGGAGGTGTTTTCCGGCGGCGGGGCCACCATTCTGATTGATTTCATGGATTTGCTACTGTCCAACGGGTCACTCCAGATACCCAAGATTCTTCAATTGTTCCTTCGAGACCTCTATCTCACCCGTTCTACCACCAACCTCTAGGTTCTTCACATCCTGGATACGATCTGTCGCCTCATCGAGAGATAGTTCCGGTGCTCCATAGGTGTGTGTGCCTTCCAGAAGGTTCGGAACGTTCTTCAGTACATTTGAGCGGACGAACTTCCGCCATGGAGCGTTCAGCATTCGTTTCATTCCAACCCCGAATCTGATCGCCCGTGGCGACCTCGGAAAAACGTATCCGCCACGGGAGTCCCAAACAGAATCGTACGCCAACGAAACCGATAGCTCGCCGTACAGGGTTTCCGACTGATTGAACAGACTGGTTCCCGCCTCTGCTGGAACTCTCTCCTGAAGATTTCGACCGGGGAACTGGGAGAAGTCAATATCGGCATCCAACATGCTAAGGATCGTGGGAACCAAGTCCACGTGGCGGACGACTCGCTCCCGGGATATCCCTTCTTCTATCTTCGGGTGAATGAAAACCGTCGGTATCTCTACGTGTCGTCTGTGAATAGGGGGACTGTGTGCGAGCATGCCTCGTTCGCCAAGGAGCTCACCATGGTCGCTCGTGTAGATGACCAGTGTATCGTCAAGCAGGCCCCGTTCTTCTAGGATTTCGATTCGAGATTGGAACCAGTCTGCGTCGTTTTCAATGCCTTCTTGATACTCTTGGGCGTACCAGTTTTCATCCATTGCTCCTCGATCCTCGTAATACTCCCATGAATCGCCATCGAACGTGCCGTACGGTGAATGTCCTCCTTTTCCTCGTTCGACGAAGACGAACGGTGTCTCGACATTGTTGAGTGCAGTGGGGTGGGTCAGAGAGATATCCAAGGTCTTGGAGATGATGTCATCGCCTCCTTCCTCTACTCCGATTTTGTGGTTGATGGTGTTCGCGAAACAGGTTGTCGCGTCAAGAGACGATATGAGATTGAAACACTCTTCAGGCAGGACATCTTGGAACTGTCCTACTTGATGCTGCGGGAGGTGTAGTCCAGAGAGGATGCTCGCAAAACTCGATGGTGAATGGATACTCGCCGCGACGGACTTCGCCGCCTTACCCTTATTGAGTAGCCGATCAGGTGTGTAGTCCCATCTAACAGCGTCAGCAACATACAGAAATACGTTCTCTACCTCCAGATCTTTTGGGAGTAGTGACATGCAAGTATGGGAAAGTTACTGTGGACTCGGATAAAGATTCGCTTTATACGTTTGCAAGGCCGGGTATCGAGAACGAAGAACAATTATAACCTGAGAGGCCACAGCAACAGAGAGGCACGCTGACGACAATGGTGAATAACATCTACATAATAACAATAGACTGCTTGCGTGAAAGTTCCGCTACAGAGCGTACAGCTCCCTTTTTCCAGTCATTGCCCATCCAGTTCGATAGGTGTTGGTCAAATGGAACGTGGACTTTGCCTTCTCACGCTTCCTTGTTATCGGCTAAGGAACCCCATGAACACCAGACAGTCGCGCGCGGTGATGAATTCTCGAAATCGGAAGCCAAGATGCCGCTTCGAGCTAAGGAAAACGGATTCACCACGTGCTTATTCACCGAGAACCCGGAGTTCAGTTCCGACACGGGGTTCGAATCCTACATGGACTATGTAAACGAGGACATTCATCACAAGATCTTCTCCTCAACCTACTCACCTAGCAAAGCCGTAGAAGAGGTGTCTATACAGGCTGGACTTGACGTACTTTCTGAGGTTCTCGTCCGGGAAAATAGACTGAAGAATATAGTGAATGTGCTGTTCGGGGGTACATCAAAAATAAAGCGAGATACTTTGGGGAGAAACTTGACGTTTCCTCACCGCGGTCGGAGGGTACTCCGACACATCGATAGTTACCTGAATTCCTCTAGTGGTCAAAATCTGCTACTTACGAATATCCTCGAGCCACATAATCCATATTATGCGCCACCGGAGGAGGCGGCCGCGTCCTTGGGATTTTCTTTTCCGAAGGACGAACGAATCGCCCTGAAGGCTACTGACGATACTCGGAGATATCTTCTCAAGAAGTCACCTTCCCTCCCTGTCGAGGCGAAAAGGAAATTTGGATGCTGGCAGGACGTATTCTCAAGAAAACATGACATCTATGAGGCTCATATCCGAGAAGCGGACACAATCCTCCAGAAGTTCTACCGGAAACACGTTGGGGTTGATGATCTCCTTATTACCGTCGGTGACCACGGACAGTTGTTTGGGGAAGAGCGTCAAGTGGGTCACCAGACCAGCTTTCACCCAAATGGTATAAACGTGGCATTCGGGATCAATCCTCCAGACGATTGGGGTGATGAACGTATGGAAATTACCGAACCGGTGAGCTTGTCCGGGATCGGTTCCGCTGTCGTTAAGGTTCTTGAGGGGGCCATCCAAACAAACACCAAATTCGTTGAGACGGTGGTGGCCAATAGTCAGAAGGATGGATTCGTGACCTGTTGCGTTGACGGACCGACTTGGATGTTGGAGAATCTACAAGAAGGCACTTATAACGAAAATAAAGTCGAGGAATACAAGACTAGGAAACTTGGGAAGATCACTAATCAGCGGATGTACGTCTATGAAAGTCCCTGGGATTGTACCGATATCACAGAGACCTCATTCGAGATCGAGGGGTACGATAGAACGATTGTGGGGACGTGCGACCACCAAACAAGATATTTATCCGAAGTCGAAGAGAACTGGCTCAGTGAACAAGTGAATGGTGGGCAAGGTGATCCAGCTATCAACTCACGTCTTGAGGCTTTGGGATATAAATAAGAGCTGACGCTCTTTTTGAGACTGAATATTTCACGTGCCTGAATCACCAAAATGAATATAGCAAAATCAACGACAAAGATCTTCGTTGCCCGGGCTTCCGGAGTCGGTATCTCTTTTTTGGGTATCACGTATTTTTCGAATATTCTCGGTGCTCGACAAATGGGGATTTTCTTTCTTTTTCAAGCGTTGCTTAACATTGCGAGTTTCGTTGCCGATCTTGGACTGCGAGCAGCCGTGGAGAAGCGTATCAGTGAAGGCAACAATCAAAGCGAAATTCTTACAACGGGAATTTTCATAAAGGCTGTCCCGCTTGTAATCATTGTCTCCGTTGTTTTGATGTTTAAGGCACAGATCAACGCTTACATCGGAGCGGAGGTCTCGATGTTCCTAGCAGCTGGAATCGTTTTCCACGAGATGGCGAGGTTACTTATCAAGGTCCTTAATGGAGAATTGCAGGTGGAGGAGACAGCAGTCCTTATCGCTGCTCGGCATGTCGTATGGATTGCTGTCGGCTGCGGGCTAGTTTTTCGTGGGTTTGCTGTCGAGGGAATCATCTACGGCTATTTGCTTGGGTACGTCGTGATGATAATATGGGGAACGGCTCGTGTTCAAACGTCCTTTGGGAATCCTTCGCTGTCGGCGGCCAGGTCATTGTTCGCCTACGCCAAGTTCGATGCAATCTCCGGCGGGGGCTGGAGGCTGTACAGTTGGATTGATGTCGTCATAATCGGATTCGTCCTCTCTCAGGCGGCCGTTGGTGCATACGAGATCGCGTGGAAGGTTGCAGGAATCACGATGATTTTCGGTGGAGCACTTCGAACCTCTATTTTCCCCCAGATCAGTAAATGGTACGAGAATGGCGAAATGCAGAACATCGAAGACCTCCTGTCAAGAACAGTCGCACCGTCGTTGTACTTCGTCATTCCGGCCTTTTTCGGATCTCTGGTTCTGTCCCAAGAGATTCTGGGAACGGTTTTCGGAACTAAATTCACCGAAGCATGGGCTGTTTTGATCGTTTTCATGGTTCAGAAGCTCCTGCAAGGGCTGAATCAGATATACGGTCGAACGCTACAAGCAATTGACCGGCCGGATCTCGCTGCCTACGCTATGATTTTGGGAGTAGTCACGAATATTTCCCTTAATATCGTCCTTGTCATGGAGTTTGGGATGATTGGTGCAGCTGTCGCTACGGCAGCGTCGTTCGCGTTCATGACTAGTCTGCGGATGTACTATTTAGCCAACCATGTGAAAATAATAGTTCCATACTCGGAATTGGGCTGGTTCGTGGTTGCTTCCCTTGGGATGTCTGCAGTGCTTTTTGCAATCAAGCTGCTAATCGTAATAGACAGCGTTCCCGAGGTCATTGGGACGGTTGCAGTAGGTGCTCTAGTGTTTGGGATGCTCTCGTTGGCTCATCACAGTTTCAGAAAAAATACAATGCAGTTTATTCTCAACAGGGCAGAGTACAGTAGTTAATTATTCTATATATCCTAACTGTTCAAGATGTTTTTGTTGCTCATCGGTTATCTCGAATGTTTCGGCCTCTCCTTCGTTCATCCGATCGAGCTTGTTCCTCAGCAATCTCTCCGCCTCCTCAGCTGATACATCACAGTCTCCGTATCTGTTCGTCTGAGAGACGTACGTGTCGAGGAGTTCCTTTTTTAGGCCTATCGCATCACGTTCGGAACCGATGAGTACACGGTACAAAGCGAATCCGAGCCGAGACACCGCGCTGTTCAAACAGAACTCGTACCCGCTATCTGGCCACCAAATGCTGTCTGCGGAGTACACATCGAAACCGTGGATGCGGTTCCTAACCGAGGCCAGCCCGAAGTCCCTCTCTCTACGATCGTTGAATAGGTTCGTCCCAGAACAGGAGTGTTCCAGATCAACACCTATCAAATCCAGGCAAGTCTTTACCACGTCCACGTGTTCAACGATTCCATCCGCTGGATCGGTCTCGAAGTCCTTCCCGGTCAGATTAGGATTGACAAAGTACGTCGGGACGTACACCAGTTCTGAGGAAATGGGGGTAGAGTGTGCGACATCGCCGTGTTCCCCTAGGAGTTCGCCGTGGTCGCTCGTGAACACTGCAAGTGTTCGCTCACGTTCACCCGCCTCCTCTAACTGATTGAGAATTGACCGAAACCGGTCAAACGCGATATCGGCCGCTGTCTCGTATTCTTCCTTGATACGAGTGTACTCATTCCCCCGTGTCTGGAAGTACTCACCAAAGGAGTCGACCTCTGTTCCTCCAAACGGTACATGCGTCGCGTCGTGCCGTTCCATGTAAATAAAGGGTGATTCAAGGTTCGAGAGCGGGGTTGACTCGTCCACTCCAAGGATGGTGTACATCGGGTCCGTACTGGGATTGCCGCTCTGGAAGTATCCAGGCTTGTGGGACTTTACGTCGAATATCGTTTGTATGTTGCCCGAAATGCGATCGGTCCAGCCGTGTACTCCGTGCTGACGTGGATACAGTCCAGTCGATAGCGTAGTAAAAGAAGGAGGACTGTGTGTTGACTGTGCAACGGTTTTAAACCCCACTCCGAGTTCATCCAATCCACTTGGAGTGTAGTCAATTCGAAGACTATCTGAAACAAACACAACCAAGTTGTCGAATTTCATACTGATGAAGATTTAGTTGGAGTTCATTAAAATTACTGTATCTGATTTCGCCCAACGTGAAGTCTGACTTGAACGATGGGTGTTGTGCTCACGATCCGAATTCAGATCGTTCTGGCTTTCAATAATCTCTTCCAATCATTTGGTTGTCAATTGAACGAAGGTGATTAAACAAGACTGCCTACCTGTTATCGCCAGCGATATATACACGGTATGTTCTTGAATCATAAATTCTGTTCTCTCGTTCAAATTGATAGACTACATCCCGGAGACGGTATTTTACAGTTGACGATCCTGCGCCCGGTGCTAGTCCTTTGTAGATCTTTGCATTTCGAGAAGCATATAGTAAAGCTGCATTTTGAGGGATCGATCCGTTTTGAATATTCGCAGGCGCGGTGATTACACCACGCTGTGTAGTCGGCACAATGGTTTCCATTACTTTCTTGTCACCAACAACAACCCAATCGGAAGGGAGGGCCTTGCTATACTCTGCCACTTTATATACCGAGTCATGATACCGGTATCCTAACTCAGCATTATCCCGGTCAGGGGTCCCCCCTGACACAAGGTACAGGGGTACGGTTACTGCAGAGATGATTACTAGGACGCCAACTATGACTTGCAAGCCGTAGACACTTCTGATCCGACGGACTATTCGATACGGACCATCCAACGCAAGCCAACCTCCAGCAATTATATAAAACGTCATTAAGCGATATGGGGATAGAATACCGCTAAACCAGGAAAGTGGAGCGATAATTCCTAATATTATAACAAATATAGCGATACGATTGATGTAGTGATTTCGATCTGATTTTACAGCAGTATGAATTATCAATGCCAAACTTGGAATGGATAGAATAAATATGTATGTCCACTTGAAAGCATGAGCTCGTAGAATATAAATTAGACCGTAGCTGAATGTGTCAGATGTGACAACACCTTCTGGAGAGAGAATGCGGACGGCAGCAATTACAAGAAATGACGTATAACCACTAAGTACAAACCACACTGAAAAGAAGAGTCCAGTCACAATTGCGAGACGTGTGAGATGTCCCTTTAAACGGGAACGATAGGTACCAATGGCGATCAGGGACAGTAGGGCAGAGAAATGATGGCCGATGACGAGTGAGATCGGTATAAGATAGGAGACTGGTCGGGTCCATTTATTTCGTGGCTGGCGTGCCACGACTGCGACATAAAGCAACAAACTAGCGAAGAGTGCAATACCAAATGACTGTCGGCGGAATGCAGTTTTCAACTCGTATAGTGGGATCCAGAGGAGGACCGGTGCCATTGCCAGAGAAGTCGGCGCTACAGAATATCTTCGAGCAAGCGCATAGACGCTAAGAAGTGTGACTACCACGTATAGCAAGCCGACGAGAAACGGTGCCAATACGACATTCTCGTACTGAGGCTGTAATGGCAGGTTAGTCAGATGATGGATAATAGCTAGATGGATATGCAGTCCTGGAGTATCGGGAAAACCCCATGAATAGAGTAAGTCTGGCGAGAAAGGCCACGACCCATCAGTCAATCGGCTTGCAAACAGGACTGGTGAATGGACGTCTCGAGCTGCCAAATCGGATGGATCCGGTGACGGATAGATCAAAACGAGTCCTATTCCTAAACCCACTAACGGAATAGGATGTCTGGTCGCGAACAGAGTTATAATTAGGATGAAAAAACCAATAGTTGCAAGCTTGAGACTCTCAAACTTCAACCCGAGTACTGAAATTGTTGTCCCAATTGCTGAGATCGTGACTGCGATCTTAAGGTCACGCCTCACTGGTGAAAAAGCGAGTTTATTGAGCATAAACTTTACTAAGATTCAGTACCTCACAAAGCCGGTTAACGAGAACGTCTGCTTGCTGAGGATGTGCACTTCAAACAGCAAGCAGACAATGTAATCCACGAAGACCAACTCCTTAACTTCCTCGTCAACCGGCTTGACGACGAAGTTCCGCTCACCCTTGCTAACAACGCTGAAATCGAGGCTAAAGACATCTACGAGGTCCTCGTCGGCGCCTGCGCCGACGGGATCTCGGTCTCGACACTGTGTGACTCCAGTGAGGACTCACCGCCTGCGAACACGATCCTCTACCATCTGCGGACGAAGTTCGGGCCCGAACGGCTCGAACGAGTCGCTAACACACTCCTCTGGCGAGATATCGTCGAACTCCACCCCGAGCAGGTGGAGGTCTGCGCAGACCTCCACCTGCGGCCCTACTACGGTGATGAAGAAGATACAGACAGTCTCTACCACTCGGAAGCGAAGCGCGGAACCACCGCCTTCCACGCCTACGCCACACTCTACGCACGCGTGAGGAACAAGCGATGCTCGCTGGCGGTGCGCCGTCTCGAAGACGGCGACACCACCAGCAGCGTCCTCGCAGAGTTCCTTGGAGTGCTCGACGGCCTTGACGCGGAGTGATCGGCGAAACTACCGAATGTCGGGAGACTGCTCGAAGGGTGTTCGATTCAGGCCATGTTTTTCCCGCTCGGGTATCCTCGCTCACTGCGTTCGCTGCGGGTACCGCTCGCGGCAAAAACATGGGTGAAAAAGGCCGCCTCCGCCGTCTTCGACGGCTCCGGCGGTGAAACGCCTCGCTCCGCTCGGCGTACGTTTGATCATGGCCAAACGGTAAAGTCACACAGTCTAGGTAACATCCAGACCTAATGCAGTCCACTCAAGGTCAAGGCCGTCTACCTGGATCGCGGATTCTACGACAGCAAGTGTCTCACGCTACTACAGGCGCACAACTACGCCTACGTGATGCCGATCATCCGATGGGGTGAGGCGATTCAGCAGGAACTCGCGGAAGGGTGGAGCCGCGTCATTCAACACGACCTGACAAGGAAACTTGACGGTCACAGCTGGACCGTTGAGTTTCCCGTCTACATCGACTGCACGTACCTGAACGGACGGTACGATGAGAACGGCGTGGCGCGTCACGGCTAGAGTGATCTGCGCAAAGTATGGATACTCACAGCGCCTATAGAGTGCATGAGTGGACGCCGCCGGTTCAATGTGATAGAACATCTCTCTGAAGAGGAACTTGATGAGGCAATCGATGAGGCGCAGAAGGCGGACGAGGCCCGGCTCGTCCGCCGTCTCTGCTTTGTGAAGAATCTCTACGCGGGCGATATCCTAGAAGAGGCCGCCAGCCGCGTTGGTGTCTCTCAAGCCAATAGTAGCCGGTGGGCACACGCCTGGAATGACGGCGCTGTTGATGGATTACGGCCGAGTTTCGGGGGCGGTCGGCCCCCGAAACTCTCGGACGAACAGTTCACCGAACTGTGTGACATCCTCGAAAAGGCCCAACCATGGACGCCACAGGGGATTCACACACTGATCGAAGACCGCTACGGCGTTACGTACGACCCGGCTCACCTGAGCCGGAAATTACGGAGTAGCGGGATGCATTACGCCAAACCACGCCCGATGGATCCGCGCACTCCTGAGGATGCAGAGGAAATTCTCGCCGAGCGCCTGGGAGAGGCGCTCGGCGAGGATGAGCACGAAAGTGAGGAGGATGACCCAGTGATCCTCGGATTTTTTCGATGAGGCGTGGCCACAGCCCTTCGAGAACTCCCAACGGATGTGGTCGTACGACCGCACCGTCCAGATCAAGAAGCCGCTGGTAACGTTTCCGTGGCGGTCGCTCGGATTCTATGCATTGACTGGCCAGAGTGTGATTACGTTCAAAAAGCGGTTGGTCAAAGAGACGATCATCGAGGCACTCGAAGAGATCCGCGAGCAGAATCCGCGCGGTCGGATTCTGCTCGTGGCCGACAACTACGGGTCCCACCACGCGTCTCTCACCCAAGAACGGGCCGACGAACTCGGCATCGAGTTCGTCTTCATCCTGCCGTACTCACCGACGTTGAACGCGATCGAACCGCTCTGGAAAGACCTCAAACGAGATATTTCACCAGAGATCTTCGACGACAAGGATCAGTTCAGAGACTATCTCACCGAGAGATTTCTTCTGTTGAGTCATCGGCTGAGCTTTGCAAACGACTGGATCGAGACATTCCTTCCAGACATTCAGAAGTTACGCTGATCACTCACGTCGCTGACGCGCCGTTCATCGAGACACCACGCCAGGCCCGATACCACTACAGCAAACGCTTCGGTATCGAGTCGAGCTATCGCTTGTCCGAGCAAGCGATAGCGACGACAACGACGCGAGACGCGACGGTGAGACTGCTGTACGTTGTGGTGAGTCTGCTGTTGCAGAATACGTGGCGGTATCTCCACTACGAATACGTGGCGACGCCCCGCCACGGGGGGCGCCGCCTCTGGTGGTGGCCGTACAAGGAGTTCGTCAATATGGTTCGGCGGGCTGCGTGGACGGCCCTCGCTGTGCGTCGGACCGTCCCCGCGAACCGACCACCTGACGACCGGTTCCACCGATAGTCACCGACCGGGAACGCCGTTTCGTGAGTGGCTACGCTGTCGCGTCGGCGACTGACCGCCGCCGACAGCGACAGTTCCGCCTTCGATCAACGTTGTTCGACCACTATCGACGACTCATCACGGCTAAACAGGTGACTCAGGTCAGGCTAACTGGCGATGCTTTGTGAGGTACTGATTATCGACCAACGACCTCGCTTACGATCTGCCGGGCGAATCGGGCCTTGTCGAACACGTTCGCGGGGGTATCGTTCTCGAAAATCGTTTGATGATTCATCTCACCATCGAGTAGTCTCGCAGCTTTGTCGACAGCGTCGGATTCGTTTTGGTAGATGAGTGAATCACGATCATCGATGATTTCCGTCTGTCCACCTCCCTTCGGGACGAGAGGAAGGGCCCCCCCGGCAACCATTTCGGCAACGGAAATTCCGAAATGCTCGTAGCGCTTTCCGTGGATTCCGAATCGGTGGTCCTCGATCAGGGAAACGAGTTCGGCTCTCGGCAGTCGCCCTTCCAAGATGACGTAATCGCGATTGGATGCTAACTGCTGGATGCGATCGTAATATGATCCGTCACTGCCCTCACCGATAATGTGTATGTGGGTATCGTATCCCAACTCAACTAGTCTGTCGACGATTCCGATAAGAGACTCCTGTCGCTTAGTCGGGTGGACGCGACCCACGGCTACGAATCCCGGTTCCATCTCATCCCAGTCTGGAGGGTCAAACTCCTTAACCGCTACTGGCGGATATACTACTTCGGCGTTCTCGTCGTATACGTCATTTATAACTTCGCGTGTCCAGCGCGAGTTTGTTAGCGTTCTTCCATTCGTTCCCCAATGTGCCCTGAACAGGCCTTTCAGCGTCCGACAGGCCCAGTGGTACGGCCGGTAAAGAGTATCTCCGAACCGGTCAGTGTACCTCTGCATCGCTTCGGCGGAAAAGTACGGGAAGTGGATGTATTGGATGACATCGTCGTGAAAGAACTCACCCTGTGTACTGAAAAAGACGTCATGCTCGTCAACGTATTTGTGTCTGACGGCGAACTCTATGGACGCATTCCGGAGGAGCAATAAGTTCTGAATACCGGAAATATTGATAGCAACTCTTACACCCCTGTTCACGACGGTACTCAGGCGCGCTGAGGGATTGACTACCTCAAACTGGCTTGAAGAGATGTCTGTCCCGTATTGCTTGTTCAACTGCTCGGCATTGGTTTCGGCCGTAGTATAGAGCGTCACACTGTTGCCGTCCTCAATGAGAGCTTCGATGGCGGCAGAGGCCACAACCTCCGCCCCTCCACCTTCTCGAATCGAGTTGTGGTATATCCCGATGTCGGCCATCTGACTATAATCTCATCCGATTCATACTAGGTATTTCTTTTCGATTCCTTGGTTTTGGGCGATCATGATTACTTCCCTAACGAAGCGGAAGATCCACACGGTAGCTATTTATAATCACTGTTTCCAATTCATTGATTTGACGGACTACACTGTCGTTACCTGCTGATTCAGTACTTTCGTATGATGTATATAAGTCTGAACCTCATTGACCTGAAACAGCATAATAGGTATCTTCAAGTTTGGATGTGAGCGGGTCCCAATCATATTTGCTGGCGAACTCCATCGCATTAGTACTAAATTCCTGAGCCAATCTCGACTCTGAGAGAATGGGCCTAATTGCATTAGCAATCTCTGCTGAAGAAATCGGAACTACAAACCCATTCTCTCCGTCTTTTACAAGATCGGATGCCGCATTCATTGGGTGATCAGTGGTTATTATTGGGGTCCCCGCTGCAGCCGCTTCTAGTACTGTCATTCCGAAACCTTCTCGATTGGATGGTAACACGAATACAGACGATGATTTAATTTCAGCAATGACATCTTGATGAGATTCAACAAAGCCTAGGAATGTCACTTGATCTTCAATCCCAAGTGATTCCGATAATCCAGAGAGGTATTCTCGTTCTGGCCCATCCCCGATGATACCACATGAGGGTTCCAGTTCCAATTCGGCGACTGCTTCTAAGAGAACATCAACATTTTTGTGTTCATTTAGACGGCCGACGTAAATCACATCCCATTCTCGATCAGATTTATCAATACTTTGAATGTTTTTGACATCAATACCATTTGGGACCAGATATGTGGATCCGCCAGCATTGGTCGCTAGTCTATCGTATACCGAGTTTGATACTGCTATCTTTGGTGTAGATAACCGGCTCAGGAACCATTCGACTCCTTTGCCAACTACTCCCAATCTGCTGAGATATTCGTACCAATAGTCCCCCCAGACTTCATGCCACGTTACAATTAGGTTGGACCGCCCCAAGAGCTGGTGTAATTCGCCGGCAAAGACTGGGAAGTAAGGAAATTCTTGACAGTCAATAATATCGAATTCTTCGCTAAGTAAGGGGCCAACGACATTGCCGGCAAAGTATAAGGCTTCTTTAACTGATCGTCGTCCTTTTACATACATGTCTACTGGATCACACACACCGTGTAATGTAACGCCTTCACGTTTGATTATCGGGGGGCCGTCCCAGTAGTGAATACCATACATGTGGACATTATGGTTGTCTGCAAGCCTTTGAGCGAATTCCCAGACGCGTATCTCGACACCCCCTTTCTTCCAAGGATATACGCGATCATATACGAAGGCAATTTTCATTGCTATGAGTTACTCGGAATGAAATAAATTACTAATGTTCTGAGATCGGGTTAATTCGTAGTGAACATGTCGGCTAGTGCTCCGAACATAAAGAGTTGAACTCCGAGGAACACTGCGAGTGTCCCAAAGTTCAGGAAGTAAATATGGCCGATACCCCGAAGTAGCCAGTCTGCAACTACGAATCCACTGACACCGATCCCCAGCAGAAATATGAGGATTCCGAGCGAGCCGAAAATTCGCATTGGAGCGTAGTCCCGGACAGTTCGAGTGATCACAGAGAAGAACCGATACCCGTGAGTGATCGCTCCCAATTTCGAATCGCCGACACGCTTTCGATACGTAATAGGGACCTCCTCATACGTACTGTCGACGTGCATTGCCTTAGTCGTCATTTCTGGCGTGAAATCTAGGTCGTCCGAGAGAGGAGTCAATTCTTCGAAAGCCTCTCGCCGCATGAGACGCATTCCGCTAGCAGGGTCAGTGACGTCACCACGTGTGAGTAGCCGAACGAGTCCTCCGAAGAGATGGTTGCCTACACGGCGAATGAACGGCATTCCCTTGTTTTCACCCTGGAGTCGGGTTCCGGCGACGATGTCTGTGTCTGTCTCCTGTAACTCTTCCATGAGCCGTGGGAATTCTTCCGGTGGGTATGTATTGTCGGCATCGAGGAACCCTAGGATATCGCCGTTAGCGTGGCTGAAACCCGTCTGGAGAGCCGCTCCGTATCCCTGATTTGTTTCGTGTTCGACAACGGTGGCGCCCGCGTCTCTGGCGATAGCGGGTGTCTCATCCGTACTTCCATCGTCCACGACAATTACCTCGGTTTGGTGACCGCATATCTCGTCGGGGATCTCCTGGATAACCTCACGAATTCCGTCTTCTTCGTTCAGTGCCGGGATTACGATGGATATGAGTTCCTCACCTGATTGTGATTCTATTAACCCATCGGTATTTTGTGTAGGATTGTGCCTAACCGTCCCGGAATCTCCGTTTTCGAACGTTAATCGCGACTCTCCGCATGAACACGTGAGAGCGCCATTTTGTTGATGAAGGGAAGAATTGCATTCCGGGCAATTCAACTGGGGTATGAATTTTGATTCAGGCGACATTATTGACCTCCTACTATTTGAATTCCCACAGACTGAACTGGCATACTGGAGGTAATGAATATGTTATATAAAAAGCCATTGGTCGATTAAAACTGTAGTACATAATTAAGTGCGAATATACCGTGAGAAAAACCTACGTTTCCATGCCAGAAAGCGCCTGATTTAGCGTCCCTTGAGAACGAATCACTCTGAATTGCCGCTACCTGTAACCGCTTGTCGTATTTCAGCCAATAGCGATTCTTGCTGTCGATACCAATCTACTGTTCTGTCTATCCCCTTGTCGAGGGTGATTGTAGGTTCCCAGTCAAGCAAGGCACGTGCTTTCGAAACATCGGTCACATATCGTTGTACTTCGCCACCCCTCTTAGACTCTACACGATATCCCGGACAGCTCTCGATCGCGTCAGCAACACAGTCGGCAAGCATGGTCAGAGAGGTGCCCGTTCCACTGCCGAGATTGATCGTTTCCCCTCCGAGCGAACTACCCCGCTGTATCGCTGACAGAACTGCCTGTACAACGTCTCCCAGATAAACAAAGTCTAAAATTTTGTCTGAACCGTAGACTGGAAGTTCTTCACCAGCAGTCGCTAATGCAATGAATATCGGCACGACTCGGGTATTTGTATCGTATGGACCGTACACGTTTGCGAGTCGGAGTACAGTGATCGGGATATCGTAACAGTTGTGGTAACTGTTGCAAAGTGCTTCGCCTGCGATCTTACTTGCGCCATAGGGATTAACGGAATCGGGTCCGACGTCGGATTCAGAAGGGCGGATCGCGTTACCGTATACTTCACGACTCGATGTGAAGACGATGCGCGCATCAGTCCGTCGAGCGTGTTCCAGGATTGGTTCAGTCATTCCGATATTACGGAATGCTTTCGACGGTTCGTCGACAACTGGGGGCACCCGTGAGTGTGCGGCTAGGTGAACGATTACATCTGTATTTGGTAACGAAGGTGATGACGTAAGGTCGAGATTTTTGAATGGGACGTCAAGCTCCCACCTTGGTGATTTCTTATCGATCCCGATGATCTCGTGTTCAGTAGCAGCCAATTGTTCGCAAAGAGCGAATCCCACTACCCCTGCTGCCCCAGTTACAAGAATTGACGACATGGTACGATCATTTCCCATGTTTTCAAATGGCTGTTGATAAACGCCTTGGAATCTAGCTCTGTTCCCGATACAACAATTCAATGAAATTGCGGCGATAGTCGTACTAAGTGTGATTAAGATATTTCAGACTCACTATCAAATTCCCGGTACAGACCATCATCGCTACCAAATTGCTTCGAAGGACTATGTAGAGGCTCGTAGCTCCGTTCGTGCGGTCTGCTGACTGAAACAGTAGCAATAAGATGTATAGAGTATCCGTTGATTACCGGATCAACATTTTCAATTGCCTCCTAAGCGTCGGATAGACAAATGCGGGCGACGAACCGATTCTGGACTGTCGCTGCCCTCGCTGGGGCCCTCGTCGTCTGGGCCACCGTCTTGGGGCGACCGCTCCCGCTCGTCGGCGCAGCGGGCATCGTCGCCTGGCTCCTCGCACAGCAGTACCGGTTCGTCCGCCTCGTCGAGGACTCGCTCGGGAGTCTGACCGTCGACCACAGCGTCTCCCGACAGCGAGTCCCGGCCGATGGAACGACCCTCCTGACGACTTCGGTCGACGCCGACGAACCGCTCCCCCTCTCCACCCACGTCCAGCCGTCCGTTCCCGCGGGTGCCGATTCACACAGTGACACGTTCACGATCGAACGCGGTGATCGAACGAACTCACACTCGTTCGATATCACCTGGCCCGTCGCGGGGGCGTTCACGATCGACCCGCCGACGCTCACGTTTCGCGACGCCCTCGGGCTGTTCGAACGCACGGTCCAGACCGGGCCCGAGCGCGCAGTCCAGGTCCAGCCGCGCGCCCGGCGCAACGTCCATGTCGGCGAGGGCGGCGACCTCGTCGCGGTCGGCGTCGGCGAACACGAGACCGGCGATACCGGCAGTGGGCTCGAACCCGCCGACATCCGCGAGTACGTCCCCGGGGACTCGATCAACGACGTCGACTGGAACGCGACGGCGCGCCTGGGCGAACTGCACGTCCGCGAGTTCGAAACCGAGACCGACCGCGAGACGATGTTGTTCGTCGACCACCGCGCGACACTCGGTGCCGGCACCCCTGGCGAAACGAAACTCGACTACCTCCGACAGGTAGCGCTCGCGTTCGTCGACAGCGCGCGCGACCTCTCCGACCCACTGGGCTGTTACACCGTCGGCGACGCCGGACTCACCGGCACCTATCGCCCGTCCGCGAACGCCGACCGCCAGCTCGATATCCGTCGACACCTCCAGGCGGTTTCCCCGACCGAGACGACCGACCGAACGCACGACCGCCAGCCCTCGTCACCAGCCCGCGCGCAGGCCGTCCAGCAGCGACTCGCGACCGACGACACCGACTTCGGCCGGCGACTCGTGGGCTATTTCGACCGGCCAGAGGCCTACGTCGAGCGCGTCGCCGAGGACCCGCTGGTCGCGGCCGTCCGGTCGGCCAGAGCGGGCCACGAGGGCGCGAACTGGTCGGTGATCCTCACCGACGACGAACGGGAGACAGAAGTCCGGGAAGCCGTGAAACTCGCCCGTCGTATCGGTACGGGCGACGGTGGCGTCCTCGTCTTTCTCGCGCCGACCTCGCTGTACGAACCGGGTAGTCTCGCCGATCTCGACGCCGCCTACGACCGCTATGCGGATTTCGAACGGTTCCGCAGATCGCTTGCCGCGATCGACGGCGTCTCGGCCTACGAGGTCGGCCCCGCCGACCGCCTCGACGCCGTGCTCGCGAGCGGTCGCCGACAGTGGTCCGGGGGTGGGAGGTGACGACTGATGTCGCGTACACCCGCAGGTGGTCCCGACGCGTCCGGGGGCGACAGCACTCCCGATGGCCCGGGCACAGTCGAGGAAACCGTCGGTGAATCGGGAGCGTCCCAGCGACCCACGGACGATCCCTCTCGGACGACGCCGCTCAGGGCCTGGTCCAGTGACTGGCGTCCGCGGTCCGCGCTGGTCGCCCTCGTTTTGGTCGTCGCAACGTTCGGGCTGACTGCCGGCCTACCGGGCCTCGCGGTCGGCACCGCGCTCACCGTCGCGTGGTTCGTCCTTCCCACTGTCGCCGTCTTCGCTGCTGGAACGATCGCCCACGCCGCACTCGTTCCCCGTGGCGCACCCCTGGGTTCGACGGTCCTGCCGATGCTCGCACTCGCTGGCCTGCTCTTCGTGACGACTATCTCGGCCGACCGGCTTCGCGACTGGGGTGTACTCGCTGTGGCCTGGCTCGGACTCTGCGGACTCGTGGCTATCGTGTGGGTCCTCACCGAGACGGTCTGGGTTGCTGGCCTGACGCTCGCTGTGGCCGGGCTCGTCGGGTTCGTATCCGTCGCTTACTTCGGGCTGCAACGAGTCGGGGTGACCGATGAGTAGCGAGCGCGAGCGTGCTGGGGAACTCGTCGACCGTGAGGGCCACTCGGACGCGACGGCCGCGCCGACGGCGCTCACGCGCGAGGAACTGCTCGCGGAGTACGAACTCCTCCGGGAGCGAAACCGACGCCTGCGTGACTCGTACGTCCGGGCCAGGCGTGCCCAGTACCGCCGGGCGGCCATTGGCCTCCTCGTCGTCGGTGCCGTTGCAGTCGCCGGTGGCGCAGTGCTACCCGGCGTTCGAGACGTGTTGCTCGTTCTGGGTGGGACGGGTATCTTCGGAGGGATCCTCTCGTATTATCTCACGCCAGAACGCTTCGTCTCCACTGACGTCGGGGGCGCCGTCTACGATGCCCTCGCGGACGACCGCGCAGCAGTCGTTGACGACCTCGGACTCGCCGACGTCCAGGTGTACGTCCCCGTGGGCGAGCAACCTCGCGTCCGCCTGTTCGTCCCACAGTACGCGGACTACGAGCTCCCGACCGACGACGAACTCGACGCGCCACACGTCGTCGCCGACGAGGACAGCGCACGCGGCGTCGCGTTTCGCCCGACCGGCGAGCGACTGTTTCGCTCCTTCGAAGACTCGATCGCCGACTCGCTCGGGGGGACGCCGGGCGCAATCGCCAGTCAGACGACCGAGGCCCTCGTCGAACAGTTCGACCTCGTCGCCGGCACGCAGGTCGACCTTGACGCGGCAGACGGCCGGTTGACGGTGGGCGTCACTGACAGCGCGTACGGCCCCGTCGACCGGATCGACCACCCGGTCGCGTCGGTCGTCGCCGTTGGCCTCGCGTCCGGTCTCGACGTTCCGGTCACTGTCGAGTCACGGCAGGCCGACGATGACCGCGTCGACTACCGGGTCACCTGCCGATGGTCGGTTGACGACGTGACCTCTGTCGGCGAGTCCGACGGCGAGTCGTCCTGAGGCTTGTCGCACCATCTGTCTGGAACGGGCGGGAAATTGTTCTGGCCTCCTGTGAGGTCGCCGTCTCTACTGTTCCGTGCCCTGCAGCTGTCACCGACCGTGACCGAGTCATTCTTCGGTCCCCGCGCCCGTCGAGTACCGGATACACCGCTCTCTAGGGGATTTCATCGACAGCAGCACGCAGGCGATCAGTGTCGGTCCATTCGTGGGCCTGTGGGCCTGTGAGGAGGAGTTTAACGTGGGACGCGCTCATTCCGTTGTCGTACTTCTCACGTTCGATTCCGTCAACTGGGTAGCGGCGTTTCAGCACCCATGTCTTCTCCCGGTAGGATGGCGCGAAGAGGAGACCGAGTTCCCAGACGTACCCGCCGTCGAAGTCTTCGATAACGGCGACGATGTGCGTCGCCATGCCGCAGAGAATGTCGAACACGCGCGTCCACAGTCGGATTTCCTCCGGTGTGAGGCCGAAATCTTCGAGTTGCGTGGCAACTGCCGGCGGATTCGTGCGGCCGTCCAGAGCGTCGTACACGAGTTGTCGCCGTGAGGCGGCACCTGTATCGCCACCCGCGCCGGCTACTACGTACCGTCGCTCATAGCCCTTGATGCGGTCCAATTGGTCGCCGTTGACGAGGTCCTTGACGCGCTGGTGTTCGGTCGGTGTGAGCTGCACGGACGTGAGACCCGTCAATATCTCGTCTTCATCCGGGATCGCCTCGGACGCGCGTTCGTCCCGATTGAACGGGTCGTTGTCGGTCATCAATCAGGCATGGGATTGCGAGATATATTAATCATGTCTTCTCCGTCAAAACATCTGTATAATCACCGTTGTACTACTTGTGCTGCACTGCGAATAGTTTATGCTGCTGGCCTGGCAAGAGGAACGTATGAAGCCGGAGATCGACGATGGGGATGCATCGACCAATGTGGAGGCTCCGGGGAGCGAGGAGTTCGACGCATGGCGGGCCTTGCAGAAGGCGACGGACAAAAAGCGCGCTGACGTCCTCGCGGATATCGTCGGCCACCCGACGGGGATGCCCAGCGTCGAGGAGCTGGATTACATGAATCCATCGCTGAGCGACGACGCGATTCGCCGGCATCTGAAGGAACTGATGGACGTGGGAGTCGTCCGAGAGCGCGCGTTCGAGTCCGGGAAGCGTCTCCGGGACTATCCGTATAAATTCTACGAACTCACCGACGCCGCACGCGACCTGTTCGACCGGAACGGACTGTTCCCGGAAGAGGCCTGGCAGCGTCAGTACCAGGCGGTCGAAAAAACGTCCCGCATCCGTGAGATCGAGTCGATGCCACGCCCCGACGTGTGACTCAGTCGTCGGTGCTGGCCTCTTCGGGGTTCGAGTGGTCCATCGCCTCCCCCTCGCTGCTGTTCGATCCGCCGACCTGATCCGCGGATTCGGTGTTCGATGCGGTCTCCCCCTCTCCGGGACGTGTGACGTCCTGTGCTGGTCCTTCGCCACCCGGCGGAACCACCGAATCGAGCACGTCTCTGACGACGTCCCGACGGCTGACGTCGCCCAGTTCTGCCTCCGTGTTCAACACGAGCCGGTGGACGAGGACGGGTTCGGCCAGGCGCTTGATGTCGTCGGGAATGACGTAGTCTCGCCCATCGATCGCAGCGTGCGCCTTCGCGGCGTTCTGAAAGGCGAGCGAGGCGCGTGGGGAGCCACCGTATTCGGTCGCCTCGTGATCGCGTGTCGCGGCGACCAGGTCCGTCATGTACTCCCGGACGCTCTCGTCGACGTACGTCCCGTCGACGACACTCCGAGCCTGCAGGATGTCCTCCCCGTCGACTACCTCGTCGATATCAGACGGACTAAACTCTGGTTGCTCGTCGAACTGACTCAGCATCTCGATCTCGTCGTCTCTGTCGGGAACGTCGACGTTGATTTTCAGTTGAAAGCGGTCGCGCTGGGCCTCGGGGAGTTCGAACGTCCCCTCCATCTCGATGGGGTTCTGGGTTGCGATGACGATAAACGGTTCCGGCAGTGAGTGGGTCTCTCCGTCTATCGTGACACTCCCTTCCTCCATGGCTTCGAGCAGTGCACTCTGGGTCTTTGGGGTCGCACGGTTGATCTCGTCGGCGACGACGACGTTCGCGAAGACGGGTCCCTCGCGGGTTTCGAACTCGCCCGTGTGCTCCCGATAGACTGTCGTCCCGGTGATATCCGCTGGCAGAATGTCTGGGGTCATCTGGATCCGGTTGTACTCGAGACCACTGGCCGTCGTGAACACCCGGGCCAGCGACGTCTTTGCGACTCCAGGGACCCCCTCCAGCAACACGTGCCCTCGCGTCAGCATCGCAACCGTAAGCAGGTCGACGTGGTCGTCGAGTCCGACGAGGAGTTTCCCGACCTCGTCTTTGAGGGTTGTATGGAGGGTCTCTGGCTCAGTCATTGTCCTCCTTTGTCTGTTGCCGTTTGATAACCTCTTCCCTTACACGCTGGACCCGGTCCTCGTCCCATTCGGGAAACCGTGCCCGTATTCGCTGCTCAATCGCTTTGGGCTGAGTCGGCCGTTCGGGTGGTGCCGTCGGTCCCAGCCACTGGCGGATGGTCGATAGAAGCTCACGACCGACCCCCCAGTAGCTGATCCCGACGACGAGGATTACCCCTACCACCAACTGGAGGGGAACGGATTCTTCGAGCGTAAGTCGAGCGGCGATGAGCGGTGGCACCGCGTCGACCTGGGAGACGTCGATAATCGCCGTTTCGTGAGTTTCGAGGAGGTTTTCCACGAACGCCCGGTTGTCCGAGCGGTCGATCATGACGTTGATGAACAGGCTCGGGTCGCCCAGGACGACCACCTCGCCGCTCCCCACTGACTCGACGGTCGCGACCGGGAACTGGCGCAGTGACTCGCTATCGTCGAGCTCGCCGTTCAGATTTGCGTCCGCGTAGGTGTAATTCGAACTGATCGCCAGGACGGTCGACCCGTTGGGTTCGACGGCGGTGGGACGGTTCAGCGTGAGCGACTCGACGCCCTCGGTGTAGGTGTGAGCGTTTACTTGTTGAATGAGGGGCATTTCGGGACTCTCTCCGTAGAAACGCTCGTCACGGAGGAGGCGACCGTCGACGCGCGTATCCGCGCCTATCGATGCGAGTAGGGGGTTCGACGCCGTGCCGAAGTCCTCCGCGACGACGAGCGTCCCGCCGTTTCGGACGAACGTCTCAACACGGGCAGCGTCCGCTGGCGTATACTGCGACTCGGGTGAGAGGATGAACCCGACTGTCTCCTCTGGAGTCGTGGCGCCGTATTCACTCGCGTTCTCCGCGATGACCGTCTCGGTCTCGACCGCGCTCGCGGTCGCCCGCAACTCGGACGCGCCATCCCAGGAGGGGTTGTACGCGCCGAACACTGTCGCCGAGGCGGTCCCGCCGACCAGTAGTGCGAGGACGACGACGACTGTGAGCACGACCAGCAAGGCCCGCGGAGACGTAGCCTGTCGCCATGAGACGCTCATCAGATGACACCCTCCGGGAGGATCGCAAGGATCCGTCTGATGACGATATAGCCGAAGACGACCAGCCCGATGGCGATGATCCAGCGCAATCGTCGCCGCCACGCGGGTGTTATCGCAAAGGGCGCTGTGAGTTCCGTCACCACGAGAAAGCCGATGAGTGAGACGACGAAAAACAGCTCGGCAGAGAGCGCATCGAGCAAGACGAGCACCGTCGCTGTCCCGAGCATCCAGGCGACGTTTCCGTGTATGAACTGCCGTCTTCGTCGCAGGCTCATCGATCCCGTCTTGTCCGGGAGTGATGGCGTCACCACATAAAACAGTACTAATATGTGCTTGCGTTTGGTCGCGATTCGATCGGTCTTTTGAACCCAACCACTCGCCCTATCAGGCGGATTCAGCGTCCAATTCGTTTTGCGGGTCCGCGACATCGCGGAGGGTCCCGTCTCGGAGGTGATACCGCCGTTCGAAGCGGGATGCGAGGTCCCGGTCGTGGCTGATACACAAAAGCGCAGCCCCGGACATCTCCTGAACTTCGAAGAGCAAGTCCACCACCCGCTCGCTTGTTTCGGTATCCAGTTGCCCTGTCGGTTCGTCGACTAACAACAGCCGCGGGTGATTTGCTAGCGCTCGCGCGATAGCGACCCGCTGTTTTTCACCGCCACTGAGTGCTGCCGGATACCGGTCTCGGAGGTCGTCGATTCCGAGGCGACGAAAGACCGTCTCGACCCAGTGTTCGTCGCCATCGCCGGCATGTTCCTGTGGGACTCGTGCGTTCTCCCAGGCCGTCAAGTCTGGTACGAGCTGGAAACTCTGGAAGACGACCCCGATCACCTCACGTCGGAGGCGTGCTCGTTTGCGTTCGCGAAGAGTCGTCACGTCAGTCCCATCGAGGATGAACTTTCCGCTGGTAAACGGCTCCAGCAAGCCGAGGACGTGAAACAGCGTCGTCTTGCCTGCCCCGCTCGGGCCCTGGACGAGAACCGTCTCTCCCTCGTCGACGCGCAGTGAGACGTCTTCGAGAATCCGTGTTCCTCCCCGGTCGACACACAACTCCTCACTGCGGAGCAGTTCCGACGTCATCGTCTTCTGGATTTCCGCTCCATTGGTTTCATTGCTCGGGTTCGGCAGCCCCGCTACAGGCACTCACGTCGCCGTCGGTTGGGTGGAAGGTTCGGATCGACTGGGTTGATCCGCCGTGATAGATCCGATGTCCGCTCGTGTCTATCTCTGCTAGTCGGTCGGGGGCGATCGTCGCCGGTGGCCGCGGGTAAAATTGGGCGCCCGCGGTCGTCCATGACGCTTTCACGATAGTCGGGCAGTTCGGAGGTGGCGCCGACGCGTCGTGAACCCACGAGTAGACTGGTGCGACCGTCCCTGACACAGTCGGCGAGTGATAGCGCGTGATTCTGACGAGGTGGTCATCACTGGTCCACGTCCCGGGTACGTGTTCATGAGCGAATGTCGAGGCGGCGAACTCGCCGGTCGTCGTGATGCCTTGATACGAGAACACGGGCAGGCCAGCGAAGGCAACCGGGACACCGATCCCCACCGCGAGTACGACCACGATCACGAGACTGCGATGTGTCCACGACCGTCCGGCGAGACGGTCTCGGCCTAGCCACGTTACGGTGACTCCGACTACTGCTAGTACGGGTACGTACAGGAACCACTGCGTGCGCGTCGCAGTCGCAAAGTAAACTGGACTGAGTTCGGTCGTCAGCGAAAATCCAAGCAACATCAACGGCCCAGCGAGCAGCGTCGTCATCAACGCACGAGTCTCGATGTCGCGTCCGACTACTGGATACCCCCAGCACGCGACGACCGCTGGGATCACTAGAGCCAGTGCCGGCGCGAGTAGCGCTAGCGGTGTCTCGGGAAGCCCCGGGAACACGGGTACAATGGCGTTGAGACAGATCACACCGAAAAAGACGAGAAACGGTACGAAGAGGACGGCCCGCTTCGTTCGCTTGCCGACGCGTTCGAACCATGCAATGCCGGCCACCCCGAGGATCACCCACGCGACCACGAGTCCGGGCGCCTTCGTCACGCGGTCTTGCTGGTGGACCGTGGTCGCCGTCAGTTCGGTCACACCCAGCGTATATCCCGTATTGTACAGCCAGTAACCAACAGCCAGCACGCTCGCGCCGACGAGTAGCCGTCGCCTTTGCCCCGCTCGCAGGAGAGCAAATCCGACCAGCGCGGTCAGCGAGAGGCCCACGAGGACGCTTTCGAGATTGTGCAAGGGCGGGATCGCGAGCAATAGCGGGACCGCAACGACCAGCCAGCGACGGTCATCGTGCCACAGTCCTGTGACGACTGCCGCGAGCGCGAGGGGAACCAGCAAGAGTCCCAGCGTCTGCTCGTCGACCGGTGCCGAGCGATACAGATAGATCCCTCCGATCGCCACGAGCGAGCCACTGAGAACTCCTGCCCGACGAGCCCTACGACGCGACCCGTCGAAGCTGTGGGTCCACCGCCTGGCGAACATCGCAGCCACCACTGCGGGCAACGTGCCCACGATAGCAATAACAGGCTGGCTCACGGTTAGCGGTCGGCTGTCTGTGACGAGAGAGACGACCGCGAGGAACGACCCGAACGTGAGGTCGTCAGTGAAGATATCCGAGAGCGGTAAGTGTCCCGTCTGGGCGGCTATTTTCGCGTTGCGGGCGTGAATGATCCCGTCGGGATTGAACGGGAGCGGGGAATACCACAGCGGGATCGACCGGAACGCAATCCCGACCGTTACGACGGCCACGAGTGCCAGCACAAACTGGGCTCGCGAGGGCCTACTCATGGCTGGACTCCGTTTGGGGATGCGTAACCGTCCGGAACGACGATGCTGGTGACTGCCTGAGTACGGCTATCGTCGGCACGAGTGCACCGATGAGAACGAGTCCGAATGCGACGACACTCACGAGCAAGAGTGTTTCGAGTGACCATGCTGGCGTGATTCGAATCCCATAGAATACGAGCAGGTCGAGGGCAGCAAGCCCGGTCACGAAGCCCGTCCCGAGAAGGACCCCGGCGATGACACTCACTCCGCCGATACGGAGCGTATCTACAAAGACGATCCAGAGGAGCCGTTGGGGTGGTGCGCCGGTCGCCCGGTGGATACCTAGCGTTTGTCGTCGGGCGTGGATCGCCCGAGCGAACGATGCCACGAGTGCGCCACACGTCATCGCACCCGCGAGCGCGGCGAGCGCACCAGCGATGACCGATAGGTTCCCGAACGCAACCGAAATTGCCGCACCGAGTCCGCCGCCCGCCGTCATCTCCGTGTTCCTCGCGAGCACCGTCGAGAGCCTGTCACTGCCACCGACCTCGTAGGTTGTCTCGGCCACTACCGTGCCGTTGAGATACGCTGTGACGGTGTATTCGCCTGCGGATAGTCGTGGCAGGGCTGTCTCGACGTTTGCTGTTTCCCCGGGTTCGAGTGTATAGTCTCTCTGTGTACTGCTGTCCGGTCCCTGTATCCGGACCGTGCCGGTTGCTGTCCGGTTCCATGGGTTGTACAGCTCGACCTGTGCAGTCGGCCGAGCGAACTGCTCAACCGGCCGGGGGCTGACGGTGACTGTTGCCCGGATCTCGCGGCGCGTAGACGACGTGACTGTGAGACGTTCGCGGGTGATGCGTTCCCCGTCGGATGCACGTACCGTCTTCGTTCCCGCAGTGCCGACTGGGATCCGTGCGTACCCGTTTTCGTCGGTTAGTCTCGTTCGGTTCCCAACGGTGACCGTTAAATTTCTAGCCGGTTCTCCAGACCCTCTCACGACGCGTATCTGCGGGATGCTATCGGTCGGTGCCGCTGCCGGGAGGCCGCGTATGACCAGTCGTTCTGGGTCACGGACGATCACCTCTCGGGAGAGTCCCCCGGCCGAGACGGTGTAGTTTCCTGGGCTTCCAGGGGCAAACCGAACGGAGATCGTCTCCGGGGACTGCGGTGTGACTGTCACTGTCTCGGTGACCCGCTCACCACCGAGCATGACTGTCACGTCGCGGGTCCGGTTTATCTCGCCGGTATTGACGACCGTGACGTTGACCGTAACTCGGTCGGGAGTCGGGACAGCTGGCAAACTAAGTGCGGCAACACGAACGTCTCGGTCGGTCTGGCTCGTCCTGGTAGCTCCGGAGAGTCGAACGAAGTTCACCTGTCCGCGAGTGAGGGTCGTGAGATGGCGGGCACTCTCGAGTGAAACGAGTAACTGGTCATCGTAGGCTCCGGGCGCCCTGTACGTCCCGACTACTTCCACGCGTCCGATAGACTGGCCCGTTCCCGACCCGACGAGGACTGTATCACCGACACTGATCTCGTGTGTTCTGGCCAGATCGGTGCCGATGAGCGCTTCCGAGGTATTTTCTGGCTGTCTGCCGGCGACGAGGGACGCATTCGTGACTGCTGCGAAGGAATCGTACCTGGCACCCCTGACGATCGTCGGTTCGTCGTCCACGACTGCGAACAGGAGGATCTCAGGACTCGCAGAGACGTTCTGGGCCGCGAACCCGTCGGCGTACGATGCCGGGATTCGACTTGCAACTGGGTGGGGTGCCTCGGGTTCGACGATGGTCGTCGACGTCTCGGATGCGAGTGGTTCCGCGACGACGCCACCTGCCGAAATGAGCAGGACGAGCGCGACGAACACGGAGACGGTCGCTGCCGTCGGAACGACGGCGCGCCAGTCGAGGACTCGTGTCTCGAAAAGCGCCAGAGCAGGCACGATCTCAGATAGTTGCTGCCACGCGCTCTCAGATCGGGTTGAGGCGCCCCTGGTCGACGTGCGCCCTCTCGGTGGTTGCCAGACGAGTGGAAGCGCGGCGACTGCGCCCGCCGCCGTGCCGACTGCGAGGACTGGAGTGTATATCCCCGCGAGTAGCCGGACCGTCTCGGGGCTGACCCGGGCAGACAGTGTCGTCGGCACACCAGTGAAGACAGCGACCGACGTGACGAGCGAACTCACTACGAGACCGATTGCATACCCAATGGCGATAGCTGCGCTCGTGAGAAGCAACCCCCGGGTGGCGAACAGACCGACTATTGACCAGGCTGTCGCGCCTGTCGCTCGGACGACCTGTATCGTCTCCCGTCGGTCGCGGACCGTCATCCGGATGATGCTGCCGATCGTCACCGCACCCAGCACGCCCGCTGCGACGACCAGCACTACGAACCCGTTGAGTACCTGTTCGGTTCCGCGCTCGAAAAACAGCAGAGTCCCCCTGATGACCGACTGGGACTCGCCGGTTGTGGCCTCGTCTGTCGACCCGACCTCTGACGGTGGCAATATAACGAACGCGCCTGATCGGCCGACCCTGTCGAGGGCTTCTGGCCGGGTAACATACCATCGTTGAGGCAAGGCTCCCGTATCCGCGAGCGGCGTTACCTGCATACGAGCCTGTGTATCCGCAGTGCGGATCGTCACCTCGCGTCGGTCAGTCACGAGTTCGCTGCCGACGCCGCGATCCGGGGCTATCGGCAAGTCGATCCCGAGTGTTGACCCGCGCTGGCGTGCGCTGTCGTCAACGCCGACGACGAGGCGGTCAGTCCCGTCGAGTTCGGTGAACGGAAGTACAAGTGCGCGCTCCCCTGCCGCTGTGTTGGCCTGCTCCACAGTGGCGAATTCACGCACCTCTCCTAGCGGCTCGAACTCCTGGGCGATCGCGGTTGGCTTGTCGGCCGCTGCGGTATAAAAGACGACACTCCCAGTGAGAAATGCGACGATGACGGCCAGCGCGAGCACTGCAAGGACGTCCCTGGATGACCAGCGAAACAACAGTGCCCGGCGGTAACCCATTAGTCATACGCACATCTGAAACGACTACCGAGAGTGTTTCGATGTGCTATGGTTTCATCGAGCGCCACTCCCGCTCGATTGTAGGTCTCGGATCGGATGGATTTATGAATAAGAGTCACTCACGCTAATCCTGTGGCGCAGGATCCACCCGGGGCAGATGCGGATGTTAATGTCGTGACGGCGTGGTCTCTCCGCGTAGTCAGGGGGATTCGCACCCTCCCGGCCGATCTCGCGGTAGTCGTTGCGGTCGTCATCCTCGCAGATGTCGTCACCCTCGCCCCAGTCATTCGCGAAACTCCGCTCCGATTGGTTCTTGGTCTGCCGTTCGTTCTGTTCATCCCAGGGTATGCCTTCGTTGCCGCACTCTTTCCGGAAGCCGGCGAGGGGCCTGTGGCCGATAGGGGTGTCGTGACGGAAGCCGATGGCGAACCTGTTGACCAGACAGGTGACCGCGGAATCGATGGGATCGAACGCGTTGCCCTGTCTTTTGGACTCAGTATCGCCGTTGTCCCCCTCATCGGACTGATATTGAACTTCACTCCCTGGGGGATTCGACTCATGCCGATCCTCGCCAGCCTCAGCGCCTTTACCCTTGCTGCAGTGGTCCTCGCAGCAGCTCGCCGACAAGAACTCCCGGAGGAAGATCGATTTACCGTCCCCTATAGAGAGTGGGCCGGCGCAGGCCAAGCGGAACTGTTCGAACCCGATTCGCGGGCTGATGCGGGCTTGAACGTCTTGTTAGTCCTGAGTATTCTCCTGGCGACGTCTTCGGTGGGCTATGCCGTCCTGGTACCCCAGCAGGGTGAGTCCTTCTCGGAGTTCTATCTGCTGACCGAGGATGGGACTGAACTCGAGGCTGACGATTACCCGACTGAGTTCACGATGGGCGAGAGTCGGAGTCTCGTCGTTGGCGTTTCGAACCAAGAACACGAACCGACGAACTACTCGGTGGTCGTCCAGTTACAGCAAGTTCGTATCGAGGGTAATTCCACGACTGTACGCAGAGATGATCAGCTCCGGGCCTTTGATCTTCGGTTAGCACACAACGAAACCTGGCACCGATCCCATACGATCGAGCCGACCTTTGCCGGGAATGACCTCCGTCTCACGTATTTCCTCTACCGGGGGACGCCCCCATCGAATCCGACGGTCGAAAACGCCTATCGGGAACTCCATCTTTGGGTCAACGTGAGCTCCTGACTCACGACTTCTCGCTGTTCAGGTGTGTCGTGTGTTCGCCTGTAGCGACACCAGTAGCGTGTGCGGAAGGACCGCTTATGCTGTGACCGGGCTTGATCGAACTGCTATCGAGCGTCTCGACCTCGAACTCGCTTGCACGCACCCGAAGCGGGAACCATCCTTCCTCGTCGATCCCCAGCAGTGCCTCCGAGTATCCGTCTTCGTCGTTACCCGCCTTTGCAGTCCTGATCCAGTTCGTCTCGCGTTCGCTCAGTCCGAACCAGTCTGTCAACTTATCGGCCTCCTCCTGCACCCGATGAATGAGCGTGATCGAACAGAGATTCGCAATCGTCCGTGCTTCAGGCGTGAGTGTGAATTCCCCACCGGTCTGGGTGATGAAGTGCAACGAGAGGTCGTAATGTCTGCTGTGGCGCACCGCAGTCTCCAGAAACTCGAGTGACGTGCTGTCGTTCAGCAGATAGTGGGCTTCGTCGACGACGAAGACGACGTTTTTGTCTGTCCCCTTGGCGCGCTCGTAGACGGTGTTGAACAGCACCTGCATCAGGAGACTCGTCTCCGCGCGACCGGTTGCGCCCTCGTCCTGATGTAAGTCCAGATAGAGCACTGGCGAATCGAGGTCGAATTCAGTGGGTTTGGCCAGATTCGACAGGTCGCCGTCTGGACGGAACGACGGGCGCAGGTCCTTCAAGAGAAGGCGTGCGTCACTGCGGACGCTCTCCTGTTCGCCCTCAGTCGCGTAGCTGAACCTTTTCGGGTCGTCCAGCAAGGCTTCGAGGACCGCGACGACATCCGGCATCGTCGGTGACTCACGGTCGTGAGTCATAGGATCCCGGGAGATTCCCTGGCGTTCGTAGGCATCCTGAATCGCCCGCCGGAGCGTCTGCTTGCGCTCGCCGAGCGGGTTGTTCGCGACGTGGGTGAAAAACGTCTCGAAGAACGTTAACACCCGTGATATCTGCTCGGCCCACGGATCGAGATCAGGAACACCAGCGAGAACGTCATCAGGCGTCGGCTGGATATCGAGTGGATTGAACCCGCGCGTTCCGCCCACCGTGATCCGCTCGCCGCCGAGCGCCTCGTTCACGCCTGCAAACCCTTCCAGCGGGTCGAGCATGATGATGATCGTCTCCGGGTCGTACATGGCTCGCCGGACGAGCTGCAGTTTCGTCGAGAAGGACTTCCCGGCACCGAGTTGCCCGATGACCATCGAACAATAGCCCGTCTCTCGGTTGAATCGGTCGAGAATCAGTGGGCTCTCGTTGAGGGCATAGGTGCCGTACTCGATACCGGGTTCAGCGAAGGCACCCGCAACGAAGGGAAACATCGCACCGACCGCCCCACTGAGCATGGGCGTCGTCGTATCCCTCGATTCGTTCAGTTTGTCGACGCCAATGGGACTCGCCGAAACCAGGGTATCGAGTTGTGCCCACCGCGGAGTGACCGGTGTCAGATTCGCCGGCTGTCGACGGGCCGTATTCAGGACGGCCTCTGTATCGAGGTCGTCTCTGCTCTCGCCACGAGTGGCCAAGAACATCGAGACGTCGAACGCTTTCGTCGGCGTGTTTCGCAGTACATCGTAGAGTTCCTGATAGTCTTCGAGATCCTTGCGAACGCCGCGAGCACCCGCACGGCGTTTGTCCGAGAGGTATTCGTAATCAGCTTCGAGGTCCTCGATCGTGTTTTCGAGGCTATCGAGCGTCGCCACCGTATCCCGCGGACCCAGATGGAGTGCGATGTCCGTCTGTCGGGTATCGCCCGTCGCATAGAGATTTTCGAAGAGGCCGTCGACGGGTGCGTCCGGGTACTCACCGACCCAGAGCGAACGCCGCCATTTCGCCCCTGTTCTGATTGCATTCGGCGTTCGCTCGATCGCCTCAGACCCGAGGACGGTCCGGTGTATCTCTGGGATCGACCGGAGTGGCTCACTCTCTGGGTCGTATCTGACGGTCGCCTCGCTGGTGTCTCCCGATGATGTCTCAGAGGCGTTCCGTGGACGTTCAGTATCGTCTGTTCCGTCCTCGTCTTGCTTGCCTCCGTCTGGTGTATTCGTATCACCCCCGAATGGCAGGTACTTCCGGATCATTCGCCCCTCCCAGCCACTGGTCGCGTCCGGAACCGTTGGTCGAGATCGCCGTATTCTCTCGTCGTCCCAGCCCAGAAATCTCCAACCAGCGTCGCTGCTTCGGTCGCCGAAAGAGGATGTGCGTCACAGCCTTCGACCTCCCGGAGCCCGACTGCGACGCGCTCAAGTCTGTCATCGAGAGCCTCGAGCATGGCTGCGCGCTCTTCTGCTTTTCGTGGTGCGAACGCCGCGCGAAGGAACAGTCCAACTAGCGGGAGTTTCGCGAGTTTCCCGACGAGACTTGCCTGTTCGAAGTGGATCTCCTCCGGTGTGACCGAGACGACGACGTAGTGCTCGCGGATGGTCATCCGCCGCGCTTCGAGGTCCTGGCGATACCACTCGACGTACTCCTCGATCAGTGTCCGCAATCGCGGATTCTCTCTCACGTCCGGGTCCTCAAGTCTCGCTTCGTAGTGGGCGAGGTACTCGTCGATAGGGAAGGCCTGCGTCGTCGAGAAGATCTGGAGAGGGAACTCTACCGTCGTGTTCAGAAAGTCCTGGAAGGACTCGACTTTCTTTGCCCATTCCCCGTCAGTCGCGAGCGCCATCGACGGTGGGACGACTTCGACGAGACCGACAAATGCGCCGTCAGTCCGCTCGATCGCGTCCCGATCAGGATAGACGCGTTCAATCTGTGTGTACTCGCGAGCCGCTTCGTGGTTGATGTTCGTGGACTGGCGACGAAAGCGGATCATCGTCGCGATCCAATCGATACTCGTCGTATACTCGGGCGTGAGATAGACGAAAACAGTGCCGAGGACGACCATCGCAACCGCAAGCGGGAGCGTCAGCGACTGGGTCGACTGACCGGCAATCTCCATCGAGGAGGGAAGCACCGTCTGTGTGAGAAGGACGACGATCACACCCGGAAAGAGCGCGACCGCAACGTCAGAGAGGGTATACCGGCCGATGAGTTTCGTCTCGGTGCCGAGTGATTTCGGGACGCGTTTGGCTGGGTCTCGTTGGTTCATAGACTGGGTTTGAAGAGTTTGTTAGGAGCGGTCATCGTCGTCGCTGTCGTTGCCGTCGGTGCTGTCCGTGTTGTCCGCATTGTTGGTCTCCCGACGGTCAGAGCGACGCGTTCGGGAGGACTGACCGTCTGGCTTCGAGGAATCCCCGCGGGAGCCACGAAGCGAGTCGAATCGCTGATTGCGATCCCCTGAAGAATTACTTTGTCGCCCCTTCGAGGACCCCGAGCGCGACCGTGCATTCACAACTCTTCCAGCGGTGCTCGATGTCGCCGTGTACGTCGACCGCATTGTCGAGCCAGTCCCCCGCATTCGCGATCCCGCAGCGTGGGCACGCGAGTCTCCCGAGCCAAATTTTGTCTGTCCGTCGCGATCGATCGCTGGCTGACCCCAGAGTCCCCGTGAGAAGTTCCGGCCGCCGTGTGTGGTTCTCGCGCCGCTCTCCCTCGCTCTCGACGCACGGTCGCGTGCGAGCCCAGCAGAGGTGTGATGGGCCATCCGCTCACTCGTGAACAGGAATGCACCGGCCTGCCAGAAAATGATGAACGGAGAGAGAATCGCGACGAGCGGCATGACGAGGCCTACCAGCCAGGCGGTAAAGCCCGATACCGAGAGCCCGAAACTCTGGCCGAGGAGTTCGCCGATACGAAAGAAGAGTGCGACGGGGACCGTCATGAACAGGAACGGGACGTAAAAGCCCGCGAGTCGCTTCATGAACCCAGATACGAGACCGAACGGTCCGAGGCCGGGAATCCAGAGGACGATGAGTATCGGCATCAACAGCGTGAACAGATACAGGATCAACTCTCGGGAGACGTAGATCAGAAAGACCAGCGCAACGAGAGTGAAATCGACCGCCATCGTGATCACGACGCTGATGGCGCCGATACCGGTGAACGATATCGTCTCGAACAGCGTGATGTCCGAGAGATCGGGTGCGAGAAACACCGTTAGTTCGTGGATGAACTGGCGAGCGAGGGCATCAAGCCACCACCACGAGAGGATGCCCAGCAAGCCGGCGAAGGCCCGGCGCTTCAGTTTGGCTCGGTGATACCCACTGAAGAGGTGACTCGTCGCTTCGAGGAAGATAACGATACCCACCGCAAGCCCCCACAGGAGCAGCGCCAGTGGGACGATCGTGTCCCAGTAGTAGGCGTAGAACTCCGGCCAGGCGTTGTTCGTCGGGGCCGAGAAGACCGTCTCGGGGTGGGGGGTGCCGACAATGTATTCGATAGCCTCATTGCCATAATCGGTGATGATCCCTCGAAGTGGCGCAAAGAGGGCTCGTAATGCCTCTTCAATTGCCCAGACAATGATTTCCCCAAGCGCGCCACCACCCTCTTGGTTATCGTCATTTTGTGCAAGGCTAGATTTGACACCAACGGCCAGCAAGAAAGATGTTGCAAGCGCAAATCCGACCGGTTTGCCTGATCTAGTAATCCACCTCATCAGTTATTCACTTTCAACCAGTTCAATGACTAAATCATGACAGGTCCTCTTTGACCGGGTTTGGAACAAACCACCTGATAGGGTTGCCTGAATACCTCCCCGAGCATCGCTCCCGACGCCAGTCTTCACGATAGCTATGATCTCCAGAGTCTGGCCATCACACGGAATTCCTCTTGGCAGCAATAGCGGTGAATGTCGCCCGAGTAACTGTTGTGATTCCGCAGGGGATATTATCCTTCCAGCTGTAGTTTCGGGCAACTGGAGATAGACCTCGGGTTGATATCGAATCAAACGTTCTGAGGGGAACTCATTTGCTGACTCCCAAGGTGCCCCTTCGTATCCCACGTAGTAGACCCACGTCGGCCCAGTCCCGACGTTTTCGACAGTCACGACCAAGTTCCCCCGATTTAGTGGAACGTCCCGACCACCAGTGTAGGGCTCAACCGCAACGATCTCAAGCTCCGGCCTGAGATCCAGCGTCGCCGAGGCGACCTCCTCACCACCCTGAACGCCGACGAGCGTGTGCTCGCCCGGCGAATAACGGCGTCCCGACAGCATGTCGAAGAGCCGAAGCCGAACTCTCGTCACTCCGGCCGCGACACTCGCCGACGTGAAGAGTTGGCCGTCCGGCCCGACAAGATTGACCGTCGAGATGTCAGCATTCTCGCGGAGTTGGACAACGAGGTCTGCACCGTCGAACGAGGTCTCCTCGAAGACCGAATTTCGGGCGACTTCCTCGCCTGCATCGTCGAGGACGCGACCGGCACAGCCAGCGATTCCAACAGAGAGACTTGTCAGCCCGGTTTGCAACAGTTGCCGACGAGTGATTGACGGCCCCATCACAACCGCCTCCAGAACGGCCAGACACCCCAGCCGGTGATCCGATCGATCAGGAACACTGCGAGACAGAACAGCCCCACAGGAATCACAAGTTGATACAGGATCCCGAGGAAGTGCAACGGCCCACCACTGAACGCGACTGTGTCACTGTCGCTGACGTAACTCGGAGTGTGATGCCACCACAGCCCCGGCTCGTAGCGCGCGCTCACCGCACCGACCGACCGCGAGAACGTTCGGGTGACCGTCCCCGATGCATCGGTCTCGATACGTTCGCCAGCGAAGAGAACCGACCCGTTGCGACGACTCGTATCGATCGGTGCGTGAGTCTGGGCATCCCGGAGTGAGAGCCGGACCGTTGCTGTTTCGTCCGTCGTCTCGACGACAGTCAGCGAGAGGTCGCTTTGATTGTAGGTCCCTTCGATGAACGTTCGCTCGGTGGGCGTCGCCGTCACACCGCGGACCAGTCCGTATGCGGTGACGTCATCGAGCCCCGCGTTGCTCTGTATTCGCGTCGCGATTCCATAACTCGCGATATACTGGTCTTCGAGAACATCGAGATTCACCTCATCGGGGAGTCGAGGTGGTGTTTGCTCCTCACCGAAGACATGGAGTATATCGACGGTGTCTGCCGGAGCCGCGGTTGGTCCAGTCTCGATGGGGTATGCATACACTCGCAGCGGCGAAACCGGTGATTCGATCGGGTACGCCTCGGTCTGCGTGCGCTCATAGAGTACGTCCCAGCGAGGGTTACGTGCAGTGTAAAAGCGCCAGACACCATTTACTTCGCCACCGGGCAGGGAATACCCCAGCCAGGGCTTGTTCTTGTAGACGACGAGCCCCAAGTCGCTGTTTGGATACCGGGTGTGATAGCCCGAGACGACGAGGTCATACTCCGTGACGTCGACCGAGTCCCACACCGTGAGCGTCCCGTTGAGGACACTGGTCCACGTCCACCAATCGATGCAGTTGCTGTTGTTGTAGCTTCGACAGAACCACGTCTCTCGCTGGAGGGTGGTCGTGACGTTCACCGCGATGTCGAGCGTATGCGTATCGCCAGGATAGGTAGCGAGCGAATAGTTTACTGCTGGTCGAGGTGACCCACCCTGTTTCCGGTCGAGTTCCCCATCAACGAACAACCGTGTGTCGTTAAATCGGTGGTCGAGAAGACGCCAGCGCGTCTGGATGATGCCCTCAGTGTCGTTGAGCGGTGTCTCGACGCGGTAGTCCGCAACGGCCAACAGTTCCCCACTCGACGCGACGTAGTGCGTCGAATTCCCGACAGAGAGCCGAGTCCGCGTCGACGGCTGACTGGCGAAAATATCGACGAAGGCGTCTTTGACAACCGGCCCCTGGGAAAGGTGTGCTCCAGGTGGATGGACCACCGTGTGGTTATCAGTGTCGGGGAACGCCTCGATATTGGCGCTGTTCCAGCGCTCGACCGCTTGCGGGGGTTTGGAAAACGGGATATCCGTCCCCGCGGCCAGTATTTCCGTCGCCGAGGCATTCGACTCGACCAGTTTCTGTAGGTGGCTCGCGTTCGTGGCGTCGACATCGCCGGACCAGAGCTTGTGATAGGTAGTCTCGTTCACGCCGTGACCACTTCGCTCGGGAGGGTGGGCACTCGCGTCGGCGGCGAGTGCAACGACCGCGACCACCGACAGCCCGACGAGGAGTGCCGAGACGACCCCAGTGCTCAGAAGTTGCAACTTGAGCCACCCGCCACGACACTCGTAAGCAGGAACTGGAGGATAACCACGCCCAGCGGTGCAACGATAACCCCCCAGATGACCGCCTGATTGCGTACTTCTTTGATCTCTCGTTTCGCGTCTGCTCGCCGGACCACAGGTGCAACAACGACCGCACCCAGGGCGATAACGCCGCCGATGAGTGGCCCGCCGAACTGAATGAGGCTGAACATATTCCGGATCGTCGTCGCCATATCCGTCTCACAGAACGCCTCTCCCGCCGACTGTGCGCTAACGGGCTCAACGGCGAAGAGACTCAAAATGAGACCGACGAGAAGTGACCTCCGAATGGTCGACGTCTGCGTACCGAGATCGGCAGTCGGGAGCGAGCGTGACGGTGAATCCTCTGACTGTGTCATGGCTAGTGCTCTGCACTCATCGTATCGCTCCATCCCCCCGAGGGCAAAGCGATCGCGAGCGGCTTACGCCGTAGCCTCCCACCCACCCCGATATATAACTATCTGTTTGTGCAATCCAATATGCACAACTATCGATTATATGCGTTTCAGATACCTATGGATACATGCCAGAAATCATCAGATTGCACGCGGATTGTGTCTGTTTCCGCAGTGATGGGCACAGAATATGCGTGCGGTAGCACCATCCCGCCGATCACTCGGTTGGGAGTTCTCGCGTGCCGCTTCGGACGCACTCCCAACAGGGAAAATCCTCGAGACACTCCGAACACTCCTCGGACTCAGTGTCTGATGCATCGGGTTGCTCAGGCGCCGCCGAATTCGTCCCGCCATCGGTTGCGACCTCTTTGCTGGCCGCTGTGAGGACCGGCCGACGGATTGCAACCGCGAGACGGTGCTTGCAGGCACCCTCGAATCGTTCGTCGGCCGGGCAGGTACACCTGATAGGGAGTCCATCAGCCACAGTCACGAGGTACTCGTGGTCTTCGGGGTTCGCGTGACTGCAGTTTCGAACGCGCACACCTGCTGATGTGACCGTGAATCGCCTCGGGGTCAAGCCCCGAGGCTTCCTGCTTCTACGACGCGCTTTGCAGACACCGTAGTGGTGTCCGTAGGGAGCGCAGTCTCCACAGGCGTGTCTTCGGGCCATCCCAGCCCTACTTCAGAAAAGCCGCGTTGCAGGACATTCATCGCCGCGTTCGCGTCCCGGTCACACTCAAACCCACAACTCGGGCAGGAATGTTCCCTGACCCAGATAGGTTTCGCCGTCTTCACACCACACGATGCACACTCTTTGGTAGTGCCTCTGGCTTCTACTTCGACGACGTGAGTGCCGTACAGATCGGCCTTGTATTCGAGGAGCGTGATGAACTGTCGCCACGCTGCATCCTGCTTGTTCCGGGCGTTATGCGACTGTTCGAGCATCCCCTTCACGTCCAGGTCCTCAACGAATACAGCGTCGTACTCTCGGATGAGCCACGACGTGAGTTTGTGCTGGTAGTCCAGCACCTTCCGACGAATGTGACGCTTGACCCTCGCTACTTCCCGACGTTGCTTCTCGTAGTTGTTCGACCCCTTCTCCTTCCGCGACAACTTGCGTTGTTCACGGCGGAGGCGTTCATACTCACCTTCGAGGTCGAGCCACTCCACAGTTGTCCCGTCCGATGTGTGGATGTAGTTGAGGATACCAAGATCAACGCCGACGCTGTTGCTCGCGTTGAGCGAGTCCACTCCGGGTTTCTCGGGCAGGTCAGCCTCAGCCGTTTCGAGACCGAAGGAGGCGAACCAATCACCAGTCGCCTCCTTTTTGATGGTGATTTCTTTGATGTCGGCTTCGTCCGGGATTTCGCGGTGGTAGCGGATGTTGATGTCGCCGATTTTGGAGAGCCAGAGTGTCGCACGTCGGCCACTCGTGTTTTTGAGTTCGAAGCCAGACTGCGAAAACGTCATACTCTGGTACTCCTTCGGAGACTTCCACTTGAGTTTCCCCACCTTGTTCCCATTCTCTTTCTGGTCTTTCAGGTTCGAGAGGTTGTCGTAGAACCGTGTGACGGTTCTTTGCAGAGCCTTCGAGTTAACCTCTGAGAACACAGGGAACTCGTCTTTCCAATCGGGGAGGCGGTAGTGGTGTTTGTACGCGGAGCCGATGTCGTCAGCGTCCACGTTCTCGTACTCGTACCGGGTGTAGTTGTACGCTTGACGATGAATGTCGATGTGACGTTCCAGCTCAGCCGCTACCTGTTGTGTCGGATATGCTGGATAGCGGTGGCTGTACTCCATCGCAGTCTCTTGATTAGCGATGTGTTCACTTAATGGTTTGTATCCGAGTTGTCGGCTTCAACCCCGGGGTCAAGCCCCGGGGCATTCGCCTCGCCCGCCTGTAAACTCCAGTCTGGCGAGTGGGTGTTTCGAGTTCGACATGGTGAGCGGCGAACGTCTCCTGACGCCCCCCGCACCCCTCAGGGGGGAATAAACACTCGTGCGGACGTCGAGGGAGGATCCTCAATCGAATCGATAGTGTGCGATCTCGGCGTGTCCACAGCCCGGACAGACTGTGTCGGTTGATTCGACGGACCTGCCACACCGCCGGCATTCGGAGTACGTACTCTTGGCTGAGCGGGTGAAGAGCCCGTGGAGACGGTCGAGCACAGTACTCACTCCACGTCCACGACTATCCGGGTCACATCGAGGCCGTCGCGGACCCGATCACGGTGTGCCCGAACTGTCGGTATCGAGACGCACGCTGCTTCGGCTATCGCCGCCTGCGTGACGGCCAGGCCACGGTCTTCGACAACGACTGCGAGACACCCGGCTGCGACGCCTGCAGGGTTCGCGCCGATGGCGATCCCTTCTTCGAACGCTTCGGTGGCGAGTGCCCGGGTACGTCGCTCGATCTCTCGCGAACACCCCAGGTCGGAGGCCAGTCGAGGGACGAACTCCGGTGGGGTACGCGCTTTGATTGCCAGTTCGAGCTCAGTATTGAGCACGCTGTAGCCGAGCGTGACCTTCGCCTCCGAACACCGTGCCACGCGTGCGATGTCCGCTGTCGTCTGGGTATATCCACCTCGCCGACAGGCCGCGTAGACGCTTCCCGCTGCTATCGTCTCGATAGAACGCCCCATGAGGAGATCTGCACACTGGGCCTCGCGAAACAACTGTGAAGCGTCTTCGCGAACGGCAAATGGCAGTCCGAGTGCACTCGTCATCCGAGCTATTTCCGTACACGCATCCCCGAGGTTACGCCCGGCTTTCGAACCCCACCTGGCCCGCGAATGCTCGCGACGTAGTCGGCCGAGCTGTCGCCGTTTCTTCCCCGAGAGAGTGTTTCCTAGCCCGTCGCGAGCGAAGCCGATATCCGTCGAGAGTCCGCGGTCGTGCCTGCTCGGGGTGAGTGGCGCACCCGTCCGTTCCGTACATTGGTCGTCCTCAGAGAACTGCCTGGCACCCCGGTGGTCAAGGTAGTACTCGTCGACGATCAGCCCACAGTCCGTACAGGCAATCTCCCCGCCCTCCGTTTCGAGTTGCCCAGAACACTCAGGACACTCGGTCGCCGCGGTCGTCTTGCCCGATTCTTCGTCGAAGCCACGTTCGTAGCTGTCTCTCGTCGCCATGTTGTTCAGCGCGAGGCCTGTGTGTGGCCCCCCGCACCCCTTCAGGGGGGAATACAATCCGTGCGGTCGCAGTTGAGCGGTCTCGCTAGGTGAGAGCCTGCCCTCCCGTGATTGTGGTGACCGTTACGGAAATGCGAGGAGAAAGCCTCGCGCTTCAGCGCGTGGAGGAAGTCAAGGCGACTTGAATTCGGTCTCAGAGATATCGACAAGCGTGTTTCCGAGAAGTGCACCAACCCGGACACGGAGCGGTTTCTCAGCTGGCGGTTTCACATTTAATGTCTTCTGTATACCCTGTTCCTCGGGTATTTCCGGGTATGACACTCGATCCTGGGCGACGATCTCTCCGCTTTTCGCCTCGATATCGATCTGGGCTTTGGCAGTTGTAGCCGGTGCATCCCCCCAGTTCGAGAGTGTCACGTCGAAATTGATCCCCTCGGCGGGCATCACATAAGAGTTCCATTCGAGTGCCAGTGACGGAGACGTATTCACCTCGAGGATTTCAGCGTTCGCTCCCTGTTGTTTGACATCGGGGGGTACCTCTCCAACCTGCCATCCGGAACCGGTGGTTTCGACGTAATAGTATTTCTGCCCCTCGTGTTCGTAGTACGCACCCTCGATGGCGTCTTCACCAGCGGCGCCGACTGCCATATGGCTTGCCTGGGGCAACTTCAAGAGAACGACCCCATATCCCATCGCTTGCAACACCGATGCCAGAAGGATCGAAGTGTCTTCACAATCACCACCCCGATCGACGAGTGTTTCGAACGGGTATTTCGGATACTCGTTGTACCCTGTTGCAGGCTTATCCTGTGTGTATTCCATGCCCTGGATCCAAGCGATAGCTAGGTCAACCGTCTGTCTCGCAGAGAGATCGTTTTCGTCGCCAAAATTCTGAATCGTGTTCGCCAAGCTGCGAATCGATGTATCGTCGAACCGGTCCGAAATATACGCGCCGTACGCACCCGTTCTAGGACGGTTCTTGTAGTACTGGTACGGTGCCTTGGGGACAGAGAGCGTAAATTCCGTCTGCAGTCCGTGGGCACGCTGGGTAAATCGCCGTTCGTGAAACCCACTCACCGAGGGATCTGGAAGCGTGCTTCCGGATAACTCGTCGAGATGATCTGCTTCAGGCAGGGGTGGCGCCTGGGATCCAACGATGTGGTCGGACACCTTTCGAGTCGTCCCAGCAATATCCGCATGCAACATCGTTCCCCCGGGCAAGGGCCCAACAGCAGTGTCGGTGCCGGCGATCTTGTGTCGCCCGTTTTCTTCGAGCGTCGTGAGCGGTGTCCGAGGGTTGTCGGCCGAGGTATCTATCTGGACTACCTTGATCCCGGGTGCGCTGTCGAGTTCCACGGTAAGGAATACACGTAGTTGTTTTCGGCTAATCCGCTCTTCAGACCAACTAAGAGACGGTGATGGTTTGTCTGTGGGCGTCCGGTCAACTGGAGTGGCCGTGTTCCTCGGCGTCGGGGTTGGGTTTGACTCAGCTTCGCTTTGAGTCCCAGACAACTCGAGACACCCAGCCACCGGAAGAGACACAACACCGCCTGCGAGAGAGGCGAGTACGGCGCGACGTTTCACGCTCGCTCAATGTGTCCAGGTCCTAAAAGAGATACCCCCTGATTGAATTCCAGGGGATGTTTCAGCCGAGTTCACTCGGCATTGCAGGCGGGTGTCCGAATGATGAGTTCCTGTTCTTCACCGACCCACTCGGCGAGTTTCTGTTTCAGATATTCGATCGCCTCCCCTCCGGCGAACACTTCACGGTCGACCATGTCCCCGGTGACGTTCTTGAGTGCGCGGAACTCCCCCTGTGCAAAACCGTCGCCGACCGGCTTGCCGTCGTACCAGCGAATCGTTCGCAGGGCACCGTTGCCGACAGTCGGGCTGTCTGTGACTGCCTTGCAGTCGTACTGCAGGCCGAACCAGTGAGTGCGGTAGACCGTAACCTCGAATTCTGGGTCGACGACGTAGAACGCTTCGTGGTGCAGATAGTCCAGATACTCCGTGATGATCGTATCGAGAGTACACCGGATGTCCCACGGCTCGATATCCACCGGATGATGAGGAACGTCAAGTCCGTCAAGGACATCGTCGATCGCCTTGTCGCTGGCCGCCTCGAGAAGGTGTGTGTGAATCGTCTGAAGACGCTCGTCCGGTGGATCGCCGCCGAAGGGCGTCTCCTGAGTAATCTCGTATGTGAGCCGCAATCGAAGGCCACCCCAGTGACTGTGATGCAGGTTGTACGATCCGTCCGGTCGTTCGTATGCGATGAGTGCTCTGTGTCCCATGGTTCTCGCGGGCCGTTTCGGAACGCCCCGCACCCCTCTGGGGGGTGAAAAATGGTCGTGAGCGGCTCAAAGTTCATCGATCAGATCGATCCACCCGTGAGAAAGACTGATACTCAGTTAGTGGACGGTCGATTCGAGATCAGTCGATCCCGCGTTGACGACCACGTCGATGATCTGCTGGGCAGTGTGACTGATCCGGGCGAGTCGGTCACGGACGACTCCTGCATCGTCGGATTCCCACGCTGCCAGATAGAACGCCGACCCGCTCGTATCGAGGCCGAAATACCGCCCGACAGTGTAGGCGACGGCTTCAGCTTCGACTTCGCGTTTCGCGCGTTCGGTTTCATCATCGACGTCCTCGTGAAGAAGTGCGTGGGCGTACTCGTGGACGAGGGTTCGTGCGAGATCCGCCCGATTGAGCCGATCCCGTACCTCGATGAGCGGCCCCTCACCAGTCTGTCTGCGATAGTTACATATCCCATCCGCGTTCCCGTAAGCCCACGTTTCGCTCGGGATGAGATGGGTGGTCACGCCGAGGGCCTCACTCGCGTCGACGAGTGAGGAGGCGAGTGCCTCACCGTCACCCGTCGCGACCGTGTCGAGTTCCGGCAATGGCTCGCCTTCGGTCTGGGAGACGTCGAATACTGCCGTGGGTTTGAATCCAACCAGTCCTTCGGACCACTCCGAGGGCTGTGTCTCCGTGTAAGAACAGTCGCTCTGCTCGTGGTACGTGGGCGAGTTCTCACACTCCGGACAGCGCGTCGTGATGATCGGCGCCCAGATCCAGATCGCCTGCTCGCCCTCCATCACCTGCCTGTCGAACTCGTGTTGCCACGCTCGATAGCCAGCGACCTGTGTCGCTTCTGGACACTGCTGTTTGATCAGCAGCGTGTTTCTGTAGGAGTATTCGTGGAACTGGCTCGTGATGTCGAGCCACGCCTGGAATTCTGTGCTGGCCTGTGCCTCCTCGACGAGAGACACGAGATCGTCGATCCACGTCTCGATCGTACGGGACATCCCGTCTGCGCGCGTCTCACTGTCCTCGAAGGAGACTTGCGACACGCTGGATTGCGTTGGTGCGTTTGCCATTTTAACTCCGAGACGCCCGTTGGATGTGGAGCGCCTCGCCCCTCGTGGCGCGAATACAATGATCGGATCTGAACCTGGTCACTGCCGACAGATTTCGAAGATCGTGGACCCCGTATGGTGGTGTTTGACCTCCTCTACGCCCTGAAGGACGTGGAATCCGACCATCGGATTTCGACCAGCCGGGGCCTTTTCGGTTCCAACCCGCACTCAGAATCAGAGGTCAGATCAGTACACCGTATCGACCCTCTCCGACCCATGAGAAGGTCGTGGCTGCGCGCGCAGCGAAGTTCTCGTGAGCGAAGCGAACGAGAGCACGGAAGAGCTTGCTCTTCCGGAGCGAGCACGGAGCGGTGGGTGGGGTGGTGGGGTCGGGCCAGGTCCGGCACAGGAAAAAAGAAGCCGCTTACCGGTTCAAACCCATGTTTATTGCTAACACACCCTCATCAGAGTTAATACAATCGCACAGTGACATGGTAGTGAACTCGTCACCGCCTATCCAACGAGGTCTATCCGCACGATGATGGTCACTCTCACCACCACGCGGCACGCTCCTTTCTGGAGAGCTGCGGATCCGTCCGCTGGTGAGTGTCTACGTGACCAGCGTACGGAACGACCGGATGACAGTCACTGGAATCGGGACTCCGTTGAATCTCTCGACGAGAGTCCCACCGGTGACGTCCGGTACTCACTGCCCGCATAACCCGGCACCCACGCGGACTACCCGCCCGGAGCTGGGGAACACGGGCCTGTCGCCTGCATGCACCGGGAGAGCCCCGTCGCTCGGGTGGGTTCGCCCCGGAGCGTATGTGCGACACTCTGGCTTCCGTTCGTCACAGCGACTGTGATGAACCCGCGGTCGGTGTACTCTCGGTACATCTGACCGCAGATTCGCACGCTCACGAATCGCAACTCTGTGCAGCCCCGGAGTCCCCGCTGGCGAGGGATGCGGGACTTTGGATCCCGAGGTCGGGGGTTCGATTCCCCCCGGGGCGATCGCCTCCACGAGCCGACGTGGTGTAGCCCGGCTAGCATCCGGCCCTGTCACGGCCGAGACGTGGGTTCGAATCCCGGCGTCGGCGTCGGCGGGACCAATCGGGTCCCGAAAGCGAGCGGGGAACGCGAGTGACCCGCGAGCACTCGCGGGATGGTCATCGAGGCAGGCACGCTGGGACGGTCTCAAGACCGTTCCAACTGGGCCCGGAAGGGTCTGGAACCTGCATGGTCCGATGGGCCATTCCCGGTCGCTTGCGCGGCCAAAGTACGCTCCCACGTATCGACACACAACTGTCGGGTCGATGGTCTAGCGGAGGCAGATTCGTACCTTGGGTGCATGCGACCGAGGTTCAGATTCGCTCGCGAATCTGAGCCCTGCCAGTCGCGCGCAGCAAAGCGAGCACGTCTGGCTTCGGTTCGAATTTCCGAATGAGCGCTCAACCCTCTTTCGGCGTTCCGTTCGCGTCGCTCACGGAACCCACATCGACCCAGTGTGCCGCGACTGGGGACCGGTGCCCCCAGCGGCCTGCTACGCCGTGGCCGACGTCCGTCGGCTTCCCGGTTCGACTCCGGGTCGCGGCGTGATGACAAAGAATGTCTGCCCTGCCTGCGAGGAGGAAGCGTTCCGTCACGTCCCGCTCGGTGAGACAACATCCATCGACACGATTGGAAGCGTGAGAATCTGCGTCACCGAGGATGGCGCGTACTTCCACGGAACGAGGTAATCGCCATTCTGTCCGTGCCGTGACCGGGAACTGGTGAACGCTCTCGCTTCGAAGGCGACGGTCTGGAGCTGAACAGTGCGTGCTGTCCAACAGTACGAGAACACGCAGGATCGAATCCTGCCCATCCCGCTTGAGGTGAGGATGATGGATCTCTTCGACACAGTTGAACTCTATGACGGCGTCCATCTGCCGGAGTATCCCGGTGCAGTGGCTCCAGCAGAGGACGTCGACTGGCAGACGAAAGGCATCGATCGATCAAGTATGACGACATTTCGGATTACGGCGGGCGGTCGGCCCCTCGAGAAGGAGTGGCACACCGAAGCGGTCCCGCCGGAAGACCGGCCATACGCGAGCCGTAACGACGTCGACGAGGAAGATTTCCTCTACATGGCCGGCTGTCGGAACCGAGTCCACGACGGCTGGCTCGAACGAGACGACTACCACGGCCGCTTCGAGTTCAAACACTCCTTCGAGGATCTGGATACACTCGTCACGTGTCAAGTGACGCTCACGCACAGACACCTCGAGGGCTTCGAACGGCTGCGTTGACCCGTGCGTGTCCGCCGTACCTCGGTGCTTAGTTTGGTCTCTACGGCGCTCCCGGAGTCTCCGTTGGCGAGAGACGCCACCCCTTCAAGGTGGAGGCCAGGGGTTCGATTCCCCTCGGGAGCACTCGGGGGGCTGGCTCTGCCAGCGTTTTCCCGTGTCTGACATTGCGGGCAGCCACGGGTCCGTGGCGCTGTCACGGTCGGCTTTCCCTAACATGTGGCCGTCGAGGTGGTGCGTTCCTTCGCCCGCAAAGCACACCAACGGGAGTCATAGCCCGTCGCACCACCGGTTGTCCGACCGCATGTGACGACCGTCGAGTTGGGGCGTTGCTTCGCCAGGAACTCACAGGTTCAAATCCTGTCGGTGGTTCGCCCATCGAGAACATCCCGGACAAAGAGAGTACGAGGGTACTCTCGACACCGGTCCCGCTCCGACAGTTTTCCGGTCGCCGTGTCGACAGTGGCCGTCGATCTGGAGCGATACGTCGATGGCACGCTACGGGTTCGAATCCGTCTTTCGCTCCAGGAATTGTCCGGTCACTCGTGTTCCCGTAGCTCAGTTGGAGAGCGCGCCTGCCTTCGAAGCAGGGTGTCGCAGGTTCGAATCCTGCCGGGGACGTTCGCCGCTCCCACTTGGGAGTGGCCCCGTTGGAGTCGCAACGGGCGACTCCAGTGATAGCATGGATTTCAACCGAACCAACGAGACGGTCGTGGAGACGACACGAACTACCAACCACGAGGGTGGTGAAGCGTTCGCTCCCGCCGACCCACGACTCGCACTGTACAAGCGCACAATCAACCAGTTGCTCGAGGACTCGTACTACGAGGATGACACCGAGCACCTCGCCGCAGTCATCGAGCGCTTCGACGCTGCGGCCGACGAAGACCCCGAGTTCGTCCTCAAACTCGCCGCCTACGCTCGCCAGGAACTGTATCTCCGGGACATCCCGCAGGTACTGCTGGTGCTTGCTGCCAACGACGACCGGTTCAAAGACGAGACCGACGAGTCGCTGATCCGCGAGTGGGCGCCCGCTATCATCCAGCGAATAGACGAGACGGCGACGGCACTCGCGATCCACGACGACCTGTTCGGTGGGACTGCCCCGTGGCCGCTCCGACGCGGGATCGAGGACGCGCTCGTCGAGATGGCCGACGCCTACACGCTGGGCAAGTACGAGCTCTCGGGACGACAGGTGACGCTGCACGACGTGTTCAACCGGGTCCACCCCGAACCGGTCGACGCCGAGCAGGAGGAGCTGTTCGAGCGATTCGTCCGGGGTGACCTCGATGACTATCCCGAGGTCAACCCGCTCCCGGCACCCAACACCTGGGAGACGGTCATCTCCGAGCGTGGCAACACCCGGGAGGCCTGGGAGACGCTCATCGCAGACGACGATTACGCGCTGCCGATCTTCGCGTCGATCCGGAACCTCCGGAACATGCTGGAAGCGGGTGTTCCCGAGGAGACGATCGTCGACCACCTCGATCTCAAGGCGGTCCGACACGCGCCGCTGTACCGGTTCCGGTACTACCAGGCATACGCGGCGCTCCAAGAGGCGGGTCTCGACGCGCCCGATGTCGAGCGCTGGCTCGAACAGGCTGTCGACATCGCCACCGAACAGGTACCCGACGGTCTCGGAGATACCTTCGTCGGCGTCGACCTGTCGGGGTCGATGGACGCGACTCTCTCCCGGAACAGCACGCTCCGCCGGAAGGAGATCGGGACACTATTCGGTGCGATACTGGCCGAACAGGGCGCCCGCGTCGGTGGCTTCGGTGACGACTTCCGCGAGGTGTCGACCCACGTCGACACGCCGGTCCTCCAGCGCCAGGACGCCATCTTGGGTATCGATGACGAGGTCGGACACTCGACGAACGGATGGAAGGTGCTGACCTACCTCCGGGAGAACGGAATCGTCGTCGAGCGTGTCGTCCTGTTCACGGACATGCAGATCTGGGACTCTCGTCTCGGAGTGGCCGACGACACTCGGACTGTCCGTGACGAATTCGACGCCTATCGCGAGCGTGTCGCGCCCGAGGCGTCGCTGTATCTGATCGACCTTGCGTCGTATGGCGACCTCGTGACTCCCGAGGGCTACGAGGACGTCTACAACGTCTCCGGGTGGTCCGAGAACGTCCTCGAGTTCATCGAACACGCCGAAGCCCCATCGCAGGCTGTCGACGAGATCGATGGCTTCGAACCGTAGGACGTCACCCCTTCTTCGAGTTCTCGCGCGAGTAGTGTAGCCTGGCCGATCACGCGGCCGTGCCACGGCCGAGACAGGCGTTCGAATCGCCTCTCGCTCATAATGACTGCAAGGCGGAAACCCGCGTCTTTAGGCGCGGGAGGAAGCCGACAACACGGACACAAACCACGCTTGATGGCAGGCTGGCTCCCCCACACCAACCCGAATTATTATAAATACAGACAGATACATATGAAGTACAGATGGTGGCAGATTCAAGCACTCGAACCGTGCCCATCAAACTTGATATGGACGAGAGTGCCGCTGACTTCCTCCACCAGACTATCGACCACTTCCTTGACGCCGCTAATTACGTCGTAGATATCGCGTGGGAACCAGACTGGAAAATCACCAGTAAACAGAAACTCCACGACCTCACCTACTACGATGTTCGAGAAGACTCGCCGCTCCCGGCCAACCTCGTGCAAGCCGCACGGAACCGAGCCGCAGAAGCTGTCGATGGTGTCGTCGAACGATGGAAGCAAGGCAAGACCGCCTCGAAACCCGAGTTCACGTCACGGTTCGCCAGCTACGACGCACGAACCGTCACCGTCAACGACGACCATGCAACCCTCGCCACCATCCGCGGTCGAGTTACCGCAGAGTTCGTCCTCCCCGACGAACAGCGGGACACCCCGCACACGGCGTACCTGTTCAACGACGATTACGACGTGAAAGGAGCTACGCTCCACTACGACGAGGTTGAGGACTGTTTCTACCTTCACGTGCGGACAAAGCCCGCCGTGGAGAACGGTGAGGCCGAAACAGGCGATACCAAGCACGTCTCCGTCCTTGGTGTTGACCTCGGCATTACAAACATCGCAGTCACCTCCACCGGCGAGTTCTGGAGCGGTGGCGAACTCAACCACTGGCATCGAGAATACGAAAAGCGACGGGGCGACCTGCAACAGACCGGGACTCGATGGTCACACGAGACTGTCCAAAGAGTCGGTCGTAAGCAGACCGGGCGGTTCGAGCAATTGCTTCACACCATCTCGAACGAACTCGTAGCGGAAGCTCTTGAGAACGGTTGTACGCATATTGTATTCGAGCAACTCAACGGAATCCGAGAACGCCTACCGCACGCGAAGGCGGTTCACAAGTGGGCGTTCCACCGCTTGTTCGAATACGTCACGTACAAAGCCAAGTCTGAAGGGCTTGTCGTGAAGCAAATCAATCCGGCGTACACGAGTCAGCGGTGCTCAAAGTGTGGCTTCACCCACGAGGACAATCGTCCACACAACAACGGACAGGACGAGTTCGAGTGTCTGAAGTGTGGGTATGATGTTCACGCGGATTACAACGCCGCGAAGAATATCGGCTTGAAGTATCTCCGCGACCAGCAAAAGTCTGGACGTGGAGGCGCACCCGTAGGCGTGCGCTTGAACAGCGGGACGTTGAACGTGAACGGCGAGTACTCGCCTACCCCTTTAACGGGTTAGAACGGGAGTCCACGCTGAATGCCACGCCCTTCAGGGCGTGGTAGCTTACTCGCAAACTCCGAGAGAAGCCCGAAGTACGTTGGTCCAGTTCACTCATCTACTGGCCCGACGTCGTCGAGTCGTTGCTCAACTTCGTCAAGTCGGTCCCGTACCTGCTCCGGTTGCCCGACGCCGCGATCAAGTGCTTCCCGATACAGCTCTGTAGCGTGTTCGAAGTCGGTTTCGGTCGCTTCGTCGGGCGCTTCGCGCCATAAACTGTCTGCGAGTTCGGCTGGCGCCCACGGATCGTCGGGGAACTCTTCGATGACCTTCTCGTAAGCGGCGCGACTGTCGTCATCGCGACCGAGTTCTGCCAGCGACTCGGCGACTGCGTGGCCAAAATCGCGTCGAAACTCGCGATCAGCGTCTGGAAACCGTTCGGGAACCGCCCGGCAGAACTCGACCCGGCGCTCGTGGTACGCCGGGTCGTCGTCGCCGACGACCGCCAGATTTCGGTGGAGGTCTCGGAGCACTGCTTCAAGCGAGTATATTGCTGGGAGGTGTCGCTGGGCATCTTCGAGTGAGGTCGCGTCCTCGGGCGTGACTGCGGTAACGAACTCCCATGCGGTCAGCCACCGGTCGCAGGCCTCAGCGAGCTCTCCTTCGTCTGCGAGGGTACGCCCCTCCTCGATGAGGTCGTGGACTCGTTCGGCACAGGGAATGTTGGGCGCCCACCGCTCCCAGAGGACAGTCGCTGCCATCCAAGCGAAGTCGGCGTCGTATCCCGGTGCCTCGACGCCTTCGCGGTCCAGCCATTCGTCCGAGAGCGTCTGGACCATGTCGACGTCGCTCGCTTGCTCGCGGAAGCGTTTCTCGGATATCTCTATCCCGAGGCGCTCGAGATTCGCGATGATCTCGTCCGTCGAGAGTGCACGCACATCGTCCATCTCCCACCGGCCGTGGTCGAGTACGCTCTCGCGCTGGGCTGGGCCGAATGATGCCCGGTCGAGCGACTGTGACGGCTGGTCTGCGTTCTCGCCCTTGTCGGACTCCGCTGTAGATTCGTCCAGTCCGTGTTCGGTGACGTACTGCTCGACGCGTTTGGTGTCGATACGGCCGAGTTCGTCGCGGTCGTGTTCCTCGAAGAGGTGTTCACGGATGCTTGTTTCCGTGTCGCAGGCGAACTCGCAGTAGCGGCACTCGGGCATTACTGTTCGATAGGCCGACAGGCCAGTAATCAGTGTCGAACGGAGGCACTATGACTCCGACTCGTCGACCGAACTGTCGTACAACTCTTCGAACGGGTTTAAAGGGTCCCGGCATCTGTGGTGTCAAGATCAGGTTCGTCGAATTCGAGGGCCTCCGCGACAGCGTCGGGAAGTTCTGGTCGTGGTGCTGATTCGTGGCGCTCGATCTTTTCCGTCTTGCGCGTGTTTTCGTAGAGAGCGCGAGCGACCGGAAGCCCACGGAGATACTTGTAGTCGTGGAGGACCTCGATGCCCCGCTCAGTGAATCCGTAGAACTGCGCCGGGAGATCACGTTTCCCCTGACTCGGTTCGTGCGTGTAGCGTGACAGGATCCCAGCGTCGATCAGCGTCTCCAGTTGATCTTTAATGGCCGCCTGGCTCTTCCCAGTCATGTACTCGAGTTCGGCGAGCGACATGAGGTGGGCCGGATGACCCAGCAGTTCCTGGATGATGAGGTGGCGCGTATCCTGGGACAGCAACTTGAATAGCCGCTGCTGTTCCGCGAACGGCCCTGCATCGGTCGCGCCAGCGTCGCTTTCGCTCATACGTGACAGTACACGGAGCGAGGCTATAACAGTTCGGGTTATCCAAGTTAGTTGATCAAAGAAATACCAAAGTGATTCAAAAGCGATAAGGTGATCTGGTTTGAATCGAATGCTAATGACCGATCCAGGCCCTCCACCGGACGGTGCGGACATCATGACTGTCGTTCACGAGGCGGTCGGTGGTCTCGAGCTCGAACCGGCGGAGAAGCGTGAGATCTGGCGATTTACGCAACAGGAATTACCGTACCTCTGGAGTCAGCGGACGTCGTATTTCATCCTTGGCAGTTATCGCGACCCCTACATCCGTCGCCTCCGCGCCGTCCAGAACGAACTCAGGAAGCAACTCGGTGCCTATCCGTTTATCATGGGCGACCTTCTTGAACTTCCAACTGACCGGCTCAATACGTTCGATATCATGTTTGCCCTGTTGGCAACGTACAGCGATTACATCGTCGGCGTCTTCGAGAAGGAAAGTGGTGGTGAGGCCCCCGAACTAGGCGAAATTGACGACCCACCGTATTTCGACAAGTCGTACGTGTTTCCGCGCGATTACGCGTGGATAACTGACGCGAATCTTGACTCGAAACAGCACGTCATTCAGGCGGCCCTCGAGATCGCGTTCGCAGACGATTTGTCGGAAGAGGAGGCTCACTCGAAGATCGAATCACTCGTCGACCGTGCGCACGATGCTGGCATCGATGTCACTGCAGACGAAGCCCGGGATGTGATCGACGATCGGGTGGCCGACGATGAGGAGCCAGTGACGTACAGTTGGGTCCATCGCAACAAGTTCCGTAAGTTCGAACTCCACGATCGGTGCTTTCCGTGGACGACGGAGGATGACCTTCGGACTGCAGTCAATGAACTCCCGTCCCCAACACCACGTCCGGAGTGGGAAGCGAGCGGAGAATAATAAGCGAGGAGTGTTCCGACGACGGTCGGAACCGAGGAGCGAACAGGCGGGGGTATGCGCTCGCATCTCTATCGGGCGGGTTGAAACTGGAAAGAGAAACTCACACCAAAACAACAACCGCCTGTTCGCCTACTCGCTCCACCACTCGCCACGCTCGGGGAACTCCACCTGTGACCAGCCCGTCACGGCCACGGAGACACGCCCGTCGTACCAGCACATCCCAAGCCCTAATTTGATTATATTTGTCCAGTCTTACTAACGTATATCTGGTTGAAGAGGGCTCATACGTTCCCAGAACCCATGATGGTAGTGACAAACAGTAACTAAATTTCCAAGTCGGTTGGCTTCATCATAATCAAGCACTCCATCTTCATCTACATACGTTCTGATCGGTATAATATGATGAACACTTAGATCACGGTCAAATTGCTTGTAGTGTTCATCACGCCCCATGGTACACCCAGGAGTCTGACATTCGTAACTGTCTCTTTCCAAAGTACGTTTTCTCTGTTGGTACCAATTCGGCCCGTACGAAATATCTCCAAACCCACCCTTCCAAGATGGGCTATCAGGGCCACAGGGCTGTCCACGATACTCATAGCCAGCTGTTTCGACAGCCTCTTTCCACGTACCAAGTTTTCCTGTAATCGTGTATACTGAGATAGTTCCCAACTGATTCATTTCGATAGAGGATGGGGTATGTCCCAATTCATCTGCAACTCGCCTGATTTCATCAAGGAGGTCGCTCTCTGACAGTTTATGTCGCAGATTTGGCTCGTACCCAGCTTCTCGGAGTGCATTATTCCAAGTACCGAAACTCCGCTGTGCTACCTTAGTCGAATACTCGCCATGTTCGTCCATCTCATTTGCAGTTGGGGTACGATCAAGATCGTTAGCGAGATCCCGGATTGCTTTGATCACCATTTCATCGGAGATTTTACTATCAAGAGTAGTGTCTAAACCGGCTGCTCTGAGCCCTCCATTCCATGTACCGAAGTGAGCCTTGACAGTGCCCACGGAAATAGAACCGAACTGTTTCATTTCAGTGCTTGATGGAGAATGGCCGATACATTCCGCGACACGCTGCAATTCTTGGATGATTTCCCTATCGGAGTATGTCCCCGAAAATGGCTCAAGTCCAGCCATCTTAAGGCCCTCTCGCCAACTTCCGAAGTTTGACTGCACTGCTCCAGAAGAAAACTCTGTTTCATCGGTTACTTCCGCCTTTGTTGGAGTCCGTCCTTTCTCTCCCGCTAATCGTTGGAGCTCCGATTTGATCGTCTCTGGCGATACAGCGATTTTGTGACCTCGCACGTGTCCAGCAATTTCAACATTGGTTTCGAACGACTCACCACAGATATCACAGGTGTAGTTTCCTTCTACTTTCATAGCCAATTTTAACCGACTTTCGCGCCTTCACGGCATTTGGCGCGAAAAATTACGCCGTACACTGCGATGGATTATCTCGTAATTGTATATAAATCTGAAAGCAATTTCGAGCGATTATGCACTATCCAAATTTTGACGAGATTGAATAAAGCTAATTCGGAAAATCTCTGTCTTTCAGCCTACTCGTTCCACCACTGTCCGTGCTCGGGGAATTCAATACTGGACCAACCTGTGACGGCTACAGAGACACGTCCCTCGTACCAGCTTTTCTTGACCGCCCGCAACTGCACCAGTTCTCCCTCATCAACCAGGGGTTGTCGTGACCGCCGCCAGACCGTGAACTTGATCCGCCCTGTCTCATCCTCCAACAACCCCACCTGACTGATCTTCGGATTACTCGGCCGCCAGAGCGTCGCCACGCGACCTTCAACCTCAACTTCGGACCGTGGCACCGCACCGACCTCGGCGATCGGCACTGGAATTCCCGGCGTCGCCTGTAGCTCCTCACGAACCGCCAGGACCGCTTCGAGCATCTCCCGCCCTTCGAGGACCTCTCTGGCCAGCCGCCACGCCGCTGCCGCCCGTGAGCGCCCTTCCAGTGCTTCGGCTATCCGCGCCGCGTGTTGGTTCACTTCTGCCAGTTCCTCCCGGCTCAACTGCTCTCGGGGGTCCTGTGGGGGTTCTTCAGTGGCGTATCGGGTCCCCGCACGAATCACGTCTCGCGTCCGTGCTTCCCTGTCTGAACTCTGGCGTCGGTCCCACCGCCGTCGGGTCTGCCTGATCTCGTCTTCTCGCGCGACGAATCGCTCCTCGCCTGCAAGCGTCATTCCCTCCGGCCTGGCATCCGGGTGGTTCCTATCCACCTTCGCGTGTATCTCCCGTTCGACCGACGGCCGCAGCTCAGGCTCCTCGTCGACCGCCTCCGCTTCCGCTTCGACCGCGTATTTGCCGCCCGAAACTTCATTACCGAATCGCGTTTTACTAGACATTGGTATCTCCTGTTGAGCTCAGGTGCTACCGACGAAGGCGCCCATCCAGCGTCTTCTTCCGACACCACGACTTCCCAGCCGTGGCTCTCCCGCACTGCCGACTACTGACTCGTCCTGCGCGTCTCGCTCGCGCCTTCGAGCGCCCCTGTTGGGCGCGAGCGAGACGCCTGAGAGAGGCCACATAACCAGCACCGCGCGTCGGCGTGGTCGAAGCGAGCGGCCAGCGGAGTTAGTCTCCCGACGAGTGGGCGCACAGCGGTCGTGCGCCTACGAGTGAAGTTCCGAGCGCGCGGTGCGCGCAGGAACCGGGCGACTAACCCGTTGGCACCGAAGAGGTGAGCGATGCGGAGACCACGAGGAGACGAGCGGGGCGTGCCAATCCAGACCCGACCAACCGCCGAAAAAAAAGAACGCCCCGTCCGGACAACCGGGAGGGAATGAAAGGGGCGCGGCGCTCGCGCGTGTCTGGTCGTCTCAGTCGACCCCTATCCGCGCGAGTGCTGTGCGGTGTGGCTGTTCGAGCGCGGATATGTCGCTGAGCGACCGCGAGCGCCGCGGGGCTTTCACTCGCATAAAAATTCCACCGAACGCCAACGTCTGTGTAGACCGGAATATAGATTCTCTGAATCCGAATAAACCCGAATATCGATATATCTGCCCTGATCTAGCACACGTAAAAACAGTCCGTCAAACCGTCCCGAAAATATATTTATTCGTTGTTCATTAATCTCAAACCACAACTATTTTCCAACTTGGTGATGGCTACGAAAGCATGGGTGAAAGGTCAACGCGGAGAGAGATACTTCAGTTGCTGGGTGTTGGGTCGGCACTTCCCATTGGCATGAGTGCCAGTGCGTGGGCAAAGACCGAGCGAGACATGCAGGATTCGGCCGATTCAACTCTCGCGATAGAACAGCCCGGATTAGATCAAAACGTAAATACATTCAATCCGTTATATGGAGCGGAACCGGTTTCAGACGTCTGTGTTGTGGCAGTCGTTAATACTGCCACAGCTCAACCACCAGACGATCAACCAGTCACAAAACAGCCAGCAAGTCCCTTTTCTATCGATACTGAGCAAGGGGGTGCATGGGATCTGTTGGTCGGGTTTGACGCCGAAGACGACACAGGTGGGAAGGTCACAGTTGAGTTTTCGGGACTACCAGATGGGGACTGGAATCTACAGAATGGTGAGATCACGGACGAATCAGATCATACAACGACGATAGAATGGGAGTGGGAAGGTTCTGAATCAGCATACGGTCAATTTCAAGATCTCTATTCGAACGAGAATTTCGAGATATCTCTCGACGCAACGTTTAACGATGGGATTGATGAGTGGGAATTCTGGGAGACACTAGAAGACGAGGAGGAGACGAACAAAATCGAACTCGATAAAGGAGAGACACTTCGGATCAAAAATTCACCCGATGAGCAAGACGGCGAAACCGAGGTTGAGAAGATCCGGGACAAGATAGAATATGGGCCGGTACTCAGAGGGGAGACACCCACACAGCCACTGACACTATATAACCCAGACGACGCAAAGAGCAGTGCAACTGTCACAGAGATAGCGACCCCGGCCGACATCGAGATAGAAGAAAATTGTTGGTTTGATTGGTGGTGTTCCGAACTGCCACCTCGTGAGATCGAACCTGGCGAAATAGCGTCGTTCGAACTCGAACTGGATAGTGAAGGATTTGGGATCGTCGAATCAATCGATGCCACCGTTACCGTCACTGTTGATGGAACGATACTGGAACTTCCAATCAGTGGGACGGTTATTGCACAGCCGGAGTATTTCCGAGCCCTGGCGAAGACTGCAGATAACATCGCTAAATCGATCTCACCCGAAGTAAACCAGCGTGAGGCCGTTCGACAGGCGGTTGACGGGCTCGATTCTGCTTACGATGTCGCAAAAGATAACGCATCGAAAAACCTCAAAAACCTGCTCAAAGATGGCAAGGAGACGATTGAAAATTACGGTGACGTCATACCACAGGTCAATCTCGCCGGAGCACTGACAAAATGGCACAGTATCGCCGGTGGGAAACCCCACCCAGAGACAATCATCGACCAGCTAAATACGATTGAAACGAGCCTAAGAAATTGTGCTGAAGCTCTCGAACAAAACGATAGCGAAGAAGCTCTAGAAGACTACCAACAAGCAAAAGAAGTAACAAGAGATTTAGCAGACATCGTCGCCGATGGAAACTTCTTTGATCTCCCACAGGATTTCCGTGAGAATTTCAGAGATTCTGTCAGAGCGTTCGCGATAGCCCTGCTAGGGGAAGAATCGAGATTTGTCACTGCAAACTCACCGGTCGATCTTGAAGTCATTGATCCAATCGGCAACGTGCTCAGCAAAGAGACGGTTCAGATCGATAGCGGAGTGTATTTCGAAGCCGAGACCGACGCTGATGGCACCGATGAAGACTGGATTATGATCCCGAGTGGAAAGCCAGGGGGATATACTGTCGATGTCGTGGCTGAAGATGACGCTTCGCCAGACGAGACGTACTCACTAGGGTGGGTGAGTGATAGTCGGGAGACTATTTTCGCAGAGGACGAAACAATAGAGAATATTCCCGATTCAGGGTACGAGGAAAACCGACGTCGCGTCCTCGCTGGCGATCTTACGTTCAATCCGGAAACATTGAATACGAAATCACAGGGGAGATTCGTTACAACATATCTACAACTACCTGAAGGATTCGGGGCGACACAAGTCACTGAAGATGGCGTTGATTTCGAAATTTCTGTTGAAGGAGAAACATCTGAAGCTATGGACCGGTTGATTTCTGCTCTCGAGGGGCTTTCACGGAGAAACGTTGCCAGTGTCTCGATCGAACTTACGACGGATAGTGAGGAAATCGAACGAGAAATTGAGGGATATGTGGGAACAGCGCAGTCACAGATTATCGATCGACTTGTCACACTCCTCGACCGGTCAAACAACGATATTGGTATTTCCATCGAAAAATCAGTCGACTGGGATGCGTTCACAACTACTGTCGACCTGTCCTCTGTCGAATTAAACGGATCTGTAGGTGCGGTCGACGACCCGAAGTATGGATTTGTGGAAGATCCGGAACTCAGAGACAGAGATAATGGCGGGTTGCCAGAAACGATGATCAAATTCCCCCGTGACAAGGTGGCAGAAAGTCTCACAAATGGAGATAATGTTTCAGTAGCCGTAACCGGGACCGTCTCCGACCGGTCATTCACGAGTTCGGACACGATCACGGTCAAAAGTCCTGGAAAAGGTCGGGGAAACAATGGCAACTCTGGAAGCGGACAGAGAGGAGGAAATGGGAGAGGGAAATAAGAGAACCGAAAAAATAGCCACAAGGGCGTGGCCACGTCAGAGTGAGCGGTTCCTTGCTTTTCGTGCATTTTCACTTACGACCTGGTCACCTGAAACCTAAGTGAGGTCCAGTACAGCGTTCAGATAGAGGACGATCCGTCCTCGCGAGTGTCACACGCACACTCGTTCCTCTTTGGAGACGACACGCATGCCAAATCCCAAGTCCCCGCAGAGCCCGGGAACCTGCCCCGAATGCGGTGCCCACATTCAATCGCGACACGTCCTGATCGCCTACGAAACGGCTGACCAGATCGAACGCTTCGCCGAGTGCCCGGGCTGTCGAACTGTCGTCCACCCACGACGGGACCACACACCCACGACCGACCCAAAGCGAGAGACCCACTCACCCGAGCAGTGACCGAGCCATGCCAACCCTCGACGTCGAACCAAAGCAACTCAGCGTCTTTCGTGTCGACGACGAGTCCCTCCTCGGCCACTACTTCCCATTGTGGAATTTTGAAGAAGCCACAAATTAGTGTATTCGCATACGTTTACTAATTTATGTAAATACGGTCATCAGGCTCTGTTGAAACCTCCACAACTGATAGGACCGCGTGCTGAATATGGAGCGCGTATCTCGCAGCACTGACAGGACTTACGCAGGTCCACGCCGGGGACGTTCTGGGCTCCACTACCAGCGGCATGCTTGTACTGACGCTAGTGATGACTCACAGGCTACCCTTCCTGCCGTACTGATGGCTTGCCGATCTTTTTACTTCTTGACAACCGTACGCACACTACCGATGACGATCTACCACGCCCCTGTCCCAGAGACCACCCGTGCGCTCCGAGGGGGCACACGAGACCTCACACAGTATGTAGAGACGATCCGCGAGCGGTTCGACAGCGTTGAGGCCGACGTCCACGCGTTCATCGACGAAACCGACCGCTGGAGTAGGGTCGACCACGCCGTCACCCACCTCAAACGGCGCTATCCGGCTGCGGGGGAGCGGCCGCCACTGTACGGCGTGCCTATCGGCGTGAAGGACATTTTTCACGTCGACGGTCTGCCGACGCGAGCCAACTCCGAGCTCCCGCCGAGCGAACTAACGGGTGCGCAGGCCCCGGTCGTCTCCGCCCTCCTCGACGCTGGCGCGTTCGTACTCGGTAAGACCGTCACCACCGAGTTCGCCTACTTCGCGCCTGGACCGACGCGAAATCCCCACGCGCTCGACCACACGCCTGGCGGGTCGAGTAGCGGCTCCGCGGCCGCCGTCGCGACCGGGCTCTGCCCGCTCGCACTCGGCTCCCAGACCGTCGGCTCGGTCATCCGGCCGGCGGCGTTCTGCGGCGTCGTCGGGTTCAAGCCGAGCTACGACCGCATTGCTCGCGATGGGGTACTCCCGCTGGCTGCGTCGGTCGACCACGTCGGCCTGTTCACCCAGAATGTCCCTGGGATGCGCCTCGGCGCGGCAGTAGCCTGCCCCGACTGGACAACCGAACCCGACCTCGATCGGGACCCCGTACTCGGCGTCCCGACAGGGCCCTATCTCGAACAAGCCTCTGACAGTGGCCGCGAGCACTACCGCCGACACCTCGACGCCCTCCGCGAATCGGGTTACGAGATCCGGAAGGCCCCGCTGCTCGAGAACATCGACGAGATCAACGAACGGCACAACGACCTCGTCGCGGCCGAGGCGGCGCTCGGGCACGCCGACTGGTACGCGGAATACGGCGATCGCTACGCGCCGGAGACCGTCAATCTCATCGAAAAGGGCCGCGAGGTCGCGGTCAGCCGACTCGCCGACGCCCGGCGCGGCCGGACGACACTCCGGGAGAGCCTCGCTGACGCGATGGCCGAACACGGGGTGGACCTCTGGGTCGCGCCCGCCGCGCCCGGACCGGCGCCCGAGGGAATCGAGGACACGGGCGACCCGGTGATGAACCTGCCGTGGACGCACGCGGGTGTCCCCGCAGTGACGGTGCCCGGCTCCGAGACTGCCGACGGCCGACCCCTGGGCCTCCAGATCGTCGCCGACTTCGGTAGCGACGAGGCACTGCTCTACTGGGCCGAAGGGCTGGCTACCGCTCTTTCCAACTGAATCCCTGGGCTCCCCAGACACCGGCAGATTCTGCTGAAAACAGCTCTTATTCTCCCCAACCGCGTTGATTTCTACGTGATTTCGGCGTTCGTAGTGGATTAGTCGTCATTTCAACCCACAGACCATTCTATTTAGGCATTGACCGTTCGCTCGCGGGCAAAAGTCCATAATGGGACTACTTCGAGCAGAAAGACGTCTTCGAGGAGCTGTGCGAGTACGATAACGACGACGAATACCGCTTCGAAGTCCCGACAGATGACTTCGACGCCGTCCGTGAGCGCCTCGAAGACGCATATTTCGAACCTGTCGTCGTCACCGACCTCGAACCCTACTGCGTCGTCATAGAGAAGTATACCGAACACGCAGAGATACTGAAACAGTCGGTCGCGAACTGGGAACGCAGTGGCCAGCGCTTTTTCCTCATGAAAGACGACCTCGCAGTCCGGGAGGCTGTCGAACAAGGCGCAACGCGACTCAATGAGACGAAGTTCGTTGTCGGACTGTGAGCCAGCTCACAGTCGAACTCGCTACACCACGCTGAGGGCACTGGCCATCAGATCCAGTGTGCGGCCGTGCTTCGATATTGCCGAACGTATGTCGATAGTACCTGGCACGCAAGCTTACATGACGGACTGACAACCGGGCATCCATGGACACGACCTGGGGTGGAGCGGACCCCTCAAGACACGCATGAACGGGCGAACACTCGCGCGATCACCGCCACTGCAGACGAACGAGTTCTCGATCCACCCATTGCTATATTTCGATGGGAACTGACCGACGGAAGCGCCTCTCCAGTGCAGACGACGCTGGTGTGAACGATTCAGCGATACAAACACAGACACGCGCCGACTCGGCTGAGAGAGCCGCGGTGACTGCTGAAGAGACTGATCGAACGTCGGCTAACGTCAACCTCCCCACACCAGTCGAGAAGACCGACCTCGCGCTGCGAACATCGCCCGAAACGAGGACTGTTGACCGCCGCACCTACGTCGAGATTCGACCGACCGAGAAAGCCCTGTCACCACGGGCAGTCAATCAGGCGATGACCCACCTGCATGCCGCTCTCGAACGCGCGACCGAGACAGGGTTTCGGGATCTACTCACTCGCTCGACGACACAACCGAGCATCGAGTGGCTGCTCGTCTCGGATGGCCGTGCGGATACGAGTATTCGATATCTGGTGGGTGCGACAGAAACCTCGCTCACCGAAGAACTCGAACGCATCGTCCGGACGGCCCTCCCGAACACCTACGAATGCCGGCTGGTCGAATGGCACCCACACGACGTACTGGACGCTGCGAGTGGAGACGCGCTGGCCGACCTCTATACCCCACCGACCGATCGGGGAGACCGTGCTTCGACAGCAACGCCTCCGGTCGCCGGCGTCCAATTTCATGGCGAGGCTGACCGCCAAGCTGACTGGCATCTCCCGCTCTCAGCTTTCGAGACGTTCACTGCGAAGCGGCGTCGAGGCGGGACAACCAATCAAAAATCGCGACGCCTCCCGCTCACGACACTCGTCGAGACGCTTGCGGATACCTCGTCGCCGGTCATCTATCAGGTACTCGCACGCCCCTATCAGGAGATCACGCCCACCGCAGACGAGTATCGCCTCGCACTCGCAGACGGCACTGCGAGTCTCTCGGGGAAGATCTGGGAAGCCCTCTCGCCGCGCTCGATGGAAGAACGCCGCGCCTACGAACCCACCCCAGCAGACAGCGAGCGCATCGAAGCGCTCGAAGAGCGTGAGACGCGTCGGACGTTCCAGGTGACGGCGCGAGCCGTCGTCTGCCCTGATGAGACGGGCACACCCCCCAGAGAGGTCGCCGAGAGTCTTGCATCCTCGCTGAGCCCGCTCAGTGGTGCCCACCATTACGTCGACGGCGTCGTCGAGATGGATACCGAGGACGGGAGCGAATCGGGAACAGCGCTCTTCGATGCGCTCTGTGACCGGGTGCAAGAGCCCGTCAGCTACGGGGATACCTGGAATCGAATCCGTCGCCGATGGACGAGCGCCGGGATGGTCCTCACCCCTGCAGAGCTCCCGGGATTGTGCCTGCTCGATGGGAGTGCACTCACGCCGACTGGCCAGCGCGCTATCGGGATACGCCATAGCGAACGGACGGGCATTCCACTCCCACCTCCCGCACAGTTGCGTCGGTATCAGCCACCGGGAATGGCACTGTGCAGGCCACTCACGAGTGACCGCCTCCCCCTCGACGAACCGCTCGTCTTACCACCCCAAAACCAGTCGCGCCACCAGGTCGTCGTCGGGAACACCGGTGCGGGCAAGTCCGTCCTGACCATCGGCGCGATGCTCTCGAATACCCACGCTACTGACGGCCCGGCGATCCTCTTTGATTACAAGGGCGGGGGCACTGCACGAGAGTATCTCCAGGCCCATTACCGGACGCAGGGCACACTCGAAAACGTCGTCTATTTCGATCTGACGAGTGTGTTGCCCGCACTCTCGTTTTTCGATATCGAACCCCTGCTCGAGGCGGGCCTCCCTCGCGAGGAAGCCCGCTCGCGAAAGACGGGCCACTACGAGGAGATCCTTCGAGGAGTGATGCCCCCTGGCCAGTACGACGAGGCCACGGAATCCCCAAAGGTGATCCGCAATCACCTGCGTGCGCTGTACGACCCGGTCCACGGAAGTGACGCATTCGCTCACTCGAAACTGTATACGACCATCCAGCGTACCCAGGGAAAGAAGTCACCCCCGCCAGTCTCGGAAGACACCTTCGAGACCTACTTCGCGGGGTTGCTCGAACGCGATTCGAAGGTCTTCACGAAGGTGCTCGGTGGGGCGATCTCTCGTGTGGAGACCATCGCGACGGACGCCCGGTTGGCCCCGCTGTTCGACCATATGCCCGGCGATAGCGACGCGCGATTCGATTTCGCGGACGTCATCGACGACGACCAGGTGGTGATATTCGATTTCGGTGGGATGGAAACCCAGGTCAAGCGGACGCTCACGCTGGTCTTGCTCTCGAATCTCTGGACGGCGCTCAAAGCCCGCCGAGAAAAGCGAGGTACGGACGCAGACCTCACACAGGTAAATCTCTATCTGGAAGAGGCTCGGGATATCGCTGAGACAGAACTCGTCGACACCCTCTTATCACAGGGGCGCAGTTTCGGCCTCTCGATACTATTAGGCGTTCAGTATCTCGAACAGCTCGATTCACCGGACCCGGCGAACGATACCTATCGCGAGGCACTCAACGAGACGGCGACGTTCGTCGTCGGCAACGTCTCGGTCGACCGCCATCTCTCTTCGGTGCTCGCAACCGGCGATATGCCCCCACAGGAGGTCGAGCGCCGACTCGCTGCCCTGGGTCGTGGCGAGTGGATGATCAGGCCAGGGTCGGGCTTTGGTGAGTCGACTGTCCGGCCCTTCCTTGGTGAATCGTTACCGGCGCCTCCCGGTCATCCGGCGAGTGGGGACCCCCTCGAAGGGGTCGTTAGCGAGGCTTTCGAACGTGCCTTCGACAGAATCCGGATGCACACGAGAAACGTCGCGGGTATCGAACTCACCGAACCGAACACGATCGATGCCGAGCGCGCGGGCGACGAGGGAGCGAGCGGGGAAGACGAAGCCTTCCGTCGGGTGGACAGCCTGCTTCCCTACACCCAGCGCTTGCCGCGATGTATCGAGTACAGTGGGGAGGCACACACGCTCACGTGTACTCGCTGTGAGACGCGTTTTGATCGTTCGATACAGGGTATGATCCGCGCGATCGAGTGTTGTCATTCCCTGGTGGACGTCGAAACGGACGACATTCCGATCTGTGAGGTGAATCTCAAGCTCTCGCCCGAAGAGATACGCGACTCCGAGTATTCACTCCGACAACTCCTGTTCATGCAGGCCGTCTATAACGTCCAGCAGGGGTTGTACGACCCCCCGGAATTCGACCTCTTGCAGGATTCGATGGTCCGTCTCCAGGAGTATACGGGCATCGAGACTGACGCCGTCGACGAACTCATCGAAGATGGGCTGGTCGGCATCGATACGGACCGCCCACACAGGTTGTATTCAGTGCGCCCGGAGGGTCGGAAGATAATCGAGGAAGCACACAGTCATGGGGTTGCCTATGGCCACGGTGAGGGCGACCTCGATGAGTCGACCGAGCACGTCCTCGGAGTGGAGGTGGCCGTCCGCTGGCTCACGAAAGCCTACGCCGAAGATCCCGACTCCGATGTCGTGACGGTCCACCCCTATTACGACCTCCGGAAGGGGTCGATAGATGCAGGTGCGTTTTTCGGTGATGGCGAGGACGTCGACGACGCTATCGAAGGCTTCCAGCATCACAGGTTAGACGTCGCCGGCCTCGACGAGGAAGGCGAGGTCGTCGTGACGATGGAGGTCGAACGCATCAATCACGATACCCGACGGGCAGTCCCCGAAGATTACGACAAGATGGCAGCCTGTCACCCCCAAAAGGCTATCTGGATGGCGATGTCCCATTCCGAAGCCCACGAGATCCTCCATGCGCTGAACGACCCGCTCGAAGGCGAGCCTCGCGTCGAAAAGACCTATTCGGAGAATTCGCCGGCGAGTGCTTTCCGTATCGACCGGCCGGGATTCACAGACATTTACACGCTCGAACAGCTCCGAGAGAAGGTGCTGAACTGGGAAGACGCCGATGACGATGACGCCTGAGAATTCATTCAGAGAGTCGAAGGAGGGTGCCCACACTGGCCCGGCACTGACGAGCGAGGCCCACAGAATCACCAGTGACAGAATAGTGGGAGAAATGGGTACCCGCCAGTCTGGACGATGTTTGAAACGGAGTGCCTCGATCCGGGCCGGGTCGATTCGGATCGCAGTGAGGATCCAGATATACTATATTTCTGAATTGTTGTGAAGGGTACGATCAGATCGTTCGGTCGCACTATCGATAGTACTGAGATCTGGGATGTCTAGTGAGTCCTGCCTCGTCGCTCAGAGTTGTACTGGGTCGAGACACCGACCCTGACCTGTGAGAGATGGTAGTCTCTCGATGTGATACGTCTGGAGCGAGCGCTCGTGAGTCCGGGCTGAGTTCGCTGCCCAGTGGGGTTGGACCTGAAACGAGGGGTGCCTGCTCGACGGATGTCTTCGCCTGGGTGAGCAAGGACAACGCAGTGATCGGTGAGAGTTTGGCGTATCTGGCCTGGTCAACCATGGTATACCCCCCCTGAATCGTGGGTTAACGAAGACGTCACCGACCGCTAAGATCGATGGGCCAACAGGCACGGGTGACTAGAGCCGACAGGAGAGCGCAAGCGAACAGCACGCAGCCTACTCAGCAACGACAGCATCCCTCTGGCGAAGATCGTATCTCGGGGCGGATCTGGATCGAGCGTTGAACGGATATTTGTATCAGAATTCGATTGGTTCCCCGACTCTAAATTCGTTAACCCTGGGCTGAGTCTGTGGGTTATGCCTTCCCTTAGAAAGTCAATGAAATTTGAAACAACTCCAGGCTTGCTTTCCACCCGGATCTGTATTCCCCGGGAGTGAGGCTTCTCTGTCGGTTTCACACTATCGGGGAGATTCGTTCGACGTCATCGTGGATAATCTAGGCACCCATGAGGCCGTTCAAATGTATAATAGCGGTCGGACGGTCCGTTCCTACACATCAGGTGACCAGTCAGGTGGGGAAAACAGGGGTGTAGACCGTCTGGAACCAAGTGAAGATTGCGCTAACTCCGGAGGCTGCACTTCCACTGGAGAGGGCACCACCCAGCGTGGGAAGCCGACGAATGAAGGAGCATCTGGTTATGACAGAAATACCTTGTTTTGACATCGTGACCGACAGAGCAGTCGGTGAGCGATACCAGAAGAACGGATACATGAATAGAAATTCGCTTTAGTTGTTTTGAAACACAAATAAATTCATTAAGTGATTAAGTGTGGTTCAGATGTTCTAAACTATATGAGAAAAAGTACAGATTCTACATACATTGGAAATTTGGATTCGAGATAGTCGAGTTGGTCGACGTTGAGGTCGAATTCACTCGCCATCTGCTCGTGGACTTCCTGTTTGGCAGTGAGATATTATTTGCCAACCGTTCTCGGACAGGTCACGGTGCGTCTCGAATCCGTGCTAAACTCGCTCGTAATCGGAGGCAAGAAATAGGTCGTTGAGGACGAATTAGGACCAGTCACGTAACGACGTTACCGTCCCGCCACCGTCGAAGAAGAGATTGCAGTCTTACGAACGAGCGATACGTTCGCATAGAAGCGACCAGAGCAGTGTGGATGCCCATCCGGCGAGTCGGTAGCAAGTTTTTTTCTGTATCCCGGTAATCCGTATCCCCACTCAGTAGGACGTGATCGGTGTCCCGGGCATGGTTGAGAATCGCTATTTTCGGCCCTTACTGCGTCGTCGTCCCAAGGACTGCGATTTCGTGACTTCTGACACAGTACGTGCAACTGGCTCATACTTGGGTTCGGGTGATCACAGTGGCGGTGACACTATGAGACGCACAGGAGATGGTCGTTCCCTGAGATCGAAACCATTCGCGTGCCGGCGTTCCAGTCGAGACAACGGTCGGACAACGACTGTATCGGACCGACATCTGAGAGTGTGAATTGGACACACGCGCCCGGAAGCCTTACTCCGCGGGCTCGCCGAGAGACAGGCACACGACATGACGATCGAACTGGACGGGGAGCACACGACGGCGCGGGTACTGGTCGACGACGAGTCGCTCGTCGAGGAGAACTGTCTCGAACAGATACAGGAACTGGTCGACCACCCCGCCTTCACCGAACCCGTCCGCGTCATGCCCGACACGCACTGGGGTGCCGGCGCGCCGATCGGCTTCACCATGCCGCTGGCCGAGCGCGTCGTCCCCAACATTGTCGGTGTCGACGTCGGCTGTGGCATGACCTCCACGAAACTCGGCGACGAACTCCCGCTCGAAGACGCCGAGCGCGAGCGTCGGGTCCGCGAGGTAGTCCCGATGGGTCGGTCGGTCCACGACTACGAGGACTCGGTCCACCTCGTCGACGAGTTCCCCTTCGACCGCGCCAACGAGGTCTTCGCGTCGTTCGACGAGGCCTTCCGGGAGCGGTTCGACCGCGCCATCGACCCCGTCGAGTTCGACTTCGACGGCTACGACGGCGAGTACTTCACGTCCCTCTGCGAGCGGGTGCTGACCGGCCGGGCCGGGATGGGCCACGTCATCCGGAGCGCGGGCACGCTGGGTGGCGGCAACCACTTCGTCGAGTTCGCCCGCGCCAGGGAATCGGGCGAGTACTGGCTGGTGATCCACAGCGGGTCGCGCTATCTGGGCAAGGCCGTCGCCGAGTACTGGCAGGGTCGGGCGACCGACCGGCGCGATACGGCGTTCATCCGCTCGTCGATCCCCGGGGAGTACGCCGAATACGTGAAGTTCGACCCCGAAACCGTCGACGACGCCGACCTGCGGGCCTGGGTGACCGGCGGTATGGGCGAGTCACACCTCCGCAAAGAACGGATCCGCGAGGACTTCGACGACGACGAGATCGACGACGTGTTCAAGGTGCTCTCGAACCCCGGGAGCGGCGACCGCAACGAGGCGCTAGACTGGCTGGAGGGTCACGAAGCCGACGGCTACTACGTCGACATGCTGTTCGCCCAGCAGTACGCCCGCTGGAACCGCGAGTTGATGAGCGAGGCCATCTGTGAGACGCTGGGGGTCGAACCGGTCGAGCGCTTTACCGCCGTCCACAACTATATAGATTTCGAGGATTTGACAATTCGGAAGGGTGCGACGCCCGCCCGTGAGGGACAGCGACTGGTCGTCCCGTTCAACATGGCCGAGGGGTCGCTGCTCGCCCGGGGCAAGGGCAACGAGGCGTATCACCGGACTGCGCCACACGGTGCCGGACGCGTCATGGGTCGTCGCGAGGCTCACGAGGAACTCTCGCTGGAGGCGTTCCGGGAGGCGATGGACGGCGTCTACTCGGAGTCGGTCGTCGAGGACGTCGTCGACGAGGCGCCGATGGCCTACAAGCCGGCCGAACGGATCGCCGAGGCCGTCGAACCCACGGCCGAGGTGGTCGACTGGCTCGACGCGGTTCACAACCTGAAAGCCATAGAGTGAGCGGTCCGGGGAGGAGTGAAGCCGTGGTCAGTCGTCCGGCCGCGGCATCGATTCGAGTTCGCGAATGCGGGGCGTCTTCTCGATGGCCTGGTACTGTCGCTGCCACGCTTTCTCGGGGAACAGTCCGTTCCGGTCGAACAGCGTGCGGGCTTCCTCGGTCAGTTGGTAGAATTTGTACGGATAGTCTCGTAGACGCTCCCCTGGCTCGAACGAGCGTTCTTCGACGACACCGACGTCGACAAGTTCTTTCAGGTGGCGACGAATGGCGTCGGCACTCAGCGGCGGGTTCATGTAGTCCAGTTCCTCGACGCTCGGCGTCCCCTGTGGGTGCCCGACCACGTCCGCGAGCAAGTCTGCCCGCTTTTTGTCCGTCGCTTTCTGCAAGGCTCGCCACGCGTCGATCCCGTCGATTCCTCCGGTGCCAGCACCGGTGCCGGCTTCCACCCGGCGGTCGGTCCCGTTCCCGTCGTCGATCTCCGGCCTCATACTTCCAGGTTGACGTGCGAGTTGCATAAATCATTCGCAGAATTTTGAGACTGGTCTTACAACTAATTTTGTAACTGGTTCCACAGCAATCCGACGATTGTTGTGACATCCGGTCGCATGCACACTCGATGGACGACGAAGACGACCCGGTCGGTCGGAGCGGGACGGAACCGGACGCACTCCCGGACGAGGACGAACTGCTGGACGGGCTCACCGGGATCAGTCTCACGCCGGCGGAGCACCAGCGAGTCAAGGATCTGGTCAACGGCGAACACCTCCAGCGCATCAAGGGGCACGAACGACGATATTTGGTCGCGGGGGGAGGCGGCGAGACAGATGCGGCGTCGAGACGGCAACTCGTGTCCGACCGACTCGATAGCCGAACGGACCCTCCGGCAGTCGCCACTCGGCTGGAGGACTTCGGACTGACACCCGAGGAGATCCGCCTGTGGACACGTGTCTTCGACGTGCTCTGTGGGATGGCGACACACGTCGTCGCCGTGGTCGAGGATTTCGACGGCGGGTATGTCTGGGAGCTGGGACTCCTGTTCGCTCCGTCCTACCGCGAGAAGTCGTGGGTGTTGAAACGGAGATACACCGACGAGGGCACCGAGCGTGAGCACTACGACAACGGGATGGGCGCGTCTCACGTCGAACTCCTGCTGACCGGTCCGCGGGCGTTCGAGTGGGTCGACGTCGACGAACTGCACGAGGTGGTGGACAAAGTTCCCTGAACCCGATCCCCGAAGCGGGACGGGGCTGTACACGTCGCGTCGAGTGCCCCGCACTGTGCTCACTCAGGCTCGACGAGAATGCCGGAAACCGTAGTTCTATACCGGCCGCTTCACCTCCTTGGGACACCGTGACTGACCAGACCACTGTCCACGATGGTATCACCTACGCCGAACGCGAGGCCGGCGAGTTGCAACTCGACCTCTACCTCCCGCCATCTGAGGACCCCCCGCTCGTCGTCTACGTCCACGGTGGCGGCTGGATCGCGGAGACGCGCTCGAACGTTCCCGAACCCGAGCGGTACGCCGCCGAGTGGGACTGTGCCATCGCCAGTGTGAGTTATCGACTCCAGGACGTCCCCCAGACGCTCGACGGCGAGGAGATGTACGACGCGGACAACCCCACCCCTCGAGGGACTTTTCCGGACCACTTCGTGGACGTGAAAGCCGCGATCCGGTGGCTCCGGGCCAACGCCGACGACTACGGGTACGACGCCAGCCAGGTCGCCACGTGGGGGGCCTCGGCCGGCGGGCACCTCGCGTTGCTCGCGGCCGTCGTCGACGACGTCACCGACCTCGGCGAGGCCTTCGCCGACGAACTCGAGAAGAGCGTCGCACCCGGGGCGTCCGGCGCGGTACAGGCCGTCGTTAGCTGGTACGGCGCCGCGGACTTCACGCTTAGCGACGACGTCGAGGGACTCGTCCCGCGCGTACTCGGGGGTTCCAGATCCGAATACCCCGACCGGTACGCCCAGGCCAGCCCCGTCACCCACGTCACCCCAGAGAGCCCACCGGCGCTGTTGATGCACGGCTGCGAGGACGAAGTGGTGGACGTCGAACACAGTCGTCGGTTCTTCGACGCCATGGAGGAGGCCGGTGTGAACGCGGTCAGTTACGAGTTACACGACCTGAACCACGTCTGGGTCGAGGACGTCGACGACATCGAATCCGAACGTGTGGGGATGGACCTGCTCGCGGCGGACCCGACCCACGCCCAGTCGGTGTACCAGGCGACTCACGTCGAGGAGGGTGGGTCACCCGAACCCCTTCTCACGGAACTTCCGCCCGCGGGCCCCGAGGCTATCCGACAGTTCCTCGAACGGACCATCGCGTAGTTCGTGTCCGTCGTCACTCCTGGCTGGTCACTGCGGTCACGCGGTAGCTCTCTCCCCGCGTCGTCTCGAACACGACGGCGCCGTCGCCGTCTCGTGTGTCCACCGGTGTCCCGTCGGACCGCTCGACGGCCACGTCTGGTGTCGCCCGCACTCGACAGCGCTCCCCGGACCCCGAGTGGACAGTCGCGGTGTCCAGCGTCCCATCTGACCACTCGATGTCGACCTCGAAGTCACCTCGCGCGCGCAGTCCCGAGACCGACCCCTCGGCCCACGCGTCGGGGAGTGCCGGCAGGAGGCCAAGGGTGCCGGCGTGACTCCCGAGCAGCATCTCGACGACGCCAGCGGTGGCGCCGAAGTTCCCGTCGACCTGGAAGGGCGGGTGGAGGTCGAACAGGTTCGGCGCCGTCGAGTCCGTGAGGTGGGTCCTGACCCACCCGTGGGCGCGCTCGCCGTCTTCCAGTCGGGCGAACTGGTTGACCAGCCACGCAGCGCTCCAGCCGGTGTGGCCCCCGCCGTGTTCGAGTCGCCGGTCGAGTGACGTCCGCACCGCGGCCGCGAGTTCCGGCGTGTCGCGGGGCGTGATCTGGTCGCTCGGGTGTGCGCCGTAGAGGTGCGAGATGTGACGATGCCCGGGTTCGGCCTCGTCGTAGTCCTCGATCCACTCCTGTAGCTGGCCGTGTTCGCCGACCTGCATCGGTGGGAGTCGCTCGACGGCGGCGACCAGTTCCTCGTGGAACTCGTCGGCGATATCCAGGACGTCGGCGGCGGCGACGCAGTGTTCGAAGCAGTCACGGACCAGTTGCACGTCCATCGTCGGCGCGTACGTGACGGTCGCTTCCTGCCCGTCGTCGGTGACGTAGGCGTTCTCGGGCGAGAGAGAGGGCGCCGTCACCAGCCAGTCCTCCTCGGGATGTTCGACGAGAAAATCGAGGAGGAAGGCCGCGGCCTCCCGGAGGATGGGGTAGGCCGTCTCGCGGAGGAACCGCTCGTCGCGGGTGAACGCGTAGTGGTCCCACACCAGCCGCGAGAGCCACGCCGCACCCATCGGCCAGAGTCCCCAGCGCGCGCCGTCGACCGGCGCCACGTTCCGCCAGCAGTCCGAGTTGTGATGGACTGTGAAGCCGTCACAGCCGTAGTGGGTTTCGGCGATATCCCGACCCGGCCCGCGCAACTCGTCGACGAAGTCGTAGAGCGGAGTCGCACACTCCGCGAGATTCGCCTGGAGGGCCGGCCAGTAGTTCATCTCCAGGTTGACGTTCAGCGTGTACCCGCTGTTCCACGGGGGGTCGAAGGCCTCGTTCCAGACGCCCTGGAGATTCGCGGGTTCGGTCCCGGGTCGGGAGCTCGCGATCAGGAGATAGCGTCCGAACTGGGCGTACAGCGCCACGAGGTGTGGGTCTGCTGTGCCCTGGGTCTCGCCGGCGGTCTCGGTCTCGTCGGCGCTCTCTGTCTGGTCGGCGCTCCCGGCTACTCGTTCGAGACGCTCGTCGGTCGGCCGGTCGACGGGGTCGCCCAGGTCCAGCTCGACGCGGTCGAACAGGACGCGGTGGTCGGCGACGTGTGCACGCCGCAGGTCGTCGTACGGTCGACCCGCGAGCGTCTCCAGGACGTTCTCACAGGCTGCGGTCGGGCCGTCGGTCTCGTGACTCGTGAAGCCGGTCAGCACGACCGTCACCGCGTCGGCACCCGTCACCGCCAGGCCGGCACTGGATGCGCCCGGTGCGTCCGCACCCGTCACCCGTTCGACCGAACCACCAGCAGCGTCGACGCGGGCCTGTGCTTCGAAGCGCATCCCCCAGCCACCCTCGCCGCGACCGTCTTCCGGCACGTCGGTGACCGACCCCCGGAGAGAGAGCGTGTGGCCCCGGGCAGCCTCGCGGGCGCCGTACTCGCGATGGAGGCCGAGAGTCGGGGCGACCTCGCCCGGACCGTCGGCGGTGAGCCGGATCACGATGGCGTCGCCCGGTGCCGAGGCGAAGTACTCGCGGGCGTAGGTCGTCTCCCCGTGGTGGTAGCGAACCCGTACGACGCCCGCCGACAGGTCGAGTTCGCGCCGGTAGTCGGTCACGTCGTCGTGGCCCACGTCGATCGAGAGGTCGCCGAAGGGCTGGTAGGGACGCAGGCGTATCGGGTCGCCCATCAGTTTCTCGTCGGCGAGTGCCTGGGCCCGTTCGACCTCGCCGTCGAACAGGAGCTGTCGTATCTCGTCGAGATGCTCACGGGCGACGGGGGTCGTCCGGTCCTCGTGGCCGCCCGCCCACAGCGTGTCGGCGTTGAACTGGACCCGGTCGACGTCGGGGCGCCCGAAGGCCATCGCGCCGAGGCGACCATTCCCGATAGGAAGGGCTTCCAGCCACTCCGTCGCCGGCGAGTCGTACCACGTCGTCGTCTGGGGGTCGAAGGCAGGGGGCATGGTTCGGGATGGCGGACCGGTCAATTAAAGCTGGGGTTGGCGGAGCGGGCGTTTCTCGCAGGGCCATCGGACCTTCGCATGCTGGTGGCCGATTGATAGCGTGTGAGCGGTATCACAGGTCCATGGAGACACCAGGGTGGCTGACGCTCGATTCGGACGCAACGGTGGCGTGGACGGACCAGTCCTGGGACCTCACTCGTCTTCGAGTGCTGCGTAGATCTCTGCGTTACGTCGGCCGTCTTGCCCCCATCTTGAGGGCAATCGCGTGACGTTCGGTGTCACCATCGGCCGCCAGATACCGCTCGCATAGCTGGCGGACCTCGTCGTCGATCTCGACCAGACGAGCACTCGGTCGCGTTCTCGTTCGAGTCTCTGGCCGGGTGCCCGCCTCGCTGGCGATCGTTGAGCCGGCTGTACTCGACAGGGTGGGTCAAGACAGCGTCTCGTCCACGCCCTTCGGCACCGAGCAGACGACGGACCTGACCACAGCCGTAGATGCGAAAATCCGCTCTGGAATAGGGATACTAGTTCCGAAAACAACAACCATCGGTCGACGTTCACAGGTGGTCGTCGATCCAGTCACACCACGACCGGAAGTCGTTCGCACCGCACTGTTCGGCGATTTTGCGCAGTGTATCGCCGCCGATCTCCCTGCCTATCGGTATCGTCACGTTCCGAACCTCACCGGTGTCAGGATGCACGTATCGGAGTTTCAGGTGACTGCCGGCGCGGTCGCCCGGCTGATAGCCCATCTCCGTGAGCGCGTTCACGAGTTTACGAGACGAGTACGGCGGCCCCACAGTTACTCGTCGAATCAGGGTGCGTCGGGTTCGCGTGGTTCGTCTGGGACTGTCTCCGGGTCAACGCCGAGGTCGCGCAGGTCGGCGTCGGTCACCGGCTCACCGTCTGCCCCTGTGTGAAACGACGTGTGAATCGTAATTTCACGTTACTGAGGGCCCGTGGTGCTCGCGTAACCCCGAGATACCGGGGTACGGACCCACTGTCCAAGTAGCCCGTCCCCGAACCATTCGACCACGATGGTCGTATCCAGGCGGCAACTCCTCCGGATGGCGGGCATCCTCGGTGTCGCCGGCGCGGCCGGCTGTTCGACGGCCTCGCGGAGCGACGGAACTGGGCGGCGAACAGACAGCACAGCTACTTCGGGAAGCCTAGATGATGTCGCGGCCTCCACGACGCCGACCGAGGAGGCCACCACCGCTCGAAGCGACGGCTCCACGGCCCGTGACGATACTGCCACGACGGCCCGCGGGAGACGCGATTACGATACCGTCCGAGTCCCCGGGGACCACGAGACGATCCAGGGCGGCGTCGACGCCGCCTCGACGGGGGATCTCGTCCTGGTAGCCCCGGGCACCTACGCCGAGGAGGTCGTCGTCTCGACCCCGGCGGTGACAGTCCGGGGTCGCGACCGGAACGACGTCGTCCTGGACGGGGAGTTCGAGCGACGAAACGGCGTCGAGGTCAAGGCCGATGGCGTCGCACTGGAGAACCTGACGGGGCGACACTACCAGGGCACCGCGTTCTACTGGTCCGGCGTCGAGGGGTTCCGCGGGAGTTTCCTCACCGCCTATACCAACGGCTACTACGGGGTCTACGCCTACGATTCGCGGGACGGACGCTTCGAGCACAGTTACGCGTCGGGCCACCCCGACGCCGGCTTCTACCTCGGTCGCAACCGGCCCTACGATGCCGTGATCACCGACGTCGTCGCCGAGCACAACATGATCGGCTACTCGGGCACGAGCACTGGCGGGTCACTGACAGTCAGGGACTCCGTCTGGCGTCACAACAAGGTGGGCCTCTTCCCGAACACGCTCGACAGAGCGGACCCTCCCCAGAGTGGGTCCACACTCCTCGACAACGAGGTCTACGAGAACAACAACCCGGACGCGCCGGCGCTATCGTCGTATCCGCTCGTCGGGATGGGGGTTCTTCTCTGGGGTGCCGCCGACAACGTCGTCGCGCGAAACCAGGTCCACGACCACGACAACTTCGGGATCGTCGCCCAGTACCACGTCGTCGAACCCTCGGGCAACGAGATCCGGGACAACCAGGTCGGCGACTCGGGAGAGGCGGACCTCGCGCTCGGGCGACCTGTCGGCGACGGGAACGACTTCCACGACAACGAGTTCGAGACGAGTCGCCCGCGGTCGATAGAATCGGACGCCAGCAGCGGCAGCGAGGCAGTGACAGACGTCTTCGCCGAACTCGAAGCCCAGCTCGAATCCGGTGACTTCCCCGCTGGCGACTGGCAGGACCAACCGACACCGGGCGACCAGTCGGGGATGTCCGATCCCACCGCCCCGCCCAGACCGGCCGACGTGGCCAGCTCGTGGGCGGCGCCACAGCCACAGACCGAGGGCTATCGCCGCTGATATCGACGATGAGTGCGACCACAGGTGAGTGAGAGAGGCATCGCGACGACAGTGGCTGAGGACGACTCGATACGTTCCTGTCCACCGTCCGAAGTAACGCTTATCTCCCGGAGCGAACTGGTCGAGAACATGCCTCGACAGATAGCCGACGGGCTGTACTGGATATACGAGGCCGGGCCGGACAGGGTCGAGCGGTTCGAACTCGACCGCCGGGACCCGGACTGGTACGACCCCGACCACGAGGTGTACATCCCCCAGTGTGCGTACCTCGTCGAAGGCGAGGACGAGACACTCCTCTTCGATACGCTCTCGCCGGCGTGTACCGACCACGTCCTCGACGCCCTCGCGGATCTGGTGGGTGACCGCGGGCTCGATTATCTCGTCGTCTCACACCCCGACGTCCCCCACGCCGGGAACGCACCCGCGATCCTCGATGCCTATCCCGACGCCGAACTCGTCGCGCCCGGCTACGGGAACGACCACGAACTCTACCGACTGGGCGAGGCGACCCACGTGACCGAGGGTGACACGATCGACCTGGGAGACCGCGTCGTCGAGTTCCACGAAGCGACCTTCCTCGACGCGCCGGTCTCGGTCTGGATGACCGACCGGCGAACGGACACGCTGTTTACCGTCGACTGGATGGGGTTCCCCCACCTCGGCGGGGACGCACTTCGGTTCGTCGACGAGACCGACCGCGCGTTCGACGTCGAGCAGTTCGTCGAGTTCCACAGCCGTGTGCTGTTCTGGTACCAGTACGTCGACGTCGAGACGGTCCAGCGGGAGGTCGACGCCCTCCTCGAGAAGTTCGACCCCTCGATTATCGCACCCTCCCACGGGCTGGTCATCCGCGAGGACGCCACCGACTACGTCGAACTGATGAAAGACGTCCCCGGCATCGTCGACCGGCGCGGCCGCGTCGGGACTCTGGGGTGACCCATGGCTGTCGAACTCACCCCGACGGTCGAGTGGCTCCCGCAGTGTTACCCCCACGAAAACGACGGCCGTGACGACCACGATGGCGATGGCAGCGATAGCCGTGACGACCACGACGGTGATGGCCGCGACGGCGACGGCTACCACGAACACGTCTCCGTGTATCTCGTCCGCGCCGACGACGGCGACATCCTGATCGACTCTGGGTCGGTCTACCACCGCGAAGCGGTCCAGGCGAGCGTCGACGCGGCCACGGACGAGACGGGCCTCGACGCGCTCGTCCTCTCGCACTCGGACTACCCCCACGCGGGCAACGTCTCCCCGCTCGGCGCCGCCTCCGACGACGTCGAACTCGTCGCCTCGTCGGGGTCACCCGCACAGCAGGGACTCCCCGCGGCCCGGACGGTCTCCATCGGTGACGAGGAGCGGATCCGTGGGCGGCGGTTCAGTTTCGTCGACCCGCCGCTGGCCGACCGCTCGCACACCACCTGGATCTACGACCACGTCGACGGCGTCCTGTTCACGGCCGACGGGTTCGGCGCCTACCACCCGCCCGAGCGGTGCGAGGCGACCTCTGCCGACTTCGAGGACGAGATTCCGGCCGAGGCCGTCTTCGAGTACCACCGCGACAACCTCGTCTGGTTGCGCTACGTCGACCCCGCCAAGATCCGCCGGGCGCTCGACGACATCTTCGGGACATACGACGTGACGGCTATCGCCCCCGTCCACGGGCATCCGATCGTGGGCACGGATATCGACTCCTACCTCGAAGGGTTCTACGACGCCGCCGAACGGATCGCCGACGAGTACGAGGTCGACGTCTGACCGATGCGCGCGTATCGCCCCAACACTATTGACCGCGTTACGCGATAGCGTCTCCATGATTCGCTTCGAGGACCACCTCCGGGCGCTCGAAGGTCGCCTCGCGGACACCGGTGCAGACGGTGCGATCCTGGCGACCGGCCCGAACTGCTACTACGTCTCGGGTTTCGCGGGCGAGCGCGACAGACACCTCCTCGGCTTCGTGGGGCCGGCGGGCGAGCGAACCTTCGTCTCCGGTGAGGCCTACGCCGGCCAGGTACGAGACGAACTCCAGGTCGGTGACGCGACAGTTCGACCGGTCCCCGACAACACCGCGAGTTCGGTCGTCGCAGGGCTCGCGGACGTCCTCGCTGACCCCAGCGGGACGTACTTCGTCGACGACCGGATGTCGACGGGGGAGTCACTGCGTCTCCGGACGGCACTCCCGGACGCCACGTTCGACCTGTTGAGCGAACTCGTCGCACCGATGCGAGTACGGAAAGACGCCCCGGAGATCGACCGTCTCCGCGAGGCCGCGCGACAGACCGACGCCGTCTCCGTCGCGGTCCGGGAACTCGGGGCCGACGCGGTCGGGATGACCGAACGGGAACTCGCCGTCGAGATCCGGACGCGCCTGGCCGAACGCGGTGCCGTCGGCGAGTCGTTCCCGACCGTCGTCGCCGCGGGGCCGAACGGCGCCCGCCCGACGGGGTACCGACACGGCGACCGCGAGATCGCTTCCGGAGAGCCGGTCGTCCTCGACTTCGGCGGCTTCTTCGAGGGCTACGCGAGCGACCAGACCCGGACGGTCGTCTTCGACGGCGACCCACCTGCGGGGTTCGTCGAGGCCCACGAAACCGTCAGCGAGGCGCTGGAAGCCGGCGTCGCGGCCGCCGAACCCGGCGCGACGGGCGGCGACGTGGACGCCGCTGCCCGGGCGGTGGTCGAGGCGGCGGGCTACGGCGACCAGTTCACGACCGGCACCGGACACGGCGTCGGCCTCCGGGGCCACGAACCGCCGTCGATCAGTCCCGGGTCGACCGACGAACTCGAACCGGGGGTCGTCTTCAGCGTCGAACCGGGCATCTACGTCGAGGGTGAGTGGGGGGTGCGTCTGGAGACGGTCGTCGCGCTCACCGAGGACGGGCCCGAACAGCTCAACCAGTCGCCCCACACCTGGCGGCCGCTCTGAGACGTACGCGGCGTCGTTCCAGTGGGCCGACCCGTCGGCGGGTGTCCCCGTCCGACGTCTCACGTCGCTCTGGGCGGTCACGTCGAGGGTGTTCCGGCCGCCCGGAACTGTCGTCGGACCGTCAGGACCCCGGGTACACCACAACACAGTTAACAGGTCCGGAGCAGAAACCGGTATGCAACCCGACCGGAGTGACGCGACGGACCACCGCCGGGTGCGTCGGCTGGAGACGGGCTGGCGGTTCCGTCGTGGCGACGTCGACGGTGGCGAGGACCCACAGCTGGACGACGGCGACTGGGAGACCGTCGACGTGCCACACGACTGGAGTATCGAAGGGCCGTTCGACCCCGACGCCCCGGGCGGGGCGGCACAGGGGTACGCCCCCGAGGGCGTCGGCTGGTACCGCCGCGAGTTGCCCGCCGATATTGAAGGGGAGCCGACGATCAGGTTCGACGGCGTCTATCGTAACTTCGACGTCTACGTCGACGGCGAACACGTCGGCCACCGTCCGTACGGCTACTCGACGGTCACGTACGACCTGAGCGAGTTCGACGTCTCGGGCGGGGAGACCCTCGCCGTCCGCGTCGCGAACGACGAACACCCGCACAGTCGCTGGTACACCGGGTCCGGTATCTACCGCGACGTCCATCTCACCGAGACCGACCCGGTCGCGGTCGCTCCCTTCGGAACCGACGTACGCACCAACGCCGTCAACCGACAGCGCGCCGAGGTCCAGGTGCTGACGGACGTCGAGAACGCCGAGAGCGAAGCAGTCACGGTCGCCATAGAGACCGACATTCTGGACGCCGACGGCGACGTCGTCGCGACCGCCGGGGACAGATCGACCGTCGACGCCGGCGAGAACCACGAGTTCGAACAGCGCCTCTCGGTCGCCGACCCCGACCGCTGGACGCTGGAGGACCCGACGCGCTATTTCGCCCGCAGCGTCGTCTACCGTGATGACGGCGACGCCGCCGGCGACGAGGCCCGTCCGGTCGACGACTACGTCACACCCTTCGGGGTCCGTACCTTCGAGTGGACCGCCGACTCGGGCTTTTTCCTCAACGGCGAGCCCGTCGACCTGAAAGGCGTCAACCTCCACCACGACGCGGGCTGTCTCGGCGCGGCGGTCACCGAGCGCGCGCTCGAACGCCGGCTCGAAACGCTGCAGGAACTGGGCTGTAACGCCATTCGCACCGCGCACAACCCGCCCCAGCCAGAACTACTCGACCTCTGTGACCGGATGGGGTTCCTCGTCGTCGACGAGGTCTACGACAAGTGGCGCCACGTGGGTGCCGACGACTTCTTCGACGAGTGGTGGCGCGAGGACCTGGCGGCGATGGTCGACCGGGACCGCAACCACCCGTCTGTCGTGCTCTGGAGCGTCGGCAACGAGAACTTCGACCAGGGCTCCGAGGAGATGATCGACGATCTCGCGATGCTCACCGCGGCCGCCAGCGAGATGGACCCCACTCGGCCAGTCACCTACGGCAACCCGCCCTGGGGCGAGGGGACCGAGGGCGTCGTCGAGAACATCGAGCGCGTGGCCGACCACGTCGACGTGCTCGTCGGCAACTACCAGGAACACTGGTACGACGACTACCGCGAGGCGGGCATCGACCTGCCGCTCCTCGGGTCGGAGAACCGCCGCTTCTTCCGCGGTGCCGGCGACGACCCGCTCGCGTTCGTTCCCCGCAATCCCTGGTACGACGTGGCCGAGCGCGACGACGTCTGTGGCCAGTTCCTCTGGCCGGGGATCGACTACCTCGGTGAGGCCCGCGACTGGCCCAGCAAGGGGTGGCCTACCGGCCCGGTCGACACCACCGGCGCGATCAAACCCTCCGGGCGCTTCCACCAGGCCGCCTGGTCCGACGACTCCGTCGTCTTCGCCGCGGCGGTCGACCACGACCGCGAGCGCCCCGCCTGTCGGCCGGCCTGGAGCGGCCCGCCGCTGTCGGCCCACTGGAACTTCCCCGACCGCGAGGACTCTCAGGGCTTCGTCAACGTCTATACGTTCACCAACGCCGATGCCGTCGAACTCCACCAGAACGACGAACTGCTGGGAACCCAGCGCGTCGAGGACTACGGCCCCCGTCCCGTCGAGTGGTACGTCCCCTACGAGTCGGGAACACTGCGCGCCGTGGCGAAAGAAGGCGGGGAGACGGTCGACGAGCACGTCCTGGCGACGGCGGGCGACCCCGCCGGGATCGAACTCGAGGCCGACCGCGAGTCCATCGCGGCGGACGGTCGCGACCTGGTCTACGTCGAGGCCACCGTCGTCGACGAGGACGGGGTTCGCGTCCCTCGGGCGACCCACGAGGTCGCGTTCTCGGTGTCGGGCGCAGGCGAGATCGCCGGCGTCGACAACGGCGACCTGGACAGTGACGAACCCTGGGTCGGCGACACCCGGTCGGCGTACCACGGGACCTGTATCGCTGTCGTGCGGGCCGCCCGCGAGGGCGGCACCGTCGACGTCGAGGCCGCGGCTACCGATCTCGACGGCGACGGTCTGAGCGTCAGGGTCGACGAGACGTAGTTCCCTTTCCTCCCGGACCGGCGACGCACCCCCGGACAGAGCGGTCCCGTCTCGCGGGCGGGAAACTGGGCCGCGTCGGCGGTCCGGACGTCGTCGGTGACGTCCCACAATCCGCCCACCCCACGGTCGTCCCTATTCCTGTGTGCGTCCGGATATCGGACCGCCCCGGGTGAGTATTGTTCGGGGGTCGGACAGCGCTCTCTAGCGGTCGGTCACGAACTCTGGGACTCCCCTGTCGGAGTCTCGGTAGGTGTCGCGGTCGACTGGTCGCTTCCAGCGTTCACTTGCGTCGTCGCATTGCCCAGTACTGTCCCGTCGGCTCCCAGCACCTCTGCGGTAACGGTGTAGTTACCGCTGCTGAACCTGTCGAGAGACACCTGCCTCGAGAAGTTGCTGCTTCCGGTGAGTTCGAACGTCTCGGTCAGTGGGGTGCTGCTCTCGGGTGACGAGACGTTGATGCGGAGTGTCTTGTTACTGACTATCCGGTCGAATTCCCCTTCGACGGTGAGGTTCGCTCCGTTGTCGATCTCCAATGCGCTGACGTTGGAGATGTTGACCGGTGTGCTGCCGGAATCTGGTGTGGGGGTAGAGTCGCCGGTCGTCGTCGTCTCGATCGGGGTCACAGTCTGCGTCTGACTGGGGGTCGGGCTGGGAGTCGGTGTCGGACTCGGTGACGGCGTCGGTGTCTCGGTTGCCTGGTCACCGGTCGTGCCCACCTGCGTGGCCGCCTCGCCGAGGAGTATATCGTTTTCGCCGATCACCTGTGCGGTAACGATGTAGCTGCTGTTCCCGGTCCCGTCGAAAGACACGTTCTTCGAGAAGGAGCTGTTTCCAGTGAGGTTGAACGCCTGAATCGATCCGTTGCCGCCACCCTCCGGTTTGACGTCGATGTACAGCGACTTGTCGCTCACCGTCCGGTTGAAGTCCCCGCTGACCGCGAGCTGTGTGCCGTCGTCGTTCACCGAGGCGCTGAAGTTGGCGATGCCGACCGGACCGTCGGCCCCGCCCGGACAGACCGGGCTCACAACGCCGTCGACCGGGCCCAGCGAGACGCCGAGATAGCAGGTCCCGGCGAAGAGACCGCCACCCACGAGCGCGAACAGCAATACCGTGATCCCGCCGGCGAGCATCGTCTGCTTGCTGACGGGGTACTTGCTACTCGACGCGGCCGCGCCGGCGGGCGAGTTTCGCTGTCGACGCAGTCTGCGGCGGCGTTTGCGGAGTTGTTCGAGGTTCTCTTTGGTCTCGTGGAGCGGCTCGAGCGCCTGGTCGGAGTTGGGCGTGACGACGACGTCGTACTGCTCCAGGACCGAACTGTTGGCGCGGTCCGCGATCGCGAAGCGGCTGACGCTCGTACTCAGCCAGTCCGAGAGGACGGCGTAGGCGTCCTCGTAGGAACGGGTCCCGAGGAGCAGCCGGCGGCGGTTGTCGAGCAACTCTTCGAGGTCGTTCTTGAGATCGTAGTCGACGCCCGTGAACGACGGGCTCCGGGACGACTCCAGCAGCTCGAACACCGCGGTGTCGTCCTCGGAGGTGACCAGTTCCATCCCCTCCTCGTCTTCGACTTTCCGCCTGACCGCGTTGGGCAGGTCGCCCAGTTCCTGGCGCGTGTCGTACTTGAACTTGGCGTAGTACTGTTCGGACCGGGCGTTCTCGGAGGGGCGTGCCCGGAAGAAGACGACCGCTTCGCCCTTGCGCTCGTCGAGTGCGAACCTGACCCCCTGGAAGAAGAACTCCTTGATGCGCTCGTCGCTGTCGTAGCTGCTCTCGGCGTCGAGCGGGACGCCCTGTGAGTCGTAGATGGTGAGACGCGCCATCTTATTTCCTCCCGAGCTTGTCGAGCAGTTCGTCGAATCCGACCGTCACGACGCTCCCGGTTTCGTCCCGCATCGGGACTCGGTCCCCGTTCTCGTCCTCTTTGGTCTGGTAGTAGACGGGGTGGATGTCGACGCTCCCGACCTGTGCCACCAGGCTGCGGATGTTCTCGTTCTCCTGGAGTCTGTCCTGTGTGTACTGTTTGAACTCGTCGAAGTACCGGTGGGGCTGTAGTCCACGCTGGTCGGAGAAGTCCTCGGCCAGGTGGTCCGCTTTCGTCGCGATGAGCAACGCTTCCTTGTCCTCGGTGGCGTTGAGGATCGAGAAGTAGTCACGGATCTCCAGCGGTTCGTTATCGATGAATCGCTCGACGTCGACCAGGAGCAACAGCGTGTCGGCGTCCTCGATACCCTCTTCGAGCCGATTCATCGTCGCGTCCTTGTCGTTTTCGTCCATCGCACCGGTGATCGCGTCCGGCAACCGTTCGAGATACTCCCCGGCGTAGTCGATCCCGGAGAGCTGGACGTTCGTCGGGAACACCGACCCGTGGACGTACTGGAACGACAGGACGTTGATCTCGCCAGGGGCGGTCGCCTCGACGATCCACTCGGCGTCACGGCGTTCGAGCTGGTCGATGTAGGATATGAGGTCCGGGCTCGGGTTCAGCGGCGTCGACGCTTCGTTCTCGGGGAGCCGGTCCATCGCCTCCAGATACGCACCGATCAGGAAGAGACTCTTCCCGGACTCCCGGGGCCCCAGGATGAAGAAGTCGTGGTCGGCGTCGTACTTGATGAACTGGTTGATGACGAACAGGAACACGCCGGACGTGAGCAGGTCCGGAACGATACCTGCCCCGTTGATACGGAAGAAGAACTGCTGGGGGATGACGATCTGCAGCGTACTCGAGGTGACGAGAAAGTCCGGATACTCCAGGTGGAGTTCGAGGAACATGACGACGGTCGCGGTCGCGATCAGGTAGTAGACACCCCGGGAGGCCCGCCGGAACTCGATCACGTGGCCGTCGGCGATGTCCATCAGCTGTTCGCCGCCGCCGAGCGCGATCCCGATAATGAACCCGCCCAGTAGCCACGGACTGTTCTGGATCGGGCTGACGTTGGGGAGAAACACGCTCATAATGGCGAGTCCGGCCAGCGTCAGCAGCGTCGCTATCCAGAGCAGGACCGCCTGCACGCGCTTTTTCTGGTCGATCGTCATCAGCGTCAGAAACGCCATGTACAGCCCCAGCGCGACGAGACTGAACTGCGGGAGGTCCATCCCGACGTACTTACCCATCCTGACGAGCGATTCGACGAGGGTCGCGTTCTGCCAGCCCCGGCCTATCATGCCGGTCACCGGGACCGCAAGCACGATGATGAGTCCGAAATACAGCAGCAGCTTCAGCTTCTCCCGGTTCCCCTGCAACCAGTCGACGATGTTCGAACTCATTGGTCAGTTACCGCGGTCGATCTCGACTTTGTCGACGTAATCTTCGAGTAGCGTGTCGACGACGTCGGGCTCGTTCTGGAGGTACTTCTCTACGTCCGCCGGGTCCTCCATGTTCAACAGCCCCTTGCGCTGGATGTAGAACCCCTGGTCCAGGCCGTAGCTGTGGTGGATGAGGATGTCGTCGTCGAGCTGGGTGAGCCGTTGCTGGTAGCCGTCGTAGTAGCCGTCTGCCTGGACGACCTTCCGGATGTTGTCGAGGAACACGCCGTCGATGTAGACGCTGAACCCGATGTCCCAGGGCCCGCCGATCTCGCTGCGCCAGGTGGTGTATCGCTGACTCCGGTCACCGCTTCCCCCGAGGTTGAACGCGCTCCGGAAGGAGTCTTCCATGTCCATCGCGGCAGTGTCTATCTCCGTCACCGCGCGACTCGTAAACGCGATACGCAGTCGCAGGTCCTCGTAGCGCCGGTTGCCCTTGCTCAGCTTCCGGTGTCTGATGCCGGTGTACTGCTGGTTCCGGGCGTTTTTCGCCAGGTCCTCCAGGTTGCTCTGGATCCGCTGGGCCTCCTCGGTGTCCGCCAGGACCTCGCTGTCTGCGAGGCCGTCGGTCCCGGTCGCCCGGAAGATATCGTCCGGCTTGATGTTCTTCACGTAGACGAAGCTGTCGTCGTCCTGTGACCCCGCGTTGACGTCCTCGCTGAGCGTCGTCCGCTTCGAACTGTACTCCTCGAGCGCTTTCACCCACACCTCGCGCCGCCCGCTGAGGTTCTGGAACAGGTCGATGGTCGGTTCGTACAGTTCGACCTCGGTCTCTATCTCTTCGAGTTCGGCCTCGATCTCGGCCTTTCGCTCCTCCAGGTCGTCGGTCGCACTCACGTCGTTCCAGAGTGCCTCTCGTGCCATCTCGCTGACGCGGTCCATCGACGGGTTCTCTTCGAGGACCGTGCGCAGTTCGCGAACGCGGTCCTGTTCGAGTGCTTCGACCCGCTGGCGGAGCGCGTCGATAACGCTTTCCCTGTACTGGTCCTGCTGGTCGGCTGCCTCCCGGATGATGGTCTCGCCGTTGAACACCGACGAGGCGGCGAACCGGTCCGTCGGCAGGCCGATCTCGAAGACGTTCTTGTCGTCCAGGGTCGTCTTCTGGAGCTGATACTCCTTCTGGCTCTCCTGGCGTTGCTGGTCGGTGTCGCTCTGCCACGGCGCGATACCCTCGATCAGGCTCTCCTCCTGGTTGAGCAGGAGGTGTGCCTCGCGCGCGTGCTTGACGGCGTCGAGTGACCCTTCGATGTCCCGCCGGGTGGCGTCGAAGGGGACGCCGGCGGCCCCGAGCGCGTCCTGGAGCCTGTCCAGGTCCTGCCGGACCTCGTTGGGCGAGAGCTGGTTGACCTCGTCCACGGACTCGGTCGCCTCGAGCTTGTTCGTGAAGACCTTGAGGTCCTCGTCGAGGTCCCTGACTGCCGCCTCGATCTCTTCGATGTCACACCGCCGGAGCTGGTCGACGTCGGATTTGACCGTCTGCTCCCACTCGTCCAGGGTCCGGTCGACTTCCTCGGACTGCTGGTCGCGCAGTTCCTCGAGTTCCGACTCGGTGTCCGCGAGGTCCTCCTGCAGCCGTTCTCGCTGGTCTTCCAGGTCCGTGAGCCGTGATTCGATCTTGCTCAGGCGCACGCCAGCGCTCGCGGCCGAGTCCCCCGAGCGAAGGAGGAACTCGATGGCGTTGCGGATGTTGTTGTCGTCGACCTGCTTGCGGTGTTCGAGCAGGTCCTTGCGCTGGCCGATGAGCTCGAGTTCCTTCTCGATGACCTCCGCGAGGTGTTCGTCGATGTCGTCGACGAAGGTGCTCACCTCGCCGGGCGTTCCCGATGCTCGGAGCGACGTCGCCATCAACGCCACCTGCTCGTCTATCTCCTCGGCCTCGGACTCGGCGTTCGAGATGATGTCCTGGAAGATGGTCACCGACTCGTAGTTGAGTTCGGTGAACAGGTCGAAGTTGAGCAACTCCTTGACCGTCTCGACCCGTTCGCGCAGGTCCGACTCGTCGAGGTCGCGCAGTCCGCCTTCGACGGTGTCGGTGTAGTGTCTGTCGAGGAAGCGCTGGAGCGACGAGTAGATCTCCTCTTCGACCTGCAGGGCCTCCTGGTTGGCCTCGAGGGTCTCTCGGACGCTCTCGCGTGCCTCGTTTATCGCCTCGACGCGGTAGCGCAACACCTGTGGGATACCGATCGTAAAGGGTGCGAAATCCGGGCTGTCGGCGAAGGGGTCTTCGAGGTTCTGGGTGTTGTAGTAGGAGGTGACGAGATACACCATCGCCTCGTCGAGTTCGTTCAGGAACGCCTCGGTCTGGATCCGGTCGCCTTTCTTCCCGTCGAAGTCCGTCGGGTCGATCGGCACGAGGACGTTGTCTTTGAACACCGAGTCGCCCTGGAGACTGAGATACTCAAGTTCGGACAGCGCGGCCATCGCGTTGGTGCTCTCTTTGACGCCCTCGGTGTGGTTCGGGAGGATACCGAACAGCGTGATCTCGGCGGTCCGCTGTTTGCGCTGGAGTTGCTGTGCGAGGTCGGTGACGATCCCCGACCCCGTCCCGCCCCCGAGACCCACGACGATCGCCACCTGCCCCTTCTGGGGGAGGTCCACGTACTGTGAAATGGTGTCGTCGCGTGCGTACGCCTTGTAGTAAATCGCCTTGCCCAGTCCCCGCTTTCGCACGACGCCTTTCGCGAAATCGAGATTCTCGTTGATGTACTCCTCGTCGAGCCACCAGTCGTCCTCGTCCATCCCGTTGCCAGCGGTGATCTTCGGCACCTCCTCGTCGCCGAGGAGGTCGATAGACGAGTTCAGCTGGATGTCGTCCGTGACGAGCCTGTACTGGACGTCGATCGTCCCGGTTCGGCCCTGTTCGGGGTCACGAACCTCGTTTTCTATCTCGTTTATCCGCTGTTCGATAGTCGAAACTCGCTCCAGGTCGCTGTTTTCCTCCTCCTCGGCGCTGTCGAGAATAGTTATGGTAACAGATTCGGGATTTCTCCGTGGCCTGAGTAGTTCCTCTAAGATCCAGTCCTTTTCTAGAATTCGGAATGTGATCTCCTTGCCTGCCCCGCCTATCGCAAACATCCGGTCTGGGAAGTTCATTGGGGAACGTAAAGACGACTGATTTTCATTTACAATAGTACTTTCGGTTTATTACATCGATTGATATCCGATGGAATAGAATTAGTATCCGGACTGTATCTACCCGGGGTTTTGCGCTGACTTTTCCCATCGCTGACACTGGATCGACGCCGTCTCAGCCGGCTATACCGTGCGTGAGGACGCTCCGTCTCCGAACGAACGGCGAACGACGTTCGAACGGCGTTCGTTCGTCCGTTCGGGGGTGGCGAGCGAGACTCGCCCGGAGGTGATAGTCTTCGCCTCGACGCCCGACTAGCACATGGACATCACGACGTACGCTTCGTCGGTTTCGTGGTCGAGCGCGACGCCGACGTTGACGATCTCGGCGTTCTGGTAGTCGAACTTCTCTTCGTGGAAGCGACTGTCCTCCCAGTTGTTCATGACCCTGCGAGCGATCGACTCTTCGTCTTCCGAACTCGCGTCCAGGGACTGGACTGCCATGAGCCGGCCGTCGTCGGCAGTAACGATGTACTGGGCGTCCGCTTTTCTGAACCTGCACCGCCGGTAGAGTTCGTGCTCTTCGTAGAGCGCGGCGATGTCGCGTTCCGGCCCCAGTTGCCAGACCTCGCCGTCCGCTCTGAGGTCCTCGGCGTGTTCCCGGGTCATCTCTCTGATTTCCCTGGCGGTCGTCCCCTCCAGCATCAATTCCTGGAGGCCGTTGTCGAGCCGATACTCGTTTATTTCCTGTTGGACCAGATTCTCCAATCTGGTCTTGTTGATGTCGAGTTCCGGAACCGGTGTCGGGGTTCGAGTCGGTGTGACCGCTGTCGGCGTCACTGTCTCCGTTTCTACCGGCGTCGAGGTGGGGCTCGGCGTTGGCCTCGGGGTGGCCGTCCTGGTTCGCGTGACTGTCCCCGTGCCCACACTGATCATCATCGGCGACGATGTTTGCTCCACACTGGCTGTCGGGGTCGCGTCGTCTTGGGGTTCTGGTGTGTCCTCTGATCCCGGTACCTCCTGTGTCGCGGCGTTCGCGGGTCCGTTAGGTGTCAATAGGGCAAGAACGATTATCACCGCTCCGACCAGGCCGACGACCCACAACCTTCTATCCATCTTTCGTCAATCTCATCTCGGCCAGTGACTTAAATATACAGTTGGCATATCTGAAACTGATATTCCGCCCCGTTCCTGTATCTTAAGTGAGCAATTCACAATGGGACGAACTCCGTGTGAAATATGTGTTCTATTCACATTCTCTAGGTGGTCGGTCGCTCGGATCGCTTTCCCGGTCGAGCGGGCGAAGCCGTCGTGGCAGTCGTCACGTCGAGTGGGAGAAACCGTCGCAAGGGTGTACTGTGGGCGAGTAAGGGGCCCCATACGGAATACGCGCTATATTACAAAATAGGTCGGTGGGTTACGGTCGTCCGATGTTCGTACTACCGGCCCGGACCCAGCCGTCGAGACCCCTCGCTAGCGGAGGTGGCGCAGGTCGCCCAAGCGCCAGCCCTCCGAGAACCAACCACCCGCCGGGAGAGAGAACGGCCGACCGAACCCTCGCCCACCGAAGGAGGGTTGCCCGATGAAAGTCGCGACGATCGGGGTCGGCAACGCCGGGAGCAAAGTCGTCGACGCCTTCCTCGAGCTGTACGAGGAGACGGGACGAGACGTCGTGAGCGACGCCTTCGCGCTCAACACCGCCGAGTCGGACCTGAGCGTCCTGCAACAGGTCCCGGACTCCAAGCAGGTCCTGTTGACCTCTCACGACATGCGCGCGTCGGGGACCGGCAACAAACCCGAACTCGGCGCGGAACTGATGCAGAACAATCTGACGGTCGTGAAAAACGCTCTCGCGTCGATCCCGCTCCACGATACGGACGCACTGCTGGTGGCCGCTTCCCTCGGCGGCGGCACTGGCAGCGGCGGCGCGCCCATCCTCGCGGACAACCTCCGCGAGTGGTACGACGTCCCCGTCTTCGGCTTCGGTATCCTGCCCAACGAACACGGCCACCTGGAGTTCAACGCTGCTCGCTCGTTCATGGACTTCGGGAAGACCACGGACAACCTGTTCGTCGTCGACAACGCCCGGTATCTGAGTGCGGACGAGTCCATCCGCGACAACTACCGGCGGATCAACCGGGATATCGCGAAGAAGTGGGTGACGTTCCTGAGTGCAGGCGAACAGTCGACCGACGGCGCGGAGATGTACATCGACGCCGCGGACCTCTTTGCCGTCCTCGAGATGGGCGGCGTCTCCGTCCTGGGCTATGCCGAACAGGAGGTCGAACCGGCCCACAAGGGCGGATTGATCGACAAGTTCCGGACCAACGGCGACGCCGTCGACCGCAACGTCCTCTCGCGGAAACTCGTCGACACGGTCAAATCCGCCACCCACAACCTCACGACAGAGGCCGACCTCAAAACCGCCGAGGGCGTCGTCTTGCTCGTGACGGGGCCGTCCGACGAGTTGACACAGCGCGGTGTCGACCAGGCGCGACAGTACCTCCAGGAGTTGACCGGTGCACAGCGGATCGCCCACGGCGACGACCCGCGTTCAGGACAACAGCAGATGGCGGTGGCCATCCTCTTTACCAACGTCGGCAACGCCCGTCGGATCGACGAACTCAAACAGCGCGGCAAGACGGCAAAACAGGAGATTGAACGCCGCCGCGAGGAACGCGCCTCGAAACACCGCACCATGTTCACCGACCCCGACGACGAGCTCGATTCGCTCCTCTGACCCGGACACACTGACCGTCTCGTCCAGGACGGTGACCCGAAACCGCCGCCTATCCTTTCTCACATGTACATCCGGTCTTCGGGGTAGTCGTGACTACCGAGAGCGTCTTCACCCTCCGCGATGGTGGCCATGTGGTCGGCCAGTTGCTCGTAGTGTTGTCGCAACTGGTCGCCGAGTTCTCGCAGTTCGGTCTCGTCGACGTCGAGGTCACAGAGGTCCTCGATGGCGGCGAGCAGTTTGAGCGCGGCGTCGACGTCCGGTCCCGGCGGGTGGGTCGGTGTGACGAAGACGCCGGTGTCGGGCGCTGTATCGTCGAGACTTCGGGTGACAAGTTCGCCGACGACGCCGTCGAGAACGCCCCCTTTCAGCGGCTGGAGCGACTGGTCAGCCAGTCGTCGCTCTGTGAACTCGGGCGTCGCCACGTAGAACACCTCGTGTTCGTCGGGGCCGTGCGGGAACGGGACGCCGTGGAGGACGAGTATCTCCTCGATCGGCCGGTCGCTGGCCCATTCCAGGACTGCGTCGGTGAAGTCTCGCGCGGCCGGGACTGGGACGAACAGTTCGCCGACGAGCACCGTCACGGGGACGTCTTCGAGGTCGTACAGCCGGCTGTGATGGCGAGCGACGCCCGCTTCGAACGGTGCGATGGCCGGAAGCGCCTCGGCCTCGACGTGGCCGACCTGGGTCGAATCGAGATGGCGAACCAGGTAATCCACCGCGGTCACGCCCGCCATCCCGAAGTGAGACAGGCCGACGACGAGTGTCGTCCCGTTCGCCTGCTCGCTCGATTCCTCGACGCTGAACGGGTCTTCTCGAGTCATCTTCCCGGATCATGGACCGGGACGCGGGTAACTGTTCGCCCCGATTACTGGATCGACACCGGTTCCATCGAGACTGCCCCGACTCTCGTACCCATCTCCGTGCTCGTCACTTGCAGTATGACTTACCTGAATACCCAGGCGGATAGATAAATAAAATTATTGCTTGTAGAAATTATATTATTTCTGTTAACTTTGTTGTTGCACTCACTCACACATGCCGGTCTGGTTCCAGATGGCGGGAATTGCCTTCTAGCGTACTTCTATGTCCGTCTGAACGCTTCGCGTGGTCTCGATATCGCCGGTTGCCGGCCCCGTCGAAGTCAGATCTTGATTTCGAACGCTGGTGGCGTATTTACGGGTATGAGGCCGTTATGTGTACATTCTAGTTTGGGTGGATCAGTCGATAGCAGTAGCCGGACGGACGAACTATGCTGCGAGAGGCGAAAAAATATAAGAATTATATTCAGTATTCTATTCTGCTAATTCTTCGCAAAGTCCTGCGTCGTGTGACTGGTCGTCGGGCAGGGTGGACGGGACCGTGTCGGCGGCCTCGAGTCTGAAACTGTCTCCGGATCACGCTATCAGCCGGTCGATATCGGCGTCGAGTTCGTCGTACAACGTTTCGGCACGCTCTCGTTCGTCCTCACCCAGCGGACGGAGCGGTTCGCGGACGCTCCCGCCGTGGAGACCGGCGAGGTCGAGTCCCTTCTTCACCGCGGGGACGCTCATCGCCCCCGGAACGTCGTTGTTCGACCCGGTTTCGTCGCGGAACCGCTGGTAGGGGAGACATATCGTCCGGAGGGTGCGGGCGCGTTCCCAGTCGCCGGCGTCCAGTGCGTCGTAGAGCGCGAGGCTGATCTCGGGGCGGCAGTTGCTGACGCCGGCAGAGAACCCTCCGACGCCCTCGGCCCAGAACGAGACCGCGTAGGGTTCGGCCAGGCCGTCGACCCAGACGACGTCGTCGGATCCGCGCGCGACGGCCTCGCCCAGTTTCACCGGATCCGGCAGTGCGTACTTGATACCGACGACGCCGTCGTGGGTGAGCGTCGCCAGATTCTGGTTCATTTTCAGTGTGTATTACAGTTATATTGTTGTAATCTTCTCCGACACTTTCCTACGATGGCGGAAAGGGCGTGGTAGAGAGAGACAGACGCTACGCTGTCGATTGGGGACTCTCGGCGTCGACGTTCGGGAGTACTGATCGACGTCGAACTCGGTGGACCCAGTTGGTCCACCTCGACGCCCGGCTGTCCGCCCCGGCGAGTCCGAACCCCGAGTAGACCACTCGTCCGAGGACCCCCGTGCCAGCGATCGATTCGAGGGAACCGGCGAGAGGCACCTCCTCGAACCCGGCGAACGGCGACCGTTCGGCGACGCGACCTCACGTCACGGACCGACGTCGTCAACTCCCGGTCCCATCCTGACCGCAGTCACGCGGTTCCGGACTGTCGTCGGATAGGCCGCAGGACTCCCTGGAGTGGGGGTCGTCCGACGTGCGTTTCCCCAGGCCGAATGGGCTGTCCTCCCCGTATCGTGCCTACAAGAAACATTCAAAAGCCTGTCTGTCGATCCGGTAGACAGGAAACAGCACATGTCAGGACTATCCGGCAAGACGGCTATCGTGACCGGCGCATCGAAGGGTATCGGCGAGGCGATCGCGACGCGGTTCGCGGCGGAGGGCGCGAACGTCGTCGTCAACTCCCGGTCGCCCGAGCGGGCAACGGAGGCAGCCGCCGAGATCGAGGCAGAAGCCGACGGCGGCGAGGTCGTCGGTGTCGCGGCCGACGTCTCGGACTACGAGGACGTCGAGGCGCTCGTCGACGCGACGGTCGAGGAGTTCGGCGGTCTCGATATCATGGTCAACAACGCCGGCATCACCGACATCCAGCCCGCGGCGGAGTTCGACCCCGACGAGTGGCGCCGCGTCATCGACGTCGACCTCAACGGCGTCTTCTTCGGCGCACAGGTCGCCGCCAAACAGATGATCGAACAGGAAGAGGGCGGTTCGATCCTCAACGTCTCCTCGATGATGGGCGACATGGGATTCAAGATGCGCGCACCGTACTGTGCGGCCAAGGGCGCCGTGAACAACCTCACACAGACCCTGGCCGTCGAGTGGGCAGAAGACGATGTCACGGTCAACGCCCTGGCACCCGGGTTCATCTACACCGACATCACCGACCAGACCCAGGGGTCGGCGGGCTACACCGACGAGGACGTCCGCAAGCGCACGCCGATGGCCCGCTACGGGAGCCTCGAGGAGATGGCCGAGTGCGCGCTCTTTCTTACCGCACAGAACAACTTCGTGACCGGCGAAGTCCTGACCGCCGACGGCGGCTGGACGGCCGACGCCTGGCGGTACTGGGCGGACCGCGGGGAGTAACTCGGATGTACCACCATGAGTGAGCGAGCGGCGGACCCGCGCGAGTTCGAGGGGTATCGACGAGCGGACGGTCGCGTCGGCGTCCGGAACTACGTCGCCGTCGTCCCGGTGTCGGTGACCGCCAGCGCTATCGCGAAAGCCGTCGCCGACGACGCGGGAACCGGTGTCCGGGCGCTGCCCCACCAGATGCCGCTCAGTCCGAGCGACGCGGCCCGGACCCAGATCGAGTCCGTTCTCGAAGGCGTCGGCGCCAACCCGAACGTCGCGGCCGCGCTGTACGTCGCCCTCGGCACCGAGGACATCGCGGCCGCGGACCTCGCCGACGCGGTCGCCGAGACGGGCAAACCGGTCGAGACGCTGGCGATCCGCGAGGCAGGGGGAACGGAGGCCGCCGTCGGGCAGGGTGTCGACCTGGCCGAGAAGCTGGCCGAGACGGCCCGCGAGACACGCAGAGAGACGGCGGACACGAGCGAGTTGATCGTCGCGATGGAGTGTGGCGGCAGCGACGCCACGAGCGGCATCGCGGCCAACCCCGTCGTCGGCGACGCCTGCGACCGGATCGTCGAAGCGGGCGGGACGGGGCTCATCAGCGAGACGCCGGAGTTCATCGGCGCCGAACACATCATGGCCGAGCGCTGTGTCGACGACGACGTACGCGAGAAACTCCTCTCCCGGATCGAGCGCCGTGAACAGATGGCCGACCTGATGGGCGTCGACTTCAGGGGCGCACAGCCCTCGCCCGGCAACCAGGAGGGTGGCCTGACGACGATAGAGGAGAAGAGTCTCGGGGCCATCGCCAAGGGCGGGACGACGCCGCTACGTGACGTCATCACCTACGGGAACCGACTCCCCGTTGGCGGCGGGTTCGTCGTCATGGACTCGCCGGGCTACGACGTCGAGAGCGTCTCCGGCAAGGTCGCCGGTGGCGCCCAGATCGTCGTCTTCACGACCGGCCGCGGGTCGACGACGGGCAACCCGATCGCCCCGGTGATCAAGGTGACCGGCAACCCGAAGACGTTCCAGCGCATGCACGAGAACATGGACGTCGACGCGTCCCGCGTGCTCGACGGTGAGTCCGTCCGGGTGGTCGGGGAGACACTCTACGACCGTATCCACGACGTCGCTTCCGGCACGCTCACCGCCGCGGAGCGCCACGGGATGGCGGAGTTCGCGATCAACGACCTCCCGGCGAACGAGGTCGCGACGCTGGGTGATCCGACGTGATCCTGGGAGGTGTGCTCCGATGAAAGGAGAGACGATCGACGACGCGGCCATCCGCATGGCCGCCGCGGACAACGTCGTCACGGCGCTGGAAGACTTGCCCGCGGGGCGAGAGTTCGACGTCGACGGCGAGATGGTCACGCTCGCCGAACCCGTCGAGTTCGGCCACAAGTTCGCGCTCACGTCCTTTGAGCCCGGTGACACGGTCTGGAAGTACGGCGAAGTCATCGGTACTGCGACGGAAGCGATCGCCGCCGGCGAGTGGGTCCACACCCACAACGTCGTGAGCACGCGCGGTCAGCCGTCGACCGAGAGTGGCGAGTCGGCAGAGACGGACGAGTCGACCGAGAGTGGCGAGTCGGCAGAGACGGACGAGTCGGCAGAGTCCGACGATGCGAAACGAGGTGACGCGTGATGGCAGAGGTAGCGGCAGATATCGACTCGCTGGTGGTCCAGGGGTTCGTCCGCGAGGGCCGGCCGGCGGGGGTTCGCAACCACGTTCTCGTCGTGCCGTCGGTGATCTGTTCGGGTGTCGTCGCCGAGACGGTCGCCGAGAAGGTGGCCGAGGCGACGTGTACCCCACACGACCACGGCTGTGGGCAGATCGGTGCCGACGAGGCACAGACGCGGCGGACGCTGGTGAACGTCTGCCAGAACCCGAACGTCGCGGGGGTCGTCCTCGTCGGACTGGGCTGTGAGACCATCAGCAGCGAGTCGCTCGCGGCCGCACTCGACGTACCGGTGAGACAGACGGCGATCCAGACCGCCGGCGGTACCGACCAGGCGATCGAAGCCGGGTGCGAGGCCGCCACCGAACTCGTGCGAGAAGCGAAGCAGGGCGACCGGCAGCAGGTCGACCCGGGCGCCCTCACGCTCGGTGTCGCCGTCGGCGACCTCTCGGACTCGACCGTCGAGCACGTCGCCCCGGAAATCGGGCGACTGGCTCGTCGCGTTCTCGACGCCGGCGGGCGCGTCGTCGTCGCTGGAGCCGAAGCACTCGTGCCCCACGCCGGCGCGGCGGACGAGCTGGCGGCCGGCGAGGAGACGGCTGCGGAGCTCCGTGACGTGCTCGCCGAGCACCGTGAGACGGTGACGCCGACCGGCCTCCGACGGGCAGCGGCGGAGCAGTCGCCCGAGGCTGTCGCCGCGCTCTGGGACGGCGCACCCGTCGCGGAGGTCATCCAGTACGGGGAGCAGGCGACCAACGACGCGGGCGTCGCTGTCGTCGACTCCACTGGTGGGTTCGAGGAGAGCGCGACCGCGCTCGCGGCCGCCGGCGCGCAGGTCGTCGTCCACGCGACCGCAGACGGTGTTCCCACCGGGCACCCGGTCGTGCCCGTCGTGAAGGTGACCGGGAACGCCGAGACGGCAGCAGCGATGGCAGCCGATATCGACGTCGACGCGACGAACCCCGACGACTCGCTTCTCGACGTGACCCGTGGTGTTCTGGGCGGGGACGCGAGCGCGGCGGAGGGCCACGGCCTGACCGCCTTCGCTATCTCCCGGTCCGGTCCCTCGTTGTAGTGTTGTTGTCCGTGCTTCGCGGACTCCTTGCAAACCCATCTCATCTATCGGGGGCTGTTTCAGGAATCATCTGAAATGACAATCGGCTGTGGCGCGCGCCGTCGAGTGTGCCGACCGATAGGGAGGTCACGAGACGGCGTCGCGCGAGGGACGAGGAGCGCAGCGTAGCGAGCACCGCAGTCGGTTGGGGAGGTGTGTGGCCTGCGGGTGCGGTGCAGTTGCGGTGCCGAACGGGCGCGGTCCTGGCGTCCTGGCGAAGGAAGTGAGCCAGGGCTCAGGAGAGCTTGCTCTCCTGGCGGATCGAAAGGGCGAGGCGCGCTCCGGGAACCCGGGCGACGTAAGCACCGCAGTGAGCGCAGCGAACGGGGAGCGCAACGAGCCCCGGGACCGGAGCGGGCCGAGGGCTTTCATCGAGTGCTGACGAGTGCGGTGTGGCCTCGATATCGAGGTCCTTCACCGCTAAACAGACCCGATCAGTCGATCTACTCGCAGTGAGAGATGAAAGCCCTCGACCCGCTCGCTAGCTTTGCTTGTCACTCTGACCGCAACTCACACTGATGCATGAAAGCCCTCGACCCGCTCGCGGTCGCTGAGCGGGATATCCTCGCTCCGCTCGGATAGTGCCCGCTCAGACGACTCTGTTCGCTACACTCACCGCGACCGCGCCTCGCCCTTTCAGTCCACCAGGACCGCGCCCGCTCGGCACCGCACACGCAGGCCACACACCTCCCCAGCCGATTCGCTCGTTCGCTCCGCTCACTCGCTCATCCCTCGCACGCTACTGTCGCGGCATAAACGCCGCGACAGCGCGCGCCACTGACTCGTTCACTACACAGCGTAGATCGAACATCCTCCAGAGCGAAACGAAATCACCGGAAAAGAAACGTTCTGAGGCCTCGGTTTCGCAGTCAGTCGATCCAGCGGTCTCTCGGGCGGTCGTAGGCGACGCGCTGGACGAGGTCGACGGCGACGTCCTCGGGCATCTGGCCGCGTTCGACCATCCGGGCGACGGAGTTGGCGAGCGAGCGGCGGAACATCTCGAAACGCGAGCCAAACGAGATGAGTTTCCGGGAGTCGCTGACCATCCCGGCGTAGTTCGAGAGCACGTCGACGGTACCGACGTACTCCAGCTGGTCTTGCATGCCGTAGGGGCTGTCGTTGAACTACCAGGCGGCCCCGACGCTCACGTTCGGGAACGCCCGCGAGATGGTGACGAGCGTCGGGTAGTGGGCCAGGTCCACGCAGTAGAGGACGATCTCCACCTCCCCTGTCGAGATGTCACCGCCCGAGTCCGGCCCCAGGTCCTCGTAGAGAGAGTCACGGTAGTCGCGCACAGCGCCGATGTGGAACTGCGTGACCCAGCCGGTCTCGCTGTTGAGTTCGCCGACGACGTCGAACAGTCATGCCGTGAAGTCCTCGACGTCCTCGTCCGAGAGCGCCTCGCCGGCGCGGGCACGGTCGTAGACCTCACTCGCCCGTTCGTCACTGACCGACCCCGTCACGGGCTCGAAGACGCCGTGGTCGCTCGCACCACAGCCGCGCTCGTCGAAGTAAGCGTGGCTGGTTTCGAGCGCGGCCCTGAACCCGTCGAGGTCGTCGACGTCGGTGTCGGGTCACGGAAACCGGCGTCGACAGCAGAGCGGGACGACGGTCTCGCGAGTCGGGGGGAGGGCGGTCCACGACTCCCGGCCGGGAACACAACAGTTAGGAACCCTGCGGCGGAAGCCCCGGGTGATGCAATTCGTCCGATATACGACCGGTAACGCGCCGACGTGGGGCGTCCGACGCGACGACGAGATCGTCCCGCTCGCCGGCCTCCGCGAGGAGGTCTCCTACCAGCAGTTGACCGACCCCGGATTCCTCCGGGTCGTCGAGGACGCCGTCGAGGCCGCCGCCGACAGTGCTATCCCGGCCTCGGAGGCGAACCTGCTCGCGCCGGTCCCCCGTCCCGGGAAGATCGTCTGCGTGGGGCTGAACTACCACGACCACGCCGAGGAACAGGACGAGGAAGTCCCCGAGACGCCGCTGCTGTTCTCGAAGGCCGACACGTCGGTCACGAACCCCGGCGACCCCATCGTCCACCCGCCCGAACTGGACGAGGTGGACTACGAGGTCGAACTCGGGGTCGTCATCGGCCGGACTGCCAAAGACGTCGACGCCGACGACGCACGGGAGTACGTCGCCGGGTACACCGTCATCAACGACGTGAGCGGTCGCGACGCACAGTTCGACGACGGACAGTTCTTCCGCGGGAAGAGCTACGACACGTTCGCACCGATGGGGCCGACGCTCGTTCCCGACGACCGCATCGACCCCGGGAACCTGGACGTGGCCTGCCGGGTCAACGGTGAGACCCGACAGGACTCCAACACCGAGGAGTTCATCTTCGGAGTCGAAGAGGTCGTCGAGTACATCAGCGGGTTCACCACGCTACGCCCGGGCGACGTCATCTCGACCGGGACGCCCGGCGGCGTCGGCATCTTCAGCGACCCGCCCCAGCTGCTCGAACCCGGCGACACCGTCGACGTCGAGGTGGAGGGCATCGGCACGCTCACGAACCCCGTCGTCGCCAAACACGAGTAGCTCCGCAGTCGCGAACCGGGAGTGACTGTCCACCGTCGCTGACGGGGAACGCTCCCGCTCGCCGTTTTACGCTGGAGCAGATAGACGAAACAAGTCAGTAACTTCAATACGGGTTCGAGTAATTTCGTACTGATAGCTTCGACTCGGTCCGGTAGTGCTTCCAGATCGCTCGAAGCCACCGAATTCGGTTTCTGAGACGGTTTCGGTCCGTACCTCGACTCGGTATAGACCACCCGGAACGGTTCACGATCCGACAGTCCGAACGACGAGGCGAGCGGACGTCGAGGCGGCGACGATCGAACCCCGTCGACTCTTGTGAGTTTTTCCGGGGAATTGGCGACGGTCGTCGGGTTCTACGGGACACCGGCGACGTCGCTGAGTTCTGCGGGACACTGGTCGCGGTCGGCAGGGGTTGTGGAATGCTAGTGGTTCTCACTGTCGTCGGTGTCATAAAAAAGTGGACACATATATTGGCATCATAAAAAGCGGTTTATTTCTGTCACAGATTCGAGTACGTTCCAGTCTGCAGCGGGCTACGAGCGGTCGTCGTCCGACTCACTCCCGCCTTCGGGGACCGGGACGGGACCACCGCCGGTCTGTGCCTCCTGTGCGTCTCCCCAGCCACCGGCGTCGGTTACCGCGAACAGTTTCCGCCAGTTCTCCGCGTCCTCGCTCTCGGGGAGCTGGTCCCGGAGTTGTCTGAAGTCGGAGGGCGGGACGAGCGTCTCGACGAAGTCCACGATCACCTGGGCGTGATAGGCCGCTTCCGGTGGGTCGACACCTTCGATCTCGCTTACTCGCTCGACGAACTCCCGCCAGTCGAACCGCTGGCCGTGGTCGGTCACGGCGCCGGTCAGATACCACTTGATCTCCATCGGGAGCGAGGCAGCCAGGTCGTCGGCGTTCCCCTCGGGGATCCGCTGACCGAGCGTCGTCAGCGTCGCCCGGATCGCCCGGACTGTCTCACCTGTTCCTGGTAGTTCGAGTCGGTGCTGTATCTCTCCGGTGAACTCGTCGAAGTTCATGGTTGGGGCCTCGTGAGCACTACGGGTCCGATACCCCAGTAAGTACTCGCCAGTTACTCGCCGGGCAAATGCGTCCTGGGGTTGTCTCCACGCGCTCGCGGCTACTGCTCGAATTCGAGGTCGCGTCCGGGGTCCTCGACGACGACCCACCAGTGGCGGTCCCGCTTCGGATGTCGCCGGTCGACGTGGTCGCGGAGTCGTTGCCCGGATTCGAAGTCTTTGCCACAGAGGTTACTCGTAGTTATCGTTCTAGTAGTTCGACGGAACACAACGTTGTCTGTCTTTTGTGACCACAGGCGAGTGTGTCCAGGGACCGGTCGTCCGAATGGCAGTTGACGACGTCCGCAGCTGGGGTTCTTCCCGTCGATAGGCGGTACCAGCGCTGTTCGTGGGCGTCGAGTCTGACCTGGTTGCCGGAAGAACGACTCCTCCGACAGGACTGGAGTGTAATCGGGGATCTCCGCTCGCCGAGGCTGAGAGAGCGCTCTATAGCGCTCTTTTCGGTCCGTCGACGCGGTATCTCGTCCCAGTCGGCTGCGGGGCACTGTCACCTGTCGTCGAGAACCGGGGGTAGTACGCTTGTGGATATACCAGATATCGATACTGCTTCTGGATCTGTCTGTTCGGGGCCGAGACGAGCGTCTATCGAGTGCGATAGCAGTTCAGGGCGCTCCGACGAGGACGAACTGACTCTCCGTCTCGCCGTTCTGGATCCGCCGTTCCTCATCCGGGGCGAGACGGAGCACGTCCCCCGCTTCCATGGGGATATCCTCCCCGTCGACCGTCACGGTCGCCTCACCTTCGACGAGGACGTACACTTCTTCCTGGCCGTCCTCGGCGTGGTCGTGTTGCTTGCCGGTCCAGCCCGGTTCACACTCCAGTACCGAGACACCCAGGTTCGCACAGTCCAGTTCCTCGCGCAGGAAGTACAGGCCGCCCGCCACCGGGTCGACGTCGTCGTATCGAGCTCTCGTTGGCATCACACCGGAAGAGGGACCGCGGTCGCTTAGGCGTGGTGGCCCACGGACGGCGGTGAGTGAGCCGAACCGTTTTGCTTTTCGAGTCCAAGGTCCCGACGTGACCGAGATCAGCCCCGACACGCTGCTTCCGAGCGAACGGATGCGCCAGCAAGCACTCGACGGCGAGGTGACCCAGATCACCCGCGGTCAGGGGTACGCCGAGGCGGGTGACACGTTCGAGATCGACGGGTCGGCCTTCGAGGTGGTAGCCGTCGAAGACCGCACGCTGGGCGACCTGACCGACGCGGACGCCCGCGCGGAGGGCGCTCGTGACCTCGACCATTACCGGGAGATCCTCGCACACGCCCACGACCACTTCGAGTGGGACGATAGCTCCGACGTCGTCAGTCACCGCTTCGAGCGGGTCGAGTGACCCTCGACGGACGAGACCGGTTGCAGACAGAACTGATCGACAGTTCTAACTCGGTCGGGGCTGGAGTGATGGCATGGCACGCCTCGAAAACGTCCCGGTCGAGGACCTGGAGGCCGCACTCGAGGATGCGACCGGGAAGCGTGAGACCAAGCGGTTGCTCGTGGCGATCATCTACAAGCGGGGGCCGTCCGCGCCGATGATCGCGGAGTGGCTCGACACGCGCGAACAGACGATCTACCGGTGGTTCGACCGCCTCGAATCGGAGCCCATCGACCAGGCCATCCAGGATAGACAGCGCTCCGGTCGGCCACCGAAACTCGAAGACTCCCAGTGGGAGACGTTTCGGGACGCCGTCCAGCAGTTGCCGACCGAGGCCGGCTACGACGAACCCGAGTGGACGCCGGACCTCGCCAGACGGTTCCTCGAAGACGAGTTCGACGTCGAGTACTCCCGGCGCCACGTCCAGCGACTGCTGCACGACGCCGGGGCACTCTCGTAAGCAACGTGGCCCGGCTACCGATTGTGACGACCGGTGGGGGACAGCCGCTCGGTCCAGACGTGCGATTTCGTGACATGCGATTACTTCCGTCGACATATCCACGGCCGTCGCAGACCGCTGGATTGCGACGAGTGAGCGTCGACGTCGGACGCCGTTTCACACCCGACGAGCGCGAGGAGCGCGTTGACGAGGAATCACTGTCACTGCATCGGTGACACTACCCGTTCGCGAGAACGAGACGCCCGGACCGGTTCGCCCGGTCGCCCGCGATGGAGTCCTCCTGATTCACGCGTGTTCTTCGACGAACGGCCAGACCCCGTCGGGGTAGTATCGGTGACCGCCGTCGCCCACGTGGAGCGCACAGTTGTCTGGGGCGTCGGCAGCGGCGTAGATTCGCTGGAGACGGTCGAACGCGCGTCGGGTGCCGGTGACGGGGAAGATGTGGTCGTCGTCGCCGTTGACGGCGACGAACGGCCGGGGCGCGACCAGTCCGGCGACGTCGGCCATCTCGCCGAGGGCCGCCACGCCGGGGACGTAGTTGCACTCGCAGTGGTCCAGGGCGGCGATCGAATCTGCGAACGTACAGAAGTACGACGACACCGCGGCGAGGTCGACCCGTTCGTCGACGGCAGCGACGAAGAGCGCCGCCGCACCGCCGCCCGAATGCCCGGTCACGGTGACGCTATCGTCGTCCAGGTCGTCTCTCCCGTCGACGAAGTCGAGCAGCCGAGTCACGTCCCAGACGCGGTCGCCGGCGAGTGACCGGCCGAACAACTGTGCGTGTAACTGCAGGGTGTGACAGGTCCGGTAGCCTCGTTCCTCGTCGGCTCCGTTCGCGAGTTCACCCAGGCCGCGCATGGTCGGCGCGAGCGCCGCGTGGCCGCGCTCGACGGCCTGGACTGCCATATCCCGTCTCTCTTCGCGGACCTCCCGGCGCTGCTGGTCGGTCTGGGGCTGCCCGACGGTGACGGCCGTCCCACCGTCGCCGTGGCCGTGGAGAGCGACTGTGACGGGGTAGGGTGGGTCGGGGTCGTCGGGGACGAGCAGCCAGAACGGCAGGCGAAACCCCGTCTCCGTGCGGATCGTCCACCGCTGTCGCTCGAAGCCGCTCCCGGCCACGGTCTCGTGCCGTTCCGGCGCCAGCGACGGCACGCCGGCTGCCTCGACGACTGGCAGACCGAGCACCTCGCGGAGCTCCGCTCGCAAGTCGTCCTGCCATGCGCGGAACGCCGCGCCAGTCTGGCCGTCGTAGGCGTGACGGCGGTCGTGGTCGCGAAACAGTCGTTCCGTCCACTGGTCCGGATACAGGTGGCCGCCGGTCCCGTCGGATCCGTCGGCACCGCTGTGATCGTCCGCCTCGTCAGTTCCGCCGCGCTCGTCCATCTCGTCTGCCGATGCACGCAGAACCGAGATAAAACCCTTCGGTCGGTCCCGAGGCGACCGTCTCCGAAGCGGGGGCACCGCGTCCGGAATGACGAAGAAGCCGACCTCTGCGATCGCTTCCGGGCGGAACTCCGTGCGGTCGTCGCCGAATCGTCCCACGACAACGTCTCCCTCCTCGAAGGGCCGGAGTTGCTCCCCTCGATCGACGGGCTCGCGACCGACCTGGTCCACCCGGGCGACGGTGCCATGATCACGATCGGTGAGAACCTCGCTACCGAACTCGAACAGTTAGTCGACTGATTGTTCAACACAGCTCTGGGTTCCGCAAGGCCGAACAGTTTATTACGGATCCTCCTGAATGCCAACGTATGTCAAACTCTGTGCACAGCGGTTCGGGGGAACGGATCCAGTCCGTGGGGATCGCGCTCGACATCATCGAGACGGTGCAAGCGCGGGGGAAGATGGGGGTGACGGAGCTGGCGAACGAACTCGAACACTCGAAGAGTACGATCTACAATCACCTGTGTACGCTGGAGGACCGAGAGCTCCTCGTGCACGACGACGACGGCTACCGGTTGAGTCTTCGCGTCCTGGACATGGCCAACCACGTCAGGGAACAGGTGGGAAACTACGAGGTGATCCGGAGCGAGATCGACACGCTGGCCGACGAGACCGGGGAGATCGCACAGTTCGGGCTGGAAGAACACGGGAAGGTGTCGTACCTCTACAAGCAGCGGGGCGAGCGTGGTGTCGAGACTGCCTCTCGCGTGGGGACCCAGCAGCCGATGTACGCGACCGGCCTCGGCAAGGCGATCATGGCGTACCTCCCGGAGGAGCGAACCGAGGAGATCATCCGCCAGACCGAGTTCGAGGTGCTGACGTCACAGACCAACGCGAACCCGGAAGACCTCCGCGAGGACCTGGAAGCGACCCGCGAACGGGGCTACGCGATCGACGACGAGGAGAACTTCAGTGGCCTCCGCTGTATCGCCGCACCGGTCACCGATAACGAGACTGTTCTCGGTGCCGTCAGCATCACGGGCCCCTCCAGTCGCTTCACGATGGACCGACTCGAGAACGAACTCGCCGACGAGGTCCAGCGCGCCGCCAACGTCATCGAGCTCAACACGAAGTTCGCCTGACTGGCCACTTTTTTCGTCTCTCTCGTCCTTTCGACTCAGTCCCAGGGGAGCGCGTAGCTCGGGTCGTTCACGAACCGGTCCATCTCGGCCGACAGCGTGACACGCGTCCCGGACTGGAGGGTCGTCCGGACGGTGTTCGCGTCGCCGTCTTCGGTTCCCTCCTTGCCGTCACTATCGACGGCAGTGAACTGGTGCTCGCCGTACGCGCCACCCTGGGTGATCACGTCTCGGTCTCGACTCCCGCTGTTGACCAGCGTCAGGTCGATCCCCTGGCTATCCACTCGTTCGACGAGCGCGCTCACGCCCTCCGGCAGACCGGGACGTTCGCGGTCGGGGTCGAAGTGACGGACCTGTGCCTGGACGAGCCCCCCGTAGTAGACGGGCTGGGGCGCGCCCATCGTCGTCTGGAGCAGGCCGCGGTGGAACGCGGGGTTGCGGTCGCGGAGGTAGTCCTCGTTGAGCGTGTCGGGTTCGCGTCCCTCCTCGCGCATCCAGTCGAGTCTGTCGTGGACGTGCGTGCGATTGGCTTCGAGTATCCGCTCGGGGTAGTTCGGGAACTCCCCGTCGAGATACGAGAGCCAGGCCCACTCCTCGCCAGCGCCGTGTTTCGAGGATGGGCGCATGCTCACCTGTCGCCACTCGCGCGAGCCGTGGTTGCGCAGCCGTTCGATGCGCTCGCGGTCTTCCCCGGCCTGGGTCATGTACCAGAGGTGGAAGAGGTACGGGTTGTCGCGGTGGGGCCGGAACTCGTACCAGCCGTCGCGCCACAGTATCTCACCGTCGTCCTCGCGCAGTCCCGACCCGTTGTAGTGGTAGTCGCCCTCCCCGCCGTGTTTGTGCGGGATGTAGAGGGTATCTCCGCGTTCGATCCCGTTCTCGACGAGGACGTCCAGTTGCGAGCGGTGGAAGTCCATGTAGTCGCGGTCGCCGGTCAGGAGCGTCGCGTTCTCGGCGGCGGTGGTGGTCCCGACGCCGACGTAGTGCCAGCCGCCCCACGACCAGCCGTACATCCCACCCCACCACTTTCCGTCGGTGTACTCGCCGATCTCCCCCGAGAGGCCGACGTTGTCGGGGATGATCCCGTCGTTTGCCTCGATACGCTCCTCCCAGGCTTCGACGTACTCGGTGACCCACTCTCTGTACTCCTGGTCCCCGGTGTGGAGGTAGGCGTTGGTCAGCAGACTCGTGATCGCGAGGTTGAGGGGGATGTCGCCGCGCGTGCAGCGTTCGTCGTAGATCTCGAACAGGCGGTCCTGGTTGTCGGGGTCGAGCAGTTCGGTGGCGCTGTCGAACTCCTTGTCGCGCCAGGGGAGTCCGTGGCTCGCCCACCGGTAGTCCGCGCCGTACCCACCGAAGGTCGACTGCGCGCCGAAGGCCGAGAGGTCGCTGTACTCCGGCCCCATGCTGCCGGTCATCGGCGCGCGGACGAGGTTCTGTTCGGCGTCGTAGTTGTCCAACTCCGAGTCGCCCAGGTACATATCGGCGAAGCGCTCGGCGCGCTCGACGACGAGGTCGTCCTCGGGGGCGGCCAGCCCCATGTTGTAGGTGAAGAGGTTGCCCTCTCCCATGTGGAACCAGTCCCGACACTGCTCGAACTCGTCGACGACCATCGGGTGGCCGAAGGGGGTCTCGGTCTCGCTGCCGACCCGCAAGGCCCCTTCGTGGGCCCGCCGGGCGTTTTCGAGGAGTGATTCGTCGCCGCCCATCGCGTAGACGAGTGGCCAGTTGTAGTAGCCCTCGACGACGTCGTCGAAGCCGTCGACGCCGACGTGGCCCTCGGGTGGCCAGAACGGTTCGTCGTTCTCGTCGGTGTAGTCTTCGAAGAACTCCGCGACCGCTGTCTCGATCAGGTCGAACAGGTCACGCTGGCGCCGGGCCCAGTCGGGCGGATCCGCGACTGACCGCTCGGCAGTCACCTCGAACATACTGGGGGAGTGTCGCCAGTCCCAATGAAGGTTCGGGTCCATCTTTTTCCCGCTCGGGTATCCTCGCTCGGCCTTCGGCCTCGCTGCGGGTACCACTCGCGGCAAAAACATGGGTGAAAAAGGCCGGACGCGGCGGTCACTTCGCTCACGGCTCACTCCGTTCGCCGTTCGCATCGAGCCCTCCCTTCGGTCGGCCTCGCACCGCTCCCTTGCGCCCGGTGAAACGCCTCGCTGCGCTCGGCGTACGTTGGGATCTCTTTGGATGGTACATCTACACCTCGTCGTTCCCAAAGATTCAGGACTGCCGCCGGAGAGAGGACGAGTGATGCGAGTCACCGACTACGAGCTGTACGAGGTGCCGCCGCGCTGGCAGTTCCTCAAACTCGAGACAAGCGACGGCCGCGTCGGCTGGGGCGAGCCCTACACGAAGTGGCACTACGTCGACGACGCGCCCTCGGCCACACCTGCTGCTGTCGACCAGATGATGCACAAGTACGTCCTCGGCGAGGACCCGCGCCGCATCGAGGACCTCTGGCAGGCGATGTACCGGAGCAGTTTCTACCGCGGTGGGCCGGTCCACATGAGCGCTATCGCCGGTATCGACCAGGCCCTCTGGGATCTGAAGGGCAAGCAGTTCGGGGCACCGGTCTACGAACTACTCGGCGGCCCTGCACGCGACCGTATCCGCGCCTACCAGCACGTCGGCGCTCATCGGGGCGAGGACGTCGACGACCCCGCGGCCGCCGCGGCACGGGACGCCGAACGGCAGGTCGAGAAGGGGTTCAGAGCCCTGAAACTCGTCCCGACGGGGGGGCTCGAAATCATCGACACGCCCGGGACTGTCGAGGAGGCCGCCGAAATCGTCGGTGCGATCCGCGAGGCCGTCGGCGCCGACGTCGACATCGCGGTCGACTTCCACGGGCGCGCCTCGAAGACGATGGCCCGTCAGCTCGTCGCCGCCCTCGAACCGTTCGACCCCATGTTCGTCGAGGAACCGGTCACGCCCGAACACGACCACGCCTTCGAGCGCATCGCCGACTCGACTCGGCTGCCGATCGCGACGGGTGAACGGCTCTACACGCGCGCCGACTTCCGGCCGCTGTTCGAGGCCGACGCGGTCGACGTGGTCCAGCCCGACGTCTCGAACGCCGGCGGCATCACCGAGACCAAGAAGATCGCCGACATGGCCGAGACCTACGACGTCTCCATCGCGCCACACTGTCCGATGGGCCCGCTCTGTACCGCCTCGTCGCTCCAGATCGACGCCGCGGTCCCGAACGCCCTGGTGCAGGAACAGGTCTTGCACAAGACCGAGGGCGCGTTCCGCTACGTCGAGAACCCCGGGATGTTCGACGTCGAAGACGGCTTCATCGACCTGCCGGAGGGTCCCGGTCTGGGCGTCGAGATGGACGAGGACACCGTGGAAGAATTCGACGGCGCGGATCTGTCGTACGCGCGGCCGCTCGGCCGGCGGGCCGACGGGAGCGTCGGCGAGCGCTGACCGCCGCAGGTTCTCGTTCTCTTCAGCGGTCGCGCCACGAGCGAGCGGGCTCCCACCCGAGCAGTTCCTGCGCTTTCGAGACGTCGAACAGGCCGTCGGTCCCCGAGAGCGACGCCCGCAGTTCGGTGTCGGGGTAGAACTCGGTCACCAGATCTTCGGTCGGAACGTCGACCGTGGAGTCCGGCGCCACCGCCCAGAACGTCTCGTGACCCTCGAAGTCGGCCTCGACAGCACGCACCGCCAGCAGCGCCGCGTCCCGGACGTGCAGGTAGCGAAAGCCGGGGTTGTCGCCGGGCTCGTATCGCTCGCGCAGGTCCGCCATCGTGAGGTCCCGCTCGGCGAGGTGAGCCAGGTACTCGTCGTCACAGGCACCGGAGTACCGGAGCGAGGCGATGGTCCGCGGCGCACTGTCTCGCCGGCCGAACCCGTCGGCCGTGACCTCCATGACGTGCTTCCCGAGTCCGTACGGGTCCCGTGGTGAGACGCGGTGGGACTCGTCGATCGGGAGGTAGTCGATCTCGGGTGGTTCGTCCTGGAAGGTCCAGCCGTGGGCGTTGACCGACGACGCCAGACAGACCGCTTCGAGTCCGGTCTGCTGGGCCGCTTCGAGGACGTTGTACGTCGACATCGCGTTGCTCTCGAAGGTGACGTGGCCGGGGTCGTGGTTCGGACTCGTGACCGTCGCCATGTGGACCGCCGCGTCCGCGTCCCACTGACCGAACGCGCTGGCGACCTGCCCGGCGTCCAGCAGGTCGACCCGGACGAACTCGTCGGCCCGCCGGTCGTCGGTGGGGTGTCTGTCCAGATTGACCGTCCGATACCCCGATTCGTCGAGGACGTCCAGTATCTCGCGTCCGATCTTGCCGCTGCCACCCGCTACCGCGACCGTCTCGATGCTCATGAACACCTCCCGGTAGACCGCGCTGGTATTTAATTGCGTGAGTCTCTCCTCCCAGTCTCCTGTTGGACGGTCCGACCCTCCGGCCACCCGGACTCCGCACGGCGAGACAGACGCACACCAGTTCGTCTCAGTCGCCGCCGGAGTCGGACTGATCGGCGGCGTCCGGCGTCCCGGCACCGGTCTGGAAGACGAACTCGTGTTCTTCCTCGGTCTCGAAGTTGGAGAGACCGTCACCGAGGTACTGGGCGTAGCGGACGAGTTCCTCGGCGCGCGAGGAGACCTCGTTGAGTTCGGCAGCCTGTTCCTCGGCGGCGCCGGCGACGTTTTCGCTCTCTGCCATGGTCTGTTCGCCGAGGTCGACCGCCTCGCCGACCATCTCGGCGATCTGGCGGATGGTTCCGAGCGAGTCGCCGAAGTCGACGTCGGGGTTGGCCTCGGCGAAGTCTTCGAGCTGGGTCGCGATGGCGTCCATCTCCTCGGAGATGGTCTGGAGGCGTTCTTTCTGGTCGTAGGCGTCGTCGGAGATCTTCTGGACGGAGTCGGCGACCTGCTCGCTGGCGTCGCGGACCGTCTCGGCGCTCTGCTGGACGCCGCGACCGCCCTCTTCGACCTCGACGGCGAAGGTCTTGAGCTGGCCGGTCGTCAGTTCCAGTTCGGCGATCATGTCGTTGAAGTCCTCGGCGATCTGGTCCATCGCGTCGTTTTCCCCTTCGGGTTCCATCCGGCGGGTGAGGTCACCCCGCGAACACGCCTGCATAATTTCCGAGTACTCCTCGGCCTTTTCCTGGAGGTAGTTGTTCATCTCCATGGCTTCGGCTCGTGAAACTTCCGCCTCCTTGCGGGCCTGTTCGGCCTCGGTGATGCGTTCGCGCAGGGAGTCGCGCATGGTCGCGAACCCGTGATAGAGCTGGCCGATCTCGTCGGTACGGGCGGTCTCCAGGTCGACGTCGAGGTCGCCGCCTTCCATCCTGGCGACCTTCGAGCGGAGTCGGGTCAGCGGTGTCACCGTCTGCCGGCCGACGACGAGCGCCACGAGCAACAGGCCGACCAGACCGACCCCGATGATCGCCGCGATCGTCTTCCCGACGGTGTTCGAGACGGCGAACGCGACCGACTTCGGGGCGCTCGTGACCACGTGCCAGCCGACTTCGTCCACACTGGCGGTGGCGTAGACGCGGCTTTCGCCCCGCGTGAACGTGGCGTTGCCGGCGGTCGCCCCGGTCGGTCGTCCGGGCATGCCGTCGACTCCGGGCCCACTGGCGTAGACCGGGCTCCCGTCCGAGTGGGTGATGGTGGTCGATTGCCCGTCCAGCGGCTGGTAGATCGCTTCGACCTCGTCGCTGATGCTGCCCTCGAGGACGACGTACCGGTCTGACCCGACGTACGTCGGGGCGACGACGTAGACGAGGCGCTTGTCGAACGCGGGCGAATCGTAGGTTTGCCGGCCGACGTGGACAGTCCCGTTCGCACCGACCGCTTCGAGCGCGCTCGCCTGCGCCCAGGGTCTGTCGATCTCGCTCAGCGACTGATTCTGCCGGACCGAGCCACCCTGTGTCGCCTCGACCCGTCCCGAGGTCACGTCGACCGAGTGGACCGCCCAGAAGTCGAACGACGTCCGGGCGGAGAAGTACGTCTGGACCTCGTTTCTGTCGCCGTTCCGGACGGACTGGGCGCTCGCGACCGACTGGGCGCCTTTTCGTAACTCGGCGACCCACGACCCGATCGCGTCGGCCTGGAGCGTCGCGGTCGCCTTCATCCCCCGTTCCGTGTCCTGGCCGACGGTCGCGCTGGCCTGGGAGTAGCCGACGGCGCCGACGGCCGCCACCAGTACGAGGACAGCGAGCACGGTGACGAGCAACTTCGCGAGGAAGCGGTCGCGGATGAACGAGGGAACGAGCATCTGTACGCCGACGAGCAGCACGCTACCCACTGGCATATGTTTCTGGCGCGAGTTGACACATAGTGAAGATTTCGCTCTTCACCGCTGAACGGCCGGCTCACCCGCCAGACCGTGCAGTCTATCGTTTCTGGCAGGTCGGTCGTCACTTCGATAGCCGTCGCTTCCGCTGCCGGAACGTTTAACGCCGTCCGGCAGGCATATCAGTGGAATGCACGTCACCGACGTCGAGACGATCAGGTTCACCTACGAGTCGCACTACACCTCCGACGAGAAGGGTCACGGCCACCCCGGAGAACCAGAAACGGCGACGAAGACGCTCACGAAAGTCGCCGTCGAAAACGGTCCCGACGGCTACTGTTTCGGCGGGTCGGCGGCCGCCAACAGGGTCGCGACCGACTACCTCGTCGGCGAGAACCCGCTACATCGCGAAGACCTCTGGAACCAGCTCTTTCGCACCCAGCGGCTCAAGCGCGGGACGCTGGACACGGGGTCGCTCGCGGCCATCGACTGTGCGCTGTACGACGTCGCCGGGAAGGTGGCAGACATGCCGGTGTACGAACTCCTGGGCGGCGGTCGGGAGGCGGTGCCGGTCTACGCGAGCACGATGGTCGGCGACGACGACCCCGACGGGCTCGGTACCGTCGAGGCGTACGTCGACTTCGCCGAGGAGCTGGTCAGCCGGGGCTTCGAGGCGATCAAGTTCCACTCCTGGATGCCGCCCTACGACGCGGACCCCCGCCGAGTCATCGAGATGTGCAGGGCAGTCAGGGAAGCGGTCGGTCCCGAGGTCGACCTGATGCTCGACTCCCATCACTACTACAGCCGGACCGAGGCGAAACGGATCGGCGACGCGCTCGGCGACCTCGATTTCCTGTGGTTCGAGGAGCCGATGGACGAGTACTCGATGTCGGCCTACGAGTGGCTCTCGAACCAGGTGGACGTCCCGGTCATGGGCCCGGAGACGGCCGAGGGCAAACACAAGACCCGCGCCGAGTGGGCCAAGCGCGGCATCGCCGACATGGGGCGTGTCGGCGTCTTCGACGTCGGCGGGATCACGCCCGCCAGAAAAGTCGCCGCGCTCTACGAGGCGTTCTACATGGAGTGTGAACCCCACGGCAACTCGATCCCGGAGCTCCACAACCTCTGTGCGATGCCCACGCCGGGCCACTACTTCGAGTACGGCCTCCTCCACCCCAAGTACGACTACGAGTCGTGGTCACGCCCGTGGCTCCACAACTATCCCGAACCCGAGGACGGTGTCATCGAGGTGCCCGACGGTCCCGGACTCGGGTACGACATCGACTGGGACCTGGTCGAGGACAACCGCGTCGAGTGAGTCCCGCACGCACCGGCAGCCGCTCGGAGACTCCCGGATATGCCGACGCCGAGAGTAAGGGACGACGGCCGACCCGTCTGTCGCCTTCGAGGACTGGCCCGGCGAGTCCTGAACACCGTCCGGCGGGTCGCGCTACTCGTCGAGCGGTTCGATGGACTCGACCTCGCCCCAGACGGCGTCGCTGCCCTCGGTCGGCGCGGCCCACCTGACGGCGTTGCTGACCACCTGCAGGACCTCGTCCTGGTAGAAGATGGGGTACTCCTCGTGGCCCGGGCGGAAGGCGAAGACCCGGCCCCGCCCGCGCCGGTAGCAGACGCCCGAGCGGAAGACCTCGCCGCCCTCGAACCACGAGATCAGGACGGTCCGGTCGGGTTCCGGGATATCGTAGGGTTCGCCGTACATCTCCGTCGAGGGGATCTCGAAGGATTCGGGGAGGCCGTCGACGATGGGGTGGCCGGGATCGGCGACCCACAGTCGTTCGGTCTCGCCACCGTGGCGGTACTTGATGTTGCAGGTCGTCCCCATGAGGCGCTTGAACGGCTTGGAGTTCTTGCCCGAGTGGAGCGGGACGAACCCCATCCCCTCGTGGACGCGGTCGACGACGCGGCTCGCCACCTCGTCGCTGACCTCGTCGTTCGCGCAGTGGGACCACCAGACGAGGACGTCCGTCTCGGCGAGGACAGCCCCGGTCAGTCCGTGTTCGTCCTCCTGGAGTGTCGCCGTCCGTATCTCGACGTCCTCGTTCGACGACTCCTCGCCGGGGAGGCGTTCACGGAGTCCGTCGGCGATCGCGCCGTGGATGCCGTCGGGGTAGCGCTCCGCGACGTCGGGTTCTTCCAGTTCGTGGACGTTCTCGTTCCAGACCGTGACTCGGAGCGTCATGTGAGCGGTGGGTCGCCGTCGACCGAGATAAGTCCTTGGACCCGCCGTCAGGGTACAGTTCACACCGTGGGGGTCGTCGTGGTGACTTCGACCCGTCCACCGTGGATCTCGACGTCGTAGCCCTGGTACTGCAGTGTGACCCGGAGTCGGTTCCCGCTACCCTCGTCGGCGGTTCTCTCGCTGGCACCACGTTCGCCCGCACGGTCGAAGAGCGCGTTCAGCGCGTCGGTGTCGACGACTTCGTAGAGCGGCGGCAGTTCGGCCGGATCGACGCGTTCGCGTGCAGCGACGGCGTCGACGATCGAACCGACGACGGCCTCACGCGTGTCTCGTTCCATACCTGGCGCAGACGATCCGCCGATACGACTGTACCTGCGCGTTCCCTGCAGAAACCTACACTCGTGCGGAGATCTGATCCCGGACACGTTCCTCGTGCGTACCGTTCGCACGGTGGTCCGGGTTCAGGTGTGCGCTGCGACGTCTCGGATTTCGTCGACTCGGACCGGTCGGTCGAGCGACGCGGACGCGTAACACGCCAGCACGACTTCGACCGCGTCTCTGGCCTCGCGCCCGTCGACCAGGGGTGGCCGGTCCTCGCGAACGGCCGCCACGAAGTCGCGGATCTGTCCCTCCAGCCCCGTGCCGTGGGGCGGCGACTGGAGGTCGGGGTCGACCACCTCGCCGTCGAGGGCGAACGTCCCGGAACTGTACGACCCGCGGGTGCCGTCGAGTTCGACGCGTTCGCGGCTGGCGCTTTTCACCGCCGTCGTCGCCTCGACGGTGCCGTAGCCGCCGTTCGCGAACTCGACGGTCACGACGGCGACGTCCTCACACTCCATCTCGTGGGCGACGGTGTCTGTCGTCGCGTCGACGCGCTCGACCCCGCCGGTCAACCACTGGAGCAGGTCGACGAAGTGACTCGCCTGCTGGAGCAAGACGCCGCCGTCCATCTCACGAGTGCCGTGCCAGCCCTGGTAGTAGGACTGGTCCCGGTGGTACTTTACCGCGGTGTCGGCGAGTATCAGGTCGCCGAAGCGGCCGTCTTCGACCCACTGTCTGGCAGTCCAGCGTTCGGGCGTGAACCGGCGCTGGAAGACGCCGCCCACGCGCACGTCGTGGTCGTCCGCGACGTCGATCAGGTGGTCGACGCGGTCGATGTACACGTCCAGTGGCTTCTCGACGAGTGGGCTGATACCCGCGCGTATCGCGTCGGTCGCGACTTCGGCGTGCGTCCCCGAGGGCGTGCAGACGCTCACCGCGTCGAGGTCCTCGGCCGCGAACAGCTCGGCGTAGTCGGTGTAGCCGGTCGCGTCGTACTCGGCTTCGAAGGTCCGGACCGACGCCTCGCTCGTCGCCGCTCCCCCGACGAGTTCGACGTCCTCGACCGCCTCGACGCAGTCGGCGTGTGTCGATCCGTATCCCGAAACCCCGACGACGCCGTATCTGATGGGTGCAGTCATCACCCGGTCTGACGGATGCGACCGACATCAAGGCTGGCATCGTGCCCGCTGAACCTGTCTGTTCCGCCTGTCACGGTCGCCCACGAGCCACCTCGCTCGATTCCGGACCAGTGCCCTGAACGGTATCCGGTTCCCGGGTGCCGAACCATTACATCCTTAGTACTGTAATGAGATCGCGTCTCCAGCGGGGGTTTCGGCCGGGAGGAGGACGGAACCTGTCCGTTAACGAGGGGGTATCTCGCAACAGTTTCTCCGGGAATGGTGACGAGACGTCGTGAGATGCGCGGAACGAAGGGATTCCCCTCGGGCGAACCGAGCGACCCACGAAGTCGCCGATCCGCGAGGAACCGACGACTCCGGATCCACGTCTGTGGGTGCCTTTGCACACAAAATTTCGAGAGAGGAGCCCGATACGATGCTCTATCCGGCGATTCGTTCTGCCGACACTTCTTCCGAGAGTCGCCTGTGACTGCTGCCGTCCGTTCCCGACAGCCGAACAAAATCGGGCCGTCGGTGGGGGTGGGTCCCGGTGAAGCTGTGACTAACTGGCACACCGGCAGGTCGTATCTGGCACGTTTGGACAGCCCCCACAGCGGCCATCCGGGATCGAACTGTTCCGCCTGGCCGAACACGGGGTCGGGAAGTCGGATACTGGATGATTTATACGCCGGCGTTCCGCAGTGAGCGCATGGAGATCACTGACGTTCAGGGCTACGCGCTCTCGTCGCCGATCGACCCGCCACAGGACCGGCGATTCCACGGCGGGACGCGTCGCCTGCTCAAACGCGACGTCGTGCTCGCAGTCGTGGAAACCGCCCGTGGGTATCGGGGGGTCGCGACGGCCGGCGCGAGCAGTTCCGCGATGACCGAGTACTTCGAGGGCGAGTCACAGGGCACGTTCGCCGACGTGCTCGAAGGACCGGTCGCCGAGGCGCTGGAGGGCGAGACGATCGACGATATCACCGACGCACACGACCTGATCCGGGCCGGTGAGGTCCCGCCCGGAGACGTGACGGAGGCTATCTCCGCCGTCGACGTCGCGCTCTACGACATCCGGGGCAAAGCGGAAGGCGTCCCGGTCTACGAACTGCTCGCCGAGGAATACGGGAGCGACCCGACTACCGAACTCCCACTCTACGCGAGCGCCGGGATGTACATGGAGCCCGAGGGGTACGTCGAACAGGCCGAGGTCATCGAGGAGCTCGGATTCTTCGGCTACAAGTACCGGCCGGGCATCGGCGCCGACGCGGACCGCCGGACAGTCGAACTGCTTGCGGACGCACTCACCGAGTGCGAGGTCATGCTCGACGTCCACACGTGGTGGAAACTCGGCGAGAGCTACGGCCGTGACACCGTGCGAGACCTCGTCGCCCACGCCGGTGAGCAGGATGCCTACTGGGTCGAGGAACCGGTCGAACCGGACGACCACGAGGGATACGTCGACCTCGCGGCCACGGGCACACCCCTGGCCGGCGGCGAGAGCGAGGAGACGCCCGAGGGCCTCGTCGAACTCGGGGAGACGGACGCTGTCGACTTCCTCCAGGGTGACGTCCGCCACCACGAGGGGTTCACCGGATGTCGCGCCGCCGTCGAGTTCTGCCGTGGCAGGGACGACATCGAGTTCGTCCCCCACAACTTCGGGACGTGGATCGGGCTGGCGGCCAACGCCCACCTCGTCGCGGCGGCGCCCGAATCCGACCTCGTCGAATACCCCGTCTTCGAAGCCGATCCCGTGCTGGATGGCGAGCCAGACCCTGGCATGTACCCGTTCGACCTGGCGTTCGACCTCGTCGAAGGCGAACCTGCGATCGAGGACGGCGTCCTCTCGGTCTCTGACGACCCCGGACTCGGGATCGAGGTGAACCTCGACGTCGTCGAGGAGTACCCGTTCGTGGAGGGGCCCTGGACGGAGTTCCACTACGACGACGAGTGAGGGAGGGACCGACGACGAGTGTGAACGGGACCGTCTCAGCCGACGAGACGTTCGATACCGTCGTCGAGTTCGGCGTAGAGTTCCTCGGCGCGCCGGCGTTCGTCCTCGCCCAGCGGGCGGATGGGTTCACGGACGGTGCCACCGTTGAGGCCGGCGAGTTCGAGCCCTTTCTTGACGACGGGGACGCTCATGGCGCCGGGGAGGGTGTTGTTCGGACCGGTCGCGTCACGGAGCCGCTGGTAGGGCAGACAGAGGTCCCGGAGTCGGCGGGCGCGCTCCCAGTCTTCCTCGCGGAGGGCGTCGTAGAGGGCGAGGCCGACTTCGGGACGGAAGTTGCTGACGCCGGCGGAGAAGCCCTCGACGCCCTCGGCCCAGAACGAGACTGCGTAGGGCTCGGCCAGGCCGTCGACCCAGACCACGTCGTCGGATCCGCGCGCCACGGCCTCGCCGAGTTTCACCGGGTCTTCGATCGCGTACTTGATGCCGACGACGCCCTCGACGCGAGTCAAGGCTTCCAGGTAGTCCACCGAGGGCTCGAACCCGCGGACGTAGGGGACCAGGGGCTGTTCGGTGGCGGCACCGAATTCGCGGTAGTAGTCCAGCAACCCCTGTTCGTGGAGGTAGGTGTGGTCGGGGGGCATAACCATCATCGCGTCGACACCGTGCTCTTCGTACGCTCTGACCAGTTCACGGGCCTCGGCAGTGGAACCGCCGACGCCGGCCAACACGCAGGCGTCTTCGGGGAGGGCGTCGACGGTCGTACGGGCGTGATCGATTCGTTCGTCCCGGGAGAGCGAGTGATACTCGCTGATGTTGGCGGTCGCGAGGAAGGTTCGGGCGCCCTGGTCGTAGAGAGACCGGGCGTTCTCCGCGAGGTCGTCGTAGTCGATCTCCCCGTCGGCATCGAACGGCGTCAGGAGGCCGACGGCGATGCCCCGGAGTTGCTCCTGGACCTGCTCGGCTGACAATCGCATTGGGTACATCTCCACTGGGTCGGACATAAATCCACCGTCTACTGCTATCGAGGTGTCCCTCGACGTTCCGCTCACCCCCCGCTCAATCGGTTCCCTGCTGGGTCTGTGCGGGTTTGTCGAACGTTCCCTTGACGCGACTGTAGTGCTGGTCGAGTCGCTCTCTGTCGCGCTCGGAGAGGTCGACCAGCGGTTCGCGGACGGACCCGCCCGTGTACCCGGCCAGGTCCATGCCGTGTTTGACCACGGGGACGTTGTTTCCACCGTCGATGTCGCTCTCCTCTCCAGACTCGTCACGCAGGTCCTCGAGCGGCCGGAGTGAGCGCTGTATCGTCTTCGCGCGCTCCCACTGCTCTTTCTGGATCGCGTCGTACAGCGCTAGCGTCGCGCGCGGCAGGAAGTTGCCGATCCCGGTCGTATAGCCGGTCGCGCCTTCGATCGCGAAGGACAGCGCCCATCGTTCGGCGATGCCGTTGACCCAGGTCACGTCGCCGTCGACGTCCTGGACGGTCTGGGCGAACTCGTTGACGTCGTCGACTGCGAACTTGACCGCGACGACCTGGTCGTGGTCACAGATGTCGGCCAGGACGCTCCGCGGGATGTCGGGACCACGTTTGTAGATGACAACTCCTAGTTCGGTCCCGTCGCAGATACTCTCGTAGTAGGCTTCGAGGCCCCGCTCGTGGCTGTACGTGTGGTCCGGGTGCATGACCATGACAGCGTCGGCACCGACGTCCTCGTAGGCGCTCGCGAGTTCTGTGACTTCCGGGACGTTCCCGCCCGCCCCGGCCGCGATCGTGGCTTCCGGCCCTGTCGCCTCGACGTGTGTCTCCACGACTGCGACCCGCTCTTCGTCCGTCAGTGCGTAGTACTCCCCCGTGTTTCCACAGGGGACGAACAACCGGGCTCCCTCACGATACAGGCGCGAGAGATTATCGGCGAGTGCGTCGTGGTCGACGGCCTCCGTACCCTCCGTGAACGGGACGGCCGTCGTAAACGCGACCGTCTCGAAGCTACTACGAAGCCTCTGAGGTTGCATACCGAACGGTCAACGACCACAGTAATAAGTTTACTTACTATCGTCTGTCACTTCTCCGGGGCGGCCACGACTGGTCGACCGAAACACAAGTGCTTATTCGGGTCGCCCGTCCGGCTAGGGTATGGAAATCGACGAACTGGAAGTCGTCGGACTGTCGCACGAACTCCCGCCGGGCGAAGGCCTCGGGGACGCGCGGGGCTTCGGCCACGAGCGCGCGACGACGCTGTTGCGGGTCGAGACCGACGACGGAACGGTCGGCTGGGGCGAAGCCTTCGCACCTGGCCCCATCGTCCAGGCGACCGTCGACGAACTGTTCCGCGACGACGTCGTCGGGATGGACCCCTTCGCCGTCGAAACGCTCGCCGAACGCTCGTACACCGATCCGTACCACTTCGGCGGGAGCGCTTTCGTTCAGAGCGTCGTCAGTGCGATAGACGTCGCCTGCTGGGATATCCGGGGCAAGACGGTCGGTCGGCCGGTCTACCGGTTGCTCGGCGGGACCGAGTGTGAGTCGCTGCTCCCCTACGCGTCGACGATGTACTTCACCGAGGCGGAGCGGCCGATCGCCGAACCCATCGAGGCGGCCGTCGACGAAGGGTTCACCGCCGCGAAGATCAAGATCGGGTCGAGCCCCGACGAAGACGTCGAACGCGTCCGCACGGCCAGAGAGACCCTCGGCGAGGACGCCCGGCTGATGGTCGACATGAACGGTAACTACCGGCCGGACCAGGCGCTCCGGTCGGCTCGTGCCATCGCCGAGTTCGACGTCGCCTGGATCGAGGAACCGGTTCCGCCGGAGAACCTCTCGGGTTATCGCGAGCTCAAGGGGAAGCTAGAGACGCCCCTCGCCGCGGGTGAGGCGCACTACGGCCGCTTCGAGTTCAAGGAACTCGTCGACGAACGGCTGGTCGATATCGTCCAGCCGAACCTGGCGCGGTGTGGCGGGCTCTCGGAGGCACGCCGTATCGCCGACCTCGCGAGCACGGAAAACGTCGCGGTGCGCCCGCACATCTGGAACAGCGCAGTCGGGCTCGCGGCCGCGGTCCAGTTCGCCGCGAGCGTCGGCGACTACCCCCACACCCGCCACGTCCCCGACCCCATGCTGGTCGAGTTCGACCGCAGTCCGAACCTGCTCCGTGAAGAGATCCTGGAGGCGCCGTTCGATCCCACTGGCGGATCACTGGCGGTTCCCCAGGAGCCGGGACTGGGCATCACGGTCGACGAGGACGCCGTCGAGCGCTACCGGACGGCACTGTAGGCGCCGGGGCGGTCCGCCGGGTTCGATTCCGCATCTCGATTCCGTCATCGATATTTTCATAGTCGGAGCGAACACGGGTGTGGTATGGACGTTCTCGTCACAGGTGCGTACGGTCGTTGCGGGACCGCGGTGATCGACCATCTCCACGACCGCGACGACTACGAGTTCACGTACTACAACCGGTCGGACAGGCCGGACGACCACCCCTACGGGGGCTACGACACGATCGTCGGCAACGTCACCGAAGGCGCGAAACTCCAGGCGGCCTCGGAGGGCCGCGACGCGATGGTCCACATGGCGGCCAACCCAAGTACGGGCGCCGAGTGGGGGAGCGTCCTCGAGGCGAACATCGTCGGGACGTACAACGCGCTCGAAGCCGCTCGCCGCGAGGAACTGGAGACGTTCGTCTTCCTCTCGACGAACCACGTCGTGGGACTGTACGAGTCCGAACACGCCCCGGAACTGTACGAACCCGGGTACGGACTCGTGATAGACCACAATAGCCCGGTTCGGCCGGACTCCTTCTACGGCGCCTCGAAGAGTTTCGGCGAGGACCTCGGTCGGTACTACGTCGAGAGCCACGAGTACCCCAAACAGTTCTACTCGCTCCGCGTCGGGACGGTCAACGGCCCCGAGTACGACCACCCCTACGGGAACGCCGAGTCCGGCGTCGACGAGGGGAAGTACGAACGCGGGAACGACGCCTACGAGCGGGCGGTCGCACGATTGCGATGCACCTGGCAGTCACGCCGGGACTTCGCCCACCAGGTCGAGTGCTGTCTCGTCGACGAGAACGTCGAACACGGTGTCTTCTACGGCGTCAGCGACAACCAGCACCGCTGGTTCGACCTCGAACACGCCCGATCGACGATCGATTACAACCCCCAGGACGACGGCGCCGCGTGGGACGCCCCGCCCGAGTAGCTCCCTCCTGCCGGTCGTGGTCGACACAGCGGTTTCGCCCACCACCACGCGGGCGGTGGTGACCGCGTCACACCGAGATCGGTCGGGCGGAGACACGTTTAAGGGTCGCCGCGATACCAGACACCGCATGGAGATCACAGACGTCGAGACGTGGACACTCCGTCGCGACCTGGACGAGCGGTTCGCGAACGCTCAGAAGTGGATCGACAGCCGCGAGTACTGTCTCGTCCGGGTCGAGACGGCCGACGGCGTCGTCGGGTGGGGCGAGTGCTGGGGGCCGGCAGCGGGCAACCGCGAGATAGTCGACGAGGTCGTCACACCCTGGCTGGTCGGTCGCCGCGTCGACGACGTCGAGGCGGTCCACGACGACCTCGTCTTCGAACTCCGGTCGTCCTATCACTCCTACGTTCCGGCGAGCGTCGTCAGTGGCGTCGACATCGCGCTGTGGGACGCCTACGGGAAATCGGTCGGTCGCTCCGTCTCCCGGTTGCTGGGTGGCCGCCGGCGCGAAGCCGTCCGGGCCTACGCGACTGGACACTTCTTTCCCGACGCCGAGGCGTTCTCCGAGGTCCGGTCTGCGGTCGCACGCGAGGCCGAGTCCCACGTCGACGCGGGGTTCACCGCGCTCAAACAGAAGATCGGCCTCGGTCGGCACTTCCCGTGGGGTATCGAGGAAGACCTCGCGCTCGTCGAGGCCGTTCGAGAGGCGGTCGGCGACGACGTCAGGCTCATGGTCGACGCCAATCACGCCTACGACCTCGCCGACGCACGCCGGGTGGCGCGCGGACTCGAAGACTTCGACGTCCACTTCTTCGAAGAACCTGTCCGACCGGCCGTCGACTACTACGCCGACCTGACCCGGAGCGTGGCCGTACCGATAGCGGGCGGGGAGTGCTGGGCCTTCCAGCACGAGTTCGACCGCGCGCTCTCGGAGACTGACGTCGCCTACGTCCAGCCAGACGTGACGAGCGCCGGCGGGATCACGTCGACGCGGCGCGTCGCGACGCTGGCCGACAGCGCGAACGTCCAGTGTCTCCCCCACGTCTTCGGCAGCGCCGTCGCCCTCGCCGCGAGCCTGCAGGTGCTGGCCACGGTCCCCGGTTCGCCGATGCTGGAGTTCGACCGGACGCCCAACCCCATCCGCGAGGGACTCGCGAGCGACCCGATCACCAACGACGGCGATACCGTTTCGATCCGCGACGAACCCGGCATCGGGATCGAAATCGACCGGGACACGCTCGACGAGTTCGCCGTCTGAGCAGTGTCTCGTGGTCGCGGTCGGAAGGACGCCGTGTGGTCGCGGTCGGAAGGACGCCGTGTGGTCGCGGTTTGAACTCACTCCTCGCGCGTTTTCGGCCAGATGACGCGCGTATCGCGGGTTCGGCCGTGGCCGTCGAACCGGCCGTGAACGTATCCGCTTCCACCGACGTACGGCGGTACTGCGTCCGGTTCACCCCGCAACACGGCATCGAGCGCGAGCAGGGCGAGCGGTTCGACGGCGTCGAACTTCGCGTTGACGTGGTCTGCGCTCGGCAGGAAGAACCCGTGGTGATAGCGGTCCTCGACGATCCGGTCGGCGACGTTGCGGCCCCGTTCGAGGTATCCGCGCCGCTTCGTCACCCGATAGAGTTCCAGCAGGGCGAAGATCTCGGCCGCGCCGCCGTCGGACGTCCCGTCCCCGTTCGCATCCCCGTCCTGGCCGCCAGTCACGTCCGTCGCGACGGTCGGTTCGTCCCCGGGCGTCGCGCCGAGTTCGCCGATCCCGAGTCCGCGTGCGATCGCCCGGACGGTCTCCCAGACTCTCTCGCGGCCAGTGAGCCGGTAGGCCAGCGCGTAGACGAGCAGGAACTCCGCGTCGGCCGGCACTGGCTGCCAGGCCGTCCCGGACTCGCCGTAGTAGCCGCTCCTGTCGAAGGTCTGCCCGGTCAGGTCCGTGCCGTCGGCCCACATCGGTCGGAACTCGTTCTCGGCGGGCGCGTAGCCGTGCTCGGCGAGTGCCTCCAGGCCGTCGACGGTCCAGCGCCGCAGTCGCGCCCCGTCGGCACCGAGTCGCTCGGCCAGACGGAGCTGGACGAGCCCGTTCTGGACGTAGATCGTGGGGATCTTGCCGCCCCACAGCACCCACCCCTCGCGGGCGACGTCGCCGAACTGGCCGGCGAACTGGTTCTCGGCCCGGTCACCGTAGTTCGACGTGGTCGGCAGCGGGCCGTCTTCGGGCGGTTCGTCGCGACGTCGGGGTTTCGTGTACTGGTAGGCGCCCAGTCCCGTCTCCGGGTGGCGGGCTTTCACGTACATCGCGGCGAGTCGCTCCCCCCACTCCCAGGCGTCGGGTTCGTCGCCGAGCGCGTGGAGCGCCCCGGCCGCGTGGACCAGATCCGACCCGATGTTGACGAACGAGAGCCCCTCGCCCACGAAGAACGGGTCGGGGTCGGCGAACTCGCGGTCCCACGGCGGCTCCTCTCCGCCCGCGTCTCGACCGTATTCGCCGTGGCGGTTCATATCGAGCGTCGACCAGTCGAGGACGTGCGCCTCCCAGACCGCCCGGAGGAACTGCCGGGTCGCGTCGGGGTCGACGTCCCACAGCAGGTCGTAGTAGGGGAAGTGGCACTTGAACTCGTGGACGTCGGCGTCGAACTCGCCGACGGGGTCGAGCGTCCCGAGGTCGACGAACTGGTGGCCGCCCCACCTGAGCAGTCCGCTCTCGTCGACGAGGTGGTCGAAGTGATACCGGACGGCATCGCGGGCGGCGTCCCCGTATCGGTCGTCGCCGGTGAGTTCGCTCAGGCCGTCGAGCACCCGGAAGAGGTTCTGCTGGCTGGCGAGATTCGAGACGAGGAACTCCTCGCCCTCGTACTGCCAGACGACCGGCTCGTGGGTGTCGACGTGGACGCCGTCGACCAGCAGGGGCGTCTCCTCGCCGCTCCATCGGTCCCGGCCGGTCTCCAGCACGCGGTCCGCGTAGGACTCGACGACGGAGAGGCGTTCCCGGTCGCGTTCGTCACGGCCTGGACCGTCGACGATGGTACCACTGCTGTGATCCGCTCCTGGGTCCGAAGTCACACGATACCCGTCGTGGTCGAGCGATACTAAGTTTTCCCCGGACGTCACCGCGTCTCGCCGCCGGCGTCGAGTCGGCGGACCGAGACGGGAGCGACCGTCGCCGGCGGGAGTTCGACACAGACACGGTCTCGTCGATGGACTGTTCGGTGAAGTGGAAGGCCTCGGTCTGAGGCCCCGGAAACTGCCTTTTCGCGGTCGGCTACGCTTCCAGGGGTGCCCACGCAGAGCCGTCGTCCAGCGGGTCGTAGCCCAGCACTTCGCGGGCGTGTTCGAGGTCGAACCAGCGGGTGGCGTTGTCGCTGACGCCGTAGAACACGTCCGCGGTCACGCTCTCGTCGCGGAGACAGCAGTCGACGAGTTGCGCGAGGTCCCGCCGGGAGTGCCACATCGCCTGCTTGCGCCGGACGCTGTGTTCGAACTCGACGCTGTCGGGGTCGGCGCCCTCGTCGAGGAGTCGCTCGGCGTAATCTACCGGGGTCTCCCGGTCCGGACCGGTGACGTTGCAGATCCGGAGGCCGTAGAACCTGGGACCGCCCGCGGCCGCGCACATCCGCCCGATCGCCTCGCCGTAGACCTTCCAGACACCGTACATCGAATCGGGACGGACCGGCACTGTGTGGTCGACAGTGAGTCCGAAGTCGGGGTAGTAGATCTCGGGTTTGTTCAGGTACTCGTACATGCCGACGACGTGGTTCGACGACCCGAAGACGAACCGGTCGACCCCGGCGTCGACTGCGGCGCGGAAGGCATTGGCGGTCCCCTCCAGGTTTGCGGCGAGTTCGCGCGACCACGCGGCCGTCTGCCCACCCGCTTTCTCCTCGTCGGGCACTCTCGCCCGCGCGAGGTGGATCACGTCGTCGATGCCCTCGAAGTGGGGTCTGATCGCGTCGTAGTCGGTCACGTCCGCTTCGACGGTCCGGACGTCAGGGTGTGGGTGTTCGCGCAGGTCGAGGTTCAGGAACTCGTACTCGTCGGACAGATGGTCGGTGATCGCCGTGCCGACGGGGCCGCTCCCGCCGGTGAGCAGGACTGTCATAGACTGCCCTTCCGGGCGACGGGGCATAAATTCGGGTCGTTCTGTCGGCGGACGGCTCCCGGTCGGCAGACCAGTTCGGGGTGGTGACGGAGACACAAGAGCGAAGACGGCAGCCCGCGAGTCAGATCGTATGACCAGTACTGACGGCCGCCTCGCCCTCGTGGCCGCGAAGACGAGCGCGGACGAAGACGGTCTCTACAGTTATCGCGCCGACCCCGACACTGGCGGACTCGACTCCCGGTCGTCGATTTCCGCGGGCGGGACCCCCAAATTCCTCGCCGTCGGCCCCGATGGGCGCCGGTGTTACGTCGTAGACACGACCGACGACGGGGGCTCCGTCGTCACCGTCGAGGTCGACCCCGAAACGGGCGGTCTGACGGTGCTGAACCGCGTTCCGAGCGGCGGCGAGGGGCCCTGTTACTGCAGCGTCGACGCGACGGGGAGCTACGTCTTCGTGGCCCACTACAGCAGCGGGAACGTCGCGACGTTGCCGGTCGACGCCGACGGACGAGTCGAGCGACCGGCGACCGTCGTCGAACACAGCGGGTCGGGTGCCGACCCCGACCGTCAGGAAGCCCCCCACCCGCACGCTGTCGACCCCGGGCCGGAGAACCGGTTCGTCTACGTGCCCGACCTGGGGACCGACGAAGTGCGCGTCTACGAACTGGACCGCGAGTGCGGGGACCTCCGGCCAGCGGACCCACCGGCTGTCACACTTCACGACGGCACCGGCCCGCGCCACCTCGATTTCGGACCGGACGGCGAATTCGCCTATCTCGTGGGTGAACTCGACTCGACGCTCACGACGCTCGTCCGTGACCCGGAGACGGGTGCGCTCTCTGCCGTCGAGACGGTGAGCACGCTCCCCGAAGGGTTCGTCGACGAGAATCTGCCGGCAGACGTACACGTTCACCCGTCCGGTGCGTGGGTGTACGCGTCGAACCGTGGCCACGACAGCATCGCAGTCTTCGAGGTCGACGACGAGGGAGTCGCCCGCCCGGTCGCCCACGAATCGACACGCGGGTCCTGGCCCCGTGACTTCGCTATCGGCCCCGGCGGACGGTACCTCTACGCGGAGAACCAGAACGACGATACGGTCGTCGTCTTCGCCATCGACGACGCATCGGGCGAACTGGCGGCGACGGGCGACGTCGTCGACGTTCCCCGACCGGGGTGTCTGGCGTTCGCGTCGGGCACGTAATCGTCACGCGTAGACGGCACCCCTGGGGTAGAAACCGTACCACGCGAACCACATCGCGTCGAAAGCGTAGACCCGCTCCAGTGGGAGTTCGTCGGGGTCGTGCGTCTCTCCGCCGACACGTATCCCGTCGTCGGCGACGGTGACTGACGTCGCGTCGGGGTTACGGTAGACGTACGCTGTGTCGAGTCGCGGGTCGTAGACAGCGACCAGGGAGTCGCCGGCCAGGGTCCCGCCCAGTATTTGCTTCTCGCGCAATGCGTCTTTGAGGAAGGCGACCGCGCCGTCGGGGGTCCGGGCGCCGACGACGACCCGCTTGTCGCGAAACCGGTCGTTCGACGCGAGTTTCGGGTAGAGCGTGCTGACGCCGTCGTAGTAGCCCCGCTTCGGGTTGTACCCGCCGTAGGGGTCCTCCACGTAGTTCCGGACGTACCCCGTCTCCGTCGAGAGCACGAGCGTGTCGGGGCGATACTCGCGCCATCGCTTCCACGTCGTCCACACGAGGCGAAACTCCCGGAGTGAGTTGGGTCTCGGCGATTCGTTCCACGGCCCCGGGATCGCCGTCGCGGGGAGCTGGGGCCACCAGGTCTCGTTCCAGCGGTCGTAGAGTACCAGGTTGCTGTTGAGCAATCGCCCGGAGACGCCGAAGGTCGTCTCGCCGCGCTCGAACCCCATCGCCGTCCCCGTGAGCGGGCAGTACGTGACGCTCACGGGGTCGCCGTCGACCGTGTCGTTACACACCTCGTGGTAGACGAGGATCCGCTGTGGGTAGGCTTTCGCGACGCCGCCCCGTTCGAGGCCGAACACGACGTCGCCGTCCGCGAGTAGTTCCGGGGCCCGGTCCCGGTCGACGAACTTTGGGCGGTCGATCGACGGGATGCCGTCTTTCCGTCTTCCGCCCGAGCGGACGCGCTGTCGGAGGGCGTTGCGCTCCATCGACAGCGGGAGCACCTCGTCGGCGACCGGGACAGCCGGCTCCGGCGGGTCGACCGTTCGCCACGTCCCGATCACGCTCTCTGTCTCCGTCGCACGGTCGCCGCTCTCCGGACCGCTGTTCGACTCCCTGTCGGCAGTCGACTCGCTGGTTCCCCTCCCGGGAGTCGTCGGGCCGGGTCCGTCCACCGGGGTCGGCGCTGTCGTCCCCTCGTCTCCGTCCGAGAACAGCAGCTCCTGACAGCCTCCGAGTGCCGCGAGTCCGGCGGTCGCGAGGAACGCGCGACGCTTCATCGGTACCGTCTACGGTCGGACTCGACATAATACCTCGCGGCGTGTGTACCCGTCCTGCATACTCGTCACCGTCCGGTCGGGGACGTGGGATCGAGCGGGCGGACTGGCGAGCGGTCGCCTCCGGTCGTCAGCGGTTCAGACCCGTGCCGGGTCGACCTGTCGCCCGACGAGAAACAGGCTCCCGACCAGTAGCGCGACGGCGACGGGCAACAGGAAGTCGAAGGCGGTCAGGAGCGTCCCCGAGGCCTGGATCCCGAGCCCGATCAGCAGGAGTGGCCCACAGCAAGCCGACCCCGAGAGCAGTGCGGGGATCCCCGCGAGGAGCCCCGCCGAGGCGGTCCCGAACCCACAGGCGGCGGGCTGGCGCCACGCCAGGTAGGTGAGGGCGGCGTTGACACCAACTAGCGAGCCAAGCACGAGACCCAGCGGCGTGTTGAGCGAGAAGAGATAGGTGAACAGGTCGGTCTCGACGAGCGCCACGGGTTCGAAGTTGAACGGGCCCGGCGCCGGCTGGAAGAACCGCCCGACCGGGTTCCGGACGACACGCAGCGCCATGTGGGTCCCGCCGGGGAAGAGGTCTCTCAGCGCGTAGAGATAGCCGAGCGTGTAGGCGACTGCGACGCTCGCGAACACCAGACGCGAGTCCCGCCGGCCGAGCGCGACGGTGACTGCGAACCGCGTCCGCGCGAGGGTTCCGGGCTTCCCGTCGATATCTCCGGGACCACCCTCGGCAGCCTCACCTCGTTGCGTAGCGTCGCCTGCTCCGCCGGTGGGGTCGGTCGAGTCACTCATAGACGTTCGTGTCCGGATAGAACGCGTACCACGCGAACCACATCGCGTCGAAGGCGACGATACGGTCCAGCGGGAGCGCGTCGGGGTCGTGGACCTCGCCGTCGAGGGTCGCCCGGTCCCCGTCGACCCCGATACGGCGCGTCTCGGGGTTGTGATAGACGTACACCGTATCGAGACGGGCGTCGTACACTGCGCCGACTGGCTCCCCGCCGACTGTCCCGTCGAGGGCCCCATTCTCGCGGAGGGCGTCCTTGAGAAAGGCGACCGCGCCGTCGGTGGTCCGGGCGCCGACAACGACGCGTTTCGGGTGGTAGCGGTCGCTCTCGAACATCGGCGGGAACCCGACCGAGTCGCGCGTGTAGTAGCCCGACTTCGGGTTGTAGGAGCCGTAGGGGTCGCGGTCTCTGCGGTACGGACGGACGTAACTCGTCTCTCGCCAGAGTACGTCGGTGTCGGGATGGAGTGTTCGCCAGCGCTTCCAGGTCGTCCAGACGAGTGGGACCTGCTGAAGAGAGACCGTCTCGGGCGAGCGGTTCCAGCGGCCGGGGATACTCGTCGCGAGGATCTGTGGCCACCACGTCTCGCTCGCGCGGTCGTACATGACCAGGTTGCTGTTGAGCAGCCGCCCGGAGACGCCGAAGGTCGTCCCGCCGCCCTCGAACGCCAGTGCGGTCCCCGTGAGCGGGCAGTACGTGACGCTCACCACGCGTCCGTCGGTCACGTCGTTGCACACCTCGTGGTAGACGAGGATCCGCCGGGGGTAGGCCCGGGGGCCCCTCTCCCGGACGAGTCCGAACACGACGTCGCCGTCGTCCAGGAGGTCGGTCGCCCGGTCGGGTTCGACGAAGAAGGGGCGGTCGATCGGCGGGATGCCGTCCCGCTCGACGCCACCCGAGGCGGTACTGTCCGCCAGTCGCTGTCTGTCGACCGGAAGGTAGCGCGGCTCGGTCGTGAGTGCCGGCGCGAATCGCGACTCCCGCAGTCGCTCGATCTGCGGTCGCGTTCCGATTCCCGGTGTTGCGCCGGGGTCCAGGTCGGCATCACCAGCGGTTTCCCCTGGCGTCGACGCTGGTCGCTCGCCGGACTCGGAAGCGTTCCCTGGTTCCTGGTCCGCACTGCCGTCTGTGCCCGGTCCCGGACAGCCGGCGAGCGCGGCGGTTCCGGCCGTGGCGAGGAACGCCCGTCGGTGCAATCGCATACTCGTAGCTCGTGAGTGAATCACATGACGCTGTCCGTCACCTGTGCGACCTGCGCACAACCGACGTGACGAGTGGGCCCCGGCGGAGCAACCGACGTGACGGTCGGATCCGGAACGGAAACGGGTGGGGCGTCACGCCGAGAGAGCGAGATGTGGCGTCGTACGACGTTCGAGACTGTGGAGCAGTCGCTGACGGCGAGACAGTCGACACCGACTCGATACAGGTGACAGTAGGCTGGTGGGTAGTCGGGGAGTGAGAGCTCTGGCTCGGCCACGCCGTCGCGTCCGCCGAAAATTTCATGTCCGTCCGGGCTGTCGACGGTAGTAACCGGCGTCACCGCCCCCGCCGTTCGCGGGAATCGACGACCGGACGATTCACACGGTGAACACTATGGAAATCGAAGGCACAGAAGTCGACGTTCGACGGGACGACCTACCGGGCGAGGGCTGCAAGGAGGAGGGATGCCCGAAGTACTACGAGAGCGGCAACGTGGGCCGCTGTGGAGTCTGTGACTGTTTCGTGAACGGGATGGACATGGTCGGGAAGGCCTGCCCCATCGCCGTCGAGGAGGGCCACGCGCGCCACACCGGCCCCTACGGCCGGATGAACGAGTTCAGCGACCGCTTCTGACGCGGCGACCCGCCTGTCGGCCACTGGTGGTGCCCCGGGCGTCCGGTTCCGCTTGGCAAACACTTTTCACTGTTTTCGCGGTCGGTGGCTGCATGGAGATAACTGACGTCGAGACTATCAGGTTCGAGACGAAGCGACAACCGACAGAGTCCGACCGGAAGGGTCACTCCCACCCGGGCGAGGGCGACCCGGTCGAAACCGAGCGGACGATCACGCGGGTCGTGACCGACGAGGGCCCCGACGGGTACGCGCCGGGTGGAAGCGAACGGAGCAACGAGTGGATGGCGGAGTTCCTCGGGGGGCTGGACCCGCTCGCACGCGAGGCGATATGGAAAGACATCGCGACACATCGGGCCACGTCCTACCGGCGAGGGCCGCTCGCCCGGATCGACCACGCGCTCTGGGACCTGGCCGGCCGACACGCCGACCTCCCCGTCTACCGACTGCTGGGGGGTGACCGCGACCGGATCCCGTGTTACGCGAGTACGATGTGCGGTGACGACGACCCGGACGGACTGGGCACGCCCGAGGCGTACGCCGACTTCGCCGAAGACCTGGTCGAGGAGGGCTACCCCGCGATCAAACTCCACGGGTGGATGCCGCCGTACGACGAGGGCCCCGAGCGAGTGATCGCAGCCTGTCGGGCGGTCCGCGAGCGCGTCGGGCCCGACGTCGAGTTGATGCTCGACTCCCATCACTTCTACACGCGCAACGAGGCCAGACGCATCGGCGAGGCGCTCGCCGACCTGGACTACCTCTGGTTCGAGGAGCCGATGAACGAGCAGTCGACCGCGGCCTACGAGTGGCTCACCGACCAGGTGTCGGTCCCGGTCGTCGGTCCGGAATGCTTGCGGGGCAACATGCAGACCCGCGCCGAGTGGATCCGGAACGGGGCGATGGACATCTGCCGGACGAGCTGTTCGAACGGCGGCGGGATTACGGGCGCGATGAAGACGGTTCACCTCTGTGAGGCCTTCGAGATGACCTGCGAGGCCCACGGCGGCGGCGCCCCGAACCTCCACGTCATGGGCGCCATGTCTATCCCGGGGCGCTACTGCGAGCGCGGGCTCCTCCACCCCAAACACGACTACGACTGGACGCCACCCCACCTCGAATCGGCGACGGACGAACTCGAAGACGACGGGACCGTCACCGTCCCACAGGAGCCCGGTCTCGGTATCGACTGGGACTGGGACTACATCGAGACGAACCGGGTGGACGCCGCCTGAGTCACTCCGCCCGGAACCGGCGGTAGCCGACGACCGCGGCGCCGAACACGCCGACAGTCGCGACCAGCAGGAGACCGCTGGTCACGAGACCCGCGGGCAGCCACCCCAGAGACAGCGAGATTGGGAACAGCCACGACCCCGGTGGCCCGTCGAGGGTGAGTCGCTGTTCGTCACCGTCGGGCGAGACGACGAGGCGGGTCCCGGTCTCGACGTCCTCGAACGTCCGCTCCGTGCCGTCCGGCCAGACGACGCGGACGTCCGCAGTGGCGTCGTTCCCCGTCCCGAAGTGCAACACGCGCTCGCCCTGGGAGAAGTAGTCGGTCTTCGAGTTGTGGGCGCGCACCTGGGTGGTGCCGTCGGTCTCGACGACGACACGGGTGGCACCCGTCGGCGGTCGCCCCTCGACGCGGACCTGTATGGCGTTGCCCGTCGCGCCGGTGTTCTCGTAGAGGCGGTAGCGCTCGCCGCCCGTGGGACCGCCGCTGACCGCCATCGCGATGTCGACGTCGCCGTCGCGGTCGAAGTCGACCTGAGCGGCGCCGTGGCCGTCTGTCACCTCGAACCCGGCGGCCGAGGCGTTGGCGGTGTCGAACGCACAGTCGGAGCTCGACTCCCGTTCGAAGAGGACAGGGTAGCTGTAGGCCGGACTCGTCTCCCGGGCGCGCAGCAGTTCGGTCCCGAGTCGTCCCGTGAACTCCAGGGTCGTGTGGAAGACGTCGGTGTCGCCGTCGTTGTCCAGGTCGGCGCCGACGGCCGCCCAGCCCCACCCGCCTTCGGCGACGCCACACCGTTCGCCCGAGGGTTCGAACGAGCGGTCACCCTCGTTTTCGAGGAGGTTGTTCCCGTCTGCGCGCCCACCGGCGACGAACGCGACGCTGCCGTTGACGCTCTCGGGCAGGTGGATGTTCGTGACGAACACGTCGAGACGGCCGTCACCGCTGAAATCCTCGACCTCGGAGGCCATCGCGTTCCGGTTGGTCTCCGCCGGGAGGACCTGGCGGGTGAACGTCCCGTCGCCGTCGTTCCAGTAGACCACGTCGTTGTTGAAGTCGTTCGCGACGTGGACGTCAGGGTAGCCGTCGCGGTCGAGGTCGACCATACTCGCCGCGAGGCTCCAGCTCGTCCCCGTGATACCGGCCTCGTCGGTCACGTCGGTGAACGAGTCACAGTCGCCGTCGAACAGGTGGTTCGCGTTCCCGTTGTCGGCCGGGCCGGTCACCGACGCGTTCTCGTGGCCTGCGGGGAGCCCGCTCGACCAGTCGCCGTTCTCGACGACGAAGAGGTCGGGACAGCCGTCGCGGTCGTAGTCACCCACGGCCGCACCGACCGGTCGAGAGAAGTTCGCGTCGAGAACCCCGTCGGCCCGGGAGAGCGTCCCGTCCTCGTTGTGCAGGACGACCGGGTACCCCTGGCGGGGAAACAGGACCAGGTCCTCGCTCCCGTCGGCGTCGTAATCGAGGAACACGGCGCTCCGCATCGACTGATCGATGTCGTCCAGCTGGCCACTCGCGGCGAACTCGCCGCCGTCGTTGTCGAAGAGGGTGGGCCGCTCGGCACCGATCGCCAGGAGGTCCGTCCAGCCGTCGTCGTCGTAATCCGCGGCGTAGACGCCGGCGTCGGAGATGACCCCGGAGGGTTCGCTCGTGTTGTACCTGAACCCGACGTCCCGGGAGACCTCCTCGAACTGGAGTTCCGTCGCGCTGGCGCCGTCTCCCGCCGCGTCCGACACCGCGTCGCCACTCCCGGAACCGGCGACGGCCGAACCGGCGATGGCGGCCCCGACCAGCACTGTCGTCGCCAGAACGAGAGCCCAGACGGTACGTTCGGGATCCATTGCGGGGGTGTCCTTCCCGGAGTATCGGCGCTGTCGTATTTAATCTCTGTGGCGCCGGGCGAGAAGCGACATCCGTGTGAGAAGATATTAAATACGTGAAGCGGGAACAACGGCCATGGACGTTTCCGAGGCGAGCGACCACTGTCGCGCAGTCGTCGATACGTTGAGCGAGGCGGTCGTGGCCGACCCGTCCTTCTTCGAGGACCTGCTCGTCAGTCTGCTCGCGGGCGGGCACGTGCTCATCGAGGACGTCCCGGGCACGGGCAAGACGCTGACTGCCCGGTCGGCGGCCACCGCACTCGGCCTCTCGTTTTCCCGGGTCCAGTTGACACCGGACCTGCTCCCGGCCGACGTCACTGGGACGCAGGTGTTCGACCAGCGCGAGCGCGTCTTCGAGTTCCGCGAGGGCCCGCTGTTCGCGAACGTCGTCCTGGCCGACGAGATCAACCGCGCGCCGCCCAAGACCCAGGCCGCCCTGCTGGAGGCGATGGAGGAACGCCAGGTCACCGTCGAGGGGACGACCCACGAACTCCCGGAGCCGTTTTTCATCCTCGCGACCCAGAACCCCGTCGAACAGAGCGGCACGTTCGAACTCCCGGAAGCCCAGAAGGACCGCTTTCTCGTCAAGACCGGGCTGGGCTACCCAGAGCGGGACGGCGAACGCCAGATCCTGGAGCGCAGGCTCGCTCGCGACGAGGCGACGCCGTCGGTCGACCGCCTGCTGGACCCGGAGACCGTCCTCGAACTCAGACAGGTGCCCGAGTCCGTGCGCGTCGACGGCGACGTGGTCGATTTCGTCCTCGACCTCGCGCGGCGGACCCGCTCGCACCACCAGGTCGAGACGGGCGTCTCCCCTCGCGGGACCCAGCGGTTGCTGGAGGCGAGCCTGGCCTACGCGGTCATCGAGGGGCGCGAGTACGTGGTCCCGGACGACGTCGTCCGCGTCGCCGTCCCCGTGCTGGCCCACCGACTCGTCCTCACGCCCGAAGCCGCCGTCCAGGAGGTACAGAAGACGGATATCGTCCGGGACGTCCTCGACGAGACGCCCGTCCCGACGGTCACTGCCTGACTGACCGATGGCGGGACAGCGTGCTCGCGGCGTGACACTCGCCGTGCTGGCGACACTCGCCGTCGCGCTCACGGCGGTCGCGGTCGGACCGGTGTTCACCGAGTACCAGCCGGTCGATACTGCCGAAGAGTCGCGGGTGGCGCCCGACGAGTCGACCGACGATGGGACGCTCGACCTGCCAGTCGACGCGATCTACGCGGTGATCGCCGTCGTCGGCGCCGTCGGGTTCCTGGTGCAGTTCTCCCGCGAACCCCGGGAGACGCTCAAGCAGTCGGTCCGGTTCGGCGTCTACGCCGTCGCGATCGCCGCGGGCGTGGGTTACGTCTACACCAACATCGACTGGTACTACTACATCCCGAGGGGCGAGGAGTCGGTCCTCGGACGTAACATCTCGCTGACGGCCGCTCCGACGGCCAGCGGGGGACCACAGGCCGAGGGCGGCGACCCCCTCGTCTTCCCGGTCGAGAGCCTGCTCGCTGTCGTCGTGGTCGCCGGCGCCTTCGGCCTCGTCGCGGTCTTCGCCTGGCAGTCCGAAACCGTCCGGTCGGCGCTGGGACTGGACCGCACCACCGACGATGCGGACCCGGAAGCCGGCAGTCTCGACGCTGTCGGTCGGGCCGCGGGCCGGGCGGCCGACCGGGTCGACGACGCGACGACCCCGAGCGCCGCCGACGACGCCGTCTACGGCGCCTGGCGCGACATGGTCGGACTGCTCGGCGTCGACGACCCCCGGTCCGGAACCCCTCGTCAGTTCGCACGGGCGGCCACCGAAGCCGGACTTGACCCGGACGACGTCTCCGCGCTCACGCGGGCCTTCGAGGCGGTCAGATACGGGGACGTGACACTCTCCGCGGACCGGCGCGAAGCGGTGACCGAGGCGTTCAGGCGCATCGAGGCCGACCACGGGAGCGACGACGGCGGGCGAGTCGGGGACGGCCGGACGGCCGACGAGCACGCCGCTGGCCACTGGCGGACCGACGACGGCGGGGACGAGGGGAGAAACGGAGATGGAGAGGGGGAGGGCAAGGAGGGACCACAATGAAAGCGCGCCACCGAAAGACCGCGGCCGCGGTCGGGACCGGTGCGCTCGCGAGTGGCGTCGTCGCCCTCTGGAGTGTCCGCGGTGGGGTCCCGGGAATCGTCCAGATCCTCACAGCCGTCGGTGTCGCCCTCGCTGCGGGCGCGGCGTACGTCGCTGTCCGGGACTGGCCGGTGACCAGCAGCGTCGACCCGCCGGCGGTCGAGCGCGCGGTGGCACAGCCCTACCCCGGTAAGCGTTTCGACCGGATGCTCGCACAGTTCGACGGGGACGGCCGGGGGCACCTCCCCGACCGGAACGACATCCACGAGCGGGTCCGGGACCTCGCGGCGGCAGTCCTCGCCCGCCAGTCCGACCGCACGTCAGAGCGTGCCAGGGCGGCCGTCGTGGACGGCGAGTGGCCCGGGGACGACGCAGTCGCGGCGTTTCTCGCGAACCCCGACCTGTCACTCCCCCGCTCGTGGGCCGACCGCGCCCGGTCGGCCGCGAGTCGCGGCGCCGGCCGGTCGGATTTCCAGACGATGGTCGCCCGGGCGGTCGACGCGCTCGCCCGCCGGTCACAGCAGGTCCAGTCCGGCGCCAGTGGGGAGGACAGTGTCGTGGTGCTGACTCCCGAAGGGGAGTCGTCCGGTACCCGGACCACCCGCTGGCCGGACGGCTCCGGGCCCGGTCGGACGTCCGACGCGGGAACGACGGCTGCTGGCGACACCGTGGCGACGGGAACAACGGCTGAGGCCGCTGGGACGCTCGTCGAGACAGTCGCGACCGGCCGCTGGCGCGTCGTCGTCCCGGTCGGACTCGCGTTCGTCGGTGTCGGGCTCGTCGTCGAGTCGGCGACGGTCGTCCTCGCGGGCGCAGTCGCGCTCGGACTCGGCGTGTACGCACGGGCGTTCACCCCACCCGAGACCACACCGAGGGTCGAACGGCGCGTCGACGCCGACGACCCGGCGCCGGGCGACGTCGTCGAGGTGACGACCACCGTTCGCAACGACGGCGAGCGGACTGTCCCGGACCTCACCGTGGTCGACGGCGTCCCGGCGGGGTTGCGCGTCGCGGAGGGGTCGCCGCGCCACGGGACGACGCTCCGGCCGGGCGAGTCGACGTCGTTCACCTACTCGGTGACCGCCCGCCGCGGCGTCCACGAGTTCGGTCCGGTCTACACCGTCGTTCGCGGCTACGCGGGGGCGACCGCGGACGTCCGACTCGTCGGCCACACCGAGGGCAGTGACACGTCGCTCTCGTGTGCGCCGGCGTTCGACGCGCTGCCGGTCCCGGTCCCGCTCTACGAGCAGTCGTCCGACCACCTCGGGCGGCTCCCCGCCGGCGGGGGCGAGGGCATCGAGTTCCACTCCACCCGGGAGTACCGGCCGGGTGACTCGCTGTCCCGCATCGACTGGAAACACCTCGCGCGCTCGGCCGACGACGAACTGACGACGGTCAGGTTTCGCCAGGAGCGCTCGGCGACAGTCGCACTCGTCGTCGACACCTATCCCGTGGCGTACCTCGCTCGCGACTTCGAGGACCCGGGTGCGGTCGAGCACGCCATCGGCGCGGCCAGTCAGCTGGTCGACTCGCTGCTCGCGACCGGCGACGAGGTCGGTGTCGCTGCTCTCGGCGGAAAGGGGCTGTGGGTCGACCCTGCGACCGGGCTGGACCATCGCGAGCGGGTCACGCGACTGCTCGCGACGGACCCGGCGTTCTCGCCGACTGCCCCGGCCACCGAAGGGCACGATCCCCGCTGGGTCCGGGAGTTCCACCGCCGGTTCCCCGCCGAGACGCAGGTGATACTGTTGTCGCCGCTCTGTGACGCCCGCTATCGGTTCCTGGTTCGCCAGCTCCGTGGTTTCGGTCACCCGGTGACGGTCGTCAGTCCCGACCCGACGCTCGACGGGACTGTTGGACAGCGCCTCGTCCGCCTCGAACGCCGACTGCGGATCGAGACGCTCCGCGAGGCGGGCGTCCGCGTCCTCGACTGGGACACCACCGAACCCCTCGCCGTCGCACTGGGCCGGGCCGACAGGCGGTGGTCGGCGTGAGTCGACCCCCGGAGAGCGGTGACCGCACTACCGGGACGACCGACGAGGGTGAAGCCAGGCCGGCCGGGATGCCCGAGGCTGAATCCGCGGAGGGCCGGTCCCGGGATATCGCTCGCCCGGGCTCCGTCCTGGGGGCGGCAGCGACGGGACTGGCGGCCCTCACGGCGGCGCTCGTCGGGACGGCGTCGCCGGTCGCGCTGGTGACCAGCGGTGCCGGTCTCGTCGGAGCGGTGGTCGGTCTCTCTCTGGCCGACCGGCGAGTCGCCGGTTTCGGGACTGCAGGCCTGCTGACCGGCGTGCTCGCCGCGGGGACCGCGAACGTGGGTCCGTTGCGTCTGTTGCCCGCGACTGCCGCCGCGCTCCTGGCTTGTGAGTTCGCTCTCGGGTCGCTGGACGTGCGGGAGGAACTACGGGGCGGGACCGTCGAGCGGCGCGAACTCCGGCACGTCGTCGCGACGATGGCTGCCGGGGGGGTCGTCACCGGCGCGGTCTACGCGGTCTCGCGGGGACTGCGTGTCGGCGTCTCGGTCCCTGCCGTCCTGCTCTTTCTCGTGGCGGCCGTGGCGCTCGGTCTGGCGCTGCGGGAGTAACGCCGTTCGTCTTTGGCCATCTTCTTTCGCCGTTCATCCTCTGTCGTTCTCCATTTGTGATCGATCATTCTCCACTCGCAATTGACCGTTCTCGGACCGGCGTTCGTCGTCGTTGGCGGGCGTTCGTGACGTCGCGTCCCTAGTTCACTGCGAGTCGCCTCCGGGGATCCCAGCCGTCGAAGACGGTTTCGAGTGTGTACTCGGCCGCCTCCTCGTCGGTCAACTGATGTGCCCAGTCGACCCGGTCGTCGGGCCTGTCCCCGGGTCCCGCGTTCTCGTATTCGGCGTAGAACGCCGTTTCTTCCTTGTCGGGGTCGCGCCAGTTGTGCCATCCCGCGGGTTCGACGTGTTCGTCCAGATACGAGCGCAGGAAGACCGTCCGGGCGTGGGGGCGCCAGGGCCGGCCGAGGTAGAAGGACTCGGCCGTGCCGTCGTGGGTCACCACACAGTCGTCGAAGACGTAGCCGAAGTCGTTCTCCGCGGGCGTCGAGGCGGCGGTGACGTAGCCACTCTCGCCCTTGCAGACGATCTCACAGTCTTCGAAGACCGCCGTCGCCCAGCCGAAGACGAAATCGACCGTCCCCTCGACGTAGCAGTCCCGGTAGTACTGGCGACTCTCGCGGCCGTGCGTGTAGAGCGTGTCCTGGTTGCCGAGGAACCGGCAGTTCTCGAAGACCGCCCGGTCGCCGTCGACCCGGCAGGCGACTGCCTGCCCGACCCGTCCGGCGTCGTTCTGAAAGGTCAGATCTCGCGCGGTGAAGTCGTCCCCGAACAGGAAACAGCTGGACGACTCCGTGGTACCCATCTCCTCGCCGAAACGGTTCGGTTTGCCGCTGTAGTCGTCGAAGGTCAGGACCGTCCCCTCGGGGTTTTCACCGACGAGCGTGACGTTCGTCTTCGACGTGGGGACGACGAGTTTCTCTTCGTATCGTCCTTCGCGGAGCAGGATCCGCGTCTCGTCGTCGCGAAAGTCGGGGACCGCGTCGACCGCTGCTTGCACGGTTTCGAACTGTCTACTCCCGTCGCTGGCGACCTCGAAGTCGTACGTCTCGGACATGCTGTACGCATCGCACTCGCGGGGTGAGTGTAACTGTTACGCGTCGAGAACCGGAACGCGTCGCGTCGAAAACGGACGACCGAACCCAGAGCCCGTCAGTCGTCGGACGTCGACATCCCGGGGCCCGACGAGCTGTCGTCTTCGATCTCGGGGCTGTTCCAGTACTCGTGGTCGTCGACGACCCGGAAACAGCCCGCCTCGTGTTCTTGCCCCACCTCGTACTGCTCGGGTTTCTGGGTGCCACAGACCTCGCGGGCCTCCGGACAGCGCGTGTGGAACCGACAGCCCGACGGCGGGTCGGAGGGGTCGGGCACGTCGATCTTCCGGATCGGAGGGTCCTCGACGGAACTCGACATCAGGTCCGGCGTCGCCCACAGGAGCGCCTTCGTGTAGGGGTGCTGGGGGTCGTGGACGATCTCCTCGACCGGGCCGACCTCGACGAGTTCGCCCAGGTACATGATGCCGATCCGGCCGCCAGCCTTCTTCGCCAGATACCAGGCGTTGGCCAGGTCGTGACTGATGAACAGGTAGGACGTGTTGAACTGCTCTTGCAGGTCGAGCATGAGTTCCATCACCTCGACCCTGAGGCTCACGTCCAGCGCCGAAATGGCCTCGTCGGCCAGGATGAGGTCGGGGCTCATCAGCAGCGACCGGATGAGCGCCACGCGCTGCTGTTCACCGCCCGAGAGCTGGTGGGGGTAGCGCTCGGCGTAGTCCTCCGCGGGTTTCATCCCGACGTACTCCAGCAGGCCCCTGATCCGGGCCTTGCGGTCGGCCCGCGAGAGGTCGGGCTGCCACTTCTTCAGTGGCTGTTCGAGTTCGTTCTCGACCGTGTAGTTCGCGTTCATCGACGACTCGGGGTCCTGGTGGATGATCTGCAGGGACTTGCGGATGTCCGCGAACGGGATGCCGTCCTCGCCTCGCCGGCCGAGCGAGAGCAGGCGGTCGCGCTCTTTGGCCTCCCAGATGTCCTGACCCCTGTACTTGACGCTCCCGCCGGTGGGCTGTTGGAGGCCGATGGCGGTCTTGCCCAGCGTCGTCTTGCCACAGCCGGACTCGCCGACCAGGGCGACGACGTCGTTCTCGCCGATGTCGAGGGAGACCCCGTCGACGGCGTCGACCGAATCCTTCCCGGTCAGCCCGAGGAACCCGCTCTCCTCGAAGCGGACCCTGAGGTTCTCCAGGGAGACGACGGGCTCGTCCGTCGCGTGTGTCGTCTGCTGGCTCATCAGTCCCCCTCCGTGTAGGACAGCGGCAGTGCCTCCCTGGCTTCTTCGGGGTAGTGACACGCCGCGTGGTGGTCGTCGCCGACCTTCCCGAGCGGTGGGTCGATGTTCACACACTGGTCGTCGGCCAGCGGACACCGCGGATGGAACGTACACCCGCTGGGGACGTTGACCGGGTCGGGTGCAGACCCCTCGATGATGTCCATATCGGCCTCGTCGGCCGAGATCGTCGGCACGGTGTTGAGCAGTTTACGTGTGTACGGGTGACCCGAGTCGGCGAGGATCGTCTCGCTCGGGCCGACCTCGACGACTTCGAACCCGTACATGACAGCGATCCGGTCGGCCAGGTCGGTGACCAGCGCCAGGTCGTGCGTGATAAAGACGATCGTCAGCGCGTACTCCTCTTTGAGGTCGGCCAGCAGCGAGACGATAGACCGCTGCATGAGGAGGTCGAGCGCCGACGTCGGTTCGTCCATGACCACGACCTCTGGTTCGAGGACGAGCCCGAGCGCGATGAGCGCACGCTGTTTCTGCCCGCCACTGAGCTGGTGGCCGTACGACTCGAGGATCTGGGTGGGTTCGAGATAGACGTCCTCCAGTAACTGGTGGGCTCGTTCCATCCCCTCCTGGAGGTCCGCGTCGTGGGTGCGCAGGGTCTCCACGAAGTGGTCTTTGATCTTCATCGTCGGGTTGAACCCGCTCTGGGCCCCCTGGACGACGAAAGCGATCTCCTCCCAGCGGATCCCCTTCAGTTCCTCCTCGGAGAGTGAGAGGACGTCGACCGGGTCGCCGTCTTCGGGGTGGTAGGTGACTTCGCCCTCCAGGTAGCCGGGGTCGTCGACGCTGTCCAGGATCGCCGACGCGAGCATCGTCTTGCCCGACCCCGACTCGCCGACGACGCCGATTATCTCGTCGCGTGCGATGTCCAGACTGAGGTTGTCCAGCACCCGCGAGGTGCCCCTGGCCATGTCGAACGTGACCGATGCGTCCCGGATCTCCAGGATCGGGTCGTCGATACCGACCGCGCCGTGTTGCTGTCGTTGTTGGCTCATGTGTTGTTCATCGCAGTCCCAGGAGGATGACTAGTCCGTATCCGAGGGCGCCGAAGACGATGGCACTGACCCCCCAGATCACGAGCATCGCTGCGAGCACGCCCTGGTTCGTGAAGGCGTACTCGACCACGACCCCACTCAGTATCATCACGAAACCGAGGAAGATCGTGAAGACCATGAACGAGCGCCTGATCGCGAGCACGACCCGGACCAGCGGCCCGTACTCCTCTCTCGTCCGAACCTGCTCGGGAGCGGGCTCCGATTCCGAAGTCCCGTCCGACTCCCCGGATAGCAGTTCCATCACCATCCCGGTCCCCCCGGGCTTCGAGTGGCCGTCTCTGTTCGAACCGAACAGCCTGGGTTCATATGCTCAGTCCATCACTCTCACGTAACTTAAATCCCTTCGATACACACTCGACATGTCGGTGGATTAGCCTGGGAGAGGGGTCGTCGCTGCCCGTCCGTCTCGCAGTGATTCTGACCGCTCTGGTGGCGCCTCGTGTTCGACGGGTGAACCAGCCGAGACGCCAGTGGCGGCCGAACACAGTCACAACAGTCCGGCTCGTAGTGATCGGTGTCGATTGTTTCCGGATAGCGCCGATCCTGGGGTCGGCGCGTCCCGGTAAATCCTACACCGATCAGTATCAGTCGTAGCTCACACACTTTCGCAACGTGAGGGCCGAGACGACGACGAAAAACAGCAGGCCAGGTAAGTTGATCAGTGCGACGACGAACGACGGCGTCCCCCGTTCGAGAGCGAACAGCGCCACGACGTTCAACACCAGACCGACCGTCCCGCCGTACACGACGAACTGGAGGGTGAAAGCGTGTTGACAGACGTGTTCCATCGCGCGCCGTCGCCCTTCTGACATGGGTGGATCCTCTCCCCGTCGGTATTTAGGTATGGCGTTCGGTGAGGGCCAGCCGGCGCGTACCACGGCGCGAGTCCGGGACGTGGGAGTACGTACTGCTGCCAGAATCGGGATCGCGAGAAGGAATGGAGGACGGTAGACGACCGCAGACTGGCGTTACTTGGAGACGAGGTCCCCGAACGTGTGCGGGAACTTGTCCTCGGACTCGCTCCAGAACTTCCCGCCGTCCCTGAGCTGGAAGTTCTCGGAGTCCATCCAGATGTTCGCCTGGTTCTGGTAGAGGTAGATGTGTGACAGGTGGAAGTTACACCACCAGAGGAACTTGTCGGCCCACTCGGTCAGCTGCTCGTTGGAGTACCGGTACCGCGACCACAGCGCCCAGCTGGCGAGCGGGTACTGTTCGGTGCTGCCCGAGAGGTCGGTCTGGCCGATCTCCGCCGGCACTTCGGGGAAGAGTCCGTCTTCGGTCACCGGGATACCGTAGTACCAGGTGAGGAACCCGTCGCCGTCCTCCGGTCGCTTCATGTAGTCGGCCCGTGGACTTCGCGGCGCCTCGATCGGTTCCGAAGCGCAGTCCTCGGGTGACGGTCGTTTCCAGCCGCCGTCCACGTCGAGGAGGTCGACCTGACCGGTCTCGCCCATGATGTCGGCGTAGTTCTGGTCGACACCCATGCCGGTCAACGTGATGTCGTAGTCGAAGTTCCCGGCCTCACCCTCGTAGGCGTTGCTGTAGGTACCGGGTTCGAGGACCGAGAAGTTGTTGTTGATGCCGAAGCTGTTCAGCAGGCCGCTGACGGCGGACCCGATGTTGGCGTTCGGTCCCGTGTTCTGGGCGATCATCCGGAGGTCGATCGTCTCGCCGTCGGGGTCGACCCACTCGCCACCCTGCTTGGAGTAGCCGGCGTTTTCCAGCGTCTGGGTGGCCTTGTCCTGGCGCGCCTCGACACCGTAGTCGATGATGCTGTCGAGGAACCCGTCGCTGGTCAGGTTCTCGACGACGTTCGTCGGGGCTGCGGCCGTCTGCTGGGCCATCCCGGTCGCGGCGTAGCCGGCCCGTTCGGCCGCCGACGCGAGGTTGTTCATCGGCAACAGGTACGCGATCGCCCGGCGGAACGCGCGGTCTCCCGGCACCTTGCGCCGCCAGTTGAACGCCAGTCCCTGTCCGCCGCTGCCCGAGAGGTTCGCGACTGTCTCGAGGTTCGACGGCGGGTTGTTGAGCTGGTTCTGGAACTGCGTGTCGCCCACGTCGACGCGGTCGTTGTTGATGAGCTGGAGCCGGGTCTGGTTTTTCGGCGCGACCTGGATGACCCACCGGTCGATGTCGGTCTGGTCGGCCCACGGATGCATGTCGAACCGCTCCATCGTGATCTGGTCGGCCGCCCAGTCGACGGGTTTCCAGAGCCCGTTGCCGTTGTTGTGTTCGTCGACGTTCGCGACCGTCAGCCCCATGTTCCGCTGTTCCTCGATGATGTTGCTGACCTCTTCGTCGGTCGTCGTCTCGTTGAGATCCTCGAGGATCGGTTTCCAGATATCGCGTTTGAACCGGACGCCCTTCTGGGCGTTCCCGGCCGCGTAGCGGGGCGCGTACGGGGCACCCTTGTTCTCCTTGAACTGGTAGACGGAGTCCATCGGTTCGGCCGCCCAGACGACCTGGTCCGGGCCACCACAGCACCCGTAGGACTGGACCCGGTGTCCGTAGACGTGGTCGCGGGCGTTGACCTCGGTGCCGTCCCACCAGTAGAACGTCTCCTCTTCGAACGAGTGGATCTGATAGCAGTCCTGGAACGTCGGGAGTTCCTTGAGTACGATGGGGTAGTACTCGCCGGTCGCCTTCGAGAACAGCGTCATCGGCGAGTGGAAGAACGTACTGGAGTACCCGCCGGCGAAGTTCGAGGGTGAGTTGTAGTTCAGCGTCGTCTCGTCGGCCGGCCAGTCCCAGGAGACCGTCGTTCGGATCTCCACGTCCCCACCTGGACCCTCGGTAACCTCCGTCTCTCCCGGCTCCGGCGTCGAGTCACCGTCACTGGAGCCGTCCGAACCCCCATCGGGGTCCTGGTCGGTGTCGACCGTGACTTCCTGCGTGCCCGGACTGTCGTCACCGTTCCCCTGGCACCCCGCCAGCAGTGACGAGAGCGATGCCGAGGCTCCCAGGGCCATCAACTTCCGCCGTGTCAGACCGTCGATCCGCGCGTACGTCGTGTCGTCGACGTCACGCGAGACCGAGTATTTCTTCTTGCTACTACTGCCCTCACTGTCATGTGGTGGCATGCTCCGACAATCGAAATCACGGTATATAAATATTTCTATTATTGTTCGCATGCAAATCAGTTCTCCCGGTGTCTGTGGTGCGTTCGGGTGGCAGCTGGCCGGGTTCGTCGTTCACCCGGCACCGATCTCCCCGTTCAGCAGCGCCCGACCCACGTTCAGCGGTGCCCGAACGAACCGGGCACACAGGTGGGTACGGGATCCACGACGCGTATTCGGGGTTGGGACGTCTTCGGGGTGTCCTCGAACGCCTACGGCGTCGGGGTCGTCGGGTGCGGGTCGAGGGGTCACGCATACGCGAGATTGTACCGACGAGGAGAGCGGACGGACGTCGTCGCAGTCGTAGAACCCGACGAGTCGGCTCTTTCCGTCGCGGACTCGGCCGGCCGTCTCGACGTGGAGATCGGCACTGCAGTGACGGTCACCGCCGACTCGGGAACCGGGACTTCGCCCCCGAACCCGAGTATCGCGAACTCCAGGAATCGTCTCTCACGGCCAACGTCGACTGGCTCGGCGGCCGGCGGGAGGGCCACCGCTGTGACGCGGCGACGGTCCACGATGTCGTGGAAGTCACCGGTGGACCTCCGAGTCCGCACGCGCCAGGGGCGTCGTCGAGAGCCCGGTCACGAGCCGGGCGAACCAGCACGCCGTCGTGCTAGAAAACGGCGACCTCCCGGTCGAACAATCCGGAGTCTACACCAAACGCGTTCCACATCGGAGCGTCCGCGAGGACGAGTGACCCGGTCGGTGTACCTATCTCTCCTTCCGTCGCCACCCGTTCCGCCAGTCTCGGACCCAGTGTAGGACCGGCCGTTAGCGGATAACCAGGGCTGTTCCCGGTCGTCGGCAGTCGAACGGAGTGGGCCACTATCGACTGCGACGTTCCCGCCTCGCTGTCAGGGACGGGTTTCGTCGAGACCGGCGGATTCCCGAGTGCCGACCCAGCTACCGCCGAATCCGTCGTTTCGTTCGCCTCTCAGGAACGGATTGGTGCCGAAATACCGATCCCACCAGGAACGAATCCGAGGTGGCGGTGCGAGTATCGGGTTCTACACGTATTGACACCTGGTATTTCCTGGTTTGGTAATAATTGACAAGCGCGTTCCCGGTGAGGGAACTCTCTGAAATCGCGAAGGTCTTCGGAGACACCCTGATCTGCCGACTGGTCCGGCTGCTATCACACAGATCGGTGGTGGTTCGCCCAGCGCCGGCTCGGCCAGGATCGACCCCCGGCATCGACTATTACGTTACTATGTCTGTAATTTTCGGAGCCGACGAATTACGATATTACTGTTGTAATCTCGTCTGCCTGTCCCTCGATCGTCGGGCTGGTACCCGGGGACGGGTGGTTCTCGGTCGAGGGTTCTCGCTCCGGATACAGTCGGAAGTGCAACACCTACGCGTCCGCTGGGAACTTCGAGTGTTCGTTCCAGTCCTGCAGAGAACAGACCCGTCTTTCCCGGTTTCACGGCCGGTCTCGGACGAAACTCTGTAGCGAATGCGTTCGAAGTGTGTTCTGCACAGAGGAACACTCTGGTCGTTTCGGTGTGGTCGTCACTGCGGTGGCACGTGGCGTCCCGGTGGGCAATATCGGGTACCTCGTCGAACGTCTGGCGGTTTCGCCGACCGGCCGTCGGTGGTACCGAACGCCGGGGGGTCTGTCGGCGGCAACAAAACAGTTAATGCGGGAATGGCTGTACGGGGGAGTATCATGCCCGACTCCCCGGAGACTTCGGACACGGTAGCTGTCGGCGTGGTCGGTGTCGGCAGTCTCGGTATCCGACTGGCACGGCAGTTCGACGAACTGGACGGCTCCGAACTGGTCGCACTGGCCGACGTCGACGTTGACGGACTGGACGCGGCGGGTCGCGAGCTGTCGGTCCCACCCGCGGACCGGTACACCGATTACGAGGCGATGCTGGACGGGGCAGGACTCGACGCCGTCGGCATCGCCACACCGAACGGACTCCACCACGACCAGACGCTCGCCGCGCTCGACCGCGACCTGCACGTCATGTGCGAGAAACCGCTGGCGACGAGCGTCGAGGACGCACACGAGGTCGCTCGGCGCGCGGAGGCGAGTGACCGGACGGTGATGGTCGGCTACCAGCGCCACCTCAACCCGGCCTACGACGTCGCGCGCGACCGGTGGGCGCTCGGTGACACCGACCCGCGTTTCATCACCGGCGAGATCACCCACGACTGGCAGTCCTACTACGAGACGATGGAGAACTGGCGGATGGACCCCTATCTGAGCGGGGGCGGCCACCTCATCAACGTCGGGACGCACGTCATCGACGCCATCCTCTGGACGACCGGCCTTGTCCCGACCCACGTCAACGCCTACGTCGACTTCCACGACGACGACCAGATCTTCGACAAGCAGTCCTCGATCATCGTCGAGTTCGACAACGGCGCCGTCGCGAACGTCTCCGATACCGGGATGGTCGCGCGGACCCGCGAGCACGTCCACATCTGGGACGGAGAGGGTGCGGTCTACCTCGAAGGCCGCGAGTGGGACGAGCGGTTCGTCACGACGATCGACGCCGACGGCACCGAACACGACCCCTACAGCGACTACGAGCGCTGGCTGAGCAAGGGCCGGGCGTTCCTGGAGGCCGTCGAGACCGGTGAAGACCCACCCGCGACCGTTCAGGACGGACTGCGTGCGCTGGTCGTCACTGAGGCTGCCTATCGCTCGGGCCGGCGCAACGAGCGCCTCTCGCTCGCCGAGGAGTACCCCTTCCTCGACTGGGTCTCCGAGTGAGTGTCCGGATCTCGGGTGTCCAAACGCTGCGTTCGCTCCGGTCCTGTGGCCGCTATCGAACGAAACAGCGTGTCTGTGTAAACCGAGTCGAGCCCCCGACGGCGCTTCCGCGAGCATACTCACGGTCGTGCGACGTGCCCTCGGAGGGCTTTCGACGCACTGTGCCGATTGCGGCGGGGTCTCCAGCAATTCTCGATCGGTTTCCGCCACAGACGAGACCGTGAGAGAATAGCTACCCTGTCGACTGCAGCGTCCCGTTCGGGAACACCCGGAGGCGCTGGTCGGCCGCGACTGATTCGAACGTCCGCTCCGTGCCGTCGGGCCACACGACCGTCATCTCCGCCACTTCCTCACTCTCACCGAGGCCGAAGTGGAGCACCCTGGTGTCCTGTGACTGGTAGTCCGACTTCGCGTTCACCACGTCGAACTGGTTCGTCCCGTCGGCGGTCACGCTGACCTCCGCGCCGATGGCAGTCGCCCCGTCCGAATCGAGGACGCTGACCTGGAGGCTGTGGCGGCCGCCGAGTTCGTCGGCGTTGTTCTCGTAGAGTTTCAGGGGGCCGTCGTACGTCGAGACGAGCAGGTCGACGTCGCCGTCGCGGTCGAAGTCCAGTTCGCCGACGCCGCGGCCGTTCGTTTCCTCGAAACCCAGCTCGGAGGCGTCCCGACTCGTGAAATTCTCGCCCGTCCGCTCGAACACCATCGGGTAGGTGAAGTGGGGGTCCTCGTCGTCGATCCGGACGACGTCCTGGGTCGCGTGGAACAGGTCGCGGTCGCCGTCGTTGTCGAGGTCGGCGTGGACGGCCGCCCAGCCCCAGCCCCCCTCCTTGACCCCGTAGGCGCCGCCCGCGAACTCGAACTCGGCGCGGTCGCGGTTGAGCACGAGGTTGTTGCCCTCGATGCGTTTCGAGCGGAGCACGAACGCGAAGTACCGCTGCAGTCGCGCGCGCTTCTCGGCCGAGATGTTCGCCTCGTCGACCGGGAAGTAGATGTTCGTCACGAACAGGTCGGCGCGACCGTCGCCGTCGAAGTCGCCGATCTCCGAGGACATCCCGTTCCGGGACGTTTCGGCACCCATCACGACGCGCTCGAACGTGCCGTCACCCTGGTTGCGATAGAGCGTGTCGTTGTTGAAGTCGTTGGCCACGTGGATGTCGGGGCGGCCGTCGCCGGTCAGGTCGACGAAACTCGTCGCGAGACTCCAGTGAGCGCCCGAGATGCCGGCCTCACCGGTCACGTTCACGAACCCGTTCTCGGTGTTCTCGAAGAGGAGGTTCGGCCCGCCGTTGTCCTCGGCGACGTAGCCGCCTTCGGGGTGGAGAAACCCCTCGGGCGTCGTCTCCGCCCAGTCGCCGTACTGGGCGACGAACACGTCGAGGTCGCCGTCGCCGTCGTAGTCGGCCGTCGAGGCTCCGACCGCGACGCCCATCTCGGTGCCGAGGCCGTTCTCGGTCCTGACGAAACGCCCACCCTCGTTTCGCAGGAAGACCGCCTCGCCGTTCCGGGGCAAGAGAAGGAGGTCCTCCCGGCCGTCGCCGTCAGCGTCGAAGAAGTGTGCGCCCTGCACCGTGATGTCGATGGCCGGGAGGTCGCCCGAGCGCTCGAACGACCCGTTCCTGTTCTCGAAGAGTGCGGGTTCCTCGCCGCCGATCGCGAGCACGTCCGGCCAGCCGTCGTCGTCGTAGTCTGTGACGTAGACGCCCGAATCGCCGTTCCCGACGCCCGACGCCTGTGCCTCGTACTGGATCCCCGCGCTCCCGGTCACGTCTTCGAAGCCCCACTCGGTACCGCCGACGAACCCACCCACGCCACCGGAACAGCCCGCGAGAACGAGAAGTGCGACGACCGCCAGAATCCCTGCCTTGCGGCGCAGCAGCACCCGTACGTTGCGCCCCATCGCTCACTCCGTGCCCGGCCGCGGTGTCGGAAGCGCCCGGTGTTCACGCGGCGGGATCAGGAACGTCGCGCGCGAGCGCGTCTCGAGATAGTCGACGATGCCGTGGTGTGCGTCGGCGACGTCGGTGTCGTACTCGTCGGGGTTCATCGCCTTCCGCGTCTCGACGAAGTCCTCGATCCCTTCCTGGACCGAGGTGAAGTTGAACCCCGTGACGCCCTCCTCGGCGACGTCCGTGGCGACGCCCTCCGACCGTCGCAGGATAGTGGGTTCGAAGTCGTCGTTGCGGGCCGTGGCCGTCTTGGCGGTGTGACCGATCCGGTCGTGGTGGTGGGACCGCTCCTCGACGGTCTCGACCATCTCCTCTGTGACGCCGCTGTCACCACCGAGCGGTTCCCCGGTCTCGCCGATGTCACCGTGGGGGTGTTCGGTGCTGAACATCAGGTCCTTGCGCGCCGCGTCGTCGTTGTCGTACCAGCGACCGAGGTCGATCCGGAGACGGGAGACCGCCTGGGTCGTCGCGCCGTCGAAGGGGCCTCCCGAGATCGTGACCGCGTCCTCGCTGGGGAGGCTGTCGACGAAGCCAGACTTGAAGCCCATCGACAGCGGCGCGTGGTCGGGGATCCGCTCCTCGTCCAGTTTCTCGGCGGGCAACCCCTTCCCGACGACGCCCGTCCGCCGCTCACTTCTCTCGAAGACGCCATCCAGCGTCGCCGATACCTCGACGCCGTTGACCGTGTCTACCTCGCCGAACAGCGCTTCCTCCGCGCCCAGCAGGACCGACCCGAAGTCGGCCGTCAGGACCAGCAGTGCGTCGTAGTGGTCGGCCTTCTCCGGGTCTTCGCCGACGGCAGAGAGGACCGCCTCGGGGCGCTGCAGGTCGATGCTCTCGGGCAGGTCCGCCTCGAAGCGGTCGAAGTAGGTCGGCGAGTAGCCGAGCGTGGTGACCAGCCCCTGGTTGATCGAGGCGGCGATGTCTCCGCCGGTGCCGCGCTGGTAGGCCCGGTCGAGGGTCCTGAGCGCCGATTCGACGGTCTCGCGGTCGGCCCCGGACGGCGCGCCCGACCCCTGATAGTCGAGAAAGAGCAAGACCTGGTGTTCCGGCAGAACCGTGTTTCCGTGCGCGTCGCGGACGATGTATCGTCCCCAGGCGTGCTGTCGCCGCGGGAGTTCCGAGAGGTCGCTCGGCCCCTGCGGAAACTCGGGTTCTTTCGCCGCCGCGGCCCCTCCTTCCCAGTCCAGACAGGCGCTCAGCGCACTCGTTCCGCCGATCGCCACGGCCGCCTTGACGAACTCACGGCGGTCGAGACCCCGAGAGTCACTCGGTGACATACCTCACCGTTGGCGGAGGGGTCTCTTAACTTTTGTCCGACGGCGCTACTCGAAGGAAACCGCCGAATTCCCGTCTAGCCGCAGGTGAGCGTCGGGTTCCGCGGCGCGAACATCCCACGCGGATTCGCGCGGAAGAACCAGGCGTGGAGGCCGTAGTGTCTCGGCTGGTCGGTCTTCGGGCTGTGGCCGTCCATCGGCCCGTGGAACTGCTGGCCGAAGAGTGTCGGCGGTTCGTCCACTTCCGAGACCGGGACGTACCACTCCGCACCGACGAGCTGATAGGTCCAGGCCTGGGTTAGCCGGTATAGCAGAATCGGCGGGTTCTCCGGGTCCGTTCCACCCGTCCCGTCGGTGCCCTCCCTGACGAAGGGGACGCCGTAGCCGCCGTCGTCGGTCGCGATGCATTTCTCGGTGTTCGTGTAGCCGTTCCCGTCGACGTCGCTTCCGACGGCGTACTCGGCGAGAGCCGCCCGGACCGGCGCGATCCGGTCGACCAGTTCCGGCGGGTCGACGGCGGCGTTGTACCGGGCGAACAGTCCATCGGGATTCTCTCGGAAGAGCCACGCGTGGAGCGCGTAGTGTTCGGGGACGAGCGACGTCTCGCTCTCGTACGGGCCCGAAAACTCCCGGCCGAACAGCGACGGCGGGCCGTCCCGTCCCTCGGTCGGGGCGAACCACTTCAGCCCGAGCGGCTCGTACTGGCCGTCCTCGGTGAGTCCGTAGAGTATCGCCTGGGGTTGTTCGGGGTCGAGTTCGCGGACGCCGGTGTTGACGAACGGGATCCCGAGGACGCCGTCGTCCGTTCGGACGTACTGTCCCGCCGTCCGGTACCCTTCGTCTATCGCCGTCGCCACGTCCGCGAAGCGGTCCAGCGCGTCCTCGTGTTCGCGGAGTTGCTCGCTCGGGCTCGGCGGACTGACGGCGTCGAGACAGCCGGCGAGTCCGAGCGAGACGGCGAGTGCCCCGGACCCCAGGACAGCACGGCGTGAGAGCCGTCGCGTCATGCCCCGTCGTTGGCTCCCCCGGGATAAGAATGCGGGGGTCCAAGGGCGCGGTGGCGGTGGCGTGCCCTCTCGGAACCGAAGCGACGTGACCTTACCGTTCAGTGAGCTGTGAGATGCGCAGTTCGCCCGTCTTCTCGCGAGTGAGGTCGAGCCCTTCGATCTTCCTGATCGTGAACTCCCCGAGGACGTTGACCTCGTTCCCCTCTTCGAGGTGCCCGCCCACGGTCTCCTCACCGTCGTACGCGGACACGTGCAGGTGAGGCTCGCCGTCGGCGATGACCCCCTCGACGTTGGTGACTTCCCAGGCGCCCTCGCGCTCGACGTACGTGTTGCGCGCGTCGGGGTCGCTGATGTCGGTGGTGTGGACGTAGTGGAAGTTGAAGTTCGAGAGCGTCCCGATGCCCGAGACTACCGCACCGGTGTCGACGTCGTGGTCGTCGATGGCCTCCCGTAACGACTCCAGGACGAGGTCGCCGGGTTCCAGCTGTACGATGACGTATCCGTCGTCGGATTCGAACGAATCCATACGTAGACTCTCCACGCCGGGCATCAAAAATCCACGGTGCCGCCGTCACGCTCGTCCGACGACACCGCTCGAACGGAGTCGGTCGCGTCCGTGACCGTGGTTTTTAATATCTCGGTCGGTCGATGCTCGATCGATGACCGACCAGTCGGCCGCTTTCGACGTGACAGCGTACGGTGCGATCGGTGATGGCACCGAGCGAGACACCGAGGCACTCCAGACGGCCCTCGACGCGTGTGCCGAGCGCGGCGGAACGGTGATCGTCCCGCCCGGCGAGTATCTGACGGGGCCGCTCCGGGTCGGCGACGACACGACCCTGGACCTCCAGGCGGGCGCGACGCTCAGTTTCGTCCGCGACCACCAGGCCTTCCCCGCGATGGAGAGTCGCTGGGAGGGGTGGGACAAGACGGGTTTCCACCCGTGTCTCCTCGTCGACGAGGCCGAGAACGTCGAGATAACGGGTCGCGGGACGGTCGACGGTCAGGGCGACTACTGGTGGGACTTCTACGGCGTCGACGACGCGGACCTGCCCGAGCGTCTGGCCGAGCGACTCGCGGACTTCGCCCAGCGAAACGACAAGGACGACGACGTCAGCAGTTTCACGTTGCGGCCGCCACTCTTCCAGATGTACCGCTCGGAGAACGTCCGCGTCTCGGGAGTCACGTTCCGGAACTCACCGTTCTGGAACACGCACGTCCTCTACTCGAAGAACGTCACGATTACCGACGTCAACATCGAGAACCCACACGACGCGCCCAACGGCGACGGTATCGACATCGACTCCTCGCGGTTCGTCCGGGTCAGCGACACCTACATCAACGCCGGCGACGACGCCATCTGCATCAAATCGGGGAAAAACGAGGAGGGGCGACGCGTCGGCGAACCCGCCTCACAGATCACCGTCACGAACTGCACTATCGAGGCCGGTCACGGGGGGGTCGTCGTCGGGTCGGAGATGTCGGGCGACGTCCGCGACGTGACCGTCTCGAACTGCACGTTCACCGACACCGACCGCGGGATCCGGATCAAGACCCAGCGCGGCCGGGGCGGCGTCGTCGAGGACCTGCGCTTCGATTCGATCGTCATGCGCCGGGTCGCGTGCCCGTTCACGATGAACGGCTACTACTTCATGGACATCGACAGCGACCCCGTCGACGTCGACGAGGGGACGCCGATGGTTCGTAACGTCTCGTTCAGCGACATCACGGCTCGCGACGTCGAGAGCGCGGGCTTTCTCGCGGGGTTGCCCGAACGGCGCTTCGAGAACCTCTGCTTCGCCGACGTCGAGATCGACGCGACGCGCTCGCTCGACGCGACGGACCTCGATCCGGCGATGGCCGACAACTACGACCAGCGCCACGGTCTCTTTTGCAAGTCCGTCGACGACGTCTCCTTCGAGAACGTCCGGATCCACACCGCCGACGCGCCCGCGATGGCTTTCGAGGATACCGGTTCGGTCCTGGTCGACGCGGTCCGGGTGACAGACGACCAGTCCGGGCCGGTCGTGGACGCGGCCGAGGTGGACGAACTCCTGGTCCGAAACTGCGACGGTCAGGACGTCGAGGGGCCGTTCCTGCGAGTCGACCCACAGGGGACGCGGCGCGTCTCCCTCCGCGGGAACCACGGCGACCTCAGGTGAACTGCGAGCGGCGTCGACGCCATCGGCTGTCAGTCGTGAGTTCTGTCGTGAGTCCCCCAGCGAGTGTTCTCCCCGCTCAGGGCGGTGACAGTGACGGTGGGACAGCGAAGACGCGGGTCTGCTCGCAGTCAGTACACGTCCGGGAGGCGATCTCGACGGACCAGTCGTCTTGCTCGACGGTCTCGGTGCCGTACTCGGTCAGGCCGCCGCAGTCGGGGCAGGTCTCGATGTACAGTTGTGCCCCGCAGTCCGGGCAGGCGACGGTCTTGGCCTCGTGGGTGGCACAGCACCCCTCCACGGTCTCGGTTCCGCGGTCCGTCTCGCTCCCGCAGTCGGGACACGTGTCCAGGTGTGCCCGCAGGCGGTCGAGGAGTCGGGCCCGCTCCAGTACGGGAAGCGCCAGCCACTGGTCGCTCCGGTCAGCCAGGGCACTGGCGCTCGCCAGATCCGCAGTGAACGCCGAACTGGAGCGCCACTTGCCGACCAGTCGGTCGTCCACGTAGACCCTGAACACGTCGCCCCAGTCGTCGAATCTGACGTCCCCGTCACCGTGGGCGTCGATCCGCCGGTGTCGCTCCTCGCGGTCGAGGTCGTTCACCCCGTCGACGGCACGGCGCCACTCCGTCCGAAACTCGTCGGTCAGACAGTGGCCGTCGGCACAGGGTTCGAGCGCACCGGCGACCGTCAGTGTCGTCTCGGGGTCGTCAGCCGCTCCGGCGTCCGACGCCGACGGCAGCGTTTCGGCCTTGCCGAAGCGCCGGAGCAGCCAGTCGGGGAAGTATCGCTTCGTGAGTGTCGGCGTCCCCGGCACGAGGTAGCCACGGAGATAGATCGCCACGAACGAGACTGCGACCACACAGAGAGCGACCCCGGCACCGAGTGCGGGTGCGCCCGCTCGCACACCCAGGACGGCCACTCCCCCGCCGAGGACGACCGCGACGGCGACGTTGGTCACAGTGCACGGGAGACAGCGATTATCGCCGGTGTACTCCGGTCGTTTGAGACTCGCCATCGTATTCCACCGCATGGGAATCCCGTTAGTCGGGGATTGTCTCAAATCTATCGGTCACTGTGTCGACAGCCCCCGACTGAGACGGTCGACGGAGTCGGCCGTGTCGGGGGTAGTCGGTGGCGTCGTTCCCGTTGGCACCCGGGCTTGGTTCGTCACCGTCCGGTCGCCCGCTTGCGCCGCTGTTGCCGCCATCGCCTCGACCGCGACTGCTAGTACCGGCGGGGGTGACCGGAACCGGGGGACCCGTTTCACCTCAGATTAGGGACATTTTTTCTAACGCAGATTATAAATAGGAGAAAGGAGATGCCCCCAGTATGGTTTCCTATTACGCGAGGCGCATCGGCATGGCAGTGCTGGTGCTGTTCACCTCGATAACCTTCGCGTTTTTCGTTTTCAGGTTCATGCCTGGAAGCCCGACGGAGGCACTGGAACAGGAACTGATAAATCGGGCACGCCAGTCCGGTGCGGAAGTCAACCGTGCGCGGATACGACGGCTCGTCGAGTCGATCACGGCGGTCGACCCGGATAAACCGGCCCACCTCGCCTACTACGAGTACGTCCGCGACATCATCCTGTACCAGGACTTCGGAGAGTCCATCTGGAAGGGCGAACCGGTCTTTCAGTACCTGATCGAGAAGGTGCCGTGGTCGATCTTCCTCAGTATCTACGGGCTGACGGTGGGCCGGGCTATCGGTATCGTTCTCGGCGCGATGATGGCCTACAAGGAAGGGACGAAGTTCGACTCGGGGCTCACGCTCTGGACGATCTTCAACCAGGGCATCCCGTACTACTTCGTCGCGATCCTCTGTCTCGTCTTCTTCGCGTTCAACCTCGAGTGGTTCCCCACTTCAGGGCGGATGAACACCGACACGGTGGCAGGGTTGAACTACCCCTTCATCGCGGGGCTGGTCAGCCACGCCTTCCTCCCGATAGTCACCACCATCATCGCCGGCTTCGGCGGTGGGCTCGCGTTCAGGGGTAACTCCGTGCGCGAGATGGGGAAACCGTACATCAAACTCGCACACCTGCGGGGCATCAGTGGCGGCCGGATCGCGGTCCGGTACGTCGGACGCAACGCTATCCTCCCCGTCTACACCGGCATCGTGATGGGGATCGCGGCGCTGTTCGGTAGTTCGATCATCATCGAGCAGATCTTCACGTATCCCGCGGTCGGCTACGCGACGTACAACGCGCTCATCCAGCGCGATTACCCACTCCTGATGGGGTCGTTCGTGTTCTTCACGACGCTTACCGTCCTCGGCGTGCTGATAGCCGACCTGACGTACGGTATCATCGACCCGCGGGTCAACTCAGGTGGTGACCGTGAGTCCTTCTGAACGGGACGAGCGGTCCCAGACGAACGGCGAGCGGCCCCTGACTGACGGTGGACGGTCCAGACCGGACGGCGGGCGGTCGGGCACGACGGCGGACCTGTTCACGCAGGTTTCGGAGGAGACCGTCGACGAGACCTACACCGAGCGGGTTCTGCGCGGGCTCAACTCGTACGTCTACGCGCCGATCGCCGTCGGCTGGGACGACTGGCGGACGAAGTTCGGCGGGCTCATCCTGCTGTTTTACATCCTGCTCGCGACCGTTGGACCGATGATCACCCCCGAACCGACGCCGTTCCGCCACGCGATCTTCCTGCATCCGTTCCACGACGGCTGGTTCGCGGTCGGGTCGGCGACGATATTCGGCCTGTCCATCCCGTGGCCAGAATTCAGCGCCGTCCTCGGGAGCAACACGCAGGGCCAGTCGATGGAGGCACTGCTCGTCTACGGCAGCGTGCCGATCATGAAGATGATCGTCACGGGTGCGGTCTTCTCCGTGTTCCTGGGGACGTTCATCGGCGTCTTCGCCGGGTACAAGGGCGGCCGCATCGACGGCGTCCTGATGACGATGACGGACGTCGTGTTGACGATTCCGGGACTGGCGCTGATCGTCGTCCTCGCAGCGCTCTACCAGCCCGAGAGCCCCTATGTCGTCGGGCTCATCCTCGGCATCGACAACTGGCCCGGCCTGGCCCGGACGGTCCGCTCGCAGGTGCTCTCGATCCGCGAGGAGTCCTACATCGAGGCCCACCGGGCGCTGGGACTGCCCACGACGAACATCCTCAGGCGCGACATCATCTCACAGCTGATGCCGTACATCTCGATCAACTTCGCCAGCGGTGCCCGGAACATCATCTTCGAGTCGGTCGGGCTGTACTTCATCGGTATTCTCCCCTACAGCAACCAGAACTGGGGCGTCCTGTTGAACGGCGCGTACGCCAACATCAGCCTCACCAACGTCAACCAGTTGTTCTACCTGTTCGAACCGATGATCATGATCACCGGCCTCTCGGTCGGCCTCATCCTGTTCGCACAGGGGCTGGACAAGGTGTTCAACGTCCGCTTGCAGGCCCGCCACCAGAAGCGGGCTCAGGACAGCGAAGACACCGAGGAAGCGATGGACTCCGAACTCGCCGACGGCGTCTGACCGGCGGACGACTGCTTTTTCTGGCCAGGAAAGCGTGAAATACGCTGGGAGTGCGGTTGACGGGTACATTTTCGCGCCGAGTATCAGCGACCACCACCGGGTGGACAAAACTTATGACCACTGACAGCATATACCATGGTAATGGGCGCAACCCGGCGGACAGAGGACTCGGTCGCCGCCTCGTTACGGGACCACGTCTCGGGACCGGTCTCGACAGCGGAAGCTGTCGTCGCGAGGGAGTACGAGGAGGTCGACGTGGAACGCAGAGCCTTCCAGGAGTTCGAGGGGCGCGTCGCCGGGATCGACACCGTCTCGATGTCCCGTTCGACGCTGGCGAGTCAGCGCCCCGGCCTGGTCCAGGCCCGACCCCGGTCTGCCGAGCGCGTTCGGAGCGCCTTCCGCGAGACGGTCATGAGCGTCGACCACTACGACGAGGTCTACGGAGAGAGCCTCGACGAACACTTCGCGGCGGAACTCTCGCCGGACCTCCTGGCAGGACTCCAGCAGGACGCGGGCTCGCAGTTCACCGACCTGTACAAGCGGACGCTGCTGGGTGCGGTCGGAACGGCGATCGAACAGCGCGAGACGTTCTGTGACATCCTCGACAACGAGAGCGCGTCGCTCGAGCGCAGTGGCGCCGCACTCGATGCGATCGTCGACGAACTGGACGGCACCCGCGTCCCGCCACAGGCCCGGACAGAGTTCACCGAGGCGCTCGACGACGTCGCGCGACGGCGCCAGGAGACGTTCGCCGGTCGCACCTCCTCGCCGCGAACCGACGGCCACGACCTCTGTAGCTATCTCTACGAGGATTGCGAGTGGACGTATCCAGTCCTGACGGCCGTTACGCGACTCCGTGGCACCGTCAACGGCCTCACAGCCTGACGGCAGCGGAACCGACCGTTACACTGGCTCCGTTCCCCGCTACGCGTTACTCCCCGACGTCGACCCAGCCGTCGCGCTCGGCGGAGTCGTAGGCAGCGTCGAGCACGCTCAGGAGCTGGACGGCGTCGTCGATAGTGGCGGGAACGTCACCCGTCTCGTAGCCCTCGAAGTACGCCTCGAAGTAGTCCTGAACGTAGTCGCCCCAGGCTGGGAACCGGTCGTAGGTGAACTCGTACTCGATGGTCCGCCGCGACGCGCCCGTCCAGTCCGCGTGGTCGGCGGTCAGTTCGAGCGGGACCGTCGGTTCGTGCTGGAGGGAGTCGTGATGGACGGGCGTCTGGGCCTGTGCGTTCGTCCCGTAGATGCCGAGATGCGTGTCCTTGCCCCGCTCGTCGAGGTAGTAGCCGGTGTGGTAAGTACCCAGTGTCCCGCCTTCGGTTTCGAACTGGAGGACAGCGCCGGCGTCGACGTCACAGTCCTCGGCGTCGTGGAACTGTGCGTTGACTCGTGCGATAGGGTCATCGAGCACCCACGGCATCATGTCCGCCCAGTGGGGACCGACCCACTGGAGCGCCCCGCCGCGACTCGTCGCCTCGTCGTAGATGTAGTGGTCCGTATTCCGGTAGGCGAGTTGGCTGGCGTTGAACCGCCCCTGGACGGTCCAGATGTCCCCGAAGAAACCGTCCTGGACGCGGTCGCGCAACTCCATCGTGATCGGGTTCTTGCGGTAGAAGGTGGTCGGCGAGACGGTCACGCCCGTGTCGTTGGCTCGCTGGGCGACTCCCTCGAGATCCGCTGCCGTGCGACCGATAGGTTTCTCACTGATGACGTGGACGCCGTGCTCGACGGCGGTCTCGACGATCGCGGGCGTCTCGTCGTTCCGGTAGGTGATCCAGACGACGTCGACGCCGCTGTCGGCGACCAGTTCGTGGGGGTCCTCGTAAGCCGTCGCACCGGCGACGAGCTCCGCGGCGTCCTGGCCTTCGGTGGTGATTTCGTCGGGGCGCTCGTCCATCGCGGCGATGTTTTCGACCTCGATCGATTCGCCCGGTTCGCAGACTGCGGTGATGTCGACATCGAGCCCGCTCGCGATGGCGAAATACGGGTCCCGATGGTGATGATCTACGCCGATATAACCGACTGTCGTCGCCATACAGGAGCCACAGTCACCGAGGGTAGTAAGGTTGTGATGCCGGAAACGTTTGCTTCGGGACGGGGTCCGTGTCACGGGACGTCCCGCGAACCTATTTATGCCGTCGCACACACCGGAGACGTATGGATCCAGCAGTTCCCGAGTCAGAGATACGGCGGGCTTGCGGCGAGACCGACCTCCCGGAACTGGGTGTCGTAGAGCAAGTCTGGGACGTCGACCCGATCCCGACCGAGGAGGTCGCGGACCGTGCGGCGGCCGCGGTCGACGACCTCGATTTCGACGACGTGCCCGAGGGGGGTGAGGTCGCGGTCGGTGCCGGCAGTCGGGGGATCGCGAACCTCGCTGCCATCGTCGGCGGCGTCGTTCGCGGCGTCCGTGAACAGGGGTTCGATCCGTTCGTCTTCCCGGCGATGGGGAGCCACGGGGGCGCCACAGCGGAGGGCCAGCGCGAGAAACTCGCGACGCTGGGCGTCACCGAGGAATCGGTCGACTGCGAGATACGGGCGACGATGGACGTCGAACAGGTGGGGACGACGCCGGAGCGCGACGTCGCCGTCTACGCCGACGCTCACGCGGTAGCGGCTGACGCCATCGTCGTGGCCAACCGGATCAAACCCCACACCGACTTCACCGGCGAGGTCGAGAGCGGGCTCTCGAAGATGCTGGTCATCGGGATGGGCAAACAGCGCGGGGCGAAGA